>Ga0208565_1000037_pt1 | contig 134924 bp, 131 predicted proteins | sample Sb_taG_7_FD_187706 | JGI IMG/M metagenome (GOLD analysis project Ga0208565, IMG submission 187706) | Peat soil microbial communities from Weissenstadt, Germany - Sb_50d_2_FS metaG (SPAdes) (version 2) | ecosystem: Environmental > Terrestrial > Soil > Wetlands > Peat | place: Germany... | reverse complement strand
CCCACTGCACGTCGTCGGTGGTGACGTAGGTGACCGCGCCACCGCCCGCGAGCATCGGCTCGGCGTCGGCGAGCACCGCCGACGGTCCGATCAGCGCGCCGCCGCCGAACGGCGCGTACATCTTGTGACCGGAGATCGCGAGGAAATCGATGCCCATCGCAACCATGTCGATGGATCGATGCGGGGCGAGCTGTGCCGCGTCGATGGCGAGCAGCGCGCCGTGCTCGTGGGCGAGCCGGCCGATCTCGGCCACCGGGAACACTTCGCCGGTAACGTTGCTCGCACCGGTGATGGCCACGATCCCGATCGGGCGGTGACGATCCTCGAGCGCGCGCCGGATGCCGGCGAGGAGCTGCTCGGGGGACTCCGGCGCATCGAGCAGCTCGACGCGGGCGAGACGCCTCCAGGGCAGCATGTTCGCGTGGTGCTCGACGATCGTGCTCAGCACCGCGTGGCCGGGTCGCAGGACCAGGCAATGGGTCAGCAGGTTGATCGCCTCCGTCGTGTTTCTGACAAAGATGACCGCATCAGACGAGCGGGCCCCGGCGAAGGTCGCCACCGCGCTCCGCGCCGCCTCGTAGGCGCGCGTCGACACCTGCGACGCGAAGCCGGCTCCCCGGTGCACGCTCGAGTACCAGGGAAGGAACTCGATCACGGCCTCGGCGACCGCCTCCATCGCGGGTGTGCTCGCCGCCATGTCGAGGTTCACGTAGGTGCGCGCCTCCCCGCCCGCGAGCTGGACCTCGAGGTCCTGCCCCACCAGGCGCGGAAGGACGACGCCCGCCGCGCGGCGGGTGGGCCTGCTCCGGCGGGAGGATTCGGTGAGCATCAGGCCTTCGAGGGTACTGCCAAGCGGCCTGCGAGCAACACGCTGTCGACGATCTCGCCGCCGAGGTGATAGGCGACGTCGACCCAGTTGGGCGTGCCGAGGATCACCGCGTCGCAGCGCAGGCCTGGACGCAGCATGCCCCGGTCGGTGAGCGCAAGCGCGGCGGCGCCGCCGGTGGTTGCGGCCGCCAGAGCCTGGGCGGGTGTGAGGCCGCCGAGCGAGACCGCGAGCGAGATCATGAGCGGCATCGACTCGCTGTAGCAGGTCCCGGGGTTGCAGTCGGTCGCCACCGCGACCGTGCAACCCGCCTCGAGAAGACGGCGTCCGGGCGGCGGCGGCCCGCCGAGGACCATCGAGGCGCCGGGCAGGATGACCCCGACGACGCCAGCGGCGCTCAGCGCCTCGAGGTCGCTGTTCGATGCGTGCTCGAGGTGGTCCGCGCTCACCGCGCCCACCTGCGCGGCAAGCAGTGCTCCGCCGCTGTGCGAGCGCTGCTCCGCGTGGACCTTCGCGCGCAGTCCGTGAGCCCGGGCCGCAGCGAAGAGCCGGTCACACTCGGCCACGGTGTACGCGCCGGTCTCGCAGAACGCGTCGACGAAGGTCGCGCGCGTGGCGGCGTCCGCAACCCCCCGCGTGCAGACGTCGTTGACGAAGGCGTCGCGTGGGCCATCCGGCATCGCGTGCAGGGGGAGATAGGTCGCCACGACATCGGGGAGGTCCTGCCACTGACGCAGACGTTCCGCCGCATCGAGCTGCCTCATCTCGGCCTCGTGCTCCAGGCCGTACCCGCTCTTGACCTCGACGGTCGTGGTGCCGCCGGCGAACATGCGGCGCGCGCGCTCGCGAGCAGCGGTGACCAGATCCTCGACACTCCCTGCGGCGGTGGCGCGAACCGTGGCCCGGATCCCGCCCCCCGAGGCCGCGATCTCCTCGTAGGTCGCTCCGGATGCACGCTGTGCGTACTCGTCGCCGCGGTCGCCGAGCCACACGATGTGGGTGTGCGCGTCGACGAATCCGGGGACGACGGCGGCACCCCGTGCCTGGATCTCCAGGGCGCCGCGAGGGACGGCGGATCGGTCGAGACCGGCTTCCGGGCCCGCGTAGACGATGACTCCGTCGCGGGCCACCAGCGCCGCGTCGCGCACCACGCCGGGAGCGTCACCGACCTGCGGATCGCACGTGACGAGCGCACCGATGCCGTGGACGATGAGGGCGGTCATTCCGCGAGCCTGGTCCGTGGCCGCGAGGCCAGGCCGCTGCAGAAGGTGAGAAACGTAGCCGCCATGAGCCGGACGGTGCTGCAGTTGACGTCGGCGTTCGCATCCACCTCGCACAGGTCCGCCGCGACGACGTGTGGATTCGCGCCGAACAGGTAGGCGGCTCGGAGCAGGTCGTCCGGCTGCATGCCGCCCGGAAGGCTGGCGGGGCATGCGGGCGCAAACGCGCGATCGATGACGTCCATGTCGAAGTCGCCGTAGACGCGCTCGGCGCCGCGCGCGACGAGCAGCGTGAGCGCCGAAGCGATGACCGCGTCCTTGCCGTCACGCCAGACCGTGTGCAGCGGGACGATGTGAACGCCCTGCGCTCGGCAGTCGTGGTGGGCGTCGAGGGTCAGCAGGTCCCAGGCTCCCGGCGTCGCGTTCATGAGCCCCTGCAGCACGGGACGGGTCAGCGAATTGTCACCACCGACGACGACGACATGCTCCGCGCTGCGCGCGGCGTCCGCCGCCGCGGCATCCTCGGCGAGCCACTCACGAGCGTTCATTCGCCGGCGGCAGGTTCCGCGTCGAGCATGGGGACCCGCACCCCGCGGTTGCGAGCCGCTTCGCGTGCCTCGGGATAGCCCGCGTCGGCGTGGCGCATCACGCCGGTCGACGGATCGTTGGTGAGCACCAGCTCGCAGCGTCGTGCCGAGAGTTCGCTGCCGTCGGCGCACACCTGGGCGCCCGCATGGATCGACAGCCCCATGCCGACGCCGCCGCCGTGGTGGACGGCGACCCAGGTCGCGCCGCTCGCGGTGTTGAGCAGGGCGTTGAGCACCGGCCAGTCGGCGATCGCGTCGCTGCCGTCGCGCATCGCCTCGGTCTCGCGCAGCGGGGATGCCACCGAACCGCTGTCGAGATGGTCGCGGCCGATGACCACCGGCGCCGACAGCTCGCCGCTGCGCACCATGTCGTTGAACCGGAGGCCGGCGAGGTGGCGCTCGCCGGCGCCGAGCCAGCAGATCCGCGCGGGGAGCCCCTGGAAGTGCACACGCTCCCGGGCGAGCCCGAGCCAGCGGTGCAGAGCGTCGTGGTCAGGGAACAGCTCGAGCATCGCCGAGTCGGTGCGCGCGATGTCCTCGGGGTCACCGCTCAGGGCGACCCAGCGGAAGGGACCGCGTCCCTCGCAGAACTGATCGCGTATGTATGCGGGCACGAACCCGGGATACGCGAAGGCATCGGCGAAGCCACCGATGCGCGCCTGGTCGCGCAGGGAGTTGCCGTAGTCGAACACCTCGGAGCCGCGACGCTGGTACTCGACCATCGCCTCGCAATGGCGCGCCATCGACTCGCGCGAGCGTCGGACATATTCCTCCGGGTCGGTGGTGCGCAGCGCCGACGCCGCCTCAAGGCTGAGCCCGGCGGGGATGTACCCGTTCAGCGGGTCGTGGGCGCTGGTCTGGTCGGTGACGACGTCGATCGCCAGCGAGGACTCGAGCAGCGCGGGCAGCGCCTCCGCGGCGTTGGCGCACACCGCCACCGAGAGGGCACGCCCCTCCTCGCGCGCGATGTCGCACCGCCTGACGGCGGCATCCAGCGTCTCGGCGACCTCGTCGACGTAACCGGTGTCGAGCCGCCGCCGGATGCGAGCGGGATCGACTTCGATGCAGAGCGCGACCCCACCGCTCATGGTCACGGCCATCGGCTGAGCGCCGCCCATGCCGCCGAGCCCCGAGGTGACCACCAGCCGTCCGCGCAGGCTGCCGCCGAATCGCTTGCGTGCCACCGCCTCGAAGGTCTCGAAGGTTCCCTGGAGGATCCCCTGAGTCCCGATGTAGATCCACGAGCCGGCGGTCATCTGCCCGTACATGGTCAGTCCCATGCTCTCGAGACGCCAGAACTCCTCCCACGTGGCCCATCGGGGGACCAGCAACGAGTTCGCGATGAGCACGCGCGGGGCCAGCTCGTGGGTTCGAGCCACGCCCACCGGCTTGCCCGACTGCACGAGCAGCGTCTCGTCGTCGCGCAGCGAGCGGAGCGTCGCGACGATGGCGTCGAAGCACTCCCAGGAGCGCGCGGCGCGGCCCGTGCCGCCGTAGACGACGAGCGAGTCGGGGTCCTCCGCGACCGCCGGGTCGAGGTTGTTCATGAGGCACCGGAGCGGCGCCTCGGTCTGCCAGCTGCCGCACGTGAGCGTGTTGCCGTGTGGCGCGCGTACCGGACGGGCCCCGGCGGTCATCGCAGGGTCACCCCGGCGGAGGCGAGCGCGCCGCGCCACTCGCCGTCCCGCGCCCACGCCTCGGCGGCTTCGACGTCACCGCTCAGGATGCGATCGGCCCCCAGCGAGTCGATTCGAGTCCGAAGGGCGGCGACGACCGCACCGGTCGCCGGCGCGGGCCGGAGCGGATGACGCATCTCGATCGCCTGCGCTGCGGCGATCACCTCGATGGCAAGCACGGCGCGGAGCATCCCGACCGAGCGCCTGGTGCGCAGCGCCGCCTCATAGCCCATCGAGACATGGTCCTCCTGGCCGGCGCTGGTCGCTGCGCTCTGCACCGCGAAGGGCGTCGCCGCGTGGCGCAGCGAGGCGACCATCGCCGCGGCAGTGTACTGGGTGATCATCAGGCCGCTGTTGAGCCCCGGCTCGGGGCTGAGAAACGCCGGCAGACCGCGCGAGCGCGCGGGATCGAGCAGCCGGTCGACGCGGCGCTCGCTGATCGCGGCAACATCGGCGCACGCCGACGCGAGCATGTCCGCCGCATACGCCAGCGCCTGGCCGTGGAAGTTGCCGGCGCTCACCACGTCCTCGCCGAGCACCACCGGGTTATCGACAACACTGGCTAATTCATGCTCGACGGTCTGGCGGCAGAAGGCGACCACGTCGCGCGCCGCACCGTGCACCTGGGGCGCGCAGCGCAGCGAGTACGCGTCCTGGACCGCATGACGCGACGGACGGTGCGATGCGACGATCGGGCTTCCCTCGAGGAGCTCGCGCAGGTTCGCCGCCGAGTCGGACTGGCCCCGGGCGGGCCGCAGCGCGACCACGCGCTGGTCGTACGCCACCGTGGTCCCGAGCAACGCCTCGACACTGAGCGCACAGGCGATGTCGGCGAGGCGCAGCAGGTCCTCGATGTCGTGCACCGCCAGGGCGAGCAGGCTGGTCATCGCGTCGGTCCCGTTGATGAGGGCGAGGCCCTCCTTGGGCTCCACCGCGATCGCCGTCAGCCCGTGGGCGCGCAGCGCCGAGGCTCCGTCGACCCGATCGCCGCCGTCACCGGCCGTCCATCCCTCCCCGAGCAGCACGGTGGCGACGGCTGCCAGCGGCGCAAGGTCTCCCGAGGCGCCCAGCGAGCCGTGTTCCGGCACCCAGGGAATGATGCCCGCCCCGAGCAGGCCGAGCAGCGCTTCGACCAGCTCGACGCGAACGCCGGACAGCCCGGCCGCGAGGGTCCGCGCCCGGAGCAGCATCATGCCCCGGACCACCTCGTCGTCGAGGCGAGGGCCCGATCCCGCTGCGTGGCTGAGGACGACCGATCGCTGCAGAAGGGCGCGGTCCGCCGGTTCGACGGCGCGATCCGCGAGCGCCCCGAACCCGGTCGTGACCCCGTAGACGGCAGCGCCCGCACGGTCGAGGCGATCGACCACGTCTCGGGCGGGGCGCATCCGCGTCCGCACCTCCGGGTCCAGCGCCACCGCCTCGCGCTCGCGAGCAGCCCGCACCACGGCCTCAATGCTCAGCGCGCCGCCGTCGACAGTGATCATTCGGCGAGCAGCCTACTCGACCCGAGAAGCCCTGCTCAGCCCAACGGGCGGGCAGCGACGGCCAGACCGCGAACCGATAGGTCGCGCCCCTACGTTATGCGTTCAGTGGATTCGTACCCGGCTCCGCCGCCCCCGCCACCACCACCGCCGCCCGCGTGGCCGGCACCGGTGGCCTATCACGCCCGGCGCTGGCCGGTCGTGCTGCTCATCCTCGGAGGCTTGGTCGCGGCCGCGATCGGTGTCGAGGTGGGCGCCGCGGCCGGGACGGTGGCGGCGACGGCCGCCTCGTCGGCGCTCGCTGCAGGCGGCTCGTACGCCCGCGCGATCGCGATCGACCGGCAGATCGCGCAGCGGACGGGGCCGCTGTATCTTCTCGATCCCGACGCCGCCGGCGCCGCTGCCGGCGCCGAGGAGCAGACCCTCCTGGCCTGGGCGGGGGCGCTCGGCCGCCAGGGGAAGGTGGACGCGGCGGTCGCCGTGTACCGGTCGGTCACCGGCGTGGCGCTGCGGCCAAAGGCGCTGAACGCGCTCGCGACGCTGCTCTTCAAGAGCGCGGCCGCCGACGCGGCCGACGCTGAGTACTCCAGCGCGATCCTGCGGCTCCTCGAGATCGGCAGGCTCGCGCCGGACGCGCCCGCGGCGGTCGAGGCTTTGCAGCAGATTCCCGTCGACCAGACCGGCGAGGCCGGACTCCTCATCACCGCGGGCCGTGCCGCCGACGCCGTGGCGATCCTGAACACCGTGGTCGCGGAGCGCTCGGGGCAGGCGGCCCGGGCCGCGAACAGCCTGTTCCCGTCGGCACTGCTCGCCGCCGGCGAGGAGGCGCTCGCCCACGACGCCTACGACGAGGCGCTTGCCGACCTCAAGGAGCTGGTGGCGAACTTCCCGTCGAGTGCCCAGGCGCCGGAGGCCGAGGCGATGCTTGCGGCGCCGCAGCCGGTGACCGGAACGCTCGTGACGCACACCGGGTCGCCGGTCTCCGGCCGCGTCCGGCTCAGCTCCAACTACAAGGCCGAGCCCGGTGGGATGTATCAGACCAGCGCGCCGTTCTACAACACGACCTCGGACGGGTCCGGGGACTTCAGCTTCAGCGGTGTCCCGGTCGGCGGGCCGTACGTGCTCGAGGTCTTCTCGAACGGCAACTGGACCACGCTCATCAACCCGGCCACGAACCAGCCGGCCAACCCCGTGACCGTGACGGCGCTCGTCCCGGTGGACCTGACCTTCGTGGTGCTGCCCTCGTAGCGACCCCGCGCCGGGCTACGATAGCCCCGAGATGGGAGGGGAATTCGAGGGACTGGTGCGCCCTCGACGCATGCCTCGATCCCGAGGCGGCCAGGCGCTTGTCGAGTTCGCGGTGGTGCTTCCGCTCTTCCTGCTCTGCCTCATCGGAGCGCTCGACGCCGGCCTATGGGCCGTCCAGACCTCGGCCGAGGTGTCCGCCGTGGAGCAGGCCGCGCGGATCGCTTCGTCGGCGGGCTCGAGCCCCACCTCAGAGACGGCGCCCGATGCCCGGGCGGTGACCGCGGTCATCGCAGGGCAATTGCACAGCGCGCTGTTCGGCACGACCGTCGAAATCTGGTGCGCGACGACGGCCGGTGGCGGGTGCGCGCCGGACGCCACGCAGCGATGCCCGACGACACCCGCGGAGGTCCAGGCCGCCGACGGTCCGAGGGTCGTCGCGGTCTGCGTCAGCGAGGCCGACCCTCCCGCGTGCACGACACCGCCTCCCGGACAGACCGCGCCCTACCCGCCCGGGTGCGACGACTCACCGATGATCACCGTGCGCGTCATCGGTTTCGTTGCGTCGCTGGTGCCGCCCGGATTCGGCCCGGGAGCGCGCGGGTTCGAGCTGCCCACCGACATCTCGGCAACGACTCACACGCTCCGATTCGCTCCGTGAGGCGGCGCAGGCGTCGGGGTGAGAACGCCCAGGCCGTCCTCGAGACCGCGCTGGTCATCCCGATCCTGCTCCTGCTTGTCTGCAATTTCATCGCCGTGATGGTGGAGGTGACCGTGCAGCAGCAGCTGAACTCGGCCACGGCGCTGGCGGCGCAGTCGAGGTTCCAGGCGCCGCAGAACGCTGTCGACCGGCCGGGCACGCGCTGCTGCGGCGCGCACGGCGTGACCCTCGTGACCTCCGGCCTGCCTACCGGTTGCCGGTATGCGGGCGAGACCTTCTACGGCACCATGACCGCGTACACCGGCCTGCTCCACTGGCAGACCGTGACCCTGTGCACCTCCGGAGGCGACAGCGGGAACGCCGGCACACCGCCGTCGCAACCCCGCGCCTACCCCGGTTCGCCGGCAAATGCGGACGTCTCGTGCGACATGGGCTCGGTCAAGCCCGGCGGCCTCGTCGTCCCCGGGTACACCGACCGAGCGCTCAACCCGCCGTCGGGCCTCGACGTGGTCACGTGCAGCGCCTCGGCATCGCTCGACTTCGCGAACACCCCCCTCGCCTGGGGCGTCTTCTGGACGCCCACGCTGCATGCGCAGGCGGAGGCGCTGCCACCTCCGTTCCGTCAGTGACGTCGCGTTCGATGCGACGGGCGCGCACGCGTCAGGGCGGGCAGACCCTCATCGTCTTCGCCCTCGGGTTCGCACTGTTCCTGTTCAGCCTCGTCTGCCTGGTCGCAGACTCGGCATACCTCTACGTGTGGTCGGGACGCGTGCAGTCGGCGGCGCAGCTCGGCGCGCAATCCGGCGCCGACGCCGTCGATCCGCGGTACCTGTACGGCGCGAACGGCCCGTGTCCGGGAGCCGGACCCGGCGCTGTGTGCACCGTGCCGATCGTCGACATCGACGCCCAGGATCGCCAGGGCACGCTGTACGCCTTCCAGCGTTCGTGCATCGAAGCGGGCGACCAGTCGGCGCAGATACCCGCCGACCCGCGGAATCCCCTCGCCCTGAAGACAGCGGACGATTCGCAGGTCCCGGACGGCACCTCGTGCGCAAGCGACGGATGCCACGTGTTCGCGCAGGTCACGCGCGCCGTCCAGCTTCCCATCCCACTGCCGGGATTCCCGGACACCATCACGGTCCGTGGCACCGGGTATGCGGCACCGGTGGTGGGCGGCGACGTGGCGACATCGACATGCTCCGGGAACGCCTGGGTTCCGGCGCCGCCGCCAACCTGAGCGCCGCACCGCCGCTGCGTCGCTAAGCTCGGGCGATGCTCATCCGCGAGCCTGCGCTGTGGCGCGACGTACCGGTGCGAGGCGAGATCCTCGACCCGTCAGCTCGTGAGCTCAACGGTCTCGAGGCGCTGCGCCTGGTGCGCGCTCAACCCCCGATGGGGCGCCTCACAGGGCTGACGTTCGACGGCGCGGACGAGGGCACGGCAGCGTTCAGCCTTCCGATGTCGCCCTGGTTCGAGTGGTCGAACGGCGGCGTCCCCGGCGGTGTCCTCGCTCTCGCCGCTGACGCCGCCCTCGGGTGCGCGGTCCAGTCGCTGCTCACCGCGCAAACGCAGTACACGACGGCGGAGATGTCGATGACGTACGTGCGTCCCGCCCGGATCAGGTCGGTGATCACAGCCCGCGGCCATGCGCTCTACTCCGGTCGCACCATGGGCCTCTCGGCGGGGGAGGTGGTCGACGGAGACGGCAGGCTCATCGCGTACTCGACGTCGCGCATGCGCATCTTCGGCGAGGCTGCGGCCGGTGCCCCGACACGAGGTGGCACGGCCGAGCCGCCGGCGCGCGGGGACCATGTCAACCAGGACGACCACGGGCCGGATCCGTACCTCCGACCGGTGTCCGGAGTGCGAATCGATGAGGCCGAGTTCCTGGCGCGCAGCGGGGTCGAGATTGTCCACGCGCAGATCCGCGGCGATCTGCCGCTGCCGCCCATGCATCACCTGCTCGGCATCGTCCCCACCGAGGCGACGCTCGGCGCGGCGTCGTGCGCGATGCCGCTGAGCGGGTGGCTCGCCACGCCGTTCGGCTGGCCGCAGGGCGGCTTCATCGTCCTTCTCGCGGACCTCGCGCTCGCGCTGGCGACCCAGACGACCCTCGCAAAAGGCGAGGGGATGGCGTCGGTGGACATCAAGGTGAACTTTCTGCGTCCGGTGGCCGGTGATGGCAGCATGCTCGAGGCACGTGCCAAGGTCGTGCACCGGGGCCGGAGCCTGACGGTGGGGACCGCGGAGGTGCTCGGCGCCGACGGCCGGCCCGTGGCGCTCGCCACGGGCTCAGCCGCCCTGATCGGCACCTGACCGCTAGGCGATCTCGCGCTCGCCGGTGCCGATTCGAGGCCGCCGGGTTTCAGGCGCCTGAACCCGCACGCCGAGATCGCGCGCGATCTGGCGGCCGTCGGGGCTCCCCCACCCGCTGGCGAGGTCCCACCCGCGACCGGCGCGGTACGGCCCACCGGTGTCGCCCGCGGTGACATCGTTGAAGCCCCGTCCGCGGCGGGCGTAGAGCGCGGGATGCGGCAGCCCGATCCGATGGCCGAGCTGCGCGGAGACGAGGGTCCAGAGTGCCGTGAACATCGGCGCGACCGCGCTGGTGCCGCCCGTGGATCGGAGCCGTCGCAGGGCGACGACGTTCCAGCCGGTCAGCGGATCGGCGTTGCCGGAGCCGTCGGGGAGCCCCCGACCGAAGGCACCGCCGTCGGCGGATCGCGGCCGGATCCCGAGCGCGGCCTGGTACGCCGGCACCGGGAACACCGTGCTCACGCCGCTCCCCGCGGCGCCGGCGCCGCGCGCGAGCTCGTTCCACACCGTCTCGGTCCGGATGCGACCGCGGGCCGCGAGCAGGGTCGTCCCGCCGCACGCCCAGGCATGCGGGCTCGAGGCGGGGAACTCGGGGTGCTGGTAGCCGTCGACCTCGGCGTTGGTCGATCCCGCATCACCGGCCGCGGCGCTGAAGGTCACCCCGTGGAGCGAACCCGTGGCGAACGCGGCGTCGAGACCGCGCATCCCCTGGGGCGACCAGTGGTCCTCCGGTGCGCCCCAGCTGATCGACACCGCGGCGGGGTGGCGGATCGCATCGCTCGCGGCGGTCGCGGCCGCGTCGATGAAGCCTCGCTCGCTGTTGGGCGCGTTGTAGCTGACGATGGTGAGATGCGCTTTCGGCGCCATCGCTGCGACCATCCCGCCGATCACCTGGTAGTCGAGTGCGACCTCGACGTCGGCACCGTCCGCGTCGGGCGCCGGCGTGGCGCCGTCGAGCCACACGTTGGTGATGTCCGGCGCGGGGAGACCGAGCCGTGCGAATGATGCCGCCAGGTCGAATGGATGGACGACCCCGCCCAGCTCGATCATCGCGGCCACCAGCTCGACGCCCTCGCCGCCGTTCGCGAGCCGCGGAAAGTCGTACAGCGACGCGAGCTGCGGCGGGTCGTAGGCGAACACGGCGGATCGGCCGTCGTCGAGCCTGCGGACATGGGAGCGTGCCAGCGGCCGGTCGTCGAGGCCGTACACGCCCTCGACGATGCGGTCGAGGTGGGCGGGAACGTGCACCGGCCCGTCGTGGCCGCGGTACTCGACCGTGCGGCCGTCGGGGCGCCGCCAGCCGAAGCGCGCCAGGTCGACCTCGAAGAGGCGGGCGAGCTGCTCGACGCTGCCGCGCAGCATCACCCGCCGGGTTGCCGAATCCTCGCCGGTAACCTGCAGGCCGGCCGCTGTCGCCCAGCGCACCACGCGATCCCGGTCGGCGGCATCGAACCCGTGACGCGCGGTCAGCTGCGAGATGTCGAGGTGACGCGCGCTCGGGTCGGGGAGTGACTGGAGCCAGGCGAGGCTCTGGGCCGTCGTGGGCCCGCTGGTGCGCTCCCGCAGCAGGAGCGTGACGCCGGCATCGGCGTGCAACTCCGCCGCGTTGAGCTTGCGAAGACGTCGATGGCCTGGACGCGTGCCTCCGGCAGGGTGGTATGCGCTGCCGCGCAGCGGAACGGAGTCGGGCATGATGGCCCCCCTCTCGAGGACGTCGGGCGGGCGCCGCCGTTGCGACGGCGCTGCATCCCGACGCGGAGCCGCTGATCATCGAGCGCGGCTCCGGACAATCCGTGGACGTTCGGCAGCCCTGTCTGATGTCAGGCGGGAGTGCGCGTCTGCCCGATGGCGTCGATGGCGCCGTGATTCTCGAGGGAGGAGAGGTCGCCGGGATCCGTGCCCAGGTAGACGGAACGGACCACGCGGCGGAGCACCTTCGCGTTGCGCGTTTTAGGCAACTCTGACACGATCTCGACGGCGTGGGGTGCGAGCGCCTTGCCCAGATCCTCGGCGACGCGGTGGGCGAGCGCCTGACGCAGCTCCGGCGAGTCGCTCACACCGGGCTTCAGCACCACGAACACGACCAGCGCCTCGCCCTTGACGGGATCGGGCACGCCGATGGCCGCGGCCTCCGCGACCGCGGGATGCGCGACCAGCGCGGATTCCACCTCGGCGGGCCCGAGGCGCTTGCCGGCGACTTTGATGGTGTCGTCGCTGCGGCCGCGGACGTACCAGAGCCCGTCGCCGTCAACCTCGACCCAGTCGCCGTGCACCCACACGTCGGGCCAGCGCGACCAGTAGGTGTCCAGGTAGCGCTTGCGGTCCCGCCAGAATCCGCGCGTCATCCCCGGCCACGGCGCTCGAATGACCAGCTCGCCGACCCGCCCGCGCACGCTCCGCCCGCTCTCGTCGACCACGTCGGCCGCCATCCCCGGACACGGACCCGCGAACGCGCACGGTTGCAGCGGCGTCAGCATGTTGCCGGCGAGGATCCCGCCCGAGATCTCGGTGCCGCCCGAGTAGTTGATCACCGGGAGTGTCCCGCCACCGATCTTCTGCTGGTACCAGAGCCAGGGGTCGGTGTTCCACGGCTCCCCGGTCGAGCCGAGCACCCGGAGCGAGGAGAGATCGTGTGCGGCGACGGGCTCGTCGCCGTGGCGCATCAGCGCTCGAATGACCGTCGGTGCGATGCCCAGGACCGAGACGTGGTGCCGTTCCACCACCGACCAGAGGCGGTCCGGACCGGGGTGGTCGGGCACGCCGTCGAAGAGCACGAGCGTCGCGCCGATGCTGAGCGCACCGCAGATCGCCCACGGGCCCATCATCCATCCGATGTCGGTGAACCAGAGCAGGCGGTCGTGCTCGCCGATGTCGAAGCAGTGGGCCATGTCCTGCGTCGCCTTCACGGGGAACCCGCCGTGCACGTGCACCGTGCCCTTGGGCCGGCCGGTGGTACCGCTCGTGTAGATGAGCATGAATGTCGAATCCGCGTCGGTGTCGGCCACCGGCCAGTCCACGTTCGTCGCACCAGCGGGCAACGGCGTGTACAGGACATCGCGATCCGCCCGCATCGGCACCTCCGCGCCACCGAGGTTCGGAACCACAAGGATGTGCTCGAGCGATGGCAGTTGTGCTGCAGCCTCATCGGCGACGGCCTTCATCTCGACCCTGCGCCCTCGCCGTATGAATCCGTCAACAACGACCAGAACCTTGGCATCGCAGTCACGTAACCGGGAAACGATTGCGCCCGCGCCGTATCCGCTGAAGAGCGGTACGACGACTGCGCCGACCCATGCGCACGCCAGGAAGATCGAAACGGTCTCGGGGATCATGGGCATGCACAGCCCGACGCTGTCACCCGTCCGGATGCCGAGCATGTGCAGCTTGGAGGCCGCGTATGCGGTCTCGCGCTCGAGGTCGGCGTACGTCCACTCACGGACACGCCCGTCGTCTCCCTCGGACACGACGGCGATCCGGTCCGGCACGCGCTGCGCCCAGCGCGTCACCGCGTTGTGCGCGAGGTTGAGCTTGCCGCCGCGCCAGAACTGCGTCCACGGGAGCCCGGGCGACGTGTCCATCGCGACATCGAAGCGCCGCGTCCAGGCCACGCCGATGTCGTCGACCATCGCCTCCCAGAACCGCTGCGGATCCTCGCGCGCGATCCGCGCGACGCCGTCGAGGTCGTCCGCGCCGAGCGTGTCGATGAAGCGCCTAAGGCGCGAGGAGCCGGCCTGCTCGCGCGTCGGCGTCCATGCAAAACCCGAGTCGCCGCTCATCGCGCGCTGACCATAGCGCGCGTGGTCAGCGGTCGATCGCCGACATGTCCCAGTGGCGGTCACCGCGAACGCTCCCGGGGCTGACCGCGGCTTCGATCCGCTCGATATCGGCGGCGTCGAGAGCGATCTCGACCGCGCGCGCGTTCTCCTCGAGCCGCGCCTGGCGCTTGGTGCCCGGAATCGGGACGACATCGGGTCCGCGGTGGAGCAGCCAGGCGAGCGCGAGCTGGGCTGCGGTCAGCCCCTTCTCCGCAGCGATGGCCCCGATTCGCGCGGCCACGGCGACGTTGGCGTCGAGGTTCTCCTCGGCGAAGCGAGGGAAGCGGGAGCGGCGTATGTCGGTTGCGGCCAGGGTGCCGGTCGTGACGGCGCCCGTCAGGATGCCGCGGCCGAGCGGGCTGTAGGCGACGAAGCCGATGCCGAGCTCGCGCAGCGCCGGCAGAGCCGACTCCTCGACGTCGCGGGAGAACAGCGAATACTCCGATTGCACCACCGAGATCGGGTGCACCGCGTTGGCGCGCCGGATCGTGTCGGGGCCCGCTTCGCTCAGTCCGAGAAACCGAACCTTCCCGGCCTGAACGAGCTCGGACATCGCGCCGACGGTCTCCTCGATCGGCACCGAGCGGTCGAGACGGTGCTGGTAGTACAGGTCGATGACGTCGATGTCGAGACGTCCGAGCGACGCGTCGCACGCGCGGTGCACGTACTCGGGCCGGCCGTTGATGATCTGTGACCCGTCTGCCTGGCGCTCGAATCCGAACTTGGTTGCCACCACGTACTGATCACGGCGCCCGGTCAGGGCCCTGCCGATGAGCTGCTCGTTGGTGAATGGACCGTACATGTCGGCGGTGTCGAGCATGGTCACGCCCAGCTCGGCGGCCCGGTCGATGGTCGCGATCGCCTCGTGCTCGTCGCGCTCCTCGGCGGTGCCGTAGAAGTCCGACATGCCCATGCACCCGAGCCCGAGCGCGGAGACCTCCAGCCCCTGCGTCCCCAGCTTGCGATGCTCCACCTGTCGTACCTCCTATCGACCGTCGCGCTGATCGGAAGGATGCGCGTAGCGGTGCCGGCTATGCGGTCTGCGCGATGGGCGGCGTCGATGCGTGTGCGGCGCGACGCGTGTCGGCCCAGCCGTAGATGGTGGTGGCGGCGCCGACCAGTCCGGCGACGAGGAACGCGAGCTGGGTACCGCCCTCCTCGGCGAGCCAGCCGGCGAGGAGGCCGCCCACCGGAGCGGTGCCGAAGAAGACGTACCCGTAGATGCCGAGCACGCGTCCGCGCATCTGATCGGTGACCGCGAGCTGGAGCGTGGCGTTGGCCTGCGATGAGTAGAGCGTGAAGGCGATACCGGTCACCACGAGCGCGAGACCGGCCGCCCACGCGACGTGCAGCGGGGCGAGCACGATCTCCGATACCGAGAACAGCGCGGCGCCGATGATCATCGTGTGGCGGCTCGCCCGGCCCAGGGACGCCGAGAACAGCGCGCCCGTGAGGGCGCCGGCGCCGAAGAGCGCCGAGAGGATGCCGAAGATCTCCGGACCGCTGTTGAGCGTTCGCGACGCGAGGACGGGCAGCAGCACGTTGAAGTTGATGCTGATCGTCGCGATGACGAGCATCATCACCAGCACCGAGCGGATCACCGGCTTGCGCCACGCGAACTTCAGACCCTCGAGCGATCCGCGGAACAGGTTCTGGTGGCGCTGATCCCTGCTGACCGGGAAGAGGTCGCGCACGCGCATCAACCAGAGCGCGGCGAGGACGGCGAGGTAGCTGAGCGCGTTGATGAGGAAACAGACGCCGACGCCGGCGACGGCGATGAGGCCGCCCGCGATGGCCGGTCCGACGATGCGTGACGCGTTGAACAGGCTGGAGTTCAGCGCCACGGCGTTGGGCAGCTCGTCGCGTCCGACCATCTGGATGGTGAACGCCTGCCGCACCGGGTTGTCGAGCACGGTGATCATGCCGGTGATCCCGGCGATGACGTACACCTCCCACACGGTCGCGTGCCCGGTGAGCGTGAGGCCCGCGAGCAGCGCCGCCGTGACCATGAACGCCGCCTGCGTCCCGAGCAGAACCTTGCGCTGATCGAGCCTGTCCGCGATCGCGCCTCCGAAGAGGCCGAACAGCCCGTACGGCCCGAACTGGCAGACCGCGAGGATGCCGACCGCAAGCGGCGAGTGCGTGTTCTGCACGACGAACCATGCCTGGGCGACGCTCTGCATCCAGGTGCCGCTGATGGACACGACCTGGCCGAAGAAATAGAGCCGGTAGTTGTAGTGCCGGCGAAGGCTCATGAAGGTGCGCGCCGTGGTCTTGCCGATGCCGAGACTCATTCCGCCTGCTCCAGGAGCGCCTGCAGCGGCGCGATCGCCGCGGCGACGGCGGCGAGGTCGGTCTCGGGGAGCTTGCCGAGCCGGGCGGACAGCCATGCGGTCCGCTTGGAGCGGATCACCTTGAGCACACGCCGGCCCTCGGCGGTGACCTCGAGGTCCACCCTGCGCCGGTCGCGTTCCGCCTGCCGGCGCGTGACCAGCCCAGACGCCTCGAGACGATCGATGTGGCCGCACACCGACGGCATCGACGTGCCTTCGCGGCTGGCGAGCTCGGCGACCCCGATGCCGGGGTTGCCTGCGATGAGGCCGAGCAGCGAGAGCTGCCCAGGCGAGACGTCCGACGTGTGCACCTCGCGGCGCAGGTGGCGGTTGAGATGGAGCAGCACCGGCCGGAGGCGGTTGGCGATCTCGACGGGTCTGTCGGAGGCTGCTGGCATCTGTGGATTGATTATATAGCCTAACTAATGTTCTGGCAACCCTGTGCGGCATCGGGAACCCCCCGGCGGTTCCGCGCGTCTCCGACTCCGCACGATGTGAACCCGTTTGGAGGACCCTGAGATGCGCAAGTTCCTGTTCGCCGGCATGGGTGTTGCCGCCGCGGTCGTCCTCCAGGCCGGGCAGGCGTTCGCATGCGGCGGTCTGGTCGCCCCCGACGGCGACGTGCGCCTCGCCAAGGCCACCACGTTCGTCGCGTGGTCCGGCGGCATCGAGCACTACGTCACCAGCTTCGCCTTCACCGGAGCGGTCAGCGACCTGGGATGGATCGTCCCGCTTCCGGCGATCCCGACCTCGATCACCGAGGCGGGCGCCTGGACGCTGCAGCGGCTCGAGCGAGAATTCGCGCCGCCGGCCGTGTTGCAGTTCGCCGCCGATGCCGCCGTGCCCGAGCATGGAGCGGCGATCGTCATCGAACAGGTGCAGGTCGAGGCCCTCGACGTCACCGTCCTCAAAGGCAGTGGACAGGCGGTGATCGACTGGTGCACGCACAACGGGTTCCTGGTTTCGCAGGAGATCAAGGACCACCTGTTGCGCTACGCGTCGGCAACACCGATCTTCATGGCGGCGAAATACAACACGTCGCTGGCGTTGCAGCGGCACCAGCAGGCGGGCGACGGCGTGCCACTCCTGATCACCATGCACACGCCGCGGCTGTGGGTCCCGCTGGAGATCCTCGCGAACACCGGTGTCCCGGTCAACGCGGATCTCTTCCTGCTCACCGACCAGCCACTGCGGACCGCGAACGGGCTGGGGATCACGTCGAATCTCGCCGACGGCGCCACGCTGGACGGCGCACCGGGATTCGTCGTGTCCGGTGCGGAGCCGATGAACCCCGGCCTTCACCACGATCTCTCCATCGACCGGAACATGTCGTGGGTCCCGGCGCACGGCTATGTGACGTACCTCACCCTGAACGCGCCGGGAGCTCGCATCACCTACGACCTCGGCGTCGGCACCGACAACGTCATCAGGCTCACGTCGTTCGGGTCGCCGCTCGCCGATGCCGGTGCCACAGGCGCGATTCCCACACCGGCCGATCCGTCCGATGTGCTGTTGCCCGCGTTGCTCATCGCCGGCACGATGGTCATCGTCATCCCGCTGTCTGCCTGGCAGCTGCTGCCTCGTCGCCGGTCACGCGAAGGGGCGTGAGGACGGAACGGCGAGCGGTCAGAGGTTGAGGATGTCGACCGGTTCGATGTCCTCGGCGAGGGTCATCCCCGTCACCGTGGCGAAGAAGTACAGCTCCGCCTCGAGGGTCCGAGCGATGTTCGCGGCGTCACGGAACCCGTGCTGCTCACCCGGGTATCCGATGTAGGCACAGGGGACGCCCGCCTCCTGGAGCGCCGCGAACATCATCTCGGCCTGATTCGCGGGGACCACCGGGTCGTCGAGCCCCTGCAGCAATAGCACCGCGCCGCGCACCTGATCGATGAAGTGCACGGGCGAGCGGTCGTACATCCCGTGCCCTCGGGGAAGCGGCGCGTCGTAGTGCGACTCGAACTTGTGCCCGCCCTTCGCCATCAGCGCTTCCAGGTCCGCGATGCCGAAGAGGCTTGCGCCCGCCGGGAAGACATCGTGGAAGGTCATCGCGCAGAGCACCACGTACCCTCCGGCGCTGCCGCCGTGAATGAAGAGGCGTCCGGGGTCGACGGCGCCGGTATCGACGAGATGCATGGCACCCGCGATGCAGTCACCGACATCGACGACGCCCCACTCCTCATTGAGCCGGTCGCGATACGTCCGGCCGTACCCGGTGCTGCCTCCGTAATCGACGTCGAGATACGCGAAGCCGCGGCTGGTCCAGAACTGCACCGAGGGATCCAGCGAGAAGTGGGCCGACGACGTCGGTCCACCGTGCGCGCGAAGCAGGAGCGGCGGCCTGTGACCGGCCAGGGGCTGGATCGAGTCGTTGCGGGGCTCGTAGTACCAGGCGTGCGCGGTCACACCGCCGTGTCCTGGGAACGTGATGTGGCGCGGTCTCGAAAGGACTGACTCGTCGATCGCCAGGTCGGCGCTCTCAGACCGCACGACACGCCGGGAGCGGGTGGCAAGGTTGTATCGGACGACGCTCTGCGGTGTCTCCGGTGCGCCGGCGAGGAACAGGACGTCATCACCCAGCGCGCTGACGTGCAGGCCGAACTCGGTGTACGGAATGTCGACGCGGTTCAGCTCTCCCGAGGGTTCGAGCGTGAAGCATTCCCAGCTGCCGTCGCGGCAGGCCCACAAGACGATGCGCCCGCCGCCGCAGAACGCGTACGTGGAAATGCCGAACACCCACTGCGGCGCGCCGCATTCCGCCTCCATGGGTGCGAGTGCCTCGGTGGTAGCGCCGTCCCACCGGTTGAGATTCCACCAGCCGGTTCGATCCGACGTGAAGTGCACAACCGACTCCGGCGACCACGCGGGCTGAAAGATCGACTCCGCCGGCCCGCCCGCGACCAGGCGCGCGTCATGGGGCATCCCTGAGCCGTCAAGTCCCGCCACCCACAGCTCGCACCCGTCCCACGGCATGTTCGGGTGATTCCAGGTGAGCCAGAGCATGCTGGCGGCGTCCGGGCTCACCCGAGGCGTCGAGTAGAAGTCGTTGCCGGACACGAGTGTCACCGCGTCGCCGCCGGCGAGCGGGACCGCGCGGATGTCGTTCACGACCTCCGCTCCACGGTGATCCTCGACGACGCAGATGAGCCGCCCTCGGGCGGCGTCGATCTCGAAGTCGGCGTAGCGGAGACCGGCATCGACCGGCGTGAGCGGTTCGGGCGCGGCGCCGGGCGTGAGCTTGTGGATCCGCCCGTCGGCGGCGTTCGAGAAGTAGACCGTTCCCCCGTGGGCCAGCATGGCCGCACCGCCGTACTCGTGGACCCACGTCCGCGCCGAGTAGGGCTCGTCGATCAGGTCGGAGACGACGCCCTCGTGATCGCGGACGATGACGCAGCGGCCGTGCTCGACCGGACGGCCCTCGATCCAGTACGCGTCACCGTCGCTGAGCTGGATGTCGGAGAGCCGCATGCGGCCGGCGGCCGCGAGCCTCGCTGTGATCGGTGACGGCCAGACGGCCGACGGCGTGTACGTCTCCCTGATGCGCAGGGTCATGCGGTGGGGACGACGAGGAACTGTTCCGCGAGGCGGCCGTCCTCGAGTCCGTGCATCTTCGCGGTCGCCTGGAGCCAGCCGCGAACGCGCTCCTCGAGCGCGTCCCAGTCGCTGTACTGGCTTCGATGGCAGCGCAGCGCGGCCAGCTTGCGATCCGCGGTGTCGGTGACGTCGACGACCCGGACGTCCTGCCCGGCTCCCTGAACCGCGCTCATCCACACCTCGGCGACGGAGTGGGGCTCGAGGCCCTCGACCTCCAGCAACTCGCGGTGGGCGAAGGGGTTTCGGGCGTCCGGGTAGACCGCGCAGAGGGTGGCCTCCCCGGCGGCGAGATGGTCCGGGTGGCTGGCGAAGATGCGCGTGAAGTTGCGCACCGGCGACTGCGTCACCACGCGCTGCGGTTGCTTCTCTCGGATCACCCGCGAGATGTCGCGTCGCAATTCGATGCTCGCGGTGAGCCGCCCGTCCGGGTACCCGAGGAAGGTCAGGTCGGTGACGCCGACCTCGGCTGCCGCGGCGGTCTGCTCGACGCGCCGGATGGCGGCCATCTCCTCTCGGCTGATGCTCCGATCCGAGCCGCCGGCGTCGCCGTCGGTCACGATGCAGTACGAGATGGTGACGCCCGCGTCGGTCCATTTCGCGGTGGTTGCGGCGTTGCCGAAGTCGCAGTCGTCGGGGTGGGCGACGACCACGAGGACACGTTCGATTCCGTCGATCTCAGACACGGCAACGATGGTAGCCAAAGCGGACTGCCGGAGCCCCGCGGAGCCGTGCGACACTCGGAGCATGCCTCCGCCCACGCACCCGGACCTCGGACGGCTCGCCGACCTGCTCGGCGACTGGCACGGTGACGGGGAGGGGCAATGGGCTGATGGTGACCCGTTCCGGTATCACGAGTGGGTCACCTTCAGGCACAACGGCAAGCCGTTCCTCTCTTACTCGCAACGAACCACCGCCATGAGTGACGGGCGCCCGCTGCACGCCGAGACGGGGTACTGGCGAGCACTGCCTGACGGCGCAGTCGAGGTGGTGATGACCCACCCGATCGGGGTCGTGGAGATCGAGACCGGCCGGTGGGTGGCGAACCGCCTTCCCCTGCGAACCACGACCGTCGCGTGCACGCCGACCGCCAAGCCGGTGACCGGGCTCGAGCGGGAATTCGAGATCGACGGCGATGTCCTCCGGTACCGCATGCGCATGGCGGTTGACGGGGGCGAGCCAAGGTCGCACCTGACCGCCGAACTGCATCGCCTCCGCCCGGCCGGCGAGACGGCGGAACGCTGAGCATGCTCGGGATACCCGACCCGCGCTCGGTACGCGAACTCCTCGGACGCCCGAATCCCTCTGCGCCGCGATCCCTGCCCCTGCGCGACCCGGACCCCGACCCCGGGCTGTTCGGTCCCGGCTCGGTGACCTGGCTCGTCATGCGTGAGCCGCGACTCCTCCTCGCGGCGGGCCGGGCGTTGCTCCTGCAGGCGGCGAACCCGCTGGTGGCCCAGGGTGCCATCGAGCACAGCACGTACAAATCGGATCCCTACGGCCGGCTGGAGCGCACGGTCCGCTGGGTGACGGTCGTGTGCTTCGGGACGACCAGGGAGGCCGAGCGCATCTCCGGTCGCGTCAGCGGGTTGCACCGACCGGTCTCGGGGACGCTGCCGCCGGCGGGCGCGACCGCCCGGGTTCCAGCCGGGACGCCCTATTCGGCGAGCGACCCGGCTCTGATGCGCTGGGTCCACGCCACGTTCGTCGACACCATGCTCGTGGCGCACGACGCGCTTGTCGGCGGCCTCACCACGGCGGACGGGGACGCCTTCGTGCGCGAGTGGGCCGCGGTCGCCAGGCTCATGGGGATTCCTTCCAACCGGAACTGGCGGGACGTCGCGGCGCTGCGCCGATACGTCGTCCACGAGGTGCGCCGAGGCCAGGCCCTCCCCGGCGCCGGTTCGCGCGAGGTTGCGGAGACCGTCCTGCATCCCCCGGTCCGGTCGGCCATCCTCCGGCCAGGGATGGACACGCTCGCCTTCATTGCGAAAGGGTTGCTGCCGCCGGAGCTGCGTCGTGGCTACGGGCTGACCTGGACCCCGGCCCACAGCGCGGTTTTCTCGGTCCTGACGCGCTCACTTCGCATGGCGACGCCCGCGCTGCCACGGCGACTCCGCATCTCGCCGGTGTTCGACCTTGCCCTGGCGCGGACGCAGGGTCGCTGGCCCGCTTCGCGCGCCGCCTGACCGTCCTCCACCCAGGGCGGATGTCGAGTCGTTCTCGAGCGAACCCGAGCCGCTCGTGCCAAAGATCACCCCGGCGGGGGAGGGCAGTCCCTCGTCCAAGCGAATATGATGCGGTCGTGCCAGCCCCCTCTTGGGCTTCTGGCGCATTTCGCGACCGCTCCAGGAGCAGGGGTTACAAGGAGGTTTCAATGACCGTCGGAACCGCACTGGCTCGAGGTGTTGGACATTCGCCTCGAGGAATCACAAAACGGGTCGGCTTCGTCGCGTTCGCCGCGGTGGCGGTCGTCGCCTGCGGGAGCTCGAGCACGACGAACAGCGCGACCGCCTCGCCGCAGGGGAATGTCCTCTTCAACGCGACGAATTTCAACACGTCGACTGTTTCGTGGTTGAGCGCCAACCAAAACGCCTCGGGCGCTCCCGTCTCGGGCGGCACCCTGAAGATCGAGGGAAGCACCGACCTCTCACAGCTCGGCGACCCTCAGGGTGAGTACGAGACGACCGGGTACGGGCTCGAGCGTACGTACACACGTCAGCTCGTCTCCTATGCCGCCTCGACCAACTTCAACAAGGCGGTCACGCTGGTGCCCGACGCAGCCACGTCGATGCCCACGGTGAGCCCGGACGGCCTCACGTACACATTCACCCTGCGCCAGGGGCTCATGTGGAACACCTCGCCACCCCGTCCGGTGACCTCGCAGGACTTTGCGCGTGGCATCCTGCGAACCTGCGACCCGACGCTCGCGCCGTTCGGAAACCCGGGTTATTACATCTCGACGATCGCGGGCTTCAAGGGTTTCTGCACCGCGTTCGAGGGCCAGAACCCGAGTGAGAGCCCCGCGGCTCGCGCGACCAGCATCAACAACGGGATGAGCAGCGTTTCGGGCATCAAGACCCCGGACAGCAACACCATCGTGTTCACGCTCACACAGCCGGCGACGGACTTCACCGCGATCCTCGCCCTCCCGTTCGCATCGGCTGCGCCGGTTGAGTACCTCAAGTACACCCCGCTCACCCCCGGCAACGTCATGTACTCGGACGGTCCCTACGCGATCACGACGTACAACGTCGGGCACGAGATCGTACTCACCCGCAACGCCTCGTGGAGTCAGAGCACGGACCAGATCCGCCATCAGTACCTGAACGAGATCGACGTCAAGCTCGATCTCGCCGGCTCCGCGGCCGCGACCGAGGTGCAACAGGACATGCAGGCGGGCACCGCCGACCTCTCGTGGAACACGGACGTCCCCCCTGCGGACATTCAAGGGCTCGAGTCTCCGACCTGGAACGCGCAGCTCGGCACCTTCCCGGCGCCAGGCACGACCAACCCCTACCTGGTGTTCAACGTGCTGAGCCCGAACAACGGCGGGGCGCTCGGCAACGTCAAGGTCCGCCAGGCCCTCGAGTACGCCATCGACAAGGTGGCGATCGGGAAGATCTACGGCGGCGCCAGCCTGAACGAGCCCCTCAACCAGGTCATCGGCCCAGGCGCGGAGGGCTACGTCGCGTTCAATCTCTACCCAACGCCGAACAACCAGGGTGACCCCGGAAAGTGCAAGAGCCTCCTCAAGGCGGCCGGCTACCCGAACGGCATCACGCTCAAGGACTACTACCGCAACTCGGGCAACCACCCGGCGGAGTTCCAGGAAGTGCAGTCGGATTTCCAGAAGTGCGGCGTGACGGTGGTCGGCACCCCCATCGCGAACGGCTACTACGGGGCTTCGGGCATCGGCTCCACGTCTCCTGACACACTCAAGGCAGGCAAGTGGGACATCACCGAGCCCGGCTGGATTCCGGACTGGTTCGGCCCGACCAACGGACGCGCCACCCTCCCCGATCTCTTCGACGGCGCGCTCAGCTTCCCGGGAACCGACTGGGGCGGCTATGACGACCAGGCAGTTGACCAGCTGGTCAACCAGGCCGAATCGGCCCTGACGATCTCGGCTGCTGCGAGCCTCTGGCATCAGGCCGACCTGCAGATCATGAAGGACGCCGCATTCATCCCGTACCAGACTCAGCTGACGCCGATCTTCCGCTCGTCGCGGGTCCACAACGCGATCTTCGCTCCTTTCAGCGAAGGCTACGACTACACCCAGATCTGGGTTACGTCCTAACCATCCGGCACCAGACGCAGACAGGAGATGCCCGCCGCGTATGCGGCGGGCATCTTCATTCAGTACCATCGAGCCGCAGATGACCCTGCTTGCCGTTGAAAACCTGACGGTCTCCTTCCCGACGTCGGACGGGGTGGTCCAGGCCAATCGTGGCCTGTCCTTCTCCGTCGATGCTGGGAAGACGCTCGGGGTGGTCGGGGAGTCGGGTTCCGGCAAGAGCGTGAGCGCGCTGACCATGCTCGGCCTGAACCCCGGCGCCGACATCACTGGCTCAGCCCTGTTCAACGGCCGCGACCTGCTGAAGATGAACCAGCACGAGCTGAGAGCGATTCGCGGGGCGGAGATCGCGATGATCTTCCAGGACCCGCTGTCGAGCCTGCATCCCCACTTCCGGGTGGGCTGGCAGATCTCGGAAGCGATCCGCGCCCACAGCGACGTTACCAAGGGCGAGGCGATGAGCCAGGCGGTGGAGCTCCTGCGCCTCGTGAACATCCCCCAGCCCGAGCAACGTGTCAGGGCATATCCACACGAGATGTCAGGTGGGATGCGCCAGCGCGTCATGATCGCCATGGCGCTGGCGCTGAAGCCCAAGCTGCTCATAGCCGATGAGCCGACCACAGCGCTGGACGCAACCGTGCAGGCCCAGTTGATGGAACTCCTGATGCAGATGCAGCGCGAGGTCGGCATGGCGATGATCGTCATCACCCACGACCTCGGCGTCATCGCTTCGATCGCGGACGAGGTGCTGGTCATGTACGCGGGCCGGGTCGCCGAGCGCGCCGACGCCCGCACCCTGTACTTCACGCCGCACCATCCGTACACGCGGGGGCTGCTCGCGTCGGTTCCGTCGGCGACCGGCGTGACGGGAAGCCGGCTTCTTCCAATCGTCGGCGCGCCGCCCAGCCTGATCAACGTGCCGAGCGGGTGCGGCTTCCACCCACGATGCCCCTTCTCCATGGAGATGTGCATCGACGAGCAGCCCGGCCTCGAGGCGATTCCCGTCGGCGCTGATCACTCGTCGGCGTGCTGGCTTCCACCTGAGATGACCGGCATCGGAATCGCTGTTGACACTGCGCGCCAGCGATACGCGAGCACCCATCGAGGCGCGCGCTCCCAGAAGCTGCCCGGCGTCGTCGCGGCCGCGGAATCGACGGCTGTCTATGCTTGACGTCGTCCCCACCCCAACTTCCGCGCCTGCCCCCGACGTGCTGCTCCGCGCAGAGGAGATCGTCAAACACTTCCCGATCAAGGAAGGCATCTTCTTCAAACACGAGGTGGGGAGTGTCAAGGCCGTTGACGGGGTCACCCTGGAGGTGCGTCGCGGGGAGACGCTCGGGCTCGTCGGGGAGACCGGCTGCGGAAAATCCACCCTGGCGCGCTGCGTCATGCGGCTCTTCCCGCTGACGTCCGGGCGTCTCACCTTCGACGGAGCGGATCTGAGCACGCTGTCGAGGTCGAAGATGCGGCCCTACCGTCGCGGCATGCAGATGATCTTCCAGGACCCGTACGGGTCGCTGAACTCTCGGCGCAGAGTCGGCTCGATCATCGGCGACCCCCTCGCCATCCATCACATGGCCGACGGGGCGGAGCGCAAGCGGAAAGTGCAGGGGCTCATGGAGGTCGTCGGGCTCAACCCCGAGCACTACAACCGTTTTCCCGCGGAGTTCTCCGGAGGTCAGCGCCAGCGCATCGGCGTCGCGCGAGCCCTGGCGCTCAATCCAAAGCTCATCGTCTGCGATGAGCCGGTTTCGGCGCTTGACGTCTCGATCCAGGCGCAGATCCTCAACCTGCTGGAGGATCTTCAGAGTGAGTTCGGACTCACGTACCTCTTCATCGCGCACAACCTGGCGGTGGTGCAGCACGTCAGCGATCGCGTTGCCGTGATGTACCTCGGCAAGGTGGTCGAGGTTGCCGATGTCAAAGATCTGTACGCCACGCCGCGCCACCCATACACGAATGCGCTCCTCTCGGCGTCGGTGGTGGCGGATCCGGACAAGGCGCGGTCGCGTGACCGGATCATCCTGAGCGGGGACGTCCCCTCGCCGATCAACCCACCCTCAGGGTGTCGCTTCCATACGCGCTGCCCGAAGGCCCAGGCACTGTGCTCCACCGAGGAGCCGAAGCTGAAGAGTGCCACGGGCGACGCAGCGAGCCATCTCACAGCCTGCCATTTCCCGGTTGCCGATGGCGAGAAGCTCGCCAGTGACAAGGCGACGATTCTGCAAGCGGTTGAGGGTTTCCTAGCGGAGGCGCCGACATGAGCCTGTCCACGGTCCAGGTCGCTTCGAACCAGGCTCCACCACAGGAGCCGGCGGTGGGTGGGATTGAGGGACGCAGCCCGCTGCGGCTCGTCCTCGCGCGGCTGCGCACCGACCGCGTGGCGCTGGCGTCAGTCGCGGTGATCGTGTTCGTCGTGGCGCTGGCGTTCGTCGCGCCGCTGATCGAGTCGATCACCGGGCACAGTGCGACGATCACCAACGTCGACACGGGCACCGATGCCAACGGCCAGCCGCTGCCGCCGGGCACCGGCGGTTTCATCTTGGGCACCGACAACCTGGGCCGCGACATCCTGGTGCGGATCGCCTACGGAGCCAGAATCTCGCTGCTCGTGGGTGTGCTTGCAACCGCGATCGCGACCATCGTTGGAGTCGTCGTCGGGCTCTTCGCCGGGTACTTCGGTGGCTGGCTCGACAGCATCCTCGCGCGGATCATGGACGTGGTCCTCTCGTTTCCGTACGTGCTCTTCGCCATCGTCCTGGTTTCCGTCTTCGGTTCCAGCCTGCCGCTGACGATCCTCGTCATCGCCTTCTTCTCGTTCGCTGCCATCGGCAGGATCGTGCGCGGGCAGGCGCTGTCGCAACGCGAGAAGGAGTACGTCGAGGCTGCGCAGTCACTCGGCGCGGGCAACCTGCGCATCATGTTCGTCGACATCCTTCCCAACCTGGTGGCACCTGTCATCGTCCTCGCCACGCTGCTGATTCCGTCGGCCATCATCTTCGAGGCGACGCTCTCGTTTCTCGGCCTCGGGGTGCAGCCACCGACGGCCTCGTGGGGGAACATGCTCTCCGACGCGGAGGGCGTCGGGTTCCAGGCGTGGTGGTTCTACATCTTCCCGATGCTCTTCCTGCTCGCCACGACGCTGGCCTTCAACCTCCTCGGCGACGCGGTCCGTGACGCGCTCGATCCTCGAACCGAGCGCATCTTCGCAGGCCGTCGAAAGAAGAAGAAGCCGGCATGACCCGCTTCCTCATCCGGCGCATCGTCATGGGGCTGATCACGCTCTGGGTGATCATCACCCTGGTCTTTGTCCTGTACTACGCGCGGCCGGGCGTCGACCCCGCGCGCGAGCTCGCCGGGCGTGCGGTCACGCCCGCGCTGCTCGCCAATCTCAACAAGGAATACGGGTTCGATCAGCCCGTCATCGTCCAGTACTGGCATTACGTGGAGCGCCTGGTGCCCATCCCCGGCCAGTTCAACCTCGGAATCTCGAACACCAACCGTCTGCCGGTGACGACCATCATCGCGCAGGCTGTGCCCATTGACATCTCGCTCGCCGTGGGGTCGGCGATCATCTGGATGATTCTCGGGATCAGTGTCGGCGTCCTCGCTGCGCGACGGCCTCGGAGCCTCTGGGACCGTGGCGCGACCGTGTTCGTGCTCACCGGGGTCTCGATGCCGACCTTCATCCTCGGATTGCTGTTGCTGTACGTCTTCTACTACCTGCTGACGATCCACGGCGTTGCGATCTTTCCCAAACCGGGGAGCTGGACTCCGTTCACCCAGAACCCGCTGGAGTGGGCGCACGACCTCATCCTGCCGTGGATCACGCTCGCCCTCATCACGGCAGCCACCTACTCGAGGCTGACGCGCAGCACGCTGCTCGAAACACTCGGTGAGGACTACATCCGAACGGCACGCGCCAAGGGGTTGAGCGAGCGCCGCGTGGTGTACCGCCACGCGCTGCGCAGTTCGCTCACGCCCATCCTCACGCAGTTCGGCATCGACCTCGCCACCGTGCTCGGCGGCGCGATCATCACCGAGAGCATCTTCGGCCTGCCCGGCCTCGGGCTCGCGGTGGTCCAGGCGATCCAGGTGCAGAATCTCCCCGTCGTCATCGGAATCGTGCTCGTTGCCTCCTTCTTCGTGGTGGCGGCGAACATCGTCGTCGACGCGCTCTACGCCGTCCTCGATCCACGCGTACGAGTGTCGTAGCCACGGGCGCGGGCGAAGCGACGCCCGCCGGAATCAAGCATTGCCTGCGCGGTCCGCGATCTCACGCGGCCGGACGCGTCGCTTCGCACTCCATCGCTGATGGGATGACGACTCGGTACCCTACGACCCGCGTCCTGGGGGAGAGGTTCGCCGTGTGGACATCTGCCGTCACAAGGAGCCGTGCATGACCTCTCGGAGTCGGCGTGCCAGATTGCTGGCCGCCGCCACCGGACTTGTTGCGCTTGTCGTCTCCGCGTGCGGGAGCGACACTGCCGCCACCACAAGCCCCACGGTGACGAAGACCACAGCCTCCTTCGCTGAGGCGCCCGGCGCCCAGCCGAACTACATCTTCCCGCTCGCCTCGTTCGGGTATTTCAGCGTGGCCAACCTGAGCCAGTTCCAGTTCCTCATGTACCGGCCGCTCTACGCGTTCGGTTTGAACGGCCAGGTCCAGTTGAACAGCGCTCTCAGCCTCGCCTATCCGCCGGTGTACTTCTCGGACGGCAAGTCGGTGACCGTCACCCTCAAGGGCTGGAAGTGGTCGGACGGGACCCCGGTCACCGCGCGTGACGTCCAGTTCTGGCAGAACCTCGTCACCGCGAACAAGGACAATTGGGCCGGCTACTCACCAGGCGAGTATCCCGACAACGTCGTCAGCACGACGATCAACCCGAACAATCCGCTGCAGATCACCTTCAACCTCACGCAGGCCTACGGCTCGTACTTCTTCACCTACAACGAGCTGAGCCAGATCACCCCGCTCCCCCAGCACGTCTGGGACAGGGAGTCGGCGACAGGCGCGGTCGGTGACTACGACAAGACCCCGGCTGGAGCGCAGGCGGTCTACAAGTTCCTCGACTCGCAGTCGAAGACGATCTCGACCTACGACACCAACCCGCTCTGGCAGGTGGCCGACGGTCCCTGGAAGCTGAAATCGATGGACGCCACGGGCAACGTCTCGATGGTGCCGAACCCGGCGTACGGCGGACCGGTCAAGCCGACCCTGAAGCAGTTCAACGAGGTTGCGTTCGGCACGGACACCGCGGAGTTCGATCGGCTCAAGTCGGCATCCTCAGTCGGCAGCACCACGATCGACTGGGGGTACATCCCGGAGGAGGATGTTGCGCACAAAGCCACGCTCAGCAACGTGTACAACTTTTCGCCATGGGCGTACTGGCAGATCACGTTCTTCCCGGAGAACTTCACCAACCCGGTCAGCGGCCCGATCTTCAAGCAGCTCTACTTCCGGCAGGCCATGCAGGACCTGGTCGACCAGAACACGCTGATCACCAGAGCCTTCGCCGGGTACGGCTATGCAACCTACGGCCCGGTCCCGACCAAGCCGGCTTCGACGTTCATCGATTCATTCGAGCGGACCAATCCCTACCCGTACAGCCCGTCCAAAGCGGTGTCGCTGCTCCAGGCCAACGGGTGGACCGTCAACCCCGGCGGGGTGAGCATGTGCACCAGCCCGGGCACCGGCACCGGCCAGTGCGGTGCCGGCGTCCCGCAGGGTGCGAAGGCTTCGTTCAGCCTTCAGTATGCGAGCGGGACGCCGAGTCTCGACATCGAGATGGCGCAGTTCAAGTCGGACTACGCGGAGGCGGGCATTGCGATCAACCTCAGCACCGCCCCGTACGACACGGTGATCGGCAACGCTTCTCCCTGCGCGGCCGGACAGCCGTGTGCCTGGGACATGGAGTTCTGGGGCGATGGCTGGGTCTACGCTCCCGACTATGAGCCCACCGGCGACGAGCTGTGGGCATGCACCGGATCCGGCGCCGCCGTGCAGTACGTGGGCTCGGACTCCGGCGGCTACTGCGACCCGCAGACCGAGCAATACATCCTCGCGACCGAGTCCAGCAGCGACCTGCAGGCCATGAGTGCATACGAGGACTACGTGGCGAAACAGCTTCCGGTCATCTGGATGCCGGTCCGTGACGTGCAGTTGAACATGATCAACACGGCACTGTCGGGCACCCAACCGCTTGACCCGCTCCTCCAGATCTACCCGGAGAACTGGCGCTGGTCCTGAAGCGCGCGGGTCGTTAGGCTCGCGCTGTGAAGGTGACCGAGGGCGAACCGCTTGCGGTGGCGGAGGAGGACGCCTTCACCGGCGTCCGCGGGCTCCGGATCCACGCGAGGACGTGGGTCCCGCAGCGCCCGCTGACGGGCGTCGTGGTGATCGCCCACGGGTTCGCCGAGCACACCGGCAGGTACGCAGCGGTGGCGCGGCGCCTGATCGCCGAGGGCATCGCCGTTCGCGCCGCCGATCACCGCGGTCACGGGCTCAGTGAGGGAAAGCGCACCAGCGTGATCCGGTTCAGCGACTACGTCGACGATCTCGCCACGGTCATCGCACAGGCCCGCGCCCGCTGGCCGTCACAGCGGCTGGTTCTGCTGGGTCACAGCCTTGGCGGCCTGATCGCGCTCGACCTGGCGGTGCGCCCTCGCGCGGGGCTGGACGGTCTCGCGCTCTCGGCGCCGGCGGCGTGTCCGGGCGAGGTGTCGAGGTTCGCGCTCGGCATGGGGCGGGTGCTGTCGCGGGTGGCGCCGAACACCGGCGTCCTGCGCCTGCCTCTCGACCGCATCAGCCGCGATCCCGGGGTCGTGGAGGCATACAACGCCGACCCACTCGTGTTCCCCACGCCGATCCGAGCGCGGCTGGGCGCCGAGATGCTCGACGCCATGGGACGTGTCGAGGCCGGCCTGCCGGTGTTGCGCACGCCGCTCCTGGTGATGCAGGGGACCGCCGACGGTCTCGTCGACCCGGGATGCGGTCCGCACGTCTACGATCGCGCCGGCTCCGCCGACAAGACGCTGAAGATGTATGAGGGCCTCTGGCACGAGATCTTCAACGAGCCCGAGCGCGACCACGTGCTCGACGACCTGACGACCTGGTTGCGCGCGCACCAGGTCGGTGCGCCCGCGCAGCGCGTCGACTAGAGTGGAGCACCGATGCGCGAAACGTGGTTGGTGAAGCCCGGGTCGAAGGTCGATATCTCGACCATCGACCCCGCGGACACCCGAGCCTTGAGCGGTGGCCGAGAGGCCGCTGACGCCGCCCTCGCCGATGATGTGCCGGCGCTCGCAGAGATGCAGACGCGCCTCTGGGCGGAGGCCAGGCGCTCGTTGCTGCTCGTCCTGCAGGGCACCGATGCTTCAGGAAAGGACGGCACCATCGCCCACGTGTTCAGCGGCGTGAATCCACAGGGCACCAGGGTCACCTCGTTCAAGCCACCCACTGCCGAGGAGCTCGCGCACGACTTCCTGTGGCGCGTGCACCTGGCGATGCCGCGCTCCGGAGAGATCGGCATCTTCAATCGTTCCCACTACGAGGATGTCCTGGTGGCGCGTGTTCGCAAGCTCGTCCCAAAGTCGGTGTGGAAGAAGCGCTACGGCGACATCACGGCCTTCGAGTCGCTGCTCACCCAAGGTGGCACCGCGATCATCAAGTGCTGCCTGCTCATCTCCAAGGACGAGCAGCGGCGGCGCTTCGAGGAACGCCTGAAGGACCCCCAGAAACGCTGGAAGTTCCAGCGCGGCGACATCGAGGATCGCGCGCTCTGGAAGGAATATCAGGTCGCGTATTCAGAGGCGATCGAGCGCACGTCGACCAAGGCGGCGCCGTGGTATGTGATCCCGTCTGATCACAAGTGGTATCGCAACTGGGCGGTGAGCAGGCTGCTCATCGAGACCCTCACGGAGATGGATCCGAAATACCCGGATCCCCCCGACCTCGCCGGCATAAAGATCACCTGAGACGCGGCGTCAGACACTTCGCCCGGTGGTCCAGATCATGGAGCGACCGGTCTTCGCAGGCGCGTCGAGCGCATCCGGCACGACACGATCGAGCCGGAAATCGAGCGTCCGCGCAATGCCCGCGCTCGCGATATTGCCCTGGTCGCAATGGATTTCCACGCTGAGGGTGCCGGGAAGCGCGAGCGCCGCGTTGACGAGCAGGCGCGCTGATTCGGTCGCGATGCCACGGCGCCGATATGCGATGTGCACCCAGTAGCCGATCTCCAGAGCACCCGGCCCGATGCGCGGCATCAGCCCGCAGCCACCAACAAACTGCCCGGTTTCGCGCAGCGTGATCGCGTAGTTGGCGGGCGCGTCACCGCCGAAGTGTTCGATCGCGGGCTGGAGGAACGCCGTCACCGACTCGTCGGTCGGCGCCGATTGCGCCCACGGCATCCAGGCGCGAAGACTGTCGAGGCTCGCGGCGATCGCGTCCTTGACGGCGGCGCCGTCGGTCAATCGATACCGCCGCAACGTCACGGTCTCACCGCGCAACTCATCGGGAGGATGAAAGTCCACGAGGACAATTCTCGCGGTCCGGCGTCGCGTGGCGACCCCGATCGGATTTGAACCGACGATCTCCACCTTGACAGGGTGGCGTGTTAGACCAGGCTACACCACGGGGCCGCGAAGCACCCGATCATAGCAATCGGGCTCCAGGCGGACCGGAGTACGGTGCTGCGATGCGCCGGCCCATGCGCCCCAATGAGGTGTCGTCAGGCGGAGTCGTCGTGCGTCGATCCCAGGACGGCTACGAGGTCTGCCTGGTCAGCGACGGGCGCCTCTGGGGCTTCCCCAAAGGCCACGTCGAGCCCGGCGAGACAGCCGAGGCGGCCGCGATGCGCGAGATTTCCGAGGAGACCGGTATCGCGGCCGCCTCGCTGGTGCTGCGGGCTCCGCTGCCGGCCTCCGAGTACGTGTTCCGACGGCCCAACCACGGTGCCCTGGTCTTCAAACGAGTCCATCACTTCGTCGTCGAGGCGCCGGCCGGGACCGATTTGCGCCCCGATCCCGCGGAGATCGCCGAGGTGGCATGGCTCGGATTCGACGACGCCAGAGCGCGGTTGAGCTTCAAGGACAGGATCGCGGTCCTCGACGCTGCACGGGCCGTGCTCGAGAACGAACCGACGCGAGGGGTGGAGTCGAGCGCGCCGTAGAATCGGGCCGCATGCAATTGTTCGACACCGCACGCCAGGAGGTGGTGCCCTTCGAGCCTCGGGGTGAGAAGATCGGTATCTACGTCTGCGGTATCACGCCCTACGACTCGGCGCACCTCGGTCATGCATTCGTCTACCACGTCTTCGACGTGCTGCATCGTCGCTTCCGCGACGCCGGACTGGTCGTGCGCAGCGTCCGCAACGTCACCGACGTCGATGACGACATCCTGCGCGTCGCACGCGAGCGGGGCGTCGACTTCCGCGAGCTGGCCGCCGAGCAGGTGCGCATGTTCGACCACGACATGGGGGAGATCGGGCTCCTCCCCGTCGACGTGGCGCCGCGCGCGACCGAGCATGTCGGCGAGATGGTCGACTGGGTCACCCGGCTCGTCGACGGCGGTTACGCGTACGCGGTGGACGGCTGGGTCTTCTTCGACTCGGGCGTGTATCCGGACTACGGACGGCTCAGCCGCCTCGACCACACGGCCATGATCGAGCTCAGCCGCGAGCGCGGCGCCGACCCCGACGACTCGCGCAAGCGGCATCAGCTCGACTTCGTGCTCTGGCAGGCTTCCGCCCCGGGTGAGCCTTCATGGGCGAGCCCGTGGGGGTTGGGGCGTCCCGGCTGGCACATCGAGTGCACGGTGATGTCCACCGGGGCGCTCGGTCATCCCATCGATATCCACGGTGGCGGCGATGACCTGATCTACCCGCACCACGAGTCGGAGATCGCCCAGGCGGAGGCCGCCGGGGTTGCCCCCTACGTCAGGCACTGGACGCACGTGGCGATGGTCAACCATGAGGGCGCCAAGATGAGCAAGTCACTCGGCAACCTCGTCTTCGTGCGCGACCTCGTGCGCCGCGTGCCCGGACCGGCGGTGCGTCTGCTGCTCGCGTCCCACCACTACCGCAAGTCCTGGACGTACGACGACGCCGAGGTCGACGTCGCCGCGCAGCGGTACGGCCGCTACCTCGCGGCGTTGCAGGGGGGCGGCACGCTGAGTCATGAGGCGGCAGTGCGCCACGAGGCGCGCTTCTTCGAGCGCCTCGACGACGACCTCGACACTCCCGGGGCGCTCGACGAGCTCGACGCCATCGCTCGGGAGTTGACCGGTGGCGGTGGCACCGCACCAGGGACCGAGGGTCAGCAGCTGCTCGGCAGACTGCTCGGGGTGCTCGGGGCCGAGACCGAGGTGGTTCCGGCCTGAGGGGTCAGCGGCCCCAGGGCGCGCGGTCGCCGCGGGCGCGGAAGCGGAGCACCGCGGACGAGATGTTCTCCTCGAGGAACCGGTAGAAGAGCTGCCGCTGCGACACGTCGATCGCGGCCTCGACCTCCTGGCCCTCGCGGCGGCGCGCGATCCAGGGGGGAACGCCGTCGGCGACCATCTCGGTTCCCACCCGAACGTGCACGAGCGCATCGCTGTCCTCGCTCACATGGACGGTCACCTTGAGCACGAGCCCGGTGTGCTCGACGATCCGCCAGCTCCGTTCCCAGCGAGCCTGGCGAGCCGGGTCGTGAGCCAGACGGACGGATTCGTCGACGATGACGCTCTCGCCGTTCCGGGCCGAGCGGGCAAGGAGACGCCGGATGCTCTCATCGAGGTCGCGAGCGATCCAGTTGACGAGTGACGGTGCCCGGTCGTTGAGATCGGGAAAGCCGTTCGGGTCCTTGGCCAGCTCGCCGATCGCCTGCACGGTGCCGGCGTGGCGGCGGCAGTAGCTGACCCCCGAGAAGGCAACGCTGTGCGCCGGGCAGAACGCGGCGGGGCACCGGCGCCCGCGGCGGTCCCGGTACGCGCAGAGCTGCGCATCGGTGTTGGTGCAGCCCCGAAGGGAGCAGGGTAGAGCCGTGGACACGACGCCGTCGCCGGCTGCGTCCTGCGGGCTGTGTTTGAACAGGGTGGTCATCGGCAGCACTCCACGCCGACGATCCTACCCCGGGGTTGCCGCCCGGACCGGTGACGGAGTTGTTGCGACCTGTCGATCCAGTGCGACGGCAAGGCGGCGAATCGATCCCATCAACTCGGCGAACGCCGCCGGAGTCAGCGACTGCGCGCCGTCGCTCAGGGCGTTCTCGGGATCGGGGTGGACCTCGATCATGAGCCCGTCCGCGCCCGCGGCGACCGCGGCCCGCGCCATCGCCGGCACGAGCGGGCGGTGCCCGGTGGCATGCGAGGGGTCGACGATCACCGGCAGGTGTGACAGCGACTTCACGACCGGCACCGCGCTCAGGTCGAGCGTGTTGCGGGTCGCCGCCTCGAACGTGCGGATGCCACGCTCGCAGAGGACCACGTTCGGGTTGCCGTGGGCCACGACATACTCGGCGGCGAGCAGCCACTCCTCGATGGTGTTGCTGAGCCCGCGTTTGAGGAGGACCGGCCGTCTTGCCGAACCGACCGCCTCGAGGAGGGCGAAGTTCTGCGCATTGCGAGTCCCGACCTGGAGCATGTCCGCGTACTCGGACACGAGCTCGACGTCCCCCGGGGTGAGCACCTCGGTGACCACCGGCATGCCGGTCGCCTCGCGGGCATCGGCGAGATGCCGGAGCCCGTCGAGCCCGAGCCCTCGAAAGGAGTACGGCGAGGAGCGGGGCTTGAATGCACCGCCCCGGAACATGGTCGCTCCCGCCTCCGCGACGGCCCGCGCGGTCGCCAGGACCTGGTCGCGGCTCTCGACCGCGCAGGGTCCGGCGATGACGACCAATGATCCGTCGCCGAATCGGACCCCGGACACATCGACCACCGTGGGCTCAGGATGCCACTCCCGGGTGACCTGCTTGTACGGCTTGCTCACCGGGATCGCGTCGGCGACCCCCGGGAGGTCGCAGATCGCGTCGCGGATCGAGCCGGGGTTGCCGCCGAGGACGCCGATGGCGAGGCGGTCAGCCCCGGGGAGCTCGATCGGCTCGAAGCCCCGCTCACGCACGTGCCGGATGACACCGGCGACCTGGTCGGGGGTCGCCTGCACGTTCATGAGGATCAGCATCGAGTGATCCTAGCGAGAACCAGGGTCAGGCCCACGTCCAGCTGTCCAGCACCTCCTGCAGCGCCGCGGCGTCGGCGGCGAAGTCGGCGGGAAGCGTTCTGAGCATGATCTCGTAGGTGTTGCCCGCCTGGTTCACCACCATCTGCTCGGTCTTGGTCGCGCTCCCACTCTGGTACGTCATGAGCACGCCGGAGACGCCGTCGATGTCCACCGGCTCCGGCTGGCTCACGTCGATCGCCCCGGGCGGCGTGATGCTGGTCAGATACATGGCGAGCTGGTCGTCCCCGACTGGCTGCGCCGTCGTGCCGGCCGCGATGACTCCGTGATCCGGGGCAAGCAGGAGCATGAGGACGGAGCCGGGGCCGTTGAGCGACGCCTGCGCGCTCTGGTTGGCCGTCTGATCCTGCCAGCCGGAGGGGATGTTGGTGCGGAATCCCGTTCCGGCAAAGGGGGTCGCCTCCGCCGTCGGGGTCGATGAGGATGACGGGTTCGAGCTCGGCGTGACGGTTGCGCTCGTCCCTCCGCAGGCGCTGAGCACCAGCATCAGCGCGCACGCGCTGGCCGCGAGGGCACGCGCGCAGGGAAGGGGCAGGGTCACGTCCCCGAGGATAGCCGAGCGATCCTGCCTGAGCAGGCGTCGATGCGAGGACAATCGCACCCATGGCAACGCGCTCCGCACTCCGCGTCACACGGCTGGGCCCGGCGCACGCCGGTCAGCTCGCCGCGCTCATCGACAAGGAGCCGGTCACCAACGTCTATCTGCGCAGCGAGCTCCGTCTCGGGTTCGAGTCCGGCGACTGGTGGGGCGCGTTCGAAGACGGCGAGCTGACCTCGGTCGTGCTCGGCTGGTCGTTGGTGGTGCCGTACATCCCGGACCTCGAAGCGGCGCCGCCTCTGGCACAGGCGCTCACCGCGGGCGCACAGCCACGGATGGTGGTTGGCCACAGGGCGTCGGTCATGGCGCTGCATCACGCGTTTCGCCCGCCGCGACCGGCGCGCGAGCTGCGCGATCCTCAGCCCCTGATGGTGCTGGACCGGGGCGAACTGCGCGGCACCCCGTCGTCGGACGTCCGCCTTTCGACACGTGTCGATCTGGAAGCGTTGATCGTCGCCGCCGCGCGCATGCACCGCGAGGAGATGGGCATCGACCCGCTTGCGGTCGACGCGCCCGCATGGCGAATGCGCATGCTCAGCCTCATCGAGCGGCGCTGGAGCTGGATCTGGATGCGTGATCACGAGGTCCTCTTCAAGGCGGAGCTTTCCGCCTGGACCCCCGAGGTCGTGCAGATCCAGGGCGTGTACACGGCGCCGAAGTACCGGGGTCAGGGGATCGCGCGTGCAGGGCTCGCAGCGGTCTGCACCCAGGTCTTCCGGGATGTGCCGCGCTGCAGCCTCTACGTCAACCAGTACAACGTGATCGCGCAGCGCGTCTACGAGCGGCTGGGCTTCAGGCCGGCGGACCTCTTTGCGACCGTGATGTACTAGGCGGACCGCTCATGATCGAGACACGATCCGACGTCACCCTGCCCGTATCGCCCGAGGAGGCCTTCGCGGTCGTCGCCGACGTCGAGCATGCCGACTGGCTGCCGGCGATCCGGAGGCTGCGCCACATCGGCGGGCCGGTGGGTGGCGTGGGCGCCCGCTATGAGGTCGAGGCGGGTTTCGTGGGCCGTCACCTGCGCGGTGTGCTCGTCTGCACCGCGCTGACGCCGCCGCAGCGCATCGTGCTCAGCCTCGAGGATGGTTTGGATCTGACCCTCGAGGTCACCATTCGTAAGGTGGTTGGCGGGTGCACGGTCGTGATGTCGGCGCGGTACTCGGTGACCGGCCGTCCGTTTGCAGGCGCGGTCGAGCTCGCGTCGCACGGAGCCGCGCGCCGGGAGACGGCCCGCGCGTGCGAGCAGCTCGCGGCGCGCTTTGGGCGCAAGAGCGGCGACCTCGAGAGTGCGGCGTGGTGATGCGGTGACCCGCGGACAGGTGACCGATCGCGAGATCCTCGACGCCAAGGTGCGCTCGCTGCCGCCGCTGAGCGAGCCGGAAACCGCGCGGCTCCTTGCTCAGGTGCGAGACAGCGGGCGCGGCCCGGCGCTCGACGAGCTCGTCGAGCATCAGATTGCCGCAATCCTCGAACTTGCCGAGGCCCGCCGCGGCAAGGGCGTCGAGGTCGGCGACCTGACCCAGGAGGGGACGATCGCCGGCGTGGTGGCGGTCATGGAGTACGCCGGTCAGAAAGGCCCGGCGTCCGGCCTCGACCGGTTCGTCGCCAGGCTGGTGGCGACCCACATGGACGACACCATCGAGCTCGCCGCCATCGAACGTGCGGGTGACGAGGCCTTTGTCCGCGACACCGAGATCTACGAAGCCGCGGAGATCAGGGCCCGCCATGAGTTCGGCCGGACCCCGACGGTCGTCGAGCTTGCCGCAGAGCTCGGCTGGCCCGAGGAGCGCGTGGCCATCGTCGGCGCGATGCTCAACGACGCGAGAGCGCGCTACGACGCCGAGATCGTCGAATTCCTCGACGACGTCGAGGAGGAGTAGGCGCAGGGGCCTCAGATGTTGGCCTCGTACGCCTGCCGGAGCCAGTCGACCAGCGAGTCGTCCACGTCGGCGGGTGACCTCAGGGCGATCCGGACGTTGACGTAGTCGTTGCCGAGCCCGGGCGCGGCGAGCAGGCGCCCTCCGGGAGCCACGCCGGGGAGGCGGAGTCCCACGTCGACCCGGTCCCGAGTGGTCGCTCGAAGCAGCGCGAAGGTCCGTCTGGGCGTCACCAGGGTCACGTAGGTCTTGCGCGCCTGCACGTCGACATCGCCCACCTCGACGGCGCGCACGAGCAGCTCGTCAAGGATCGGCCGCAGCTGCGGGCGATCGGCGTACTGGCCGTCGATGAGCTCGCCGGCGCTCGCGAGGAGGAAATCGGGATATCCGAAGCGCTCCATCACCAGGATCATCTGGGGGTACCCGGTGACGCCGCGCTCGGTCAGCCATGCGCGCAGGCCCGGCTCGTCGATGTCGCCAAGCTCGGCGACACGGCCCACCCACACATCGAGGCTGTCGCCGGTGCGCCGCTCGAGGATCTTCTCGATGCGTTCGCGCATCTCCAGCCACGTGCGCGGACGTGCCGTCCGAGCATCGGCGGGCGCGGGCCTGGGCATTGCGCGACTCTGACTCACCGGCGAAGGTCGTCGCCACGCCAGTCGAGGTCGTGCAAGCCCTCGCCTGTGCCGCGACGGATCGCGCTCTGGCCGAAGCGCTCGCGCAGGCGGTCGAGGGTGTGGTCGATCCGGTCGTTCACGGGCTGGTCGAAGAGGTCGAGCTGCGGCGCATCGGCGAGACCGCTCACGCCGACGCCCAGCAGGCGCACCGCGTCACCGGTCCAGGCTGCGTCGAGCAGCACGATCGCCGCGTCACGAACGGTGGTGTCGGTCGCGGTTGCGGAGGCGAGGGTCTCCTGGCGCGTGATCGTCGTGAAATCCGAGTACCGCAGCTTGAGCGTGACCGTGCGCGCCGTCCACCCCCCGCTGCGCAGGCGCGCCCCGACGTCGCCGGCAAGCTCGGCCACCCGCCCATGCAGCGCAGCGCGCTGGGCGACATCACGTGCGAAGGTCTCTTCCCGCGACACGCTTCGCGGCGCTCCGGGAACGGTGACCGGCGCCGCGTCGATTCCCTGTGCGCGCTCCCACAACGATGTCCCGGACGCGCGTCCGACGCGTCGCTGCACCGTGTCGAGTGGGAGGGCGGCGAGCTGGCCGAGCGTCGAGATCCCCAGCCCGCCGAGCGCGCGTTCCGCGGCCGGTCCGAGCCCGGGCAGGCGGCGCAGGGGGAGCGGAGCGAGAAAGGCGGCCTCGTCCCCGGGTTCCACGACGACGAACCCCCGCGGTTTGCGCAGGTCCGAGGCGATCTTGGCGACGGTCTTGCAGGTCGCGACGCCGAAGGACGCGTGCAGGCCGCTCGTGGCAAGGATCCGATCGCGCATCTCCTCCGCGATGTGCCGCGCGCTGCCGAAGCGGCGTGTCGATCCGGTGACCTCGAGGAAGGCCTCGTCAAGCGAGAGCGGCTCGATGACCGGCGTGTAGTCGCGAGCGATGTCGAACACGGTCTTGGACGCGTCGCGATACGCGCGAAAGTCGACCGGCACCAGGACCGCCTGCGGGCACATGCGAAGTGCGGTTCGCAGGGGCATCGCCGAATGGACTCCGAAAGCGCGCGCTTCATACGAGGCGGCGCTGACCACTCCTCGATTGAGCTGCGCGCTGCCGTCGACCGAGGGGGCGCCGCCGACGATGACTGGAAGCCCACGCAACCCGGGCCGGCGCAACTGCTCGACCGATGCGTAGAACGCGTCGAGGTCGAGGTGGATGATCGCGCGTGGTGTCACATGCGCACCGAGACGCGGGCCGGATCAGGAGCCGGAGTGCTGCCTCCACTCATCGATGTCCGCCTCACGCACGTAGCCCGCGCGAATCATCAGTTCCATGTATGGAACCGCCAGGTGCGGGGCGGCTCGACGCAACACCCACGGTGGTGGATTGTCCTTGTTCTTGTTGACGCTCTGATAGAAATAGATCTGATTCAGATCGCACAGAAGGGCAAGACGGTGCAAGGAAATCCCCCTCTCCGCGCACCGTTCTTTGATGTACTCCTTGAACTCCACGCTTAGCCCAAGTATATGCCCATGTTCCGCAGCGCACCGGGCAATTCTCGAAGTGTCGCGATCACCGCATCGGCGGCGCCCGTCCCATGCCCGCCGCTCCTGCTGACGAGCACCGCGCGCAGGCCGGCTGCATGTGCCCCGGCGATGTCGGTCGTCTCACTGTCGCCGACCATGACGGTGCTGCCGGCATCGGTCCCGAGCGCCCGCATCGCCGTGTCGAAGATGTGCGGCGAGGGCTTGCGCCATCCGACCTCGGCGGAGAACGTGACCGCATCCAGGTGCTGTTCGAGCCCGAGGTGGGCAAGCTGTCCGTGCAGCGACTGAACTCGGTAGGGCGCGTTCGAGCAGAGACCGACGCGGAGCCCGGCTGCGCGGAGGCTCTCCAGCAGCGGCACTGCATCGGGGTCGACACGGGCGCCGTGCCACCAGGCCTCCTGCTCGATGCTCAGCACCTCGTCGAGGAGCGCATCGTCGAGGGGGATACCGGCATCGTGGTACGCGCGCCGGGACGCGGCAGTCAGGTCGATCTCGTCGAGTGCGCCACTGCCGTCGTGGTCGCGAACCTCGCGTTCGACACGATCCATGACCGGAAGGAGTGTCGCCAGGGAGGCGGACAGGCCCGACGCGGCCAGCACGCCGAGGATCCGCTGCTCCGCCTCGGCGAGGGCCTCACGGGGCCGGGTGAACTCGACCAGGGTCTCGCCGTAATCGAAGAGGACGCCACCATTCCGGCGCGGTAGCCCTTCCTCAGCATCGCTCACGCGGGAGTGCCACCTCCGCCGCCACCACCACCACCGCGACCACCCCTGCCGCGGCGCTTGCGGCCGCCCTGCCAGCGTCGCTTCGGGCGCTTGCCCGTGCTCCGCGGAGCGGGCGACAGCTTCTCGAGGTACGCCTCACCCGGATGCGGCTCGTTCGGATGCCCGGCGTGGGCACCCGGCGCCGCGGCCACCCGTGCTTCGTATTCGGCGAGGACCGCTTCGAGCGGGCGCTTGTCGCTCGCAGGCGGTGCCGCCGTCTCCGCCCACGGCTGGGACTTGGGGCTCGCTTCGGCAGCGAGCATGTCGCCACCCGGGATCTCGGGCACGGCGTCGAGCACCGATTCGATGGCGCGCGCGATGAGGCGGTCGGCCTCGAGTGGGTCGTTCAGCGGGCCGTCAGCCATGTGAGGCGGTGCTCCAGCCGGCGAGGCCGAGGCCGGCCAGCGTCTTGACGTCGACCTGACCCTCACGCACAAGGGTCGCGATCCCGTCGCGGTCGAAGTGCTCCACGTCCATGCGCTCATCCTCGTCGCGGTCGGTCGGTCCCTCGGTGAGTCCGGTTGCCAGGAAGAAGTGCATCACCTCGGTCGAGTACCCGGGAGTGAGCGGTGCCGTCGCCATCGGGACGATGCGGGATGCTCGGAGGCCCGTCTCCTCGGCGAGCTCGCGCTCGGCGGTGCGGGCGGGCTCCTCCTCGGCGTCCCGCGTGCCCGCGGGCAACTCCCAGAGCGCACGGCCGACAGCGTGCCGCCACTGCCGGACCAGGACGACGCGGCCGCCGTCGTCGATTGCGACGATGGCGACGGCGCCTGGGTGGGCCACGACTTCGCGCTGGGCGCGCGTTCCGTCCGCGAGGCGGACGTCGTCCTCGTAGAAGGTGAGCAGGCGCCCGCTGTAGATGTTCCGCCGCGAGGTCTGCGTCTCTCGGAGGTGCTCGGTGGGCCCGGAATGGCCCGCACCCGCGTCAGTGGTCACCCGCTGAGTTTGAGGCCCTACGAGCGCTTCAGGCGCAGGACCACTCGTGTGACTGGCCGTGGGCGAACATCTTGGCGGCGATATTCGCCTGTGCCGCCGGGTCCCAGATGGTCGCCGCGGTCCCGCCGTTGGCGATGAAGGTCGACATCAGGAACTGGAACACCCCGATGTACGGCCCGCGCGGGTTCACGGAATTCCAGTGGAAGTGCGATTCGCAGTTGGCGGTCCGGAGCATCCACGAGACGCTCACGCCCCAGTGCTCGGCGGCGGCGGTGATGTCGGCCACCACCTGCGCCTGGCTGACCGTGAGGCCGCTCGGCACCACAAAACTTGGCCGGGCGGGCCGGGCTCGATGCGTCACCACCGGCTTGGGGGCGGGCACGGATGCCCTGAAGAGCATCGTGGAGCGAACCCGAAGCATCATCGGGCGCGAGGTCACGTTGGTGAGGAGATCGACCTCCCCGACCGACGATCGGACCAGCGAGGCGGACGCGGCTGCCACCTGGGGTGGCGTTGTGATGAGCACTGCGGTCGCCGGTCCAGCCACCAACATGAGGCAGCCGAGAACCAGTCCACGTGCCCGCTTGGGTAAATGCAAGGCGGATCACTCCTGTTTGGTCGGGCTCCGGTCATCGATTCCCTCGACCGGGCTTGAAAGCGGCTCGCCCCCTGCTGCCCCTCTGGAGACTCTCGTCTCGACGACAGCTGGCGACCTGAGCCGGGGGCGACCGTACCACAACGGGTACTTGCGCCCGCAACCAGCTCAAACAGTGCGAACGCTTCTCACCAGCCGGTCGACGCTCCGATCGTGCAGGAGGACGGAGCCGCGTTGAGCACGACGGGGACGTCCGCCGAGAGGCTGGAACCCGCCTGCCAGACGAACTCCTCGGAGCCGCCTCCGAGGATTGCTCCGGCACGGCTCTCGCAGACCGCGAAGCCCACCACGGCCACTCCCGACGACAGCGTGGAGGACGGGGTGAGCGTTGCCTTGACCTCGCCGTAACCGTGCGCCGAATGGCAGGGCTGGCAGGAGTAGGCGGCCGGCAATGTGGTGAAGATGGGCCCGGTGCTGGTGGGCCAGGTGCCGACGGTGACCGTCGCGTCCACGCTCGTGGCGCCGTTGCAGGCGTCCGTGCAGTCGCCGGTGACGGCGAGGGTTTCGCCCGGTGCCAGGTTGACCGGCACCGAGTCGAGCGAGCCGAGCATCCGTCCCGCCCGATGGGTCACGAAATGGACGACCACAGACGCTGCGCCGTGGTATCTCGCCTCGTTCCTGAGGCTGGCGACCGGGATCGCCGCGAGGTCGAACGTGCCGACCCCGGTTGCCACGACCGCGACCGACATCGTGTCCGGTGGCAGCGGGGTGGGGGATGGGGATGGGCTCGCCGTCGCCGCCGGCGTGTCTGTCGCAGGCGGCTTCGCCGTCCCTCCCCCCGAGCACGCGGGCAGGAGCACCATCGCGGCTGTGGCGAGCCAGAGGAGCGGCGAGCGGCACTGGAGCATCCTCACCATCCTAGGGTCAGATTCAGCTTCGACCGGCGCGTGACAGAATTGACATGAAAGTCAATCGCTGGTTCACGGAGGCATCCCGCCTTGCATTTCTCGGCTGAGCACGACGCGCTGCGCGAGACGGTGCGCGACTTCGTCGCCAAGGAGTTGCGTCCGTACGCCGATGAGTGGGAGGCGGCCGAGAGCTTTCCCAACAGCGTCTTCACGCGGATGGGCGAACTCGGCCTGCTCGGGCTCCGGTACCCGGAGCGGTACGGCGGCCAGGGCGGCGACTACTTCAGCGCCATCGTCCTGGCCGAGGAGCTCGCGCGCTGTGGGTCGGGCGGCGTGGGCATGGCGCTCAGCGTGCACACCGAGATGGCGACGCCGCCGATCCTCAGGTGGGGCACCGAGGAGCAGAAGCAGCGCTACCTCGTGCCCGCGATCAGGGGCGAGAAGATCGCGGCCCTCGGTATCACCGAGCCCGACGCGGGCAGCGACGTCGCCAACATCCGCACCCGTGCGGACCGGGTCGACGGCCACTGGCGGATCAACGGCAGCAAGCTCTACATCACCAACGGGGTGCGATGCGACTTCATCCTGCTGGTCGCGCGCACCGGCTCCCAGGAGGACGGCGCCCACGGGATCACGCTCTTCCTCGTCGACAAGAACCTCCCCGGTTTCACGGTCTCGCGAAAGCTGAAGAAGCTGGGCATGCACGCGAGCGACACGGCCGAGCTGTCCTTCAACGATGTGGAGGTGGGCGACGACGCGGTGCTCGGCGAGGTGGGTCAGGGCTTCTACAACCTCATGTGGGAGCTGCAGGGCGAGCGCCTGATCGGCTCGGCAGGGTCCCTTGCCGGCGCCGAGGTGGCGTTCGAGGACACGCTGAAGTGGTGCAAGGAGCGCGAGGCCTTCGGCCGCGCGATCGGGAAGTTCCAGGTCAACCGGCACAAGCTCGTCGACCTCTACACGGAGATCACGGTGGCCAAGAACTTCGTGTACAGCATCGCCGAGCGGTGGGATCGCGACGAGTACCCGGTGACCGAGATCTCGATGGCCAAGCTCCTTGTGGGGCGGGTCACGTCGCTCGTCGCCGACACGTGCCTGCAACTCCACGGCGGGATGGGCTACATGGCCGAGACCGGCATCTCCCGATACTTCCGCGACTCCCGCCTGATCCGGATCGGCGGTGGGACTGACGAGGTGATGAAGGAGATCATCGCCAAGACGGCGCTGGGTCTGTAACCGCCGAGGCCCACCACGGCGTTGCGACAACACGGCGTGCCATCAGCGTCTGTTGCAAGCCTCCTCCATACGTTGTCGCGCTTGCGACGAGCGCGGTGCTCGCGTAGCAGTTCGACACACACTGCGGATTCTTGGGCCCGTAGCAGTACGTGGTGCAGACGTGATTGTCGCTGCCCTCGCAGTAGGTGGTGCAGAAGGGCAGGTTCGCGTTGAGACAACCACTGGTGCACTGCCTCGATATGTCGGTGCATAAGGTACACGGGTTCGCCGGGGTGGGCGTTGGGGCAACGGTGGGCGTGGGTGTCGGCGTCGGCGTCGGCGCGAGTGTGGGCGTCGAGCTCGTGACGGGTGTGGCGGACGGAAGGATCACCACGGTGGGGGTCGCGGACAGTTGCGGCGACCCAGTCGCACTGAAACCCGGCGGCGCCGAACTTGGCTGGCCGCCGATGGTCACGTGCTGGGGCGGCAGGATCCCGAATCCGCCATCGGGCAATGCCGGGCTCAGGCCGCCGACAATGCCGCCGACCGCGACGATACCGACAGCGCCGATGGTCGCCACACCCGTACCCAGCCAGCTGCCGAAACCGGACCAGAGCCCTCCGAGCGTCGGGATCTGCGCAACCCAGGCGCCGATGCCGATCGTCCTCCAGAGGTTCCCCGAGGAGATGTTGAGAAAGGCACGCACCATTGCCGGATCCAGCTGCGTGCCCGCGACTCGGACGAGCTCCCGCCGCGATGCCACGACGCTCATCGGCCGCTTGTACGGCCGCGGGGCGGTCATCACCTCGTAGACGTCCGCCACCGAGACGATGCGCGCGGCGAGCGAGATCTCGGTCCCTCTCAAGCCGTGGGGATACCCGGTGCCGTCATACCGTTCGTGGTGCTGCACGACGGCGGCGCCCCACTCACCAAGCCATGGGAGCAGTGGAGCGATCATGCGGGCTCCGTCCTCGGGGTGGCGACGCAACACCACCCATTCGTCCTTATCGGGCTCTGAGGGCTTGTTGAGCAGCGAGGCGGGCACCTCGAGCTTGCCGACATCGTGGAGGAGAGCGGCCCACCGAAGGCGCGCCCGATCCTCCTCCGGCATCTTGAGCTCGGTGGTCAGCAGGTCGGTGAACACTCTCACGCGCTCGGAGTGTCCACGGCTTGCTCGATCGTGGACATTGAGCGCCAGCACGAGCTCGATGACCGTGGCGAGGTCCTGCGCCCGGTCGGCGTGGCCGGATGCGCGGGCGGCTTCCATCCGTTCGCGCAGCTCGCGCGGGGTGCCCGCGCGCCGCGCGACCGCGAACCGCGCCGGCGCCTTGTCGGGAAAGAGCAATGACACGTTCAGGAGCGCGGCCAGCGGCAGGAGCCGTCGTGCAGCCCGCTCGAACACCACCAGGGTCAGGAGCGATCCAATCGCGACGATGACGATCCACAACGCCGCGGTCCACGGACCGTGCGCCCGGGGTAATGCACGGCTCAGCCAGAGTGCGACACCGAACGAGAACGCGATGGGTACGGCGAAGATCAGCAGTCGAAGCCCCCAGCTCAGGAGAGGTCGCCGGCGCCACTCGCCCTCCGTCACGACGGGCGCAGGTTGCTGACTCGAATCTGCCACGCCGCTCCTCTCTGATCTGCCGAGCCTCACTCGCGGTGATGACAGGCTGACTCAGCGGGCGCCCGACCGCGACGACGGGGCGGTGACGATCCTGCTTCCGGGGTCAGTCGCCTCTCCGACCCCTACTCCGCATTCGCCCCGGTCCTTCGACCAGCCATCTCGTGTGGCGGCGACCTCCACAGATCGGCGGTCACCATCGCGACCACGGCGGCGATGATCACCGAGGAGGTGACGCCCTCGGCGATGACCCAACCGGCCGGCACGGACTCAGCCAGCTTGGCGAGCAGCACGTCGGCGGTGAGCAGCGCCGGCACCAGGACACGCCAGTTGAGCGCGCTGCCGGGCCGGGCCAGCCACCAGACGACGGCGAAGATGTACGGCTCCACCAGGTAGTAGTCGAAGACCGTCTTGGCGAACAGTGGGAAGCACGCGGCGGTCACGGTGAGGAGCCCGAAAAGTCCGGCCGGCGTGAACGCAACGGTGATACGCCGCCGGAGCGTGATCGCGACGAGAGCGATCCCGGTCGCCGCGGCGATGGCGACGTCACTGTGCTCGGCGACCCCGGCCCACCAGCCGTGGGGAGCGACGATCCAGAAGGACCCGCCTCCGACGGGCAGAGCGCCCCGGTAGGTGAAGAGCGAGTGGGTGGCCGCCGGCCCGTCGGCGATCAGAAAGGGCAGCAGGCCGGCGATCACCGTGACGCCGCAGAGGGCGATGGTCGCCGCGGCACGGCGTGGCGAGCCGCGCGCGAGGGGCACGACGGCCAGGGGGATCACGGAGAAGGCGGCGATGGTGCGTGTGAGCGCCGCGACGCCGACGGCCACGCCGGCGTGTGCCGAACGGCCGCGGAGCGCCCAGCCGGCTCCCACCAGGACGAGGCACAGCTCGATCGGCTGCTCGATGTGCCCGTAATCGATGACCCCGATCCAGAGTGCCGGAGCGAGGAGCACCGGGCAGGCGGTGGCCAGCCGCCGCTCGACCACGCCGCGACCCCGGCCGACCAGGCGAACCACCTGCACTGCGAGGACCATGACGAAGAGGGACACCACGGCGCCGGCGAGGGCTGCCCGAGCGCCGATGTTGCCCGCCCACCCCAGCGCGTTGGCGAGGACCACCATCGGGATCAGCGGAACCAGGCCGAGCGGGCCGTTTGCGTTCGGCGAGACATCGTGTCCGTACGCGCTGTAGATGAGCAGAGGATGACCGCGCGCGATCGTCTCGGCAGACGGCCAGAAGTACAGATCCAGGTCCGTCGGTCTGATCGTGAAGACCAGGGAGGCGACGACCCATGCGGCGATGTACAGCACAACCAGGGTCGCGGTGGCGGCTCGCCTGCCGGCGGGATTCGCTACATGGTGGATGCGCGCGGAGCCTAGCCGATCACGACCCACGGGGCGAACCTGGCACGGGCCAACCGGGCCCCTCGCTCGAGAACTCCGTCCACGGTCCTTCAACGCCACTCCGCCCCGATAGACTCCGTGCGACACCGTCACCTCGGAGGACTACCTGATGCAGGACCGGATCATCGGCACCACCATGCCCGTGCTCGAGATCACGCTCGACCCGGGCGAGGCAATCTTCTCCGAGTCCGGAGAGCTCTCCTGGATGACGCAGTCGATCGTCATGCAGACGTCCACGCAGATGGGCGGCGGTGGCGGTGTGGGCGGCGTGTTCAAGCGCGCGCTCGGCGGCAGCTCGATCTTCATGAGCGAGTACTCCGCACAGGGCGGTCCCGGCATGGTCGCCTTTGCCGCCCGGCTCCCCGGGCAGATCTTCCCGCTCGACGTGGCCCCGCAACCCGGCTACGGCTACCTCGCGCATCGCCATGCCTTCGTGGCCGGTGTCGGCGGCGTGCAGCTCTCGATCGGGTTCCAGCAGCACCTTGGCGCCGGGTTCTTCGGCGGTGACGGATTCCGGCTCCAGAAGATCACCGGTCAGGGGCGCGCCTGGTGCGAGCTGAGCGGCGAGATCATCACCTACGACCTCAAGCCGGGCGAGTTCCTGCGCGTGCACCCCGGCCACGTCGGGCTGTTCCAGGACACCGTGAACTTCACGATCACCACGGTCAAGGGCATCAAGAACAAGATCTTCGGCGGCGACGGGATCTTCCTCGCGCAACTCACCGGACCGGGGCGCGTGTGGTTGCAGTCACTTCCCCTCCAGAAGCTCGCTCAGTCGCTCTCGGAGTTCTCGCCTGCTCAGGCGGCGGAGGCCGGCGCGGCGGGTGCTGCCGGCGGCGCCATCACCGGCGGGGTCATGCGGGGGATTTTCGGGGGCTGAACTCGCTGCGCTGAAACAGCGCGTGCAGCGTGATCCCGGCGGCCTCGAGGGCTTCGCGCCCGCCCTCCTCGCGGTCCACGACGCAGAGCGCGCCGGCGATGGTCGCGCCGGTGGCGACGACGGCCTGCTGCGCCTGCAGAAATGTGCCGCCTGTGGTCATCGTGTCGTCGACGAGGAGCACGCGCATTCCCGGGTGCAGGTCCGGTCCCTCGATGGCGCGACCGGTGCCGTGCGCCTTGACCTCCTTGCGCACGATGAAGGCCGTGATCGGATGGTCGGTTTCGCCGCTCAACGCCGCGGTTGCTGCGGCCATCGGATCAGCGCCGAGGGTCAGGCCTCCGACCGCGTCGACACCGAGATCGCGGCAGTGCTCGAGCGTGAACCGCGCCACCAGGTAGAGCCCCCGGCCGTCGAGAGTCACCTGCTTGCCGTCGACGTAGTAGTCGCTGGTCCGCCCGCTGGTGAGCGTGAAGGTGCCGTACGTGAAGGCGCGCACGGCCACCAGCTCGCGCAGCTCTTCGCGAAGATCCGTGTCGGTGGCGGTCGTCATTGGGTCCAGCGCAGTACCGGGTGGCGCGCGGCGCGCACCTCGTCGACACGGCTCACCGGTGTTTCGTGGGGCGCATTCTGCACGAAGGAGAGGTCGTGCTCAGCCTCATCGATGATTGCCGCGCAGATGCCGGCGAGCGCATCGAGGCTCTGCTTGGACTCCGTCTCCGTGGGCTCGAACATGAGTGCCTCGGGAACGGTGAGTGGGAAGTACACCGTCGGCGCGTACACGCCGTAGTCGAGGAGCCGCTTGGCGACATCCATCGCGCGCAGCCCCTCGACACGACCGCCCTTGGTGCTGGCCACGAACTCGTGCATGCACGGCGTCTCGACGGCCATCGCGAACAGACCCGCGAGCTTCGATTGCAGGTAGCGCGCGTTGAGCACCGCGTCACGCGCGACCCAGGGTAGACGGTCGCCATAGGCGCGGATGTAGGCGTAGGCGCGCACCAGCATGCCGAAGTTGCCGTAGTACGAACGCACCTTGCCGACGCTCTTGGGTCGCCGGGCATCCAGGAAGAAGCGATCGCCGTCGCGCTCGACGGTCGGCGTCGGGAGGAAATCGATGAGGCGCTCGCCCACGCCGACCGGGCCTGCCCCGGGACCGCCGCCACCATGCGGTGTCGAGAATGTCTTGTGCAGGTTGAGATGAACGACGTCGAAGCCCATGTCACCGGGGCGCGCCATCCCAACCAGCGCGTTCAGGTTGGCACCGTCGTAGTACACGAGCGCTCCGGCGTCGTGCGCGAGCCGGGCGATCTCCACGATGTCCTTCTCGAAGACACCGAGCGTGTTGGGATTGGTCAGCATCACCGCGGCGACCGTCGAGTCGAGATGACTCGAGAAATCCTCCACGTCGACGGTGCCGTCGTGATTGCTCTTCACGGTCACGACATCGAGCCCGCACGCAGCCGCGGACGCCGGGTTGGTACCGTGCGCCGAGTCCGGGATGAGCACGCGCGTGCGCGCCGTGTCACCGCGATCGGCGTGGTACGCCTGGATCATGCGAAGCCCCGTCCATTCGCCGTGCGCGCCCGCCGCGGGCTGGAGTGACATGCGCGCCATCCCGGTGATGGATGCGAGGACGCGGTCCAGCTCCCACATCAGCTCGAGCGCGCCCTGCACGTCCTCCTCGTCCTGGTACGGGTGCAGCTGCGCGAAGCCGTCGAGCCATGCGACCTGCTCGTCGACGACGGGGTTGTACTTCATCGTGCACGAGCCGAGCGGGTACATCCCCTCGTGAAGGTTGTGATTGCGCCGCGCAAGGCGTCCGAAATGGCGTGCCAGCACCGCCTCGGGAACCGCGGGCACGGTCGGCGGCGTGCTCCGCAGCAGCGAATCCGGGACCGACGTGTCATCGCCCGGCTGGTCGGGCACGCCCGCGGCGGTCACCGCCGGTCCGGTCGTGTAGTTCGCGCTCAGCTCGAAGACCAGCGGCTCGTCAACCGACCACCCGGCATCGCGCGACACCGCGGGAATCGACTCGATCATGCGTGCGCCATCGCAACGCTGCGCTCCGATGCGACCACGTCCGCGGCGGCGGCCGCGTAGCGCTCGATCGCCTGCGGCGATGTGAGCTCAGTGCAGCACACCAGCAATTGATCATCACGGGTAGCGTCGATACGCCCGAGCGGTAACCCTGCCACGATGCCGCGCTGTCGCAGCGCCTTCGCGAACGCGGCCGAGCTCTGTGGTGTTCGCAGCACGAATTCCCAGAGAAAAGCCGTCGACGGATGGACGAGCGACAGACCGTCGATCGCGGTGAGCAGGTTCGCGAGGTGATGAGCGCGCTGAGCGCTCACCTCTGCGACGGCGCGCATCCCGCCGGCACCCATGTGCGCCATGTACACGGTCGCGGCGAGCGCGATGAGCGCATGGTTGGTGCAGATGTTGGAGGTGGCGTGCTCGCGGCGGATGTGCTGCTCGCGGGCCTGCAGGGTGAGCGTATATGCGCGCCGCTCGTGGTGGTCGAGGGTCATGCCGACCAGGCGCCCGGGGATGCGCCGCATCTGCGCCTGCGCAACGGCCATGAATCCGACATGTGGGCCGCCGAACGACGCCGGGATCCCGAGCGGCTGCCCGTCACCGACGGCGACGTCGAATCCGCTCTCGCCGGGCGGCGTCAGCAGCGCGCACGCGTGCAGATCTGTGGCGCAGATGGCCAGCGCCCCCGAATCGTGCGTTGCCCGGACGAGCGGCGCGAGGTCCTGGATCGTCCCGGCGAAGCTCGGGTACTGGACGAGGAGCGCCGCATGTTCCGCCGTGAGCTCGGCGCGAACCGTATCCGGCGCGAGCAGGCCGTCGCGGCTCGCGATGATGTCGACGGCGATGCGGCGTCCCTCGCCGAATGTCCGCAGGACGGCGATCGTTTCCGGATGCACCGTGTCCGCGACGGCGATGCGCGTGCGTCCGGTCGCCTGGACCGCGATGACCATCGCCTCTGCCGCCGCCGTCGCGCCGTCGTAGAGCGACGCGTTGGCGACGTCGAGGCCGGTGAGCGCGCAGATCATCGACTGGAACTCGAAGATGGTCTGCAGCGTCCCCTGTGACGCCTCGGCCTGGTACGGGGTGTACGCCGTGTAGAACTCGGGACGCGAGATCGTGCCGCGCACGATCGCCGGGCTGAACCGCCGGTAGACTCCGGCGCCGAGGAAGCTGTCGTAGGTGCTCAGCGATCGGTTCCTCCCTGCGAGCCGCTCCAGCTCGGCGACCAGGTCCTGCTCGGAGAGCGGCGGCGGAAGGTCGATCGTGGGGTTGCGCAGGGCGGCCGGAATCGTCGTGAAGAGATCGGCCTCCGACGCCGCCCCGACCGCATCGAGCATCTCGCGACGTTCGGCATCGGAGTTGGGGAGATACGCCATCCTCAAAGTATGCCGGGAGGTGGGAGCCGCCGTTGAGCCGGGCCCGCCTCAAACGGATCCTCGCCGGGAGGTTTGCTCAGCCGAACCGTTGGTAGACTGCAAGTGATGTCCAAGCGCGCTTCCACGGTTTCCATCGAGGATCTCGTCGCGTCGATCGAGACCGCCCGTGACAAGGTGATGGCCGACGAGGTCAAGAGCCTCGTCAAGCTCGGTCTCCCCAAGACAGTCGCGTACAAGATGGTCGCCGACCGCTACCGCCAGCGGGCCGAGGGTGACGACGGAGAAGCAGACTCCGCGAGCCCCTGGCCGGACATGTCCTGAGCCCGGCGCTCAGAGAACGTTCAGGCGCCCGAGCCTGATCTCGCTCCGGCCCGGCGCCGTCCGCGGACGTACCAGGCGACCACGGCGATCACGACGAGAACGGCGATGCCGATCGCAACCTTGCCGATCGGGCCGGCCACCTTCGTGTAGTTGGCTCCCACCTCATAGCCGAGCACGCCCAGGAACGTGACCCAGACGGTCGATCCGAGCAACGAGAGCACCGCGAACCACGCCGGCTGCACCTTCGCCAGCCCGGCGGGGAACGAGATGTAGGTGCAGATCACGGGCAGCATCCTCCCGAAGAAGACCGTGGGCAGGCCGAATCGATCGAACCATCGGTCGGCCAGGTCGAGATGGGTAGGGGAGATGCCGATCCGCCGCCCCGGTCCGAGCAGGAGTGGACGCCCGAATCGCCTGGCCAGCGAGTAGGCGATGAGCGCACCGAGCAGGCTGCCCAGGATGCCCGCGACGATCACCGTCCCGATGTTGAAGTGGCCGGTCGCGGCGAGCACGCCGGCCACCGGCATGATCACCTCGCTCGGGAACGGCAGCCCGCAGCTGTTGATCAGCATGAGCGCGAACACGACGAAGACGCCCCCACTCGTGACCCATTGGCCGATCACGCCGCCCATCGCCCGGGATTGTGGCCTACGCTGCCGCGAACATGCGGCGCGCGCTCCGTCCCACCTCGATCCCGCCGTGGCCGGTACCGTTCGATGCGGGCGCGGAGCTCGACTGGGGACGGCCGGAGTACGCGCGACGCCTGCTCCGCGAGCACCTCGACCAATCCCACGACGGCGCGAGCCGGAGGCGGGCGGTTATCGCCGCACAGGTGCGACGCCTCGGCCGGCTGCTCCCCCGGCCCCCGGCGCGGATCCTCGACGCGGGATGCGGGCCCGGCCTGTACGCCGTGCCGCTGGCGACCCTCGGCCACAGGGTGACCGGCGTCGACGTGAGTGCCGCGGCGCTCCGATACGCTCGCGGCCTTGCGCGCGAGCGGCCGCTGCTCGGCTCGGCCCGCTTCGTCCGGGGCGACCTGCGCGACGTCGCCCTCCCGTCAGGTGGCTTCGATGCGGCACTGCTCGTGTACTTCGTCCTCGAGGCCTTCCCTCGACCTGACCAGCCCAAGGTGCTCGCCCGCATCGCCGGGTCGCTGGCGCCGCGCGGGATCCTCATTGCGGAGATGCGTCTGCGGCCGGAGCAGCCGCCCGGCCGCATCGACTGGTGGGACATCGTGCCGAGCTCGCTCCTCTCCGACCGGCGGCATCTGCTTCTCGGCGATTCCGTCTACGACGAACGCCGCCACACCTACGTGCTCCGCGAGGTGGCCGTGTTCGACGACGGCTCGGTGGCGGTGCAGCAGACGAGCGGCTGGCTCTGCCCTTTCCGGTCCATCCCTCGCCTCTTCGCTCGCGCCGGATTGAGCGACGTGACCATGTTCGACGGGTGGACGGGCGCCCCGGCGCATGGGCTCTCGGAAACGATCCTCGTGGTGGCTCGCCGGCCGGAGCGTTGAACCGGCACAGGACGGGTCGTGCGAGCGGCTACCATTCGTTGCCTCGGTCCGGGAGTCCTTTCTGGAGTTGATTCACCATGCCGACGCCCACACCTGATCGCATCCGCACAGTCGCCGTCGTCGGCCACAGCCACGACGGGAAGACGACACTGTGCGAGGCGCTGCTGCACACCGCCGGCGCAACCCAGCGCATGGGTTCGACGGAGCAGGCGACGTCGCTCTTCGACCACGAGCCCGAGGAGCAGCGTCACTCGATGAGCATCGGCCTTGCCGTCGCCCACTGCGACTGGAACGGCCACCGCGTGAATCTCGTCGACGCTCCCGGATTCCAGGACTTCGCCGGCGAGGTGATCGAGGGACTCTCGATTGCCGATGCGGCCGTGCTCGTCATCGGCGCCACCGGCACGGTGCCGGTCGGAGCGGAGATGGCCTGGGAGATGATCCAGGCCGCGGGTGTCCCGGCGCTCATCGTCGTGAACCGCATGGACAAGGAGAACGCCGCCTACGAGGCGACCGTCGACGCGCTTCGCGAGGCGTTCTCGCGCAAGCCGATCGCGGTTGCCGTCCCCATCGGTGCGGCCGATGGGTTCACCGGCTACGTCGACCTCGTCGACGACCGAGCGCACGCCTTCGACGATCATGGCCGCGCCACCGACACGACCGTCCCCGACGAGATGACGACGGAGATCGAGCGCGCTCACGCCGCGCTCGTCGATGCGGCCGCGGAGAGTGACGACGCCCTCCTCGAGAAGTACCTCGAGGGCACGGAGCTCACCGACGATGAGGTGCGCACCGCCCTGCACGCCGCGACGGCGCGGGGGTCACTGGTGCCGATCGTCTGTGCGGCGGCCGCGAGCGAGAAGGGCGCCGCGATGGTGCTCGACAGCATCGTCCGGTACCTCCCTGGCCCGAACGAACGCACGCGCACCGCACTCGATTCGAAAGGCAACGACGTCGCCGTGGGGTGCGACCCCGACGGCAAGCTGTGCGCGGTCGTGTTCAAGACGACGGTCGACACCTTCGGCAAGGTCTCGTTCTTCAAGGTGCTGCGCGGCACGATGCGCGGCGACAGTCATCCGATCAACCCGAGGCTCGGCCAGGAGGAGCGATTCGCGCAGCTCGGTCAACCCAATGGCAAGGCGATCGTCACGGCCACCGAGGTGGCCGCCGGCGATATCGGTGTGGTCACGAAGCTGACCCATACCCAGACCGGCGACACGCTGTGCGCGAAGGACGCACCGCTGCTGATGGGGTCGCTCCCATGGCCGGCGCCGAGCGCATCCGCCGCCATCGTCGCCCGGACCAAGGGCGACGAGGACAAGATCATGAGCGGCCTTGCACGTCTCTCCGAAGAGGACATGACGTTCACCAGCGACCGCGACCCGGTCACCAACGAGGTGCTCGTGCACGGGCTCGGTGACGTCCACCTCGATGTCGCCCTCGAGCGGATGAAACGGAAGTTCGGCGTCGACGCGGAGCTGCATCCGCCCAAGATTCCCTATCGCGAGACCATCACCGGCACCGCGCGCGTCGGCCACAAGTACAAGAAGCAATCGGGCGGGTCCGGCCTCTACGGCGACGCCACCATCGAGATCGAGCCGCTGCCGCGCGGGGCAGGCTTCGAGTGGGAGGACAAGATCTTCGGCGGCTCGATCCCGCAGCAGTTCCGTCCGTCGGTCGAAAAGGGCGTCCGCCAGACGATGGAGCAGGGAGCGGTCACCGGGAACCCGATCGTCGACATCAGGGTGCGCCTGGTCGACGGGTCGACCCACAGCGTCGACGGCAAGGACATCGCGTTCCAGATCGCCGGCGCGATGGCCATGCGAGAAGCGGTCCAGAAGGCGTCTCCGGTGATCCTGGAACCGATCGTGACCGTGACCGTCGTGGTTCCCGAGCGCTTCACCGGTGACATCATGGGATTGCTCAACTCCAAGCGAGGTCACGTCGGCGGCGTCAACCCGCTCGGCGACGGCAGGGCGGAGGTGACCGCGCACGTACCCCAGGCGGAGATGTACACGTTCCCGGTCGAGCTCCGCGCCATGACCCAGGGCCGCGGCAGGTACTCGATGGCCTTTTCCAGCTACGAGGAAGTGCCGGGCAATGTGGCGCAGAAGCTCATCGAAGCGCACAGCAACGAGCATCCGGCAGCATGAGACCGCGTCCGCGCCCGCCGCACGGCGGCGAGCGGTACTGAAAGTGCAATCGGCGAAGGAGTGAGCAATGGGCGAGACGGTTGAATTCCCGAGCAACGGTCACACGTGCACCGGGTACCTCGCGACGCCGCCGAGCGGCCGGGGGCCCGGGGTCGTCGTCATCCAGGAGTGGTGGGGCGTCAACGCGCACATCCGCGATCTCTGCGATCGCTTCGCCGCCGAGGGTTTCGTTGCCCTCGCACCCGATCTGTACCACGGCAAGGAGACCAAGGAGCCCGACGAAGCGGGCAAGTTGCTCATGGAGCTCGATCTCGCGGGTGCTGCGCGCGACATGCTGGGCGCCGGCAGGTGGCTCGCGCAGAGCGAGCGCACCGCCGGAGACAGGGTCGGCATCGTCGGCTTCTGCATGGGCGGCGCGCTCGCCATCTACGCCGCCACGCTGAGCGACGTCTTCGCGGCCGTCGTCCCTTTCTATCCCTACATGGGTGCGACCGCCGCCGCGAAGCCGGATGTCACCGACATCAAGGGCGCCGTGCTCGGTCATTTCGCGGAGAAGGACGGAGCGTACACACCCGAGCAGGTCGACGCGCTCGAGGCCGAGCTTCGCGGCGCCCACATCGACGTCGAGTTCTTCTGGTACCCGGGCGCCGACCACGCGTTCTTCAACGACACCCGGCCCGAGGTCTATGACGCTGACGCGGCACGGTTGTCGTGGGATCGGACGCGCGCCTTCTTCCGGACCCACCTGGCCACGACCGTCGCCCCCGTCTGACCACTGACCCCGCGCGCGACCAGGCAATCCCGCGCCGCGAACGGGCCGCCCGGCAGGCGCTCGCGGCACCTTCCGGGGCGGCCGTGGTGACCGCCCGGGGCGGGGCCGGGCCTGAATTCGGCTCCAATTCGGCTCCGATGTGGCTAGAATGCCCGCAACCTGCCTCCGAGCAGTCGCAGAACCACCCCCACCCCCAACCGGAGGAGCACATGGCCACTGGCTATTGCCTCAAATGCAAGGAACAGCGCGAGATCAAGGGCGCTGAGGCGATCACGATGAAGAACGGCAAACCGGCCACCACCGGCACCTGCCCCGTCTGCGGCACCAAGATCTTCAAGATCGGGAAGGCCGCCTAACGATCGTCCGTCGGGCCGCGGTATTTGCATCCGGCCTGACACGCAACGACTGGTGACGGGGTGCGGGTGCGCCCCCACACCACCTCCCTGACCCGGGCACGCTCGTGGCGCGGGCTTGAGGTCAGTTGCTTCCGAGCAACTCCTGCTCGAGCACGTCAAGTGGCAGCGACCCGAGATTGAGCGCCTCCATGTGGAAACGCTTCAGATCGAACGCCGCCCCGAGCCGGGATCGAAGCTGGGCGCGGATGTCGAGCCACACGCGCTCGCCGACCTTGTAGCTGATCGCCTGGGCGGGCATCCCGCAATATCGCTCGAGCTCGCTGCGAGCGAAGCCCGGTCCGGCGAACCCGCAATACCGGCTCACGAAGGGCAGCGCCGTCTCGAAGTTCCAGACGCGACCCGGCTGGTAGTTCTCGGTTCCGGGGATCTCGAGTTGGAGATGGAGCCCGATGTCGACGACCACGCGCATGGCCCGGAACGCCTGGGACGCCAGCATCCCGAGCAGGTGGTCCGGGTTCTCGAGGTGTCCGAGCTCCTGCATCAGGCGCTCGGCGTAGAGCGCCCAGCCCTCTCCATGGCCGGAATAGAACCCCAGCTGGCGCTGGAAGGTCGTCAGGCGGTCCTGGAACGTCATGCAGAGCCCCACCTGCAGGTGGTGGCCCGGAACACCCTCGTGGTACGCCGTCGTGACCTCGGTCCAGAGCGGGAACCGGGTCTGCCCCTTGGCCGGATACCAGGTCCTCCCCGGCCTGGTGAAGTCCGCCGACGGTGCGGTGTAGTACATCGCCGCGGCCGTACCCGGAGGGGCTTCGCGGCACTCGACCCGATGCAGCGGCGCGGGAATATCGAAGTGAGTGCCGTCGAGGTCGGCGATGGTGCGATCCGTCAGCTCCTGGAGATAAGCGAGCAGCCTGTCGATGCCCTCGATGCTGCGTGCCGGGTCCTCCCTGAGGATGGTCATCGCGCCGTCGAGGCCGGCGCCCGGCGCGATCCGCTCGGCGACCACGGCCATCTCGGCGTCGATCCGGTGGAGCTCGTCCCATCCCCAGGCGTACATCTCCTCGGGGTCGCGGTTCATCCCGAGCCAACGCCGGACCCCGATGGCATAGAGCTCGCGGCCGGCCGCGTCCGTCTCCGGCGCCTTCGGCGCGTACTCCTCACGCAGGAACCGGGACATGCCGGCGTACGCATCCGTCGCCACCTGGGCGTTCTCGCGCAGCCTCCGGGCGAGCTGGTCGTTCTGTTCCCAGCCGCCGGTGACGCCGGCGAAATACGGGGTGGTGCCGGCGTCGAGACCACCGAGCGTCGCCGCCTGGTCAGCGCAGACGAGTGCCTGCCGCCGCGGCGCGATCCGGCCCGTGGCCAGGCCATGCCGGAGTGAGGTGGTGAACCCGTCGAGCGTCTCCGGGATGCGGCGCATGCGGATGGCGAGCCGCTCCCAGTCCTCGCGAGTCTGGCGGGGGCTGAGATCGAACGCCATGCGGACGAAGCTGAGCGGGCAGTGGAAGTTGGACAGCTGGCGCCATGGTGTGCCCGCCTCGTATCCCTCGAGATCCGTCTCGAGCCGGTCGCGCATCACCGCGACGGCGATGCGATCGGGATCGTTCTCGACGGCCGCCTGGTCGAGGGCACGCAGCGTGCGCCGGTCGAGGTCGGCTCGGGCCGCGACGCCGTCCGGCGAGTAATCGGTCACCTCGTCGTCGTGTCCGGGGATCCCGAGATCGGTGGCCGTGAAGGGGTCGAGCGCACAGAGCTCGTCGACGTAGGCGTCGGCGAGGCGGAAGACCTCGGTCACACCTCGAGGGCGACCACTGCGCCGACCCCCGCGATCGACGCGACACGGTCGCCGTCGTCGAGCCGCATGATGATCACACCTCTGGTCTGGCGCCCGGAGATGCGAACCTGGTCGAGCGGGATGCGGATCACCTGGCCCGACGTCGAGATGACCATCAGCTCCTCGGACAGGTCCTCGACGACACGCATCCCGACGATCTCGCCGATCTTCGGGATCGCGGTCTGATCGACCGTGTAGACGCCCTGGATGTTCCGGCTCTTGACCGGGTAATCGCTCATCGGCGTCAGCTTGCCGTAGCCGTTCTCGGTGATCACGAGGACATGCCCGTCGGGATTGACGATGTCGAACCCGGCGACCTCATCTCCCTTGCGGAGGCGGATCGCGCCGACACCCATGGTGTCCCGGCCCATCGGACGGACCTCTTTCTCGGTGAAGCGCGAGCCCTTGCCCTGGCGGGTGACCACGAGAACCTCGTTGCCACCCGAGGAGCGCCGCACCCAGTTGAGCTCATCGTCGTCCTGCAGGTTGATCGCGATCAGCCCGTTGCGGCGCACGGACGCGTACGCGGCGGCGGGTGTCTTCTTGATCTGTCCGAGCTTGGTGACCATCACCAGGTACTGCTCGTCGCTGAAGACCTCCATGTCGATGAGCGCCGTGACCTTCTCACCCTGGTCGACCTCGATGAGGTTGATGATGGGTATGCCTTTCGCCTGGCGCTTGACGTCGGGAATCTCGTGCGTTCGCAGGCGGAACACCCTTCCTCGGTTGGTGAAGAAGAGCATGTCGGTGTGCGTGCTCGCCGTCGTCGAGTGCTCGATGTAGTCCTCGTCGGTGGAGCGGCGGGCCCCGACGACGCCCTTGCCGCCGCGATGCTGCGCTCGGTAGATGTCGAGCGACATGCGCTTGATGTAGCCGCGATGCGTGAGCGTGACGAAGACCTGCTCCTGGGGAATGAGGTCTTCCTCGTTCATCTCGAGCTCGTCGTGACGGATCTCGCTCCGCCGCGGATCGGCGAACCGCCTGCGCAGGTTGGTCACCTCGTCCTTGATGACGCCGTCGATGAGTCGCGGGTTGGCGAGGAGATCCTCGAGCTGCGCGATCTTCTTGATGAGCTCCTCGTACTCCTCGCGAAGCTTGCCGCTCTCGAGGCGCGTCAGGCGTCCGAGCCGGAGATCGACGATCGCCTTGGACTGGCGTTCGGTGAGACCGAAACGCTGCTCCAGGGCGGTCTGCGCGGACTTCTCGTCCTGCGCGCCGCGGATGATCGCGATCGTCTCGTCGAGGTTGTCGAGGACGATGGTGAGGCCTTCGAGGATGTGTGCCCGCTCGCGAGCGGTGGTCAGCTCGTGGCGCGTGCGCCTCGTGACCACGGTGCGCCGGTGGCTGATGTAGTGCTGGAGCATCGCCTTGAGGCTCAGCACCTGCGGGCGTCCGTCGACGATGGCGAGCATCAGCGCGCCGAAGGTCATCTGGAGCTGGGTGTGCTTGTAGAGGTTGTTGAGCACCGTGTGCGGCCGCGCATTCGACTTCAACTCGATGACGATGCGCACCTTGTCCTCGCGTCCTGACTCGTCGTGCAGGTCGGCGATGCCGTCGATCTTGCGATCGTTGACGAGCTCGGCGATGGTCTGCATCAGACGGGACTTGTTCACCTGGTAGGGCAGCTCGCGGACGATGATCTGCTCCCTGCCGGACTTCGACTCCTCGAAGTCGACCTGCGCACGCATCACGATCCGTCCGCGACCGGTGCCGTAGACGTTCGCGATGTCCCGTGTGTACACGATCCCGCCGGTGGGGAAGTCGGGCCCCTTGACGATCCGGATGAGATCCTCGGTGGTGGTGTCCGCGTCGTCGATCAGCCGGATCACGGCGTCGCAGATCTCACCCAGGTTGTGCGGAGGGATGTTGGTGGCCATGCCGACGGCGATCCCGCTCGCGCCGTTGACGAGGAGGTTGGGAAGCAGCGACGGCATCACCGAAGGCTCGCGCACTCCCGGGACGTTCGCGAAGTTCGGGCCGAAGTCGACGGTATCCTTCTCGATGTCGTCAACGAGGCTCATCGCCACCGCGGTCATGCGCGCCTCGGTGTACCGGTATGCGGCGGGCGGATCACCGTCGACGGATCCGAAGTTGCCCTGCCCGTCGATGAGCGGATAGCGCATCACCCATGGCTGGGCGAGGCGGACCAGGGTGTCGTAGACGGCCGAGTCACCGTGCGGGTGGTACTTGCCGAGCACCTCGCCGACCACGGCCGCGCACTTCTGGTAGCGCGCCCCGGCGGTCATCCCGGTGTCGAGCATCGCCCAGAGGATGCGGCGCTGCGCCGGCTTCAACCCATCGCGGATGTCGGGGAGCGCGCGGCTGATGATGACGCTCATCGCGTAGTCCATGTAGGACGCGCGCATCTCCGCCTCGAGTTCGATGGGATGGATCTGGCCGGGCTCGAACACCGCCATTACGCAGTCACCTCCGCTGGGCTCTTCACCGCGCTCGCGATCACGTTGCTGACGCCCTGTTCAGCCGCGCGCGCGGCGACTCGAATCGCATTCATGGTTGCCTCGGCATCGGATCGCCCATGCGCGATGACGACCTCGCCGGCGACACCGAGTAGCAGCGCGCCCCCGGTCTTCCGGTAATCGACGCGATCTCGCAGCGGGCGCAGCTTCGGCTTGAGGAGCGCGCCGCCGACCTTGCCGCCGATGCTCTTACGAGCCTCTCGCGCGATGCTGGCAAAGAGAAAGTCGCCGATGCCCTCGGCAACCTTGAGCACCACGTTGCCGGTGAATCCGTCCGTGACGACGACGTCGCAGCCGCCGCGGAAGAGGTCCTTGCCCTCCACGTTGCCGACGAAGGCGATCGGCAACGCCGCGATGAGCGGGTGCGCGGCCTGCACGAGCTCCGATCCCTTCTCGGACTCCTCGCCGTTGCTGAGCAGGCCGACCCGAGGGCGCGCGACGCCGAGCATGGTCCGCGCGTACACATCGCCCATCAGGGCGAACTGCGCCAGCCACTCCGGCTTGCAGTCGGTGTTGGCGCCGACGTCGAGGATGAACGTCTGACCGCCTTCGCTGGGGAACGACGCACCGATGGCAGGTCTGGAGATGCCGGCGATGCGCTTGATGGTGAACAGGGCCGCGGCGAGCATCGCGCCACTGTTGCCGGCGCTGACGGCGGCGCGAGCCTCGCCCGCGGCGACGAGCGCGCAAGTTCTCACGAGGGACGAGTCGCGTTTGGCCCGCACCGCGTTGGCGGGGTGCTCGTTCATCTCGATGACCTCGCGGGCGTCGACGACGGTGATCCCGTCCGGGATCGTGGAGCCCGCGCTGCGCAGCTCTGCCTCGACCGCCTCACGCCGGCCCACCAGCGTGACCGCGATGCCGTGCTCGCCGGCGGCGCGCAGGGCGCCGCGCACGATCTCGGTTGGGGCACGGTCGCCGCCCATCGCGTCGACCGCGATCGGGAGTGACATCAAACGTCGAGGTTGCGCACGCTCGTGGCGTGGGTCTGGATGAATCGCTTGCGAGGCTCGACGTCGGAGCCCATCAGGCGGTCGAAGATGTCATCGGCCTTGAGCGCGTCCGCGACGCCGACCCGCAGGAGCACCCTCCGATCGGGGTCCATGGTGGTCGCCCACAACTCCTCGGACATCATCTCGCCGAGGCCCTTGTATCGAGACACCTCGGTGTCGCGGCCCATGGACTTGACCTTGTCGTCACGCTGGTCGTCGCTGAAGGCGTACTCGGTCTGCTTGTTCTTTCCCTTGCCCTTCTCCAGCTTGTACAGCGGCGGCTGGGCCAGGTAGAGGAACCCACCGTCGACGAGCGGACGCAGGTGCCGCCAGAAGAACGTCAGCAGGAGCGTGCGGATATGCGAGCCGTCGACATCGGCGTCCGCCATGAGCACGATGCGGTGATAGCGGAGCTTGTCGACGCTGAAGGTCTCACCGAAGCCGCCCCCGAGCGCCATGATCAGATCCTTGATCTGCTCGTTGCCGAGGATCTTGTCGGCTCGAGCCTTCTCGACGTTGAGGATCTTCCCTCGAAGCGGCAGGATTGCCTGGTTGCGCCGCTCCCGCGCCTCTTTCGCGGTGCCACCCGCGGACAGTCCCTCGACGATGAAGATCTCGCAATGCGCCGGGTCGCGCTCGCTGCAGTCGACGAGCTTTCCCGGCAGCGTGGCCGACTCGAGCAGTGACTTCCGCTGGACGAGGTCGCGGGCCTTCGCGGCAGCCTGCCGCGCTCGCGCGGCCGTCAGCGACTGATCGATGATCCTGCGCCCGTCGGCGGGGTTCTCCTCCAGGTACTGCATGAGCGCGTCGCTCAGCACGGTCGAGACCTGACCCGCGACTTCGCTGTTGCCCAGCTTGGTCTTGGTCTGCCCTTCGAACTGCGGCTCGCGAAGCTTGACGCTGATCACCGCGGTCAGCCCGTCGCGAACGTCGTCACCGCTGAGGTTGGGATCCTGCTCCTTGAGGATCGTCGCCTTGCGCGCGTACTTGTTGAGCGTTGCGGTCAGTGCGCTGCGGAAGCCGGTGACGTGAGCGCCGCCTTCCTCGGTGTGCACGTTGTTGGCGAACGCGAGCACGAGCTCCGTGAACACCGTGTTCTGGTACTGAAGCGCTATCTCGACGACGTTGCCGTCGATCTCGCGCTCCACGTACATCGGCTTCTGATTGATGACGTTGCGATTCGCATTGAGGTAACGGACGTAGGACTGGATGCCGCCCTCGAAATGGAACGTGTACGCCCTGCCGTCGCGCTCCTCATTGAGCTGGATGGTGATGCCCTTGTTGAGGAAGGCGTAGCTGCGCAGTGACGTGCAGACCGTGTCCCATGAGAACTCGATCTCCGGGAAGATCTCGGGATCAGGCCAGAAGCGGACGTAGGTCCCACGCTTGTCGGACTTTCCAACGACCGTGACCGGACCGTCGGGCACGCCGCGCGTGTAGTCCTGGTGATGCGTCTCGCCGTCGAGATACACCTCGACGACCAGGCGCTCACTCAGCGCATTGACGACTGAGAGACCGACACCGTGCAGGCCTCCGGAGACCTTGTAGCCACCACCGCCGAACTTGCCACCGGCATGGAGAGTGGTGAGCACGACCTCGAGCGCGGACTTCCTGGCCGTGGGGTGCATCCCCACCGGGATGCCGCGACCGTTGTCCAGGACCGATACGGACCGGTCCGCGTGCAGGACGATCTTGATCGTGTCGCACCAGCCCGCAAGCGCCTCGTCGATGCTGTTGTCGACGAGCTCGACGACGAGGTGGTGGAGGCCACGGAGATCGGTGGACCCGATGTACATCCCGGGCCGCCTGCGAACCGGCTCCAGACCCTCGAGGATCTGGATCTGGTCGGCCGAGTAGGTGTCCTTGCCAACCCGGCTGGTGCCCGGAGGACGCGGGTCCGGATTGACGTCCGGGTGGCTCGTCTCGGGCTCGATCACGGCCTCATCGGGGCGTTCGGGGCGTGCGGTGTCGGTTATCTGTGCTGCTCCGGTTGTGACGTGAGTGCTGGTGTGGGGGCCAATGCTGAAACCGCTCGAATCTTCCAGCGGGGACCGCTCAAAACCGGCTGTTCCAGGGCCTCTATTCTACCAGCCCGCGGCCTCTTCTCGCTCTTTTTGAGCGGTGCGCTGCACTAGCATCAGCGGCGTGCAGGACACTGTCCGTTTCGCTTCCGTCCGGCCCCATCGAGAGGGTGGTTAATCGTGGCCGCACCGACCCTTGAAGAGTACCGCCGCAAGCGCGACTTCAATCAGACACCGGAGCCCAGCGGCGACCCGATCGCTCATGCCGGCGACGAACCCTCGGCGTGGGAGCAGCTGCCTCACGGCCACCGTTTCTGCGTCCAGAAACATCGAGCCACACGAATGCATTTCGACTTCCGTCTGGAGCACGAGGGTGTGCTGCTCTCCTGGGCGATTCCGAGAGGTCCAAGCCTCGATCCCGTCAGGAAACGTCTCGCGGTGCAGACCGAGGACCATCCGATCGACTACGGCGAATTCGAAGGGGTCATCCCCTCCGGGTATGGCGCGGGGACGGTGATGCTCTGGGATATCGGCACCTACGAGTGGGTCAAGGAGTCGGCTGAGGACTTCGATCGATCCAGGCTCAAGGGGGACATCAAGTTCCGCCTCCGCGGCACGAAGATCTCGGGGGAGTTCGCGCTGGTGCACATCGGCGAGCGCGGACGCCACTACGGCGGCAGCAGCGACGGAGACAAGAACTGGCTGCTGATCAAGAAGCGTGACGATGCCGTCGTCGACGGCTTCGAGGCGATCGAACTCGATGTTTCGGTCAAGACCGGCAGAAGCCTGGCGGGGATCGCCACCGACGGCGGCGGCGATCCCCGCGAGATGCGGCGTGCGGCCAGGGCACAGGGGGCCCGTCCGGTCGCGGCGCCGTCTCAGGTGCACGGACAGTTCGCGCAGGCGCCACCGCCGATGCTCGCCACCCCCGTGGACCACGCATTCTCCCGGGACGGCTGGCTGTTCGAGCTGAAGTACGACGGCATTCGCGCCATGGTCACGGTCGCCGGGGACGGGGTGCGCATCACCGGCCGGCGCGGGACCGATGAGACGGCGCGCTACCCGGAGGCTCAGGCGATCCGGGCGGGCATCCACGCCCGCCAGGCGATCGTCGACGGCGAGCTGGTGGTCCTCGACGCCGGCGGACGGCCGTCATTCGAGCGCATGCAGCAGCGCATCGGCGTGAGTCGCGAGACCGATGTGCGCCGCGTCGCAGCCGCACACCCGGTGACCTTCATCGCCTTCGACCTGCTCGAGCTCGACGGTCGCGATCTGCTCAGCACCGAGCTGCGCATCCGCAAGAAGACGCTGCGCGAAACCATCGTCGACTCCCCGCACATCCTCTTCGCCGAGCAGGTTGAGCGCGTCGGAACATCGCTCTTCAAGGTGGCGCGCGAGTCCGGCATCGAAGGGATCGTGGGAAAGCGCGCGGATTCGCTCTACCGGCCCGGGATCAGAACGCCGGACTGGGTGAAGATCAAGTCCTGGCTCACCCAGTCGTGCGTCATCGCCGGGTACACCGCCGGCCGCGGCCGGCGATCCAACCAGCTGGGGGCGCTGATTCTCGCCGTGGTCGACGGCGGTCGCCTCGTGCACTGCGGGCAGGTCGGCACCGGCTTCGACGACAGGACCCTGCAGGACCTCAGAGACCGTCTTCGCCCGCTCGAGGTCACGACCTGTCAGCTCGAGACCACCCCGAAAACGGCGGAACCCGCCACCTGGGTCAAGCCCGAGCTCGTCTGCGAAGTCCGTTTCGCCGGCTGGACTCGTGACGGCATCCTCCGCCACCCCGCCTTCCGAACCCTCCGCCCCGACCAGCGTCCGGAGGATTGCACGCGGGAAATCCCTCTGGCGGCAAGAGCACTGCCCTCCCAACCCGGACAAACAAGAGGACGGCAGCAGACACCAGACACTGAACCTGGCGACACCAAGCCGGCCCAGACGCCCCCGCCTCCAAGTGAGCGGGCTGCGGCTCCCCCCTCACCCAACCGCGTCAAGAAGGGTTCTGAGCCCCCAAGGCGACAGGACCCGGACGAGAGTGCGGCGCTGGCAACGCTCAGAACGCTGCACGGCAACGCGCACTGGGAGATCGCCGGCCGCAAACTTCCGCTCACGAATCTCGATAAGGTCCTGTGGCCCGCCGACGGGATCACCAAGCGCGACATGATCGAGTACTACGTGCGGATGGCGCCGTACATGCTGCCGTACCTGCGCGACCGGCCACTCTCGATGCAGGTGTTCCCCGACGGCATCAACGGAAAGTCCTTCTGGCGCAAGGACAAACCGACCCATGCGCCGGCGTGGATCGAATCCTGGACCTATCACGGCGAGAAGAGCAAGACGTACATCGTCGTCAACGAGGTGGCAACGCTCGCGTGGGTCGCGAACGCCGGTGTCATCGACCTCCATCCGTGGCATTCGCGCATGGATGCGCCCAACGAGCCCGACTGGGCGGTGTTCGACCTCGATCCCTTCGAGCCGGCGACCTTCCAGGACGTCGTCGACATCGCCAGGCTGGTCAAGGCCGCGCTGGATCACTACGGCATGCACGGCGTGATCAAGACCAGCGGGCAGACCGGGCTGCAGATCTACGTGCCCGTGCGGCGTGGCCCGGACTATTCGGCCGTGCGCCATTGGGTGGAGGAGGTGGGCAGAGCCATCGACCAGGCGGCCCCCGGGCGGGTCAGCTGGGAGTGGGCGGTGGCGCGGCGGACGGGACGCATCCGCATCGACTACACGCAGAACATCATCAACAAGACCCTGGCAGCGCCGTACTCGCTCCGCCCGGCACCCGGCGCGCCGGTGTCGACCCCCATCACGTGGGAGGAGCTCGACGATCCGGACCTCCGGCCCGATCGCTGGACCATCACGACCATCGCGGAGCGCGTCGCCGAGAGGGGCGATGTCTTCGCCCCGGTGCTGCACGCGGACCAGGACCTTCCGGGCGTTCCGTGATGCGCGTGGAGCGCGGATTGCGGTTACCCTGCCGCGATGCGACGGGTGCTCGTTCCGGCCGTGGTGCTCGCCGCGGCGAGCCTGGTCGCCGCCTGTGGCTCCTCCTCGCCGTCATCGACGACCACGGAGCCGACCACGCTCCCCGTCACGCCGACCGCGACGACAACCTCATCTCCGGCGCCGACACCCACACCCTCCGCGACACCGTCGCTTCCCTGCACGCCAGGCCAGTTCGAGATCGCGATCCTGAACACGCAGGGTGCCGCCGGCACCATCTACGCCACCTTCGAGATCCGCAACACGTCGACGGCCGGCTGTACCGAGAACGGGTACGCGAAGGTCCAGATGCTCACGTCCGGCCGCGGGCTCCTGAACACGTCCTATTCCAACGACAACTCGCTCGCGTCGCCCGGTCCGGTGAATCTTCCGCCGGGCACGGAGCCGCTCGGGGCGTCCGGCGCCTCCGGGCACGGGTACTTCGTCGTCTCCTGGAGCGACGTCTGCACACCGGCGCAGGCCGAGATGCCGAAGTTCTGGCAGGTCACCCTGCCGACGTCGCGCTTCCAGACCGACGCGACCGACGTCGGCTCGAGCATCGTGTGCAACGGCGCGCTCAAGGTCGGACCGATCAAGTCCGCCCCATACCCGTGACTCCCGCCCGGGGATCTCCGGTTCCCAATTAGAATTCGGGCAAATGGCAGTGCTGCTGCTCAACGCCTCACTGCAGCCGCTCAACGTGATCAGTCACCGGCGGCTGGTGGTGCTCCTGACCAAGGAGCGGGTGGCGTTCGTTGACGAGGCGGCCGAGCGCGCGGCGGCGGAGGCGCTCGCCCGGCGGAGACTGCCCGAAGGCGTGGTCATCGTCCGCCTGCTGCGCACGATCCACGTCCCGCGCCGGCTGCTCCGCCCCAACCGCCGCAACCTGCTCCTCCGGGACGATCACACATGCCAGTACTGCGGGCGCCTCGGCACCGCAACCGAGCTCACCGTCGACCACGTGGTCCCGGTGTCGCGGGGCGGTGCTCCGGATCGCTGGGAGAACGTCGTGATCGCCTGCCGGAAATGCAACTGGCGCAAGGCAAATCACCGGCCCGAGGAGGTGGGCCTCTCACTCCGGCGCAAGCCCGTGCCGCTGACCCAGGAGTACGCCCACATCATCTTCCTGCGCTACCCCGAGTTGAAAGAGGCATACGACAGGCTGCTCGCCGCAGCCTGAACCACGTCGCGCGACATCGGCTCCGCGGGGCCGCGTCCACAGCGATCCCGCGCCCCTATACTCGGAGAGCCATGCCTCGATCCATGTGGCGCGGCGCCATCAGCTTCGGCATGGTGGCGATTCCCGTGCGGCTGTACCTGGCGACCGAATCGAAGAGCGTTTCGTTCCGGCTGCTGTGTCCGAACGACCAGACGCCGGTCCGCAACAAGCGCTGGTGCCCCGAGGAGGATCGCGAGATCGGCTGGAGCGACGCGCTGCGGGGCTACGAGGTCGGCAAGGACGAGTACGTCGTCGTCACCGACTCGGATCTTGACAATCTGCCCCTGGCGACGACGCACACCATCGACATCGTCGAGTTCTGTCCCGACTCCGAGATCGAGGCCGGGGTCTACCTGAAGAGCGCGTACTACCTGGAACCGGAGGCCGTCGGCGTGAAGCCGTACGCGCTGCTCCGGCAGGCGCTTGAGAAGACCGGGACCGTCGCCATCGGGAAGATCGCTCTGCGCGACCGCGAGCACCTCTGCCGTCTCGCGCTCCATGAGCGGGGGCTGTTGCTCAACACCCTCCACTGGCCGGACGAGATCCGCTCGACCGGCGAGCTGGCGATCCCCGAAGAGAGTCCCGACGTCGCCAAGAAGGAACTCGACATGGCGGTGATGCTCGTCGAGAACATGAGCGCGCACTTCGACCCCGCGCGGTACCACGACGACTACCGCGAGGCGGTGATCCAGGTTGTCGAGTCCAAGCTCAACAACCAGCCGATCGAGCGTCCCGAGGTGCGCGAGCCCGGCAAGGTCACCGATCTCATGGCGGCGCTGAAAGCCTCGGTGGAGGCGGCGAAGTCGCGACGCGCCGAGAGCGAGGAGGCCGAGGAGTCCTCGGCGGACGACGCGGAATCGATGGAACCGGCTCGCCGGCGCCGGGCGTCCTGAGGCCCCTCGAATAACGCGTGACTGGTAAAGCAAGCCTGTCTCGTGCCGCCCTGGCGGCGTTCGGCGACCCGCTGCCGTTTCGGTCTCCGACCCCCCCGCAGCTTCCCGGGTACATCCCGATCGAAGCGTCGGTTCCCTGTGCCGAGCCGTTCGACGACCATGACTGGCTCTTCAGCGTCGACTGGGACGGAGCCCGGGCGCTGCTCTTCATCGACCCGGGCGGAGGGGTCCGCATCCAGGGTGAGCTGCTCGGCGACCTCGCACGGCGCTTTCCCGACATCACCGCGTCGGCCGCGATCCGGGGTGGCCGGGGCGCGGTCCTCGACGGCGTCATCGCGGTGCTCGACAGCGAGGGGCGCCCCGATCTCGCCGGATTCGGCCGTCGGCTCGCCGCGGGGGCGGCGATGGCCGCGGATCTCCCCGCGGTCTACCTGTGCTGCGACATCCTGCATCTCGACGGACGCTCGACCATCGCCTGGACGCTCGATCGCCGGCTCGACGCCCTGAGCGAGCTGACCGGACAGAGCGACGTGCTCCAGGTGCCGGACCATGTGCGCGGAAGGGGGGAGGCTCTCGCCGCCGCGGCGACGGGGCGCAGCCTGGTCGCGCTGCTCGCCCGGCGAGCGAGTGCTCCGTATCGCCCAGGGGTTGCGTCGCCCGATCGTCTGCGCATCGCGCTCGCGAATCAGACCACCTGCGTCATCGCGGGGATCGTGACGCGGCGCGGGGGCGGCATTCGGCTCATCCTCGGCGAGCACGTCGGTGGCAGGCTCACCTTCGCCGGGCATGTCGACGGGCCGCGCGACCATCTCGTCGCCGGCTGGCTGGCGCACCGCGCGGCCGACCTGACAATCAGCGCCGCCCCGCTCGACGGCGTGCAGCCGGTCAACGCCACCTGGCTGCGTCCCGATCTCACCGCGACCGTCCGGCATCACGGCCGTTCCGCCGCCGGCGCCCTCCTGCGGCCGGCGCTGCTGGCCGTTCGCGATGACGTCGACCCTCGCTGGTGCGTGCAACGACCGGCCGTCGCCGGCCCCGTCGAGCTTCGATCGGGGACCCGATTCTCGCCCACGCTGCTGATGCCGCTACCCCTCGGCGACACGTTCGCCGTGCCTCAGGCGAGTCGATGACCGCCTCGGTGCTCATGTGCCGTCCCGACCACTTCGGGATCGAATATGAGATCAACCCGTGGATGAACGTCGCCGTCAAGGTCGACCACGAGCTGGCTCAGGCGCAGTGGGAGGCGCTCCACCGCACCTACCGCGACCTGGGAGTGGAGATCGAGCTGGCCAAGCCGGTCGACGGACTGCCCGACATGGTCTTCACCGCCAACGCCGCCGTGCTCTGGGAAGGCCGGGCGGTGCTGAGCAACTTCCACCACGCGGAACGCCAAGGTGAGGAAGCGCACTGGCGCCAGGAGCTCGAACGTCTCGGCTTCGACGTCCACGAGCTGCCCCGGTCGCTGTCCTTCGAAGGCGCCGGCGATGCCCTCTTCCTCGGCGACCGGCTGTTCTGCGGCCACGGGTTCCGGACCGACCGTGCGTCTCATCACCCCGTCGCTCGCATCCTCGAGGTCGAAGTCGTGTCGCTCGAGCTCGTCGATCCGCGCTTCTATCACCTGGACACCTGCTTCTGTCCCCTTGATGGCACCAACGTCCTGGCCGCGCCCGACGCCTTCTCGCCGGCGTCGCTGCGCCTGATCCGCGAGCTGGTGCCGAACCTGATCGAGGTGCCTGTCGAGGTCGCTGCGGGCTTTGCCTGCAACGCCATGCCGCTCGGCGGCAACCTGCTCTCCTCGCTGACGATCTCGCAGATGGATGCACCCCTCAGGGCGGCCGGCTACACGACGATCCCCCTGCCCATGGGCGAGTTCCTCAAGGCCGGCGGCGGGGTGCGCTGCCTCTCATTGCCCCTCGGCGACAGGGATCGAGGACGGTCGCACGACGCCTTGGGACGCTCAGGGTAGATCCAAGAACCTCTGAGCCTTTTCCCAGAATTCCGCGCGAAGATGGTCCCGTGACCACAGCGAACAACGCGGAACCGAACCGAATCCTGGTCGTCGACGACGAGCGCGCGATCACCGATCTCGTCGCGATGGCGCTGAAGTACGAGGGCTTCTCGGTCCAGGCCGCGGCCACCGCCAAGCAGGCCCGCCACGCGGTCATGGACTTCCGGCCCGACCTCATGATCCTCGACGTCGGGCTTCCGGACGACGACGGCTTCACGCTCGTCCAGCGTCTCATCAGCGACGGCATCAAGGTCCCGGTGATCTTTCTCACCGCCCGCGACGCCACCGAGGAGAAGGTGCACGGGCTGACCATCGGCGGCGACGACTACGTGACCAAGCCGTTCAGCATCGAGGAGCTCGTGGCGCGCATCCGCGTCGTGCTCCGGCGCCACAATCCCGACGGCGCCGCGGCGAACGGCAAGCTCGTCCTCCACGACCTGGAGCTCGACGACGAGACGCACGAGGTCTTTCGCGCCGGCGAGCCCGTTGAGCTGACGCGCACGGAGTTCCGCCTCCTGCGCTACCTGATGATGAACACGGGCCGTGTGCTGTCGCGCTCGCAGATTCTCGACCATGTCTGGGACTACGACTTCGGCGGCGATGCGAGCGTGCTCGAGACGTACATCAGCTATCTCCGCCGCAAGGTCGACCGGGTCGAGCCCTCGCTCATTCACACGGTCCGCGGTGTCGGATACGTCATGCGCGTGCCGCGCACCGCATCGGCGCACGCGTGAGCGTGGCGTCGACCATGTGCTCAGGACCATAGATGTCCCTTCGGCTCCGGTTGCTCCTGACCCTGGCACCGCTGTTCATCCTCGGACTCGCCGCCGCAGACATCGGTACGTACGCGGCGTTGCAGAGCTCGCTGCTCCAGAACGTCGACAAGCAGCTCGTCTCGATGCACGACAGCGTGATCCACAGCCTCGAGAGTCCCGGACCGCCCGGAGGCGGCGAGGGCGGCCAGGAGTACCCGCCGGGGACCTACGCTGAAATCGTCGATGCGTCCGGACCCCTGCAGGCCGGTGGCCTGTATGGCGGTTCGGTGTCGAGCACCGGGTCTCATCCGGTGTTCCCCTCCGGCATCTACAAGGACTCCAACGCCAATCTCACGGTCCCCGGAACCGGTACGTGGGCCATGTATCGAGCCCTTGTGACCACGCTGCCAACCAACCAGCCCGGAACGGCGCTGGTGGTGGCGGTCCCGCTCGACGGCGTCAACACCACACTGAGCACGCTGCTCTGGTTCGAGATCGCCATCAGCAGCGGGATCACGATCATCGTTCTGGTGGTCACGTGGTTGCTGGTGCGCCGGGGCATGCGTCCCCTCGAGCGAATGGGGGCAACCGCACGAGCGATCGCCGCGGGCAATCTCGGCCGCCGTGTCTCCCCGTCCAACGAGCGCACCGAGGTCGGACAGCTCGGCCTCGCGCTCAACGGCATGTTGAGCCAGATCGAGCGAGCGTTCGCGGAGCGCGACATCACCGAGCAGAAGCTCCGTCACTTCGTCTCAGACGCCTCGCATGAGCTGCGCACGCCGCTCACGTCGATGCGCGGCTACGCCGAGCTGCTGCAGCGCAATCCGGACATGACGCGTGACGACGTGCTGCTCGCGGTCCGGCGCATCGAGGACGAGACGCGCCGCATGGGAGTGCTCGTCGACGACCTGCTTCTCCTGGCCAGGCTCGACCAGGGACGCCCGCTGGACCGGGCGCCTGTCGACCTGACATCGATGGTCAACGACGCCGTCAGTGACGCGCGTGCCGCCGACCCCGGTCGCTCGGTCATCGCGCACATCGAGGCGCCCATGGTCGTCACCGGCGACGACCTGCGACTCCGACAGGCGGTGGCGAACCTGGTTCGCAATGCGCTCGTGCACACGCCACCGGGAACCCCGGTTGAGGTCGCGCTCCTTTCCCAGAACGGGCACGCCGAGATCGACATCATCGATCACGGACCGGGTGTGCCCGCTGAGCAGCGCGAGCGAATCTTCGAGCGATTCCATCGCGCCGACCCGTTGCGCAGTCGCGACCAGGGCGGCAGCGGGCTGGGCCTGAGCATCGCCAGCGCCGTGGTCACCGCGCACGGCGGCCGGATCAACGTCACGGACACGCCGGGCGGGGGCGCGACCTTCCGCATCGAGCTCCCGGCGGGCCAGGGAGCCTAGCCCGATGTCGAGCCAGCTGCTCTGGTACACGACGCGCGGCGCCGGCGCCGTGAGCCTCGTGCTGCTCAGCGTTGTCGTCGTGCTCGGGCTGCTCGCGCGTCTCCGGTTCGAGTCGCAGGGCTGGCCGCGCTTCCTCAGTGCAGCGGTTCATGGCGATCTTGCGCTGATGACCCTCGCCTTCCTGCTGCTGCACATCGTCACCGCGGTCGTCGATCCGTTCACCCACCTGGGACTCGCCGCGCTCGTGCCGTTCGGCTCGTATTACAAGACGCTGTGGCTCGGCCTCGGAGCGGTCGCCTTCGAGCTGCTCCTCGCGATCGTTGCGACGAGCCTCCTCCGCCGCCACATCGGCGCCCGCGTGTGGCGGACGATCCACTGGCTTGCGTACGCGTGCTGGCCGGTGGCGGTGCTGCACGGCATCGGCACCGGGACGGACCGGTCCTCGCGATGGATGATCGCGATCGACGCGGTCTGCATCATCGCCGTCGGGGTGGCTCTTGTCTGGCGCGCACTTGCGGCTCCTCCCGATCCTCTCGCGGACGAGCGCCGCCTGGCGGCTGAGCGCGCCTCGTTCGGGACCGGGCGATGAGCATCGCGCTGCTCGCCGGGCCAGCGGCCGCTCACGGGATGGAGAGCTTTGCGGAGCATCAGCATCGCCTCGGCGCGCGGACTCCGATGCCGCACGCGCTCATCGACTCGATCGAGCGAAGCAACCTCCGCGGCAAGGGCGGTGCCGGCTTCCCGGTAGCCACCAAGTGGCGCTCGGTCGCGTCGCAGCCGGCGGGGCCTCCCGTCGTTCTCGCCAACGGCGGAGAGGGAGAGCCGCTGAGCCGCAAGGACCGCATGCTCATGGAGCAACGACCGCACTTGGTCATCGACGGTGCGCTGCTCGCGGCCGACACGGTCGGCGCGGATGAGATCGTCCTGTATGTCGGCGCCGACCACATCGGCGCGATGCAGGCGATGCATCGTGCCGTGACCGAACGCCCGGCCGCCGAGCGCGCGCGCCTCCGCCTCATCAGCGCACCGGTCCGCTACGTCTCCGGTGAGGAGACCGCGGCCGTGCACTTCGTCAACGCGGGGATCGCGCTTCCCACATCGATTCCGCCCCGTCCGTTCGAACGCGGCATCGACGGCCGTCCGACCCTCGTGCAGAACGTCGAAACGCTGGCGCACGTTGCGCTCATCGCTCGATTCGGCGACGAGTGGTACCGCTCGCTCGGCGCCGGCAATGCGTCCGGGACGACGCTCGTCACCGTCGGTGGTGCGGTTCCGCAGACGGTGCTGATCGAGATTCCGCAGGGCATGGTGCTCGCCGACGCGGTGAACATCGCAGGCGGTATCACGTCGGACAGCGACGCGGTCCTGCTCGGCGGCTACTTCGGCGGATGGGTCGAGTCCGGTACGGCGTGGGGATTGTCGCTGGACGCCGATGCGCTGCGCCAGCAGGGGTATTCACTGGGATGCGGTGTGATCGCCGTGCTTCCGGCCGGGCGCTGCGGCGTGGTCGAGACGGCGCGGATCCTCGCGTATCTCGCCCACGAAAGTGCCCGCCAGTGCGGTCCGTGCACCTTCGGACTCCGCGCGATCTCCGCATCCGCCGGCCGCGTCGCAGGCCTCGCCGCAACGGCCGGCGACCTCGAGCACATCCAGCGATGGGCGGGGCTGCTGGCGGGACGCGGCGCGTGCCGTCATCCCGACGGCGCGGCGGGCTTGCTGGCCTCGGCGCTTCGCGTCTTCGCCGGCGAATTCCAGCTGCACTATCGCGAGCGGCGCTGCAGCATCGCCGGCGCAGTGGCGGCGGCATCATGAGTGATCGCGTCACGCTCGCCATCGACCGCATCAAGTGCGACGGTCACGGTGTGTGCGCGGACCTGGTCCCCGAGCTGATCGAGCTCGATGACTGGGGGTACCCGATCATTCGTGCGGGTGCGATCCCGCCGTCCGTGGTCCCTCATGCACGGCGCGCGGTTGCGGGCTGCCCGACGCTTGCGCTGCGCCTCCAGCGTCTCGTCGCGCGCCGCTGAGCGACGTCAGCCCTGCTTGAGGACGAGGTCGAACTCCATCGTCGCCGTGCCGTCGACGGTCACGAAGCCGCCGACATTGGGGGCCTGCATATCGAACTCGCCCCAGGGAAAGGTGATCGAGCCCACCACCTCGATCTCCGAGCCCGAGAGCCGTGCCTGCACCGGAATCGCCACCGTCCTCGTGGTCCCGTGGATGGTGAGCGCGCCCTGCAACGACACCGAGATCTCGGTCCCTGAGGTCGCGTCGGCCGGCAGCGTCACCGGCGACGACAGCACGAACGTCGCGTGCGGGAACTGCGCGCTCTCGAGGCCGAGCGTCTGGATGTGGCTGTCGCGCATGGATTGATCACTGGTGAGGGATTGCACGTTCACGGTGAAGGACGCGGCACTGACCGTCAGCGCGGTTGCCGAACCGGTGATGGTTGCGCTGCCGGTGATCTGCGACGTGCGTCCCACCGCGTCGCTCGGCGCCGAGAGGAACGCGAGCCGCTCGTGAACGCGGTACCCCGCAACGGACTTCGATGCGACGACCCATGGCCCGGCGATTCCCGTGGAGGTGAGGGCCGGAGAACCGGTCGTCGCCGACGGCGACGTCAAAGCCAGCGGTGCGGGAGCCGAGTGGCTGAAGAGAACGAAATAGATGAAGAGCACGCCGGCCGCGCCGGCGGCGACGACGGCGCCCAGCACCGTGAGCGACCATGCGCGCACGCTTCGAGGGCGAGGAAGGCGGCGTGTCGGCCTTGGCATCAGATCTCCTTCCCTCGGGACTCTAGAGGCACCGGCTCGGAGCCCGGCCTGAGATCCCTGTGACGCCGCTCAGAGATCGCCGTGACCTCACAGGCACCTCCCAGCTTCCTCGCGGCGGGCGTCAAGGTGCGGGCGCCAGGCTGAGCTCATGAACGATCCGAGCGCCCTGACGAGCGCCCCCGTCCTGGACATCGTGATCCCCGTGTACAACGAGGAGCGCGTCCTGGAGCGGAGCGTGCGAGCGCTGCACACCCATGTGCACGAAGCCCTGCCCTTCGCAACGCGAATCACCATCGCCGACAACGCGAGCGGGGATGCGACGCGATGGATCGGCATGCGCCTCGCGGCGACACTCGACCGCGTGCACTTCGTCCACCTCCCCGAGAAGGGCCGTGGACGCGCGCTGCGCACCGCATGGTTGGCGAGCGATGCACGCGTGCTCGCATACATGGACGTGGATCTCTCGACGCGACTTGACGGGCTCGCTGCCCTGATCGCGCCGCTGCTCTCGGGCCGTTGCGACATCAGCATCGGCAGCCGCCTCGCACCTGGCGCTCATGTGACCAGGAGCCTGGAACGCGAGGTCATCTCGCGCACCTACAACCTTCTGCTTCGCAGCGTTCTGCACGCTCAGTTTCGCGACGCGCAGTGCGGGTTCAAGGCGCTCCGCGCGCAGGTTGCGCACGACCTGCTCCCCATGGTGCGCGATGACGGGTGGTTCTTCGACACCGAGCTGCTCGTCACGGCGCAGCGTTGCGGCCTCCGCATCCATGAGGTGCCCGTTGCCTGGGTCGAGGACTCGGACTCTCGCGTGAACATTCCGCGCACGGTTGTCACCGACCTGCGCGGCGTGGTGCGCCTCCTCGCCGAGACGGCGCCCGCGCCGGCGGCGCTTCGCTCCCAGGCAGCGCATCCCCAGGAGGTGCGCTGATGGCCGCCCCGAAGCGACGCATCACCGTCGCCGAGCGCGATCGCGCACTCCGTCTTCGCGGCAGGCTCACCACGTCATTCGGAGTTGCCGGCGCCGCCGCCGTCGCCGTCCTCGCTGCGGCCGCGGCGCACGCGCACGCGGGAACCTCGACCACGACGAGCACGACCTCCCTGACGTCGTCCACGGGGACTTCCGTCACGAGCACGACACCGTCCTCCTCCTCCTCGTCGGCATCCACGAGCACCGGGTCGTCCTCGCTGTCCACCGGGTCGGTGAGCACCGGCAGCTCATCCTCTGCGAGTACCGTCAGCGGCGGTTCATGACTCTTGCCGCGCATCGAGGTACCGCTCTCGGGACGTCGATGCACGTCGTCGTCACCGATTCGCACATGCTCGGCGCCGCCACGGCAGCGGTCGAGGCGGTGGTCCGCGCCATCGACGAGGCCTGCAGCCGTTTCAGGGACGACAGCGAGCTGAGCCGCCTTCAGGCCGGCGAAGGGCGTCACGAGTCGGTGGTGTCGCCGCTGCTGGCCGACGCCCTCGCAACGGCGCTTCGCGCGGCCGAGCTCACCGACGGGGCGGTCGATCCGACCGTCGGTGAGGCGGTGCGCACCGCGGGATACAGTGTCGACTTCGCCGCCGTACCCGCCGATGGAGCGCCGCTGGTTCTGGCCGTGTCCCCGGTCCCCGGCTGGAGGCGGATCCGTCTGTACCCCGCGACCCGTCGCGTGGAGATCGACCCCGGGGTCGAGGTCGACCTCGGCGCGACCGCCAAGGCGCTGGCGGCGGATCTGGCCGCCGCGGCCGCGCTCGAAGCGATGCACGGCGGCGGCGTCCTGGTCAGCCTCGGGGGCGACGTGTCGGTCGCCGGCGAGCCGCCCGAGGAGGGGTGGCACATCCAGATCGCCGAGGACAGCCGGGCCGAGATCACACCTGACGGCGAGACGATCGCCATCCGCGCCGGCGGCGTGGCCACGTCGAGCACGACGGTCCGCCGCTGGCGGCGTGGCGGAGTCGAGTTGCACCACATCATCGATCCGGCCACCGGCCTCCCCGCCGCGGGACCCTGGCGGACGGTCAGCGTCGTGGCGGGAACGTGCGTGGATGCCAACATCGCCGCCACCGCCGCGATCGTTCGCGGTGCGCCGGCCGCGGCGTGGCTCGATGCGGCCGGGCTGCCGGCGCGGCTCGTCGATCGGAACGGTGCGATGACCCGGGTGGGCGGCTGGCCCGACCCGGCGGCTCAGGCGTCCTGAGCGATCAGCTCCTGGACCGAGCGCTGGTAGCGGCGCGTGTCGTCGTACACACCGTGGCTCGCGACGCTCGCGTCGCCCTGGTAGTACCCGGCGAGCGTCGCCGGGATGTCCGCCTCGTGCTTGGTCATCAGGTGGCGCAGCAGCATCGCGCCGGCAACGACGTTGTCGTGGGCGCGCCAGATGTCAAGGTGGGCCCCCGCGAGGTGACGCGACACCCATTCGCCCGTGAACGGCTCGAGCTGCATCACCCCGACCGCGCCGGTCGGCGAGACGCGATCCTGCCACCACTCGGACTCCGCCCAGGCGACGGCGCGCAGGAGCCGGACGTCGACCCCGGCGTCCGCGGCGACGAAGGTGATCAGAGCGTTCATCCGGGTCAGGCGGCCCGGGACGACCAGCTCGTCGCCCTCTGCGATCGGCGCGTTGACGCCGATGCCGTTGGTCCGGGCGAGCGCGGTTGGATCCACGCCGAACCGGCGCGCGATCTCGAACACGCCTTCGCCGCGGCCGACGCGATGGGTCTCACTGTCAGCCGCGCCGCGCGCGTACGCGGGCAGCGTCAGTGAGGCGTCGGGGATCTGCAGCATCTGACCGACGCGAATGAGCTCGGGCGCCGCCATCCGGTTCGCGTCGAGCAGCGCCGCGACGGTGGTGCCGTGGCGGACCGCGATATCCGAGGCGGTGTCGCCGGGACGCACCACGTAGGAGCTCGCGAAGACGGCGGACGGGATGGTGGCCACGGCGGTGGCGCCGAGCGCGGCAACGGCAAGACGAGACCTTGTCGGCATCGGGTTCCTCTGTGGTGGGACGTTGAGAGAGACGAATGGGAACCGGCCGCCCGCTGGCGACCCCTGCAGCGTAGGCACAGTAGATCGCGCGCGTCAAGCGTTGCAAGCGGCCGTAACGGTTTCGTCACAACCGAGTCCCCTCCGTGTGAACGGTCGTCGAATCGGCGCGAGTGCTAGGCTTCGATCGAAAGCCATGCGACTCCCGAGCCTGCCGCGCACCTCGCTGCCGACCACCTTCCTGGCCGCGTCCTGCGGCGCGGGACTGGGCATCGTCACATTCGTCCTCTGCGCCTGGCTGCACGCCGCCGGGGCCACCGGAACGGCGGCGCTCCTCGCCGAGACCGCGCTCCTCGTGGCCCTCGCCTGTGTCGCGGCCTTCGCGCTCTTCGACGGCAACACACGTCTGCGGGGCGCGCGGGTGCCGATCAACCGGGCGCTGCCTCCCGCGTGGTGGCCGCGCGATCCGGATTCCGTGTCGCTGCTGGCTGCATGTGCCGGCGCGCCGCTCGTGATCGGCGCGGGCGCGGCGGTCCTGCTCTTCCGCTGACCGCTCCTCGGCTGTGCATCAGCCGGTCAGTCGCGCGATCCCCCAGCGAGCCGCTTCACGAACGACGGCATCCGGATCGCGCTCCGCGCTCCGTCGCAGCGCCGGCAGCGCTGCGCGATCGCCCGCGTTTCCCAGTGCGATGGCGCAGTTGCGCGCGAGGCCGGCGCGTCCGGTCCGCGCGACTGCGGTGCCGCGAAAACGTGCGCCGAACTGGTCGTCGTTGAGCTCGAGGCACTCGATCAGGTCCGGATGCGGCACCGGGCCGCGCACGGTCGACGCGGTCTCGATGTCGAGCGGCTCGGGAGCAAGACGATCGTTGATGGGGCACGCTTCCTGACACAGATCGCACCCGAAGGCCCACGTCCCCATCAGCGGCCGCAGCTCGTTCGGAATCGAACCACGATGCTCGATCGTGAGGTAGGAGATGCACCGCGTGGCATCGATGACACCGGGTGCGACGATCGCCCCTGTCGGGCAGGACGGGATGCAGAGCGTGCAGCTTCCGCATCCGCGGCGTGACGGCGCGTCCTCCGGAAGCCCCAGGGATATCGCGATCCCCGCGAGCAGCACGTACGAGCCGGCCGCAAGCGTGATCACCGACGCGTGCTTGCCCGCGAACCCGACGCCCGCCCGCTCCGCGATGGCCCGATCGAGCGCCCATCCGTGGTCGACGAAGCGCTTCGCTTGGACGCCGGCCTCCCGATGCCGGAGCCACTCCGTCAGCGCGTCACAGCGCCGCGCGAGGAGGTCGTGATAGTCGACGACCCGGCCGGAGTCCCGCGTGCACGCGTACGCCGACATGCGACCCCGAACTGGTTCGCCCGCGCCGGCGATCGGGGGACCTGGGCGCGCCGGTGGATACGGCCAGGCCAGGGCGATGATGGAGCGTGCCCACGGGTAGCGCCCGCCGATGTCGGCCGATGCCGCAATGCGCTCGCGCGTGTACCAGGGCATGCCGTCCATGCGTCCGGCGTCGATCGCTGCGAGCGCGCGGTCTCGCGCCTCCACGAAGGGGCGCACCGAGGTGACCCCGAAGGCGGCGAACCCGAGGCGGCGCGCCTCGAGTCCCAACTCCGCCTTGAGCGTCGCGGTATCCAGGGGATGCGGCATCTCCGCCGATGATGGTCGAACCGGCCCCACACCGTAGGATCGAGGCATGAACGCCAGCGCCGGTGGCGGCCGGCTGCCGCGTCTGCTCTGCATCATGGGCTCGGGCGAGACCACCCCGACGATGGTGTCGGTGCACGCGGACCTGCTCTCGCGGCTGGGCCCTCGTCCGGTCCCGGCAGTGCTGCTCGATACACCGTTCGGTTTCCAGGAGAACGCGTCCGACATCAGCGAGCGGACCGTCGCGTACTTTCGCGACCGGGTGGGTTTTCCGATCAGCGTCGCGTCGTTCCGAAACCGGGAGCAGGCGACGGCGCTCGAGTACGAGACCATGCTCGCGCGGGTCGCCGAGGCACGGTACGTGTTCGCAGGACCGGGAAGCCCGAGCTACGCGCTCCGGCAGTGGCTCGGCACGGCGGTTCCCGATCTGCTCGCGACGAAGCTACGCGACGGTGGCTGCGTGACCCTGGCGAGCGCGGCGGCGGTCGGGCTCGGCGTCTGCTCGCTGCCGGTGTATGAGGTCTACAAGGTCGGTGAGGAGCCACGATGGCTCGAGGGTCTCGACCTCCTCGGCGTCACCGGCCTGCGCGCCGCGGTCGTCCCGCATTACAACAACGCCGAGGGTGGGACGCACGACACCAGGTACTGCTACATGGGCGAGCGGCGCCTGCGCATCCTCGAGACGATGCTGCCGGACGGTGTCGACATCCTCGGTGTCGACGAGCACACGGCGGCGGTGTTCGACCTCGAGGCTGGAACGGTGTCGATCCGCGGGCGTGGCGGCGTGACCTGGCGTCACCGGGGCGCATCCCAGCGATTCGAGACCGGCACGACGATGCCGGTGCGCGCCCTCGCCGCCGGTCTTGCGTCGAGCGACGGCGCTGCCGCCGCGACCGGTGCCACGCGGGTCGCCGCGGCCGACGACGGCGCGCTCCCGGCGGCGGCCGTCTCCCCCTTCCTCGAGGAGGTCACGCGGCAGTCGGACGCCGCCGACACGGCGCTTGCATCGCGCGATGTCGACGGCGCGGTCGGCGCCGTGCTTGCGATCGATGCGCACATCCACGAATGGGCCGCGGACACACTCGACTCCGACGAGCAGGACCGTGCCCGCGAGGCGCTCCGGCGTTTCGTCGTCCGCCTCGGGGACCTGGCGCGCAACGGCGCAGCCGATCCTCGCGAGCTGCTCGCGCCGGTCGTCGATCGGATTCTCGAGCTGCGCGTGCAGATGCGCGGTGCGGGTGAGTACGCGCTCGCCGACAAGCTTCGCGATGCGCTCGTGGACGCCGGGGTCGAGGTGCACGACACCCCTGCGGGCGCGACTTGGGAGGTCGCCGCCGCTCCGACCGTGTGACCGTCGAGCGTCAGGCGGTCGCCTCACCCTGTGCTTCGGGGTCGAACTCCATGGAGCGCGGGCGTCCGAGCCAGTATCCCTGACCGGCGGTGACCCCGAGCGCAGCCAGACGGTCGGCGGTCGCCTCGTCCTCGATGCCCTCGGCGATGACGGTGGACCCCGAGCTGCGGGCATAGGCGACGGTCGCCTCGATGACGGCGCGGGCTCCGCGCTCGACGCACGCCTGCGCGATGCTCTTCGCGACCTTCACGTACTCCGGGACCGCGGCAGCAAGCAGCTCGAGCGTGGAGTGGCCCTCGCCGATGTCGTCGAGCGCAAACTGGAAGCCGTGCTCTCGGTAGCTGGCGAGCACCATCCGCAGCCGCTGCTGGTCCGCGATGGATTCCCGTTCGGTGATCTCGAGCACGATGGTCTCGGGGGAGCGTTCCGCCCAGCGGGCGAGCAGGAGCATGTGATCGACGGGGTGGAGCGGATCCAGGAGCATCGCCGCCGAGACGTTGAGAAAGAGCGGCTCCGATGCGGGCAGCGCCGCCGACGCCGACATGGCGATCCGCCGGCAGATCCAGTCGATCTCCTTGGTGACACCGCGCCGCTGTGCCAGCGCGAACACGTCCTCCACGCCGTCGGCGGGGTCGCGCAGGCCGGGGACGCGGGCGAGCGCCTCCCATCCGATCGGACGGTGATCGCTCAGCAGCACGATCGGCTGGAACATCGTCTGGATCACCCGGCGCTTGCTGAGGATCGCGTCCAGCATGGCGCCGGCATCGCCCCCACCACCAACCAGGGTCGGGAGGGGCCGATCGCCGGCTACGACCACGCGGTCGCGGCCTTCCTTCTTCGCCTTTGACAGCGCCTCGTCGGCCGCGAGCCAGAGCGCGTGCACCCCGCCCGGTCCGGCGGAGACGCCGGCACTGATGCGGGCCCTGCCGTGGGGCAGTGCCACCCCGTGCAGTGAGACACGCATCCGCTCGGCGATCGCAACCGCCTCGGCCTCGGATGTTGCGTCCATGATCGACACGAACTCGTCGCCGCCGATGCGGAGCAGCTGATCACCGGCGCGCAGCTGGGCGCGCAGCGTGCGTGCCACCTCGATGAGCAGCTGGTCGCCGGCCTCGTGCCCGAACTCATCGTTGATCGGCTTCAGGTGGTCGACATCGATCGCGATCACCGCGGTCGCACCGGTCATCTCGCCGAGCCGCTCCTCGAACGCCCGCCGGTTGCCGACCTTGGTGAGCGGGTCGGTCGTGGCGTGCAGCGCCTTCTCCTCGAAGAGGCCGGCACGCGCGACGGCCACGGCCGCCTCGTCGGCGATGGCCTGCACGACGGTCAGGTCGTCGAAGTCCCACGCTCCGCGGTGCGCGTGGGAGATGAGCACGAGCACGCCGATGACGCGTCCGCCGGCCGCGCGAAGCGGCGCTGCCACGACACTTCGCGATCGCCGCCCGCCACCGAGCTTCTGGAGCTCGTCGAAGCGCGAGCTTGGCATCGACGCGTACGCATGCTTGATGTCGCGAGGGGTGCGGAGCATGCAGGGCTCGCCGGTTGAGTACACGCGGCCGATGACCCCGTCGCCGGGAGCCATGGTCACCATTGGCTCTGCCGCCGGGGACACACCGTCCGGTCCGAGGATGAGCGGGAGCGTGGCCAGGCCGCCTGACGTCGCGTCAAACAGGAGGACCCGCCCCCAGGTGGCATCCGGGTAGGTCTCGTGACATCCCCCGAGCACGGCGGCGGCGACCTCGCTCGAGTCCGTGGTGAGCCCGAGGCGTCGCGCCACGTCGGCGACCGCTCGGAGCCGCCGCGTCTGGGCCTGATAGTGCCGGTCGGTCAGCGACCAGTTGGAGTACGCGAGCACCACGATGCCGACCACCAGTGCGTCAACCTGAATCAACTCGTTGAATCCGTACGTCGGGATCAGCCCTCCCCACCACCAGACCGCGACCATGCCGGCGCACGAGGCGAGCAGGATCGTCCAGAGCGCCGGTGCCCGCGCCGAGGGGTCGACGGTCAGCAGCACGGCGATGAACCCCAGCACGATGAGCGGCACCGGGTGGGTCAGGCGCGGGGCGGCGAGCCCGAGGATCAGCGTGCACAGCCCGACGCTGGCCAGACCCTGGACCAGCGCCGTGATCGACGGACTGCGCCGGGCCGCGCGACGCAACCGAATCGTGATCTCGAGCATGACCGCCGCGACGACCACGACCTCCATCTCCACGAGCATCATCCGCGGCGGGAGCGAGGCATCGACCAGCTGCCAGCTGGTGATACCGAGCAGCACCCCTGTCGCGAATATCGGTAGCCAGCGCCGAGCGGCGCTCTCGTTCTGCATGGCCCTCTCGAGCCAGAGCGTAGATGGAGCCGCGCCACGAGGAATGCGCGTGACAGCCTTGTATCCGGTTCCTCAGAGGTCAGGGGTTTTGCACGGACACCGATCCGGTGAGGGCCTGGCCGATCACCCGCTTTCCGTTCATGGGCGACAGGACGAGCTGCGCCGAGCCGGCGGTCAAGGCGTCGAAGAAGAGCTGCACCGGTGCGCTGGACTGGCTGGTGAGCTCGCCGCCACATGCCTTCCAGGTCCCGAGGGTGTCGATGAACGGTTCCTTGTCGATGTTCTGAAAGATGGCGTCAACCGGAGTAAGCGGCCCCTGGACGATCGCTCCGACACAGACCTGGCCGATGACCGCGTCTCCGACGTTGTCGACCGACACGTCGATCTCCAGGCGCTTGCCGGCGGTTGCCGTGGTCGGGACGACGCCACTGAGGTCAGCCATCGCGGGACCCGATGTTGCGAACAGCGGCGAGACGACTCCCAGGAACAGGCCGAGGATCACCGCCCCGACGACGACCAGGAAGACGATCCGGGGGTTCTCCTTGAACCAGCGCCTGGTGGAAGCGAACACGCCCTTGATCAGATCGTGGCCGGCGGATGGTATTCGCCGAACACGGCCCGCAGCGAGCCGCAGATCTCCCCGAGCGTCGCCTCGGCGCGCACCGCGTCGAGGACGCGCGGCATCACCGTCTCATCGGACGTCGCCGCCCGCTTGAGGGCACCGAGCGCGCGATCGACGGTTGCCAGGTCTCGTCCGGCGCGATGCCGGGACAGGCGGTCGGCCTGTTCGGCCATCGCTCGTTCGTCGGGGCGGAAGAGCAGCGGCGCGCCGCCCTCCTCGCTCTCGGTGTATCGGTTGACGCCCACGATGACCTTGTCCCCGACCGCAATCGCCCGCTCGGTGCGATACGCCTCGTCCTGGATGCGCTGCTGCATCCACCCGGTCTCGATGCAGGTCACCGCGCCGCCGAGCTCGTCGATCTCGTCGAGCAGCTTCACGGCCTCGCGTTCGAGCTCGTCGGTCAGCCACTCGACGTAGTACGAACCGCCCAGCGGGTCGACCGTGTTGGTCACGCCGGTCTCCTCGGCGATGATCTGTTGCGTGCGAACCGCGATGCGCTGCGCCTTCTCGGTGGGAATGGACAGCGCCTCGTCGTAGCACGACAGCGCGAGTGACTGGACGCCGCCCAGCACCGCCGCGAGCGCCTCGATCGCAGCGCGGACGATATTGTTCTCCGGCTGCTGCGCGGTCAGCGTCGAACCGCCGGTCTGCGTGTGGGTGCGCAGCATCAGCGAGCGCGGATCCTTCGCCCCGAAGCGCCTTGCCATGATTCGCGACCACATGCGGCGCAGCGCTCGATACTTCGCGATCTCCTCGAAGAAATCGATGTGGGTGTTGAAGATCCAGGAGAGCTTGGGCGCGAAGTCGTCGACGTCCGCGCCGCGATCCACCGACGCCTGCACGTAGGCGCACGCGTTGGCGAGCGCGAACGCCATCTCCTGCGCGGCCGTGCTGCCCGCCTCGCGGATGTGATACCCGGAGAGGGAGATCGGGTTGAACTTCGGCGCATTGGCGGTGCACCACGCAATCAGGTCCGCGGCAAGGCGCAGTGACGGTCGTGGCGGATAGATGAAGGTGCCGCGAGCGACGTACTCCTTGAGCACGTCGTTCTGCACGGTGCCCATGATCGATGCGGCGTCGAGGCCCTGCCGCTCCGCGGCGACCACGTACATCGCGACCAGCACCGGAGCCGGCGCGTTGATGGTCATCGACGTGCTCACGGCGCTGAGCGGAATGCCCTCGAAGAGATCCTCCATATCGCGGACGGAGTCGATGGCCACGCCGACCTGGCCGACCTCGCCGACACTGCGAGGGTCGTCGCTGTCGAGCCCCATCTGCGTCGGCAGATCGAACGCGACCGATAGCCCCGGCTGGCCCTGCGCGAGCAGATACCGGAATCGGGCGTTGGCATCACTCGCCGTCCCGTACCCCGCGTACTGGCGGATGCTCCAGAGGCGCCCGCGGTACATGGTCGGCTGGATGCCGCGGGTGAAGGGCGGGACCCCGGGAAACCCCTCGTGGCGAAGCGGGTCGTGAGCGATCAGGTCGGCCTGCGAGTACAGCGGGGCCACCGGGATGCCGCTCCCCGTCTCGAAGGGATCCTTTCGCTCACCGCGCGCCCGGGCCGGCTCCAGAATCGTGTCCTGCCACTCGAGGAGTGCCTCGATGAAGTCGGGTTCGCCTTCCTCCACCGTGACGGACGACGAAGCATCCGGTTCGGTGACCATCGCCGCAGCATATCGCTGTGTCACGAGTGCGCGAACTCGTCGAACCGCGCTCGGAACCTGTGCGACACTCGGGCGATGGCCCTCCCCGTGAACACGCTGCTCGTCGAGGACTCGGCGGCCGGGCTCGCGTCCGGTGGCTGGCGGTACACGCTACGGCAGCTGTACTACGCCACCTGCGCCCGCGCCGAGACCAAGCCGTCGGACGCCGCATCCAACGGCGAGATCGGCCTCGGCGTGCTCATGATCCTCGTCGGATTGATCCTCATCGGGATCAAGGTGCTCTTCGCGCTGTTCGTGACGCTCGGGGTCGCGCTCATCCTCGCGGGTGTTCTCGGGCGGCTCCGCCGTCCACGGTTGACCGGCCGGCTGCTCGCACTGTCATTCGACGAGTTCCGCAGTCGCTTCGGGTCGCTGCAACTGGATGGCCTGATCCCTCAGGACGGCGATATCGCCGGGGCGGCGAGCGCTGATACCACCATCACGATCGTCAGCGACACCCGCGACACCGCGGCGTTGATCACGGAGAACGCGGCGCGCGCGGCGCTCGCAGGAATCGGCGTCGTGGTGGCCGGCGACGGCTGGACCCCCGCCTCAGGAACGCAGGTGATCGTGCTGCACGATGCATCCCCGCGCGGCAGTGCGCTCGTGCAGGATCTCCGGGATTCGGGCGTCAGCGTCGTCGACGCCGGGCTGCGCCCTCGGGAGGTCGACGGACCGACGCACCAGGTCATCGAGGGTGCGCCGGCGCGCCTGCCCCGCGACCTCAGCGGGTTGCTGGAACCCGCTGAGGTCGACTGGCTCCTCAGCGGCAGGCGCGTCGAGATTGCCACCCTCCCCCCGGAGGTGGTCATGGATCGCGTCCGCGCGGCGATCAGAGAGGCCGAGCCTCTTCGCGCCGATGCCCCGCAGCCAGCTCGCTGAGCGCATCAGGGGACACCTCGGCACCAGCGGCCACCGCGACCTTGCAGGCCGTCAACGCGCGGAGCGTCGCTGTTCGCCGGCCACCCTCGAGGAGTGCGCGCTCGCCGAGCACCGCCCCCGGACCCACCTGAGCGACTGACGCACCGTCCACCTCGACGGCAAGCACGCCATCGAGCAGCACATACATGTCGCTGCCCTCGTCACCCTGCTCGACAAGGGTCGCGCCCTCACCGACAGTCGTGATGCACGGTTTCGCCCCGCCCCGCATGATGCGCAGTGAGAGTTCGCGCTCGAGCGCCGACTCGACCTGGGTCACGAGCGCGGGCGAATCCTCATCGCCCCAGGGTGTGTGCTTCCCAAAGGCGTGCTGGTACCAGCGCTGGAAGTCCACGAGCCCCGATTTCTGAGCAAGATTCTGGTCGCGGTCATAGATCCAGTGACGCGGGAACGTGCTCGCGCCGCTGAGCTCGTGCATCGATGTGCCGTCGGCATACAGCGTCAGGGTCAGGCTCGTCCAGGCGAGCGGCGCGGCGAGCTGCACGAACGGGGGGCGGCTCACCCGGCGCGGTGCGGGGACCCCGGTTCGCCCTCCGGCCGTCTGCGTGAACCGGACCCATCCCTCGCCGATGACGGGTGCATTGCGCTTGTCGGAGAACGCGACGGCGGCGAAGGTCACGCCGCGTCCGCCGAGCCGGAGCGTCGTCGCGCCGATCTGCCCGCCACCGCCCTGACCGTGGTCGACGATCCGGCCGTCAACGACCTCGACCCATGCGCTCAGGTGGTTGGCGAACCGGAAGCGGTCGGCTTCCCGCAGCGCCGAAAGTGAGTCGAAATGATCCGGGGGCGGATCGTCGTAGTGGGCGAGGCCCATCTCGAACGGGACCTTGGTGACCCCCTGAACAGCCTCGGATGGAATCCACGAGATCGATGTGACCGATGATGTGATGCGCATTTGATACCTCCGTGGCGCTGATGATCGGGGGTCGCCCGAAGCGCCGTCGAGGGTGTCGGGACCACATTTTTCGGTGGCAGTCACCCCCGAAGAACGTGGTGGCAGCCCCATTTCAGCCGGCCTCCGGCTGACTAGAGTTGGGCCATGGCCCCGGAGCAGTCGATCCGCGTCGTGCTCGCGGATGACAACCTGATCGTCCGGGAGGGAGTGCGCGCACTGCTCTCCATTTCAGGAGACGTCGATGTCGTCGGCGTCGCCGGCGACTATGACCAGCTCATCGCTGAGGCAGCCGAGCATCTGCCCCAGGTCGTGGTCACCGACATCCGCATGCCACCCGACTTCACCGACGAGGGCATCCGCGCGGCCCGGATCGTTCGCATGCGCCAACCCGGGACCGGTGTGGTGATCCTGTCCCAGTACGACGAACCCGAATACGCGATCTCCCTGCTCAGCGAGGGCGCGGCCGGATACGCGTACCTGCTCAAGGATCGGGTCGCCGAGGGGGACCAGCTTGCGCGCGCCGTGCGCGAGGTGAGCACGGGGGGATCGATGCTCGATCCTCGCATCGTGGAGGCGCTGACCAGGCCGGTGAGTGAAGCCGGAGGACTGAACGAGACAGAGGAGCGCCTGCTGCGCATGGTTGCGGAGGGGAAGCCCATCAAGGCCATCGCGGCGTCGCTGCACGCTACTGCCACCTCCGTGGCTGACGACATCGAGCAGCTCTTCCTCAAGCTCGCTCAGCAGGCAAGTGCCGGCACGCAGGGCGCGCTCGAGCGGTTGCGCCTGCTCCACAAGGTGATCGTCGACCGCGAGGAGCAGGGTGAGAGCCTGAGCCGGATGCTTCCAGGAGGCATCGCGCAGCAGATGCGCGAGCATGGAGTCGAGCCCGGCCGCACCGAGCGACTGACCGTCACCGTGTTGATGTCCGACATCCGCGCGTACTCGACGATCGCCGAAGCCTCGGATCCGTCGGTGCTCGCGGGCCAGCTCAACGAGCATCGCGCCGCCATGAACCATGCCGTGCTTGCTCAGGGTGGGACCGTGATGCAATTCGTCGGTGACGCGGTGATGGCGGTGTTCGGCGCGCCCTTCCCGCAGACCGACCATGCACAGCGTGCGCTGTCAGCAGCGCTCGCGATGCACGAGGCGCAGTCCGAGGTCAATCAGCGCTGGCATGCGCGTGGCCTGCCGCCCTTCCTTCTCGGCATCGGCCTGTCCACCGGCGACGTCGCCGCGGCGCTGCTCGGCTCCGAGGAGCGGCTGGAATACTCGCTGGTGGGCGACGCGGTGAACCTCGCGCAGCGCCTCCAGCAGTGGGGCGAGGGCGGGCAGACGGTACTGAGCGAACCGACCTACGACGCGCTGCCGGAGCGGCCCGATGCGGAGCGCATCGAACCGGCTCTGGTCAAGGGGCGGCACACGCCTGTCGGCGCGTACCGCATCGGGTAGCGGTCACATGAGTCAGCCAGCGGATACTGGCACCGACGACACTCGCGCCGTGACCACCGATCGAGCGGCAGTGCGACTGGCGTGGGCTATGGGGGCATTCTGCGGTGTATCGGTGCTGATCAGCCTGGTGCTGGTCGCACTCGACTGGCGGGTCATCAAGTCGCCTGACAACGCGCTGCTTTCCAGCTTTCTTAGTGCCGCGGTGATAGCGCCGCTCGGTGTCCTCATCGTCTCCCGGCGCCCTCGACACGCGATCGGATGGCTCCTGATCGTCGTGGCGGTCGTGCAGGCAATCAGCCTCGTGACGACCTTCGGGGCAATTCGGGCCGTGCTGAGCGGTGCCCAGTCGACGGGTTGGGTCGAATGGCCAGCATTCGTGGGGGGCTGGACGGCGTTCATGAGCCTCTGCGTGCTGATTGTCGTCGCGCTGCTCTTCCCAGATGGACGCCTGCCCAGCAGGCGGTGGAGGTGGGTCGGACGCGTCGTGGTGACATACTTGGTGGCCGTTCTGATCGGGACCCTCTTCAGCGGGGGTACGAACCAGCTGGCACCCGGCTTGCCAAGCATTCCGGCGCCGCTTGCCTTTGCACCGTTCGTCGGCTTCGGCGGTGGAACCGGGAGCACCCCACTCGATGCGCTCTGGCTCGGCCTGCCGCTGGTCATCTGCGCCGCAGCCGTCGCACTCATCACGCGTCTGCGGCGATCCATCGGGCGGGAACGCGAGCAACTGAAGTGGTTCGTCTATATCACGGGCGTGCTCGCCGTCACCGTCATTCTCTCATTCCTGCTCAGCAATGCTCGGCCCGTGTGGATTGCGACGGTCAGCAGCGACGCGCTGACCTACGGATTCCTAGTCGCGCTGCCCGGCACAATCGGCGTTGCGATAGTCGGCTACGGGCTGTACGACATCGAGTGTTCATCAGCCGCGCGCTGGTGTACGGCTCGCTTGCGGTGTTCATCACGGCCGTCTACGTCGGCATCGCCGTTGGGATCGGGACGCTGGTGGGGAGCGGCGGCAAGCCGAATCTGGCGTTGTCGATCCTGGCAACCGCAATCGTGGCGATCGGGTTCCAGCCGGTGCGCGAGCGCGTGCAGAAGATCGCAAATCGTCTCGTGTACGGAGAGCGAGCGACTCCATACGAGGTACTGAGTGAGTTCTCGGGGCGGGTGGCGGAAACCTATGCAGCTGACGAGGTCTTGCCGCGCATGGCCCGGGTGCTCCGGGACGGAACCGGCGCCGAGTCGGCGACGGTGTGGTTGCGAGGTGCGGCCGAGCTGCGACCGGCGGCCACGTTCCCGCTGGCTGCCCAGTCTCCCGGCGCGCTGCCGATCATCGATGGCACGCTCGAGCGACTGCCGGACGCAACCCATGCGGTCGAGGTCCGCCACCAGGGCGAGTTGCTCGGGGCGCTGAGCGTGGACAAGCGCCGAGGAGAATCACTCAACCCAATCGAGCAGAAGCTGGTCGACGACCTGGCGCACCAGGCCGGACTGGTGCTCAAGAACGTGGGCTTGAGCGCAGACCTGCAGGCGCGGCTCAACGAGCTCCGCGCGTCGCGACAGCGCCTGGTGCAGGCCCAGGACACGGAGAGGCGCCGCCTGGAGCGCAACCTCCATGACGGCGCACAGCAACATCTGGTGGCGCTGAAAGTCAAGCTGGGCTTGGCGGAGATGCTCCTCGGACGCGACCCGGCGAAGGCACTAACAACGCTGGAGCAGCTCAAGCGCGACGCTGACGAGGCGCTCGAGACACTTCGCGACTTGGCCCGAGGTATTTACCCTCCGCTGCTGGCCGACAAGGGGTTGGAGGTGGCGCTGGGGTCTCAGGCGCGCAAGGCCGTCGTACCGGTGCGCATCGAGGCGGATCGAGTCGAGCGTTACACGCAGGACATCGAGGCGACGGTGTACTTCTGCGTCCTCGAGGCGCTTCAGAACGTGCAGAAGTACGCGAGCGCATCTCAGGTGCTGATTCGTCTCGCTGCGAGCAACGACGGACTGACCTTCGAAGTCATCGACGACGGGACGGGATTCGACACAGCGACGATGAAGCAGGGCGCGGGTCTCCTGAACGTGCGTGACCGCCTGGACGCGCTCGGTGGGGGTGTCGAAGTGAGATCTCACCCAGGTGCCGGCACACACATCCGCGGGATCCTCCCGGTTCAAACGCGTTCTCGGGTTGCGGTCTCGACATGAGCAATCGCACCGCGCCTCGACTTGCCCTGGCCGTCGGGGCCTTCTGCCTGGCGTGCGTTGTTGGAAGCCTCGTACTCGTGGCTCTCGATGCGAAAGCGATTGACAGTGTCTTCACGGCTCAAATCGCCTGGTTCCTCAATTGCCTGATCACGGGCGTCCTCGGTGTGCTCATTGCCACGCGCCGTCCAACCAATGCGATCGGCTGGTTGCTGCTCGCGATCGCGGTCGGCAACGCCGTCTACCTCCCCGCGGATTTCATCGCGATATACGGACAGCTGCACGGTGTGGGGCCGACTGGCTGGGTCGAGTGGCCGGCCTGGGTCTTCAACTGGACGGGGTCAGTAGGAGCCTTCCTGCTGATGATCCTGATCTTCGTCTTCCCGGACGGAAGGCTCCCGGGCCCTCGATGGGGATGGATTGCGTACCTCGCCGTGCTTGGATCGGTGATCTCAATCGCCTCCACGATGGTCGAGGCCACCCCCGTTCAACTCTCTCCGCGCCTGCCCAATGTACCCAATCCACTCCGCGCGAATTCCATCGCGTGGCTCACCAGCGGCACCGGGATCGCTTCTTGGTTGTTGATCGCCGCACTGCTCGCGCTGGTGGTGACGTCGGTGGTTGTGCGCAGACGTCGGGCAGCGGGCTACGAGCGAGTGCAGCTCAGATGGTTCTCGTACGTCGCGATGGCGACGATCGCGCTGGTGCTGCTGGGCTTCGCGTCGGACCCGCTCAACGCCGACATCGGGTCAGGCATCGCGGGTGTGGGGTTCGACCTGGGCGTCGGTGTCGCCGTCCCGCTGACCATCGGGGTGGCGGTGATGAAGTACGGCCTGTACGACATCGACGTCATCATCAGTCGGGCCCTGGTGTATGGCACGCTCGCGGTGCTGATCACCGCCGTGTACGTGGGCATCGCGGTGGGGATTGGGACGCTGGTTGGGAGTGGCGGCAAGCCGAACCTCGCACTCTCGATTCTCGCCACCGCGATCGTCGCGGTGGGCTTTCAGCCGGTGCGTGAGCGCCTTCAGAAGATCGCCAACCGGCTTGTGTACGGCGAGCGGGCGACGCCGTACGAGGTGTTGAGTGCCTTCTCCGGACAGGTCGCCGAAACGTATGCCGCCGACGAGGTGCTGCCACGGATGGCCCGTGTCCTGCAGGAGGGCGCGGGCGCGGAGTCGGCAACGGTCTGGCTTCGCGGGGCGGGAGTGATCCGCCCCGCGGCGACCTTCCCGGAAGCAGATGCGCGGCTCGAGCCCTTGCCGATGAGCGACGGCGTCATTCCCGACCTGCACCGAGCGACGATGTCAGTGAGCGTGGACCATCAGGGCCACCTCCTCGGTGCGCTGAGCGTGGTCAAGCGCAGGGGCGAGTCCTTGACGCCGACCGAGGTCAAGTTGATCGACGACCTCGCGCACCAGGCGGGGTTGGTGTTGCGGAACGTCGGGCTCGCCGCCGAGCTGCAGGAGCGTCTCGACGAGTTGCGTGCCTCACGGCAACGGCTTGTCCAGGCACAGGACGAGGAGCGCCGTCGGCTGGAGCGCAACCTGCACGACGGCGCGCAGCAATACCTGGTTGCGATCAAGGTCAAGCTCGGAATTGCGGAGATGCTTGCGACCAGGTCTCCCGACCAGGCCAAGGCGACGGTGGCGCAGCTGAAAGCGGATGCCGACGAGGCGCTCGAAACGCTGCGCGACCTGGCGCGAGGAATCTATCCACCGCTCCTTGCCGACAAGGGACTGGTGGTTGCGCTGGAGTCGCAGGCTCGCAAGGCGACCGTGTCGGTGCAGGTCGAGTCCGAAGGCGTCGACCGTTACGCGCAGGACGTGGAGGCGACGGTGTACTTCTGCATCCTCGAGGCGTTGCAGAACGTCCAGAAATACGCAAGTGCATCCCATGCGACGGTGCGTGTCCGCGACCAGGATGGCGCGTTGCAGTTCGAGGTCATCGACGACGGCACCGGCTTCGACGCGGCAACGGCCAAGCGCGGCGCCGGTCTCACCAACATGGCGGACCGCCTGGACGCCCTCGGTGGTTCGCTCGCAGTGTCGTCAATTCCCGGGAGCGGCACCATGATTCGCGGGACCCTTCAGGTGCGCGAGCGTCTCCTCGCCTGACCGTTCCTAGGCCGAGGTTGCCGAGGCCCACGCCTCGGCGAGCCGATCGGGGCCGAAATCGGACTTGGAGATGAAGCCGGCCGCGCCGGCCTCCGCCGCGCGAGGTGCGTACTCTTCCGCCTCGTACGTGGAGAGGACGAGCACCACAACTGGCCTGGTGCTCTCGACGCCGGCGAGAATCTGCCGTGTGGCGTCGAGCCCGCTGATGCCGGGCAGGTTCACGTCCATGAGCACGAGATCGGGATGGAGTTCGCGGGCAGATGTGACCGAGTCCTCGCCGGTCTCGACCTCGCCCACGACCTCGAAGCCGTCGGTGAGCTCGACGACCGTTCGCGCGACATCGCGAAACGGCGCCTGGTCGTCGACGATCAACACTCGAACACTCATGGGGCACCTCGAACGGTATCCCGCCCGTCACGGACTGGCAAGCGTATCTGCCCCACGAACGCGGTGATGCAGGCACCCGTCACCTGCTCGCCCTATCCTCACTCCGTGCCGATCCGTGTGGTCCTCGCCGAGGACAACTACCTCGTGCGCGAGGGCATCCGGCAGCTGCTGGAGGCCTCCGACGAGATCGAGCTGCTCGAAAGCTGCATCGACCTCCCCGGGCTGGAGCGCGCCATCGAGGAACACAGCCCGTCGGTCGTCATCACCGACATCCGGATGCCACCGACCGGCACCGACGAGGGCCTGCGCGCTGCCGAGCGCCTGCGCGCCGAGCGACCCGAGGTTGGTGTCGTGGTCCTCAGCCAGTACGCGGAGCCGGAGTACGCGCTGGCGTTGCTCGAGAAAGGCGCGAGCGGTCGTGCGTACCTGCTCAAGGAGCGTGTGTCGGACATCGATCAGCTGGTCGGTGCGGTGCGCGAGGTGGCGCGCGGCGGGTCGGTGATCGATCCGCGAGTCGTCGAGGTGCTCGTGGCCGCGCGCAGTGCCGTCCGTGATTCGCCGATCGCGCAGCTCACGCCTCGGGAGCGCGACGTGCTCGAGCAGGTTGCGATGGGAAAGAACAATGCCGGGATCGCGGCTGCGCTCTTCCTCACCGAGCGGGCCGTTGAGAAGCACATCAACGCCATCTTCTCGAAGCTCGATCTCTCCGAGGAGCCGGACGTGCACCGGCGCGTCAAGGCCGCGCTCGTGTACCTGGCCGCGCAGCAGTAGGTCAGTCGCGCTGCTCGGCGTCTCGCGCGCCGACCAGGATCGACATGTTGCCCATCGGGTGCCGGTTCTCACGCATCAGTTGATGCGCGAGACCGACCTCATCGAAGGTGAACGTTCGTGACAGGCAGGGATCGACCTCGCCGGCGGTCACCATCGCGTTGTACGCCGCGCACTCGCCGTCGTTTGCGAAATGGGAGCCCTGCAGCCGCTTCTGGCGCATCCACAGGTAGCGGAGATCCACCGCCGCGTGGTACCCGGTGGTGCCTGCGCAGATCACCACCATGCCCCCGTTGTCGCACACGAATATGGATGTGGGGATCGTGTCCTCTCCCGGATGCTCGAAGACGATGCGCGGGTTGCGACGCTCGCCGACCACGTCCCACAGCGCCTTGCCAAAGGCACGGGCCCCGGCCGTCCAGGCCGCGAACGCTGCGTCGTCACGCCAGTCGGGGATGACGCCCCAGTGGGAGAAGTCGCGCCTGTCGATGTAGCCCCTGGCGCCGAGGTCGATGCAGTACTGCCCCCGCTCCGGGCCGGACGTCACGGCGATCGGTATCGCGCCTTTGGCGCTCGCGATCTGGATCGCCTGTGAGCCGAGGCCACCCGACCCGCCCCAGATGAGCACGACATCGTTCTCGGCGACCGTATGAGGCTGCCACGAGCAGAGCATTCGATACGCGGTGGCGCCGACCAGCGTGCAAGCGGCAGAGGCAGCCCAGCTGAGTGCCGGCGATTTGGGGAGCAGTTGGTGCGCCTGGACGAGCGTGTACTGCGCGAAGCTCCCCCAGTTGGTCTCGTACCCCCAGATTCGCGCACTCGGCGCGATGATCGGGTCGCCCCCCGCGGTGATCCACGGGTCGGCAGCGTCCCAGACGCCGCAATGCGCGACGACATGGTCGCCGACGCGAACGCTGTCGACTCCATCGCCGACCGCCCACACGATCCCCGACGCGTCGCTGCCGCCGATGTGGAACTCCTCGGTCTCACCCGCCTTGCGGCGTGCGGCGACGACGTCAACGGGTCGCCCGAGCGCGGCCCACACGTTGTTGTAGTTGACCCCCGCGGCCATCACGTAGACGAGCACCTCTCCCGGCCCCGGCTGCGGTGTCGGCACGGTTTCGACCGCGAAGGCGGTCTGCGGATCCCCGTATCGCTCCGGCCGGATCAGCTGCGCGTGCATCCGCGCCGGGACGTCGCCGACGCGCGGCATCGAGCCGACGTCGGTCAGATCCTGCGTGGCCATAGAGCCTGGGACGATACACGGGCAGCTCCTCCGAGTGAGTCCGTGGCGTTTTCCCCTTCCACACGGTCGGCTACACTCACCGACGCTCTTCGGACACCAGACAGGGGAGGATCCGGCCGGTGACGTGCGATCACTGCGGCAAGCAGGTGCCGGATGCGGTGTTCTGCACCAACTGCGGCGCGCATCAGGGTCTTGCCGCCGACGCAATCGCGGCTCAGGAACGTCTTCAGCATTTCGCCGCGCATCCCGGCGAGCACGTGTCGCAACCGTCGCTCTTCACCACGCTGTTCCCGCACCTCGGACACCAGAAGGTCCACGAGTTCCGCTGGGGATTCCTGCTCGGCCTGGCGATTGTCGTCGTGCTGGTGGCGACCGGGCTGATCGTCGCCGCCCTGCTGGTGTCGATCTTCCTCGTCGACTCTCTACATCGCGTATCTGTACGAGGCGCAGGTGTATCGCGACGAGCCGGCGCTGGTGCTCGCCGTGACACTCGTGGGCGGCATCGTGATCGGGCTCGCGGTGACGATCGTCGCCGACCGCGTCATCGGCGTGAGCGTCCGGCCGAGCGGGGGACCGATCGTCGGGTACGCGGTCGTGCTGCCGGTCATCCAGCTCATCGTCATGCCGCTTCCGGCGCTGCTGCTCCGCTCCCGGCCGAAGTTCGGCGAGACCATCGACGGCCTCGTCTTCGGCGTCACCGCGGGCCTGGGCTTCGGAATCGCCGAGAGCCTCGTCAACTACTCGAACGTCATCGCCGGCCTGGGCGTGCGAACGGCGTCGGCATCCTGGATCTATCCGACGGCGTCGATCGCCGTGCTCGTTCCGCTGCTCCACGGAAGCACCGCCGGGGCGATCGCCGCAACCCTGTGGCGTCCGTCGCGCACGGGCAGCGGGCGCTGGGTGTCGATGTTCGGTATCCCGATCGCACTGCTCGCCGCGATCGGGTTCTACGCGGGGAGCCGGATCCTCGCCGGAGGCGGTGTCGCGCCGCTGATCGTGCTGCTCTACCAGGCGGCGGTGGTGGTCATCGTGCTCATCTACATCCGCCACCTCGTGCATCACTCGCTGATGGAGGAGGGCCGCGACCTCGGCTACCGGGCGATCGTGTGTCCCCATTGCCACCATCACGTGATGGCGGCCGGGTTCTGTCCCAGCTGCGGTGCCGCGCTGAACGCATCGCCTCGCCGGGAGACGGGCCTCGTCCCGGCGCCGGCCGCGACGGATCCGGCCCCGGGGACCGCGTAGATGGCGGTCACCTGCACCCATTGCGGCACCGTCAACCCCGACGACAACACGATCTGCCAGTCGTGCGGCATGCCGCTGGCGGCTGCACCCGCGGATGCCGCTTCGACCGCCGGGTCACGGGCCTCGCAGCCGGCCGACATGCCCGGCGTCGCGCTTCCCATCCTTGACGAACCGATCGCTGTTCCTGCCGGTGGCACCTCGCCGGTGAGCCCCGCTTCGGCGCCCTCGACCTTCCTGCCCCCCGGCTACGTCACGGGGACGAGCCCGTACCTGCCCGCGCCGGCGCCGGGCGCGGCGCCGCTGCACCGGACCGGGAGCTTGAGCGTGTTCGCGATCGTCGGCGTGATCAGCATCGTCTTCGGGGGCGCCGGAGCCGTGTTCGCGGCGCTGCGGACCGGGGCGACGACGCCGCCACCCGCGACATCGGCTCCCGCGAACGTGCCCCCAGTCGCCAGTGGCTCGTCGACACCGCAGACATCCATCTCGGCGAGCTCCGGATCGATGGCCACCACGCCGTTCGCGACGGTGTTCGTCCCCTCCGGCTTCACGGTCACCGACCAGGGCGCCGACTACATCCAGCTCACGCCGGAGGGCAACGGGAACGAGGCGGTGGTGTTCCAGGGTGAGCCGCTGTCCGAGCCGACCACGAACGCGCAGCTGGACCAGGATCTCCTCGCGACCGATCAGCAGAACGGCGATCCGAGCGCCCGCTTCTGCTCGACGAAGGCACCGACCAAAACGCAGCTCATCGGCTCGGGTGGCCCGATCACCGCCGATGTGATCTCGGTGTGCGAGAACTACACGCCCACCGGCGGCGTGGCGTTCGCCGCAGTGGACGGTTTCATCGACGCGGTCGCACGGACGTCGAGCGGACCGCTCGAGGCGATCTGGGTGAACATCTTCGCCCCGCAGGGCGACTACCAGTCGTTCTCCAACAGCCTGCCCGCGGAACTGTTCACGCAGGCGACCTTCACCGACGCGGGGCCGACCAGCTAGTCGTCGGTGCGGTAGCGCCAGACCGAGGGGAAGGCGACCGCGGCCGCCCCGAGCCCCACGATGCAGAGCGCGCCGCCGGTGACGATGGCGACCTCGGCGCCGAACGCATTGGCCACGATGCCGGTCTCGACGTCGCCGAGGTTCGGGCCGCCGGTGACCACCATGAAGTAGAGCGCGGTGAGCCGGCCGCGGAGCTCATCGGGCGCGATGCGCTGCATGATCGTCGTGCGGCACACCGCGCTGAAACTGTCCGCGCCGCCGGCGACCGCGAGCAGGAGCAGCGCCACCCACAGGGACCTCGCGAAGCCGAAGGCGATGATGGCCAGGCCCCAGGCGAAGATCGCGACCACGATGATGCGGCCGAGCCGTCGCGACCGAGCCACCGCTCCGCTGGTGAGCGCGGCGATGACCGCGCCCAATCCCGGAGCCGCGTAGAGCAGTCCGAGGCCCTGCGCCCCAGCGTTGAACGTGGTCGCGGCTAGCACCGGGAACACCGCACGGGGCAATCCGAAGATCATCGCCGCAAGATCCATCGCGAAGCCTCCGAGGATGACCGGCTGGCGGCGCGCGAAGCTCAGCCCTCGCAGGATCGCGGCCACGGGACGCTCGCGCTCGAGGGAGGAGCGCCCCTGCGCGGGCAGGAGCACCACCGCCGTCAGCGCCGCGCTGAAGGTCAGCACGTCGACCGAGTACGCCGCCGGAAGTCCGAGGTGCGCGATCACCAGGCCCCCGATGGCCGGACCGGCCACCAGCGTCGTCTGGAACAGCACGATGTTGAGCGAGAGCGCGCCCGGCAGCCGGTCGATACCCACCAGGTTCGGGATGATGGCCGTGCGAGTTGGGGCGTCGACCGCGCCGACCAGCGCCGCCAGCGCCACCACCGCGTAGATCTCGAGGAGCGCCGGATGGCCGATGAACGCGCCGAGCGCGAGCAACCCCGAGCACGTGGCCAGGCAGAGCTGGGTGACGATGAGCACGCGCCGGCGGTCGAACCGGTCGGCGATCGCACCCCCACCCAGCGAACCGCACACCAGCGGCACGGCCTGCACGATGCCGAGCAGTCCCACGTCGAGAGCCGAGCGCGTCAGCGAGTACACCTGGAAGGGCACGGCGACCAGCGTGATCTGGCGCCCGATCAGCGAGATAAGCTGCCCCACGAAGAGACGGCGAAACGGCCGCGACTCGCGAAGGGATCGCGCATCCACGGCGAGCGTGCGGAATGCCCGGCTGGCCATCGGCCGCCGTTCCGGCTCGCCCGCAACACGTCCGGCAGCCGATCCAGCCTCGTCCCGTCCCGGGCCGGGGGTCAGTTGGTCCGGCATACCGTCCCCGCCGGAGGCAGCACGAGGCGAGTGAGGTACGCCGCCTCGTCGGCATCGGCGCACCGGCTCTTGCCGAAGGAGACGTGCCCGTCGCCCTCGCGGGTCAGCAGCACCGAACCCGGGAAGAAGGGCAGCGCACCGACCGCCCACTGGTACGGGGTCGCTGGATCGCCGGTCGCCCCGACCAGCAGCAGCGGGACCGTGTCGACCGTGTGGAACTCCCGTGCGGCCGGATGGAACGGCCAGTCGGCGCAGACGAGCAGACCCCAAACCACATCGGCGCCGAAGACGGGGTCGATGACGTTCATGCGCTGCGCCTCGGTTGCGTAGGTCGAGACGGCCGTCGGCACGGCGCCGTCGGCGCAGGCGATGGAGACGTTCGCCTCGGCGACCGGGGAGTAGGTCCCGTTGCTGCCGCGCCCGAGGTAGTCGTCCGCCGAGCCGAGGAGCAGACCGGCGTTGCCGCGCGCGGCCCGGGTGAGCGCATTCGCCAGGGCGAGCTCGAGGTCACGATCCTCCGCCGGCTCGTAGAGGTACGTGAGGATGCCGGTGAGCGCCTCTCCGCGGGTCAGCGAGCGTCCGTTCGCCTGCAGCGGCTGCCGGGCAGCCCGTGCCAGCACCTGGGCGATGACCGAGGCCGGCGTTCCGGTGAAACCGCAGCCGTGCGCGCACCCGGCTTCGAAGTCGGTCAGGTCGCGCTCGAAGGAGGTGGCCTGCGCCTCGCTCTCGGTGATGAGCGAGAGGCTGGGGTCCTCCACGCCGTCGAGCACCATGGCGCGCACGTTCTTCGGATAGAGCGACGCATACACCTCACCGAGGTAGGTGCCGTAGCTCAAACCGAGGTAGGTCAACTTCGGCTCGCCGAGCGCCCGGCGCAGCTCCTCCAGGTCGCGCGCGGCGTACTGGGTTCCGAGGAAGAGCAACCGGCGACCGTTCCGGGCCAGACAGCCTGCCGCGAAGCGCTGCGACAGTGCTTCGATGGTCATCTGATTCGCGGATGACATGTCGATGGGGTCGAGCGCGAAATAGGCGTCGAGATCGGACGGCGCCAGGCACCGCGCGGGCTCACTGCGACCTGTGCCGCGCGGATCGAACGAGACGATGTCGTATGAGGCGCGAAGGGTGGCGAACCTGCCCGCGGCCTCCTCCAGGTAGGCGATGCCGGACTCCCCGGGCCCGCCGGGGTTCACGACGATCGAGCCACCGGGGTGTGCGGTGAATGCGGGCAGTCGTGCGACCGCGATCGCGATCGTCGTGCCGCCGGGCTCCGCGTAGTCGAGGGGGACGGTCATGGTCGCGCACTGCAGTCCCGGGCTGCCGGCGCACGCGCGGAACTCGAGCGGGGGCATCGCCGGCAGCGCCAGCGGAGGTGGAGCGGGCGCCGCGAGCGTTGCCGGGGGCGGCCCCGTCGTCGGCCGGACGGTGGTCGAAGCCGGCGGGCTCGCGCTGCAGGCGCTGACCGCGCAGAGCGCAGCCCCGATGCCAAGCCGCGTCCACACTCTGGATCGCACCGGGCCAACGCTATCCTGTCGGCCGATGTTCAGGATCGCCACTCGGATAGCAGGACGCGTCGGGGCGTGACCGTCCGCGACACCTGGAACCCCGCCCAGTACGAGCGTTTCCGGACCGAACGCGAGCAGCCCTTCCACGATCTCGTCGCGCTCATCACCCGGCGCCCTGCCGGTCGCGTCGTCGATCTCGGCTGCGGTACCGGCGTCCTCACGGCGATGCTCCACCACCAGCTCGGCGCAGCGGCGACCCTGGGCGTCGATTCGTCGTCGTCGATGCTCGACCGAGCCCGCCCACTCGAAGCACCGGGTCTGTCCTTCGTACCCGGCGATATCGCCACGTGGGGACCGGACTCGCCCTTCGACCTGGTGTTCTCCAACGCCGCGTTGCAGTGGGTCGCCGACCATCGCTCCCTGTTCGCGCGCCTCACGGCGATGCTCGCCCCGGGCGGCGAGCTCGCGGTCCAGGTGCCCGCCAACTTCGATCACGTCTCCCACACGCTCGCCGCGGAGATCGCCCGCGAGGAGCCGTTCGCCGCCGCGATGCACGGCTACGCTCGGACGTTCTCCGTCCTGCCCCCCGAGGAGTACGCGTCACTGCTCCACGGACTCGGGTTCGTCGCGCAGTCGGTCCGCCTCCAGGTGTACGGGCACGTGCTCGAGTCACCGGACGCGGTTGTCGAGTGGGTGCGCGGCACGCTGCTCACCGACTACGAGTCGCGTCTGCCGGGACCGTTGTACCAGGCGTTCGTGGCCCGATATCGCGAGCGCCTGCATGCCGCACTCGGCGATCAGCGACCGTACTTCTACCCGTTCAAGCGGATCCTGCTGTGGGGTCGCCTCCCGGTCTGACACGACGCATCGCCAAGGAGCAGCGCATGGAGATCAAGCGTCTCGACCTCGGACACCTCTACGTCACGGCGCGCGCCTGGCCGGTGCACGGCTACGTCATCCTCCATGACCGGCTCGGCGTGGTGCTCGTCGATACCGGGTGCGGAGGACCTGACGACGTCCTCCGCCACTACAGGGTGGTCAACCGGAGGGTCGCCGACGCCCTTGGGGACCATGGGCTCGCGCCGGTGGACGTGACCATGGTGATCAACACCCACCTGCACTTCGATCACTGCGGGCAGAATCCGGCGTTCGCGCACGCCCCCCTCCTGGTCCAGCGCACCGAGCACGAACGAATCCTTCGCGAGCGCGACGAGGTGACCGACTGGATCGAGGCTTCGGGGATGCGGTTCGAGCTCGTCGAGGGGAGCGTCGAGCTGGCACCCGACCTCCGACTCGAGACGACGCCCGGGCACACCGCCGGCCATCAGTCGGTGATCGCGACCACGGAGCTGGGGAGAGAGCTGTTCATCGGCGACGCCGCCTACACGCGAGCGATCTGGAACCACGCCGACAGTGCCAACCTCCCCGAGGGGCAGGCCGCCGACGTCGATGCCTGGCAGGCTTCGCTCGCCAGTCTGAAGGCGCTCGCGCCGGCGCGAGTGCACTTCTGCCACGACGGATGACGACCGGCAGCCCCGCTTAGCCGTCCGGGTCGGTGCCGTCCCACTCCTCGAGGGGTCTCGACCACCAGCCCCAGTCCGGATCGAGACGCGGTCGCCCCGGCAGTGCGATCCGCCCGTTGCACCAGAGCAGAGCGTCCTCCGGCGCGGCGTCGACCGGCAACCACATGGGGAAGAGGCGTGCCACCACACGTCCGCAGAGCTCGCCGGGCATCGCGAAGGCGACGTCGAGGCCGCGACCGATGTCCCACGTGTGGATGAGCAACTCGTCGCATGACATCGCGCTGAACCCCGACCGATCGGTCATACCCGAGTTGTGCCAGGCACGCGCCTCCGGCGGCGCATCTCGAAGCACGGCGGCGAGGATCGACGCGTTCGCCTCGACGTTGTCGAGGAGGCCGTCGACGTCGAGGCCCGGGTCGACATCCCGCGAGAGCGCAAGTCGACGCGTCGCCCGGCTGGCCAGGTGGGCCGCGTACCAGAGCTGGGCGTTGATCATGTGCCGGAGCGTCTCCCCGCAATTCCACTCCAGGTCGGGAACGGGCGCCCTCCAGTCGCGCCCGCGGAGCGGACGCAGGAAGCCCAGGACCAGGTCGCGCGTGGCCACCACGTCGTCGGCGGTGACGTGGTCGGTTGCCACCGGGTCAGGAGATGGCGTTGACGATCTCCTCGCGCAGGCCCGGGAACGTCGCGAGGTACGCGCGACGCTCTGCCTTGAGCTGCTCGACCAGCGCGCGATACTCGTCGCCGCGGCCCTGGCGCTCGTAGAGCTTTGTGGGTTGCAGGATCTCCTCGTCGTCGATGCCGGGGAGCGCCGATGCCACCTCGTAGCCGAAGTCCGGGTCGCGCTCCCACTCGATGGTGCCCTCAGAGATCGCCTTGACGATGGCGCTCGAGTAGGGGATCGAGACCTTCTTGCCGCGCTCGTCCTCGTCCGTGCCGCCGACGCGACCCGTGTTGAGCAGGTAGACCTGGAAATCGCTGCTGTCCATGAGATCGAGGAAGCGGTTGCCCTGCTGCTCATGACGGAGCGGGAAGAAGGGGTTGGTGCCGGGAACACGCAGGAACTTGCCCGCCTCCTCCTTGCCGCCCGCCGACGTGCCGCGCGTCTCACCGAGCATGAAGTAGAGCGCGGCGTGCTCTCGATTGAGGCGCGCCACCCCGGGGATGAGATTGTCGTTGCGATTGAGGATCAGGAAGTGGTCGACCGACTTCACCTCGCGCGCATCCTTGTGCCAGCCGAGCGCGTCCATGCGGAAGACCGCGCGGCCGTTCGGCGTATACCCGGTGTCGAAGAAGTCGACGACGCCCTGCTCGTTCTGCGAGACGTTCTCGAGGTACGCCTCGGGCTTGCAGACCGCGCCGTAGATGCTCGGTTCGAATCGCGGGTCCAGCGCGAACGTCTTCGCGAAGCACCCGTTCTCGGTGGCGACGATCCGGCCGCCCGGGTACAGCGCCACGAAGTCGTCCTGCACCGGCTTGCTGTCGTTCTGGCGAGTGAACGTCGTGGTCGTCTTGCCGGTCCCCGACAGGCCGATGATCAACAGAACCTGGTCGCCCCGAGGGGTCGGGACCACCTTGCACCCGGCGTGCAGCGACAGTCCGCCCTGGTCGTAGGTGAGCTTGTTCCACATGCGCAGGCCGCCCTTCTTCGACTCGCCGAAGTAGTCGCTGTTCAGGACGCGCGTGACGCCCGCCTCGAGATCGACGGCGATGACGCGGTCGCTCGGATACCCGGGGGCGTCGAGGTTGGGCGTGTAGATGACCGTCAGGACGGGTTCGAAATCCGGACCCGGGTCCTCGGCCTCGAAATACAGCCAGTGCTGCATGCCAGCGATGTTGGCGTTGGCCGCCTCGATGTACAGGCGGGCCGCAACGCGATGCTCGGCATCGTTGCCGATGTAGCCGTCCACCACCACCATGTCCTGGTCACGGACGTACGCGTCCTGGCGCGCCGCGATCTTCGCTCCGTCGGAGCGGCTCATGGTCTGATCCGAGTGCTCCTCGGGCCGGTCGGTGACCACGTACGTGCTCGCCTTGCTTCTCGAGACGACCTTGGTCTGGACGTTGAAGTTGTCAAACGCCGTGTGCCGGGCGTTCGGCATCCGCGATGTCAACTCGCGCAGTTCCGCGGGGGAGGGGTTCCAGCGGATGCTGCGAGCTGCGGGAAGGGCGCTCGAGTGGGTCCTGGTGACGTCGGTCATGACTCCTCCAATGTCCCTGGTCACGATCCCCCGATCCGACCTCGATCGTCATTCCAGGTTGGGTTTCCGGACCTCTCGAGCATAGCAAAGGGTCTGTCGAGGCGGACCGAGGCAACGGTTTCCGCCGCCTATGGATGTAGTCTGTGACCGATGACGCAGATCGCTCCCGTTCCGATAGCTGAGGCCACGTCACTCCGCGAGAGGTCGTGGGTGTTCTTCAACGGCGAGATCGTCCATTACGCGGATGCGAAGGTCGGCCTCCTGACTCACGGGCTCAACTACGGAACGGGTGTCTTCGAAGGCATCCGTGCGTACTGGAACCCGGAACGGGAGCAGCTTTTCGGGGTGAGCCTGCCGGAGCACTTCGAACGGATGCACCAGAACACGCGCACGCTGCAGATGACCATCCCGTGGAGTGTCGACGAGCTGGTCGCGATCACCGTCGATCTCCTGCGCCGCAACGAGTATCGCGAGGACACGTACGTTCGGCCGCTCTCGTTCAAGTCGGCCGAGATCATCGGCGTCAAGCTGCACGACGTCCCGGACAGCTTCGCGATCGTGACCGCGCCGATGGGTCTGTACGTCGGCAACACCGGTATCCGCTGCATGGTGTCGTCGTGGCGCCGCATCGACGATGCGATGGCTCCGGTCCGGACCAAGTGCACCGGGTTGTACGTGAACTCCGCACTGGCGAAGAGTGAGGCCCTGCAGAACGGATACGACGAGGCGATCATGCTCTCTGCCGACGGTCACGTCTGCGAGGGAAGCGCCGAGAACATCTTCATCGTACGCAAGGGCGAGCTCATCACGCCGCCGCCGTCGGACAACATCCTCGAGGGCATCACGCGCGCATCGGTGATGCACCTCGTGCGCGAGGAGCTCGGGCTCGACGTGCGCGAGCGCTCGATAGACCGCTCCGAGCTCTACGTCGCCGACGAGGTGTTCCTCGTGGGCACCGGGGCGCAGATCGCGCCGGTGATAGAGATCGACCGCCGGCGCATCGGCGACGGCGAGCCCGGGCCATTCGCCAATCGCATCAACGACACGTACCACAAGGTCGTCACCGGCCGCGATCCCAAGTACGCGGCCTGGCTGACCCCCGTCTACTGACGAAGGCCCGGCTGTCGCCGTCCGGGATGCCGCTCAGGATCCGGTGATCGAGGCGGCGCAGCCGGCGCAGGTGCCGTAGAAGTCCAGGGCGTCGTGGTCGAGCGCGAACCCGTAGCCGCCACGAACCGCGTCGATGAGCTGGTTGACGGCGGTGTCGTCGATCTCCGTGGTCGACCCGCAGAGGCGGCACACGAGATGGTGGTGATGGTTGTCCGCGCACGAGGTGTAGACGTGGACGTGCCCCTCGGCTTCGAATCGCTGCGCGAGACCGTTCTCGACGAGGAAGTCGAGCGTGCGGAACACGGTGGCGCGGCCGAGCAGCGGGTGCTCGACCCGAAGCGATTCATACAGCTCCTGGGCACTGACCGTATGCCGGGCGCGAGCGAGCGCACCGGCGACGATCATTCGCTGGAGGGTCAGACGGTGTCCCTGGGCCGCCAGGCGGTCCTTGACGGTTGGCGGGGCTGCTGCCGGCATTCGCTCAGGCCGCCCGCTCGAGCCAGCGTTCGGGATGACGGAGCTCGTCGAGCGTCGGCATCATCGCCGCGGACTCCCAGACCCGGTTCAGGGCGCTGAGTCCGGCCCGATCGACAACGCCGACGGCGAACTGCTCGCCGATCTCGTACTGGCGCATCTTCATCTCCAGGCCGGTGATCGCGAGGACGAGCCGTTCGATCGGGCCGCGGTCGCGCCGGCGCTGCTGCATCGCCGCCTCGAGACGCTCCGAACCGCGGATCGCGGAGCGTCCCGCGCGGTGCATGACGAAGTTGCTGTAGCCCTCGAGCACACTCATCACCGCCTGGACGTGGCGGATCGTGTGCACCTGACCGCGCACCGTATCCGGCAGCTTTCGGACCATCTCGCGGGAGGGGAGGAGCGTCTGGCCGTCGGCGGAGAGCGCGTCGAGCATCAACCCCCGCATGACGCTCTCGAGATGCTCGGCCAGCCACGGATGGACCTCGAACTGCCAGGCGTGGGTCAGCTCGTGGAGGATCAGCCAGGGTCTGAGGTCGGTGTCCGTGAGATTGAGGTCGCGCTCGATCCCGGCGATGTTCGGCTCGACGAGGTACAGCGCGCTCGCCGGACGTGCCGCTCCGGGCACATCCTCGAGGGCGAGGACCGGGTCGTACTGGCCGAGCACGCGTCGCGACATCAGCCCGAAGAGCTCTCCGACGTACCGATCGAGGACGCGGCGGCTCATGCCGGTCGCCCGCGACTCGGGGACGGTGGCTCGGATCCGCTCCACCGGTGCCAGCAGGCGCTGCGCCATGCCGAGGTTGGCGTCGATGAAGCCGCCCCGATCGAGGGCGATGAATCGCGGGTACGCGATCAGCGGCACCTGGCAGACCTCGGTCATCAGCGGCGCGACGCGCGCGGCCATCTCCGTGTAGGCCGCCTCGAGCGCCTCGACGTTGAGGCGCCGAGCGGAGCCTGCATCGCCGGTGCGCGAGACGGCGATCCTGCGGACGTCGTCCCAGTCGACCAGGCGCCGCGGCGTCTCGACCTGGGGCCGGAGGAGCACCCGGGCGGACAGGACGGCTCCCGCGCCGACCGCTCCAAGGGCCAGGGTTCGCCTGACCACGCTTCCTCGACTTGCGGGGCTCATGGTTCGATCATACGGGTGGACCGCCGCCCGCTCGGCAATCTACATCGAGGAGCCCGACCGCCCGTCGATGTACACCGGGTGGTCGGGAGGCTTGCCCCCCAGCCAGTAGGCGTCGAGGCGCTCCTGGGTCCAGCCGCGTTCGCGGAGGAACGGCTCATCGAGGATCTGCTGCCCGGTGAGCGAGGGCGGCTCGGTGCCGACGATCTCCATCATCGCGTCGCAGAGGATGTCCGGCGACCGCCACTGGCTCCGATCGCCGAGGCCCCAGTTGATGCTTGCCAGGCTCTCGATGATCGTCACCGGCCACAGCGAATTGCTCGCGATACCGTCCGACGCGTGTTCGGCGGCGATGCCGATGGCGAGCCGGGTCATCCCCATCTTGGTGGTCATGTAGGCGACGTGGCCGGGGCTCGGCGTGGTGCTGATCGGCGGCGAGCAGTTGATGACGTGGCCCCAGCGGTTGCGCACCATGTGGGGCAGCGCGTAGTACGCGCAGAGATAGGCGGCGCGGACGTTGATCTCCCACATGAGGTCGTAGCGCTTGGGTGGCGTGTCCAGGATGGGCTGCCACCAGAGGGCACCCGCGTTGTTGATGAGGATGTCGAGCCGGCCGAAGCGTTCGACGGTCGCGTCGACCATCGCCTTGACCTCCTCCTCGTGCCGGACGTCGACGCGCACGGCCAGCGCGGATCCTCCCCCCGCCTCGACCTCGGCCGCGACCGTGTGGATGCTCCCGGGAAGCTTGTCCGTGCCGCTCTCGGACTTGCCGGTGATCACCACCGACGCACCCTCGAGAGCGAGGCGAAGCGCCATCGCGCGTCCGATGCCGCGGCTGGATCCGGTGACCACCGCGACGCGGCCGTCGAGTGGACGTGGGGCGCTCATCGGCGCGCATCATATGCGCCGCGGCAGCCGCCGCAACGCGGCATCGAGTGTTTCGGAGGGAAAGCCGGCGTGAAGGGCGTGCTGACCTGGCTGGGCCTGGTGCTCGGTGTCGGAGGGATCATCGCGTTCGTGTACGGGCTCACCGTGCTGATCAGCAACGGCAGCTGCGGGTGCGACCAGAACGGCTTCTGCTCCGGGCCTCCGTGCCCGCCTGCCGACGACCTTGGATTCGTCGGTCTCTTCGCGGGGATCTGGGTGTCGATCGGGGGATTCATCCTCATGGGCTTCGCTCGCGGGCACGCACGTGTGCAGCAGTGGCGTTCGCAGTTCGCAAATGGCAGCACCTCGTTCGCGAACATGAGCCACGCCTACGCCGGCACGGGTGCCTCGGGGTTGACCCTCGGATCGATGTCGAGCGGGTCGATCGCTCCCGGACAGGCCGCGATGGGCGTCCCCGTAGCCGGACCCGACCTGGTCGCCCAGCTCCTCAAGGTCCGGCAGGAGAACGGCGCCAATCCCGCAGCGGCCAGGGAAGCGACCCTCGACCTGTTACGCAGCCACGGCTATGCCATCCCGGCCAACGCGCCACCGGGCTCGGTGGCCGTGCAGATCGGCGGCTCGACCACCGTTGCAGGTCCGGGTTTCGCTCTCCCGGGTGCGGGCGCGCCGGCTCCGATGTCCGCCGAGGCCATCCTTGCCCGCGACGCGCAGACGGGGCTCCCCGGTGGCCAGCCTGGCGATGCGGCCGGCCGCCTCGAGGAGCTCGAAGCGCTCAAGCAGCAGGGCGTGCTCAACGACGACGAGTACGCCGCCCAGCGCAAGCGCATCCTCGACTCGATCTGATCGTCACGGGGCCGCTACCCGACGTACGGGCCGATTGCCTCGACGATGCCGGCAAGCTCGTCGGTCAGGGTGCCCGGGAGCCTGCGCCGGAGGATCGCCGTGACGCTGGTGTAGTACCAGAGCTGCTCGTGCGGGTCCTGCACGGTGAACCGCTGCCAGACGAGGTCGCCGTCGGTGCGGAGGTCGGCGAGGATCGACCCTGCGTTGTGCACCTTGTCGCAGGCCGACACGAGGAGCGCGTCGGCATCGGCCTCGTGCTCGAGGTGGTCGAGATACCGTTCCTTGCGTTCCCTCCACGGCGGTTTGGGCCGGCCGGGCACGGCGACGGCGTCGCTGCATGCCATGACGGTCCGAGCGACGCGCGCGCCGAACTCGGTCTCGATGCGCCGCTCGGTCGCGGCGCCGTCCGTCGAGTCCTCGACGGCGTCGTGGAGGAGCGCCGCGATCGCGACATCCTCGTCCGCGCCGTGTTCGAGCGCAAGGGCGCACACCGCCATGACGTGCGACATGTACGGGATCCCGGTCTTCTTCCGAAGCTGGCGACCGTGCACCTCCCACGCCACCGCGAACGCGGCGGCGAAGCGATCGGTCAGCGGCGGGGCGGCCGTCGATTCGGTCACGCGGCCATTGTGGGTCGCCCGGGGGGCGTGAGGAAGAGGCGCGCGTGCCCGAGCCAGAATGTCGCGTGCGCTTCTACCTCGGCCATCGTCTCCCGGGAGGATTCTGGGCGGGCGTTTCGACCTATACGCGGCGACCGCACCGGGCCGTCCGGCAGGCCGCGCACGCGACGGGCGGTACCGGGTGCGTCGGCTTCATCGTCCTCGTGGTCGTCCTCGCGCTCGGGATCGCCTACTGGTACATCAGCATCCCCGTGCTCGTTCTCACGGCTATCGCCGTCGGCGTGACCGTGCACCGCCACCACGTGCACCGCACCGGGAGCGCCGGCGGCGCTCCGGCTGTCTCCTCGCCTCCGCCGACCGCCCTCCAGGCACCGGCGGCGCGAGTCCAGCGGCTCGCGAAGAGCCCGCCCCTGACGATGCCGGCCGACACGTTCAAGGTCGGGTCGCTCGTCCACCTCGAGAAGGACGGGACGCGCGCGACGTATTTCGTCGACCATGGACGGACTCCCGACGAGATCGTGCTCAAACGCGTGACCTCGACGCCGACCGGTCCCGGTGCCTGACGCCGCCCTGCTCGGCCTGGTGGCCGACCGCCTCGATGCCCATCCCCCGTCCAGCGCAGCCGGTGACCTGATCCTCGCGGCGTTCAGCGGCGCGAATGCCGTCGACGGCGCGCTGCGCGGCGAGGTGGAGCCTTCGACGGCGAGCAGTCGGCCTGGTGGGCCCTCGGGGCCGCCGCCGGCCGTCTCTCTCATGGCGATCGAGGTCGAGGGTTTTCGGGGCATCGGGCCACCCACGACCCTGAGCATCGATCCCGGACCGGGGCTCACCCTGATCGTGGGCCGCAACGGGTCGGGCAAGTCGTCGTTCTCGGAAGCGCTGGAGATGGCGTTGCTGGGCACCAACCAGCGCTGGGAGCAGCGGGTGAAGGTCTGGCGGGACGGATGGCAGAACCTCCACCACCGGCACACGCGGGTGGCCGCGCGCTTCACGGTTGACGGTCGCCGCCAGCCACTCGAGGTGGCGCGCGTGTGGAGGGACGGCGACGGCGTCGACGCCTCGACGCTGTACATCGACGGACGACCGGCAACTCCGGAAGCACTGGGTTGGGCGCAGCATCTCGCGGGGTATCCGCCGCTGCTCTCGCACAACGAGCTCGAGCACGCGCTCGACCGCGAGCAGTCGAAGCTGTACGACGCGCTCGCGAGCATCCTCGGGCTGGGCGATCTCGCGGCTGCCCAGGAGGTGCTGCGCGACGCGCGGCTCGGACGTGAGCGTGCGGCGAAAGCCGCGCGGGATGCGCTCCCGGAGCTGCGAGCGCTGCTCGAACGAACCGAGGATGAGCGCGCCGCGGTGGTGCTCTCGGCGCTCGCCGCCAAGGCATGGGACCTCGACGTCGTGGCGGCCAGCGTGGACGGCACTGCCGCAAGCGACGAGCGGAGCGTGCTGCGCAAACTGCACGACCTGGCGGGCCTGCCGGTGCTCGACCGCGAGCGGCTGAGCACGTGCATCAGCGATCTCCGCGATGCGCATGCCGCGGCGGAGAAGCTGCGCGGCACCGACGCCGGCCGCGCGCACGAGGTTGCATCGCTGCTCCAGAAGGCGCTCGATGTGCACGCGCACGCCGAGAGCGAGACATGCCCTGTCTGCGGGACCGAGGGCGTGCTCACCTATGAGTGGCGGGTGACGGCGCGCGAGCACGTGAAAGCGTTGCTGGCGGAGGCCGACGCCGTGCGCGCTGCCCAGTCCGCACTCGCCGACACCGTTCGCCGCGCGCGCCAGCTGATCATCGCCACGCCGCCGGCGATACGCGACGGCGCCGGTGCCGGTGTCGATGTTGCGCCGGCACTCGACCTCTGGGACGCGTGGGCACGTGTTTCTGCCGAGGATGACGCAATCGCGCTGGCCGCCCACCTCGAGAACCATGGACCTGCGCTCATCGCGGGCGTGGCCGAGCTCCGACGCGCAGCGACCGCTGAACGCGAACGCCTCGAGCGCGCGTGGCGCCCCGCTGCGGATGCGATTCTCGCGTGGCTCCCGTCGGGCCTCCGGGCGCGCGAATCCGAGGGCGAGATTGCGCGGCTCAAGGAGGCGGAGCGCTGGCTCAGGGACGCGCATGATGAGATCCGCGACGACCGGTTCCGTCCGATTGCCGGTGCCGTCCAGGAGAACTGGACGGAGCTGCGCCAGGACAGCAACGTCTCGCTCGGCGACCTGCGATTGCGCGGTGCGGCGGCGCAGCGCCGGCTCTCGCTCGACGTCAAGGTCGACGGCGAGGATGGATCCGCCCTCGGCGTCATGAGCCAGGGCGAGCTCAACTGCCTTGCGCTGTCGCTGTTCCTGCCCCGCGCGTCGATGCCCGAGTCGCCGTTTCGGTTCGTCGTCATCGACGACCCGGTGCAGGCGATGGACCCGGCCAAGGTTGCCGGGCTCGCCACCGTGCTCGCACGCGCGGCGCGGGAACGCCAGGTCATCGTCCTCACGCACGACACCCGCCTTGCCGAGGCGATGGGGGCGCTCGATATCGCCGCGACCGTCATCGAGGTGGTGCGGCGCGAGCAGTCGGTCGTGGAGCTGCGCCGCATCCAGGACCCCGTGCAGCGTTACATCGACGATGCGTTCGCAGTCGCCATGAGCAAGGACGTTCCGGTCGAGGCACTGCGCGTCATCCCGGGCTTCTGCCGGCTCGCGCTCGAGGCGGCGTCGTCGCTTGCGGTCCAGCGTCACCTGCTGCACCAGGGCACGCCGTACACCGAGGTGCAGGCCGCGCTCGCCAAACCCACGACGTTGAACATGTGGCTGGCACTCGCCCTGCTCCACGATCCTGAGCGTGCCGGCGACGTCACGGCGTTCCTGGCGAAGCAGTATCCCTGGGCCGTCGACGCCGTCAGGGAATGCAACCGTGGCACGCACAGCGGGAAGTGGCACGGCGATGTGAAGGAGTTCATCCGCAGCGTCGAACACTTGACCAGGAAGATGCTCGAGCGATGAATCCGGCGTGACGGCGACGGTGGACGCGCATGCGCTCGTCTCGGCTGCGCGCGACCTCATTCGTGACGACGACAGCGCGACCGCCGGCCTGTGGCCCCGGGCGGCGGCGCTGCTCGCGCGACAGGGCCTCGAGCTCGCGCTGGCGCGGCTGTGGGAGGTGACGGCGCCGGGGCTCGAGCGCACGTCGACGCGCTGTCAGCTGCTCTGCGCGGGCGACATGCTCAACGACCGGGCGCTCGGTGGCCGGACCGCGCTGACCTGGCATTCACTGTCGAATGCGTGTCACCACCGGGTGTACGAGCTGCCCCCGACGGCGAGCGAGCTCAACATGGCGCTGGAAACGGTGTGGGATCTGGCCGAGGCGGTGGAGCGGTTGCGCGGCAGGATGCGGGCGTGACGCGTCACCTGCACCTCCCGAGCCGCGACAGGCATCTGTCGCCGCCCCACGCGACGCTCAACACCGGAGATCCGTGGCGGGGTAGCGAAGTGAGGAAAAGGCGATGCTCAGGAAGGTTGAACCCATCAGCCTCGGTTGCGACGTTCGCATCGAGGGAGACCACATCGCCGTCACGGGTCTCTCTTTGCGTGACGCCGACCTTGCGGGGTATCTAGGCGAGCAGTCTGAGGTCGACCGTTTTCGATGCCGGCGAATCGCGAGCCACGCCACCCTGGCAGGAGGTGGAACTCGTACGGGCATGGCTGCCAGCATCTCGCGCGAATCAGAGGCTCACGATTCAGGGGCCGAACTGAAACCAGGAGCTGACCGACGCGTGCCGATGAGACGCCCGCTGTCGCAGCTGGTTTCGTAGGGCGCTTCGCTGCGCTGAACGCGGCGACGGCGTCGTCGACGTCGCCTCGCCTCCAGATTCGGGCGAAGTCGTGCCGACTGCGGCCAGGGACCCTGCGGATGCGGTCGCTGCTGCCGCACGGACTGGATTGCCAAGGCCGATGAAGGTCCGCTCTAGAGGAACGTCCCCTTTCTTAGGTCGTTCTCGGGCGTGGCCGCCAGAACCGGATCCGCAAGGCCGAGGAATACCCCTATAGGGTCGCGATCGGTCTCGCACGGGGCGACAGGCCCCCTCGGTGTGGATCGGGACCGTCTCCAGCCGCGCTGCCACGAACAGTTGTTCTATAATACTGAGATGTGTGATGGCGCACGCAACACGACGGGGCTGGAGCACCTCCTCGTGGGCATCTCCGGGTTCGTCGACCGTCCTGCCGAGGCGTGCACACCGTATGAGCTCGGCGAACGGCTGATCCGGCTCCGCCACGGCATCGATCTCCTCGAGCTTCGCTTCGCCCGTGAGGCCGCCGCCTTTGCCTCGACGGAGGAGGCCATCGCCCAGGGCTCGAACTCGCCGATCGACTGGGTTCGGCATCAGTGCGGGATGTCTGCCAACGCGGCGGCCCGTTCGATCGCGACCGGGGAGATGGCCGACCGGCTGCCGGCGAGTGTCGCCGCGCTCGACGCGGGACGGATCGGCTTTGGTCACGTCTCGCTGCTGGCCGGGGTCGCACGCTCCGTGCAGAGTGGTGCGGGCGCCGCCGGGTTTGACGAGCAGCCCCTTCTCGAACTCGCGCTGGAGCACTCGGTCAGCCGCTTTGCCTTCGACTGCACCCACGCCCGCCATGCCGCCGATGCTGCGGCGGTGCTCCACGAGCACGCCACCGCGGTCGACGACCGGCGTCTCGATCTGCGCAAATGTGAGGACGGGAGACTCGTGGTGCGTGGGCTGCTCGACCCGGTCGGTGGGGCTGCGCTCCGTGTGGCCCTGGGACCGCTGTGCGCCCGCTCCGGTGCAGGCGACGAGCGGTCCCGAGAGCGGCGTCTCGCTGATGGGCTCGTCGAACTCGCCATGCATGCCCTCGACCATGGCTTCGCCACCGACGGTGGCGGGCCGCGCACACATCTGCAGCTCACCGCTTCCGTGGAGACCGTGACGGGGATGCCCGGGGCACCTGGTGGGGATCTCGAGTTCGTCGGGGCAGTTCCGGCGGCGACCGTGCAGCGTCCTGCTTGCGATGCGAGCGTCCGCCGGGTGCTGCTCGGACCGGACCCGGCGGTGATCGATGTGGGCCGTGCCCTCCGAGTGCCGTCAGGTGCAGGCCGCGCGGCCCTCCGCGCGCGCGACCACGGGTGTGTCTGGCCGGGCTGCGAGCGCCCATCGTCGTGGACCAACGCCCACCACGTCGTCCATTGGAGCCATGGCGGGGCGACCAACCTCGACAACATGGTGCTGCTCTGCCATCGCCATCACTGGTCGGTGCACGAAGGGGGCTGGCGTCTCGTGAGAGCCGAGGACCGGCGTGTGCTCGCGATCCCTCCTTCGCATGCGTACCAGTCGTGGACGCGGCCGCGCGCGCCGGATGCCGTGCCTGTCGCGTAGGCCGCGACGCCCATTCCCGATCGTTTCGGGATGCGGGTCGGCCGGACGCCGTGCCTGTCGCGTAGGCCCGCGACGTCCATTCCCGATCGCATCGGGATACGGGTAGTTCATGAGCGAGACCTCTGGCGCCCGGAAGATCGGCTCGAGCGACTCAGGTGCTGAATCGCTGCGGCGCGTTATCTGCGCGTGCCCCGCAACGTCAACTCGCCTTTCGGAATTGTTCGTAGCGTTCCTCGAGTCGATCGCGGGCCGGTCGAAGCGCCGTCTGCCGAGGAACCGTGGCGCTCGATCCGTGCAACCCCTGCAACCCATGACGGAGCATCGGACCATCGATCTCCCGAAGGACATCGCCCCGGATTTCAATGATGAGGTCGGGCCGGATGCCGACGATGTTGCTGTCGAAGGCGGCGTGATGCAATTTGCACAGCGCGAGACCGTTCGGAACCACCGGATCCCCGCGTGGCTGCCCGTCAGGAATGATGTGTGCGGCGTCGAGGAGCTCCTCGTGACGCAGCCGGCAGAAAGAGCAGGTCCGCTGGTACGCCGCGAGCACGCGCTCACGGAAACCAACCTGATGGAGCCTCTGCTTCACGATGCGGAAGGCATATGAACGCCCGGGATTCTCCTCGACAGCAAGCGCGGTGAAGTCGACGGCGCCGCCAAGGTCGAGCGCTACTAGAAACGAGAGATCGCGCGCGTTGTCCGCCGTGATGAAGCTTGGCCAGAACGCCATGTATTTGGAGGGCGCAACACCGAGGAAGTAGACGAGCGGCTTCCGCTCCTCCATGGCTCGGCGAAGGCCGACGTTGTCGGGGTGTGCGCGGTCGACCCCTCGATATTTGTAGCTGACAAGTCCGTCGTCGCCGAGCCCGTCGCTATACGGAGGTGCCTTTCGAACATCCGGAGGGGCGGTGGTGATGCTGATCGGGATGTCAGGGAGGATTGCCGGCTTGAAGATCCCCTTACTGGCGAAAAGGAGATTCACCCTATGTCCGCCAAACTCGAACCCACGCTGCAGCACTGAAAGCGGCAGCACGGGCGGAGTGGGCTCGCCTCGAATGCGTGCCTGCTCGGCCAGGAACGCGAACGCAGCGGCACGGACGGCGTCGTCGAGGTCGCCTTGCATCCCGGTTCGAGCGGAACTATGCCACCCGCGGTCCGGGCCCGTCGCCGCGCCACCGGAACCGCTCCCGCGCCCTTAGCACTCACCCCCGCCACCCGCTAGCAGTCAGCCTGCCCGAGTGCTAAACTAGCCCCTGGAACCCTAGGCTAGAGGATCAAACCAGGAGGAACCATGGCCAAGCAATTGCTATTCGACGTCGAGGCCCGGGCCCATCTCAAACGAGGGGTCGATCGGGTGGCCGACGCCGTGAAGATCACCATCGGCCCCAAGGGCCGGAACGTCGTGCTGGACAAGAAGTTCGGCTCGCCGACCATCACCAACGACGGAGTCACGATCGCCAAGGAGATCGAGCTCGAGGAGCCCTTCGAGAACATGGGCGCCCAGCTGGTCAAGGAAGTGGCGAGCAAGACCAACGACATCGCTGGTGACGGGACCACCACAGCCACCGTCCTCGCCCAGGCCCTGATTGCGGCCGGCCTGCAGAACGTGGCCGCCGGCGCCAACCCGATCCAGCTTAAGAAGGGCATCGAGCTCGGCGTCGAGGCGATCGTCAAGGCCATCAAGGAGCAGTCGATCCCGATCTCCGAGCGCGAGAAGATCGCCCAGGTCGCCTCGATCTCCGCTGCTGATCCCACGATCGGCGAGACCGTCGCGGACGCCATGGAGAAGGTCGGCAAGGACGGCGTCATCACCGTTGAGGAGTCGAAGGGCCTCGAGACCGAGCTCGAGCTCGTCGAGGGCATGCAGTTCGACAAGGGCTACATCTCCGCGTACATGGTCACCAATGCCCAGCGCATGGAGGCCGTGCTCGAAGACCCCTACATCCTCATCACGGACAAGAAGATCTCGGCGATCGCGGACCTGCTCCCGATCCTTGAGAAGGTCGTCCAGAGCGGCAAGCCGCTCGTGGTCATCGCCGAGGATGTCGAGGGCGAGGCGCTTGCCACACTCATCGTCAACAAGCTTCGTGGCACGTTCAACGCCGTCGCGGTGAAGGCCCCCGGCTTCGGTGATCGCCGCAAGGCGATGCTCCAGGACATCGCGATCCTGACCGGCGGCCAGGTGATCAGCGAGGAGGTCGGCCTCAAGCTCGACTCCGCGCAGCTGAGCTCGCTCGGCCGCGCCCGCAGCGTCACCATCACCAAGGACGACACCACGGTCGTCGAGGGCAACGGCAGCAAGGACGCGATCAAGGGCCGCATCGAGCAGATCAAGGCCGAGATCGAGAAGTCCACCAGCGACTGGGACAAGGAGAAGCTCCAGGAGCGCCTTGCCAAGCTCAGTGGTGGCGTCGCCGTGATCAAGGTCGGCGCGCCGACCGAGACCGAGCTCAAGGAGAAGAAGCACCGCATGGAGGACGCCGTGTCCGCCACGCGCGCAGCAGTCGAAGAGGGCATCGTGCCCGGTGGCGGTGTCGTGCTCGTGAACGCGATTCCCGCACTCGACAAGGTGAAGGCCGAGGGCGATGTGCTCACCGGCGTGAACATCCTCCGCCGCGCGCTCGAGGAGCCCCTCCGCCAGATCGCGCAGAACGCGGGCATGGAAGGCTCCGTGGTCGTCGACAAGGTGAAGTCGCTACCCAAGGGCCAGGGCTTCGACGCCGCCAAGGGCGAGTACGTCGACATGGTCAAGGCCGGGATCATCGACCCGACCAAGGTCACCCGCTCGGCGGTGCAGAACGCGGCTTCGATCGCGGCACTGCTGCTCACCACCGAGGCGCTGATCACCGACATCCCCGAGAAGAAGGGAGCACAGGCCGGTCCGCCGATGCCGGAGTACTGATCGGCAGCTGATCCGATTCCTGAAAAGGGCGGTCCGGGGTTCCCGGGCCGCTCTTTTGTTTTGTCCGGACGCCCGCGATGAGTCGATCAACGATCGGCTACAACCCGGCGACGGCGGCGCCGGGATCCAGGGCCGGCGCGTAGATTCGAGCTTCGAATCCCCTTTCAGAGGTACCCCGATGACCGACGCGCTGCCAGACCACTCGTTCGCCGAGTCCGCCGGCTCCGGATTCCTGCACGTGACCGGGATCGGGAGCCGTCTCGCCAGACGCGAGGCGGACGCGGAGCAGCTCGACGCGCTCGACGACAAGCTGCTCACCGACCTCGACCATGAGTTTCACGAACGCGGCGAAGAGGCCGTTCCCGGCCTCGACCTCGCAGGGATCATCAAGGTGGATCCGGAGTTCACGCCCGATTCCTTCCTGCTGATCGCCAGGGATGCGTTCCGGGTCCTTCAGGATGCTCACACCGACGGAGCGCCGCCACTCGACGCCGACATCGCGTCAGCGGAGGTGACCGCGGTCGCGGTGGTGGATGGTCGCGAGCGCGCCGTCGTCAGGTTCGGCATAAGTGGCACCGCCCCGGTCACGCAGGACTGGACGTTCGAGCGTGACCCGTCGGTCGACACGAGCGCCGACGATGAGGACCACGAAGTGGCTGACGGCGGATGGCTGGTGGCCCACCGCGGCTGGCGCCTGACGGGGATCGCCGCCGCAGCCTGAGGAAAGCCGCGACGGCCGTCGGACAGTCCCTTTTTGCGATCATGTGGCGTGGTCGACGACCGCGATGGCGGCGGGACGCCGATCTTTCTCATGGTGCTGCGCGGCAACGTGCTGGGTGGTCGCAACGCATCGGTGAACATCGGCGTCGTCGACAACGCCGGCAGCACCGTGAGCAGGGCGTACGTCTCGACGCTCGAGCACGACAAGAACCTCGTGGTCGAGAAGGGGAGTGCGTCGCACGAGGAGGATCGCCTCCAGCACGATGATGTCGTCGCTATCGTGGTGATCGCACCGGGCTTCGGTGCTCCGCCGTGTGCGCCCGAGCAACGGTGTCTGGATTCCGGCGTGAACCTCCAGCTCGACAGCAACGACCCGTCAAACTCGCAGATCGCAGCACGCGTGATCAATGCCGTCACGCAGTTGACGCGCTGCCGCAGTGGGTCGTTCCCGTCTACTACGTCGCCGACGCGCTGCACCAGATCTCGTGGTGCCGCTCGCCTGGGCGGCGGTCTGTTTCGCCCTCGCCGCCTGGAGGTTCCGCTGGGAGTAGCGCTCAGGAGCAGGCGGTGGCGCGGTACGACGCGTTGCCGAGGTCCGGTGCGGGTTTACCGGTGACCGTGATGGTCGCGTCGCGCGCCGGCGGCGTGCAACCGCGCGGAAAGACGATGAACACGCTCCGCGCGCCGGCCTGGATGTACCCGTCGCAGTTCGTGGCGTTGCACTGGTAGGGCTCGAAGCTGCCCGAGAGCGTCGTCGTTCCGTCAGAGTTCACCGACTTCACCGGGTTGGCGAACAGCCCGGTGAAGCCCACGACGAACAGCACGACCACCGCCAGCGCCGCGATCACCACGACCGGGATGCCCCAGACCGGCCTCCGGCGCCGCACCACCGGTTCACCGTCCACCGGCGGCGAGATCTGCTCGGGCGCGCTCGGCGAATGCTCCATGGCACTGGTACGGTACCGAAGTTAGCGATGCGGCAACCGATCGTCTTCGTCACCGACTTCGGACGCGACGACGCGTATGCGGCGGCGCTGACCGGCGCTGCCTGGCGCGTCGACCCGCATGCGATCTGCGTCGAGGGGACGCACGGGATTCCGCCCGGGGACGTCCTTGGAGCCGCCTACCAGGTGAAGGCGCTCGCACGGGCGTTCGCCGGCGGGGCCGTGCTGTGCGCGGTTGTCGACCCGGGCGTCGGCACCGAGCGTCGTGCGATCGCGGTCAAGGCGGGCCGGATCCGCTGTGTCGCGCCGGACAACGGGCTGGTCTCGTATCTCTGGGAGGAGTCGTCGCCCGACGACCGGTGGGCAGTGCGCGTCGACATCGCCCGCGACGCCTCGCCCACCTTTCACGGTCGCGACGTGTTTGCTCCTTTTGCCGCTCAGCTCTCATCACGAGAGCGTTTTGACTCCACCGGCGACCTGATCGACGACCCCGTCATTCTCGCCGGCGCATTCGCACAACGGGACGGCACGCGCCTCACCGGTCGGGTTGCCGTCGTCGATCACTTCGGCAACGCGATCACGACCATCCGTGACGTGGACCTCGGTGGGAGGCGGGTCCGGTCGGTCACCTGGCGCGGTGGCGCCGCCCCGGGGCTCGTTGCCACCTACGCGGACATCGATACCGGTCTCGGAGCGCTGATCGGCAGCGCCGGTCACCTGGAGATCGCCGGGCGGGGCGCCGCCGCCGTGGCTGCCGGGGGACCGCACCTCGGCGATGCCGTCGAGGTGGAGCTGGGATGACCGCGAACCCCCAGTCCGACCGGGCGCTCGGAGCGCTGACCTCCGAGCAGGTGGCGCGACTCGACGCCGCCGCCGCGGAGTGCGGCGTCTCGACCCTGCAACTCATGGAGATCGCCGGGTGGCAGGTTGCGAGGTGTGCATGGCGAAGCCTCGGCCGGCCGGTGAGTGTCAGCGTTGTCGCCGGGTATGGCAACAACGGCGGCGACGGGTTGGTCGCCGCCAGACACCTCGCAACCTGGGGATGTGCGGTGCGGGTGCTCGTTCTCGGCGACGAGGCGAAGGTGACCGGCGTGGTGCGCGACCATGTGCGGTCGGCGCGTCGATGCGGCGTCGACGTCACCGTGGCGGCGGATCCCGCGGCGGTGCGCGGAGTCGTGGCCGGGACCGAGCTGACCCTCGACGCCATCCTCGGCACCGGGCTGCGCAGCGCTCCGCGCGAACCGCAGGCGAGCGCGATTCGAGCACTCAACGAGTCGGGAGTCCCGGTCCTGAGCGTCGACGTCCCGAGCGGTCTCGACGCCACCACCGGCGAGGCGTTCGATCCCACCATCCGTGCGGCGGTGACCTGCACGCTGACCGCGATGAAGCAGGGTCTTCGCCGGGGCGATGCGGCGACGCACGCGGGTGAGATCTGGGTCGCGGACATCGGCATGCCGGCAACCGCATGGCGGAAAGCGGGTCTCGAGCAACCTGGTGGCGTGCGCGGCGGGGAGTTGGTGCACACTTCGTCCTGATCTCCCGCTTGACCGCAGAGCGGACTCCCGGCTATTCTTCGACCGTACTCCGCGCCCAAAAGCGCAAACGTCATGATCAACGTCTCAGCACACATCGCTCCCGAGGCGCGCGAGCTTGCCGCCACCGCACGCGAGCAGCTCGATGATCTCGTCACGTATGCCACGCACTTGGTCAACCACCAGGCCGACGCGGTGGCATTCGTCGCCGGGGGAATTCACCACGCCAGTCGCTACCCGCCGGCGCGCCTTCGCGTCGACGGCCGGGCAGCCCTCTACCGGGCGGTCACTCGCGCGTGCCGTCACGGGCAGCGCTTCCCACCCCGACCTCAGGGTTTCGGCAGGATGTTCCGTCGCGGTTCCGTGTCGGTCCGCGTCGAGGTCGACGACGCCAGCGCCGGTCGCATCAACACCGTCAAGCGCGCCCTGGCGATGCTCGGGTTCGATCGCCGGGCGGCCCTGCTGCTCCGCGATCTCTGCGGTCTCGACTACCACGAGATGTCCCGAGCACTCGAATGCTCGCCCGAAGCCGCCGCCCGGCTGGTTGCGGCTGCGCGCCGCGAGTTCGGTTCGATCTATCGAGAGATCGCGCTGTGAGGTGCAGCCTCCTCGCGCTCAGCAGCTACCTCGATGCCGAGCTCGACGCCGAGCCGACCGGCGAGCTCGAGGCACACCTGGTCGCGTGCGATCGCTGCCGGACGGCCATGGGCCACCTGCGCGAGGAGTCGGCGCGGATCGGCGGCCTGGCGCGGATCCACGTGCCCGATGACGCTGTGCACGACCTGTTCATGCAGATCGGTTTGATTGCGGAGGACGACGACTTGCCTCAAGGACCTGTGCATCGCGACCGGCCGGCATCTGTCGAGGCTCCACCCTGGTTCGGCGCGGAGCGTGGTGCGGCGCTGCCGTGGGCTCCGCGACCGGCTGGACAGGATCAGGCGCAGCCGCGCGAGTTGATCGGCGAACGCTCTCCCGCAACTGCGATCGCCGAGCCACCCGAACTCTTTCTCTGGGACGAGACCATTGACCAGATCGCGACGGCGGTTCCGGCTCCTCCTCCCGTGCACGTCGTTCCGGATCCCGAGCCGGCTCCGGTGCCCGAGGTCGACGTGGAAGCGCGGCCGTTCGCGCACCTCGAACCTGAGCCCGAGTCTTTCCGGCCGCCGCCGGTGGTGATCCCGGCGGAACCGCAGCCACCTGATCTGTCGACGTCTTCGGCGATGGTGGCGGCACCGCAGCTGGCGGCCGGACCGAACGCCTTCCAGCGGCTGCGCGACGCGGTGGCGGTGCGCTTCGCGCTCCGGCGCGGCGCAGGCGCTTCGCTGGATCCCGGGGTCGAGATCGTCAGCGGCGTCGGCGCGCCCACCTGGAACCAGCGCGGGCGTCCGCGTCACTGGAGCGACAGCCCGCCCGTCATCGCGGCAGCGGTGCCGCCGGTCGCGGTGCTACCGGCCGCGGTCGCACCGGCCGCGGTCACACCGGTCGCGGTCGCACCGGTCGCCGTGCCACCGGTCGCAATGCCACCGGTCGCCGTGCCACCGGTCGCAATGCCACCGGTCGCAATGCCACCGGTCGCGGTGCCTCCGTCATCACCGCCCGTGGTCAGGCCTCGGCGTCTCAGCCGCTTCATGGCGCGTCTCACCTCCGAGCCCGCGATCAGCGAAGCCGTTGACGAGGTCGAACCAGATGATCGTGATTCGGCCGACGCGTTCACGCGGCATCGCTCGGCCGTCCCTGATGGTCGCGACAATGCGCCCGCCTCGCCGATGACCGACCGGGGCACCGAGCCCGTCGCGCACGCCGCCGCACCGGCGAGGTTCGCATCCCACCCGGATACCGAGGCGACCGCTCCGCCCGAGCTGGCCGATGTGCTCAGCGAGGTGGCCAGCCTCGCGGCGCCGCTCGAACGCACCCCGGCGCCCGTGGCTGACGAGCCGGTCATCGTCGACTATCTGTCCAACAAGCCAGTGCGCGAGGCGGTGCGAACCGACTTCGCCCCAACTGTCATTCCCGAGCCCGAACCCCCAGGACTTGACGAGGGGGAGGACACGCGGTTCGGAGTCAGCATGGAACCCGCTCTCCCGGTTCCCGGGCGCCACGTCCGGCGTTTGCACTCGCAGAAGACAGATCGACGCGACTGGAATCCGACCCGGCCGGTCACCGGCCGTCATGTGCTGCCACTGGGCGGCCCCGCCGTCGGAGCGGCCGATCGCGACCGGCGCCTCTGGCTGTTCGGTGCGGTTACCGTGGTCCTCATGCTTCTCGGACTGCTCATCGGCAGGCAGGTGACGCAGACCGGTCCGCTCGTCGGCGCCACGATTCCGCGTCCAGCGCCGACTCATCACGCCACCACGCCGCCGACTGCGGCCCCGCTCCCGGTCGCGACGCCGGCGCCGGCTCCCACCGCGGTGATCCCGGTTTCGCCAACTCCGCAGCAGCTCACCGGGTCCAAGACTCTCGGCAGCGGCAGCGGCGGATTCACCGTTGCCGACGTCCGCTACGGGGAGCACCCGAACGATTTCCGCCTGGTCTTCGACATGGCGTTTCCCGACACCGTGACCGGGAGCCCGACCACGGTGATCGGGTACAGCGGTCCCACCACACTCTATGTCGAGTTCGTCGGTGTCGACGGCGCGTCCAACATCGCGGCGATGCCGACCGGCAAGATCGTCGTCTCGGTGGCGGCGTTGCCGATGGCGCGCAACACCGATCGCCTCATCTTCAAGATCACCCTGAGCAAGAACGCCCCGTTCGACGCCTACTACCTGTCGGGCGCGCGCCTCGTCATCGACGTCACCTAGTCCGCGGGTCAGCCCGCGCTGGTCGTGGCCTCCTCCTGGGATGCCGGTGCTTCGGCCGGCGCTGCGGGCTGGCCGTAGTGCTCGCGGAGATCGAACTTGAGCACCTTTCCCGCCGGGTTGCGGGGCAGGATATCGGCGAACACGACCGACTTCGGCTGCTTGTACCGAGCCAGCCTGTCCTGCGCGAACTCGATGACATCATCCGCGGTGAGTGACACTCCCTCCTTCGGCACCACCACGGCGCGAACGCTCTCACCCCAGCGGGGGTCCTGCACGCCGATGACGGCGACCTCCTTGATGCCGGGGTGCTGGTAGAGCGCGTCCTCGACCTCGGCGGGGTACACGTTCTCGCCGCCGCTGATGATCATGTCCTTCTTGCGATCGACAATGAAGAAGTACCCGTCGGCGTCACGGATGCCGACGTCGCCGGTGTGGAACCACCCGTCGACGAGCACCTCCGCGGTCGCGTCGGGCCGGTTCCAGTAGCCCTTCATGACGTTCGGGCCACGAACGACAATTTCACCGCGCTCACCGTCGGGGACCTCATGACCGTCGTCGTCGACGATCTTGACATCCGTGAAGAACGGCGCGATCCCGGCGGAACCGAGCTTGCGGGTCGCCATCGACGAGGGGAGGAACGATGCGAAGGGTGCCGTCTCGGTGAGCCCGTACCCCTGGTTGAAGGGGAGGCCGCGCGCACCGTAGACCTTGATCAGCGCCTCCGGCACGGGCGCGCCGCCGCACGAGAGGACCCGGATGCTGCTCAGGTCGCGGGTGGCGAAATCGGGATGCTGGGCCATGAAAAGGTACATGGCGGGGACGCCGAACATCGACGTCACATGGAATTTCTCGATGAGCTCGAGCACCAGACCGGGCTCGAACATCTGCTCCATGAGCACGGTGGCGCCGTGCATGAACGCCAGCAGGGGCGTCACGTTGAGGCCGCCGATGTGGAAGAGCGGCGCGACCACGAGCGTGATCTCCTGGGAGGTCGCATCGTCCGCGAGGGAGGCGTTGATGTTGTTCCAGATGATGTTCCCGTGGGTGAGCATCGCACCCTTCGGACGTCCCGTCGTGCCCGACGTGTACATGATCAGCGCGACGTCGCTCATCGCGACCGGGTAGTCGAGATCGGTGTCTCGCTGATCGTGGAGCAGGGAGTCGAACCCGCGTGAGCCGCTCTGCTCGACGGCGCAGACGTACTCCCGAACGGGCAGTTCGGCGCGGATCGCATCCACGATCGAGGCGAACGCCTCCTCGTACACCAGGGTGTGCAGTCCGGCGTCGCGAATGATGAACTTGAGCTCCGGGCCGGTCAGTCGGAAGTTGAGAGGCACGAAGATGGCGTTGAGCTTCGCTGCGGCAAAGAGCGTGAAGAAGAAACGCGGGTGGTTGAGTCCCAGAAAACCGACACGATCCCCCGGGTTGACGCCGAGCGCGTGGAGACCGTGGGCAACCTTGTTGGTGAGCTGATTGAGCTCGGCGTATGTCCACCGATCGTCTCGGAAGATGAGCGCGGTGTTGTCCGGGTTGAGCTGAGCACGCCGGCTGAGCGTGAAGCCGAGACCGTGGTCGTTCGCCATTGCAGAAAACCCTCCGATTGCCTCTTCGCCGCATCGCGATTCTCCCATTCGCGACCCGTGATGTTGCGCCTAGGCGGTCCAGCCCCCGTCGACGACCAGCACCGAGCCGGTGACGAACGACGCCGCATCGGACGCGAGGAACAGCGCGGCGCCCGCGATCTCGTCCGGGACCGCGTGGCGGCCGAGCGCGGTCTGCGCGAGGATGTGCTCGTGGATCTCGGGGGTCTCCACGAGGTAGCGCGCGAGCTTCGTCTCCACAAGTCCCGGGGCGATCGCGTTGACCCGGATGCCGAGCGGCCCCAGCTCTCGCGAGAGCGTCCGCGTGAGGGTGATCAGCGCGGCTTTGCTGGCGTTGTACGCGCCGGTCAGCGCCTCCGGGCGTATCCCGGCGACCGACGCCATGTTGATGACGCTCCCGCCGTGATCGCGCATCCATGCGGCGACCGCGTGCCGGGTCAGCCGGATCGGGCCCATCACGTTGACATCCCAGATCTTGTTGATCGCCCCCTCGTCGGCGTCGAGGATGGGCCCGTACTGCGGGTTGGTTGCAGCGTTGTTCACAAGGATGTCGAGCCGGCCCGCATGACGCATCACCTCGGCGACCAGGGCCTCGCAGGTGGGGGCGTCCCCGACATGCCCGGGCACCGCAAACGCGGATCCGCCCGCGGCGGTGATGGACGCGACGCCCTCCTCGCACGCATCGGCATGGCGGGCGTTGAGCGCAACCGTCGCCCCCGCCTCGGCGAGCGCGGTGGCGATGGCGAGACCGATCCCGCGGCTGCTCCCGGTGACCAGCGCGACCCGCCCGTCAAGCGAGAACCGCTCGGCGACGCCCATTGTCAGTTGAGGCTCGAGGTGCCGGCGTGATCCTTCGACCGGACCAGCATTCGGTCGAGGAGGGCTGCCTCGCGGCGCAGCAGGCGAAGGCAGGCGGCGAGACGCTCGGCGGTGCCGTCGATCTCGAGCAGACGCTGCCGCTGGGCGGTCTCGACCTGCATCGCGGCAGCCACGAGGTAGGAGAGCAGCTCGGGGTCTGAGGGCAGGCCGAACTCCACCGGATCCTCCTGGCCGATGCCCCGAAGCTGGCCGGCATAGCCGCGAAACGCCGCGGTCACCGCCGCGGCGAGGCGCTCGGTGTCCTGCGCCGTGGCCGGGATGTCCTGGAGGTAGTGCACCGATCCCACGAGGTACGGCCTGCGGTTCGAGTACCCGTCGATGTGGAACCGCGAGGCCCCCACGACCACCAGGTTGTACCCGCCGTCGGGGAGCTCCTCGATCTCGTCAAGCTGCGCCAGCGTGCCGACGTCGTACGGGACGGCCCCGCCACCGGTCTCCGGGCCGGAGCGGATCGCGACGATGCCGAAGGTGGTGGACGCCCTCCGGCAGTCGCGCATCATCGCCTTGTAGCGCTCCTCGAAGATGTGGAGCGACATGGGCATGTGCGGGAAGAGCACGGTGCCGAGCGGAAACAGCGGGACTTCGATGGCCATCACGCGCTGATCCGCAGCCGCATCAGCGCCGCACTAGGCGGCTTTGCAGTTCTTGGTGTGCTTGATGATCCGCTCGCGCCGGGGTTCACCGGGACGGCGGCTGTGGCGGAAGGCGATCTCCACGCCGATCTCGTTCTGACGCATGAGGTTGTTGCAGATGGGGCAGCGGACGTGCGTGAGGATGTCGCGTTGGGAGGCGACACCCTTGGATTCCTTGATCGTGTTTGCCATGGCGGCTTGGGGCTCCTTGAAGAGATGGGCTGAATCGATTGTACGCGGCGCCGGGGTACGATTCGCCGCCGATGCCTCCCTCTCCCGGTCCCCTCCGCCTGCGCATCGCCGGCATCGTGGCCGGAGCCGCGTTCGCGATTACCGGGCTCGGCGCCTGCGGCAGCCTCGTCGAGGTGAGCAGCCAGATCACCCCGCCACCGCCGGATTGCTCCACGCCGCGGCCCGTCGCAGCAACGGATTCGTTCGCAACCACCGTGGTGCTGAAACCCGGTCCGTCGGGTCTTCAGTACGCGGACATCACCACCGGCTGCGGCGCCGTCGCCAAGGCGACCGCCAACGTGAACGTTCAGTTCACGGTGTGGCTCTCGACCGGGAATCTCGTGATTACCACCCGGGGTCCGAGTCAGCCGGTCAACGCCCTGCAGCTCGGCAATTCGTCGACGCTCGAGTTCTGGAGGCTCGGGGTGCCCGGCATGAAGGTCGGCGGAACCCGGCGCCTCGTCGTGCCGCCGGCGCTCGGGTTCGGAGCGGCCGGGAACGCATCGGCGAACGTGCCGGCCAACGCGACCCTGGTGGTCGACGTCGAGCTGGTGTCGATCGGCTGAGCTAGGAGCGGGCTCGCGTCCAGAGGATGAAGAGGCCCAGGCACGCTCCGGCGGCGATCAGGACGAAGGCGACGGGGAGGCCGATGACGAGCGAGAGGCTGGGCTCGGACGTTGCGAACATGCTGCGTGAAGCATACCGCCAACCCGATCCGTCTCCCTGACAGGCGGGTCAGATCAGGAGGCGACTTCCATGCGAGCGCCGAGCAGACCGAGCTCGATGTCGTGCATCACCGTGATGCGGAAGGCCTGGCGCGACGCGGCGTCGATCTCGGGGGCGATCGTCTGGTCGCGCGGCCGGCCGATCCACGGCGGCTGGTGGCGGCCCATGGGCTCCCCGCCGACCCGGACCACGACGGCGCGATCGTCCTCCTCGTCAACCTCGATGGAGACGTGCTGGAGGACGCCGGTGCTGTCGACGAGCGTCCACGACCGGAGCCAGACGGGCATCGTGCTCCCCGGTACGCGGACCGGGCGAACGGCGCCGCTCACCACATAGGCGTCCTTGTGCGGAGCGTCGGCCGTCAGCGCGATGCGGACCGCGGTGTCCAGCTCCCCGCCGACCCACGTGGCCAGCGACGGCGCACGGTTCTCGACGTCGGGGAGCATGTGGGTGAAGAAGCCGTTCGAGAGCGAGGGGGCGACCGTCGCGTGGCGGCGGCAGTACGGCAGGCCCAGGACGATCCGGCTGTGCTCGTCACACCAGGTGGTGCCGCACTTCACCTGACGGCGGTCGACGTAGGTGCAGCGGCAGGTGGCAGGCTTGGAGCAGTCGCCGTCGAGGCACTTGCCCAGACCGTCGCCGTCGGCCGACCCGGCGTCGCCCGGCTGCTTGCGGGAAAGCCGCTGCCACGGCTTCATCTTGTCCAACGTTGATGACTCCTCGGCACCACGTGGCGGTGCCAGGACCCCAGCCTAGTCGCCCGACCGGCCGGACCAGGACAGGGCATCCATCTTGTTACGCCTCGGATGCGGGTCGTGACCCGAATTGGGTCCGGCGGGCGACTTCAGAAGGGCAGGGCTCGGACGGTCTGCATCGGAAGGTGGAGCCTCGCCGGATTGCCGGCGAGCGGGCGGAAGTCGAAGCGGTGGCACGGAGGTGCTGGGGCTATATTGATTCTGTGAGGACGGCCCGGACGGTCTTACTGGTTGCAGTGAGCGTTGCCTGCGGCGTCCTCGTGGGCCTGTGGATGGCGTCCATGACGTACCCATGCCTTGGGCTGTGCATGTTCGCCGCACCGAAGTACGCCATCTGGCAGAGTTGCCTGGTCGGAGGTGTGGCAGCGGCGTTGGCCGTGGTGATCGCGAGCACCGTGGACGGTGAGTTCCTCGAGGAGAGCGTCCGCGGCATTCGCACCGTGTCGCGCTTCCTGTTCGAGGACCTCGGTCGCCGGCAGGTTCGGTAGCCGCGGGGGCGGGCAAGGCGCCCGCGCAGACGCCGGCGCGGACGCCGGCGAGTGGTACCCCGTATCGGATTCGAACCGATGGTCTCCGCCTTGAGAGGGCGGTGTCCTGGGCCACTAGACGAACGGGGCCCGAAGGTCCCGGATCATACCAGCGCCCGAACTCGACTCCCGGCCTCAGACCTGGTCGGGTGCGGCCATGCCGAGCGTGTGCAGCGCGTCGGCGAGGGTCGCACGCGTCGCCGCGACCAGCCCCCGGCGGAACCGCCGGACCTCCGGGTCCTCCTCGCGGACGATCGCCGGGGTGTGCTCGTAGAAGTCGCTGAACGCCGACGCGAGCCCGAACGCGTAGGTGGTGAGCAGCGACGGCGACAGCGCGCCCGCCGTCTCCGTGAGCGCCCGGGTGTACGCCTCGATGGTGTGGAGGAGCTCCCGCTCCGCGGGGTGCAACTCCGCGGGAACCACCACCGGGGCAGAGTCCCCGGCCACCTTGCGCAGGATGCCGGCGGCGCGAGCATGCGCGTACTGCAGGTAGACACCGGTGTCGCCGGTGACGCGCAGCGACTCGTCGAAGTCGAAGGCGATGATCTGGTTCAGGGAGAACTTGAGGAGGTAGTACCGCACGGCGCCCGCCGCCACCGCCGCGGCAGTCGCGACGTCACGAGCGTTGGCACTGAGACGCGCGATTGCTCGGTCCAGGAGGTCGTCGGCGCGAACCTCGATGCCTCGACGTCCACTCAACGCCACGCTGTCGCGACCTTCTTCGATCTCCACTCCGAGCTCGCGCGCGGCGGCCGGCGTCAGAGCGACGACCTCGTAGCTGAGGTGGATCGAGTTGTCAGCCTCGCGCTCGTGATGCAGGCGGCGGAGCGCACGCTGGACCACGCGTTGCGGGTACGCCTGGCGCGCGTCGATGACGTTGATCACCCGCTGCGCGCCACCGAATTGGCCGGGAGGCGCATCCGGCTGCGGCACGCTTGCGGTGGTCACCAGCGTGGGATCCCCGTCCCATGGTCTGTAGAAGAAGTCGCGGCCGAGCAGGCCGAACTTCCAGAGCTGGTAAGCGATATCCTTCGCGGTGTAGGTTGCGATACCGTCGGATTTGACCAGAACCTTGGTATCGTCATCACCCTCGTCCTCGGCCGTGTCCGCGGGCATCACCCAGCAACCGGCGAGCTTGCCGGTTTCGGCGAGCACGATCGCACCCGACTCGCGGAGCAGCTCGAACGCCTGGCGCCAGAATCCGAGACCGATGATGTCGGACTCCCAGGTGAGGAGGTCGTACGCGATGTCGAAGCGGCGCATCGTCGCGAGGTGTGCATTGACGATCCGTTGCGCCAGGTCCTTGACGAACACGGCCGTCTCGTTGCCGCCCTCCTCGATCTCGCGAAGGACGGCGCGTCGCCGCTCGAGGAGCGGCGGGTCGGTCTCGTACCGCGCCGAGACCGCGATGTACACGCGCGAGCAGTACTGGTCGAACGGCTCGTCGGGCAGCGGCTCGATGGCCAGCTCCCGAATGCCGACGACGACGTCCGCCACCTGGACACCCGTGTCATCGATGTAGTTGTTGACCTCGACGGCGTGGCCGGTGCGGCGCAGGACGCGGGCGACCGTGTCGCCGATGCAGGCGTTGCGCAGGTGTCCGATGTGCGCCGCCTTGTTGGGGTTGGTCGCGGTGTGCTCGACCAGGGTCTTCCCCTCGGCCGCTGCCGCCGCCACCGGCAGGTCGAGCGCGCCGGTGGTCTCGAGAGCGGCTGCCGACGTCAGCACCGCGTCGGCCCACGTGCGGTCGTCGAGGTGGGCGTTGACGTAGCCGGGTGGCGTGACCGTCCAGGCACGCACGCAGGGCACCTGCGCCGCATCCAGATGGGTGACCAGCTCGGCGGCGATGGCGGCCGGGGCGCGCCGCAGCACTCGTGCCAGGCCGAGCGGTGCCGGCGTCGACCAGTCACCGAACTCGGGGCGGGCCGAGCGCTCGACCACCACCTCGAACCCGGCATCCACGCCGGCGGCATCGAGGGCGCGCCGAATCGCCTCGAGGAGCAGCGTCCTGGTGTCGGCCATATCGCGCAAGGGTAACGGGCAGCACAGCCGCGTCCCGACCGGCGACAATGCGCCGCCGTGGACTCGCGACCATGCGTGATCCCGGCCGCGGGCCTGGGGACACGCTTTCTCCCTGCCACCAAGGAGCTTCCCAAGGAGCTGCTCCCGGTACTCGATCGCCCGGTCATCCAGTGGGCCGTCGAGGAGGCGGTCGCCTCCGGTGCCGACGAGATCATCCTCGTCCTTGCGGAGGGCAAGGAGGCTCTGGCGGCCCACCTCCGTCCCGATCTGCCGCTGGAGCGGCTGCTCGAGGAGCGGGGCAAGACAGCCGAGCTCGAGGCGGTCCGCCGCGCCGGCAACCTCTGCCGGGTCACCGTCGCGCGTCAGGCGTCGCCTCGAGGGCTTGGCGATGCGGTGCTGTGCGCCGCGGAGGCTGTCGGAGACCGCACCTTCCTCTGCATGCTTCCCGATGACCTCTCGCTGGCGGCCACGCCCGTGCTGCGGCAGCTCTGGGAGGCGCATGAGGAGCTCGGGACGTCCATCCTTGCCCTGATGCGGGTGCCCAGCGACCAGATCTCGCGGTACGGATGTGCCGAGATCTCCGAGTCACGTGGCAAGCTGCATCGAGTGAGAGGACTCGTCGAGAAGCCACCGGCCGCCGAGGCCAAGAGCGACCTCGCCGTGATGGGCAGGTACGTGCTCACCCCGGCGATCTTTCCCGCGCTCCGCGAGACGACCCCCGGCGCCCTCGGCGAGATCCAGTTGACGGACGCGATCGGGCGGATGCTGGCCGGCGGCGAGGTCTGGGGCGTTGAGTTCGACGGTGAGCTCCTCGACGTCGGCACCCCGTCCGGCTGGCTGGCCACGAACATGCGCCTCGCGCGCGAGCACCCGGAGTTCCGGAGCGCCGTGGCCCGCATCGACGCCTTGGGTGACGCGTGAACGCGCTGCGCCGCGAATGGGGCGCGGTCACGTTTGTCGTGACGATCCTGGTCGGCGCCGTGGCCGTGGCGATCTCCCTGGGGGTCTCCGCCTCGCACGGGACACCCCTCCAGTCGGCGCCGCCCTGTCCCTCGTACACACCCTACGTGGTGACCCCGACGCCGGTCCCGACGGCGACGCCCGCGCCCACCAAGAGCGGTCAGCCGACGCCGACGGCCACCCCGACGCCGGTTCCGACCCCGACGGCGTCGCCCACCCCGTTCAACCCCGAGTTGCAGGGCTGCCCGACGCCGCCGCTCCCGCCGACAACGGCCGCGACGCCAACCCCCAAGGCGACCCCGACCGCGGTCGGCGCGACCCCGACGCCTACACCGACGGCCACGCCGACGCCGGTTCCCACCACCCCACCGAACTCCACGCCGCTGCCGACCGGGCCCGCGGCCTCGACGCCGACGCCTTCCCCCTGAGCCGCCCGGGTCAGAGGGCGAAGAGCAGCCGGCTCCCGTTGACGGGCGTGATCGATGAGCGCTGCAGCTCGATGTCCACCGACGGCGGGTGGCCGGTGTCGATCACCACCGCGATGCGTTCCGAGAGACGCAGTCCGCCGATGCGGACGCAGTCGCGAAGGAACGTGAATGCCATCGGGCGGACGAGGTTCCAGATGTAGCCGCGCACGGCCTGAGCAGTGTCCGCCGGCTCGAGCAGCGTGTCGCCGGAACGGATGCTCCGGTCCTGGAAGGCGAGGACGCAGACCTCG
>Ga0208565_1000033_pt1 | contig 142387 bp, 122 predicted proteins | sample Sb_taG_7_FD_187706 | JGI IMG/M metagenome (GOLD analysis project Ga0208565, IMG submission 187706) | Peat soil microbial communities from Weissenstadt, Germany - Sb_50d_2_FS metaG (SPAdes) (version 2) | ecosystem: Environmental > Terrestrial > Soil > Wetlands > Peat | place: Germany... | reverse complement strand
CGCCCCTTTCGTGGCCAAAGAGTTCGCTCTCGAGCAACCCGGTGGGAATCGCGGCGCAGTTGATTTTAATGAAGGGCCCGTCGTGCCGCCGGCTCATGCGATGGATGGCACGGGCGATGAGTTCCTTGCCTGTTCCCGTCTCGCCCAGAATCAGCACGGTGGCGTCGCTGGCAGCCACAGTCGCTGCCTGGTCGAGGGCCTGTTTCAGGGTCGGGCTGACGCCGACGATCTCAGCAAAGGGAGCCTCGGCGCGAAACTCGCCTTGCAGGCACCTTCCTTCTTCGTCCAGGCGTTGCTTGAGGGCATCGATTTCCACCGCGGCCCGGTGGTTCTCCATGGCTACAGCACACTGGGCAGCAACCTGATTCAGCAAGTTCAAGTCGTCCGGGTGAAAAGCGCCGGCGCGGGTGCTGCCCAGCACCAGCACGCCGAATGCTTCTTTGGGACGAACCAGAGGGACGCAGCACAGCGATTGCAGACCTTCGTCCAGCAGTCTGCGCGCAATCTCAACCTGGAAGCTCTGGATCTGTTCCCTGGAGAAAATCATGGGAAGGCGGGCCTGCAGCGAACGGCCGCCCGGACTGTTGTGGGCGCTGATCTCCACCGCAGAAAGCAGGCCCTTGCCCAAAGGAAAATCTTCGGCCTGGCGGACCAGAAGCCCGCGGCCGGCGTCGTGCAACTCGAGGCTGGCATACTCCTGGCGCAAGACGCGGCGGATTCGCGCCGAGATGCTGGGAAAAACCTGCGGCACATTCCAATTCGACGCCAGGATATTTCCCACATCCGCGAGTATCTGAAACCGTTCCCTTTCCTGGCGCAGCCTGGTGTTCACATTGTGGAGCGATTGTTCCAGCTTCTTCTGCTCGGTCAACTCGACTGCGACAACGCCGATTCGGGTGACGGCGCCGGCGTCATCCTTGATGGGAAGGAAGTGCTCGATCCAGTATCCGACCTCGGTTCGCGTTGGGAGCAAGGCGGAAACCTGGAAGTTCAGAACCGTTTCTCCGGCGGAGAGCACGCGTTGAAACTCTGGCTCTACAAGGTCTGCAAAGTCACCCAGCACCTGACGGACGGTCCTGCCGAGATGATCCGGCGCGGGAACGCCATTCATTTCTGCAAGCCTGTCGTTGATGGCAAGGAACCGAAAATTGGAGTCAAGAATGCAGAGGCCGACGGTTGGGGAGTTCGAATACGCGCCAAAGAGCTTTTCAGGATCGGAAAGGGCGCCGGGGAAAACCAGCCGAATCGCATCGCTGGGCCAAGAGAGGAGGTTCTGCTCCGCGACAAGTGTGGCATGACTTGCCGCCAGTGGCGCCCCGATATAGTCACCATTCGGTGGTCTGGCGTTCGAGGGGACCACGACAGTACTCCATCACTGCCTCCCCCCAAAGGCAGATTTGCCCTGTGACCCGGGACCTGCGGAGAGATTATACCGAGGAAGTCAAGCGCAGAAGTATCGAGTAAGTTCCTGATACGCTTCCGGAATTCAAGAACTGCACAAGAAGGAGCACTCTGCAAACCGAGCGGTCGGTCGGACGTCGGCGGAGCGGTGGCTGTGGGATCTGCGCTCTATAATCGCCAATATGGCCCGAGGATGGGAGAGCAAGTCGGTCGAGGCGCAGCAGGCGGAGGCGGCTGAAGTGACAAAGACGCCCCGCCGCAAGCTCAATGCGGAGGAGGCGCGGCGGTTGCGGGAGAGAGAGAATCTGCGCCTGGCGCGACAGAGAGTCCTGCAGCAGATCGAAAAGAGCACTCATCCGCTCCACCGCAAGTTGCTGGAAGATGCGCTTGCGGATCTCGAGGGAAAGCTGCGCGCGTTGGAATGAAAACGCAGGCCCGCGACATCAGATTTGGACGCAAAATCAGAAGTCGTTGAGCCAGGATGTGAGGCACGGCCGGCGGCCTCGCCACGTCGGTAACGTATAATAAGGTTTTTATGACCGCTTACGTTTACGTTTCGCTCAAAAGGAGCGTCCTCGACCCCCAGGGCAAAACCATTCAGGGCGCGCTTCAAAAGATGGGCTACAAGGGCCTGGAGAACGTCCGTCAGGGAAAATATTTCGAGCTTACCCTCGACGGGGGATTGTCGCGCGAAGAGGCCCAGAACGAAGTCGAGCGCATCGCTCGCGAAGTGCTGACCAATCCAGTCATTGAAGAGTTCCGGTTCTCGCTGGCTGAGTAGAAATCGGCCCGGGAATGCAGTGAGGGCTTCCGCATGTGCGGCATTGTCGGTTACGTGGGCAAGAAGAGCGTAGTGCCGGTCATCATTGAAGGCCTGCGGCGGCTGGAGTATCGCGGCTACGATTCGGCGGGCATCGCAGTCGCCGGCAACGGGAACGGGCTGCAGATCCGCCGCGCGGAAGGCAAGCTGCGCAATCTGGAAGAGGTAGTTCGGCAGAAGCCGCTCGACGGAACTTACGGCATTGGACACACGCGCTGGGCCACGCACGGTCGTCCGACCGAGGAGAACGCCCATCCCCACCGCGACTGCACGGGCAAGATCGTGGTCGTACACAACGGCATCGTCGAGAACTATCTCAGCCTGAAAAAGAAGCTCATCGAGGAGGGACACCGTTTCACGACCGAAACCGACACCGAGATCGTGGCCCACTTGATTGAGAAGTATTCGGCCAGCCCGGGGAATGGTGCGCGCCTCCCATTGGAAGAGGCGGTGCGGCAGGCAGTGAAGCAACTCTCGGGGGTCTTTGCGCTGGCCGTGATCTCGACCGACGATCCCAACAAGATCGTGGCGGCGCGCAACGGGCCGCCGGCAGTGATCGGGCTGGGCAATGATGAGTACTTCGTTGCCTCGGATGTGCCTGCCATTCTCAATCACACCCGCGACATTTTCTTTCTGGCGGACGGCGACATGGCGGTAGTGACCGCCGATGGCGTGCAGCTCTGTGACTTCGACGGGAAGCCGGTGCAGCGGCCGGTGCAGCATGTGACCTGGGACCCGATCATGGCCGAAAAAGGCGGCTTCAAGCACTTCATGCTCAAGGAAATCTACGAGCAGCCGCGCGCCGTCCGGGACACAACGCTAGGCCGGGTTTCGCAGGATACGGGGCACATTTTTCTCGACGAGATGGGGATCGGCGAGGCGGAATTCCGCAGCGCGGAGAAGATCAACATCATCGCTTGCGGAACGAGCTGGCATGCCGGGCAGGCGGGGAAGTTCATGATCGAAACGCTGGCCCGGGTACCGGTCGAAGTGGATTATGCCAGCGAATGGCGATACCGCAATCCGATTGTCGATCCGAAAACGATGACGCTGGTGATTTCGCAGTCGGGCGAGACCGCCGACACCATCGCCGCGCAACGCGAGGCCAAAGCCAGGGGATCGAAGACTCTGGCCATCTGCAACGTAGTCGGTTCGATGATCACGCGCGAAGCGGCGGGCACGATCTACACGCACGCCGGGCCGGAGATCGGCGTGGCCTCGACTAAGGCCTTCACGGCGCAGCTTACCGCGCTCTACATCTTTGCCATGTATCTGGCACAGGTGCGAGGCGCGATGGCGCCGGAGCAGGCCCGTGCCGATATGCTGGAACTCACCCGCATTCCCGGCAAGCTTGACCACATCCTGACGCATGACGAGGCCTGCGAAGAGTTGGCCAAGCGCTACCAGCGCGTGCACGACTTCCTCTTTCTGGGACGAGGCATTCACTATCCCATCGCGCTCGAAGGGGCGCTCAAGCTGAAGGAAATTTCCTACATCCACGCCGAGGGATATCCGGCCGGCGAGATGAAGCATGGCCCCAATGCGCTGATCGATGAGAATCTGCCGGTGGTGATCATCGCGACGCGCGATGTGAACAACCCGGGTTCGATGGTGCGCTACGAGAAGACGATCTCAAACCTGAAGGAAGTGAAGGCGCGCTCTGGAGTTGTGATTGCGCTGGCTACGGAAGGCGATGAAGAGATTAAGGAAGCGGCGGATCACGTGTTGTATATTCCGCCGGCACCGGAAGAATTGTCGCCGATTCTGGAGATCGTTCCGCTGCAGTTGCTGGCCTATCACATCGCCGTGCGGCGCGGCTGCGACGTCGATCAACCGAGGAATCTGGCGAAGTCGGTGACGGTGGAGTAGCGCCAGTCTTCAGCTGCGAGCCGACCGTCAGCCATCAGATCTTCTCCACCTCGACGTCGGTGTGAAGAAAATCGTCCCCTTTGAACAGCAGCGGTTCGTCCATCTCTTTCGCCAACGCGTAGGCAAAACAGTCGCCGAAGTTGAGCCCCGCCCTGTGGCGCCCTTTGCCGAAATCACGGTAGGCCTGCCGCGCGATTTCCGCTTGTTTGGGGGTGACCGATTCAATTCTCACGCGCAGATCACTCAGCAGATCGTCAAGCTTGCGGCTTAGCACCGGATTTCGATTGCTGTCGATCACAACGCCAGCCTCGACGTAGTTCACAGCGGACATGCGGCAGGCCGGTGAACGATACATAGCTTCACCGATGACTGTAGCATCCGGTTCATCCCGCAAGAATGCGATGATTGCTGACGTGTCAACGATCATTTCGGCAAGCCATTTTCGTCGTACAGCAAGTCGCCATGGTCGATCGAGCGATACGGTTCTTTCCAGAGCGGGCCGCACTCTCTTGCAATTTTCAGAATACGTTTGAGCCTGTCCTCTTTATCCGTAGAACGGACGCGTTCCAAACGCTCGCGTACTGCCTGCTCCACAGCCGAAGTCATGCTTTCCCCAGTAAGCCGCGCGAGTTCTCGGGCCAAGCGGTGGGTCTTTTCGTTCTTGATGTTCAAGCTCATGGATACCTGTCTACCCTCATCGTCTACCATTCTACCATATCAGTCAATCGTGGCCTGTGCGAGCCTCCCCGTGGATCATCAGAACAAGCAGGACGGGCGGAGAAGAACCACTCACCTCAGGGGCTAAAGCCCAGTATTGATTCGACCCTTGACGGCACGACTTGAAGTCGTGCCCTTCCCAAAACCATTTGCGAGATGGGTGTAGCGCCTGGTTCGGGATCAGACCCGGTACGAGGGGGGCTTGATGCCCTTGTCACGCAAATAAATCTCGGCTTGGCCGCGATGATGCGCCACGTGCACGTACATCGCCAGCAGGACGTCGCGGCCAGGAAGATTTCCGTCGGGAGAATTGTGGCGCTTGCTGAGCTGGTCATCGGTCAGGTTTGAGATCACCCCTGAGCAATAGGTGAACGAGTCGGTGAGTAATTTGACGATGCCATCTTTGTCGGTGGGGGAAGGCAGTTGGGGTGGGCCGGAATCCTGGAGGCCGGCACAGAATTGATAGTTGGTAACGGCAATGTGGGACATCAACTCCCCGAAGTTCATCGATTCGGGATGGGGACGGAAGCCATATTGGTCGGCGGGCATGGCCTGGGCCACGGCGATCGAGAGTTTGGTGAGGGCGTCGAAGTGCGTGGAATACTCTGCGGCGGGCGTAGCAGCCGGGCCAGCACTGGCCACAAACAGAGGAATAGACACTGCAGAAATTAGAAGCAGAAGAGCGGGGGATTTCATGGAAGCTCCTAGACTGACGCAGCCACCCCACCGGAGTATTGGGTGAGCATTGCGAAGATTGGTGACTCTCCCCCATTTGACGTAGATCTCGCCCGTGCGTCAACAAACGAAAAAGGTCAATTGGACCGAGCACTATTGGGAGCCGCTGAAGAAGTTTCTGGCCTGACGTGAAAGTGATGGCTAGTCTTGCGCTTGGTTGAGAGAGATCCGGAGTCTCCACAAAACTCCGGCGAGTGCTGCAATCGCGGCGGACCATACCGCGAACGTCACATTCACCACCCAGGCTGGAACTGCGCCTACACGACGTAGCAGGAATGGCAGGAAATTCCAGGTGGTGATGTGCACGTAATCCCAGGCATCTTGAGTCAGGGTTTCGGTATTGAGGCCCCAGGCATCCATCTTCCCGAAGGTGAAGGCCGCAATGTTTTTGAAACGCAGCGCGATCACGAACGTGGGATGACCGAAGGTCTCCATCTGGTAGATCTCGAGGGAAAGCCAGAAAGCAAGGGACGCGACCTGAATCACAAGGCTGGCGGCGATCAGCGCCACGCTGCATCGCCAGGTCCATAGGCTGAGATTGGCGGGATAGCGCAACAACAGCGGAACCGCAAGAAGCGCAACCATTTCCACTACGGTCGAAACGTAGCGGTCGCCCCAGGCGAAGTCTCCGCTCCAGTAGGTGTAACGCGCGTAGAAGCTGATGCAGCCCACGAGAAGAACAAGCGAAGTTACGCCATACGCGCGGACGTCGGGACCAAGACGCTTCCACAGACGTATCAGCAACAGCACAGCCAGCAAGAGTAAAGGATCGAAAAGGAAGATCGACTTCTCCGGCTTGAACAGCGCGCCCAGGAAGCCAACATGAAACGGCGTGCTCCAGGGGAAGTTGGCCGGCAGCGTGGGATCGTGTAACCGCTGCTCCCTGGCGAAGAGCGGGATATAGGTCTGGGTCCACGAACCGAAGCGGTAGAAGTTGTACCAACGTTCGGCGAAGAGGAAGAAGGCATACACCGGCGCAACTACCTTGCAATAAGCCAAAACGCGCTGCCACAGCGCGCCGCCGCGCACTCGCTCGAACCAAAGCACCGCCAGCAGAAAGATGCCAGCCGCCACCAGGTCGAGGCCGGTGGTCAACCGGGTGAGCAAATTGAGGCCGAGCGCGGCCGATCCTAAAAAGAGCGCGCGAACATTTTCTGATCGCAGCCACTCATACTGGTAGGAAAAGCCGGTCAGAGTCAGCAACAGGATGTAGTTGTTCTCCATCATGTTCTGGGTGTAGTGCAGATGTGTGGTGCAGAACAGCAGGGCCAGCACACCTGCCACCGATTGCTTCAGGGTGAAGCGCAGCTGGCCGAGCAGGCGGAAGGCGATGAGAGCGGTCAGTACGTTGACCAGAATGCTGGTGCTGTAGCTCACGACGATGCTGCGCACCGATGGGTCGTCTTCATATTCGGCGAAGATGCTCCAGTGAGCGATCCATGTGCCCACCATGTCCGCCGGCAGCATGAGCAGCGACTGCCCGATGCCATACCAGCTATAAAGGCGGCCGCCGCGGCCGTGCAGGCCGAACTCGGGATAGTCGTTGGGGTAGAGCTGCGGCGCCGAGGTCCAAATCCAATGCGTGGTCTGCAGGCGGTAGCTAGTGTCGGCGCTGCCCAGCTCGCCTGACTGCACCACGAACGCCAGCAGGCCTGCGGCGAGGCAGAGAAGAAATAGAGGATCGCGGAACCAGTGCCGCAAGCGTGACGTCATCGTTGGGATGGTAATACAAGACGATTGGGGACAGCCCAGGCGGCGAGTTTGCGAAGCCGGCGACTTCTGTCTCGTCCGGGGTTGCAGGCTCTCAGGTTGACAAACGGAATCCGCTGTCTGAGTTATGCTGTAGCGTCAAAATCCATGGCCCCGTGCTCAACCTGCGGAACTCAGTTGGCGAGCGGCGTTCGCTTCTGCTCTTCCTGCGGACGGCCAACTGCAAGTACCGACGATGTGGCCACGCTCGACTACGCGGCCCCCACCGCGACTTCGCCGCTTCCTCCAAAACCACCGTCGGCGTCTTCCTCGCGCCCTCCGAGTTCGGCCGGATCCTTGCTGAGTGAAGGGCGCTTTCTTCCCGGCAGGCTGGTGGCCGGACGCTACCGCATCATCGCGTTGCTGGGAAAAGGCGGGATGGGCGAGGTGTACCGCGCCGACGATCTCACGCTAGGGCAGCCGGTCGCATTGAAGTTTTTGCCTGACGAGGCCGCGCATGATGAGGGATTACTGGAGCGCTTTCGCAACGAAGTGCGCATCGCGCGCCGGGTTTCCCATCCCAACGTTTGCCGCGTGTACGACGTAGGCGAGGTCGACGGCCACACATTTTTCACCATGGAGTATGTTGACGGCGAGGATCTGGCTTCCCTGCTGCGGCGCATCGGGCGGCTGCCGCAGGACAAGGCGCTCGAAATCGGGCGCCAGCTGTGTGCCGGGCTGGCGGCGGCGCATGCCAAGGGTGTCCTGCATCGCGATCTGAAGCCGGCCAACATCATGCTCGACGGGCGCGGGCAGGCCGTCATCATGGATTTTGGCCTGGCCGGCATTGCCGACGACATTCGCGGGGCGGAGGTACGCAGCGGCACTCCGGCTTACATGGCGCCGGAGCAGCTGGCGGGCCAGGAAGTCAGCACGCGCAGCGACATCTATTCGCTGGGACTGGTGCTGTACGAAGTTTTCACGGGCAAGCGGGCGTTCGCCACGTCTGCGGCGGAAGCTCTGCGCACCAAAGGAGAACGTACGCCGAGCCGCCCGTCGTCCGTGGTGAAGGATCTCGACCCGATCGTGGAGAAAGTGATTCTGCGCTGCCTGGAGGCGGAACCGACGGCTCGCCCGGCTACGGCGCTCGCGATCGCAGCCGCGATGCCGGGCGGTGATCCGCTGGCCGCGGCGCTGGCCGCGGGAGAGACGCCCTCGCCGCAGATGGTGGCAGCGGCGGGAGAAACGGTGGGCCTGCGCCCACAGGTTGCAGTGATCTGCTTCGCATCTCTTCTCGTCGCCCTGGGATGCGTTTTCTATCTATCGGTTCACAGCAGCGGGTTGGACAAGCTGCATCTAGAGCAGACGCCGGAGGTGCTGGCGCAGAAGGCTCGCGAGACGGTGGCGCGGCTGGGGTACTCAGAACGGCAGGCGGACAGCGCGTTCAGCCTGGGTTACGACATCGATTTCCTTGATTTCGTCGAGAAGAATGACAAGCCGCATCCCAATTGGGATGCGGTGCTCGGGGCGCGGCCTGCGCCGCTTTTTCTGTGGTATCGGCAGAGTCCGGACACAATGGTGGCGGAGGGCTTCATCGATCAGTTTCTCAGTCCGGGGATCGTGACGGAAAACAATCCGCCCACGGTTTTGTCGGGGATGGTGAATCTGGAACTCGACTCCCAAGGCCGGCTGATTTATTTTCAAGCGATCCCGTTGCAGAAAGATACGTCGAGTGGTTCGTTCGCGCCTGACGACTGGAATGCGCTGTTTTCTGCGGCAGGCCTCGATCCGGCCCAATTTCAGAAAGCTGAGCCGGAGTGGAACTCGCTGGCTGCGTCCGACGCCCGCTTGGCATGGACCGGAACATGGCCGGGTACGAAGCGGGCGTTGCGCGTCGATGCCGCTTCGTATCGCGGAAAACCGGTCTTCTTCCGGCTCAGCGGCGACTGGACCCAAGCCGGCCGGATGAAGGCGCCGGAGCAAACCCGGGGACAGAAGGCCCGGCAAGTGATTGGAATCATGATGATCCTGGCGCTGTTCCTGGGAGCCGGCTTGCTGGCGCGCGCCAACTACAGGCGGGGGCGCGCCGACCGGGAAGGCGCTTTCCGTCTGGGTATGACCATGTTCGCGCTGCAAATGCTGCTTTGGCTCTGCCGCACCCACATTGTCGCCGATTCCGCGATGCTCTACCTGCTCATGATTGCGGTCAGCACCTCGATGTTTGCCGCGGGCACCACGTGGATGTTGTACCTGGCGATTGAGCCCTGGATCCGGCGGCGCTGGCCGCAGGCCATCATTGCGTGGAGCCGGCTGCTATCGGGCCAGCTTCGCGATCCGCTGGTGGGGCGCGACATCCTCTTCGGAGTCATGTTGGGCGTGGTGTGTATCCTGATCATTCAGGTCCGTTTCATTCCCTTGATGCACCGGGGGGCATCGCCCAACCTACTGAACAGTTCGTATCTGATGGGTGGGCGCGAGGCCCTGGGTGCGTGGCTGATGCAGATACCGGCATCGATCTTTGGCACGTTGGAGTTTTTTGTCCTTCTGTTCGGGTTGAGATTCGTGCTGCGCAAGGACTGGCTGGCGGCGATTGCGTTTGTGGCCTTCTTCGTGGTGCAACAATTCTCGGGCCCATACGCCACCGTGGAGTTGCCGGCCTGGATCCTGATCTATGCGATCGCTGTGCTGATCGTGTTCCGCTTCGGGCTGATCCCTCTGGCGGCCGCTATCTTTACGGTAGACATGCTTGCGAACGTACCGCTGACCGCCGACTTCTCAGCCTGGTATATGGGCACGACCATGCTTGCGCTGCTGAGCGTGGTCGTGCTGGCGGCATGGGGCTTCTACCACTCGCTGGGCGGGGCGCCGGTGTGGAAGATGGAGATGGAGTAAGGACGCAGGACAGTTACCGGCGATCTTTGAGGATTTGTTCGATATCTCGCCTTCCGTGGAGAATCGAGACGACTTGCAGGGGTTTAGTGTCAGGTCTGTACACGATTAAGTATGAGTAGACGGGGAAGAACTTCACTGACTCGTCCGTCAAGTTCTTGCGCGAGTGTCCGGCGCCGGGACTTCGCGCCAGGAAAGCAATCTTATCCCGAATCACGGAGTCAACGCGATCCGCAATTTCGACGCTGGTTTGTTTCTTGATGTAACGCCAGATTTGGACAAGATCAAGCGCAGCTCTTGGCGCAAGAACATAACGCCTCGTCATTCCGGCTGGGCTTTCAATTTCGCCAAGTACTCGTCGAGTTGGTCTTCAGGAATGCCTTCGCCGCGGTCGAGTTGATCGATACCGAGCCGAATCCTGGTGTTGATCTCGGCGCGGTTCTCCAAAAGCCAGCGATCCTGTTCTTCCTGCGTTTCGAGCAGGCGCAGCAAGACTTCCTCGACGCTGCGGGAGCCGGTTGCCTGGAGCTGCTTTTGGATTCTGGCTTCCAGGGCCGCGTCGCGGATTTCGATGTTCATTGTTATTTTCCTTTGCTTAAAGGGTACGGAAAAAAGTGGGGTGAATCAACAAAATCCACGGAGGTACTGGCCGTGGAATCCCGCGCTTCGCAAAATCGGCGAAGCTTGGGCACCCGGCGCTGAAAAGCGCTGCGCCACCCAGAAGCACTTTTCCCGCTGAGGGCAGTTCCGCTTTCAAGCGGTACGCTTCGATGGCAGAGAAATCGAAGATCGATGCGATACGCCCCCGTCCTTTCCTAGGTTGGAAAGGACCTCGTCCTAGGTTGAAGAGGACCTCGCAACTTTAGGCCTCTGAAGCTCATCTAAAGATTGACAACAATCCACTCAAGTCCTATCATGTGCTTGATATAAAAGCACTTGCCATCGATTATTCGTTGACGGAAAAGGACTTATCGAGTTTAGGAGGCACGTTTTATGGGAAAGATTATCGGAATTGACCTGGGGACCACCAATTCCTGCGTGGCGGTGATGGAGGGCGGCGAGCCCAAAGTCATCCCTAATGAAGAAGGAGGGCGCACTACGCCCTCGGTGGTCGGCTTTACCAAGACCGGGGAACGGCTGGTGGGGCAGGTCGCGAAGCGGCAGGCCATCACCAATCCTGAGAACACGGTGTATTCGATCAAGCGGTTCATGGGACGCCGCTACGACGAAGTCAGCGAAGAGATCAAGATGGTGCCCTACAAGGTCGTCCAGTCGGGCGATCACGTCGCGGTGCTGGCGCAGGGCAAGGAGTACACGCCTCCGCAGATTTCGGCGTTGATTCTGCAGAAGTTGAAGAAGGCGGCGGAAGACTATCTCGGCGAAAAGGTCACCGAGGCGGTTATCACCGTGCCGGCGTATTTTAACGACGCGCAGCGACAGGCCACGAAAGACGCCGGGCAGATCGCCGGGCTGGAAGTGAAGCGCATCATCAACGAGCCCACGGCGGCTGCGCTGGCCTACGGACTCGACAAGGGCAAGGACGAGACCATTGCGGTCTACGACTTTGGCGGCGGGACGTTCGATATTTCGATTCTCGAAGTGGGCGAGGGCGTGATTGAGGTCAAAGCCACCAACGGCGACACCCACCTGGGCGGAGATAACCTCGACCAGCGGCTGGTGGATTGGCTGATTGACGAGTTCAAGAAAGACGAAGGCCTTGACCTGCGGGGCAAAGGCAACGAGATGGCTCTGCAGCGTCTGCGCGACGCGGCCGAGCGGGCGAAGATCGAGCTTTCGACCACCATGGAGACCGAAATCAATCTGCCGTTCATCACGGCGGACGCCAGCGGTCCCAAGCACCTGGTCAAGAAGCTGACGCGGGCGAAGCTCGAGTCGATGGTGGAAGACATCATTCAGAAGTCGGTTGGGCCGTGCAAGCAGTGCATGAAGGACGCGGGCATCGAGGCCAGCAAGATTAACGAAGTGGTGCTGGTCGGCGGACAGACGCGTATGCCGCGCATTCAGCAACTGGTGAAAGAGCTGTTCGGTCGCGAAGGCCACAAGGGCGTCAATCCCGATGAAGTCGTCGCGGTCGGTGCGGCGATCCAGGGCGGCGTTCTTAAGGGCGAAGTGAAAGACCTGCTGCTGCTCGATGTGACTCCGCTGACGCTGGCGATTGAAACGCTGGGCGGCGTGGCCACGCCGATGATCCCGCGGAATACGACCATTCCAACCAAGAAGACGGAGACGTTCTCGACGGCGGCCGACAGCCAGACCTCGGTTGAGGTGCATGTGCTGCAGGGCGAGCGGCCCATGGCGGCGCAGAACCGGACTCTGGGGAAGTTCCACCTGACCGGGATTCCGCCGGCTCCGCGCGGCGTGCCGCAGATCGAAGTGACGTTCGACATCGATGCCAACGGCATCCTGAACGTGACCGCAAAAGACACGGCCACGCAGAAGGATCAGAAGATCACGATTACGTCGTCTTCGGGCCTGTCGAAGGACGAGGTCGAGCGCATGGCGAAGGAAGCCGACGCGCACTCGGCGGAAGACAAAGCGCAGCGCGATGCGATCGAAGCCAAGAACCAGCTCGACTCTATGGTCTACAACATCGAGAAGATGCTGCGCGAATCGGGCGACAAGATCTCGGGGTCGGAGCGCGGCGATGTGGAGAACGCCCTGGCCGACGCCAAGAAGGCGCTGGAGTCGAACGACAAGGCGCAAATGGACAAGGCGCGCGAGAGCCTGACTCAGGCCTCGCACAAGCTGGCCGAGCAGATGTACAAGGCGGCGCAGCCGTCTGGCGGGCAGGGTGGTCCGGGAGCGGGCGCTGGCCCAACGCCGGACGCGAGCGCGGGCGGCAATGGTCAGGCCAAGAAAGACGAAGGCGTGATCGACGCCGAGTACGTGGACGTAGAGGATAAGAAGTAAGAAGCTGTCATCCTGAGCGGAGTGGATGCTGCGCGAAGGCGCAGCGTCCACGGAGTCGAAGGATCCCTACCAGTGCAACGTCTGTGCCGAGGGTAGAGATCCTTCGACTGCATTGCCACCCGCTTCGCGGGCGGCAATTTCGCTCAGGATGACATTTTGCAGGCCTTCATTTTCTCGGGGAGAGTGGAATTGGACTTCCAGATCAATGACGAAACGTACTTCGCCGACCTTGGCGACGGGGAGTGGCAGGTGTTTGTGTCCACGCCGAGCGGGGCGCGGCCAGTTCCTGTCTACGACGACGGCGCCGAGTTCGGAGACGCTACTATCCTTGTTGACGACAATCAGAGACGTAAGATCGTGAATTAGGCAGGCTTCTGCGCGGTCACAGGTCCCAGGTCAGGGAATGGCAACCACCACTAAGAAGGATTATTACGAAACCCTCGGCGTGAAGAAGTCGGCCTCGGCTGAGGACATCCGCAAGGCATTCCGCAAGCTGGCCCGCAAGTACCATCCTGACGTCAATCCCGGGGACAAGTCGGCGGAGGAGAAGTTTAAGGCGCTTTCCGAAGCCAACGACGTTCTCAGCGATCCCAAGAAGCGCAAAATCTACGACCAGGTCGGGTTTTACTCCGACAATATTGATCCGGCGACGGCAGAGGCGTATGCCCGCGCGGGCGGCGGGGCAGGCGGAGCCGGCGGATTTCCGGGCGGATTCCAGGGCGGGGCGCACGAGGGCGGCCAGGGCGTTCCCTTCGATTTCGGGGGGTTCGACTTCTCGGACCTGGTCGACAGCGCGGGCCGGGGCCGGAAAACGAGCGGCAGCGGAAACTTCCGCGATATTTTCGGCTCGATCTTTGGCGGCGGCCGAGCGGCACCAGCGGAGGAGGGTCCCGAGCCGGGAACGGACCTCGAATATCAGGTCAACGTTCCCTTCTGGACGGCGATTCGCGGCGGGGTGATGCGGCTCAACGTTACGCGGCATGATGTCTGTTCGACCTGCCATGGGCAGGGATTTCTCGAGTCTCCGGGCAAGTGTCCGGAGTGCGGCGGGACCGGGCAGATTACTCAGACTGGCGGACGGATGAAGTTCAACGTGCAATGTCCGCGCTGCCATGGGACAGGCAAGAACCTGACAACCTGCCCGACCTGCCACGGCGAAGGCACGGTGACAAAGACGGAGCCGCTCGAGGTGCGGATCAAGGCCGGGACGCGCGACGGGCAGCGTATCCGGGTGCCGGGCAAGGGCAACGCCGGGGCTCATGGCGGGGCGCCGGGCGATCTTTACGCGATCATCCGGACGGGCGAACATCCGATTTTCCGGCGCGAAGGGGACGACATCTACCTGACGGTTCCCGTCAATGCGACCGAGGCCGCCCTGGGGGCCAAGATTGAAGTGCCAACCATCGACGGGCGGGCGCTGCTCAAGATTCCTCCGGGGACGCAGTCTGGGCAGAAGCTGCGGCTCCGGGAAAAAGGCGTGCCTTCGGCCACGAAGGAAGGCGTGCGCGGGGACGAGATCGTCGAGATCACGGTGACCATGCCTATGCCCCGCGACGAGCGGACGAAAGAGTTGCTACGCGAGCTGGCCAAGCTGAACCCGGAAGATCCGCGGGCCGAGCTGTGGAGCAAGGTGTAGCCCCAAATAGGAACTCACCCCAAAATCTTTAACACAGAGGACACGGGGTATCACAGGGTAAACCTGGTTTTTTGTGCTATGACGTAGGGATGGCGGTTTCGACTTCTTCGTTTCAGTCGCTGCGAGTCAACCAGGTTTCAGGTGCGATCGTGTCCTCGGCGATGCACGTTCACGCGGTTCTGGGGCCCGGATTGCTGGAAAGCGCCTACCAGGCTTGCCTTGGTCACGAACTTAGAAAACGCGGCTTGGAAGTAGCCAGCCAGGTCGGGCTGCCGGTGGTTTACGACGGGGAGAAGATCGAACTTGGATACCGGATCGATCTCATCGTCGAAAACTTGGTGATTGTCGAAGTGAAGTGCGTCGAGGCCATCCATCCGGTTCACCAGGCTCAGCTCTTGTCGTACATGCGGCTAAGCGGGATAGGAGTCGGTCTGCTCATCAATTTCTACGTCGCGCACCTGCGAGATGGCATCAAGCGCATGGTCGATGGGAAGGACTGGGAGAAGTAGCAGGCGCGCCCTACCCTGTGTTCCTCTGCGTCCCCTGTGGTTGAGGGTTTCGGCCGTTACCTCCGTACCACACCGCCCTTACAAAATTTTGCAAAAAAACTCAAAAAAAACTTGCATCTGTGGAAAATTCCCGTAATCTCACATTTGCGAACTAACTTCGCCGAAATGCCCGGGAAATCGCAGGATTCCGGGAGCCGCGAGCAAAACGTCTTCATCTTTCGAAGACACAAGGGAGACGCGGTGGTGAGAGTGAGTCGCTTGAGGAGGAAGCCATAGAAATTGGCAACAGCTAGCCAGCCGCATCAACAACCCGACAACCCTCAGCCCCTCGCCGCCGTCTCCGACCGGAACAAGCTCGCCCCCAAAAAGTTTGTCCGCCTCACGCTTTGGCCCCTGGTCGCCGCCACCTTCTTTATGGTCTCGGGCGGAACCTACGGCACCGAAGACATCGTGCATGGCGCGGGCTACGGACGCGCGATCCTGATTCTGCTGATCACGCCGCTGCTGTGGAGCCTGCCGACCGCTTTCATGATTGGCGAGCTTTCGAGCGCGCTGCCCTTCGAAGGCGGCTACTACGCCTGGGTGCGCCGCGCCATGGGCAACTTCTGGGGATTTCAGGAAGCCTGGCTGTCGCTGGTTGCTTCCATTTTCGACATGGCGATTTACCCCACGCTGTTCGTCCTTTACCTGACCCGCATGTTCCCTTGGTTCCAGGAGGGGTACCGCGGCCTGGCGGTAGGGTTGGCCGTAGTGATTGCGTGTGCAATTCTCAACATTGCGGGCGTGAAAGTCGTCTCAAACACGTCCCTTTGGCTGTTCTTTGCCCTGTCGGCGCCGTTCGTCGCGATCGTCTGCATTGCGCCGTTCAAGTTCGGAGCTCTGGCGGTGGCGGCGACGAAACCGACGAACTCCAGCGTGGATATTCTCACCGGGCTGCTGATCTGCATGTGGAACTACATGGGATGGGACAACGCCTCGACCATCGCCGCCGAAGTGGAGAAACCGCAGCGAACTTATCCTCGCGCCATGCTGGTGGCCGTCGCCATCGTTGCCGTCAGCTACATTGTTCCCGTGGCTTCCATGTGGATGACCGGCCTTCCGGCGAGTTCCTGGGATACGGGATTCTGGGCCGACATTGCCGGATTGCTGGGCGGCCCACTGCTGCGCGTGGGCCTGGCGCTGGGCGGAATGATCAGCGGCTTTGGCATGTTTAACGCGCTGGTCATGAGCTATTCCCGCCTGCCGCTGGCTATGGCCCAGGACGGAATGCTGCCGAAGGTGTTTGGCAAGCTGCATCCGAAATCGAAAGCGCCGTGGGTCGCGATCCTGTTCCTCGCGGTTTTCTGGATGCCTTGCTTGTTGCTCGGATTTGAGCGGCTAGTGACACTCGACATTCTGCTCTACGGCGCCAGCCTCATGCTGGAGTTCGCCGCGCTGGCCGTGCTGCGCTTCCGCGAGCCCGAACTGCGGCGGCCCTTCCGCGTGCCTGGCGGCCTGTTTGGAGCGATCGCCATCGGCATTCCTCCCATGCTGCTGCTGGGGTTCTCGGTTATCCGCAGCGAACATGAGGCGATCCTCGGGATGAGTTCGTTCGCCTTCGGGATGATCCTGATGGCTGCGGGATTTGTCGCGTATTTCTTGAATCGGGTGGTGAAGCCGGAAGGATGGGCGGCCCCGCCGGAGGGGGCGCAGCCCGCGGCGTAAGAAAACTCTCGCCACGGATTTCCACGGATTAACACGGATCGAAATCCGTGAGCATCCGTGAATATCCGTGGCCGATTTGTTTTTGTTGTAAATTGTTCTGGAATGACCAAGCGCAAATCCAAAGGCGCCTACATGATCTCCGCGGTCGCAGAGATGTATGGCATCCATCCACAGACGCTGCGGCTTTATGAGCGGGAAGGCTTGCTGAAGCCTTCGCGGACCGAAGGCAATACGCGTCTGTACACCGACGAAGATCTGCAGCGACTGGAGTTCATCCTTTCTCTGGCACGGGATCTGGGTGTGAACATTGCCGGAATGGCCATCATCCTGCAAATGCGCGAGCGCATGGAGGAGATGCAGCGCCAAATCCAGGAGTTCGTGCAGTATATCCAGCAGGAGGTGATCACGCGCGCGAACGCGGCGGCCGACCCGGCCAAGGGCGCGATTGTACCGGTCAGACGGCAAATCGTGGCGCCCACAGTGCAGGTCGGACGCAAGAAATAGCCAGTCCCATTAAACCCTGTCATCCTGAGCGAAGCGAAGGACCTATGCAACCTGCATGCGACGCCTGTCTGCCCGCGAGTGGCATGGGTCCTTCGGCCGCAACAGACGCGGGCCTCAGGATGACACGACTTCGGCGTATGATGTGTTGCTCGCGATGCTCTCCTTCAAGCTGGTTTACAGCGACGCTTACTACTTGCCGATCGGCGAGCACGTCTTTCCTGCTGAAAAGTACCGCCGCGTTCGCGACCGGCTGATCGCCAGCGGGGTAGCTGAAGCGACGGACTTCCTGGAGCCGCAGCCGGCCACCGATCAGGACATTCTGCTGGTGCACAAGCCTGAGTACGTGCAGAAGCTGAAGACCGGTACGCTCACCGCGCGCGAAGAAATGGAGATGGAAGTTCCCTACTCGCGTGACCTGGTGCAGGCCTTCTGGCTGGCGGCTGGCGGATCGATCCTGGCGGCGCAGCGGAGTCTGGCCGACCGCGTTTCGATCAGCATCGGCGGCGGATTTCACCATGCCTTCCCTGATCACGGCGAAGGATTCTGCATGATTCACGATGTGGCCGTGGCCATCCGCCGCCTGCAGCGGGACGACAAGATTCGCACGGCCATGACCGTCGACTGTGACGTGCATCAGGGCAACGGCACGGCTTCGATCTTCGCCGGCACGCGGACGGCGAGTTCGCTGCTGCCCTCGGCTTCGAGTTCGACGCTGGAAGGCCCTCAAGGCAGGGCCCGCGGAGGGAAAATGCGCGAGGCGCATGCCGGCGACGTCTTTACCATTTCGCTGCACCAGCACAACAACTATCCCTTGTGGAAGCCGCCTTCGTCGATCGACGTGGACCTGCCTGACGGCATCGGCGACGACGACTACCTGGCCTGGCTCGACAACGCTCTCAGCTCGGGTCTGCGGCAGTTCGAACCGGATTTGCTTTGCTACATCGCCGGCGCTGACCCGTACAAGGAGGACCAGTTGGGCGGGCTTTCCCTGACTATCGAGGGATTGAAAAAGCGCGACGAACTGGTGCTTCGAGTGGCCCGCGCGCGCAACATTCCGGTAATGGTCACATTTGCCGGCGGCTATGCCCAGAACATCGAAGACACGGTGACGATTCACAGCAATACCGTGGCGGCGGCCAGAAACGTATTCTCCTGAAATTACAGAATGTGCTTCGGGAGATGACTTCCTAAGAGGCCTCCAACCCCATCCTGCACGAAGTGCGCGATCATGCCGGGGCGCAGAGTGCGGCGCCATTGGACGAGAAGGCCGAAAAGAACGCCGAACACTGCGATCACCACCATGTATCGCCAGCCCTGATACCCGTGGCTTACACCGAAGGCGACGCCCTGCAGGATGATGCCGCCGGCAGCCGTTCGCGTCAATGCGGTAAATTGACGCTGCAAGTATCCCCGAAAAATGAGTTCTTCGCAGAAGCCAGCGGTCGCAGCCAGCATCAGGTAGAGGACGACTTCGGCAGGGCCGTGAGGAAACAGATTGCGGATTGCCTCATTGGGAACAACCTTGAGCAGATAGCTGATTCCGCCCAGCACCAGCCAGGAGACGATGAGGAATGCGATGGCGATTCCGAGATCGCGAAGAATGGCGATAGGGCGCGCCCAACTGCCGCCGACCAGATCGGAGATGCGCAGGTCGCGGCGGCTCACGCCGTACCAGATGAACGCGACCATGATCCATTCGACAATCATGACGACAACGTAGCCGATGGCCCGGCCGTGAGCGTGGCCCCTGGGCGACAGACCATGGTTGATGGCGCCCGCCAGCGACACGCCGAACAAGACGACGAGGATAACGATGGTGTGCCATGCCGGCGCGACGGCGCGATGGGATGGGCCGGGATCCACTTGTGGTACGACCGTCTGCGATGAACTCATCCGTCCTCCAAGTGACTATGGGTTTGACAAGCTGATGGTCTCAACTCAGTTTTATTTGCGAATGCGGGAGTGGCAGCGGCGCCGAGGATTAAGCCGAAATATGAGTTGATCGATAACGGCACCCATTTTACAACTTCCTTTTACAGAGACGTAGATGCTGACCTGCCCCGCCTGCTGCACCTCACTAACGCTGATCGATCCTCCGATTGGGGTTACGCGCCAATCCGGCGTTTTGGCCTCTTGCTTCAACGTGATAGCCTACTGGCTTGCAGGGGGTCAAAAGGGGCGGCTCGGGCCGCCGGGCGCCCTGCGAACAGCCCCGCCATGCCGGCCGAATCCAGACCACCCAGGACCACCGTAACTCCCTCATCAGAAGGGGGTTCTGGGCGTGCGTCGGGGGATGGAAAGGCGCAACTTTCCACCTCCGGCGGGGTTCCAACAGATGTGAGCACCGCCGCATTGGATCGGGGCATGCTGATGGCTGCGACGACGCCGGCTTACACGCCAATCGGGCCCTCGGTCGCAGGCGGAGATGCCGCCTCCGATGCGCAGATTATGCTGCGCGTCAAGGCCGGCGATCAGGCGGCGTTTGAGTACCTGGTGCAGAAGTATCGCCGTCCCATGGTGAGTTTCATGTACCGTATGGCGCGCAACACGGCGGCGGCTGAGGATCTGGCGCAGGAAGTTTTCCTGCGCGTGTATCGCTCGCGTGAGGGTTATGAGGCCAGCGCGAAGTTTACGACGTGGCTGTATCGCATTGCGACCAACCTGGCGGTGAATCACGCGCGTGATACGCGCCACGAACGGCCAGAGGTAACGGTCAGCCTGGACGAGCCGGATGAGGAGAGTGGCACAACGATCGAGCTGCCCGATGGCGGCCTGAACGCGGAACAGATGATGGTGCGCAGGGAGCGCATGCTGGCGATCCGCCGCAAAGTCGAGGCGCTGCCCGAGCTGCAACGGCTGGCGGTGATCATGCACAAGTACCAGCAGATGGATTACAAGCAGATTGCCGAAGTTTTGAAGAAGAGCGAATCGGCGACCAAGTCGCTGCTCTTCCGTGCGTATGAGACTTTGCGGGAACAGTTAAAAGAATATCTGTAGCAAGCTGTTGTTCTGGCAAGCATGGTTCTGGTGTGCGACGGTGGCGGGAGAAGTGAGGAAATCAGGATATGAACTGCGAAAAGATACACGAACGGATGCCCGACGTGGCCAGTGGGCTCAGTGAGTTCACGGCGGAGGAGAGCCAGCATCTGGCAAGTTGTAAGGGATGCGCGGAACAGTTGGCGGCGATGCGCGCCACCATGGCGCTGCTGGACGAGTGGCATACCCCGGAGCCCTCGCCATATTTCGACGTCCGCCTGCAGGCTCGCCTGCGGGAGGAGATGGCGCGGCCGCAGGCGAGTTGGCTGCAATGGTTCCGCCGCCCCGTGTTGGCGGCGGCGCTGACCGTGTTGATGGGGATTGGAGTTGGTCTGTTCGTGACCCGAGGTGGGAGCCTTCAGCAGCCGGCTGAAGATACCTATGCGGACGCAGGGCCCGGAAGTGCGGTGAACGACTTGAAAGCGTTGGACGCTGACCACGACATGTACTCGGATTTTGAGTTGCTCGACGACCTTGAATTGCAACAGGATGTGACGGCGAATCCGTAACTGGATTCTAGCTGTACGGGCCGCAAACGGTAGAAGACGCGGGGTGGAGAAAAGGGGCCGGGTTGAGGCTGGGAAAATACAGGACGGGATGGCTGGCGGCTGCCGGTCTGGCGACCGTCGTGTACGCTTGTGTCCCGTGCCTGGCCCAGAAAGGCGGTTTCCACCCAGCGCCGCATCCAGCGCAAGGGCATCCTGCAGCACCTCGTCCAGCGCAGTCTCATCCAGCACAGCAGTGGCATCCGGCGCCGGCGCATCCGCAGGGGCATCCGGTTCCTGCATATCGCCCGCAACAACCGGGCCGGCCAGCACAGGCGCCCCCCAAGCCGCAAGGTCATGCCGGGGATTGGCTGCGGCACTACAAAGACATGCCACCCGCCGAGCAGGAGCGGGCACTGCAAAACGATCAGGCATTCCGGCGTCTGCCGCCGGCGCAGCAGCAGCAGCTTCGGCAAAGGCTGCAGCATTTCTCGAGTCTGCCGCAGCAGCAGCAGTTGCGCATGCTGAACCGTATGGATACCTGGGAGCATCTGACTCCCGAGCAGAAGCAGCAGGCGCGGCAAGTCTTCGGGCAGATGCGCCAGCTTCCCCCTGACCGCCAGCGCATGGTGACCACCGCTGTTCGCGACTTGCGCTCCATGCCCCCGGACCAGCGCGAGCGCGTGATCGACTCTCCGCGCTTTAAAGGCATGTTCTCAGATCAGGAACGCGGCATGATTCGCGGGGCCGCCCGCCTGCCGCTCGCTCCTGGGGAAGGCGAACCCGCGCCAGGGACAGACACACATCCTCGTCAGTAAATGTCTTTACGATTTCCGACGCGCACCACGACGATCCGGATCTCTTTGTCGCGAAGCTCGCAAATGATGCGGAAGTTCCCGACTCGGTAGCGCCACAGATCGCCTAACGGTCCCTTAAGCGCTTTGCCGAGGGAGCGCGCATCCTCAAGGGGAGCAACGCGCTTGTCCATGTAGTCGAGGATTCGACGTGCTGATTGTTTGTCTAGTTTGCGCAGTTGGCGGCGGGCAGCATCGGTGTACTCAATCGTCCAAGCCAAGATCCCGTCTCACTTCCTGGGCGCTGAACGTATGTTCCTCGCCTTTGCGCAGGCGTTCCACAACGTCGGCTGCCAAGTAGTAGTCTTCCAGATCGTCGATGTGGTTCAGGATCATCTCGCGAATGTAGAACGCTTTGGTACGGCCGGTTTTCTCCGCCAGCGTGTCGAGGCGACGTTCGATGTCTTCCGGAAGTCGAATGGAAGTGGCCATGGAGTATTTGTATTCTACGTATTCAGTATATCACAACAGCACCGGGGGTTTCCCCTCACTGCCTTAGCAGGTTCCGCGCGATAAAGAACACGTTGGCCGGGCGTTCTCCCAGCCGCCGCATGAAGTAGGGATACCACTCCGTGCCAAAGGGAACGTAAACACGCATGCGCCAGCCGTCGCGCACCAGCTTTTTCTGCAGGTCGCGGCGAATCCCGTACAGCATCTGGAATTCAAATGAGTCACGAGCCAGGTTCTCGCGCGTGGCAAAGGCTTGAGCCTCGCGGATGATGTTCTCATCGTGCGTGGCCAGGCCGTGGTAGACACCACTCTTCATCAGGATCTTCATCAGCTTGACGTAGTTCGCGTCCACATCGGCTTTGCTTTCAAACGCAATGCTGGCCGGCTCCTTGTAGGCGCCTTTGCACAGCCGAATGCGGATGCGCTCTGCCAGCAACTTCTCGACATCGCTTTCTGAGCGCTTGAGATAAGCCTGGATCACGGCGCCGACGCTGTTTCCATTTCCGGGCACGCGGTGCAGTTCATGCACAAAATCGAGCGTGCGCTGGGTGTAGGGAGAGCCCTCCATGTCGACGCGCACGAAACCCGGCGGCGTCATGGAAGCCGATTTGGCCACGAGGCCGCTGACCAATTCGCGAGCCATCCCTTCATCCACATCCAGACCCATGTGGGTCAGCTTCAGGCTGATGTTGGCGTTCAGCTGATTGGCTGCAATGGCATCGAGTATCTGCTGATAAAGCTTTGCGCTCTGCCGGGCCTCGTCCGGGTTGGTGACGTTTTCGCCCAGGTTGTCGATGGTGACGCTCATGCCCGCGCGGTTCACCACCTGCGTGACCCGCACCGCGTCGGCAATTTCGGTGCCTGCCACGAAACGGCCGGAAACACGCTGGCCGAGCGCCGAGCGCTCGGCAAAATTGCGCAGCGACCGATTTTCGGAGAGATGAACGAAGAATGCCCTCAGCATGGAATACCTGCAAGATCGGGGTAGGACATGCCCGGAAGACGAGTGTCAATAACGGGAGGGGGAAGAGTGCGCACCTGCATCAAGATCACAGGAATTTGTACCACAAATGGAGGGCCACAGGCTGTGGGCGGAGGCACCGCCTCCTATCCTCACTTGCCGTGCTCTTCCAGGAACTTTTCGACCTCGATCGCGGCCATGCATCCGGTACCGGCTGCCGTGATGGCCTGGCGATAGCGGCGGTCCTGCACATCTCCGCAGGCGTAGACGCCGGCAACGCGGGTGTGAACGTAGTTATGAGTCTTGAGGTAGCCGTCGGGATCGGTGTCAAGCTGGCCAGCAAACATCTTGGCGTTGGGTTCGTGGCCGATGCCCAGAAACAGCGCGCTCGCAGGGAAGTCCCAAACCTTGCCCGTCTTCACGTTGCGCAGCTTCAGGCCGGTGACTTCCTGCTTGCCCACGTCGTAGACGTCTTCGACGACCGTGTCGAGCAGGAATTCAATCTTGGGGTTGTGCTGCGCTCGGTCAAGCATGATTTTTGAGGCGCGGAAGGCGTCGCGGCGATGAATCACTGTAACCTTGGTTGCAAATCGCGTGAGGAAGATCGCCTCTTCCATGGCCGAGTCGCCGCCGCCGACAACCACGATTTCCTTTCCCGAGAAAAAGAACCCGTCGCAGGTGGCGCATGACGAGACGCCGTGGCCGATGAGTTGCTGCTCATGCGGCAAGCCCAGCCACCGCGCTGAAGCGCCGCTGGCGATAATGAGAGCCTGGGTATGCACCTGCTGATGGCCGAGGTGCAGCACGAACGGGCGCTGGCTGAGGTCGGCACTGCTGAGGTGCGCCATGCGGTATTCGGCGCCGAAGCGCTCCGCCTGCTTGCGCATGTTTTCGACCAACTGCGGTCCCATAATTCCTTCGGGGAACCCGGGAAAATTCTCCACCAGCGTGGTGAGAGAAAGTTGTCCTCCCGGCTCGTGGCCTTCGATGACCAGCGGCTTCAGGTTGGCCCGCGCGGCATAGAGCGCTGCGGTGTGTCCGGAGCATCCGGACCCGATGATGACAACGTTGCGAGTTTCGCTCATGGATGTGGTGACAGATTAGATGGCGGAGTTCAGATTTTGATGCAACCCAGGGCTCGATACCTCCGGAGTCACTTCTTATCATTTGCCGGTTTCGCGGTTTTCGGCTTTGAGGCAGCTCCTGTCTTCGACTCGCCGCTGATTTTCGCTAATTCCTCCGGGACGATGGCGCGCACTCCCAGCAGCCCGCGATAGTTCGTAAGCACATCCGAGGCGCCGCGGAACAGCGGCTCGTAAGCACTCTGATCGGGCGCCGCGCCGTTTTCCGCAGCGGAGCAGCGCGCCAATGCGACCGAGGGCTTGCCAAAACGCTCCAGGCGAACGCGGCTGGCGGGACTATTGGCGCCGAGCATGGCCGCAGCGCTGGTGACGGCCGAGGCGCTGTCCTCGAGCGAAACCATGATGAGATCCTTGGGATCGCGCACGTGCAGCACCAGCGTTTCCACCATGTTCTGCCCGTCGTTGCTGAAGGAATATTGCACGCTGGAAAAGAGCGCCTGCACCGAGAATTCACGGCGAATCCGCACATAGCTGGCAACGGAAGGCTCGCCGGCAACATGGCTGCCCTGTCCCGCCGGCATGAAGCTTGGCAAATCGGTGAGCGTGGAACGACCGCGGGAGACCTCAAAATCCGCGCTGAACAGCGGCTGCTTGGGAATGCGGGTCAAGGCGGCGGCAATCTCTTTTTGCTCGTCGGCTGACGGAGTACACACGTTCAGCACATTGACCTTCACCTGCGGCTGGTTCGAGGCTGGGTTCGCAGGCTGTTCCTGGGCCGAAAGCGGCAAGCGCAGGGCTAGAAGGCCAAACAAGATTGCGAAGATCGGGATTCTGGGCACGGCGGAATTCTAAACGAGATGGATGGAAAACCTTAACGCAAAGTTGGCGAACGACAGCCGTGAAGACGCAAAGAAGGCAACAAGGAGACTTGAAGATTGGCTGCTCCCACGTCTCCAGGAGTGCCGCGCAGGATCGCGGAGAAAGACTTAGAATTTAAGTATGGCGAATCTGACTTTGGTTTATGGCATGAGGCTGCTGCCTTCCGAGGATATAGCAGAAGTCGGTCAGGCTCCGGTGAAGCTGACCAGCGGGCGCGAAGCCCACGTCACCATGCATGTGCTCGAGGGCAGCAAGGAAGAGATCGAAAAGCAGTTGCGCACGAGCCTGGAGGCCTTCTTCGATCTCTATCCCGAGATCTAGCCGGGATCAGCCGTTTCTGGCCGTATAATTCTAATCCTCCTGCGAACGGCTCCACGAAACATCATGCAATGGTCGTATCCAGAAGTGCGGCGCCAGTTGGTAGCGGCGGGCCTGTGGCCTGAGGGCCGCATGGCGCGCCTGGCCTGCTATCTGGCCGGTCTGGCGGCAGGGTTGTTCGCGCTCCAGAAGTTGTTAAACCTGTTTGCCCCTGCCTGGGGCGAGCATCTGGGAGGCTGGATCGGTTTTCTCACATTCGTCGCGGCGGTATTGTTTTCGATCCTGGCTTTCCGCTGGCTGAGGCGGAGAATCCTGTGGCGGCTGCGCAATCGGCTGATTGTCACCTACGTATTCATTGGTGTCATCCCTGCGGTGCTGCTTGTGGCGATGGCCCTGATCACGCTCTACGGGCTGGCCGGACAATTTGCCGTGTTTGTGGTGACTTCGGAGATCCACGCCCAGCTGAGAAGTCTGGAAGCCGTCAATGCAGCCGTCAGCAATGAACTGGCAGCGCAGCTCGCACGCGGCGCGAACCCGGCGGCCGAGTCACTGGCCGGGCTCAAGAAGCGCGATCGGTCCTGGGAACGCAGACAGGTTTGCGCCTGGTATGGCGAGAAGCAGCTGCCACTCTGCAGTGAGTTCAAAGGCGCAGAGCTTACCCTGCCTCGCTTTTTAAACGGGCGGTTTCGCGAAATCGTTCGCGACCACGGTGAGTTGCATCTGCGGGTGGTTACATCGCTCCCCCTTGGCTCAACCCAGCTCACAGTGGTGACCAGCGAGCCGTTTGACAAAGAGTTGGTGGGAAACATCGCGGCAGACCTGGGTGAGATTACTCTCCTGGTTTCCGCTGACCAAGTGCCCGGCCAGTCGCAGAAAAAGACGGAGGCTGGGTCCAACACCCGGCCAGATTCCGGCCTGCACGCGGACGTTGCCTTCAACCCGCCAGAAAGCCAGCGGGGGATAGTGATGAGCACCGGACAGCAAAGCGGCGCGGCCAATCAGCAGGCGCTGCGGCCGACCTTCACTGTGGGCGCGCTCCCCCCTCCGGCGAGCAGTTTTGACCGGGAAGTGTTTTTCCCCACTCCGCTTCCCGTGATTGACTGGCAGACTGGAAAACAAGGGAGCGCAGCCGCGGCGGTCCGGACGCGCCCGTCGGTGCTGTACGGGCACCTATTCGCCGACCTGGGGGAATTCGTCGGCGTCGTGGCCTATACGCTCGTGGGTGTGGGCGCTTTCTTTGCCCTCATCGAACTCATCGCCCTCATCATCGGCACGCGCATGACGCGCACGGTGACCGCCGCCGTGGCTCACCTTCATGACGCGACCAAGCATATCGATCGCGGCGACTTCAGCCATCGCATCCCGGTCAAATCAAGCGATCAGCTGGCCGAGCTGGCGATTTCGTTCAACTCGATGACCGCTTCGATCGAGAAACTGATCCTGGAACAGAAAGAAAAGCAGCGGCTGGAGAATGAACTGGCCATTGCGCAGGAAGTGCAGGCGCAGCTATTCCCGCGCCAGACCACGGAACTGGAGTCGCTCGAAGTGCACGGCTTCTGCCGCCCAGCCCGCACGGTGAGTGGAGACTACTACGACTTTCTGGCTGCCAGCTCCGACAAGCTGATTCTGGCGGTGGGAGACATCAGCGGGAAAGGAATCTCGGCCGCGCTCCTGATGGCGACGATTCACTCGGCGGTCCGCGCCTACAGCATCGAGAGCCTGCCTCAAGTTCAAGGAAGGGTGCGCGAACCGGTTGCCGTAGGCGCTGTCGCGGGAACGGGTCGGATGATGGCAACTTGGCGTGAGGGTGTCGACGTATCGCCGGCGGCTTTGCTCAGCCTGCTCAACCACCAGCTCTACGAAAGTACCCCACCGGAGAAATATGCGACTCTGTTCCTTGGCATCTACGATGGTCGAACGCGCCGCTTGAACTACAGCAACGGCGGCCATCTACCTCCGATCCTGATCGGCGAGGAGGGCGGTATCCGGAAACTGGAAACCGGGGGAACGGTGGTGGGCCTGTTCGACAACATGACCTATGATGAGGCCTCGGTCGAAATGCATCCCGGCGAGGTCTTCATCGCCTACAGCGATGGCATCACCGAACCGGAGAATGATTTCGGCGAGTTTGGCGAGCAGCGGCTGATCGATCTGGTGCGGGAGAACCGGCGCTTGCCTCTGGCTCAGATCAGCCAGATCGTGACCCTGGCAGTGGACGATTGGATCGGCGACAACGAGCAACCGGATGACGTGACCCTGGTTTTGGCGCGGAGCCGGTAAAGCGGCCGCGTTCAGTCCAGCCTCAGTCACACTCGCAATGGAAGCGGGGTTAGCGGACCACGTTTGGAGCGTTGCAGAACTGCTCAGTGCGGCGTAATATAGCCGCCCCATCATGAAAGTCATTCACCCGGCCGTTCTGTGCGCGATCTGCGGCAAGCCCATCTTGCTGGAGGAATCCAAAGTAAATGAGGATGGGAAGCCCGTCCATGAAGCCTGTTACGTGGCCAAGATCACGGGACAGCTCCCTGCCTCAGAGTAGGAATGTCACCGCAACGCTTTTCAGACGCTTCCCATCTTTACCGCGCATTGCTATTGCCCGCACAGGCACGATAAAATCACTCGTACACATCTTCTCCGCTCATAATCCCAGTAACCTTGCGAATCATCCCCGCGGGTAAGGAGTGTGCGACTCCGGGGAAGGCGCATTCACGTGCGTCCCTGAATGTCTCCGGACGGAGCTGAATTTTGAACAAAGGCAAAGCCGCGGTGATTGTTGGCGCCCAGTGGGGAGACGAGGGCAAGGGCAAGATTGTCGACGTCCTGTCGGAAAACTTCTCCGTCGTAGCCCGCTACGCCGGCGGACACAACGCCGGGCACACCGTCATCATCAACGGCAAGAAATTCATTCTGCAACTGGTGCCTTGCGGCGTGCTGCGGGCGGGCTGCCGCAGCGTCATTGGCAATGGCGTGGTGCTCGATCCGCTGGCGCTTCTCAAGGAAGTCGGCGCCCTGCGCGAAGCGGGTGTGAAGGTCGACGGGAATCTGTTCGTGTCGAACCGCGCACACGTAATCCTTCCTTACCATCGCATGATTGAACTCGCGGCCGAGAATGCGCCGGGACGGGTGAAGATCGGCACCACGTCGCGCGGCATCGGTCCCGCCTACGAAGACAAGATGGGGCGGCGCGGGCTTCGTGTTGCCGATCTGCTCGATCTGCAACTTCTGAAGAAGCATATCGAGAACGCCGTGCGCGAAAAGAACATGATCGCGCACGCCCTGTTCAACTCCGAGCCGGTCGACGCCGACAAGATGTATGCGGAATACGCCCAGGCCGCGGAGAAGGTCGCGCCATTTGTCTGCGACACAGCAGTTCTGCTGAACCAGGCGTTGGCCAGAGGCGAGTCCATCTTGTTTGAGGGCGCGCAGGGAACGATGCTCGACATCGATCACGGCACTTACCCCTTTGTGACTTCCTCCAGCGCGACTTCGGGAGGCGCGGCCATCGGCTCAGGCGTGGCCCCGAATGCGATCGACTCGGTGATCGGTATAACCAAGGCATATTGCACGCGCGTGGGTGAGGGGCCCTTCCCCACCGAAGAAAAGGGCGCAGCCGGCGACGGCTTGCGCAAACGCGGCAACGAATATGGAGCTGTGACCGGCCGCCCCCGACGAACGGGATGGCTGGACCTGCCACTCCTGCGCTACTCCGGAATGATCAACGGCACTTCGTGGCTGGTGGTGACCAAGCTCGACGTGCTGGACGATCTGGCCGAGATTCCGGTGTGCGTGGCCTACAAGATCGAGGGAAAGCAAACTGCCGAAGTGCCCGCGCAGGCCAGCGGCTACGACCAGATCGAATGCGTGTATCAGAAGATGCCTGGCTGGCAGACCACAACCCAGGGCATCACCGACTTCGGCAAACTGCCGCAGCGGGCGCGGGAATACCTGGCCTTCGTTGAGAAAGAAGCGGGCGCGAAAATTGGCATGATTTCGACCGGGCCCGACCGCGACCACACGATTCTGGTCGACGGCTTCGTTGCCGAGTTGAAGACGGCTGCAAAGAAAGCCTAGAATGACTTCCCCGGCTCAGCCTGCCGCGGCGAAGGAGCGATCGAATGGTGGTACTGGCGGTTACCTGGATGGCGAAAGCTGGGCACGAAACCGAAGTTGCCGCATTGTTTGAGAAGCTGACCGAACAATCCCGCAAGGAGCCGGGCTGCGCCATGTACCAGGCGCACCGGCACAAGACTGAACCCCGGCGCTTCTTCATCTACGAACTGTACAAAGACGACGCCGCGCTTGAGGCCCACCGCACCGCCCCGCACTTCCTGCAGTTCGCGAAGAAGGACCTCCCCAGGATTGCCGACCGCGTGGAAGGGAATCTGTTTGAGCCGCTGGGGTAATGTGGCGCGGGCACTCCTGCCCGCGTTCCTGCCAGGAAGGCAACAGCCGAGCTCTCCAGGATCACTTCCTGTCGATCAGTAACTCACCGCCGTGAGCGTAGTTTTCCTTCGTCACCTCGTGAAAGGCGATGATGATCGCTTCCCGCTTCGCACCGGCTTCTTCGGCCAGGACATCCGTAATACGTTTGGCGATCTTGCGCTTCTGATCGGCGGTTCGTCCTGTGAGCATCGTGATTTGAACCATCGGCATAAGGAAGTACCTAGTACTCAGTACTCAGTACTCAGTACGCAGTACTCAGTAAGACCCCAGTAGTGAACGGCTGGGTACTGAGTACTGAGTACTATTTCGCTAATTCATATCCCGCGAAAAAAAAACTCAGCTCGAAGCGCGCCGTGTCTTCCGCGTCGGAGCCATGAATAGCGTTGTGCTCGATGTTGGTCGCCCACTTCTTGCGGATCGTGCCTTCTTCGGCTTGCGCCGGGTTAGTGGCGCCCATGAGCTTGCGCAGATCGGCGATGGCGTTCTCTTTCTCGAGTGCCAGCACAACAATGGGGCCGCTCGACATGAAGTCTGTCAGCGTGTTGAAAAACGGCCGGCTGGCATGCACCGCATAAAATTGTTCGGCCTGGTGCTTGGAGATTTCCAGCATTTTCATGGCCAGGATGCGAAAACCGTTCTTTTCGAATTGTTCGATGATGTCGCCGATCGCGTTCTTGCGCACGGCATCCGGTTTGACGATAGTGAAGGTGCGTTGCAGAGTTTTCATTCAGTCGTGAGTCCTTAGTCCTTGGTTGTCATTCGCCTGCTTCCTCAGTACTGTGTACTGAGTACTGTGTACTGAGTACTGAGTACTGAGTACCGATTGCCCTACACGCTGACTCCCAATGCCGCTGCCAGCGTTTCGCCCATCGCTGCCGGAGACTTAGCGACGCGGATTCCTGCCGCTTCCAGCGCCTTGATCTTCTCCGCGGCCGTGCCTTTGCCGCCGGAGATGATGGCCCCGGCATGGCCCATGCGTCGTCCCGGAGGGGCGGTCTGCCCGGCGATGAATCCCACGACCGGCTTCTTCATGTGAGTCTTGACGAACTCGGCCGCAGTCTCTTCAGCGTTGCCGCCGATTTCGCCGATCAGAATGACGGCCTCGGTTTCGGGATCGCGGTTGAACAGGTCGAGCGCGTCGACGAAATTCGTGCCGATAATCGGATCGCCGCCAATCCCGATCGCGGTCGACTGCCCAATACCGCGCTGCGTGAGTTGATGAACGGCTTCATACGTGAGCGTGCCTGAGCGCGAAACGATGCCGATCGATCCTTCTTTGTGAATCGAAGCCGGCATGATGCCGATCTTGCACTTCCCCGGTGAAATAATCCCCGGACAATTCGGTCCGATCAGCCGCGAGCGCCGGGTTTGCAGGAATTCCCATGCTTTTACCATGTCGAGCGTGGGAATGCCTTCGGTGATGCACACGATCAGATCGAGTTCTGCGTCGGCGGCTTCCATGATGGCGTCGGCCGCAAACGGCGGAGGCACGAAAATCACGGTAGCGTTGGCGCCGGTCTGATCAGCGGCTTCGCGCACCGTGTTGAAAATCGGCCAGCCTTCGTGCGTCGTGCCGCCTTTGCCCGGAGTCACGCCGCCGACGATCTGAGTACCGTACGCAGCGCTGGCCTTCGCATGAAAGGTGCCTTCGCGGCCGGTGAGGCCCTGCACCAGAACTCGCGTCTTTTTGTCTACCAGGATTGCCATATGAATTCCTCAAATTCCCCGTGTGCCTCTAGCGGTTTCAACTAGAGCGGCCCTCAGGGGCTAAAGCCCGAATCTTTGTAGTCTCCTATCGGCACGACTCAAGTCGTGCCCTTCCCGTTCGAGGTCGGCACGAAACGTCTCGGCGCGGCCCTAAAGGGCCGCTCTTCCACCCACACCTACCGCCATTCCGTTGCGCCCAGCGTGCCCTTGGCTGCCGCCACGACCTTATCGGCCGCATCCTTCATGGTTTCGGCCACGACGAAGTTCAACCCTGAACTATTGAGGATTCTCTTTCCCTCATCGACGTTCGTGCCTTCGAGCCGCAACACGACCGGCAGCTTGATGTTGGTCTTGCGCGCAGCCTCGACCACTCCGGTGGCCAGGGTATCCACGCGAAGTATGCCGCCAAAGATATTGATCAATACCGCTTTTACGTTCTTGTCGCTCAGCAGGATTTCGAAGGCGTGCGCCACCTGCTCGGCGCTGGCTCCGCCGCCCACGTCGAGAAAATTCGCGGGCATGCCGCCAGCGTACTTGATGATGTCCATCGTCGCCATGGCCAGCCCGGCGCCGTTGACCATGCAGCCCACATTGCCGTCAAGCTTGATGTAGTTGAGGCTGTATTTCGAGGCCTCGACTTCGAGCGGATCCTCTTCCGTGATATCCCGCAACTCGCGCAGGTCGGAGTGGCGGAACAGCGCGTTGTCGTCGAAGTTGATCTTGGCATCGAGCGCAAACAGGCGTCCGTCGGTGGTGGTGATGAATGGATTAATTTCCAGCAGTGAAGCGTCAGTGTCCAGGAAGGCCTTGTACAGGCTGGCCAGAAACTGCACCGCGGGATTGATCTGCTGCGCCTTCAGGCCCAGCTTGAACGCAATCTTGCGCGCCTGGAAGGCTTCCAGGCCCATGCCTGGCTCGATGTGCTGCTTCAGAATCGCGTCTGGATTCTCCGCGGCGACCTGTTCGATCTCCATGCCGCCAGCCGCCGAGGCCATAAACACGGGCTTGCCCTCCGCGCGATCCACCAGAATGCCGAGGTAGAGTTCTTTTTCGATCGGCAGCGTTTCTTCGATCAGCAAGCGGCGCACGATGCGGCCCTCGGGGCCCGTCTGGTGCGTGACCAGCCGCATGCCCAGAATCCGGCCCGCCAGTTCGCCGGCCTCGTCGACGGATTTGGCAATCTTCACTCCACCGCCCTTGCCGCGGCCTCCGGCATGAATCTGCGCCTTCACTACGACCCCCGTCGCGCCTTCGCTGAAAAGTTGTTTCGCGACCGCCTCAGCTTCCTCGCGCGACGAGGCCATCTGGCCTCGCGGCACGGTCACGCCATATTTCTTGAGAATTCCTTTGGCTTGATATTCGTGGATTTTCATATATGAAACTCGTCAGTAAGGACTCGGAAGGATCCTGCTTGCGGCGTCGCCCTGCGGGCAGCAAACTCACAATTTTATAGAAGGGAGCGAGATTAGGGCAAACATGGTCACCGTGTTTTCATCGCGTGAGTTTCAAAACAGGACCCAGCCTGCACCGTTTCGCATTGCCACCGTGGAGATCTCGGGGTCCGTTGACACGGTCGGATACCGTGATGCCGTACAATGCCGCGTAACGCATGATCCTCGACGCTCTCCATTCGCTCGCCAACCATGCCCAATCGCTGGACCGCGCTGCGGCGCGTGAGGTGATGGCCGAAGTGCTGGCTGGCAAGTGTACCGACGCGCAAATTGCGGCTCTGCTGATCGCGTTGCGCATGAAGGGCGAGACGGTCGAGGAGATCGTGGGCTTCGCTGAGGCGATCCGTGCCGCTGCGGCTCCGCTGCCGATAGAGCGAGCGGCCTCCGTCGACGCTCTCGCGGTTACCGGCACGGGCCATGATGCCCTGCTCGCGGACGAATCGTCGCTGACGAACTCCTCTCTGGTGGACACCAGCGGCACGGGCGGCGACGCCAGCGGAACGTTCAACATCTCCACTGCCACGGCTCTGGTTACTGCCGGAGCCGGTGTTCGTGTGGCCAAGCACGGAAATCGCAGCATCAGCTCCAAGTGCGGCTCTGCCGATGTGGTGGAAGCGCTGGGCGTGAACATCCAGCTATCGCCGGAACGCGCGGCCCAGTGCCTGCGCGAGGTCGGCACCTGTTTCCTGTATGCGCCCAATCTGCATCCAGCCATGAAGCAGGTGCAGGGCGTGCGTCGCGAGCTGCGCATGCGGACTATGTTCAATCTGCTTGGGCCCCTGACCAATCCGGCACGGGCCTCGGGGCAGGTGGTAGGAGTGTATGCGTTGGAGTTGGTCGAAAAGCTCGCGGAAGCGCTGAGCATGCTCGGGCTGCGACGGGCGCTCGTGGTGCACGGTATCGACGGCCTCGACGAGATCACGATCACGGGAACAACTCGAGTGGCCGAGGCCCGCGAAGGCTCGGTTCGCTCCTACGAAGTCGAGCCGGAGGAATTTGGTATGAAGCGCGCGGCGCTGCAGGATATTGCCGGCGGCGATGCGAAGGAGAATGCCGCGATCATTCGCGCCGTCCTGGGCGGCGAGAGATCGCCGCGCCGAGACGTTGTGCTGCTGAACTCAGCGGCTGCGTTGGTGGCCGCGGGCCGGGCGGAACACATCGCGGAAGCGATTCCGCTCGCGGCCGCTTCTGTTGACTCAGGCGCAGCGGCGGGAAAGCTGGAAGCGCTGCTGCGGTTCACTTCCGCTTCCTGATCGCCCCACTATCCTCGTCATCACTATCCTTGTCATCCTGAGCGAAGCGAAGGACCTATGTACTCTTTCTTGCGCCGGAGAAGCGTACGCTATACCTCGACTTTCTCCAGATACTGCGCCACTTTCACATTCCATCCCAAGTCTCTCGTCATCAGATCGCGCAATTGGCCGGAAGCATCCAGCTCGCCGTGCACCAGGTAGGTGGTTGTGGGCTGCTTGCCGAATGTATGCAGCCACTGCAGCAGTTCCGGCGGATCGGCATGGTCGCTGAACTGCTCGAGCGCCGCGACCTGAGAGCGGATGGGTACGATATCGCCATAGATCTTCACTTCATCCGCTTTGCTCTTGATGGCAAAGCCACGTGTTCCGGGCGCCTGAAAGCCGATGAATAAAACGAGATTCTTCCGATCCGGCAGCCGCTGCGACAGATGGTGCAGAATGCGCCCACCCGTCACCATGCCGCTGGAAGAAATGATGATCGCCGGAGTGAGCACCGAGTTGATCTTCTTCGATTCCTCGGGCGTGGACGCAAAGGTGAAACCCGGCCACTCGAGCGGCGAGCCATATTTCTCGATCATGTCACACGTCTCGGCGCTGTACTCTTCCCGGTGCTTCAGAAACACTTCAACCGCCTTGATCGCCATGGGGCTGTCGCAGAAAACTGGCAAGCGGGGAATCTGGCCGTCTTCAATCAGATGCTTGAGGATGAACACGAATTTCTGGGTGCGCTCGATGGCAAACGCCGGCACGACCACGCTGCCCCCGCGTTTGGCGGTCGCGGTAATCAGGCTGGCGAGCTCCGGCAGAGGATCTTCCTTGGGATGAACGCGGTTGCCGTAGGTTGATTCCATGACGACGAGATCGGCGACCTCTCCTTCCGCGGGGCCAGAATGCACAACCTTGCCCGGCGCGACTTTGTGGTCGAGTACGCGGCCGATGTCTCCGGTGAACAGCAAGCGCCGCGCCTGCCCGTTCGTCTGAAGGGAGACTTCGGCCATACATGAGCCGAGAATGTGGGCAGCCCGAACGAATCGGAAGGAAAGTTGGGGAGAAAGTTCAATCGTCTGGCTCACCTGCACCGGCTTGAAATACTGCAGGGAATTCTGGGCCTCCTCGAATGTATAGAGCGGCAGAGCAGGGTCGTGCTTCGACTTTTTCCCTTTGTTGTAGAAGTTGGCGTCCTCTTCCTGCAGGTGTCCCGAGTCGGGAAGAATGATGCCGCACAAATCGATAGTTGGGGACGTCGCGTAAATCGGCCCGCGAAAACCTTCTTTCACGAGACGCGGAATCCAGCCGCAGTGGTCCAGATGCGCGTGGGTCAGAATAACCGCGTCAATCTCTTTGGCCGGAATCGGCGTGTCGCGCCAGTTGCGCTCGCGCCAGTCCTTTTGTCCCTGGAAAAGCCCGCAATCGATCAGAGCCTGGAACCCGCTTTTGCCGCTGGGGTCACCTGTGTTGATGAGATGTTTCGAGCCGGTTACGGTACCTGCAGCGCCGAGAAACTGGATGTAGGCCAAGCGTTCTCTCCCGCACTGAAAGTATCAAACCTACCACAGAGGCACGGAGACACGGAGAAAGGCTGGGGTGTCGAACGGACAATTGCCGATTTGCGATTGCCGATCGACGATTGATGGAAGCCTCGAAAATCGGAAATCGCCAATCGAAAATCATTTCGCAGCCTCAGCCGGCTGAACTTTGAACGTGTTGTTGGTCAGGTCACTCTCGGGGACGCTCCCGTCGTTCACCACGACTTCCTGGGGATACTTTGGAACCTCGACACGGATCACACCTTTGCTCTTGGCGCGCACCTCGACCCGCTTGTTGACATCGCCGCCGGCAAACTTCACGATGACGGGGACCTCAGCCCCCGCGGTGCCAAGGTTGACTACTGTAACCGCGACCAGATACGACTCGGTCGACGTCTTCAGGGGAAAGACAGATTCGATTTTGAAGTCCGGCACACCGCGGTCGTGGTAAACCCAGTCGTCGAAGAACCACTGCAGGTCGCGGGGCGTCTGGGCCGCGATCAGGCGCGGCATATAGGAGGGATCATTGTCCTGCTCGGCATGATAAGCAGCCAGAGCCTTCTTCAGCGCAGCATCGCCGATCATGTCGCGCAGCATCCACCAGACGCACATGGCCTTGCTGCGGTAGAGTTCCTCGCTGGTGGTGTTGACCAGAGAACTGTCTGCTTGGTCCTCGGACTTCGGCAAACTACGCTTCCCTGCCTCGACGAATGCTGATCGGTGCAGCCCCATGTAGTCGAGCGCGGCCTGCCTGCCCTTTTGATGTTCGAGATAAAGAGCCTGCGCAAAGTGGGCAAGACCTTCATCGATCCAAGGACGCGGCGAAGAAAACGCGGAGTGCGTCATTTGATGTACAGCCACTAAGCCGGCCAGTTTGGGATCGGCGTTGACAAGCGGCGTCAGCAAGAGAGCGCCACTCTCGAACGGGCTGGCATTGGGATCAGGCAGATCGACCGTTCTTGCCTTTTCTCGGGTAGCCCCGAACCAATCCGCGATGAAGGGGACAAGCTTTTCGGCAGCGTTGGCATAGCTCTCCGCGGAGCTGTCGTGACCATGCAGATAGAAGAGTTCGATGCCCAGCCGCTCGATGAACTGGAGATCGGCAATCACAAAGACGGGCACGACGGACCCTCGGGGTCGGAACCGACAGTCGGCACTCGTATGTTGAACCCCTCCCATAGCCTCATGGAAGATTTGGCAAGTTGGCTCACTAACTATCAGTTCGCCGGGGGCGGCGCTTCCGCCGTCCTTTGACACGCCGATCTCCAAGTGTATTTGCGATTCCGCCTCCCGGGCCTTCCATCTCCCCAGCACTTCAAACAAGTTGTTGCTTTCTGAGAGATTCGCCGACTCCGTGGCAATCGGATACCACGCCACGTATCCCGCTCCGCGAACGCCCGTGAAGTCGGAACCAATCTGATCCCAGTCGGAACTCTTCGCTGCGTCCTCGGGCGTGCCGATGCGGATCAATCGCGTTGCGTCGAGCAAAATCACTCCCTCGTAGCCGATGTCCAAGTCGACCGTTCCCTTGGGGGGAACCGGCTGCGGCAAGGTCACGATGGCTTCGGAAAGCGCGCCGGTGTGGTCAATGTCGGACGTATAGGGTTGCGTGACGAACTGCACTGGCTGGTCGCCCGCTTTGCCCGTCACAGAAATGGCGCGCCAGTCGAGCGACGAAGAAATCTGCAGCACGGCAATCTTCTGCGGCGTCGGCGAATCATTCCGCAGCGTGATCTTGCCCCGGACACCGAGTCGATGTTGCTCAGGCTCTACCTGCACATTGAGGTCATAGTTGGTGAAGGTGAACGCTTCGCGATCGAGGGTAAATGCCGGCAAAGCGGAACCACAGAGGACACACAGGGCACCGAGGAACCATAAAATCCTGAAGCGGCGGCACTTCATCTTGGCGAACCCGACTCCTTGTTCGATGCTTCCTGGCGGGCCCGCCGCTGCCTGACGATCTCATACATAACGACCGCCCCGGCCACGGAGACGTTCAGCGACGGGACCTTCCCCAGCATTGGGATCGAAACCAGGAAGTCGCACTTTCTCTTCACCAGATCGTGCAGACCCTTGCCCTCTGCACCCAGAACCAGCGCGCAATCCATGTTGTAGTCGAGAGCGTCGTAGGTCTGGGAGCCGCGTTCGTCGAGCCCGACGGTCCAGATGTTCCGATCTTTCAATTCTTCGACCGCCCGCGCGATGTTAGTGACCTTGGCGATGGGCAAATGTTCGCTGGCGCCCGCCGAGGCTTTGGTGACCGTGCCGGTCACGCTCGCGGCGCGCCGTTCTGGAATGACCACGCCGTCGGCTCCGGCCGCATCCGCCGTACGCAGAATCGCGCCCAGGTTGTGCGGATCTTCCACGCCGTCGAGGACCACCACCAGCGAATACTGCCCGCGCTTGGCGCCGACCACGTCGTCGAGATCGCTGTATTGTTTGGATGAGGTGACTGCGACCACACCTTGATGCGACGCGTTGCCCGCCATGCGGTCGAGTTCGGTGCGTTGCAGGAAGCGCACCGGCACACTCAGTCGCCGGCAATCCTCGATCAACCGCTGCAGGCGCAGGTCGTGGCGCTCCTTCGCCATGCCCACCCACTCAAACGCCCGCCCGCGTGCCTTCAGCGCCTCGTTGACCGCGTTAATGCCGTAGATGTAGTGCATGAATAGACCAGTTGCCGGTCGCCAGTTGCAGTTGCCAGTTTTGACGCGGAAAGCGATATCAACGTCAAACTTCCGCAACCAATTTCTACATTCTTCAGTGTACCGAAAGATGCGAAGGCAGGCCTGTCACGGGATGGTTTCGGAAGAAATACTAAGTCTGCTGCACCAGACGCGAGCCGCCTTCAGGTGGCGATATTCATTAGCCCAGGACGTAAGTCCTGGGAAAGCGTCAGACGGCGGGCCGAGTCCCGTCAGGCACGGAACTTGCGTGCTAGAAATTCTACGATCTCCGCCGGCTCCGGGCGCACCGTGTAGTCCTCGTTCGCACTCGCGTAGAGCACAGTCCCATCGCGGTCGAGAATGTACGTTGCCGGAATCGGCAACTCCCAGCTGTCGTCGCCGTTGGCGAGTGGCAGGTTAACAAATGCTCGCCGATAGACCGCCTCCTGCGCCGAAGGCACGCGATGGGCCAGCCCAAACTGCCGCGCGACTTTGTTGCCCGCGTCCGAGAGCAACGGAAAGCGCAGCTTCTGCTGGTCGTGCATGAAGTACGATTGCTTGACAGTTTGCGGCGAGATGGCAACGAGTGCCGCCCCAGCCTGCTCGATCTGCGGCAAAACTAGATTCATCGCCTCCATCTGTCCCACGCAAAACGGACACCAGCGCCCGCGGATGAAGCATAGAACGAGCCGTCCCTCTGAGAGCAGGTCGGAAGAAGAAACCAGCTTCCCGTCGTGATCCTGCAGTTCGAACTGGGGTGCCTTCGCGCCGACAGGAAGAATGTTCGCGGCGGTGTGTCGCTGCTTGAGCTCAGCAACAACCTGCGCATGAATCGCCTGCGTCTCGGCAGGAACGTATTTGGCGATCAGTTCTTTGCGCTCGGCGAAGATCTCGCGGAGCGGGCGAGCGTCAAGGCCAGGAGCCGATTCTTCGAGTGAGCGCCATTTCATTCGAGGTACCGTTCACACCTGATCGAATAACTGCTTGGACGGGGAATAGGCAACCTTCCATCCCGCGAAACATCCCAGAACGCCGCAGGTGGCGCAACGCTGGCCGACATAGAGCCACCGAATCTCACCATCTTTGTATAACGAGAAGCCCACGCCGACGTTCGCCGTAGTAGAGCCGCACTCGACACACTTCCACTGTTCAGGAGAAGCATCGGTCCAATATTCCTCACTGTCGCAGATGAACTTCTCTTCCCCGCACGATATGCACGTTCGCCTTGCGCAGCCTTCATCGTCGTCTGCTAAGAGAGTAAAGATATCGCCGCCACAGCTGCATTTCGCGCGGCGGAACTCAGAGACCTTATAGGCATCGGCGGAGTAGGCTTCCAGGTATTCCTTAATATCACTGGAACTGGTGCCAACCCACCATTTCACTGACTTATCAATACTCATGTTGGGAATTCGTGAGACGCCAAATCACATCCCCGGCAGTTTCATCCCTGCCAGCCTTCTTGCGAAGCTGGGCTTGCCCATCTGCTTGAACATCTTCTTCATCTGAGCGTACTGGCGAAGCAGATTATTCACTTCCTGCACGCTCGTGCCCGAGCCGCGGGCAATGCGCTTGCGGCGGCTGCCGTTGATCACTTCATGATGGTTGCGCTCGTGCGCGGTCATCGAGTTGATGATGGCTTCCACCCGGTTGATCTGCTTCTCGTCGACCTTGTCAGCAGCCTTCTGCAGTCCGGAGAAAGGCCCGATCGACGGCATCATGCCCATAATGTTTTTGATCGACCCCATCTTGCGCACCTGCCGAAGCTGGTCGCGAAAATCTTCCAGCGAGAATCCGTCGCCGGAAAGCGCCTTGCTCGCCATTTCGGCAGCCTTTTTCTTGTCAATCTGCTGCTCGGCCCGTTCGATCAGCGACAAAATGTCGCCCATCCCCAGAATACGCGACACGATACGATCGGGATGGAACGGTTCCAGCGCGTCGTATTTTTCGCCCACGCCGATGAACTTGATGGGCTGCCCGGTGACCTGGCGGATCGAGAGCGCTGCGCCGCCGCGCGCGTCGCCATCCATCTTGGTGAGCACCACACCCGTGAGCGAGAGCTTCTTGTGGAACTCGTCGGCGGAGTTGACCGCGTCCTGGCCAGTCATGGCGTCGGCCACGAACAGAATCTCCGACGGATTCAGCAGCTTCTTCAGCGACTGCATCTCGTCCATGAGCTGGTCGTCAATGTGCAAGCGGCCCGCGGTATCGACGATCAGCACATCGCAGCCGGAAACCACGGCCTCGCGGCGAGCCTCTTTCGCTAGACGCTCAACGTCGGCAGAGTTCGCGTAGGGGCGGACGCCCTCGTCCGCCCCACCCCGGACGGGGGCGTCCGGGGCTACGTAGATGTTTGAAGTTACGTGACCTTCGTAAATCTGCGCCTTCACCGCCTCCGCCACGATCTTCAACTGCTCCCGGGCTGCCGGACGGTACACGTCGACCGAAACCAGCAAGGGACGGTGGCCGCCATTCTTGAACCAGTGTGCGAGCTTGCCCGAAGTCGTGGTTTTGCCCGAACCCTGCAGCCCGGCCATGAGCACGACCGTCGGCGGCTGCGAGGCGAACTTCATGCGCGCCGTATCTTTGCCCAGGATCTCGACCAGTTCGTCGCGCACGATCTTGATGACCTGCTCGCCTGGAGACAGCGCCGTCATCACTTCCTGGCCAACGGCCTTGGCGCGAATCTGGTCGATCAACTGCTTGACGACCTTGAAGTTGACGTCGGCTTCAAGCAGCGCCAGCCGAATCTCGCGCAGGGCCTCGTCAATGTTTTCTTCGCTGAGCTTAGCCTGCCCGCGAAGCGACTTGAACGCACGCTGGAGTTTTTCCTGAAGGTTCTCGAACATAAGATCAAAGGCCTATTTTATCAGTGGGCCTTCTCCGTCGTTGCGACTGATCGGCGTGCTCAGTCGGCAACTCCCAAATAGCCCAGAAACGCCCGCGTCAGTTCCTTTTTCAGTTCCTGGTCATTCTGAGGCAGCAGCCCCTTCCAGGCCTTCAAGTCGGGAGGCAGCACCACCAACTCGTACAACGTGCTGATAACCATCATCAGGCCGAGCGAAACGGCGGTGCGCGGGTCGGGATGTCTGATCTCGTCGCGGTGCGAGACGAACATCTCGACTACGCGCTCGAAATGGCTGACCTCAAGCTTGGATGCTTTCTTCCAGAAGGGAGTGGAGGTCCGGTTCATTGCAAACTGTTTCATCGCGCGCAGCATCGCGGCATTGGCACGGTAGGTTACAACCATACCGGTCATGACCTGCTCGGCGAAGATCGGCAGGGGAATACTTGCGGTGACGAACGGAGTCATGCCAGTCTTCAATCTCTCGTCCTGGCGCTGCAGCATGCCCAGGATGGCTGCCTCCATCAGTGCCTCTTTGTCGTGAAAACGGCGATATACCGACCCCGGCGTGAGCCCCGCATGCCGTGCGATCCGCGGAATAGTGGCGCCTTCCACGCCATGCTGGCCCATGACTTCGGTTGCGGCTTTCAGCAGCTTGCGCAGCGACTCGCGGCTGCGAGCCTGCTGCGGTTCCAGCGTCTTCTTGCGCATGAATGGTGTTATATCACTTCGCGAAAGTTGGGGATTGACAAAACGTAAATGTAAATTTACATTTACATTTATAACTGTTCGTGACACGCGGTTCGAACTCTTCGTCAGTCCGCTTGCTGAGGAGCCACCTATGGCAACTGCCACAATTCCTGTTCCGGAGTCTCCGGCCACCAAGCCGGCCCACCCCCTGCGCGACCCCAACTTCCGCCTGCTGCTGACTGGCGGAACCATCTCGCTGTTGGGCGACCAGTGCTACCTGGTCGCGCTGCCCTGGCTGGTCCTGCAGATGACCGGGTCCGCGGTAGCCATGGGCACCATCCTGATGGCGGCCGCGATCCCGCGCGCCGTCCTGATGCTCATGGGCGGCGCCGTGAGCGACCGCATTTCCCCGCGCAAGATCATGATGATGACGGCCACGGCGCGGACCGTGTTCGTTGCGGCCATCGCTCTGCTGGTGTGGCTGCACATTCTTCGAATCTGGGAGTTGTACGCTCTGAGCTTCGCCTTCGGCGTCGCTGACGCCTTCTCTTTTCCTGCCCGACAGGCTTACTTGCCCTCGCTGGTCGAGCGCGAGCAACTGGTGGCGGCCAATTCGGTCCTGCAGAGCACATCCCAATTGACCACCATCGCCGGCCCCGCCCCCGCCGGTATGTTGATTAAAGCCCTCGGGGTCGCGTGGGCGTTCTTCCTCGATGCCATCAGCTTCCTGTTCATCATTGCCGCCTTGTGGCGCCTGCCTGACCCCGCTCCGGTTCCGGCCGCAGCGCCTCGGCGAGCCGTTCTGTCCTCGATTCTGGAAGGCCTGGAATACGTCCGTAAAGACGTTCCGTTGCGCGCCCTTATGCTGCTGGCCTCAGTGATCAACTTCTGCACCGCCGGGCCCATCGGAGTGGGGCTCGCGTATTTGGCGAAAACCAGATTCGATTCTCCAACGGCGTACGGCCTCATCGTCTCCGCGGCGGCAGCGGGCGGACTCCTCGGCTCATTGCTGGCCGGAGCCTGGCGCGTACGCCGCCGCGGACTGCTGATGGTCTCCGTCCCTGTCGTGATCGGTGTGTGCCTGGGTGCGCTGGGGTTGCTGGCACACCTGTGGGCGGTGGCGGCGACGTTGCTGTTGATGGGAGCGAGCGCGGGCCTGACCAACGTTCACATCGCGTCGTGGATTCAGCAACGCATCGAGCCTGCTGTCCGCGGCCGGGTCCTGAGCGTTCTGATGGTGGCCGCGTTCGGCCTTATGCCGTTCTCGCTGGCTGTCGCCGGCCTGCTGGTGGCGTGGAGTCTCGAGTGGATGTTCATGCTCGCGGGAGCCGTCCTGCTATTGATTGCAGTCGTCGCGGCCCTTCAGAAGCCGGTCCGCCAGATCGCATGAGCGTTTTGAGCGCCATTTTGACCTGCTTCTCGGGCGTGGGAGCGTTGCGAACGCTTCTTGCGATCTGTGCTGCCGCCTTGGCCGTATCCGTGCGGTTATCGGACCTTGGGCCTGACCATCTCGAAGCGCTGGGTGGTGCGCGTATATTGGTTGCCGCCCATGCGGCCAATCAGATCCAGCGAGGCGGGATCAACGCGTCCATCCTTCCAAACCTTTTCTTCGATGTGCATCGAGACGATTTCGCCAATCACCAGGCTGCCGCCGCCGGGCGAAGAAGGTTCTGGCGGCGCAAAATCAAGAATCTGGTGGACCTTGCATTCGAAGCTCACGGCAGATTCAGCAACCTGTGGCGGTTTCACTCTCTGCGACGGGCGCGGCATGAGCTTTGCCACTTCAAACTCGTTTATGGCCGCGTCGTACTCGCCGCTGGTGAGGTTCATGGCCTCGGCCACATCATAGGTCACGATATTGACGACAAATTCTCCGGTCTCGCGCACGTTCCGCAGGGTGTCTTTGGCTTCGCTGTGGGTGCTCTGCTCCGTGGTTCGCAGCCGAGCGCCCGGCGCGAACGCCAGCAGGGGCGGCTTGGCGCATACCGCGTTGAAGAACGAGAATGGCGCCAGGTTCGGTTGCCCGGATGCGCTGATCGTCGAAACCCAGGCAATGGGCCGGGGCCCAACTGAAGTGATCAATATGCTGTAGAAGTCGCGGTAGGGAATCTCGGAAGGTCGAATATCCATAAAAGAACGGTACTATAATCTGGAGAACCTTTTTGTAAGGAAAGTATTTGATTACGATTGACAGATCAGTCTGGCGCGGTGGTTGGCGACGCGACCGCAACAGCCACGAACGTCGCTTCATCCCTGCCCTTGGGCATCAATTGAACGGTCCACGGACATTTCAGTTCGCATTTCGTTACCGGCTCTAGTCACGGGGACAACCAGGAAAACGCCGGACAGCTCTGTAATCCGATTTCGACTAGATTTAGTGTCTGAGTCGTTTCCGTATTGGCCCCAGATGCCCCTCGGGGTTGACGGAAGTGGCTGCAACTGCTTGAATGTAAAAGGTTGGGCGCTTAACTCAGCGGTAGAGTGCCATCTTCACACGGTGGAAGTCATAGGTTCGAATCCTATAGCGCCCACCATCTAACCCACTGTTAACCCACTGTTGCTGCAGCGGTTTTAGCCCTTCGCGTTCAACTCACAAAAATCTGTAAGGTGCTGCCCCGGATCGAGACTATCCCTGGTGAGCGGGAAATTCAGACCAGCGGAGGCAGATCCGGTTGGGGGCGAAGTCCATTACGGGCCTTGAGTTTGCGGGCATCGAGTTTGCAGACGACGTTTCTGCACGTAGCATGGAGGCGCGCAACGATCTGCTGCACTCTCGCGCGGGCGACACGATGGGCAAATCGGCTGACGGCGAAGTCGTCGAAACGACTGGCGAAACAACGAGCGAAACTACCGAGCAGCGGTTCGACCGAATCCTCCGCCTGTATGGTCCTGCGTTGTCGCGCCTGGCATACGGTTATGAGAAAGTCGCCGGCCCGCGGGATGAACTGGTGCAGGAAATCGCGCTCGCCATCTGGCAGGCGCTGCCGCACTTCCGCGGAGAGTGCTCCGAGCGAACGTTCGTCTACCGCATTGCGCACAACCGCGGGCTGACGCACGCATGCCGGCGGAGACCTGCGTCCGATCCGCTGGATGAACTGCCTCCAGCGCTCGAGCCTGCGGATCCGCGGCCGCATCCGGAGCAGCAAGTGGCGATCGCGCATGAGCACGGCAGGCTGCGGGCGGCCATCCAGCGCTTACCCATCGTCTATCGGCAGGTAGCTATGCTGGTGCTGGAGGATCTTTCGCACGCGGAGATCGCAGACGTTTTAGGAATCACGGAAACCAACGTCGCCGTCCGCATGAACCGGGCAAAGAAAGCGTTGAAAGAAGCGTTGGGGGAGCAGTCGTGACCATAGATACCGAACTCGAATCCTGGCGCCAGGAGTGGCAGAGCGACGCTGAACCTCTGCCCGATTTCAGAAAAAAGATCAGACGGCAGAACCTGCGCATGATCGTGGTCGCCGCGGTGATCAGCGTCTGCCTGATTGTGGCAACGGCTTTGGCGCGGCGCAGCTCGTTCATGGCGGGGTTGGCGGCGGGCATGTGGGCCGCAAGCTTGAGCATGGGGGCATACACGCTGCGGGTCCGGCGCGGCGCCTGGAAGCCCGCGGCGCAGACGACGCTGGCTTACGCCGAACTCTCGTACAAGAGAGCGATCGCCAAGGCCAAGACAGTCCGCTTCGGCTTCTATTTTCTGCTGGCGGCAGTGGTGCTCTACGGGACTGTGGTGACGTGGAGATGGAGAGGGCTGTCGGGGATGGAGACGGCCATTCTCACCGGAATGCTGATCGAGCTTGGGTTCTTTCAGTACCTGGGGCATCGCCAGAAGCGGGAAATCGAAACCGGCAGGAACCTGATGCAGCGCATCCGGGAGTCGAAATCGGAGTAACTAGAATCGGAGTAACTAGAAAAGGAACCTATGAAAAACATCGCTTCGGTCGCACTCGATCTTATTTTGTTTGTCTACATCGTGCGGGAAGCCATCCGCTTCATTCCACAGTACCGGCAGCTCAAGCTGGACGTGGCCAAGGGAGATACGCGGGCGCGCACACGCGTCTACCTGCAGGCTCTGAAGTTCGAATGGATCAGCGCTCTGATGGCCGCGGTCGCGCTGCGTTTCGACTGGAGCAAGTTCAATCCCCGGCTTCTCGGGTTGGAGAATTCGAGCTGGATTCAGCAGCTTGCGGTCCCGGACGGCATGGGCAAAGCTCTCCTCGGAGGGCTGTTCGGTGGTGTCGCATTGGGCGGGGTGGTTTTTGCCGTGGCCCGTCTGGTGGCCAACCGGCGCCCCGCGGCACCGCCGGCACCAGAGGCGCCTCCGTCCTGGCGGAGCCGTCTTCTGCCCGATTTCACCGCGCTGATCCCGGTGACCACGCGGGAGCGCTGGCTCTGGGTTGCAGTGGCGCTCAGCGCCGGAATCTGCGAAGAGATCGTATTTCGCGGATGGTTGCTGGCTACGCTGCACAGTCCCGTTGGCCTGGCCGGAACATGGTTGATCGTTGTAGCCGCGGCCGTCTTCGGATTGGCTCACCTTTACCAAAAAGCCATGGGAGTTCTACTCACCGGGTTTGTCGGCCTGCTCTTCTGCCTGCTCTACTTCAAGACCGGATCGCTGCTGGTGCCGATTCTTCTGCACTGCCTGATTGATGAGCGCTTCGCGATTCTGCCCGCTCCGCGGACCGCGCAAACGCAGACCGCGTACGCGTAAACCGCCGAGCGATTGGGCTGCGCGCCCGCTGCGGGTACAATAAACTGGCACGCCGCAGCGGGCCCGTAGCTCAAAGGGATAGAGCATCGGATTTCTAATCCGAGGGTTGCAGGTTCGAATCCTGCCGGGCCTACCACGCTTGCGACCCGCAGTTTTTCCCACAAATCAAAACTTCAGCCCCAGAGCGCTGGCGAAAAACGCTGGCAGCGGAGACATCTTTCTACATGCGTCGACAAAGGTCGATAGAAACCGGGGGCTGCACACCTGTTTCTCCGTGAACTCGATGGCGGTCCCCATGTCACGCAGTTTGAGGTCATCCACGAATTCATGATCGCAGGGGAATCCCCGCGGCGGACGGCTCAGCTTGCTGGCCTCGTCCCAGTTCAGCAACTTGCGGACCCCGCGCCATTCCTCAGGCCGCGACACAATGGCATTGCGCACTTTGAGCAGCGTCGCCGACTCGGGATGCCAGAGTCCGGAGGCCGCGAAACATCCGCCCGGCTCGAGGTGCAGGTAGAAGCCGGGAGAATGCACGTCTTTGCCACGATGCGAAAAGCGCATGGCGATGTTCGTTTTGTACGGGCGCTTGTCGGTAGCGAAGCGCGTATCGCGGTAGATGCGAAACAACGAACCGCGCGTGGGGCGCGAATCAGCCACGAGATAAGGACTGATGTCATGCAAAGGAACGGCGAAGTCCGTGATAAAGCGCAAGGCCGGGTCGCGCACCCAGGCTTCGTATTCGCCCTTGTGAGCCAGGAACCAGTCCCGGTTGTTGTTGCGCTTGAGGCGTAGCAGAAAACGGAAAAGATCGGCGGTGAAGTAAGAGGGCATGAACAACAAAGTACGAGGGGAGGGAGACAAAAGTAAAGTAACCCGCTGCGGGACTTTCGTCGGGACACATAACGCGCCATAATGTGAAAATGGCGCGTGCTTTCCTCAGTGAAAATTGGCTTCCGAAGTCCGTCCTCTGTCTGCGCGACTACAACCGGCATAAATTTCTGCTCGATGTAATTGCGGGTGTCACGGTGGGGTTGGTGGCTCTGCCTCTGGCTATGGCTTTTGCCATTGCGTCGGGACTGACGCCGCAGGCCGGGATCTACTGTGCGATCGTCACCGGATTCCTGATCTCGGCGCTGGGCGGCTCGAAAACACAGATCGGAGGGCCCACCGGAGCTTTCGTGGTTGTAGTGGCTGGAATTGTGGCGGTGCATGGAGTGGACGGGTTGTTCATGTGCACCGTCATGGCGGGCGTGTTGCTGGTGATCATGGGGCTGACCGGGCTGGGTACAGCGGTGAAGTTCATTCCACGTCCGGTGGTGATCGGGTTTACGAATGGCATTGCGGTGCTGATCGCCAGCACGCAGGTCAAGGATTTCTTTGGCCTCCACCTCGATAAGGTTCCCGGTGTCTTCTGGCTGCGCATGGAGGCGCTGGCCGCCAACTTCCACACTCTGTCGTTTGAAGCAACGGCCCTGGCAGGGTTCACACTACTGATTTTGATCGCCTGTCGCGGCATCTCCGCGCGCATCCCGGGACCGATCGTGGCGTTGCTGCTGGCCACCTGCGCGGTCTACTTCTTCAGGCTTCCGCTGGAAACGATCGGGACCAAGTTCGGTGGAATTCCCGCGGGGCTGCCGCATCTGCAGATTCCGAAATTTCGCACCGACCTGATTCATGGACTGCTCGGCCCGGCCTTCACAGTGGCGATGCTGGGTGCGATTGAATCGCTCATGTCGGCGGTGGTCTCGGATCGGATGAGCAACGACCGTCACAATCCCAATGTTGAGTTGGTCGGGCAGGGAGTAGCCAACATAGTCTCACCGATGTTTGGCGGGTTGCCGGCCACGGGCGCGATTGCGCGCACGGCGACCAGCATCCGTTCCGGTGCGCAGTCTCCTGTAGCGGGAGTGATCCACGCCCTCACGCTGCTGTGCATTCTGCTGTTTGCCGCGCCCCTGGTCAGCTACGTGCCCATGGCGGCGCTGGCGGCGATTCTGATGATCGTCGCCTACAACATGGGAGAATGGCGCGAGATACCGCAACTGCTGAAGATGACGAAGACCGACATCAGCATCTGGCTGGTGACGTTTGCGCTGACCGTATTTGCCGATCTCACCGTCGCCGTCGAAGCCGGGATGATCCTGGCGGCGCTGCTGTTCATCAGCCGCGTGGCCTCGACGACGACGGTTTCGCAGGTGACCGACGACTATGTGGAAGACGGGCGCGTGCACATCCTGCAGGACAAGGACATCCCTTACTACGCGACGATCTTTCGCATCCACGGGCCATTTCTGTTCGGAGCGACCGACAAGATTGCTGCGGTGACAGAGAACCTCCACAAACTCCCGCCGGTTGTCATTTTGCGACTCCGAAATATGACGGCGCTCGACGCCACCGGATTGTTTGCCATCGAGGAAGTGGCTAAGCAACTCCATGCCAGCAAGCGCACGCTGATTTTGTGCGGGGCGCGAGAACAACCCTGCAAGCTGATGCATCAGGCAGAGTTCGAGGAAGTGGTGGGGAAAGAGAACATCTGCGAAAACGTGCAGGAGGCACTGCGTAGAGCCGAAGAGGTGTACGAGGGGCTGGAGGCACGAGCTGAGGTATAGAGCATCCTGTTCTCTTGAAACAGTAAGCGGCGAGTGGTCGGAGGTCCACTCGCCGCTTGCTCAGGAGGAGGGTACGATGTTCGCGCCCGAACACCGTCATCCTAGCGCACCACAGCCTGCCCAGTTAGATCACGAAGGTGCAACTCAGCGGTGTAGCAGCGAAGATTCCATTTCGGAACGGCTCCCATATCAGGACTGCTATTTCTTCGGCAGGAGCAGCACGCGCGCGGTTGCCGCCTGATTGCTCACGAGACCGCCTAAGATGACGGCACCCACCGGAGTCGAGAGGATGCCCCGGCTGTCCGCCCGCGCGTCATAGGTATCTTCGTCGACGGTCTCCCAGCGATTGCCGTGCACGTCAAACGCGAAGGTAATCGTCGAGATGTCAACGGGCTTGCCGTCGGAATCCAGGCCTTTGAAGTTGTGCACGGCGGGAGAGCCTCCCGAGAAAAGAACCTTGCCTCCGCGTGCGCCGGCCTCAATACCGAAGCGGGCCTGACCGGGATGGGGGGGGAGTTTGCTCCATGCGATCTTGTCCGGGTCCTTGCGGTCGATCTTGCCGATCCAGCACTCGTCAGAGGCGACATAGTGAGCCCCGGCGGTGTCTCTCTTGGCGCCGTCGACGTAGACGATGGCGTCGTCGGCCAAGCCACCCGCAAGACCAAAGACTGGAGTCCCGGGAAAGGGCGTGGCCTGGCTCCAGGTGTTCTTCCGCGCATCATAGACTTGCACGTTGTTGACGGGCCCATTCTTGGATCGACCGCCGACCAGATAAATGTATCGGTCGCCATCGACGCCAATCACCGCGTTGTCGACAGCTACCGGGATGTCCGCGCCACGGTACCAGCGGTGTTCTTCGACCAGGAATGAATTGACATCTGAGACGGTTAATTCCATTCCCTGCGCGTCGAGGACGTATCCGCCGAAAACAAAGATCTGACTGCGCACTCCGATAGCGGAAGCGCCCAGACGTCCGGCGACTCCCGGAACCGGGGGCACCTCCGTCCATTTCGCGCCGGCAAGGTGGAAAACGTAGCCCCGGTTGCTGACGTCATCCCAGGTTTTCTTGGGGCCGATCCCCATCAGCGAATACAACTCCAGCCCGCCTTTCAGCGATGCGACGGCGTTGTTGGTCACGCCCACGGGCATGGGGGGAAACTTGGGTTGAACCGCCGCCAACAGGAAGACGGCACCGAGCACAGGGAAGAACAGAACAGGGAGTTTCTTCATTGCTGAAATATTACGTCTTCGCGCGGGCTGGCGGCAAAGTGCGGACGCGCTTCCCCCATCCTCACTCCGCGTTTACTCAACCAAACCCTGGCGGACCGCGTGAATGTAGTCGGTATAGGCCGGCGTCTGCCCGTTTTCGCGCATATGGCTGGCAATCTGTCCGCGATGGTAAGCCGAGTGCATGATGACGTGGGTCAGAATGTCTCCGACGGTGCTGCTCCACGGCTCGCCCTTGCTGTTCTTGTAAGGAACCGGGCCGGAGAGATCGTCGGCAGTTATGCCTGAAAAATACTCGCGCCACAGGCGCGCCTGCTCGGCAGCTTCTTTCTGGCAACGCTCAAGATCGAACTCGGGCCAAACCGGAAGGCTTTGGGGTTTCCGCTTCACACGCTCCAGCCATAGGCGTTCCGCGGCAATGATGTGCGCCATCAATTGCAGCGCGCGCGGGCTGGCGGCGCTACCGGGACCGATCGCAGTCAACACTTCTCGATTGGCCCACTCGTCGTAGGCAAACTGGCGGCGCAGATGGTCCAAGAGATTCATACAGACGCCCTCTGTATTTCTAATTGGCGCGATGATTCAATCTACGATCATTCAATCCAGTCGATGGCAGGTTCCGCGCCCAAGGTTGTAACCATCCTTTCACATTTCGGGGTTAGACTGTTGGCTTGGGTTGCGTCCGGAGGATATGGGCGCCAGACAGGATGTTCTAACCTCAGATGCCGCGGAAAGCGCCATCGTCCCGAATCAGCGAAGTGGAGGAAACGGAAGCGGGCAGCGCCTCGGGCCCGGGAAAAAAAGCAGGGGAGAAATCGTTGGCCGGTGGCAAAGCGGGCGGGCCCGACGACCTGGCGCGCCTTGCCCTCAAAGCCTGCCTGATTGCGCGGGACGCGGCGTTCAACGTCAGCGACCTGCTCACGCACTCTTCCCGAATGGCCTTCCTCGCCATCAAGGACTGCGAAAAGGAACTGGACCTGATCGAACGGCAGATCGATGATCGCCTGCCAGCGGCCATCACCCGGGTCAACGAAAACCGCGCGCGACAGTTGCTTTCCAGCTTGAAGAGCACGACTGATCTGGAGCGCATTGGGGATCTGGTGATGAGCGTGGCCATGCGAGTGCAGGCCCGGACGTCGAAGATACCCGCTTCCGACGTGCGATCCCTGGTGGACATGTCCTTGGTGCTGCGCGAGATGCTCGACCTGATTCACAAAGGCTTCTCCACCCTCGACCTGGAGTGTGCGCGCAAGGTGCTGCAGATGGACAAGGAGATCGACCGCGTCTGCCACGCCTTGTTCCAAAAGCACCTTTCGGAGTCCGTGGCGCAAGGAGACACCTCGGGCTTTGAGGTGCTACTCATGGCCCAGGCCCTGGAGCGGGCCGGCGACCACACCACCAACCTCGCCGAAGACCTCTACAGCCTGATCGAAGGGCGCAGCCTGCGGCACGCACCTAAGAAGAAAGCCGCGAACTGACAAATTCATCGTTCGTTAACAATCGGGCAACATTCGCGCAACATTACCCCAATACAGTTTTGAAGGCATCGCCTCCTGCACATCAGGCCGAGATCTCATGGGGCAGCCTGAAAGCAATGCATCTGCCAGCCGAATTCTGCGAGCCCGCCGACAAGACCAGCGTCAGCCCATTCCGCCCGCTCATTTTTGTCGTAGAGGACGACGAGGACATTGCCCGCCTCATCTCTCATAATCTGCAGCAGGCCGGATACGACGTGCAGAGTTTTGTCAGCGGCGCGTCGGTGCTGAGCGAAGCGGTGCGCGAAATGCCGGCGCTGTTCCTTCTGGATGTGATGCTGCCCGGCACCGACGGGTTTGAGATCTGCCGCCATATCCGCCAGACCCCGGCGCTGTCTGCCACTCCGATCATTTTTCTGACCGCAAAGACGGCGGAGGCGGACCGGGTCAAAGGCCTGGAACTGGGAGGTGACGACTACATCACCAAACCTTTCAGCCCGCGCGAGCTGGTGGCACGCATTCGCAGCGTGATGCGAGGATTGAGTCACTCGCCGCAGGTCAGCGAAGTCCTGCGCCTGGGCGATCTCGAAATCGATGTTTCTTCCATGACGGTGCAGGTGCAGGGCCGGACGGTCGTCACCACGGTGCGCGAATTCCGCCTGCTGGAATACCTGGCCACGCATCGCGGGCGGGTGCTGACCCGCGACCAGTTGCTCGACGCCGTATGGAAGGAAACGCCATTCGTGACGCCGCGATCCATCGACGTCTACATTCGCCGCCTGCGCGAAAAGATCGAGTCTGACCCTCGCCGTCCCCAATACCTGAAAACGCTGCGCGGCATCGGCTACCGCTTCGAAGTACCGAGATAGGCCGCCGACTCCCCGATACGGGCGATTTCTTCTTTTCATTTCACAGTCCGCACGCCTCGTTTATCCTTTTCTATCCTCACGCTGATGGCCGCGAAGCAATTCAAATCGTTCTGGAAAGCCGACGACCAGGCGGTGCGCCTTGCGGAACTGACGGCGCATTCGAACGAGGCTGTCAAGGACACCCCATTGCGACGCGATGTCCGCTCGCTGGGGGCAGTGCTGGGACAAGTAATGGTGGAGCAGGTGGGGCCGGAACTGCTCGAATCGGTCGAGGAACTGAGGCGGCTCCTCATTGAACATCGCGAGTCGTCGCGGCGGAATCCCGGCAAGGCGCCCACATCCCCGCTGATGGCGAAAGCGCAGGAGATTGTCTCGCGGATGGACGTGGAGCGCGCCTATCAGGTCACCAAAGCCTTCGCTACATACTTTGAGCTCACGAATCTGGCGGAGACCAACCACCGCAAGCGCCGGCGCCGGGCGGGGAAGCTGGACAGCGCGCACCGGCCTCTGCCCGGGTCGTTTCGGGGAACGCTGGCGCGCATGAAGGAAGCGGGAATTGCAGGTGAGGCTGCCCTGCGGGCGCTGCGCGAAATCGAGATCACTCCGGTCTTCACCGCGCATCCCACCGAAGTGGCGCGGCAGACGGTCTTGTTGAAACGGCGCCGCATTGGGCAACAGCTCGAGCGACTCGACCGGCTTCCGCTTACCACAGAGGAAGCAGAAGACTGTGAAAAGAGCATTCGCGCCGAAGTCACCTCCCTGTGGCAAACCGACGAGGTGCGGCTGGCAAAACCGACCGTCGACGACGAGATCCGCATGGGCTTGCGATACTTTCGCCTTTCGCTGTTCACTGCTTTGCCCAGGATTTATGCCGAGGTAATGGAAGCGTTCCGCGACGTCTACGGGCTCAAAGTTGCCGAAGGCGTCCTGCCCGATCTGGTGCGATTCGGCTCGTGGATTGGCGGAGACCGCGACGGCAATCCCATGGTCAAGCCGGAGTGCCTGCGCGCAGCGCTGGGGATGGCACGTGACCTGATTCTGCGGGAGTACGTCGGCGACGTTGAGTCGCTGAGCGACCGGCTCAGCTCTTCGCAACGGCAGACCGGGATTTCCTGCGAATTGCGCGCACAATTGGCGCATTACGAACACACGATTGCCGGCGTACACCTGGCGTGGGGGCCTCTCAACACTGCGGAGAGCTATCGCCGATTTCTCTCCTATATGTTCCATAAGCTGCAGCAGACCCGTGAAGCTTCGACGGCTGCGGGCGCGTACCGCAGCGCTGCAGAGTTCGAGCGCGATCTTGCGCTGGTCGAAAGCAGCCTGCAGTCGAACTGCGGACAGCTGCTCGCTCGCTCCTACGTCACTTCCCTGCTGCGGAAAGTGCGCACCTTCGGCTTCCACCTGCATAGCCTCGATGTTCGCCAGCACGCGGCCGTGCACACCCGGGCACTGAACGAGATAGGGCCCGGCCTGAAGGGCGTCCCCGCAACGGCAGTCAGCCGCGAATTGTTAGAGACCTTTCGGACCATCGCGCAACTGAAGCGTGAATTCCCCGTTCACTCGATTCGCCGCTACGTGATCAGCGGCGCGGCGTCAGAAGATGACGTGCTCGCTGTAGTTCGTCTGGCTCGGGCAGGCGGAATTCAGATTGCGGGGTCAAGCAGCGATCCGGGGCTCATGCCTGTGCCGCTTTTCGAATCGATCGCCGCACTGCGCGCGGCCGGCGGCGTCATGCGCCGTCTGTGGAACGACGCCGACTATCAGCCTCTGCTCGATTCCTGGGGACGCTGGCAGGAAGTCATGCTGGGCTACTCGGACTCGAACAAAGATGGCGGGATGCTTACCAGTACCTGGGAATTGTACAAAGCACATCGCGAACTGCACTGCGCGGCGTCGGAATCGAACATAAAACTGCGACTCTTCCATGGCCGGGGCGGAACCGTTGGCCGCGGCGGCGGACCAACTCACTCTGCCATCCTCGCCCAACCGCCCGGTTGTTTCTCGGGACACATTCGCCTCACCGAGCAGGGCGAAGTTCTGAACTGGAAGTACTCTGACCCGATCCTGGCTGAGTGGAATCTGGAACTGATGATCGCGGCCAGCATGGAAGCGCGGTTGCGGCCTGCATCGGGATCCGGGTATTCCGTGCACTGGGAAGAAGCCATGGACGAGATGTCGCAGGAAGCGTTCCACGTTTATCGGCGACAGATCGCGGACAATCCCGAAGTGCTGGAGTACTTCTACCAGGCCACGCCGGTGAACGAGCTAGATACGGCGCGGATCGGGTCGCGCCCCTCGCGGCGTGCCCAAGGCCGAGGGCTTGAAGATCTGCGCGCCATCCCCTGGGTCTTCGGATGGATGCAGAGCCGCCATGCCCTACCCGCGTGGTTTGGCGTGGGGCACGCCCTGCAGTGCTTCGCCAAAAGCCGCCCCGGCCATGAGCAGCTTTTGCGCCAGATGGCACGCGGCTTCCCGCTGTTCTCCGATCTTCTGCGAAACGTCGAACTGGGAATGGCCAAGGCCGATCTCGGGATCGCCCGCGTCTATTCGGGGCTGGTGCAAAATGCGGCCGTGAGAGAGCGCGTGTTCTCGATGCTGGAAGACGAGTTCCTGCGATCCCGGCGGATGCTTCTCCGGGTTACCGGCCAGCGCGAATTGTTGAGCCGCAATCGTGTGTTGGCTCGTTCCATCCGCTTGCGCAATCCGTATGTCGATCCCATGAGCCTGATTCAGGTAGAACTCTTGCGGCGCAAGCAACGAGGACAGGAGGGATCGGAACTGGACTATCCCTTGGGTGCGACCATCAATGGGATCGCCGCCGGACTGCATAACACAGGATGACAACGGCTGAGGATGAGTGCCGGCCCTTGCGGGATGGAGCCATCAAACACGCGCCCGCACAATGGTGAGGTTTTAAGCGCGCCAGCGATCTCTGCGCTAACCTCACGTCTACCATGCCGTCTGATAATCTTGAATGGTCTCGGGTTGGATTGTTTTTCCCCACTCTTTCGTGAAACTTTCCGCATCTATGCGTATCTTCCACCGGACTTGTCTGTTTATCCCAACCATCATGGGTTCTCCCAAAAGGTGCTACATGTCTACTTTACGTTTCACTGCAGCGCTGCTGCTGAGCGTTACGATACCGGCTGTATGGTCTGCGCAGTGCGCATTCGCACAGAATGCCTCCTCCGAACAGGGAGGAGCTCAGCTCGAGCATTTTGATCCAAACCTGGTCGACAAGACCCTCGACCCCTGCAACGATTTCTACAAATACGCCTGCAACAAATGGCTCACGGCCAACCCCATTCCGCCCGACGAGGTGTTTTGGGGCAGCGGCAGCAGCCTGCAGTTGTGGAACGAAAACCTGCTGCGGGAAACCCTCGAAGCCGCCAGCGCCAACGATCCGAAGCGGAACCCCAACCAGCAGAAGATCGGCGACTACTGGACTGCCTGCATGGACGAGAGCGGTATCGAAGCCGCCGGCATCAAGCCGCTCCGGCCCGAACTGGATCGCATCGCGGTCTTGAAGTCGAAGAAAGAAATCACGCTGGAGATCGCGCGTTTGCACCATCTCTATGCCGGAGCATGGGAACAATCGGACAATCAGACCAATGCACCTTTGTTCGGCTTCACCGGGCAACAGGACTATGACGATGCCTCCAAGGTAGTGGGACAGATTGACCAGGGGGGACTAAGTCTTCCCAACCGCGACTATTACCTGAATACTGACGAGAAATCGCTGGACGTGCTCAAGAAATACCGCGCTCACGTGCAGAAGATGTTCGTGCTGACGGGGGAAACGGAAACGCAGGCCGCCGCCGACGCGGGCACTGTGACTGAACTGGAAACTGCCCTGGCGAAGGCGCAGATGGACAACATAAAGCGCCGCGACCCCGCGAACATGAACAACAAGATGAGCCTGGCCGAGGTACGCAAGCTGGCTCCCGCCATCGATTGGGATGGCTATCTGAAGGCGGTGAACGCTCCAGACAGCGATCACTATATCGTCACCTCGCCCGCCTTCTTCCGTACTGAAAGCAAGTTGATCGAGGAGCATCCGTTGAAGCACTGGCAAGCCTACCTGCGCTGGCAGGTGATCCATCACTCGGCGCCGTTTCTGAACAAGGCGCTGGTGGATGAGGATTTCGCGTTCTTCGGTCACACGCTGGCAGGCGCGGAACAATTGCCTCCGCGCTGGCGCCGCTGCGTGAACGCGGCCGATCACGATTTGGGTGAAGCGCTGGGCCAGGCCTACGTCGACCGTGCATTTCCGCCCGAGAGCAAGGCGCGTACCCTGCAGATGGTGCACGCGATCGAAAAGGCACTCAACGCCGACATTCATAGCCTCGACTGGATGTCCCCCGCCACCAGAGAACAGGCAGCCGCCAAGCTGAAAGGGATTGAGGACATCATCGGCTATCCCTCGCGGTGGCGCGACTACTCCTCGGTCAAGATCACCCGCGACAGCTACCTGGACAACGCCGCTCAGGCGTCGTCGTTCGAGTTCGAGCGCTGGGTAGCAAAAGTCGGCAAGCCGGTAGACCGCACCGAGTGGGCCATGACTCCTCCGACCATCAACGCTTACTATCAGCCGCAGCTCAATACGATCAATTTCCCTGCCGGCATTTTGCAGCCACCCTACTTCGATCCCTCGCAGGATGACGCCGTGAACTACGGCGCCATCGGGATGGTGATTGGGCACGAAATCATCCACGGATTCGACGACGAGGGGCGCAAGTACGACGCCCGGGGCAATCTGCGCGACTGGTGGACGACCACCGACGCCAAGCAGTACGACGAGCGCGGCAAATGCATCTCGGACGAATACACCCAGGACGTGCCCGAGGCAGGTCCGGGCGTCCGGCAAAATGGTTTGCTGACGCAGGGAGAAGATACGGCTGACAACGGCGGAATTCGTCTGGCCCTGTTCGCGCTCGCCGACACGCTCAAGCAGCAGGGGAAGTCGCTCGACGACAAGGGAGTGGATGGGTGGACCTATCGACAGCGTTTCTTCCTGTCTTTCGCCAATTCATGGTGCGCGAACATACGCCCGGAGATCGCGCGCCTGGCGGTGACCACGGACCCGCACTCCCTGTCCAGTTTCCGCATCGACAACGTGGTCTCGAACATGCCGGAATTCCAACAGGCTTTCGGATGCAAGGCCGGACAGCGCATGGTGAGAGCCAATGCCTGCCGCGTGTGGTAAGCGACTCGCAAAGAAAAGGGCCGGCGCAATGCCGGCCCGTTCTCGCGCAATCCAGCCGCGCTATTTGTTGATGTCCTCCTTAGCCTGCAGGCGCTTGATATAGTTTTCGATAATGGTTTTGTTGTTGTCTGGTGCTGCCGGCAACGCAAGCTTCATTTCCTTCACCGCGTTGTCGTAATCGCCCTGGCCGCTGTAGACACGAGCCATTCCCGCATGTGTAAGCCAGTCATTGGGAAACCTCTTGGCCAGCGAACCGTAGATGGCGAATGCTTCATCCTGCTTCTTCTCCCCCTGCAGCTGCCGAGCGTAGGTGTAGAGCTGTCCCGCATTTCCCATGTCCAGCGCTTTCGCCCGGACTGGCGCGGCGTCGCTGTTTCGTCCCATGGCTTCGAGAATGCGCGACTTGTTCATCAGGTTGTCATAGCGCTCTTCGTTCTGGATCGACTGCTCCTCGTACTTCAGCGCTTCGTCCAGATTGATCTTGTTGGCCAGGAAGTAACCAGCCGCATCGTCCCAACCCTCCCAGTAGTACTGGTTGAGGCCATGAACTTGCCGGTGAATGCTGGCCGTGACGAGGTCATTGACACTGACCGAGACCTTGAAGGGAACGGCAACTTTATCCCAGCGCATGGTGACGACGGTGGAGTCCGGCTTGACGTCGTCGAAATCGTAGGCCAGCGCGTCGTGGAGCTCGGCGGGCTGCGGCTTTACGTTGACGCGCAGGGCGTCATCTTCCTTTTTGTAGGTAAAGCTGCCCCAGTCCCTGGAATCTTTCGAGAAGATTACCGTCCACTGGCTCTCGCCCGGAATCATGTGCAGGCCATAGCTTCCCTTGTCGAGGGCCTGGCCTTCGACCGTGACCGGATCGCTAAACGTAATGGTGGTATTCTCGTTGGCCCCGGCGCGCCAGACTTCGCCGTACGGCACAAGCTTGCCCCAGATCTGGCGGCCATTGGCCAGCGGGCGATGGTAGTTGATCGTGATGTCGGTGATGCCGATGCGTTGCAGCACCCGGGCATGCTGGCTGGCCCGGGGCAGATCGAGCATCAGGGTTTCAGGACTGGCGGTCTGAGCGTGGGTGAGGCCTGCGAAGCACAAAATGCTGAGCAGCAGGGGAAACAACCGAAATCTCTGCATAGAGAAGCTCCTTGGCGGTAAGTGGGATCTCGCGGCCGAATGTGCAGCGAGTGCGACCAACGGACACATGCATCAGTCTGTGCCTGATGGGTTTAGACGCCTGCCTGAGGCCAAGGTGAGCAAGGGACTGTGAGGGCGTACGAAACTCAGAAGCGCAGGCCGAAGCCTGAAGTCAGCTGGATCGTGTGCCGCACGTCTTCCGGTGCCAGCGTGGGTTGTGGGAGCAGCCCCACCACTTCGCGCGATCCGATCCGCCAGATGGTATCTCCCGCGTCGAAGCGGAGCATGGTGTGCCGCGAAGTGTAGACCTCGATCACGCCTCCTACATCGAGCACGGCGTGGGTGATTGGAGTGAAAGGCAGTTGCGCAGGCGCCATAACGCCGCTGAAGAAATGGTCCAGCGTCTGGTCGAAGTGCAGAAATCCCGGACGCGCCTTGGCAAAATAGCCGAAACGGCCTCTGCGAAATCCGGCCTTAACTCCGAACAGGCCTTCGATCGCGTTCCCGCCAGACTGAAAATTCACCAGGCGACCGGAATGATTCGGGAAATACATCAGCGAGCCATCAATTGCAAGGTGGGCTGGCAGGTTGTAGGCAAACCAGCCTCCTCCGCCCATGCCGGTGTTCACCTGATTCCCGGTAAAAGAAAGATCCAGAGAATTGCCCTTGGTCAGGCTGCCGAACTGGCCTCCCACTTCAACTCTTGCGTCTTGCGGGTTGATTCGAATTACTTGTTGTGGCTCGTCACGCAGCGTTCCCAGACGGTACCCTATTCCTAGCGCCATGCGCAGCGACGGTTGCATGCCACCGGGAAGCGAAACCGAAGCAATGAAATTCGGCGACTGGCGAATGCTCGCCGACCGGTCATACATCGCGATCGTGCCATCCTGCACGTCAAAGCGCACCACCAATCTGCGGGTGGGATACGCCTCTACTCCTCCGCCCAACAGGAGGGCAAAGTTCTTCACCGGAGCAAAGCTACAGGTGAAAATCGCAGGCGGAGTGGCGATCGGAATGCATTCATGAGTGAAGCGAACCAGTCCCGGCTGTATCGTTGCGAAAAGGCTCCAGCGCTCTCCACGGTAAATCGAAATCCTCGGCCCTGCATGGAACTGGACTGTGCGCCCACCCTCCTGGGGATAGAGCAACGGGGAAAAATGCCGCGGATACCACTCCGCAGCGGCTTCGATGGCCAGAAGGCGGGAGACGTTCCAGTCCACGTATCCGCCCGGCCCGAATATCGTGTCGTGATGGGCCGGACTGGGTGGGAAGGGCAATTCGTCGAATGTCGGCTGAGAAAATCGCAGCAGGGATCCCTGCATTCCGGCTTCGAACGGGCTGGTAGCGGTTTGGGCCTCCATCGTCCCACCTGTGGCGAGAAGCATTCCCAGCAGAAAAACTCGCGCTAAGGGCCGCGCGCGCTTGCATCTTGCGATCATGAATCAACCTTTCGTAAGCCTGATTTTTCGACGGATGTGCGCCTGAATGCATTGAGAAAATGGGGTTTATTCAGCGTTAACGATCAGGGTTTGCAGGGCAGGGATGCTGCCTAGAAAGAATGCGGCAGTTTTCGAATCTTGCATTTGAAAATTCTGACTTGACAAATAAGCCCCCCCAAGCACAGAATTCTCGCAGGCGAATAAAAAGCGAAAACTGCCTCCGTGGCCACGCTATGAGCGCACCAGCCCCGGCGTTCCCTGAAATCTTTCCGAGGAATCTATGTCTTCCGCAGTGGTTTCCACTTCGGCGGCCCTGGGCCGCCGTTTTGTCTTTGACGACGAAGAGGCTGAGGTGCGCTCAGGAAAAGTCCTTCCTTCGACAATCAATATTCAACCATCATCATTTCCTGCAATCAGCAATCGAAAATCGGCAATCGAAAATTCCGTTATCCCCGCCTCGCGGCTTGTCATCCGTCCCGCACCCGAAATGGTCTCCAGCGGCATCCCCGCTATCGACGCCTTGACCGGTGGCCTGCCCCGGGGATGCCTGACCGAAATCTGCGGCGCAGCGTCTTCGGGACGTACCACCTTGCTTCTGGCTGCTCTGGCCGCCACCACTGCCCGCGGAGAATGTTGCGTGGTGGTCGATGCCGGCGATGCGCTCGATCCACATTCCGCCGCGGCGGCTGGCGTCGAACTGGATCGGCTGCTGTGGGTACGCTGCGGAGAATCTTTACCACGGAGGCACGGAGGCACAGAGAAAGGCAAAGTGAATTCTGCATTCCGCGAGAGGCGAGCCGGGGATAATCAGGCCGAGCACCGGATCGAGCAGGCCCTGCAGGCTACCGACTTGCTGCTGGAAAGCGGGGGCTTCGGGCTGATCGTGCTCGATCTCGGCGATATTTCTTCCCAAGCGGCCCGCCGCATTCCGCTCACAACCTGGTTCCGCTTCCGCCGTGCCGTTGAGTACAAGCCCACGATTCTGCTGGCCATCGAGCAGCAGCCCATCGCCGGAAGCTGTTCTTCCCTGCTGCTGCAATTGGGGTGGGCGAATCACGAATTCGAAGAGATCGGACCAACGCACGCGCATTTGCTGACCGGACTGGATTTCACAGCGGAAATCATTCGTTCGCGACTGGAACGCAAGCCCGCTCGCTCTACCGCGGCTTTTTGCAGCCAAACTGCGTGGGCGGGATGAAGGAAACTGGCCCATTGAATCATTGATTCAATGTCTCAGTGACTCAATGACTCAATGACTAAATCGCTCAATGAATAAACGTCATCATGCCGTTTGCCTGCATCTACGTGCCGAATTTTTCCGTTGCCGCCGTTCTCCGCGTCGAGCCGGAACTGCGGGCACGAGCCGTCGCCATTCTTGAGGGCAAGCCTCCACTGGAAAAAATTATTGCGGTGAATGAAAAGGCCCGCCGCATGGGCATTGCAGCGGATATGACCAGGACGCAAGCCGAGTTGTGCCCGGACCTGGCCTTGCGCCCACGTTCTCCGCTGCAGGAATCCGCTGCCCATGCAGCCTTGCTCGACTGTGCTCAGACTTTCTCGCCCTGCGTGGAAGACGCAGCTTGCGATACCGCCTTGCTCGATCTCGCGGGCATGGAATCCCTTTTCGGATCGCTGGCGGAAATTACTCGTGCCATCTGGGATCGCGCCGCTGCACTCGGTTTCGAAACCAACGTCGGCGCAGCTTCCAATCCTGATGCAGCCATGCTCGCTGCCCGCGGATTGTGTGGCGCGGGCACTTTTGCCCGCGTGGGCGTCGCCGTAATTCCCCCGGGCCAGGAAGCCGAGCAACTGGGATCGCTGCCGGTAGAAGTTTTATTTGCCGATCATTTTTTGGAAGGCGAGCAAAAAGAGCATGCCGCGCGCCTGCTCGAAACTTTTGATCGCTGGGGCATTCGCAACCTGCGCGCGCTGGCCGGGCTGCCGTCAATTGCGCTCAGCGAACGCCTCGGACAGGAAGGCCTGCACCTGCAGCAACTGGCGCGCGGAACCGCATCGCGCACTCTGGTTCCTGTGGAAGCGCCGCTGATCTTTGAAGAAGCGGTGGAACTGGAGCACCCGATTGTTCTGCTCGAACCTCTCGCCTTTTTGCTCAATCGCCTGCTCGAGCAGCTGTGCGCGCGCCTGGCCTCGCGTGCATGGGCCACGCAGGAGCTGCGCCTCACGCTGGAACTCGATCCGTCATTCAAGGAGGAATCAGAAACCTTCAGTCAACAATTTCTTCCGCAATTGGAAATCGGCAATCGGCAATCGAAAATTCATTTTCCCCGCACCCTGCGCTTGCCGCTGCCCATGCTCGATCCCAAAACGTTTCTCAAATTGCTGCAGCTGGATTTGCACGCCCATCCTCCGGGCGCACCCATCGTGAAGATCCATCTGGCCGCCGAACCGGCGCGGCCGCGTTCGGCACAGGGAGGGCTGTTTTTGCCTCCTTCTCCAGAACCGGAAAAACTCGAGCTTACCCTCGCGCGCATCGCGGGTCTGGTGGGCGAGCAGAAAGTCGGAGCAATGGAACTGCTTGACACGAATCATCCTGCCGGATTTCGCATGCGGCGTTTCGGGGAGCAAGGTTCGGAGAAAGGCCAGCGCGAGAAAGCCTGCGCTTCTGCAGAACAACAATCGGTTGTTACCGCTCTGCGGCGCTTTCGCCCGCCATTACGCGCCAGTGTCACTCTCGAGAACGGCCAACCTGTGTATTTGGGCTATCAGAAAAAAGACGTGCAGGGCCGTGTGCTCTGGAAGGCCGGCCCGTGGCGCTTTTCCGGCGACTGGTGGGAACGCGAGGCCTGGGCGCGTGATGAATGGGACATCGCGGTGCAAAGTGACAACACGATTGCTCTTTATCGTCTGGTGCACGATCTGCTCGGCGGCAACTGGTTCGTGGAAGGAACGTATGACTGACAAAAAGTACTCAGTACCCAGTACTCAGTACTCAGTTGTAAAGCAGTTTCACATACTGAGTACTGAGTACTAGGTACTGGGTACTAGGTACTAGGTACTGGGTACTTGTTCATCGAACTTCACGCCCGTTCTGCTTTCAGCTTTCTCGAGGGCGCTTCCCTGCCCGAGGAGTTGGTCTCGACCTGCGCGCAGTTTGGAATGCCCGCCATGGCTTTGCTCGACACCGACGGCGTATACGGCGTGCCCCGTTTTCATTTGGCGGCACAAAAAGCAAAGATCAAGGCGCACATCGGGGCGGAGGTCACGTGTATGCCGTTTGGGCGCAGCACACAATTTCCGATTGCCGATTGCCGATTGCCGACTGAAAAACGACAGTCAGCTATAAATCAATCAATCAGCAATCAATCAACAATTCGTTCCAAACTCGACAATCGGCAATCGACAATCGGAAATTCCTTCCGCCTTCCTCTGCTTGTTGCCACCCGTGCGGGCTATCAGAATCTCTGCCGCCTGATCACCAAAATGAAGCTGCGCGCCAAGAAAGGCGAAGGCGCGGCGGTCACCCCACAAGAACTACAAGAGCATGCCTCCGGTCTAGTCTGCCTGACCGGCGGCGCAGAAGGACTGTTGGCAGCGGCGCTGCAACAGGGCGGCATTGAAGAAGCTAAACGGCAAGTCGATCAACTGATCGGAATCTTTGGCCCCGGCAACGTTTACGTCGAACTGCAGCGCCATTTCCAGCGCGAAGAAGAATCCCGCAACCGCGCCGCAATTGACATTGCTCATGCGCTGCATCTTCCTCTGCTCGCCACCAACGGAGTCTGCTACGCCACCGCCAAAGCTCGCGAACTGTGCGACGCATTCACTGCGATCCGCCATCACCGAACGCTTTCGACCGCCGGGTGCTTGCTCTCCCGCAACTCTGAGCGCTATCTGAAATCTCCGCAGGAAATGCAGCAACTCTTCGCCGACCTGCCCGAAGCCATTAGCAATACAGTTGGACTTTCGAATCGCCTGGAATTCACGCTCAACGATCTGGGCTACGAATTCCCGCGTTATCCCGTGCCCGAAGGCGAAACCATGAATACATTTCTGCGCGAGCGCGCCTGGGAAGGCTTTCGCGAGCGCTATGGCCGCAAGTCACAAGACTTGCAAGCCCGCGCCCGCCTGCAAATCGAAAAAGAATTGAAGCTCATCGAAAAACTCAAGCTCGCCGGATATTTCCTCATCGTCTGGGATCTCATCCGCTACTGTCGCGAACAAAACATCCTGGTGCAAGGACGCGGATCGGCTGCCAACAGCGCCGTCTGCTACTCACTCGGCATCACTGCGGTCGATGCCGTCAGCATGGAATTGCTCTTCGAGCGTTTCCTTTCCGAAGAGCGCGGCGAATGGCCCGATATTGATCTCGACCTGCCCTCGGGCGACGAGCGCGAAAAAGTCATCCAGTATGTTTACCAGCGGTATGGCGAACGCGGCGCGGCCATGACCGCGAACGTGATCACCTACCGCAATCGCATGGCAGCGCGTGAAATGGGCAAGGCGATGGGATTTGATCCGGAAACGCTTACGAAGATTTCTGCCGCTGTCGCTACCTGGGAATTTCGCGACGAAAACGACGCGCTTGACCGCCGCTTCCGCGACGCCGGACTCGATCTCGCTCATCCCCGCCTGCGCAAATATTACGAGCTTTGCCTCGCCGTGCAGGACATGCCGCGGCATCTTGGCCAGCATTCCGGCGGCATGGTCATCTGCCAGGGACAGCTCGATTCTGTCGTGCCGCTAGAACCCGCGTCCATGCCCGGCCGCGTCGTGGTGCAGTGGGACAAAGAAGACTGCGCCGACATGGGCATCATCAAAGTCGACCTGCTTGGCCTGGGAATGATGGCCGTGCTCAAAGATTCGCTCGAACTCATTCGCGACTACTATCGGGAAGAAGTCGATCTGGCGCATCTTCCACAGGATGATTCGCAGGTGTACTCCGCGCTGCAGCAAGCTGACACCATCGGGCTTTTCCAGGTGGAAAGCCGCGCGCAAATGTCGTGCCTGCCGCGCCTGCGCCCCATGCGCTTTTATGACATCGTCGTGCAGGTCGCGATCATCCGCCCCGGGCCGATCGTCGGCCAGATGGTGAATCCATTTTTGCAGCGCCGCCAGGGCAAAGAAGAAGTCACGTATGCGCACCCTTCGCTCGAACCCGTGCTCAGGCGCACACTCGGTGTCCCGCTCTTTCAGGAGCAACTGCTGCGCATTGCCATGATCGCCGCCAATTTCACTGGAGGCGAAGCCGAAGAACTGCGCCGCGCCATGGGCTTCAAGCGCTCGCAGGCGCGCATGAAAGAAATCGAAGCCAGGCTGCGCGTCGGCATGACGCAAAACGGCATCTCCGCCAAAGCGCAGGAAGAAATTATTCTCTCCATCACTTCGTTTGCGCTTTACGGTTTCCCCGAGTCGCACGCCGCCAGTTTCGCGCTCATCGCCTACGCCAGCACGTTTCTAAAATGCCACTACCTGGCCGCATTCACTGCCGCTCTGCTCAATAACCAGCCCATGGGGTTTTATTCTCCGGCGACCATCGTCAAAGATGCGCAGCGTCATGGGCTGAAAGTACTGCCGGTCGATGTGACGCGCTCGGATTGGAATTGCACGCTGGAAGCAGTAGTCAGGAGTCAGGAGTCAGGAACCAGTAAAGTCGTTGGTCATTGGTCGTCGGTCGTTAGCCAAGGAGAGTTGGAGGAGAGGCCCAGCCCTAACGATAGGCCCACAGACCAGTCCCGCAAGGGACGGCATTCGTTAGCTCAGGACGTAAGTCCTGGGAAAGCGCCGGTTATATGGAACGAGTCCCGCAGGGACGGCACTGAGCTCGCTGGCACAATCGCACTGCGTATGGGTCTGCGTTACGTCCGCGGCCTGCGCGAGGAGGCCGTCCGCTCCCTCATCCTCGAACGCACAAGCGCACCCTTCACTTCCATCCATGACCTCACTCGCCGCGTGCCCGACCTGCGCAGGGACGAACTCACCACTCTTGCGGAAATTGGCGCGTTGAATGCAATGGCCAGTGGTCAGCGGTCAGTGAGCAAATTGTCGATTGCCGATTGCCAATTTCCGATTGAAACAATTCCGACTCCCCATCATTCAACCATCAACAATCAGCAATCAACAATTCCCAAAATCGGCAATCGGAAATCGACACTTGGAAATTCGCTCCACCGCCGCGACGCGCTCTGGCAAGTGGAACGAGCCGTACGTACATCTGGCCCGCTGCTCGAACAACAAGCTGAACCCGACTCCCCTTCGCCGCTCGCACCCATGAACCACGAAGAGCGCCTGGTCGCCGACTTCCACGGCACCGGACTCACCGTCGGCCCGCATCCTATGGCTTATCGCCGCGCCTGGCTCAATGCCATGGGCATTCGCCGCGCCAGCGAACTGCGCGACATTCCCAGCGGCAAGAGTCTGCGCATCGGAGGCTGCGTCATCACCCGTCAGCGCCCCGGCACGGCGAAAGGATTTGTGTTTATCAGCCTGGAAGATGAAACCGGCGTGGCCAACGCCATCATCACACCCGATCTGTTTCACCAGAACCGCCTGCTGCTGGCCAGCGAGCGATTCCTCGCGATCGAAGGAATTCTGCAGAATCAGGACAACGTTATCTCCGTCCGCGCCGAACGCGTGCAACCGCTGTTCGTCACCAAAGCGGAAACCGTTTCACATGATTTCCACTAAGATCTTTCACCACGGAGACACGGAGTCACAGAGAAAAATCTATAGCCACGGATCACACGGATTTCAATCAACCGCTAATCAAGAATTTCTCCGTGCCTCCGTGGTGAAGAATGCTTTCACTTCCCCACGTAGCTCACTCGCCAGATCGAGTTCGAGCCATCGTCGCTGACCAGCAACGAGCCATCCGGCGCGACCGTGATCCCCACCGGACGCCCCCACACCTGGCCGTCCGGCAGTACGAACCCAGTCAGGAAATCTTCATATTCACCCGTCGCGTGGCCGGTTTGGTGCAATGGTACTCGGATCACTTCATACCCCGCGCGGGTCGCCTTGTTCCACGATCCGTGCTCGGAGGCAAAGATGTCTCCTCTGTACTCGGCGGGAAACTTGTCCGCCTCATAAAACGTCAATTCCAGCGAAGCACTATGCGGCTGCAAAAGCACGTCCGGGACGATCGTCTTGTCCTTCAGTTCGGGATGCTTGCCCTTGTGCCGCGGATCCTGGTGCGGCCCGATATACCACCAGGGCCAGCCGTAGAAGCCGCCTTCCTGCACATGCGTGATGTAGTCCGGGACGAGGTTGTCGCCGAGTGCATCACGCTCATTCACGGAACACCACAGTTCGCCCGTCTGCGGGTTGACCGCAATTCCGCCGCCCGCGTTGCGAATGCCTGAGGCATAAACGCTGAGCACGCAGTTGCCAGCATCGCACACCAGAATGTCGGCACGGTCTTTCTCTGCCGGATGCGTATCTGGATCGTCGACATTCGATCCAGAGCCAACCGCGACAAATAGTTTCTTACCGTCATTCGAGAATTCGACCGCACGCGTCCAATGGCCAAAAGAAGTGGAGGGCAAGTCGGCGAGGTGCTGCGCGGGACCGCTGGCCTTCATGTCGCCGTTGTGATAGGGAAAGCGAATCAGTTCGTTGGTATTGCCGATATAGACCCACTGCGGGTCCGGCCCCGGAGGATAAAACGCAATTCCGTAAGGCTCCTTCAACCCGCTGGCAAAAACCGCTGACTGCTCGGCCTTGCCATCGCTGGTGATTCCGCGGAATACGCGTATGCGGCCCGGATCGCTCTCCGCGAGAAAAGTATCGCCATTGGGCGCGGTGCGCAGCCATCGCGGATTGTCGAGCCCGGACGCATACATTTCGACTTTGAACCCTGCGGGAGCCACAGGCCAGCCATTCGCCGGACGCGCCGCCACATCCGGCCCGTTGTCCGCCGACTTGCTCACATACGGCTGCGGGAGATCGTTTACTGTAATCTTGCGCGTGGTCCCCGGTGACTCGTAGCGGTAGTCCGTGAACGGCGCCTGCGGAGACGGGTCCTTTACTTTCTCTGCGGTCGCTGCCGGAGTTGGGGCCGGAGCCACTGTCGTAGCCTTACCCGATGCCAGCGCTTGCACGTAGGTCACAATCCGCCAGCGAGATTCTTCCGGCAAGAATGCCCACGCCGGCATGCCACTGTCGGTGTCGCCTTTGGTGATGAACCAGAACATCTCGCCCGAACTCACACCTTTCAGTTTGCCGTTGACCAGGGACGGTACGCTGCCCGTGCCTTTCCCCGTTCTTCCATGACAAGAGAGGCAGTTGCTGGCATAGAGCGTCTTGCCGGCATCCACCGCCGACTGCTGTCCCTCGTAGGGATTTTTCATGGCTTTCGCCGAGGCGGGCGCGTTGTGAAAAGGCTCATCGGCCGCGTACATCGCGGCGACGGCCAGAAAGGCGAAACCGAAGGCAACAAGCGTGTTGCTGACCAGGCGCATGAGAGTCCTCACGGGAAAATTTCCCCCTTAGATTACACGGCCTGCGTTGAGGTTGCGAACTTCGAGGCTCGCTGCTTTCAGCCTGCGGAAATTACTTCATAGGGACGCATCATCTCGTTGTCCTCGTGCTCGAGGATATGGCATCTTTGGGCAGATTCAACCCATCTTCCACGCCGTCGCGAATCAAGAATGTTCCCACCAGCCCGGCATAGACATTCAGACGATTGATCCCCAAAGCGTGATCGTGATACCAGAAGCGAACCTCACAGCGGGGTGACTGTAGCGGGACGGGACGGCGACCGCGGCAAGACGACTTTCACAGAGCAGCCATGGCCAAGGGGTCGGTTGCCAATCTCGATCCTTCCCCCGTGGGCCTCGGCGATCTGGCGGGAGAGGACGAGTCCAACGCCGCTTCCGGTGGGCTTGGTGGTATAGAAAGGCGTGAATACATTGGCCGGGTTCGACAGGCCCGGCCCGTTGTCGTCGATGGTCAGCGTAACGTCCTGCTCGCTTGCGTCCCAATGCACAACCACGGGTGCAGATTCCACTGGGGATGGTCCCTTCCCATTTGCCGCCAACGTTTCCAGGACCGCATCCGCGGCATTGCGCACCAGATTGATGAACATCTGCTCCAGTTGATCCGGATCCGCCTGAAAGGTCACGCTCGGCCCAGGATCAACCGCGACTTGGACGCGCGTTTCAAGACCGGCCACGCGTGCGATCAACGGCGCCAGGGAGACTCCCCGCAAGGCTGGGGCGGGCATCTGAGCCATCTTGCGATAGGCCTCGAGAAAGCGGTGCAAAGACGCGGAGCGTGCCTCGATAATCTCCAGCCCGCGCTGCAGGTCGCTGCGCACCTCGGCGTCCATGGGAGTTCCGGCAACCCGCGAACTGAGACTTCCCGCGATCGACTTGATGGGCGCCAGCGAATTACTCAATTCGTGGCCGAGTACCCGAATCAGCCGCTGCCAGGCCCGCCGCTCCTCCTCGCGCAGCGCCCGGCTCACATCCAAAAGGACGACCAGCGTGTGGGGAACGCCGTTCTGCCGGAAGGAACTGCGGCGCAGCAGCCAGCGGGCTCGCGAGTCGTTGAGATTCAACTCCACCAGCGTTTCGTTGTCTGCCTCCAGGCATTGCTGCAGGCCGAGTTCGGCCGCGCTCTGCCCCAGCATCCGGGCTTTGGCCTGCCGCAACAAATGTTGGCCGGCTGGATTCACCAGCCGCAGTGCGGAAGTCGGATCAAAGGTAAACAAAGGAGCATCAATCTCATCGACCACGCGCTGCAGAAGCGCGGTCGCCTCGATGGTGCGCACCTTGTGGCTGGAAAGCATGTCGGCGAGAAGGTTGACTTCGAGCGAGAGCTCGCCCAGCGCGTCTTCCGGCGCGGCGTAGCGGGCGCGGAATGAATAATCTTCCTCGCGCAGCGACCCGACCACGTTGGCCAGAGTCTGCAGCGGCCGGATAGTCTGCTCTTGCAACACCACGGCCAGCAACCACCAGGCAGCAACCACTGCGACGATCAGCAGCACGCGCGACTCCGTAGTCCACGGCTGTTTCCACACCAGCACCGCAGCCACCAGCAGACCGGGCAGCGCGACCAGGAAGGAATAGAGACTGATTCTGCGTTCGTAGAGAAGTCGGGATCGTTTTCGTGGGCGGGAAGTCGGGGTGGAGCTAGACCCCATATTTTTCCATTCTTCGATAAAGCGCGCCGCGACTCAAGCCCAGCGCTTCCGCCGCCTGGCTCACGTTGCCCTGAAACCGCTGCAGGGCCTTTCGCACCAGCAACGCCTCCACGGCTTCCAGGCTGAGATCCTCGAAGTTCTGCGCCTGGGCGCGTGCCGAACTCAGCGACAGGTCCGCCGGCTGAATCTCCTGCTCTCGCGACATCAGCACGGCCCGCTCGATCGTATGTTCCAGTTCGCGGACATTCCCCGGCCACGCATATTGCTTCAACGCCTGCATGGCCGCCGGATCAAACCGTTGCACGGGGCGCCGGTAGCGGGCGGCATAGCGCGCCAGAAAGTGCCCCGCCAACACCGGGATGTCTTCGCGGCGTTCACGCAGAGCCGGAACATGGATCTCCACGGTATTCAGACGAAACAAAAGATCTTCCCGGAATTGTCCCGCAGTACAGGCGGCGGGCAGGTCTGTGTTGGTGGCCGAGAGCACCCGCACATTCACTTTACGCGACCGCGACGATCCCACTCGCTCAATCTCGCCCGACTCCAGAACCCGCAACAGCTTGGCCTGCTGGCGCATCGGCACATTGCCGATCTCGTCCAGAAAGATGGTGCCGCCGTCGGCCAGTTCGAACCGTCCAATGCGGTCCATGCGGGCGTCGGTGAAAGCGCCTCTGACGTGGCCAAAAAGCTCACTCTCGAAAACTCCGTCGGGGATGGCTCCCGTATTCACCGCTACCAGAGGCCGCGAGGCTCGAGCAGAAAGGGCGTGCAGGGTTTGCGCGACAACCTCTTTACCCGTCCCATGCTCGCCCGTAATCAGGACGTTGGCGTCGGACGGGCCCACGCGAGCGATGGTCTGAAGAACGGGCTGCATCGCCGGTGCGGCGGCGATGAACTCAGGGCGTCCCTCGGCGCGCAGCAGGCGATTCTCCGCCTCCAGCCTCGCCGCTTGCTGCAGGGCACGATGCAGCTCGACCTGGGTGCGAAGAATCGAAACCAGCCGCTCGTTCTCCCAGGGCTTCTGCACAAAGTCTCGGGCGCCGCGCCGCATGGCCTCGACCGCAAGTTCCACGTTCGCCCACGCCGTCATCACAATCACAGGAACGGTGGCATCGACGGCCACAATCTCCGAAAGCAGGTCCAGCCCCTCCTGCCCGGAGGTTGTATCGCGCGTGTAGTTCAGGTCGATCAGGATTGCATCGTAAGAACTGGTTGCCAGAGCTTCCCTCACCAGGACGGGCGAACGAACTTTGTCGACGCGGTAACCCTGCGGGTGGAGCAGGAACTCCAGCGCTTCCAGAATATGTTCCTGATCGTCCGCCGCGAGAATGCGGACCGGCGTTCGCGCTTCGCGAGTCAGCGCCGAATCCATTTCACCGAGTTTGAGCGAAGCTGGCATGCCTGGATTAAGGTGTACGACGAGAAACTACCCCGCTGATCGCGTCCTGGATCAGTATGCCATTATGTTCCAGGGTACTGCCTGTGGCGCGGTCCAATTCGACTTTCGCCTTCTCATAGGTGGTCATGGCGACGACCAGATCCAGTTCTGCCAGCGCCAAATCGCGCTGCGCGGACAACGTCTGATAGGTTGACCCAGCCCCGAACTCCTGCTCTTTCTTGGTGATATCAAAGGTGCGCTGGGCCAGGTCCCGAGCCTTGCGGGCAGCCTCTACGCGGGCTCCGGTCTGGTCGAGAGCGTACTGCGCGTTGCGCACTTCAATGCGGATCTGCTTCCTCAGCTGTTCGCGCCGCAGCTCCGCCTGGCGATATTCCAGCTCCGAGCGATACTGATCCGCCTTCGCCACCCGATTACGGACCGGAATGTTCAGGTTCAGTCCAATGTAGTAGTCTGGCGCGGTGTTGTTGAAGGCATTGTCCAGCGCGCCGACAAAGTTCGTAGGGACTGTGGAACTATTGACGACACCCTTTTCTTTGAAACCCGGATTCAACGGTCCAGCCAGCCCGGTACCTCCGTAGAATCCCACTAGCGAAAGCGTCGGCAAAAGCGCATTGGCCGCAGCCTTCCGGCTGATCTGGCGGTTCACCAGATCGACGTCAGACTCGGCGAGCTCCGGACGCTTGCTCTGCGCCTCGGAGATCAATCCCTGGATGGGCGGACTTGGTTGATTCGAGACGGTTTGCGTCCGGTCGGTTGGGACTACCGGCATCGATTCCAGGGTTGGATCGTCGAGGCTCTTGGTGATGGCGTTTTTCATCAATGTTTCCTGCAACTGGAGACTCGTGCGGGCTACGGTCAGGTCCTGATCCCGCTTCGATACTTCGGCTTCGGCCCGCATCACGTCCATAGCGGGAACGCTTTCCAACTGAAGCTGTTTCCTGGTGTTTTCGAGCGTCTGCTGGGCAAACGCGAAGGACTGCTCGTTCACCTGCGTCTGTTCGTAGGCGTTAACCAAGTCCCAATAGATGTTCTCGATCTGCGTAACCGTGGCGACGACCTGGTCTTCGAATGCGATGTCGGAAATCTTCTTGTCGTTTTTGGCGATTCGAAGATAGCGAAGGTTTGGGCCAAAGCCGAACCCCGCAAGCAGTTCCTGCTGGAACGTAAAGCGGAACGTCGAGCCAAGAGCGGGAGACAGGTTGATGAAAAGGCTGTTTGTCGTCTGCCGGTTGTTACTGAACGTGAATGAAACCGTGGTGCCGCTGGCGAAGGATTGGGTATAGCCAAGGTTGACCTGGCCCGTGTTGAGTTGCAGTAGCGGAACGCCGTAGATCGTCTCGTTGGCAAGTGGAGTCGTCTGGTGCTCCGCTCCCACGGTCCCGATGATCGAGGGGTCGTAGGAATTGACGGGCGCGCCAGCACCCAGAGTCGACTGCACCAGGCCAGAAGCCCCGGCTCCGGCTCCGCCCGCACCGCCGGTTGTGCCTCCCGCGCCACCGCCTGGAGCTCCCGCACCAAATCCGCCGACGCCACCCCCAGGAGTTCCTTGCACAACCCCGGCGTTCACTCCGCGGAAAACGCCGCCGGCTCGCGTACGCAGGATATCCGTATCGGCAATGGGAAGGTTGTAGCGGGCAATCGCCAGGTCGAGATTGTTTTCGAGCGCCAGATCGATGGCATCTTTCAGCGAGAGGTAGAGCTTGCCGTCGCGAACCAGCTGGTCAATGCGAGCGGAATTTGTCAGCACCGGCTCGGGGACCTGGTCGGGCGCGTAGGCATTGATGGGATTGTAAGAGTGCGGCATCTCGAATTGCAGCCGGGCCGCAGTTGCGTTGGCCTGCGGCGCCGTGGCGCCCGAAGCCGGCGTTTGAGCCAGAACGATGGGTGAAGAGTACGCGAATGACAACAAACCGATTCCCACTCTAAGGGTTCTTGTGGCGAATGAGCTCACGACGCGCTGACCTCCGTCGGCTGGCTGAGCGCTGGATTCGCCGTGTCGCCTACCATCCACCCGTCGCGCAGATGAATCGTGCGGCTTCCGTAGGCTGCGTTCGCCTCTGAGTGCGTGACCTGCACGATCGTCGTTCCTTTCTGGTTTAAGTCGCGAAACAGTTCCATAATCTCTTTCGCCTGGCCGGAGTGCAGATTGCCCGTCGGCTCGTCCGCTAACAAAAGCGCCGGCCGATGAATGACCGCTCGCGCAATCCCCACCAACTGCTGCTGCCCGCCCGAGAGTTGGCTGGGAAACAAATCCTTCTTGGCCACTATCTGAAAACGATCCAGTGTGTCGGCCACCAAGCCTTGCCGCTCCCGCCGCGGAATGTCCTTATACGAAAGTGGCAAGTCGATGTTCTCCTGCACGGTGAGGTCATCGAGCAAGTGATAACTCTGAAAGACCATCCCGACGTTCTTCTTTGCCAGCTCGCCACGCTGCTTGCGTTTCATCTCATGCACGGCCTGGTCGCGGAACCAATACTCCCCGTCCCAGCCGTCATCCAGCAGCGCAAGCGCGTTCAACAGAGAAGATTTCCCTGCACCCGATGGGCCCATGATGGTGATGAACTCACCCTCTTGAATCTCCAGATTGATGCGCCGGAGAACCCACGTTTGCCCGGCCGGAGTCTTGTAACTGCGTTCCAGATTCTTTAACTGAATCATCTTTATCTCCAATTTCTCGTCTACTCGTAGCGCAGCGCCACCATCGGATCGACCTTGGCTGCGCGCCGGCCCGGAATGTAGCAGGCCGCAAGCGCAACCAGCATCAGAACCACCGCGACAAACGCAAAAGTCGCCGGATCGCGAACCGGCACACCGTACAGAAGGCTCGCCATGACTCGGCCAATTGCCAGCGCGCCGAGCAGTCCAATGCCAATTCCAATCAGCCCTACCTTCATCCCTTCACTCACGATCAGGGCCAGCACCCGGCCCGGCATCGCCCCCAGCGCGATGCGCAGGCCAATCTCCCGCGTACGCTGCGCCACCGAATACGCCAGGACGGCATAGATTCCTATGGCTGCGATCAGCAATGCCATCGCCGCAAACAGACCGAGCAGTCTCGCATTGAGCCGGGGCTGCGCCGCGCTGTTGGAGATCCATTCGTCCATCGTCTTCACATTCGCGATTGCGAGTTCCGCGTCGAGACCGTGAATTTTCTGCCGGATCACGGGCAGCAATGCGTTCGGGTCGCCATCGGCGCGAACGGCGACGTCAGTCAGCCCCGCCACTTGCCAGGCTGACGGATAGTAGAGCGCCGGCGATTCCTGGTTCAGCGCTGTCGCGCGAACGTCCCCAACGACGCCGACAACTGTGAAGGGCGTATTCGGATCCGCCGACCGGCGCAAGGTATGCCCGATAGGATCTTCGTCGCCCCAAAATCTCTTCGCGGTCGCCTGGCTGACGATTGTGACCAGTGGTGACGGCGGCGCATCTGCGTCCGTGAAATCGCGCCCGCGCAGCAGCGGGATGTTCATCATCTTGAAGTACCCGGGACTGACGATGCGCCAATCGATGGGCACATGCGTGCCGGGTGGAAGCACGGACCGGTCCGTAGTGAGCATGGGATGCGTGTTGTAATTGCCCGCGCCAAAGGGAATCCCACTGGAAATCGCCGCGCCGCGCACACCAGGTGTCGACTGCAGCGCAGCGAGCAATTCGCGATAGAACTGCTGCGCCTTCCCTGTTCCTGGATACTTCGCCGCAGGGGGAGCGAGTTGAAATGTGATCAGGCCGCTGGGCTCGAAACCAAGATGCACCCGCTCAAGATTCCCCAGAGTCTGAATGAGCAGTCCAGCGCCGATCAGCAACATCGTCGCCAGCGCCAGTTCCGCCGCAACCAGACCGTTGCGCAAGCGCGAGCGCGCTCCCGCCGCTCCTCGCCCGCCCTGTTTGAGCACATTGTTAAGGTCCACCTTCGCCATCCGCCACGCCGGAGCGATGCCGAACAGCAGGCCCGTGCCGACCGTGGCCGCAATCGCAAACCACAGCACCATGGCATCCATCGGAACTTCCGGCACCGGCAGCGTCCCTGCGGGCAAAGAGTGGTTGATGGCGCGCACCGCCCAGAAAGCTCCAACCAGACCTGTCACGCCGCCCACCATCGAGAGAGTTACGCTTTCCACCAGCAATTGCCGCATCAGCCGGCCCCGGCTCGCGCCGTTGGCCGTGCGTACCGCCATCTCCTGCTGCCGTGCGGAGGCGCGGGACAGCAACAGGTTCGCGATGTTCGCGCACGCGATCAGCAGCACGAACAGCACCGCCGCCAGCAAAACCAACAGCCCCGTCTTAAGCTGCGGGCTGACAAAGGTGTCGAACAGCGAAAGAATGTGAATGCCCCAGTCGCGCACTTCAGGGAACTGCTGGCCGACGTTCTTCGAGATGGTGTCCATCTCGGCCTGCGCCTGCTGCAGCGACGCCCCGCGCTTGAGCCGGCCGAACGCGACAATCACATGGTTGAGCCGGATCTCCTTCGCGGGATCGATGGTGAGCGGGGTGTAAACATCCGCACCTGAAAACAGATTCAGCGAAGCAGGAGCTATTCCCACCACGGTCGTCGGAGTATCATTCAAAATAATCGTGCGGCCCACAAGCCCGCGATCCGCGGCGAAACGGCGCTTCCAGAAGCCCTCGCCGATCATCGCGACAGCCGGGGAGCCTGGCTTTTCTTCTTGTTCACTGAAAGCCCGTCCGGCAATCGGATTGATCCCCAGCATCCGAGTTAACGACGGGCTCACCAGATTTCCCGAAACCTGCTCGGGATCTCCCGACCCCGTCAGCGTGTAGGTGGCAAAACCGACGGCAGACAAGTCCTGGATAGTCTGCGTCTGCTCGCGCCACGAAAGAAAATTCAGAACGGAAGCGCCGAAGCTCGGCAGGTTGAGCTTGTCGTTCTTCTCCGCAACCTGGATCAGCCGATCTGGTTCATGGAACGGCAGCGGCCGCAGCATCACTGCATTCACGAAGCTGAAGATGGAAGTGTTGGCGGCGATCGCGAGTGCGACTGTCACAACCACCGCGAGGGTCAGCATCGGCGCCCGCCACATCCGGCGGCCAGCGTACTGAAAGTCATGAATCAGTCCGGTCATAATTCTGTTCTTGTTCTCTTTCTCTTTACTCGCACCGTAAAGCCACCATGGGATCAACCCTCGCGGCTCGCCAGGCCGGCCTCAAGCCCGACGCCAGGGAAACAAGCAGGAGCACCGCTGCCGCCGCGAGCATCGTCGCCGGATCGTAAGGACTCAGCCCAAACAGCAGGCTGCTCACGCTCCGCGTGGTCAGGAGCGACAACGACAACCCTGCGGCAATACCCACCCCGGCCAAGGCAAGACTCTGCCGCATCACCAGCCAGAGCACGCCCGGACGCGTCGCTCCCAACGCCAGACGGATTCCCAGTTCGCCGGTCCGGTGCGCGACGGTGTACGACATCACGCCGTAAAGCCCCAGGCAAGCCAGCCCCAGGGCCAGGGCGCCGAAAATCGTCGTGAGCCGCGCAATCAGCCGCTGCTGCGCCAAGCTGTTGCTAACCAACTCCGCCACCGTGCCCGCGGCGCCAATGGGCAGGTTCGGATCGACACTGCGCACGGCATCGCGTGCCGCCGCGATGAGTTGTTTGGGATCGCCGAACGTGCGCACCGTGAGGCTCTCCACATCGACCACGTCCTGAGTGAGCGAATGGTAGATCGTGGGCGGAGCCTCTTCGTGAATGTCGTTGACGCGCGAATCCTTCACCTCGCCCACAATCTGGAAACGGTAAGCATTTTGGGAGTCGTAACCGAAATACTGGCCTACAGGATCTTTGCCGGGAAGAAACTCGCGGACGAATGCCTGATTGACCACGGCGACTTGCGGGCTGTTCGCCGTATCGGAATCCGCAAAACCTCGCCCTTCGATCAGGGGAATGCCGGTCGTGGCAAAGAAATGCTGGCTTACCTGGCGCTCCTGCGCGTCGGTCTCGCCGTTCGAGTGCGGCACGCCCGGAAGATAAATATCGCTGGCATCGCCGCATCCGGAGGCGACTTCGCAGCTCCCCAGCGCTGCCGAGCGCACGCCTGGGAGCGCCTCCACGCGCTCGATCAGCTGTGGGTATAGAGCCGCGCGTTGCGCCTGCGAGTAGCCGCCCAGGTGCGTGTCGATCCATACGCTCACCAGGTGATCGCGATCAAAGCCGGGATCGAGATTGGTGAAATTGCGCAGCGTACGCACAAACAGCCCTGCGCCGACAATAAGAACCAAAGAAAGCGCTACCTGCAGCACGACCAGACTCTGCTTCAGCGACCAGCGTGCTCCTCCGCCGGCGGGGGCTGCGCGCCCGCCCGCCTTCAGAGCCTGCAGCGGCTCAACCCGCGTTCCCTGCAGCGCCGGGGCAAGACCGAAAGCAATTCCAGTGAACACCGCAATCGCCGCGCTGAAAAGGAGAACGCGAGCATCGGGAGCGAGACTCAGCGGAATCGGCGTGCTTCCTCCCGAAGCCCATTTGGGCAAGATGTCGCAAAGCCAGAATGCGACCGCAGTGCCCAGCATGGTCCCGCAAACTGACAGCAGAACGCACTCCGCCAGCAACTGGCGCACCAGGCGCGCCCGGCTGGCTCCAATCGACAGCCGAACCGCGATCTCCCGCTCCCGCGCCGCGGCACGCGCCAGCAATAGATTGGCGATATTGGCGCACGCAATCAGCAGGATGATAGCCACCATCGCCATCAGCGCCAGCAGCGGCTGGGAAAAGTCTTCGCGCAGATTGGGCGAGCCGCGTCCTCCGGGCGAGAGCAGCAACTGCTCGCGCAGAAGAGCCTGCCGCTCCTGGGGGTCCACTTTTGCGGCCACGGTCTGCTCCAGGTTCACGCGAAAGACCTGATTCAGCGCAGCCACCGCCGGAGCAACCGACGCGGGATCCTTCGCGCGAACGACGAATTGCAGCCAGCGAATGTCCCGCTGCGGCACCCAGGGGTCTTCCACCTTCGCGGCGTCCCCTTCGCTGTAATGCTGGGCATAGTGAACCGAGGCTTGCATCGCCGTGGGCGCCCAGAATTCCGGAGCAACACCTGCCCGCGCACCGAAGAAACCCTGGGGCGTGACTCCCACTACCAGGAGCGGCATTCCGTTCACCACCAGCTTGCGACCGACTACGTTCGGGTCGCGCCCGAAGCGCCGTTCCCAGCACCCATAGCTGATCACGGCCACCGGGCTGCCGCTGACCACGCGATCATCTTCCTCGGTCAGCAACCGCCCCAGCTCGACACGAGTCTCCAGCGTTTGAAAGTAATTCCCCGAAACCAGCTGGCCAAGCACCATCTCGGGTTGCCCCCCGCCGAAGGACGCATAAAACGTTCCCGGCCAGGACATGGCGGCGAGTTCGGCGCCGTGCGGCATGACCGCCCGCGCATCCTGAAACATGGGATAGGAAAACCGCGAACCATGCGGCGGATTGTCTTCCACCAGATACAACTGCTCAGGATCCGCCACTGGCAAAGACTTTAGGAGCACCGCATTGACCAGAGTAAAAATTCCGGTGTTAGCTCCGACTCCCAGAGCCAGCGTCAGCACCGCCACCGCTGTGAACCCCGGGCTTTTGCGCAGCTGCCGCACGGCATAACGAAGATCCTGGACGAGGCTGTTCATAGACGAATCCTCATTCGTACCGCAGCGCAATCATGGGATCGACCTTCGCCGCGCGCCGCGCCGGAATGAAGCCGGCAAACGCCGCCACCGTGGCCAAAAGGAGAAGAACCGAGATTAACGAAAGTGGATCGGTACTGTTCAAGCCGAACAGGAAGCTGGCCAGTACGCGGCCACTGACGAGCGACAACGGAACTCCGACGGCGAGCCCGGCCCCCACCAGCAGCATGGCCTCCCGCAGGATCAACTCCAGCACATCGCCACGACGGGCCCCCAGCGCCATACGCACTCCGATCTCGCGCGTGCGCCCGGCAACGGTGTAGGACATGACTCCGTAGAGTCCGACGCAAGCCAGCAGCAGCGCCAGTGCGCCGAAAAAGCCCGACAGCTTGGCGATCGCGCGCTCTGTGACCGCCTGGCGGCTGACCCTGTCCGACAGCGTACTCACGAATGTGATGGGCAGTTGCGGATCGGCCTCCCTGATCTGGCTGAGCACGCCGCTCACGACCGCAGCGGGCGGGCCCGCGGCGCGGACCTCGAGCACGAACATGCGCGGATCGGGAACCTGCCGATAGGGCAGGTAGAAGCGAGGCGTGATTTCGCCGCGCAGGTTGATGACCTTGGCATCGCGGGAGACGCCTACGATGGTGAGCGGCTTGTCCAGCCAGTCGGGATCGTCAATGGTGAATTGACGCCCCACCGGATCCTTGCGCACAAAGAACCGTTTCGCCATCGTCTCGTTGATCACGACAACGCGCTGCGAGCTGGCGGTGTCCTGCGCCTCAATGCCGCGCCCGGCAAGGATGGGCATCCCGACCACCTGGAAGTAGTCCGGCCCGACATAGTCTTCGCGCGCGAGTCGATCCTCCTGCTTGGCGGAGCTAAACCCCGGCACGAGGATGGCGTCGCCGGTTTCGCTGCCGGCGAAGATTCCGTTCTTGGAGTACGTCGCCGCCTCGACTCCGGGAGCGCTGGCGAGGCGGGCAGTCAGCTGCTCCGCTAGCAGTTTCATTCTCGGAGTGTCGTAACCGGCGCCGACCGCGTCCACCAGGGCGACGATCAGGTGATCCCGATCGTAGCCCAGGCTCTGCTGCAGCAGGTTGCGCAGGCTGCGCAGCAGCAGGCCGGCAGCAAACAGCACCAGCAGCGATAGCGCCACCTGCCCCGCTATCAATCCTTTTCCCAGTCCGAACCGGGAAGCTCTTTCGGCCGTAGCACGGGCTGCATCCTTGAGCGCGGGCGATACCTGCACCTTGGTGGTCTGCAATGCGGGAAGCAAGCCGAACAGAACTCCGGCAATCAGAGAAATAGCCGCTGTGAAGGTGAGCACGCGCCAATCGGGCGTCAGGGGAAGAACCGTGCCCGACCCAATGATCCCCACCAGAAGAGGGACGCCCCAAACCGCTAGCAGCGAACCGGCGCACCCTCCCACCAGCGCCAGCAGAACACTCTCGCTCAAGAGCTGGCGCAGCAGACGGTACCGATTGGCGCCGATAGCCAGCCGGATCGCCATCTCTTTGCGGCGTCGCGAAGCCTTGGCAAACAGCAGATTGGCGACATTGACGCAAGCGATCAACAACACCAGGCCCACCATCCCCATCAGCAGGAGCAGTGACGTTCCGTAATCGCCACGCAGCGACGACAAACCACCCGCGCCCCGGGAAACGGCGATATGGTTGTCGGCCACGTCCCGCCGATCATCTGCACTGAGTGTGGCTCCGAAACTGCCTCGCAATGCCTGCTGAAACACCAGATCCAGATTGGCTTCCGCCTGCGGCGCAGTTACTCCCCCCTTCAAGCGCCCAACCAGCAGCAGCCATGAATCCGCGGCAGAATCTCGCCAGTGACGTCCCCGGACGATCTCCGGCTGCATGCTCAACGGGACAAAAACCTCCATGCGGTCGCCGACTACGTCGCCGTCGAATCCCTCGGCCGCCACTCCGACCACGGTGAAGGGGAAGCCATTCAAGCGGATCTCTTTCCCTACGACCGACCATGACCCCGCAAACTTGCGCTGCCAGTAGGCATAGCCCAGCACCGCGATCGGATTAGCATTCTCGGCCGTATCGTCGGAGTCGGAGAAAAGCCGTCCGGCGGCGGGTTCGACGCCGAGGGTGCTGAAATAGTTTCCGCTCACCATCCGCGCCGTAATTTTCTCGTTACCTGTTTGGCTGCCCCCATCATCGAGCTCTACAGACCCGGTAGCTCCCGCGCAGAGCGCGCTGAAAACGGAATTTCGGCTGGCCAGTTCCTTGTACAGCGGGTAGGAAAACACGTCGGTGCGCGGCGTTCCATGGGCATCCATGTTCACATCGGTAGGATCGCCCACAGCCACCAGCTGTTGCGGATCCGTCACCGGCAGCGTTTTGAGCAGCAGAGCATTGACCACGCTGAAGATCGCCGTGTTCGCGCCAATGCCGAGAGCCAGGGTAAGCACTGCGACTAGCGTAAAGCCGGGACTCTTGCGCAACTGGCGCAAGGCGTACCGCAGATCTTGCAGCAGGCTGTTCATCCAATCTCCTCATTCGTAGCGCAGCGCCACCATGGGATCGACCTTGGCCGCCCGCCGCGCGGGTACGTAACAGGCCAGCAGCGCAATCACGCACAAAACCGCAATCACCGCCCCAAAAGTGAGGGGGTCGGTCGGCCTCACTCCAAACAGCATGCTGGCCATCAGTCGCGTGAGAGCGAAGGCCGCGGCAAGCCCAATTCCCGCTCCCACCATCGTCATACGGGCGCCGTCGCTCAGGATCATGCGCAAAACGTCATGCTGTTGTGCGCCCAGCGCCATGCGCACGCCAATTTCCCGGGTGCGCTGACCGACCAGGTACGACAGCACGCCGTAAATCCCGATGCTGGCGAGCAGCAGCGCCAATCCGGCAAAGGCACCGAGCAGGATGAGAGAAAAACGCTGACTGGCGATCGATTGCGCGACCACCCCCTCCTCGGCCTCATAGTCGGAGACAATCATGTCCGCGTTACTCGCCATGAGTTTCTGGCGGATCGTCTTGAACAATGCCGCGCTGCCTTGTGCCGTTCGGGGGCGCACGAAGACACTGAACCCGTGGGCGAGGCCTTTTACTTCTCCGCTTCCGCTTTGCATGATGGGCCGATACATCTCGGTCTGAAGCGACTGGAGCGCGTCGTCGGCCAACCCCCATTGACTCACATGCCCAACCACACCCACGATTGTCAGCGGAACCTCAACCCGTCGATTGGAATCGCTGTCGAGATCGAACACGCGAATGTTTTTGCCGATGGGATCCTGGCCGGCGAAGTATTTCTGCGCGAAACTCGTGTCGATCACTACGACACGCGCGGAATGCTCGTTGTCCTCTTCGCGGAGGAAGCGGCCACGCAGCAGCGGAATCCGCATGACCTTCAGATACTCCGGTTCCACCGTGTACTGCAAAGCTTGCGGAATATATTCGGTTCGCGGCGTGGGCAGTTCCTGACCGTCAAGCAAGAAATCGCTCTCGTTGTCGCCTTCCATCGGTGTCGCGCCGTCATGCAGCGACATTGCCTCAACCCCCTGCACGCTGCGGATGGTCGTCTCGATTTGCCGCAGCGCGGCGCGGATTGACTCTTGCGACTGGCTGGCCAGAGAAGGCGCCGGAGTCACACCAAAGCGTGACAGGCCGCGTGGATCAAATCCGGGATCGACCTTCCACAGCGAGATCAAAGTGCGGCACATGAGCCCCGCGCCCACCAGTAGCACTAAAGCCATCGCCATCTCGCCCATCACCAGCGCGGATTGCATCCTAGATCGAGAACTGGAGATCGTTCGCCCGCTGTCCTTGAGCCGTTCGCTGATGTCGGTGCGAGCTGTGCGTATCGCGGGCAGCAGGCCGAACACGATCCCGGTAAGGAGCGAGATCGATAAGGTAAACAAGAGAACCCGAAGATCGAGTCCGATCTCCTCGGACCGCGGAACCGTTTGCGGCACAGCCGCAATCGCCGCCGCCGTTCCCCATTTGGCGAGGAGTACACCCAGCACACCGCCCAACAACGACAACAGGATGCTTTCGGTTAGAAGCTGGCGAACTACGCGCGCGTGACTCGCACCAAGTGCCACACGAACCGAGAACTCGCGCTGGCGGGCCGTCGACCGCGCCAGAAGCAGATTGGCCACATTCACGCAGGCGATCAGCAAAACAAACCCCACCGCTACCAGCAGCACAAGCAGAGCCGGGCGCATGTCGCCGACGATCTCGTCTTTCAAGGGGATGAGGTTGGCTTGGATATTGCGGTCAACGTCGGGATAGGCATCGGCCAGGCCGGCATTCACCCGCTTCATATCGTCGCGCGCCTGCGCCAGCGTGACCCCAGGTTTCAACAAGCCAACCGCGTCCGTGCCCGAATGAGAATCTCTCAGGAAAAAGGCCGGGTCAGGCTCCTCCCCGATGGGTTCGTACACATCGGCGGTTTCGAAGTTAAAGATGTGCAATCGAAATGACGCTGGAATCACTCCGATGATCGTGCGCGCCTGCCCTGCTACGATGAGCCCTTTGCCAATCACATTCCGGTCCGAACCGAACTTGCGCTTCCACAAACCTTCCGAGATCAGGGCCGTGGGATTGGCGCCACGGCGGTCTTCCTCGGGAGTGAAATTACGTCCCAGAATCGGTTTTACCCCCAGAATCGGAAAGAAACTGGCCGATACGTGTCGAGCGGGTACGTCTTCCGCTTCCCCCAGACCTGTGATGGCGCCATCCGCCCAGCCGTATGCGGCCACCGCTTCGAACGCGCGATTGTCACGCTGCCAATCCAGAAAGTTGGGATAGGAAATCGAGTAGTTGGAAAAATTCTCCTTCCCCTCGAACATCGAAACCAGGCGGTCTTCATTCGGAAATGGAAGCGGGTTGAGCAAAACTGCGTTGACCACGGAGAAAATCGCCGTGTTGGCGCCAATCCCTAAAGCGAGCGTAAGCACTGCGACCGCCGTAAACCCCGGACTCTTGCGCAGCTGCCGCAAGGCGTAGCGCAGATCCTGCAGCAGGCCGTTCATGCGCCCACATCCGCCAGCAGCTTCTTCAATTCCTCTTCGGCCACTACTTTTCCGTCAAACAGGTGCACCTCGCGTTGAGCATGTTTGGCGAAGCGCGGGTCGTGCGTCACCATGCAGATGGTTGCGCCCTCGCGGTGCAGGTCGGCGAGAAGTTCCATGACTGCTTCACCATTGCGAGAATCGAGATTTCCCGTCGGCTCGTCCGCCAGCAGAATCGACGGCTTGCCGCCCAGCGCGCGCGCCACCGCGACGCGCTGCTGTTGACCTCCAGAGAGCTGCGAAGGATAGTGCCGCACGCGGTGCGCCATGCCTACGCGCTCGAGCGCCTCCATCACCCGCTTCTTGCGCTCGACCGAAGGCATGCGCTGGCGGTAGGTGAGCGGCAGCTCGACGTTTTCGTAGACGGTGAGGTCGCCGATAAGGTTGAAACTCTGAAAGATGAATCCAATTTCCTGGTTGCGGATACGGGCCCGCTCGGCGAAGTCCAGGTTCTCGACCGGCTTGCTGTTCAGAAGGTAGCGGCCGGATGTGGGAGTGTCGAGCAGCCCGATAATCGACAGCAGCGTCGACTTGCCGCAACCCGACGGTCCTGACATGGCCACATACTCGCCCTTATTGACCGAAAGATGGACTCCCGACAAGGCATGGGTTTCGATCTCGTCGGTGTAGAAGACCTTCGTCATATCGTTGATCTGGATCAGAGCCTGGCTTGCTTCAGTCATGGATCGTTCGCCTCGATTTTTGGTCTTTGAATTCGTGCCCGGGATTCTCAGTCTTGCAGCCGAATACGGTCGCTGTTGTCCCAGCGCGACATGTCCGACAGCACGACCGTGTCGCCTTCATGCAATCCGTCCACAATCTGAATCGAGTTCACCGACGCCCGGCCCACCTTGACCGGGACTCGAATCGCATCGTGTCCATCGCTTTCGAGCTTGAATAGACTGATCGTGCTGTTCTCCTGCCCAAATGCCGGCCGCCCCACGTACAGGACGTTGTCCAGCCGCTCCAGGTCGATGGTGCCGTCCACGCTCAGATCGGGCCGGGCGCCTTTGGGCAATTCGCCTATCAGTTTGACGTCGACGGTGACCGTTCCGTTTTGCACGGCAGGATCGACGCGCATGACCGTGCCCGAAATGACGCCGTTGTGAGTGTCTACCGATGCCGGCTCGCCAATCTGCACGTCCCGCGCCTGGGTCTCGGCGATCTTCAGCTGCGCCATCAGGTGGTTGGGTTGCACCACCTTGGCCAGCATCGTACCCGGCAACACGTGCTCGCCGACGTGCAACGGCATCTCGACGAGTTCTCCCTCGATGCCCGCGCGCACTCTTAGCGCATCGAGCTGTTTTTCTTTGAGTTCGGCCAGAGCCCTCATCTGCTCCACTCTGACCTGTTGCTCGGCCAGCTGCGCATCAATCGACTTCTGGCTGGCCGCCAGGCTCTGGTCCGCCAGCGAATTGCGTGTGGTGAGTTCGTCGGCTTTTCCTTTGGAAGCTTTGTACGCCAGACCCGAGATCACGCCCAGGTCATAGAGCGATTTATCGGTCTGCGATTGCAGTTGCGCCTGGTTGTAGTCCGCCGTGACCGTAGCTGCACCGGCCTTCTGGTTCATGTAGTCGCTTTCCAGCTTGGCCCGCTGACTCTGGTACTCGGCCTGGGCAGCTTTCCATTGCAGCTGTGCATCCACCGCCGCCTGCTCCACCTGCGGATTGCTCATATCCATCAGGATGGTGTCGGGTTTGACCACCGACCCCGGCAGCATGCGAATTCGTACGACCGTGGCTTCGGTCTGGGCGGGAATCTGCAGAACCGATTCCTGCGCCGGAACCAGCGAACCCAAGCCACGCACCTGGCGCAACATAGAGCCGCGCTTCACCGTGTCGGTCCAGACCGTGCCGCGCTCCACGCTCGGGGCCGCTGGCTTCAGGCGGGCGACCACGAAGAATAATGCCGTGACGACGACCACGACTGCGGCCACCAACGCGACCAGGCGCTTGCGTTTGCGTTCCTTCAAATCTGGGCGGGCGATATCCATCACAATGAGCAATTGGCAAGTTCTGCGCCAATCGCACCCTCTACGCAAGATATTGAAAAACAACACGATAATGTCGCCGGCCAGGACTCTCGTGACGATCGCGCTGTCCGGTGAAGGAGTTCTGGTGTCCATTTCCGGACGGTCCAATCTGTCGTTTGCTGCGCGGTTGCAATCAGAGGTGACTCGGCTCACCTCTGTTCGCTCGCGGACACCGCACCGCGATTACGGACACTGCACGGCTCGAAGACGGACTCGCTGGCTGGATAATCTGGCCAGGATCAATCACATCCTCGAACACGCTTTGGCTAACAAGATGCACCACATTCGCTTTGCGCTTAGCGGGGCTTGCGCTCGGGATCTTCGAGGGCACGTATCTCTTTGGCTGCACCGGAAAGAACAGAGAGAATCGGAATAAGGTGGGCGAGCTATGGAAAACTTGATGCAAGACCTGCGCTATGCGCTGAGGCAGCTGAAGAAGAACCCTGGGTTCACGGTGATCGCAGTTCTCACCCTGGCGCTCGGCATAGCCGTGAATGCTACTGTCTTCAGCACATTGAGCGCGTTCCTCCTGCGCCGTCCGCCCGGGCACGATCCCGAGCGCGTGGCCGTAGTTTCTGGCGTCGACCCGACGCGCGGGTATCACGCCGACACCGCCGGCGTCTCGGTGCCCAACTATCTTGCCTGGCGGCAAGCCAACCACGCTTTTGCCGAGATAGCTGCGGCCGATGAGTACCGCACCGTCAACATTACCTGGAACCAGCAATCGGAGGTGCTGCGCTCGGCCGCTGTTTCGCCGAACTATTTCGGCGTGCTGGGCGTCACCGCCATGCTGGGCCGCACCTTCGCCGGCGACGAAGACCAGCCGGGGCGGGATCACGTCGTAGTCCTCAGCCATGAAATTTGGGAGCGCTACTTCGGCTCGGACCGTTCGGTGATCAATCGCACGGTACGCCTGAACCGCGAGAACTATTCCGTGATCGGAGTCATGCCGGCGCACTTCAGGATGCTCGACTTCGTTCCGCAGGTGTGGACCCCGCTCGCACTCGCACCTTCGGACCAAACCGCCGACGCTCGCCGCGACCGCTCTCTGCTTCTGTTCGCACGCTTCAAGCCGGGCGCGACTCTGGAACAGGCGCGCGCCGAAATGGCCACGCTCGCCCGCCGCGCCGAGGAGAGCTTCCCCGACACGGAAAAAGGCTGGGGCGCCGCCGTGCACACCCTGCCCGACTACATGATCTACGACTTCGGTATACGCAGCGGCCTGGCCGTGCTGATGACGGCGGTCGCTTTTGTGCTGCTGATTGGCTGCGCCAACGTGTCCGGCCTGCTGCTGGCGCGTGCCGCCATGCGCCGGAAGGAGCTTGCCATTCGCCGCTCCCTTGGAGCCGGCCGCCTGCGCATCGTGCGACAGTTGCTTACGGAAGGCTTGGTGATTGGGCTGCTCGGCGGCGCGTTCGGTCTGTTGCTGGCCAACGGCGGCGTCAAATATGTCCGGGCTGGTATGAACTTCAACGACTATGTCAGCGGCGTCGAACTCACGCTGGATTCGAATGTTCTGCTCTTCGTCACCGGCATCTCGCTCGCCTGCGCGGTGTTGTGCGCCCTGGCGCCCTCGTTGAATGCATCGCGAACCGATATCACTACGAATCTCAAGGACGAAAGCCGGACGGTTTCACCCGGTCGCTCCCACAGCCGTCTGCGAAGTGTGATGGTTTCGGGCGAGATCGCGCTCGGCCTGTTTCTCCTGGTCGGAACCGGATTGCTCATCCGCGGATTCTTCCTGATCGAGCATCAGAACCTGGGATTTGCCTCGGACCATTTGCTCACGGCGACCGTGACCCTGGACGATGCGCGATATAAGGATGCCGCCCGGCAAGTGGTCTTTGTCCGCGATCTCGTCTCCCGTCTGCGGCAGCTTCCGGGAACGGAAGATGTCGCCGTCGCTTCTGATCTGCCGGCGACCGGCCCCGCCACCGTGACGTTGAAAATCAAAGGCGAGCCGGATTCGGCCACGAACTGGAAACCCAGCGCCCTGGACGTTGTCGTAACTCCTGGATACTTCCAGACTGCGCGTATTCCCCTACTCCGCGGTCGAACTTTCACCGAAACCGATGACAGCTCGGCACCACGCGTGGTCCTGGTGAATCAGGAGTTTGTGCATCGCTACTTCCACGACCAGGAGGCTCTGGGAAAGCAGATTCGGCCGGAAGTTGCTGGAGCCCCGCTCGCCTGGAGCGAGATCGTAGGCGTGGTCTCGAATGTGAAGGGGTTTTCCGAAAACACGCGCGATGACCCCGAGGTTTATGAGCCATTCCTCCAGCGCCCGATCTCCTCATTGTGCCTTATGATGCGCACGCAATCCGACCCGTCCGGCCTTAGCGCGGATCTGCGCAATACCGTCGCGCAATTGGACCCCGAACTTCCACTCTCTCATGTGATGAGCATGTCGGCCGTAATCGAACAGCAGAAATACGGCAATCCGCTCGTCGAGCACTTGCTGAGTGCCTTCGCGCTGTTGGCGGTGATTCTCTCGGCGATCGGAATCTACGGGTTGATTGCTTATTCCGTCAGTCAGCGAACCCACGAGATCGGGATTCGCATGGCGCTGGGAGCTCGCAGCGAAGATGTGCTGAGTATGGTTCTTCGGGAAGGTTTGCGCCTGGCGCTGATCGGAGGAACCGCCGGACTCGTCCTGGCGCTTCCGCTGCCCAGCGTGTTCGCAGCCATATCGCCCGACTTGCACAATCGCGAGCCTTGGCTGTACATCGTCGTGGCCATCACCATTCTTGCCGTTGCCGTGCTGGCAACCTATCTGCCCGCCCGGCGAGCCGCGCGCATCGATCCGATGCACGCCCTGCGCCAGGAATAGCCCGTAGGCCGGCCCTGGCCGACAGCAGGCCCACAGCCTATTGCGAAATTGGGTTGCCTTTGATGCGGAACCAGTGTCTCGTCCCAGCCGGCGAGTTACATCCTGGGCAACACATCGAACAGATTACTGTACTCATCCGTCCACAGAGGTATGGTCCTGACGTCGAGCGGGCGAGAGTGTTCGTGGAGAGCGGGCAGCATGAGCATTTGAGGATTGGCGGAGACGAGAATCCACTCGCTCAAAGAAGGCTGTATAACCTGGACAGTCGCCAGGTGGTATTCGCGGCTCAGCCCGGCCACGACCGGACGCAGGTCGAGAGAACGATTGGTAACGTGAAATGCCAGCACGGCGTCCGGCCCGCTCAGATGACGAAGATAAAGAGCCATGGCTTCCTTGGTCAGCAGATGAACGGGCACAGAGTCGCTGCTGAAGGCGTCCAGTACCAGCACGTCGAACTTTTGCAGCCGCCCCTGGTCCGCCTCGTCGGCGAGGGAAAGCCGTCCATCCCCCATGACGACATCAAGGGCAGCAGGCGAATCCTTTAAGAAGGTGAACACCGGTGCACCGCTCAAGGAGAAGTCCGCCACCTGGGGATCAATTTCGTAGAAACGGAAATAGTCGCCAGCATGTCCATAGGCGCCCAAAGTTCCCGCTCCCAACCCGACGACGCCCACACGCAGAGCGCGAGGCTGTCCCCCCGGGGTCAGAGGGCGTGGATAGTGATCGAGAAGCAGTCCTATGCCGCTGAAGCGGTTGTAGTATTGGGTGGGCTCATGGCGACGAGCGGCATCTTTAAACTGCACTCCATGAAGGGTGTTGCCGTGAACCAGCCAGATCGCGGTCGAATCTTCGTGGATGCTCTTCACCCCGAAGAAATTTCTGGCCCGGATGCGCACTGTCCCACTGCCTTTTAACGGGATCCATGCCATTTCATAGCGATAGCCCTGAAGCATTAACAGCACGACGGCCACCAGTGCGGCGGCGCGGTACAGGCGCTTCTGGTGGAACCACGAACTTTTGTCGAGCACCACAACCGTCAGCAGCAACCCGCCGCAGACGAGCAGTGTCACGGCGAACTCTCCAATGTCGTGGAAAATGCGAGGCGCGATGAAAACGACGAACCCTGAGCCGAGCGCTCCTCCCGCAGAGAGCATGAAGTAGAACATAGACAACTGAGAAGGAACTGGCTTAGAACGCGCCAATTCTCCGTGACAGACCATGCACACCGCAAGCAAGATCAGGCAAAGAGAACCCACTTGGGCGGGGACATTCGAGCCGAAGGGCGCGGACAGTTCGTGCAGCACCAGCAAAAAAGCTGCGACATAAAGAGTGTGAAAGATGCCCCGCTTGTACAAGCGATCGCTCTGAAAACAGAGGATGAAAGAAAATAAGTACATGCAAAGCGGCAAAACCCAGAGCAGTGGAACGACGGCGATGTCCTGAGTAATGAGATTCGTGGTGGCCAGCAGCATCGCCGAGGCACAAGCCGGCAAAGCAATCCACAGAGTAACAGTAGTTAGGGAGGGTGGGCTTACTCTGTCCTCCACCGGCGCTTTGCTGCGAATTGGCAACGGCGTTTGATGGCGAGCGAATTCCCACGCGCAGACGGCACACGCAATCATGAAAGCGCCGTACGCCGCCGACCACATCCAGGATTGCGCGTGTAGGGTTAGAAGGCGCTCGAAGGCCAACGGATAGGTGACCAGGCCTAGCAACGAACCCAGGTTGGAGAGTGCATACAGGCGGTAGGGCGACTGCGTGTGACTACGGCTAAACCACGTCTGCAACAGCGGCCCAGTTGTGGACAGCAGGAAGAATGGAATTCCGATGCTGGTCGCCAGGAAGAGCGTCAATTGCCAGACCGGGTTTCCACCTGGAGCCGGCTTCCACTCCGCTGGAGCGATTGGCGAGCGCCATTTATACGCCAGAACCGTCAGCACCGTCAGGCACAAAGCCAGCAGAGTAAGATGGACGCGGGCCTGTGCCTGTGCCGACAGGCGGTTCGACACAAGGTGAGCGTAGCCGTATCCAGCCAGCAGCAAGACCTGGAAGATGAGCAGACACGCGTTCCAGACCGAGGGACTTCCGCCGAAGCGGGGCAAAATGAACTTGCCCTCGATCAACTGCACCTGGAACAACAGAAATGCGCTCAGGAAAATCGTGACGGAATACACAGTCGCTGAAAAACGGTTCCCGGGCACGTTGCTGACATCCGGTTTGCGCGCTGGCGCGGTTGCTTGGGAGGAGTTCATAGCTGCAATATCGTTCCCTGGGATGGTCTGCCTCGGTCGAAGAGTAGCAGCAATGCGAATCTCGGCGTAATGTAACCGTAGTAACCGGAGCGGTTTTTAGGTCGCAGCGCGGACGTTCCGGCGAACGAGGTTGGAATTCTCGCGTCTCACGCGCGTGCTTGGCCTGGGACACGACTTGAATTGCGCGCAAGAGCGTTTTTGCCAGATCTGGACAAAGTTTTGGACAAACGCTTTGGAAGTGACGGCAAGAAAAGAGAGGTATGGTAGCGCTACCGGGAATCGAACCCGGGTTTGAAGATTGAGAATCTTCCGTCCTAACCCCTAGACGATAGCGCCATCCAGCGATCTTCGATTATAGCAAAGCGAATTTCCGCGGCGTGTGCTCTCCCGAGCGCACCCGGTTACGACTCAAAGCCGAATTCACAGTGCCGAGATCAATATCCGCTCCAACGCCTGTTCCGTTGCTCGGAGTGCGCCTGCTCCTCGCGTGCGTCTTGAGTTGAGTTAGTTTCGTTTTGGAATTCTCTATCACCGGCATCATTTTTTTCTATGCAACTTGCTCGCATCCACAGGCTGGCAACGCCTATAGTAGGGACAGTGTGTATTTTCATTCAAACCTTCAGCCGATCCGCTCAATCCTAAATCTTGGAATGTGTAAGGAGTACCTCATGGCTAGAACCAAATCCAGCAAGCACGACAACGATGTAAGCAGCAACCCCTTAACAACTTCAGAGACGCCCATGGGGCCGGCATCCGCAGCGCCTGCGGGCGCGGAAGGCGGAAAGAGCCAGGCGCGGGGCGCGCGCCGGCCGGAAGTGGTGAAGACCGAACCGCGAGCGACTCTTGTTCCTATCAATCTTGAGGATGAGATTCGACGCGCAGCCTACCTGATGGCGGAAAAACGCGGATTCGAACCGGGGCACGAAACCGAGGACTGGATCGCCGCCGAGCGCGAGGTGCGGCAGCGCTATCACCGGCAGAGCGCATAGCGCTCCGGAGGATTCGTGGACGGCCCAGCCCGGCCGCTTCCCGGGCGGGACGGTTGATTTGTGCCCATCGCCCGCTCATGCAGTGTCCGGACTCCTGTCCGCAAGCCAACCACTCACGTCTGCCGTTGGCCTCTCGCCGATGTCCTTCTGACATGGCGCTCCCCGTCTCTGTGGTTGCCTCCCCCTCCGCTTTCTGAAAAAATGGTGCGGGGCTCCCCCACATGGCTGCGATTGGTGATTTTGCTTTACTCCTCGCCCTGGCGTTGAGCGCGTATTCGTTCCTGTTCGGGCTGCTTGCTCTTATCTTGCCCGGCCCGGGATGGCAGCGCGTGGGCGAAACGGCCCGCCGCGCCGGCATTGTTGTATTCGGAGCCGCGCTTCTGGCTGCGGTGGTTTTGGTAGTCTCCGCCTTCCGCGACGATTTCACCATCGCCTACATCTTTCACCACAGCAATCGCGATCTCCCGGGCCCCTACAAATTCGCCACGCTGTGGTCGGGGCAGGAAGGCTCGCTACTGTTCTGGGCCTTGCTGCTCTCCGGATACGGCTTCGTCCTGCGTCTGCGCTACAAGACCGACCCGCGCCTGTTCGCCTATGCCTCGGTGGTTCTGGCCGCGGTGCAGGTGTTCTTCTTCTCGCTGATTTACTTCGCGGCCCATCCCTTTGGGCTGATCGACGGCCCGCTGCGCGCCGATGGCAGCGGCCTCAATCCTCTGCTGCAGTACCCCGAGATGGTCATTCACCCGCCCATGCTCTATCTCGGCTACGTCGGCTTCACCGTTCCATTTGCCTTCGCGCTGGGCGCATTGATCATGAAGTATCCCGGCGAAAAGTGGATTCACATCACCCGCCGCTGGACCATGGTCACCTGGGGATTCCTCACCTGCGGCGTCTTTCTCGGCGCTCACTGGGCTTATTCCGTGCTCGGCTGGGGCGGATACTGGGGATGGGATCCGGTTGAAAACGCCTCGCTTATGCCCTGGCTGGTCGGCACTGCCTTCCTGCACTCGGTCATGATGCAGGAAAAGCGCGGCATGCTGAAGGTCTGGAATATGTGGCTGGTCTTCTTTACCTTCTGGCTGGCGATCCTCGGCACGTTCCTGACGCGCAGCGGCATCATCAGCTCGGTCCACGCCTTCGCGCAATCGTCGATCGGAAGCTGGTTCGCCTGGTTCCTCGCCATCAGTCTTGCTGTGTTTGTTTTCTTCTTTTTCAAGAACAAAGACCACCTCCGCAGCGAGCACAAACTCGAATCGCTGATTTCGCGCGAGTCGAGCTTTTTGTTCAACAACCTTCTGTTCGTGCTCCTATGTTTCACCGTGCTGTGGGGCACCTGGTTCCCGAAAATCTCCGAGCTGGCGCAAGGCAACAAGGTCACGGTGGGCGCGCCGTTCTACAATCGCGTCGCCGTCCCGGTTGCTCTGCTGCTCTTGATTCTGACCGCTGTTGGCCCGCTGTTGGCCTGGCGCAAGACCTCCTTTGAGAGCCTGAAGCGCAATTTTGCCTGGCCTACGCTCGGCGCAGTCGTAGTCATGGCTTTTCTCATGCTCACGCCGGCAAGCTGGGGCGGACCCTTCGGCCTGCGCCCCTGGCTGGACATCTCTTATTTCTACTCACTGATGGCCATCGGCCTCTGCGTTCTGGTCACGCTCACCGTTGCCAGCGAGTTCTACCGCGGCGGCCGCGTGATCGCGTACAAAACCGGACAGGGACTGTTCGCCTCGATGGTTCAGCTCACGCACCGCAACACCCGCCGCTACGGCGGCTATATCGTTCACTTCGGAGCCGTAGTTGTAATCATTGGGCTGGCTGGAGCCGCGTTCAATCAAGAAAAGGAGGCCGAGAAGGGCCTCGGCTACGGCGACCAGATGACCATCGGCAGCTACACGCTGGTCTGCCGCTCGTATACCCAGGACGACAGCCCGAACAAGGCCAGCGAGTGGGCCGTCATCGACGTCTATCAGGGCGGCAAGCAGATTGACACCATGACGCCGGTGCGCGAGTTCTATAAAGCCAGCCGCCAGGCCTCCACCAAGCCTGATATTCGATCGACCTTGAAAGAAGACCTGTACCTGGTCTACGAGGGACAGAACGAGAAGGGCCAGCCCATCATCAAGGCGCACTTGAATCCGCTGGTCATGTGGATATGGCTCGGGGTGTGGATCATTATCGGCGGCACGGCCCTGGCTCTGGTGCCGAACGCACCTGCTCCAGTGCGCGTTCCGGCAGCGAGGCTGATCGAAACCGCCGCCCCGACTCCGGTCGCCACAGGAGACTGACCTGGAACGTAGGGCTGTAGGGCGGGCGCAGCCCGCAACAACTAAGGATGGACACGAGATCAAATTCGATGCGCCGCCGCGCCATCCAATGCGCGCTGCTCTCGCTCGCTGTCATCCTCTTCGCCGGCGCCGGCGATCCCGCCGCGCGCTTCACCGAACTCGGCCACGGTCTGATGTGCATCTGCAGCTGCAACCAGATCCTGCTCGAATGCAACCACGTAGGCTGCCCCGATTCCGACGGCATGCGCAACGAACTGGCGGCCGCGGTCAGCCGCGGCGACAGCGACAGCCTGGTGCAGCAGGCCTTCATCCAGAAATACGGGCCCACGGTGCTGGCCGCGCCCCTGACCACCGGCTTTGACCGCACCGCTTGGATTGTTCCTTTCGTCGCGTTATTTCTGGGACTCGGCGTCGTCGTCCTCGTCGTCCGCGCCTGGAAGAATCGTCCCGCCCCCGCCCTGGCGGACGGCATCCGTCCCGCCAGCGGCGCCGACCTCGACCAGTTCCGCGACCAGGCCGGCAAGGACACCGATTTATGACCTTCGAGTTGGCGTGCTGCCTTCTGCTCACTGCCGCTGCGCTTCTGTACATTTTCTATTTGCCCGCCAAGCTCTATTTCGGACCAGAGAAGACGCGGGCTGCGTACCTGCGCGAACGAAAGGACGTCGTCTACGAAAATCTGCGCGACCTGAACTTCGAATACCAGGCAGGCAAAGTCCCGGATGCCGATTATCAGTCGCTGAAATCTTCCCTGCAGGACGAGGCGGCCGCGCTGCTGGCAGAAATCGCCCGCCTGGAAGGGAAAGCCGGCGCGCCGCAAAAAGCAAAATCATGAACCCAACCCTAACCCCTGAACGAGACCGTGTAGGGACAGCCGCCCTCGGCTGTCCGGTCGAGCGAAGCTCGACAGCAGTGTCGCTAACCAGGCAACTGCCGGGCTTTGCCCGGCCCGACAGCCGGGGGCGGCTGTCGCTACATGGCTTGTGCCTGGCCCTACTTCTTTTGCTCTCCACCTTCGCCTCCGCCCAAACCCTGACCGGCACGGTGAAAAACTCCACCACCGGCAAGCCCGCCGGGGGAGACGAGGTCGTCCTGCTCAGCCTGAGCCAGGGCATGCAGGAGGCCGACCGCAGCAAGACCGACGCCAAAGGCAAGTTCTCGCTCAAGCTCGACAACGCGCAGGGTCCACACCTGGTCCGCGTGATCCACGAAGGCGTCACGTATCACCGCATGGCGCCTCCGGGAACGACTTCGGTCGAAATCGAGGTCTACGACGCCGGCAAGACAGTCGACGGCATCGAGGTCGTCGCCGACGTCATGCGCATTCAGGTGGAGAAGGGCCAGCTCGAAGTCATGCGGCAGTTCGCCGTGCAGAATACTTCGAAGCCTCCCCGCACCCAGATGAACGAACGCAACCTCGAGTTCTACATTCCCGAAGGCGCGCAACTGATGGGAGCCTCGGCCATGACCGAGGGCGGCAACCCGATCAATTCTGCGCCCGTGCCCGAGGACGACAAGAAAACCCGCTACGCCTTTCTTTTCCCGCTGCGGCCGGGCACCACGCAATTCGAGGTTGCCTACCAGCTTCCCTACACCGGTAGCGCCAACATCGATCCCAGAAGCATCTATCCTCTGCAGCATTTCGTTGCCATGCTGCCCAAATCCATACAGTTCGCACCCGCCCCGGGCACGAACTATCAGAACACCCCCTACCCGAAGGAGCCCGATGCCGACGTGGAAGTAGCCTCGAACGCAACCGTCGGCCAGACGCTGGCCTTCAAGATTTCCGGCGAAGGCGTGCTGCAGGGTGAGACGGGCGGCGAAGAAGGCGGCGGAGGACAGGGGTCGGCGGAGGCCGAAAACCGCCCTGGCGGAGGCCTCGGTCCTCCCATCGACGCGCCGAATCCGCTGCGGAAATATCAGTTGCCCCTCCTGATCGGTCTGGGAGCCGTGCTGGGCCTGGGTGGAGTGATCGTAGCCTGGCGCCAGCAATCTGCCGGTCGCTCCCCGCAGCCCGCTGCGGCGGGCGAAGAGGAAGTCTACGAACCGGTCGCGGCGACGGTAGGCCAAGCCCGTCCCGTTCCGTCGCGCTCCGGAGCACAGCCTGCCGTAGCTCCGCGCAGTTCCACCTCCATGCTGCTCGAAGGCCTGAAAGAAGAGATCTTCCAGCTCGAAGTCGAGCACAAACAAGGCCGCATCTCGCAGGAGGAATACGAAAAGACCAAAGCCGCCCTCGACCAGACCCTGCAGCGCGCCCTGAAGCGCGAAGCGTCCGCCCGACAGGTCTAGCGGCGTTCGCGTTGTACCCATCCTGCGCCGTTTCGGAAATTCTGCTTGACATGAAAACTACACATGTAGTAATAATGCCCACGTCGGTAGGAGACGGAAGCTCATGCCCGATCCCAAGCTCGCGAAACTCGAACTTCGCATCATGGAAACGCTGTGGACGAACGGCCAGGCCTCCATCCGCGAAATTCAGGAGGCATTCCCCGAGAAGGAGCGCCCCGCCTATACCACCGTCCAGACCACGGTCTACCGCATGGAGGCCAAGAGGGCCGTGCGTCGCGTCAGGAAGGTTGGCAACTTTCACATCTTCGAGCCGGCCGTCTCCCGCACCGCGGCGCAGCGCCGCCTCATCGACGATTTGCTGTCTCTCTTTGGCGGGCGATCGCAACCCGTGATGGCACACCTCATCGAGTCCGGCAAGCTCACGCTCGCGGACGTAAAGGAAGCCGAGAAGACTCTGCGCAAACTCGAGACCGGGCGCAGCGCCCGGCAAGAGCGCCGGCGCGAGGAAGAGAAGCAATGACTCCGCAAACTTTCTTTGAGGCCTGGTCCGCAATCGCCCCTGCTCTCGGCGATCACCTGTGGCAGTCAACGCTGTTCGCCGCAGCAGCCGGACTTCTGACGCTCGCGCTGCGCAAGAATCATGCAGGCACTCGCTACCTGCTGTGGCTGATCGCGTCAGTCAAATTCCTGATCCCATTTTCGTGGCTGGTCGCGCTCGGAAGCCGGTTCTCCTGGCGTGGTACGGCATGGCCTGTGCCCGTCACGTATTCCGTGGTCGAACAAATCAGCCAGCCGTTTACTCAGCCAGCAACCCCTGCCATCGCGCGAATGACGATCGCGTCTGCGGCCATGGCTCACGTGTTGCCGGCAGTCGTCTTTGCGATCTGGCTTTGCGGATCCCTCGCCGTACTACTCACCTGGCTGCTGCGCTGGGGGAAAGTCTCTACTGCGATCCGCAGTTCCGTTCCACTCCGCGACGGCCGCGAAGTCGAAGCCCTGCGCCGGCAGGAGCGGATCGCCGGAATCCGCCGGAGCGTCGAACTTCTTCTCTCCCGCGCCACGCTCGAGCCGGGCATCTTCGGCGTTTCGCGCCCCGTTCTGGTCTGGCCTGAAGGAATCTCCGCGCACCTCGACGCCCCGCACCTGGAGGCAATTCTCGCCCACGAACTGTGGCACGTGCGCCGTCGCGACAATCTGGCCGCCGCGCTCCACATGATGGTGGAGGCTATTTTCTGGTTCCACCCGCTGGTGTGGTGGATGGGAGCGCGCCTGGTCGATGAGCGCGAGCGCGCCTGCGACGAACAGGTGCTCGAATTCGGCAGCGAACGCCACATCTACGCCGAGAGCATTTTGAAAGTTTGCGAATTCTGCGTGGGCTCGCCACTGCCCTGTGTCGCCGGGGTCACGGGAGCCGATCTCAAGAAAAGGATGGTTCACATTATGTCGGAGCATGTTGCGCGCAAGCTCGATCTCAGAAGAAAACTTCTCCTCACCGTGGCCGCGGCCCTCGCCATCGCCGTCCCGATCGTCACGGGCGCAGCCAGTGCAACTCCCGCCCGTCCGCAATCGCAACCGGACAGTGCAGTTGCCCCTTCCGCCGCGTTTGACAAGGCTTCCATCACGCCCAGCGTCGATTTGGCGCAAATGCCCGCCTATGCCGGCCAAAAGACGCACATCGTGCGCATGATGTTCGGGCAGGACGGTTTCTTCGCCAACGGCGTCACGCTTCGTTCCGTGATCGAAGAAGCCTACGGCGTGCAGGACAATCAGATCGTCGGCGGACCTGCCTGGCTCAACTCGGCAACCTTCGACATCCAGGCGAACATCGACAATTCAGATTCCGCCAAGTCGGGATTTCCTCCGGATCGCAGGAAGATCCAGAAGATGTTGCGAACTCTACTCGCCGAACGCGCCAAGCTCACACTGCACACTGAAAGCCGCGAACTCCCCAGTTATGAGCTCGTCGTCGCCGAAGGCGGACCCACGCTCCAGGCCTCGTCACCGGACGACGCCCGGGCGTTGCCGGACCCCGCTCCGGGAACTGGCAAATCCTTCTTCTTGCGAACCGTCCAAGTCGGATCCGACGGCCAACCCCTCAGAATGCTCGGCATGCGCATGCAGATGGACCAGGGCCAGGTCGTCGGCATGGCCGCGCAGGGCGTTTCGACTGCCGATTTCGCCAGCCAACTCTCGCGCCAGATCGGCGCGGCTGTCGTCGACAAGACTGGACTGACCGGCACCTACAATTTCAATCTGCAGTGGAAGCACAGCGACGACGAGACGGCTGGCTCGACAGACAACCCATCCGCCGAAAACTCCGGGTCGAGTTCCTCACTCTTGACTGCGATTCAGGAGCAGCTCGGCCTGAAACTGGAACCGCACCAGGGGCCAACCCAGGTTCTCGTCATCGACCACATCGAGAAGCCTGCGGAGAATTAACCGTTTCACCGGATACTCGTGCCCCATCCTTGTCGCTGCGCTCTCGGCAGCGACAGGGTGGGGGGTTTGACTCTAAAGGGCGAGCGTGTTTGCATCTGCGTCACTGTCGAATTGTCATCCGCAGTCAAAGAGCTTGCCCTGAGCGGAGTCGATGTGATCTCTGCCCGTAAGAGGATTTTGTAGCTTGTGGGGCTACTGCTACGCGTAGTGAAATGGCCGCTCTTCTTGGCTGGTCCAAAAATACCCAAGGATGATCAGGCTCGCGACCGCCGCATACGCGCACCACACCGAAGTAAACGCGTACCGTTTGACCGCCATCACGATAAGCAGGATCGCCAGGTTGGCCGCTCCGAACGCCATCATCATCCGGATCTGCGAGAAAAACAGCGAGCCGCAAGTCACGATCACGTAGATCAAAGCAACGGCGAGATTGTCGGTTGCCTGATTAATATACACAATACTGTTTTTCTCCACATAGACCTGCGTGGGAAACGCCGTCAGCGCCCACAGAATGTAAAGCGTGGTCGCACCGCCAATAACCGCAAACGGAAGCATGCGGCGGCGGCTTTTCGCGTTGGGCTCGAACACGAACACGCTCAGCGGCGCCAAAAAAGGCAAAAGCCCCTGGGCATACAGCATGAATGCCGCGCCCATGTTGTGCGCCACCGCGGGCGAAAGAATTCCGTCCAGGCCCAGCCACACAAATCCCTCGGTAAACTGGTGGATGGCAAACAGCAGCGGCATCGCCGCAAATAGCACTTCGCGCCGGTGCCTGACCTTGGTTAACGTCACCACGCCGGTCGCGCCCAGGACTGCGCTGCCTGCAAAATTGACTGTCGCTGAAAAACACATGGTCCGTTTTCTCCCTCAGAGAACTACACTGATTCTCAAAAGAACGCAAAGCATTTCTTGGTAGAGTTTCCGGCAAACCTGCCTCAATGCATCGTCCCATGCCGACAATCATCTAATGACATAGAATTGAGTGAATCGCCCTCAGAAAACTTATGGGAAACACATTCAAGACCGCGTTTCTGCTCACGCTGATGACTTTGCTCCTGCTGCTCATCGGCCGCGCCTTTGGCGGACAGAACGGGATGATCCTGGCTCTCGTCGTCGCCGCCGTGATGAACTTCGTCTCTTACTTCTATTCCGACAAGATTGCGCTGGCCATGTACCGCGCCCAGCCGGTCACGCGCGAGCAGCTGCCACGCGCCTACGCCGCGGTCGAGCGCCTCACGCAGAAAATCGGCATCCCCATGCCGAAAATCTACGTCATCCCGACCGATTCGCCCAACGCCTTTGCCACCGGACGCAACCCGCAGCACGCTTCGGTTGCGGTCACGCATGGAATTCTGGCTTTGCTGAACGACGAAGAGCTGGAAGGCGTGCTGGCGCACGAGCTCGGCCACGTCAACAACCGCGACATCCTGATCAGCTCGGTCGTTGCCACGCTCGCCGGCGCCATCACCATGCTGGCCAGCATGGGCCGGTGGGCCATGATTTTCGGCGGCTTCGGAGGCCGGGGAGAGCGCGACAACCGGGGCGGAGGGCTGGCTGCACTCTTCATGCTAATCGTCGCTCCCATCGCCGCGACGCTGATCCAGCTGGCCGTCTCGCGCTCGCGCGAATACCAGGCCGACGCCACCGGCGCCCACTTCACCGGCAATCCCTATGCCCTGGCCAGCGCTCTGCAGAAGATCGACGCCTATGCTCGCCGCTTGCCCTTGCAGGCCACACCATCGACTGCGCACCTGTTCATCATTCAGCCGTTCTTGGGGGGAATGACCTTCGGCAGCCTGTTTTCGACTCACCCGCCGATCGCCAAGCGCATCGAGCGGCTCACGGGAAGGCCGGCGGAATTTACGCAGTGAAGCGGCTGCCAGCTCTCAGCCGTCACCTCTCAGCGAACCGCATGCAAGTTCACGAAAAACCTACGTTCTTCAGGATGTTGAGCCATTGTTTCAATCCCGCCACGCTCTCCCCAAGCGTTGTCACTCCGAATACGCGCAAAGCGCGGGTGAGGAACCTGCTTTTGCTGAGAGCCGGGAGCTAATAGCTGCCTATGACGTACGTAACTCCTTCGCCGACCGAGCGAATAGTAGAATCCAAAAGAATGCCCTCCGAGACCGCCAGACCCGTATCGCACAACGCAGCCCACCCAGGCACCGAAAAGGCGAAAGCCCTGGAACAGGCTCTGCGCCGCGTGATTCGCGGCAAAGACGACGTGGTTCGCCTAGCCCTGGTCAGCATATTCGCCCGCGGCCACCTGCTCATTGAAGGCGTTCCCGGAGTCGGCAAGACTACGCTCGGACAGGCTCTGGCGCGCGCCATCGACTGCCAGTTTCAGCGCGTGCAGTTCACCAGCGACATGCTGCCCTCCGACGTGCTTGGCATCTCGGTGTACTCGGCCATGGAGCAGCAGTTCGAATTCAAACGCGGTCCGGTGTTCACCAACGTTCTGCTGGCCGACGAGATCAACCGCACCACGCCCAAGACGCAGTCATCTCTGCTCGAAGCCATGAACGAAAGCCAGGTAACGGTCGATGCTCACTCGTATGAATTGCCGCAGCCGTTTCTGGTGATCGCCACCCAGAACCCGGTCGAACATCACGGAACGTATCCCCTGCCCGAGTCGCAGCTCGATCGTTTTCTGCTGCGCGTGCGCATGGGATATCCCGACCCGCAGGCCGAGCGCGAGATTCTTCGCTCCGAAGCGGGCGCAGCGCAGATGGACGAGATTCGCCCCGCGCTGACTGGCGCCGATGTGGTCGAAATGCAGCAGGCGGTCAAGCAGATTCGCGTCGATGAATCGCTGGTCAGCTATGCGCTCGAAATCGTGCGCCGCACGCGGGAATCGGAATTTCTATCGCTGGGAGTCTCGCCCCGAGGCTCGCAAGCTCTCTTCCGCGCCGCCCAGGCCATGGCCTTCCTCGAAGGCCGCACCTTCTGCACTCCCGACGACTTCAAGTCATTGGTTGTTTCTGTCTTTGCTCATCGTGTGGTCGTAAATGGCTTGTATGCATCCACACTGAAGAAGTCCGAGCAATCGGACCAGGTGCTGCGCGAGATCGTCGAGACCGTCGCAGTGCCGGTGTGAAAATCCACCGAAAGATCTAGTTTGTCATTCTGAGCGAAGCGAAGAACCTGTGCATTCGGAGGCGTAGAAATTGCATAGGTCCTTCGCTTCGCTCAGGATGACAAGACTGACTATAATGCCCTCGTCATGTCCTTCCTCCGCTTCCTGATGCTACTCTCGCTCGTGGTCTGGATTGGCGGGCTGATCTTCTTTGCTTTTGTGCTCGCGCCCACCGCGTTCACGGTTCTTCCCAGCAGCCATCTCGCCGGCAACGTAGTCGGACGCGCGCTCGGCAAGCTGCACTGGATCGCCATCGTCGCAGGCATTGTCTTCCTGATCAGTTCCCTGCTCTACAGCCGCATCAGCGACGGTACAGCGCATATCTTCGCCCTCCGGCATGTGCTCGTCTGCCTGATGCTCGGGCTCACTCTCTTCTCGCAGTTCTGGATCATCCCGCGCATGGACACGCTGCGCGCGCAGGTCGGCGACTTCTCGTCGGTGCCCATCGACAGTCCTGCCCGCGTGCAGTTCGACGCGCTGCACGTCTGGTCCACGCGCGTAGAAAGCGCGGTGCTGCTGCTGGGATTGATTACGATCTATTTGGCCGCGAGTCTCTTCGACCCCAATCGGCATTGAAACTGCGGTGACGATCAGGGGACTCGCTTCCAGACCAGATCGCCGCCTTCCCGTCGATCGACGAATCCGACGATCCGGCCTGCGTCGTCACGCTGGAAAATCTTGCGTACGCGCAATTGTCCGCTCGCAAAGAACACATCCCGCACTTCTGCCTTTAGCGGAGTTGCCGGACGGCCCGGCCGCTCTCCCAACAGATGATCGCCCTCCCGGCGGATGGTGTAGGCCAGGTCGGGAGCGGCAGCGTAATGCCCCACGTAAGCATCGAGCTCAACTGCCGGCAGGTCAATCGCCTTCGGCTCCCTCAGAACCGCGTAAGCATGGACCAAGAGCAGCTTCCACTCGCCGTTCTGGCGCTGCCACGTTTCTGTGGTCAGGTATTGAGCTGTGAGATGCTGGCCGTGATAGACCTCTTGCTCGTCATCGGTATGAACCACGGTGACGACGTCTCCGCTCTGGCGGACCGAATAAGCCGAGATGGCGATGGTGCCCGAGGCTCCCGGAGGCAACGGCTGCACTTGTTTAAGAAAGTCCGCGCGGTTTATGGTCTCGCCATTCTCGTCGACGTACGCCGCATCGGCCGCAAGCGCTGCATCCCATACCTTCACGTCACCGGGCGCAAAAGCGTCGAGGAGGGCTTGGTCCCGCTGGCGGAATTCCTGCACCAAGTCAGGCGGTGCAACTGCCGGGTTCGCGGTCGCGGCGAAAAGGGTCATCCAAACGATGAAAGCGGACATGCTCGCCTCCTGGGAACGACCTAATTGTAGCGTTTGTGGAAGCGAGCTTTTGCGCTGTCAGCGCAAGGCTTTATAACGGAAGCAGTCGACAGCGTGATCGTTCACCATCCCCACGGCCTGCATGAAGGCGTAGCAGATCGTCGATCCGACGAACTTAAAGCCGCGACGCTTGAGGTCCTTGCTCATGGCATCGGATTCCGCCGTGCTCGCGGGCATTTGGCCGGGGGACTTCCATCGGTTCACGATCGGCTTGCCTCCAACAAACTGCCAGATGTAGCGATCAAAGCTGCCAAACTCCTTTTGGACGCGAAGGAACGCTTTCGCATTCTCGACGGCTGACACAATCTTGAGCCGGTTGCGCACGATTCCAGGATCACGCATGAGTTTCTCAATTTTGTGCCGGTCGAAACGCGCCACCCGCATGGGATCGAATCCGGCGAAGGCCGTGCGGTAGTTCTCGCGCTTGTTGAGGATCGTATTCCAGCTCAGTCCGGCCTGCGCGCCTTCAAGGATGAGGAATTCGAATAGCGTGGCGTCGTCGTGCACGGGCACGCCCCACTCCTTATCGTGATAACGGATGGAGAGTTCGCCGCCGCTGGCCCAACCGCAGCGAACGACCGCACGGGAACCTTTGATCACAGACATCACAGCGTCTCACACAAGAGAGATCTATTGCAGCGACTTAGGGTCCGACTTGTTGACCGGCGATTTCTTGTCGAGCAGAAAGACCAGTTCATGCGCGCAAGCGGGGATACCGACCTTGCCTTGGCGAATGATCTCTTTCGCGGTCAGCCTCTTCCCATAGAGCTTTTCGTTTGCGCTCCCATCCGAGCGCAAAGTCGAACCTTCGAGCGAGACTCCGGCGAACAATCCCTTGTTGCGCGAATAGGAAAGAATCTCGGCGCTCATGACCACGTCGGTCGCGCCTTCCGCGGTGCGTCCCTTCGGACCAGCGGCAGCGGAGGCGTCAGCGCCAAGCTTCACTTTACTGTAGAGCAACGACTCGGCGCCCTTGGGATTCATGACCAGCAGCACAAAATCGGTGGCCTGGCCGCCCAACTGAAAGCCAATGCTGGCGCCTTCCAGCGCGTACAGCGCCGGAGCACCCCACTTGCCTTTGTAGTGTTCGCCGCTGCGGCAAATCATCACCCCGCGGCCATAGCTGGCGCCGACGCCAAACGCCGCCTTTTTTACGGACGGAAGAATAATCACGCACTCGGCCTTGTCGAGCAGTTCCTGAGGAATATCATCGGGAATGTCCAAAATCTCTTTCAGGACTGTGCCCGCATCCTTGACGCGCTCTTCTTCGCGCTCGTCGCTCGCAAACGCCGCCACTGTGGAGATCAGGACAACCAGAGAGCAGGCGATGAACTTCTTCATGACCTCTCCTCCACAGAGATTGTAAGAAAAATCGGGCTGCGGGCGGTGCCTCTGGCAAGCCATGAACCTGATTGGCCACGGGCCAGAATGCAAGCCAGAGTTTGCCGCGTAACTGTCAGAATCGGCACGTTTTGTGCCATGACCAAACGTGTGCTCCTTTTGTAACTTGGCACCTTGCCGCCACCCTCCTAGAGTCAAGCAGATAGCCGCTTCTCGTGGGGCGCGGGTTTCGGCATCTGGCGTGCATCCTATGAGTTTGATGGTGTGCAAACCGCAGTTTAGAGTGAAAAATTTGGACGCTTCGAGCATGAAGTACACGCAGCGCATTTTTTGGCGATTTGTGATTCTGCTGGCAACTGCAGCCCTGGCGGGACAGTCGCAGGCCCAGTCGAACTACGCCAGCGCAGCAACCAGCCTGAGCGGATACAGCAGTGCGAACGCCGCGCCGGACAACGCAACCGGTAGTTCAACTCCCGATTCCGACGATCCGCAAAGCGCCCTGATCACTCTGCACGCGCGCGTGAATGAAGTCAACGTCCTGTTCATCGCCACCGACAAGCATGGCAAGTTCGTGCGCGACCTGACGCAAAACGACTTCACCATTCTCGACGATCACAAGCCTCCGCAGGCCATTCTCAACTTCCGCCGTGAAACCGACCTGCCCCTGCATCTCGGCCTGCTGATCGACGTGAGCGGCTCGGTCGACAGCCGCTTCGACTTCGAACAGGACGCGGCGACCAGCTTCCTGCAGCACACTTTGCGCAGCGGCTTCGACAAGGCATTCGTGGTCGGCTTCAACAGTCACAGCCAGATGGCGCAGGATTTCACTGACAACGTGCAGCTGCTTTCCGCGGGAGTGCACAAACTGCACGACGGCGGCGGCACCGCGCTCTATGACGCCATTTATCGCGCCTGCAAAGACAAGTTCCTGAAGGATCATCCGGAGCATCCGGTGCGTAAGGCGATTATTGTGGTCAGCGACGGCGAAGACAATCAAAGCGAGGTCTCGCGAGCCCAGGCGATCGAAATGGCGCAGCGCGCCGAGGTCATCATCTACGCCATCTCCACCGATGACAGCGGCCTGGTCCTACGCGGCGATCGTGTACTGGAACAGATCGTCGAAGCGACCGGCGGCCGCGTTTTCTTCCCCTTCAAAATGAAGGACATCACGCACGCTTTCGCCGCCATCGAAGACGAACTGCGCAGCCAATATGTAGTCTCTTACAAGCCCGCTGACTTCGACGCCGACGGCCGTTACCGCACGATCGAAATTTCCTCCCTGAAAAAAGACCTGCAAGTGCGAGCCCGCAAGGGGTACTTCGCCCCAGAGCAATAACGACCAGTAGTGGCGCGCGACTGCCGACTACTCTCGCCCTTTCCCGCAATCCCCAGCGAACTTGGATTTAAGAACAACTCTCCCCTAGCGCGCCCGAGCCACCACCAGCGTGAGATCATCTTGCAGATACCCGGTTGACCGGAACTGTTCCACGGCTTGTTCCACGTGGGACAGGATCGCTACGGCTCCCAGGTCCCTGGCCTGCTGCAGAGCGTGCAAGAGGCGGTCATCCCCGAATTCCTCTCCATCGGCGCCGGTCGTCTCCGTGATTCCGTCCGTGAAGATGCTGAGCACGTTGCCGGGTTCCATGCGAGCCTCAGCCACCGAGCACTCCCATTTCCCGAACAATCCCAGTACCGTCGCGGTCGCCGCAAGCCGCTCGACGTTTCCACCTCGGCGCAGCAGGAGCGGCGCACTGTGTCCGCAGTTGACATAGCTCAAGCTGCGCGCGTTGTCGTCATAACAGCCGAAGAAGAGGGTCGCGTAGCGATCGGCCTCCGTGTGACGGAAGAGGTGATCGTTCACAGCAGCCAGCAGGACGGGAAGGTCGCGGCAATCGATTCCGGTGCGGTTGTGGAGGCTCCCTTGCAAATTCGCCATGAGCAAGGCCGCCGCCACCCCCTTGCCGGCAACGTCGGCCATGACAAACCCGACTCTGCCCGGTCCCAGGTCGAGGAAATCATAATAGTCGCCGCCGACGGTGCGCGCCTGAATGCACCTGCCGGAGTAATCGAGCGTTCGCAGGGGCGGCCTTTCCCGGGGGAAAAGCTCGCGCTGCACCGAAGCGGCCACGGCGATTTCCTGCAGCAGGGGTTCGTCATCGGTTCGCGCCGACATGTCCAGGTCCCAGATGTTGCCCTCTGGACTGACACACTCCACACCGGTGTGACCCGCAGTGAGGGTTCCGGGCAAGCCGACCCAGACAACCCGAAAGAGCGCTTGCCGCGGCCCGCAGCGAATTTCCACAAATTCGCCCAGCTTGAGCGGTTCGCCGCAATCCGCCAAACGGGCACCTAACGTAGAGATGTCGACCGTGTGCGTACTCCAGTTCTTTTCTGGAAAGGACAGCGGGGACACCTGAACCGCGATCTCGATCCTGATTCGCTTCTCCCGCCGCTTGTGCTTCTTGTGTACCTCCAGATGGCCGTGGCTGAAGCAGGGAATCTGCTTCAGGCTTGCCAGCACGGTGCGACACTCCTCCTCGGTCGCGAACGGGCCCATGTGAACCGCCTGATGTTCAACCGGGGATGACTGGGCGTTGGGGCTCTCGAGTATGTGCCACTCGACCGCGTCCGACGTAGTCTGCTTCATGGGAGATTCAGGACCTCGGCAATCATTTGCGGAAACACACAGGCAGGACCTTGCACAGTATGAGCCTACTTCGCCGGGCAGGGCGGCGCAGTGTTGCCGTGTGGAATTGCATTACGACTAAGCATGCTTGGTTCCCTTTTCAGGAGGTCGCCCAGTTTCGGTACTGGCGCCGGCGGAGGCTCATACGATCCCGTCGCAGATCCTTGCCTCCGATATCCGCCGAGTCCATGCTCGGCCCTCCATGCGTTATTGCAGAATGCGAAGAACCAGCCGCTCCGCTGGTTTGCGCCCAGCCTCTCCCTGTGCTACCGTCCCAGTGATTTCCAGTTCGTCCTTCTGCCCGCGGAGGAAGCGATCATGCCTGCCATCATCGTCCTGGTTATCCTGGTTGTGATCGCTGTCGTGCTCATCGGCATGTACAACGGCCTGGTGCAGCTGCGGGTGCGCTGCGATTCGGCCTGGTCCGACATTGATGTCCAACTCAAACGCCGGCATGACCTGATCCCCAACCTGGTGGAAACGGTGAAGGGCTACGCCACACACGAGAAGGGGACTTTCGAGAACATCGCGAAGTTCCGATCGCAGGCCATGCAAGCCACCACCCCGGCAGACAAAGCGGCTGCGGAAAACCAGCTGACCGGCGCCCTGAAGAGCCTGTTCGCCGTCGCGGAGAACTACCCTGAGCTCAAGGCTTCCGAAGAGTTCACGCAACTGCAGGGATCGCTGAGCCAGACGGAAGACTCGATCCAGAACGCGCGGCGTTACTACAACGCGGTGGTGCGCGACCTGAACACAAAAATCCAGTCGTTTCCCACCAACATTCTGGCCGGGATGTTCGGCTTCACGGCCCGGCAATTCTTTGAGACCACCGACGCCGACCGTGAGCCGGTACAGGTAAAGTTCTGAAAGATTGAATCATCGGATCACTGAATCATTGAGTCAATGGGCACTCCTGCCAGAAGTCTTGCGGCGCTGCTCGCTCTCGCTTGCGCCCTTACCGCTCCCGCGCAGGCGAAATCCTGGCGCATCGCCGACTTTCAGGACGACATCAGTGTTCAGAAAGACGGCGATTCAGTCGTCACCGAGCGCATTACGCTCGTCTTCGATGGCGAGTTTCATGGAATTCACCGCACCATTCCCATCGAATATCCCGGGCCCAACGGCACCAACTACGAGCTTTATCTCGACGTTGCCGGTGTCACCGATGGAGCGGGCGGGAAGCTCAAGTACGAGTCCTCGACCTCGAACGGGAGCCGCGACCTGAAGATCTACATCCCCGACGCGGTCGACGCCACCAGAACGGTCGAGATCATCTACCGCGTCCGCAACGCGACGCGCTTCTTTCCCGATTATGACGAGTTCTACTGGAATGTGACCGGCAACGACTGGCCGGTGCCCATCGATCACGTGGCGGCGACCGTACGCTTCCCGGATTCGGCCGCAGGTTCGCTCCGGGCCCAGGCCTTTACCGGCGTCTACGGTTCGAGCGAACGCGATGCCACGGCCAAGGTCGACGGTGCGGAAGTGCAGTTTGAAACCAACAATCCGCTGCCCATGGGGGGCGGCCTCACCCTTGACGTTTATCTCCCCAAAGACATTCTGGCCGAGCCCGGCGCGATCACGCGATTCTTCTGGTTCCTGGGCGGCAACCCGGTCGTCTTTCTTCCTCTGGTGACCCTGGTCGCGATGTTCGGGCTGTGGTGGTTCAAGGGGCGCGACCCGGACCCCGGAATCTCGGTGGCGCCCATGTACGAGCCGCCGCCCGGTATCTCTCCCGCCGAGGCGGGAACTCTGCTCGACGACACGATCCACCCCCGCGACATCACTTCCACCATGGTGGATCTCGCGGTGCGCGGATACATCAAGATCGAAGAGACGGCAGACAAAGGACTGGTATTCACGCACAAGGACTACATCTTCCACCTGCTGAAGCCCATGACCGAGTCGACTGACAGCAGCCTTGCTCCTCACGAACAGGTCATGCTGCAGAATGTGTTCGGCGGCGGCGGCGAGACGCGGCTTTCCAGCTTGAAGAACCGCTTTTATACGGCCGTGCCCGTTATTCGTGAAGACATTATGTCGGCATTGAAGAAGAAGGGCCTCTACCTGCTCGACCCCGAATCGGCCAATGGCTACAGCGTGGTCGCGGCCATCGTGATTCTCGTTCCGTTCGCCGTCCTCCAGTACCTGGGGTGGGCGAACTTTTTCAATTCGGTTCCTCTGCTGATCGCCAGCGTGCTGATTTCGGCACTCATCTGGTGGCTGTTCGCCCGGGTCATGACCGCGAAGACCATAAAAGGCGCCCGCACCCGAGTCGCCCTGCTCGGCTTCCAGGAGTTCATGAACCGCGTGGATGCGGAGCGGCTGAAGGTAATGCCGCCGACCACCTTTGAGAAGTTTCTTCCTTATGCCATGGCCCTGGGCGTGGAGCACCACTGGGCACAGGCATTTGCCGGCATCGTCAAGGATCCGCCGCAATGGTATGTCGGACCAGGCGGACCGTACGTCGGATTCAATCCCATCTTCTTTTCGAGTTCGATGCACAGCATGGCCGCCGATATGCACCAGGTGTTTGTCTCGGCTCCGCGCGCCAGTTCCACCGGTTCCGGCTGGAGCGGCGGTGGAGGTTTCGGAGGTGGTGGAGGCTTTTCCGGCGGCGGATTCGGTGGAGGCGGCGGCAGCGCTTTCTGATCGCCCCAATCAGGCAGATACTGCTTTCCAACTATTGATATTCCGCTGCTCGTCCCTATAATGAGCCAACTTTCTCTGGGGTTCGACTCCTGATAGCGTGAACGCTGAAAACAAGGTACAGCTCGTGAAGAAAATTCTGCTCAGAACGCTATGCGTCATCGCAGTCTTGTGGCTGATCGGCTGCGGATCGATCTACCACGTTATGCGCCAGCCTCCGGAGAGCTTTGGCCGGTTCATGAAGAGAATTCCCGCGCCGGTTGCTTTTCTGGCTTTTCCGTTTGAGACGCTCTGGACGCACGCCCGGGCAGGACAACTCGCGGTCGGCGACGCCGCGCCTGATTTCACCCTGGCCAAGCTGGACAAAAGTGCACAGATCCAACTGTCGTCACTCACCGCGCAAGGCAAGCCAGTCGTGCTCGTGTTCGGCAGCTACACCTGACCGCCGTTCCGGCGGGAGGTTCCCGCCCTCAACCAACTCTACGAGCAGTATCAGAACCAGGTCGCATTCCTGGTGGTCTACATCACGGAAGCCCATCCCAGCGACGTCTGGCAGATGCAGAGCAATCTCAAGGACAACGTGGTTTTCGCCAGCCCTCGCAGTGAGGAGGAACGCGCCTTCGTGGCCGGCTCCTGCGTGCGCAAACTCGGCATCCAGATTCCGGCGGTGCTCGACGAATTTGGAAACTCCACGGAGAGCGCGTACACGGCGTGGCCCGATCGCATGTATCTGATCGACGGCCACGGCCGCGTTGCCTATAAAAGCCGGCCCGGCCCCTTTGGCTTCAAGCCGGATGAGTTGAAGGCCGCGTTGGGCAACCTTGCAGTCGCGAAGTAGCCATCTGCGCAAGCCGGGCGCAGTCAGTTTCACAAAGAATCTCACCGACTCTGTTCGCAGCCCGCATCTCGATCTCTCGCAGCGCTTCGTTCCTGCTGCGCGACAGGCGGTCAAACCACTCCAGGCCGGGCAGTTTGGCGATGGTTGTGTCGATGCGGCTCGCAATTTCCGCGCCTTCCGGATCGCCGAGGACGAACGAGAGAATCCAGCTCACCTCGCTGTCCGGCTTCACCCCGCCGCCTACCGGTAGCCAAAAATTCCGAATCACAAAGCTCGTCAGCCGCTGCGCGTTTCTTTCCTGCAGCTGAAGCTTCGCTTTGTTGTAGTAGAAGGAAAAATGCCGGCGCTCGTCTTTGGCCAGCCGGCGCACCATCTCAGCCAGGATCGGGTTCTGCGTTCGCCGCCCCATCACGCCATAGCCTTCCAGCGTCGACAATTCCGAGATCGCGCCGTAGGTCAGGTATGCGCCGTGAAAGTGGCGCGAGAAGCGGCACAGAATGGACGAGCCCAGTTCCTTCAGCCATTCCGTGAACGAGCTGGCCTTCTGCACTTCCAGCATGCGCGTGGCCGAGACCGGAGCGCCGATCGCGTCCAGGAACTGCCGGATGGTGTGCCCATGGAAGAACTCCTCATAGGCCCAGCAGCTCAGAAAGCTGGTGGTTTGCGCATCCTCGACCGCGCAGGTGTTGAGGATGGCCCGCAGGTAAACGATGGTGTGCGACTCGATGTCGCACATATAAGTCAGCGCCCGCACTTCGTCGTCCGAGACGGGATAGTTCGCTGCCTGCGAAAGATCAAGGTCGCTGATGTCAACTTTCTTCGCGTTGCGGACGTACTTTTCTACGTCGAATTGCAGTTGGTTCGGTCCCGTGTTCATGGCGGTTGCAGTCCTTGCGGAACGCTTTTGTGCCTCGCCATAAGTACGAAGATCGGCGCAAAATGGATTTGGGGCGAACGGGAGCCCTTGAATTCCGCCTACCAGACCCGCCGCACGTGGTAAGTATCGAAAATTCGGTCGTTGCTGATGATTGCCAGATCCTCGGCCTCGGCCTGGGCAACCAGCATTCTGTCAAAGGGATCGCGGTGTTCTCCGGGAAGCCGCCCGGCCCGGACGGCGTGCCGGAGCGAGATGGGCAGGCCTTCGAACCCTAGTCGGGAAATGTATCGCTCGAACTCGCCAATGAGATCTTCACCCGTCGGCAGCTTGCCCAGCCGGACCTTCGTCGCAATCTCCCACGCCGAAGCTGCGCTCACGAAAATCTCGTTGCCGCCGTCCTCGATGAGCCGCCGGGCCCGCGGCGACAACGAGGGAGAAGCATTAAAGCACCACAACAGCGTGTGCGTATCCAGGAGGAAGCGCACACCCTACTCCCAGCGCTCCAGCTCTTCGGGAGGGAGTGGTTCGAAGAATTCCGGCCCTACCACCAGTTTTCCTTTCAGGATGCCAAGCTTCCGGCGGTTCTTGCGGGACGAGATCGGGACCAGCCGAGCCACCGGCTCAGGCCCGCGCGCGATCACGATTTCCTCTCCCCGGCAGGCCTTTTCGATGAGCCGGGAGAGGTTGGTCTTGGCTTCGTGAATGGTGAAGGTCTTCATTTATCGTTAGCTAAGTATAACTTAGCTAACTGTCGACGGCAAGCCCAGCCTGCACCCTACTCAACCTCAAAGCTCACATACGTCAACCCGCCGTCGCGCTCGACCTGCATGGCGACCGCATCTCCCGTTTTCAAACTGGCCACGGCGGCGCGCAACGAGTCCACGGAATCGATTAGTGTCGCGTTGAGCCGGTGAATGATGTCGCCCGTCTGCAGCCCGGAGTCGGGCAGAATCAGGTCGGCGGCGCGGCCCACTACTATGACGCCGGAGGGAATGCGCAACGAACCCAGCCGCGAAGCCAGGTCTGGAGTGAGTTCGATGCCCAGCACGCCGAGGCGAGGAATCAGGCTGTTCTCGGGATTGGCCGCGTCCAGCAGTTGATCCATCTGATCGTGGTGCTCAATCGCGGGAACGTAGAGGGTTTTCCTTTCCTCGCCGCGCAGAATTTCCAGTTTTATGACCTGGTCGATGCGGTGGAGATAAAGGGCAGCCGAAAGTGACGGCAGAGTCTCAATTCGCCGGTCATCGGCGGCCACAATGATGTCCTGAATCTGCAGGCCGGCTGCCGCGGCCGGACCGTCGGGGCGCACGTCGTCCACCACGACTCCCCAATGCCGCGAGAGATGCAGCGCATCGGCGAGAGTTGGGGTGATCTCCTGCACCCCGGCGCCAATCTCCACGCGGTGCACATGCCCGTACGCGCGCAGGCTGTGGTAGACGAAATCGACCACCCGCGCGGGAATGGCGAAACCCAGTCCCTCGCTGCCCCCGCCCTGCGACAGAATGAAAGTGTTGATGCCCAGCACCGCGCCATCCATATTCACCAACGGGCCTCCACTGTTGCCGGGATTGATAGGAGCGTCGGTTTGGATATAGGCGAGCGGCTTGTTGGGATCAGCCTGGCGCGCTGTCGCGCTGACCACCCCCATGGTGACGGAGTTTTGCAGTCCCTCTGGGCTGCCGATCGCAAAAACCAGCTGGCCCACCTGTGGGCGGTGCTGCGTGAGCAGAGAAAGCGTGGGCAGGTCGGTCTCGTCGATTTTCAGCAACGCCAGGTCCGTTTCCTTGTGCTGCCCCAAAAGACGAGCTTCCAGAATCCGCCGCTTCCCGATCGGCACCTGACCGGCCGAGTCGCCCATTGGTAGCGGCAGCGCCACGCGAATGCGTTGTGCCCCTTCCACCACATGCGCGTTGGTGATGATGTACCCATTCGGATCGACAATCACGCCTGAGCCCACCGCATGCTGACGAACGATCAACGCCGTCTGCGATCGATCTTCCTCTTTCAGGGGCCCGTAGCCTGTCACCAGGATCTGTACGACCGCAGGCGCCACTTTGGCCGCCAGACTCTCCAAAGCGCCGTTCAGTTGAACGAGAACGCTTGGGGGTTCTGAGGCTTTCGCTTCCGCCGCGCCGCCACCCTTTTTCTGTGCCGACGGTTTGGACGCGGGTTTGGCCCCACCAGTTTGCGAGAGGCCACTAGCGCCAGAGATCACCACGATCAGGCAGAGAACGAGGATGACCCGAAGATTGGCCGGTAAGCGGCATGGGAAAGAAGTCTTCATAGGAATCACTCCCTTCCCCACAGAATATCTGAACCATGCACTCCATGCTTTCACCTGCTCCCAGGCAAGGTCGTGCACAACTCACGCTTACGGCCTGGCTGAGGGCAGTTGCTACAATCACACATTGCCCATGGTCCCGCCGACCGTCCAGTTCGCGGAGTCAAAACCGGAATACCGATCTGAAAAAGTCTGGTGGATTGCCCTGCTCGCTGCGACCGCTGCCAGCTGCTTATTTCAAATCGCCTGGTTTTGGCGCTTTCGCGCCCACAACATCACCATGGACGGGATCGGCTACATCGGACTGGCTCGCCACCTTGTCGACGGAAACGTTAAAGCGTCGCTGCACGGTTACTGGAGCCCGTTGACCTCATGGATCATCGCCGCCAGCGCACTGTTCGGCAGAAATTTTACGCTGTTGGGGAGACTGGTGACGATCGCCAGCTTCCTGCTCTGCCTGCCGTTGCTGTATCTGCTGACCCAGAAACTGTGGCGCTCTCGGGTGGCTGCGGCCTTGTCGGTTTTGTGGTTCTCCACGGCGCGGGGAGTGGCAGCCACGGCCGTCGGATTGATTCTGGCAGATTTCGTGCTCACGGCTTGTGTACTCGTGTACTTCGTGCTTCTTCTGCGAGTGATGCGGCGGGACCAGCCTGCAGGCTGGCTGGCATTGGGCGCGGCTCACGCCCTGACCTTCCTTGCCAAAGCGATTGCCATGCCCTGGTTGGCCGTCTCGACAGTGCTGGCGCTGCTTGTGCAAAGCGCCCGATCGCCGCGCCGGCTTGTTGCGTCGTTGCTGCTTGCGTTCCTGTTTCCGGCGGCGGTGTGGATCGGTTGGGGTCTTGCCCTGCGCTCGAAGTACGGGCAATTCACCACTGGCGACCAGCTCCGCGCCAATCTCATGATCAATTGGAAGAGAAGATTGAGTCACCGTCCGCGCGGAGACAATCTGGCATTTGTCGACACCTCCTCCGTGTACGACCAATACATGGTCGGGGAGTCTCCCAGCGCTGCTCTGCAAACCTTCAGCCTGGGCAGACCCGGCATGCTGAGCATGATCCTGGGTAGCGAATTCCAGAATCTGCCTGCGGCTCTGAAAGAAACTGTGATCCTGCTGAATCCCGGAGGAGTTCTCGCTCTGGCCGCGATGCTCGCCGCGCTCATCAAGAAGAGATCTCAATACCGGACCGAAACCGCTTTTGTCAGCATCACCCTGCTGAGCGTCGTCAGCGTGATCGGGGCCTATTGCATGCTGGTCTTCGACGCACGCTACGTGATCCCGGTTCTGCCGCTGCTTATGGCGATCAGTTGCCCGGCGCTGCTGCCCCCGGAGTTTGCTCCGGACGCGCCCGGCGTGCCCGGTTGGCAAAGAAAAACAGCTGCCGGTCTTCTGATCGTGGGTACGGTTTTCTTCACCGTCTACTGGGCTTCGCCGTTTCGCACCGTGGATCGCGATTTCGAAGCCAGCTGCTACCAGGCCGCCGCCATCTTGCGAACTGCAAAACCTCACGGGACGCTGGCCAGCATCGGCGATGGGCCCTATCCGCAATACGGTGTGGGATTCGAAGCTGCGCCCTACGTGGCCTATCTGGCGGAATGGCGCCTGGTCGCCACCAACTCGGAACTCCCCGGCATCGCCGGTGCCGACGCGCTGGCCGCCCAGGCTCTGGCCACGAAGGCGGACGCGCTCGCGGTGTGGGGATCCTCGGCCAGCCCGGTCTATCGCCACATCGTGGAAACGATCGGACATGCCTCCGCCTCGTCTGCTGCCCGCACCATCACCGACCCTGACCTGGGCGAGGTCGGAACGCTATTCTTACGCCCTCGAGCCGAATGAGTTGGGGACGGTCATTTTCCCGCCTTGGGGGGAACCTAGTTGCTACCGTAACTAACGGGCTGTCAGGCTTTTACACGGGAACCTTTCCGTGATATAACCGCGCTGAGCAGAAAAGTGGGCTTGCGCCCGCCAGGAGCTTGGTTTGACGCTGGCATTGGCCGACGACACACACAATACACGCCGGCATGGAGGAGGCACCGTGGGCGAAGAAGCACGGACCGGAAAACGGTTCCCGCTGGAATTGCCGATCAAGATTCACAAGGGTGAAACCGACGCCAAGGGAGTGACGGGCAATCTGAGCGCGGCGGGTGTGTACATCCGCGCCGACGCAACCATGGAGATTGGTTCGCCTGTCGAGTTTGAAATCACGCTGCCGCCGGAAATGACCGGCGGGCAGGAGAATGTGACCATCCAGTGCAAGGGTCGCGTGGTGCGCTCCGATGAAACTGGAGAGGGCGGAGAAGGCCGCGGCGTGGCCTGCGTGATCGATACCTACGAGTTCGTGAGGAACTCTTAATCGTTTCAACTGCGTCATTTGAACCGGATTTTTGGGGAGCGCTGACAAATGCTCAAACTGATTCTGGCCGATAACCAGGCGATCTTCCGGGCGGGCATCGCCAAAGTGCTCGCTGTCGAAGACGAAATGCGCATTGTGGCCCAGGCGCAGACGCCTGAACAGATGTTCATGGCTCTCGACAAGTTTCGCGCCGCCGTGCTGGTTGTGGCAGCGGGATTCCACAACGACTTCGCGGCGATTGTGCAGGCGGCAAACAAAGCAAAAACCCGGGTGATCGTGCTGGCCGACACCGGCGAGAGCGCCCAGCGGCATATGTCGAATGGCGCCCACGGCGTGGTCTACCGCAACGTCACCAGCGCCGCCCTGGTCGACTGCGTGCGTAAGGTCGCCCGCGGCGAGACCTGGGTGCAGGACGTAGCCGTGCCCAGCGAACTCACCGAGAACGATATGGTCGGATTGCGCGTGCGCGATCGGCTCACGGCCAAGGAACTGCGTATCGTGGCGCTCATCGTCCAGGGCTACAAGAACAAGGAGATTGCTTCGCAGCTGGGCACGACCGAGCAGGTGATCAAGAACTACCTGCGCAACGTGTACGACAAAATCGGCGTCTCCGACCGGCTGGAGCTGGCCCTGTTCACTATCCACCACCGCATCCTGAACGAAGCGGCAGCCGCAACTGCATCGGGCCCGGCGCCTCAACCGCCGGCAGGAGTCGCGCAATAGGGCTTGGCAGCTAGAAATTACGAAGGCCGCCCGCGAGGGCGGCCTTTTTGTTGCGCGACAGTGCGATCGGTCACTCTCCCGCCGGGACCCCGGCGTGCCGCGGCCCGAACGTCGTCCCGAAGAAGTCTCCCTTATTCCATTCGGGGACGCCGCTATGCTGCGCCACCTGGTAGCCGACGAGAAAGTCCATCACCGTTCCCTTCGCCATGGAATCAAAGTCGATCGGCTGGTCCATGTTATCGAGCGGCGTATGGTAGCGCGTGACCAGCCACTTCTTGATCACGTCGAAGCCGTTGATCTTCGGGTCGGTCGACTTCACCCCATCCTCGACGTCAACCGCCGGCACGCCCTGCAGCACGAACGAATATTGATCGCTGCGAATAAAGCCGACCTCTTCCGGCATGGGATCGGGACTCACGTCGTATCCCATAACTTTGGCCGCCGACTCTACTTCGTCGGCGAGGCTCGAATGCTCGGCGCCCAGCGCGACCACATCCTTCATGGGGAAGTAACTTCCCGGCGCGCCGTCAATATTGACGTTGGCCACAATCGACTTCAGCGGCACGGTGGGAAAGTGTGCAAAGTAGTCGGACCCGAGCAACCCCATTTCCTCCCCCGTCACGAATACAAACAGCACGGACCGGCGTGGTGGAGTCGGCAGGCTGGCATAGGCGCGAGCGATTTCGAGCACCGCCGAAGTGCCCGATGCATTGTCCAAAGCGCCATGACACACGTTGTCCCCGTCTACCGCAGGACAGATGCCGAGATGATCCACATGCGCCGTGTACACCACGTATTGGTCGCGCAGTGCCGGATCAGAGCCTTTCAGCTCGGCAATAATGTTCGAGCTTTGAATAACCTTCTGCGATGCCACCGTGTGAATGTGCGCGCTTGCCGGCAGCGCGAAGGCTTGCGGCTTGCCCGCCCGCGCTGTGTCGAAGACCTGGTCCAGCGTCTTCGGCGCTCCGGCGAAAAGCGTTTCGGCGCCCTGCTGGCTCAATAATGCGGTGCCACGCACTGCGGGGAAAAAGTCGTGAGGCACTCCATCTTTGCCGAGCCAGCGCATCTCGCCCACCTGGATCTGCGGCACCAGCCAGTCCCACGGATACCGCTTCCAGTCCTCGGGCAGCATGATGTCTATCAGGCCGACGGCGCCGTGGGCCACCGCATTTTTCGCCTTTACGATATTGTCGGAATAGTATGCCCGTTCCGTCGAAGGAAAGCTCGACGGCGCCCCATAGATCCTGACCACGATCTTTCCGTGTACGTCGACGCCGGCGTAGTCGTCGTAGTGCTGGTCGGGAGCGGTGACGCCAAATCCCACAAAGACCATCGGTGCGCTGACATCGCTCTCCGCTCTGGTCTCGCTTTTCGGCGCGGGACTGGCGAACCACGTCGAAAGAACGTAGTCTTTCGCGTCGCCAAGCTTCTGCTCCTTGCCATTGATGGTCAGCACCAGCGAACTGGCAGCCGCATCGGTCACCGCATTCTCCAGCGCTACGGACTGGAACCAACCACCCGAGACGCCCGGCCGCAATCCCATCCCTTCCAGTTCGGTGGCCACGTACCGGGCGGCAATGTCATAGCCCGGGGTTCCGGGAGCCCGGCCCTGCAGCAGGCTGTCCGCCAGGAAGCGGATATGCGCCCGAAGCTCGTCCGGGCGGATCACCTTCGCCGCGATCCCTTCCGCGGCGCGCTCCGTGGAGTCCTGAGCGAAGACCGTGAGCGTGAGCACGAAGCAGCAGAGCACGACGCAGCAAAGACAACTCGCGATTCTTAGACAGTGTTTCATTTATTGGTAGCCCCAGTTTCTTCGAGTGTAACTCAGCTTAGACGTGGTCGTGCAATTTTGGTCACAAAAAAAGGCGCAGCCAAACGCTGCACCTCTGTGTTCCGTTGCGGGTACCTAGCTGCTGAAAACCTCGCTTCCGCGCCTGATTTTGGGTGGCGCAGCGCTTCAGCGCTGCGATAACTGGATTAACATCACTGCCGGCTTCAGCCGCTGAGGTCGGGCTGGTTGGCAGAAATTACTTTTTCAGCAGCCTGCTAGAGAACCTTCTCTCCAACCGATTTCGCCTGCGTAAACAAATACAGGTAATCCGGCCCGCCCGACTTGGAATCCGTCCCTGACATGTTGAAGCCGCCGAAGGGATGCGCACCCACCATCGCTCCCGTGCACTTCCGGTTGATGTACAGATTTCCGACGTGGAATTCCCGGATGGCGCGGTCGATCTTGTCGCGCGAACTGGTATAGACCGAGCCCGTCAGGCCGAACTCGGTGTCATTGGCGATTTCGAGTGCGTGGTCGAAGCCGCGGGCCTTGATCACGGCCAGCACCGGCCCGAAAATCTCCTCCTGCTCGAGTTTTGACTTCGGCGCGATGTCGGCGATCACCGTGGGCCTGATGAAATAGCCTTCGCCCGGCGCGCGCTCGCCACCGGTAATGATGCGCCCATCCTTCTTGCCCTGCTCGATATATTGAAGAATCGTTTTCATCGATCCTTCGTTGATGACCGCGCCCATGTTGGCGTTCTCGGCCGGGTCGCCGACCTGAATCTTCTCGACCCGGGCCTTGAGCTGTTCGAGAAACTTGTCGTACACGCGCTCGTCCACGATCACGCGCGAGCAGGCCGAGCACTTTTGCCCCTGGAAGCCAAACGCTGCCTGCGCCGTGCCTTCCACCGCCGCGTCAATGTCTGCGTCGGCGTCGACGATCATGGCGTCTTTGCCGCCCATCTCGAGGATCGTGCGCTTGATCCAGACCTGGCCGGGAGCCTGCGTGGCCGCAACCTTGTTGATGTGCAGGCCGACTTCCCGCGAGCCGGTGAAGGCGACATAGCGCGTCTTGGGATGCGCGACAACGGCGTCGCCGAAACTGGCTCCCGCGCCGGGGCAGAAGTTCACCACGCCCTCCGGCATTCCCGCCTCTTCGAGCAACTCCATGAACTTCGCTGCAATGGTCGGCGAATCGCTCGACGGCTTGAGAATGACGGTATTGCCGCTGACGATCGAGGCCAGCGTCATCCCCGCCATGATGGCGCAGGGAAAATTCCACGGCGGAATCACCGCTCCCACGCCCAGCGGAATGTAGTGCAGCGTATCGTGCTCGCCGGGGAGTTGAATTGGCGCCTGCGACTTGGCCAGCCGCAACGCCTCGCGCGCGTAGAACTCGCAGAAATCGATGGTCTCGGAGATGTCGGCATCGGCCTCAACCCAGTTCTTTGAGACTTCGAAGACCAACCACGCCATGTACTCCATCTTGCGCGCCCGCAGCAGGTCGCCAACGTGGAACACCAGCCCGGCGCGCTCCTCGACCGTGGTGCGGCTCCAGGATTCAAACGCCGCCAGCGCTGCCTTCATGGCAGGCTCCACGTGCTCTTTTCCGGCTTTCTGATGGATTCCTACAATCTCAGACGGCTTCGAGGGATTCAGCGACTTGATCTTGTCGCCAGTCTTGACGCGCTTTCCGCCGAGGATGAGGTCATACTCACGTCCCAACTGGCTGCGGACTTTGGCAACGGCAGCGCGCATGCGCCGCGCATTCTCCTCGTTGCGGAAATCAAAAAACGGCTCGGTGACAAATGGGCCGGAATGCGCGCCCGTGCGCGCCGGACGGACAGGGGCTTCAAGGGTTGCCATGGAGAAATCCTTTCGAATGCTGCGAGGTCAGCTATTAGGGCTTTTCCAACTTATTTTACACCTAAGAGAATTGGAGCGGCGCGCCGCCGGGGCGTCTTCGCGCCGCTTCTCAGCTGGGCCTATTTTCCTTAGGCGCCCACCTCGCCGGCCACTTCCGGTCCCACCTCTTCCTGATAAGGATGTTCAAGGTCCGGATTCCTGGGCTGGCCTCTGCTGCCTCCCAAGACCGCTTCCTTCGCCAGCTTGAAGATCGTTCGCCGGTTTTGCGCGATCAGTTTCACCCATGCCATCCGGTTCATCGCCGGGAAATATATCCCGCGGAAACAGAGTCGCGCCAGGAAGATGTTGATGCGATAGCCGAGAGGCTGGTCGCCGAGCGCATCGACGGCTTGCGCCAGGGCTTCTGGGCTGTAGGCGTGGGCCCAGCCATATTTCACTTCGGCGTGCGCCTCATCGATCGACATTTTCAGCGGCGTGTGCGCCATGGCGAAGGGAATGAATTCTCGCCAATGTTTGGGACGGGTCAGTCGTCCGGCCAACTCCAGGCGCTTGTAGAGCGGGGTTGCGGGCAGCGGCGTCAGCAGGCCGAAAATGGGCAGGCCGGGAGGCCAAGTGCGCACCTGCTCGAGCGTGCGTTCGGCGACGCCGGTCGTGTCGTTGTCCATACCAAAAATAAATGACGTGATTGCATAAACATTGCGTTTCGCCAGCCGCTCCAGCACCGCGGCATACTCGCCGGGCTTGTTGAATCCTTTATTCACGTCTTTCAGGTTGGCGGGGTCGATCGATTCCATACCGATGAAGACCCACTTGCCTCCCGAGGCGGCAATCAGATCCACAAGCTCCTCATCCCGCAATAAGTTGGCGCTGATCTGGGCCACCCAGTGAACCTGGGCGCCGGCCGCGATGATGTCGCGCAACAGGGACTTGGTGCGCTTCACGTTGATGGCAAAATTATCGTCAATGAAGAAGACCGCCATCTGCCCTTTCTCGCTGCGGGCGCGCTTCTTCAACAGCAGCAGTTCGTTCACTACGCTTTCATTCGTGCGGAAGCGGATCGAGTCTCCGAAAAATCCGGTCACCGTGCAAAACTCGCAGCCGTAGGGACAGCCTCTTCCCGACTCCACCGGGATGATGCGAAACGTGCCCCAGCCCTCGCCGACTTTGCTGAGCATCGGGTAGACGACCTTGGGCAGAAGATTAAATTGATGGAGATCGATCTTGTCCCATGGGATCACGGGATACGGTTTCAGCGGCGGCTTGCGCTCCTGGCCGAAGACATCCACGGGAGCGTAAGTTTCTTTGAGTTTGCCGGCGGCGGCATCGTTGACGATCAGAGGCCAGGTTTCATCGGCCTCGCCGAGAGCCACGGCGTCTGCGTGGCGCGGGCCGCCATCGCGGCCGAGCGCCTCATCGGCCATTTCGGTGACGTGAGGTCCGCCCATCACGACCGGCACTCCCGTGGCGCGGATGGCGTCAGCGATGCGATAAGCCTTGGCGATCATCCGCGTCATTGCGCCGATGCCGACCAGGCCAATGTTTTGGTCGCGGACATATTCCGCGATTTGTGACTCGTCCATCGGCTGCGCGTTGCCATCAATGAGCAGGACTTCGTGGCCGGCGGGAGTCAGCGCCTGCAGAAGGAACATCCACAGGTGCGGCATGAAATTTCGGGTTACACCGTTGTCGGGGTTGTAGAGCAGAATTCGCATGACGGCAGCCTTTCCTAAAGAGAAACAAGTCGATCGTGCCGTCACGAACGATCAAATAAAGGCGGCAGTCTTGCTGGTTCTGATTTGGCTGATACCACAGAGTATCAAGGCTCAGGCATTCTACTCCCTTTTGCGGCGGCAAAGACCAAAAAGTGTCTTGCGTCGATAGATGCGCCCTGAATTGGGACACGCTCGAAGAGTCTCTTCCGACTCACAAGGGGGTGCAGGCCGCCACCTTCACCGGCTCCAGATGCGCCGTAAAATGCCGCAGGAATGGCGCTTCGTGGGTCAAGCGCAGGCCAGGGATGCGTTCGCGATGCTTCCATACTTCCAGAATCACTTCGACTACGTAGTCAATGTGGCTCTGGGTGTAGACACGGCGCGGGATGGCTAGACGCACCAGGTCCATCTGCGCGGCCTGGGCGAACATCAAAGTTCCGATTTCTACCGAGCGAATTCCGCCTTCCAGATACAGCTCCGCCGCTAGCGCCACGCCGGGAAACTGATCGGGCGGAATGTGTGGCAAGAACGCGCGAGCGTCGAGATAGATCGCGTGTCCGCCGGGCGGCTGCACGATGGGCACTCCCTCGGACGCAATGTGATTGCCCAGGTACGCGGTCGAGGCAATGCGATACCGCAGGTAATCTTCTTCGAGCGCTTCCTGCACCCCGACGGCAATGGCTTCGAGGTCGCGTCCGGCAAGCCCGCCGTAGGTCGGATAGCCTTCGGTGAGAATTAGCAGATCTTTTTCCTGCTGCGCCAGCAGATCGTCGTTGGTGCAGAGAAATCCGCCGATGTTGGCCATGCCGTCTTTCTTGGCCGACATGGTGCAGCCGTCGCCGTAGCGGAACATCTCCTGCGCAATCTGCTTGGGCGTTTTCGATTCGAATCCTTTTTCGCGCAGCTTGATGAACCAGGCATTTTCGGCGAAGCGGCAAGCGTCGAAATAAAGCGGGATGCCATGCCGCTTGCACACGGCGCTCACGCACCTGACGTTCTCCATCGAAACCGGCTGGCCGCCGCCGGAGTTATTCGTCACCGTGAGCATGACCAGCGGAATCCGCTCCCGCCCCACGCGCCCGATCAGCGCTTCCAGCGCGGCAACGTCCATGTTGCCTTTGAAGGGATGCTGCAGCGACGGTTGGTGTCCTTCGGCGATCACAAGATCGACGGCCTCGGCTCCCACGAATTCCACGTTGGCGCGTGTGGTGTCAAAGTGCGTGTTGTTGGGCACGACGTCGCCCCTCTTACAGGCCACGCCAAACAGGATGCGTTCGGCGGCGCGTCCCTGATGCGTGGGAATGACGTGCTTGTAGCCGAAGATGTCCTGAACCGAATCCCTGAAGTGGTCGAAGCTCCTGCTTCCGGCGTAGCTCTCGTCGCCCTCCATCACTGCGGCCCACTGATGCGTCGACATCGCGCCAGTGCCGGAGTCGGTAAGCAGATCAATCAAAACGTCATCGGCGGGCAGCAGAAACAAGTTGTAGTGCGCGGCCGCGAGCAGTTCTTCCCTCTCGCGGCGGGTCGTCCAGCGAATCGGCTCGACGCTCTTGATGCGAAAGGGTTCGATGATGGTTTTTGTTGGCATGAGGATGGGTTTCCACGGAGCAGCCCGGAAAACCGAACCGTTTATGATACGCCCGCATACTGAAAACTGCCGTGCGCCCCCTACTGCTCTGTCATCCTGAGCGCATGCTTTGTCATCCTGGGCGCATGCTTTGTCATCCTGAGCGCATGCTTTGTCATCCTGAGCGAATGCTTTGTCATCCTGAGCGAAGCGAAGGACCCGTGTACTCGCCGGCAGTACCGATGACGCCGGCGAAGTTCATAGGTCCTTCGCTGCGCTCAGGATGACAGAGATTTAGTGGTAGACTCGAACGTTTTCACGAGAGGCATCATGATGGATATTCGACGCGTAGGAGTCATCGGCGCAGGCACCATGGGCAACGGCATCGCGCATGTGTTCGCGCGCAGCGGCTTCGACGTTCTCCTATGCGACGTGGAGCAGCGCTTTCTCGACCGTGCGCTCGATACCATCGGCAAGAGCCTGGACCGGGAAGTCGCCAAGAACAAGATCAGCGCCGACGACAAGGCCCAGGCCCTGAGCCGCATTCAGCCGGTCACCGACCGCGGCCATCTGACCGATTGCGACTTCGTGATCGAGGCGGCGACCGAGAAATTTGAGATCAAGGCAGACATCTTCCGGGATATCGACCGGCTGACCCGGCCTGACGTCATCCTGGCGTCGAATACATCTTCGATCTCGATCACCAGGCTTGCCGCACTTACCAGGCGACCGGAAAGGGTTATCGGCATGCACTTCTTCAATCCCGTGCCGGTGATGAAGTTGGTGGAAGTGATCCGCGGCCTGGCGACCTCGCAAGAGACGTTCGCGACCGTCCGCGACCTGTCCGTGAAACTCGACAAAACTCCGGTGGAGGTAAACGACGCGCCCGGCTTCGTCTCCAACCGCGTGTTGATGCCATTGCTGAACGAAGCCATGTTCGCGGTCATGGAAGGCGTGGCCACGCCCGAAGCGGTCGACGAAGTGTTCAAGCTCGGGATGGCGCATCCCATGGGGCCCTTGACGCTGGCCGATTTCATCGGCCTCGATGTCTGCCTCGACATCATGCGCGTGCTGCACAGCGGCCTGGGAGACTCCAAGTACCGTCCGTGCCCGCTGCTGATCAAGATGGTCGATGCCGGCTGGCTGGGGCGCAAGAGCGGGCGCGGGTTCTACAAATATTGAAGTCTCTGTTCCCCACGGACGCACGGAGAAAAGCAGAGCAATCGCGTTCTCCGTGTCTATGTGTCTTCGCGGTAGAAGGCTTCGAAGGCAATGGAGTCATCCAACCAATCCGGCCGAAGTGACGCGTGGTTCTATCTGCTCGCCGTGCTCTGCGGCGTTGGCGCAGGCGTTGCCGACGTCCTCGTCGATGACCTGCTGATCACCGCTCTGCTGGTCGTGGCTTCCTGCATGCTGCTCGGCCTGCTGCGGCGGCGCCGGCCCTGGCGCTGGGTGCTGGTCGTGGGAGCGTGCATTCCTCTCACCGAACTCGCCGCCTACCTTGTCCGGACCGTGAAACCCTCGCGGGCACAGATTTATGGATCGTTCCTTGCATTTCTTCCCGGCGTGGCGGGTGCCTACGGCGGCGCGATCATGCGCAGCGTGATGGACAATCTGCGGGAAGGCAAATGAGTCCGTCTCGGCCTTGAGACATCGGCCTTCAACCCCTCGGGTACAAACCGGAAGACGTTACGAGCTGGAGAAGCGCGAACCGGGCAAGGTTCGCTATCTGTCGGCTGAGGTCGTTCGAAGGTATCGGCTAACCAAAAAGTAACTCCCGGTTCCACAGGGGAAGCGCGTATGCTGCGACCATGGGTGTGTCCCTCTCCATGCTGGCTTCGGGCAGCCGCGGCAACTGCGCGCTCGTGGCCAGCACACGGACCAGAATCCTGGTTGACGCCGGCATCTCCTGCCGCGAGACTTTCAAGCGCCTGAAGTCGCTGGGCGAGGACCCACGCTCGCTCTCCGCCATTCTGATCACGCACGAACACTCCGACCACATCTATGGCCTGGCCACGCTGGCGAAGAAACTGCGCATCCCCGTGCTTATGACCGGAGCAACTCATCATGCCTGGGCCAAAGCGATGCGCGACGCCAAGGGTGAGCGGCCGCAACTCGACCAACTCGAACGCTTCGAATCCGGTCACAGCTTTCAGGTGGGCGATATTGCCGTGAAGCCCTTCACCATTCCGCACGACGCTGCCGATCCGGTTGGCTTTACCTTCCGCGCGGAAGGAATCAAGATCGGAATCGCCACCGATCTCGGCTATCTGCCGGTCAGCGTGCGCGATCACTTGCGCGGCTGCGATGTGCTGGTCATGGAATCGAATCACGATGTGGAGATGCTGCGGGGGGGGCCGTATCCCTGGTCGGTGAAACAGCGCGTCATGAGCCGCGTCGGACACCTCTCCAACGAGGCCCTCGCGGATTTCTTCGTTAACGACTATGATAATAGTGCAACCTTTGTGGTGCTGGCGCATCTTTCTGAGCAGAATAATCATCCGGAAATCGCCCGGAGAGAAGCGGAAAAAGCGCTGGCCACGCGGGGCCATTTATTTCACAACCGCGTGCTTCTGGCGCAGCAAAACCAGGCGCTCGAAGCGATCCGGCTGTAATGGTTTTTCCGTCACCGCATGAGTCAGCAGTGCATCGATCCGATCGTGGGTAAGATCCTGGCGGGCTGGCGCTACGATATCTCCGGCCTGGCGCCGGAGATGCGCGAAGACTACGAAAGCCATCTGGCCGCATGCACCCGTTGTCATAAGCGGCAACAAATCCACCGCATCATCGACGTTGGCCTGATCGCGCTGGCCTCGATTTCGGCCGCGGTTTTTCTGCTGGCCTTCGGCGTGATCTGGCGTCTGGCGCCGCGCCATGCCTTCTGGCTGGAGATTGCCGCGCTGGCGGGCTTCGCGCTCTCCGCGCTGATCTGGCTGGGCGTGGCCGTGGCTACGCCGGCTCCCGTCACCGTGCTCGACGCTGCCAAAGAAGGCGCGCGCCGCGTGCATGACCGCCTGCCGGAAGAGATTCGGCAACGACTGCCGGAAGAGATTCGCATCAAACTGACGGGAACCTAGCCGATGCCGACGACCTCACGCCTGACCGCATTGCTGCTGCTCGTCACGGTGGGTTCACTCCTGCTGGGCGCGCCGGCCTTTGCCCTGCCTTCGGCGCACGCGACTCACCCTGCGGGATGTCACGATCCCATGCCGGCTTCACCTGCGCCCGTGAGTCATCAGTGTTGCGTGGCTGGACATCAGGCGGCCATGCCCAGCGCTGCGTTCTCTCCGCGTCCTCCGGCGGCCCAGTTTGCCGCAGCATGCGACCATAACGTCATTTCTGTGGCTTCCCTCCCCGTTCAACCGTTCGTGCTTCCCCTGATTTCGTCGGGCAGTCCGCCGAACGCTGCACCTCTGCGTATCTAACCCCCTCGTCGATCCAGCAAGCACGACGCGCCTTGTCAGGCGTGGAATCTGACGTTGCCCGAATACTGTCGATGAGGGTTCACTTTGAGCGTTCACTTGAAGATAGGGAAAGTTGCCGTTTACTTCTGGTTTGCGTTCGTGTTTCCGCTGATGTGGGGACAGGAGAATCCGCCCGCCCCTCAGAGAGAAAGCGGCAACGGCGCAGCCCAGCAACAGAGCCACGACATGGGCGGCATGGATATGCCGATGGAAAATCATGCCACGATGGAGTTGCCCTCGCCGCACTCCGGTTCGGGCACGTCCTGGCAACCAGCCTCCGTCCCCGGTTACGACTGGATGTGGATGCACGACGGCTGGGAGTTGATGGCGCACGGCTTCATCTTCGTCGACTACAACCAGCAGGGCGGTCCGCGAGGCGGGGGAGCGAAAGCCGAGTCGGTCAACATGGGCATGCTGATGGAGCAGCATGCGCTCGGCGCCGGGACAATTCTTTTCCGTCAGATGCTTTCGGCCGAGTCGCTTACCTCGCCCCATCCCGGCTTTCCCGAGTTGTTCCAGACCGGCGAGACCTACCACGACGAGCCGCTGATCGATCACCAGCATCCCCATAATGTCTTCGCGGAATTGGCAGCGCTGTACACACTGCCGCTGACCCACAAGCTCTCCTGGGAACTTTATGGTGGCCCGTCCGCGGAGCCTGCATTGGGTCCGGTCACGTATATCCATCGCGCCTCAGCCGCAGAACTCCCGCTCGCTCCGCTGTCTCATCATCTGCAGGATTCCACCCATACCAGCTTCGGCGTCGTCACCACGGGATTTATCATCGACCGCGTCAAGCTGGAAACTTCCGCCTTCAATGGCCGAGAGCCCAACGAGCAGCGATGGAGCATCCAGCTGGCGCCGCTCGATTCCTGGTCCGGGCGGGCCTGGATCGCCCCGTCGCGCAACTGGACCGCAGAATACAGCGTTGGCCGTCTCGAGCATCCCGAAGCCCTCGAACCATGGAGTCAATGGCGCGAGACGTCCTCGGTCGAGTACAACCGGCCGCTGAGCGGCGGCGATTGGGCCACGACTTTTGTTTGGGGACGAGTGCAGAAGATCGGCGTTGGAACCGTCCTGAACAGCTATCTGCTGGAATCCACCTTCAATTTCCGCGAACGCAATTATCTCTTCTCGCGCCTGGAACTGGTCGACAAGGACGAACTCTTCCCGCTGGCGGCAACTCACTCCGTCTATCGCATTGGCGCCTATACCTTCGGCGGTGAGCGGGATCTCATTCACAATCGTGCCTGGCAGATGGGCCTGGGCGCTGACCTGACGTTCTATTCGAAGCCGGCCGCTCTCGACGCAGCCTACGGACAAAACCCGGTCTCGTTTCAGATCTTCCTGCGGATGCGGCCGGGAAAATCCACACCTATGCATCATCATTAAGAACTTCGCCTTCACCACGAAGAGCACGAACTTACACGAAGTAGGCCGTGCGTAGCGAAGCCTTCGTGAAACTTCGTGTCCTTCGTGGTTGATGAATTTGACGTTCCGGAATCAAGCTGTTACCTATCCGGATTCCGTCAAAAATTCTCCTCAACCCGCGCACAAATGCGAGAAGATAGAAATCGGTGACCAAAGTCCTGAAGACACTACGGTTGCTGCAGTGGGCCCTGCTCGCCAGTATTCTCCTCTATGCCGTGCTGGGCGAAGAGCTCGGCCCGCGTCCTCGCGGCCCCGACCCGGCCTTGAGCTATATCTTCAGCACGCTCACCGTGGCCATCGTCGGCATCATTTTTGTGGTGCGGCGCACTCTGGTGCTGCAGGCCGGAGCCGGCCTCGCCGCCCACCCCGAGGATGGTCTAAGCCTCAGCCATTGGCGCACCGGTTACGTCATCACCTACGCGCTATGCGAGGTCCTGGCCCTGTTCGGCCTGGTGCTGCGCTTCCGCGGCTCCGAGTTGCAGCAGAGTCTGCTCTTCTATCTCGGTGGATTCGTGCTGATCGCCTTCTTCGGTCCGCGCCTGCCCGCAAGAATCCCGGGCTCCTGATATCCTCGTCGCGGAGGCTCCATGTCCATCGAAAAGCCGGAAGAGCTCGAAGGCATGCGTGCGGCCGGCAAGGTGGTTCGCGCGGTGCTGGAGGCCATGCGGCGTGAGGTGCGCCCCGGCGTAACCACTGCAGAACTGGATGAGGCCGGTGCGCTCGAGATGCACCGGCACGGCGCTCAATCGGCTCCTGTGCTGGTTTACAAATTTCCCGGAGCCAATTGCATCAGCATCAACGAAGAGGCGGTGCACGGCATCCCCGGCAAGCGCGAAATTCACGAGGGCGATCTGGTCAAGCTCGACGTCACGGTTGAGAAAGACGGCTTCATGGCCGACGCCGCCGTCACCGTTCCCGTCGGCAAGGTCAGCGAAGAATGCCGGCGCCTGGTAGAGTGCGCCGAGCGCGCTTTCACCAAAGCAATGCTGGTGGCCCGCGCCGGATTTCGCGTCTCAGAAATTGGCCGGGTCATCGAGCGCGAGGTGCGGCGCAGCGGCTTCGCCGTGATCCGCGATCTCGGCGGGCACGGCATCGGACGCACCATTCACGAAGAGCCGCGCGTACCCAACTACGCGGACCCGGCCGCCAATCAAATTCTGTCGGAGGGTTTGGTCATCACGGTCGAACCAATCATCGCGGCGGGATCGGGCAGATCGGTTATGGCGAAGGATGGATGGGCCGTTCTCACCGCCGATCGCCGGCCGTCAGCCCACTACGAGCAAACGCTGGTCATCACGAAAGGCCAACCGATTCTGCTGACGGCAGCGGGGTATTAGGTTCCCAACAACCTACACGAAGTCAGAGAAAGCCCGGATTCGCTTTCCTTCGTGCAACTTCGTGTCCTTAGTGGTTGATGATTCCCGCTACTTCACATGGCAACTGGCCAACCCGCGCTTCTCCAAATACTGCTGGTGGTAGTCCTCAGCCGGATAGAACGTCACTGCCGGAACAATCTGGGTCGCGATGGGCTTGGAGTAACGGTGCGCTTTCTCCAGCGCCTGCTTCGAAGCCTGCGCCTCAGTCTGCTGCTCCGGCGAGTGATAGAAGATCGCGGTCCGGTATTGCGTACCCCAATCCGGCCCCTGGCGGTTGACCTGCGTGGGATCGTGATTCTCCCAGAAGACCTTCAGCAGATCGGCGTAACGCACCTTGGAGGGGTCGTAGTCGACTTCCACAGCCTCGGCGTGCCCGGTGCGATCGGTGCAGACCTCTTTGTACGTTGGGTTTTCGGTTTGCCCGCCGATATAGCCGACGCGCGTAGAAATCACCCCGGGAATCTGCCGGAACGTGGCCTCGACTCCCCAAAAACAGCCTGCCGCAAAGGTAGCCTTCTCCATCAGAACCTCCCTTAACTCAATGATTGCAGGGCACTTCACCTACAGCCGCAACTATTAGATGATAAAGTCAGGCAAAAGTCACGACCTTGTCATTTCCTTGCATATTACCCTCATGGGCAATTGACTGAGCGCCGGAGCCGGTCTAAAGTTCGTAGACGGATTTACGCAGGAGTATAGGTGTGTTTGTCCCAGCCCGCCACTTCCAGACCGCCCAAAGGACTGCGCTGAACCTTGCGCTCCTGATCGTCCTGGGCTTGGTCGCCTCCCAAGTGGCCCTGGCGGCCCGGGGTTTCGTGGCGCAAACGCGCCTGGGATACCACGCCGGCGATCAGTGGGAGCCTGCTTTAGCCGCCGATGGCCACGGACACGTCTACGTTCTTTACCCACAGTATGGCTCGGTACCCGAATGCTCCCGTTGCGCGATTCCCACCATCACGCTGCAGGTCAGCAATGACAACGGAATTTCGTGGGAAACTCCGCGCCTGCTGCTTCCCTTCGCCAGCGGCCAATTCGATCCGCAGATCGTAGTCGACGCCGCCGACCGGCAGACGGTGTATGCCTCCTGGCTGCAGAATAACAAGCGCGACATCATCGTCGCCCGCTCGATGGACTTCGGCCGCACCTGGTCGTTCTCGGTGGCGGAAAGCAGTCCGGAAGACGCCGACAAACCCGTCCTCGCAGTTCGCGGAGGCAATGTGTACGTGGGCTTCAACCACGAAGGCGAGTTCTTCGTCGCCGCCTCGCACGATGCCGGACAAACCTTTACCCGGGTCCGGATCAATTCCGAGGCCGCCTCGGGGTGGTCGCTGGCCGGTGGAGCGACGGTCGACCCGGCGGGCGGCATCTATTTTGGCTGGACGACCTATGCCCGGGAGGAGATGCCCGCCAGCGCGGTCACCGTATTCGTAAGCCGTTCGGCCGATGGCGGCCGCACCTGGAATACGACCCTGCTCGACGCTTCAAGCGCGCCTCCGCCGTGTGAAGAGCAGAACTGTGAGACCGGGTATCTGGGCGCGCAGATTGTGCTGGCGTCCGATGCCGCGGGTGCTCTGTACGCCGTGTGGAACGCCGGCTCCGTCGATGGCGAGGCGGAGAAGATTTATTTCTCGTCGTCGACTACCGGCGGCGCCACCTGGTCAGCGCGCCGCACGATCTCACCGGCAGCCGCAGGCGTCGAGCATTGCTTCCCAGCCATCGCCGCAGGAGCCTCGGGCGACGTTCGCGTCGCGTGGATGGATGCCCGCTCCTCCGACGGCGGCCATCCCAGCCACGCTCTGTGGAATACCGATTACCGCTCTTCCACCAACGGCGGCGCGACCTGGAGCGCCGAGCGACAGCTTTCGGGCCCGGCCCGTGGCTACAATTACATTCTGCCCACCGGCTTCCGTTTTCCCTTCGGCGATTATTTCTCGCTCGCCATCGACAACCAGGGCATGACTCACGCAGTGTGGGGCGAAGGCCTCAACTATAAGTCGCCCGGCTCGATCTGGTACACCCGCGGGCGGTAACCCACCTCTGACACCTATCTTGTGAGCCGCAGTCAATGAATGTTAGGCGATTTTATCGCCAACCCGCGGGTCCGTCGAAGCAACCAGTCGCCCGCAAGAACTGATCAAGAAGTGATATAGTTCGCGGGTCCACCATGCCCGTCGTTATTCAAAGAAAATCCGATGCTCGGTTGGTACCGCCGATTCCATTCTCGAACGAACAGGAGTTGGAGAGAGCCTTGATGGAGCACCCGGAGCTTCTTCAAGACGACAATGCGGCAGAAGGCGCGACAAAGATAGCGTTTGTGGTCGGTCAGTTGGGCCTTCATGGGGTCGGGAGACCCGACCTCCTTTTCGTCACCAGCGGTGGGCTTCCCATCGCCGTGGAAGTCAAACTCGCAGCGAACCGCGAAGCACGGAGACAGGTGGTGGCGCAGGGCATTGATTACCTCTCCGCACTCGCATCTTTGACAGTTGACGATCTTGACAAACTTGTGGGTGGTGGTTTGAGGCAGGAACTCCAGAAGCTTGAGGGATTCGAGCGCCTTTGGCGGTCTGTCGGGGTCAATCTGCGCGAAGGAAATACCAGACTTGTTGTCGCATTAGACGACGCACCCCCCGGCCTTGAGTGGATGTTCAGGTTGCTAACCAATGCTTCGAACCTGGACGTTCAGCTTCTCACGGTTCAGCAGTACCAGCCGTACCCGGATAAAGGGGAGACGATATATGTTTCGTGGACCAGATTGAGTTCGGCCTCCGCGCGGAGGAGTAGCAATGCTGAGAGACCCCGGCTTGCCGAGCTAGATGCTGTCTCCAAGGCATACAACGATGCTCCAAACGAGGCCCCTGCCGTCGGCAATGCGCCTGGTTATCGAATGGTCCGTATAGGTCGATGGCCCAAGTATGTGGGCTATCAATTTCACCAGAAGAGCCATTGCCTGATCATCTCCCTTTATGTCGGATCGAATGCACCGCGGACCTTCGCAAAGGAGGTCGCAGAGGTTCTCTCCCACTTTGACGGCAAGAAGGTGGGAGGTGGCAAGGCAAGTCTCGCTTATGAAAATCGCCCAGCTTATGGAAAGCTGGCGGGCCTGACGGCCAAGTTTCCGCTCGAAACACCGCCGCACACTGTGGCTGCTGCGATGCACAAGCTTATTAACCTGACCCGAGCAGACGTAGATAAGTCGTTGAAACAGCATACTTCCGATTAGAAAAGACCTCCTTCGGGCAGAAGGGCTTGCTTCTCGACGCGGAAGCGGCTGTAGCTGATGTAACCAGGGGCGTTGGCACCAATTACGAAAAGGTCTCACCGCCTCGCAGCGCCGGTTATTCCAGCTGCATTCCGCCGGTCAGATCGGCGATCCGCGCCACTCCGTGCTCGCTGCACCATTCCTGCAGTTCGTCGACGATCTTCTCGGTGGCGCACGGATCCCAGTAGCTGGCTGTGCCGATCTGCACCGCGGTCGCTCCGGCCAGCATGAACTCGACTACGTCGGCGGCGGTTGAGATTCCTCCCATGCCGATCACGGGAATCTTCACCGCATGGGCCGCGTCATAGACCATGCGCACCGCGATGGGCTTGATTGCCGGTCCCGACAGCCCGGCGGTAATGTTGGCGATGCGCGGCTTTCGCGTCTCGGGATCGATCGCCATGGCCACGAATGTGTTGATCAGCGAGAGCGCGTCGGCGCCCGCCTCCTGCGCCACATACGCCATCTGCGCGATGCTGGTCACGTTGGGCGAGAGTTTCACGATCAGCGGCCGCTCAGCCACCCGCTTGGCCGTCGTGACCACCTCATCGAGCGAGCGCGGATCGCTGCCAAACTGCAATCCACCCTGCGTGGTGTTCGGACAGGAAACATTCAGCTCGTAGGCCGCAATGCCCTCGCCCTGGTTCAGAATCTGAATCGTGTGCTCGTAATCTTCGCGCGTGTATCCGAAGACGTTGGCGATCACAACGATGTCTTTGATCTGCCTGAGCCGCGGCAGTTTTTCATCGAGAAATCCCTGCGCCCCGATGTTCTGCAGGCCGATCGCGTTCAGCATGCCGGCCGGCGTCTCCCACAATCGCGGCGGCGGATTGCCGATCATCGGCTCTTTCGACAGGCCTTTCACCACCAGTCCGCCCAGCTTGCTCAGGTGGACCACATCCTCGAACTCAACCCCGTAGCCGAAGGTGCCGCTGGCGGCGATGATGGGGTTCTTGAGCGGAATGCCGGCGAAGCTGACGCTCAGATCAGGAGTCGTGGGCGTCATGGATGGCCTTCCCCAGAGCCGGAGCCCGCACTCGCCGCCGGGGTCGCTGCATGGCGAGGTGCAGTGAGCGCCTCGGTCAGCACGCGCCCCACAGAATGCGTGGGCGCGTTGATGCCCAGCAGTGACGCCAGAGTCGCCGCCAGATCCACCGGCTCAACGCTGCTGCGATACGTCCCGGCCTGGAAGGCGAGCCCAAATAGAGCCAACGGCACATGCGTGTCGTAAGTATAGGGCGAGGCGTGGTCGGTGCCATTCGCGGGTCCAACCGTGTACGGGTCCGGAACGCCCATCACGTACCAGCTTCCCTCGGGCGAATAGCTGTTCAAAAACTTCCGCCCCAGCGGCGTGTCGGGCACTTCGCCCTCCGCCAGTTGTGACTTGGTGTAGTACTCGCGCATGCCGGCCTGCTTCATGGCCTCGCCCACGGCGATTTCTGCGTCGCGTTCCTTCACATGGACTGCGGCAAACGCATCCTGATCGAGCCACGCCAGCGGATAGTCGAGCTTCACATATGCCGCCGGGTTACCGGAAGAAAATCTTGCCGTGAGCGCCGCATTGATCTGCGCCTCGATCTTTCCCGCGCCATTCGCCGCGGGAATGCGGAGTTTCTTCACCGCGTCGGGCAGCGAGGAGACTCCGTGGTCGGCGGAAAGCGCGATCCACACGTCGGCCAGCCCGATCTGATGGCCAAGAAAGTTGAAGAAGTCGGCCAGTTGGTGGTCGAGATCGAGCGCCATCTGCGCCATCTCCGGAGAATCCGGCCCCACCTGATGTCCGAGCATGTCGTTGGGCGAGAGGCTGATCGCCAGCAGGTCCGTAGCTGGGCCGCGACCAATGTTTTCAAAGACGACGAGCTGCTTGGCAAAATCGAGCTCGTAGTCGTTGCCGAACGCCGTTGGACCAACGACCTCATAGAAACCAGCTTCCTCGCCATTCTTGCCCTTGCGATGTTCCGTCGAGCGCAGCACCACTCCTAGTGCATCCGTCCACTTGCGATCCCAGTATTTGGCGGGCTGGTTGGCGTTGAAATCCTGCACCCAGCGCGGCAAATCACTCCGATAGTAGGTCGAAGTGACCCACGCGCCGCTTTTCGGATCGATCCAGTAGGCGGTATCGCCGGCAAAGCCCGCGGGCAGCACGGCCGCCCGGTCTTTCAAGGACACCCCAAAAACACGAGACTTGCCCTGCGTCGCCAGCTTGAGTTCGTCGCCCAGCGTGTCAGCCAGCAGGTTGTGTGGAGAAGCGCCCGGCCTGTCTCCAGCCACGCCGACCAATTTCGTGGCATCGTCCTCGACCGAGGTCACCATCTTTTTCTTTTTCTGATCCCACCACTCGTTCGCCACGATGCCGTGGCCGCTGGTGTAAGCGCCGGTGAACAGCGTGGAGTGTCCCGGAGCCGTGCGGGTGTTGGCGTAGTTGTAGTTGCAGTTCGGAAAATACGCGCCGTGCTCGAGCAGCAGGCGGAATCCGCCCTGGCCAAACTGGTCGCGATAACGTTCCAGGTAGTCGCCGCGGAACTGGTCAATCACAATCACTACGACCAGCCTGGGATGCCCGTTGTAAGCCGACGCTGCGCTGGAGACCGGGAGACAGAGAACGGCGGCAAGGCACGCGAGCACAGACAAAACCGACACACCGGCAGATCTGGAAGAGATTCTCATCGCGAAGAGGTAGTTTACACAGAGAGAGAGAATCCCACCAACCCGCTGTCCGCTCCGTGTTTCGCGACAGCCCCAACGGTGCTAAGATGCTCCCGCTATCGATCTCACTCCGGGTGAAGTGAGGAGTTCGTCTATGAAAAAGCTGCTCTGCGGCATAACCATGTTGGCGCTGCTGCTGGTTCCGTTGTCGTTAGCGCAAAAGAAAAAGTCTGCCGCCACATCAGCGGCGCTTATCGCCCGGGGAAAGTACCTCGTCGAAAACACCAGCGTGTGCAACGATTGCCACTCGCCACACAACGAGAAGGGAGAGGTCATCGAGGTGCAACGGCTCAAGGGCGGACCTCTTGATTTCCAGCCGACCGTCCCCATGCCGGTTTGGGCCGACAAGGCGGTCAATATCGCCGGCTTGCCGGGATGGGAAAAAGACGCAGCCATCAAATTCCTGATGACCGGCATCGCCTACAACAACCTGCCCGCGCGCCCACCCATGCCGCAATACCGCTTCAATCAGCCGGATGCCGAGGCGATCGTCGCGTATTTGCAGTCGCTGGCGCCGCAGAAGTAGCCGGGGTAGTTCGCAGCCACCTTTAGTTTGCACGCCGGACTCTGCCGGCCGCGTGCAATCCTCGCCGCTTTTCCGATACAGTATTGAGTTCCCATGCTTGATCTGAATTTCGTACGCGAGAACCTGCCTCTGGTCGAGGAAAAGCTGCGCCAGCGTGGCATGGACCCGGCTGCCGTGCTCAAAGATTTTCGCGAGGTCGACACCCAGCGCCGCCACGCCATCACTGAAGCCGAAACGCGAAAAGCCCAGCGCAACAAGGCATCCGAAGAGATTGCCAAGCTCAAGAAGGCCAGCCAGGATGCAGGCGCGGCCATGGCCCAGACCAAGGAACTGCGCGAGCAGATTCAGACGCTGGAAAAAACGGCGACCGATCTCGATGACCGCCTGCGCGATATTCTCACCGGCATCCCGAATCTTCCGCACGCGAGTGTGCCCATCGGCCACAGCGCCGACGACAATGTCGAAGCCCGCCGCTGGGGCACGGCGCCGAAATTCGATTTCGCTCCCAAGCCTCACTGGGAACTCGGCCCCGAACTCGGCATTCTCGACCTGGAGCGCGCCGTGAAACTCACCGGCGCGCGCTTCGCCGTCTACTGGGACCTGGGCGCCAAACTCGAACGTGCGCTCGCCAATTTCATGCTCGATCTGCACACCCGCGAGCACGGGTACACCGAAGTTCTTCCGCCGTACCTGGTGAATTCCGATTCGATGTACGGAACGGGGCAATTGCCGAAGTTCGGCGCCGATTCCTTCCGCGTGCCGCACGGCGAAAAGGATCTCTGGCTCATTCCCACCGCCGAAGTCCCGGTCACAAATCTCTACCGCGACGAAGTGCTCGATGCCGCGCGGCTGCCAATCTCGCTCACGGCCTACACGCCGTGCTTCCGCAGCGAGGCCGGATCGTACGGCAAGGACGTGCGCGGCATCATCCGCCAGCATCAATTCCAGAAGGTGGAACTGGTCAAGTTCACGCGGCCGGAAAATTCTTATGAAGAGCACGAAAAGCTGACCCGCAACGCAGAAGAAGTGCTGCAGCGGCTGGGATTGCACTACCGCGTGGTCACGCTGTGCACCGGCGACATGGGGGCGTCTGCCGCAAAGACGTATGACATCGAGGTCTGGCTGCCGGGGCAGCAATTGTTCCGCGAGATTTCGTCGTGCTCGAATTTCGAGGCGTACCAGGCGCGCCGCGCCGGCATCCGCTATCGCCCGGAAGGCAAGAACAAAACTGAGTTCGTGCACACTCTCAACGGCAGCGCACTGGCCGTGGGCCGAACCTGGGTCGCCATTGTGGAGAATTATCAGCAGGCCGATGGCAGCGTGGTGATTCCCGAAGCGCTGCGAAGCTATATTGGCGCAGATCGGATCACGCCGAAAAGCTTCTAGCAGCTAGCTTCCAGGCTACGAGCAGAACTACGACCGCGTGACGACAAAAGCCAGCTGCTAGGAGCTATCCGCCAGGAGCGAGTACACTTGCATAGAGCAGAACTCACGACCGCCGCGCCCAGCGCGCCCCTGCCGATGAACGCCGTCTGGCGAACAATTCGCGGATACATTCTCTGGCAGTACGAGCGGGGCACGCTGCACTACGACATCATGGTCACGCTGATCCTGATCTTCGTTCTGTTCTCGCCGCGCGTGATCAATTTCAACGACAAACCCATCGCCCGCAATCCGCATCCCACCGATGTCATCGTCTCGACCGACGCGGAAGGTCATTTACTCTATCAGGTCGAAGCCAGCGCCATTTCGCCCGGCGATGACCGCGCGATCCGTGACCAGTTGCTGCGCATCATCGAGCCGATTTCCGGCGCGGTTTCGATCGTAAGCTACGAAACCGTGGCCGACGGCAAAGGCAAAGTACAAAGCTATAAAGTGTTGGTGAAAAGAGAATAAGGAGAATAGTGAAGCCGCACTCCTCTATTTCGACCATTGTCCTGCCCCTGCTGGCCGCTCTCACTCTTCTCGGAGCACAGCAGGCGCAGGATTCTCCGCTCGATTCCGTTCTCCAAAAAATGGACGAGGCCGCCGCCGCGTTCCACACCACGCAGGCCGACTTCGAGTGGGATCGCTACGAAAAAGTCATCGACGAAGTCGATGACGTCCAGACCGGCAGAATCTATTACCGCAGGACCGGCAAAGACAAAGACATCGAGATGAAGGCCGACATCAAGATGGCCGGCAGCAGCGCCACCGCGCTGAAGCCGGAGCCCAAGTTTCTGCTGTTCAGTGACGGCAGACTTCGCATGTATCAACCCAGGCCCGACCAGGTCACCATCTATGACGCCGGAAAAAACCGCTCAGATTTTGAAACCTACCTGGTCCTCGGTTTCGGCGGCAGCGGCCAGGACCTGGTCAAAACCTTTGACGTAACCTACCTTGGCCCGGAGACCATCAATGGCATCGCGACTGCGAAGCTGCAACTGGTTCCAAAGTCCGAAAAAGTGCGCAACAATTTCAAGCAGATTCTGCTCTGGATTGATCTCAAACAGGGCATCTCGGTGCAACAACAGCTGTTCGAACCCCAGGGGGACTATCGCCTGGCCAAGTACTCCGCCATTCATGTGAACGAGAAGATCGCCGACGACGTTTTCAAGCTCAAGACCACAAGCAAGACGCAGACCATTTCACCGCACGGTTAAGTTGTTGAATCTAAAGAGCAAGAAGGGTGCTGAGATTTTGCCGCTGGGGCGCTATACTGGCCCCACCCCAGTTGGGTTTTCATTCATGGCCAAGGTTTTTACGATTACAGTCCCTCCTAAGCTGGGAAACAAGCGCAGAGAGCGTACCTCAGACCCGCGTTACGTCGACGGTCAACGCCTGCTCGTCGAAGCCATGAAATATCTGGCGCAGGTCGACCCGGTCAAGAACCGCTCGGCCATCGAGCTCATCTCCGAGCACGTCCGCACCCGCTTCCGCATGAGCGACTCCCCGCTAGGCTAACTCGCTCGCCTCCGCAGCCCTCAATCTGTCGTTCCCAACACGCGCAAAGCCCGGGTGAGGAACCTGCTTCCCCTACCAGCGCGACAACCTGGCGTGTCCGCTCAGAAGCTGTACCGCAGCATAAACTGCATCACGCGGGGCACGGTGAGCGTGGAACCATACGTCCCAAAATTCGTCGAGGAGGTCAAATCAAAATTGAGAGCGGAATTGGCTGCATCGAAGCGCACTGCATTGGTAACGTTAAACGCTTCCCAACTGAAGCTGAGCGTCTGATCTTCCTTGACCTTCCATTCCTTCGACAATCCCGAATCGATGTCAAAGTAACCCTGTCCGCGCAGTTCGTTGCGTTGACCGCTCTCCCCCGGGAACGGGTGCCGGAACGAATTGAGGGCGAAGGTGGGATCGGCGAACATTCTCGGATTCCCGAGGGAATCGATGTGAACGCCGATCTTCCCCGGATTTCTAATTTCGATCCCCTGCCCCTCGATGTTGTAATTGGTCGACCAGCCAAATCCGGCGAGGATGCTGAGGGGCAGTCCACTGGACCAATGGTAAAGCCCCGAGAGTCCCCAGCCTCCGAACACGGCGTTGGCCACTCTGCCCATGTTGCCGCCGAAGCGCTTGCCTCGTCCCACCGGCAGATCGACCACCCAATTGGCGTTGATCTGATGCGTCTGATCGAAATCCGAGATGGCCTTCAATTGTTGTGGCGACCAGGTGTTGATCACCTGGCTGTTAAATCCACCGAGACTGTTGTTGGCATACAAACTGACGCGCTCGGCGTTCGATCCGACATCGATCGATTTGGAGTACGTATAGTTCACGTCGAACTGAATTCCGCTGCTGACCACCCGGCGCAGCGTGATATTCAGCGCATGATAAGAACTGTTTCCGGTGGTGCGCCAGGCCCACAACGATGAAAACTGCGGCATGAAGAAGTTATAGGGCGTAGGCGCCGACTGCCCCGGTAGTTGGGAGCACGCCGGATTACAGATCGTGTCCAGTTGTTGCAGCGAAACGATCTCGTCGCCCGGAGTCCAGATATCGGTAACTAGATTCTGCGTCGCCGACTGACCTCCTACGCCCACCAGGGTCGGAAACAAGTCCTCGAAATAGGGGATCGGCGTGATGGCCCCTCCCGCCTCGATCTGCTGGGTCAGTTGTGTGGCTGCCGCGAAGTAATCCATGTGGGATTTCGGGTCGGTGATATCTTCCGGCAGGGCCATGTCGGTTTCCTGCAGGAGGTGGCGTCCCAGGCGGCCGATGTAAGAGGCCTCAATCGAATAGCTGCGCCCAAGGTCGCGAGTAAAGGAGGCGTTGAACGCGTAAGAGTACGGCGTCTTGAGTTTATCGTCGATGCCCGCCGTGATGGCGAAACCTCCGTCCGCAGCAGTGCCAAGGGGAGGAGTGTTGGGGAACGGGTTGGGCACGACTCCAGTTACGTTCTGGCCGCAGAACGTCCCTTGAGGAAGGCTGAACGTTCCCGTAAACCGCGGGGCGCAGTCCACGTCCTGCACGCCGGCGGGATTGCTTTCGATGGTGGTCAG
>Ga0208565_1000032_pt1 | contig 144469 bp, 144 predicted proteins | sample Sb_taG_7_FD_187706 | JGI IMG/M metagenome (GOLD analysis project Ga0208565, IMG submission 187706) | Peat soil microbial communities from Weissenstadt, Germany - Sb_50d_2_FS metaG (SPAdes) (version 2) | ecosystem: Environmental > Terrestrial > Soil > Wetlands > Peat | place: Germany... | reverse complement strand
CGTGCTGCATTACCGAGCCCCGTACGCGCTTGCGATCGGCGTCGTGCTGGTCGCGGTGACGGTGGCGGCGAGCCTCGTCATCGGGAGGCGAAGCGCCGACGAGCACACGCTCGATCAGGTGCTGGAGCAGCGCCGTCAGCGCGAAGAGCTTGCGCGAAGGCGTCGCGAGGATCGCGAACAGGGACGCCGGCGCACGGCGAGGAACGACTCGTGACCGTCGGAGCGGGTCAGTTCGTCGTGCTGAGCGCGGCCGTCTTCGCCATGGGGATCTACGGCGTCCTCGCGCGCCGCCATCCGCTCGGCGTCGCGCTCGCGATCGGGCTGCTCTTCGCCGCGCCGGTCATCGCACTGGTTGGATTCACACACGCGACAGAGGGTCCGATCGCGATCGGCGACGCACTCGCCGCCTTCGCGATCGTGGCGGGAAGCTGCATCGCCGGCCTCGGTTTCGCGTTGATCGTGCTGCTGTGGCGCCGCACCGGGCGGGCGGACATCGACGCGCTCGGCGACCTCGAGGGATAGGGTTGGGCATCTACAACGCCGCATGGGCGATCCCCTTCCTGCCCCTGCTCGGCGCCCTCGCATCGCTCGGGGTGGAGACAAACCGCCGCGCGGCGCAGCTGTGCGTGGTGTTCACCGGCATGTCCTTCGTCGCCGCGGCGATCGTCCTCGGCGTCCGCCTCACGCACGCGCCCGGTGCGCCCTTCGTCTCGCTCCTGACGTTCTTCTCGATGACGCCGCCCGAGGGCGCGACGTTCGCGACCCAGTTCCAGGCGCAGGTCGGGGTCCAGGTCGACGCGCTCTCGGCGAGCTTCGCGGCGGCGATCGCGTTCGCCACCCTGGTCATCCAGGGCTACGCGGTCAACGCCATGCGCGGTGAGCACGGCTTCCGTCGATTCTTCTGCGCGTCATCGGTTCTCGCGTTCTGCACAACCGGCTTCGTGCTCAGCCCCAACCTCTTCGACTCGCTGATCATGTGGGTGGGAGCATCCGCGAGCCTGTACATCCTGCTCACGCTTTCGTGGCAGCGCGTCGACACGGCGCTTCACTCCGTGCGAGCCATGGTCGTGCTGACCGCCGGCGACATCGCCCTGGTCCTCGGAGTCGTCTTCACCTGGATCAAGTTCGGCGTCTTCTCCTCGCTGTTGCCGGCACCGGCCGGGCAGACGGTGGCGGACCCGTTCTCGTTCAACGTGATCTCGCAGGGAGTTATCGCGACGCTCCACAAGGGAGTGGCGAGCGCTGGGCCGCGGGCGGTTCTCGTCATGGGCATCGTCTTCATCGTGGCGGCACTGGTCCGCAGCGCGCAGTTCCCGTTCACCGTCTGGCTCACGGACACGGCCTCGTCCGCGATCCCGGTCCTCGCCCTCGCCGCCGCGACCGTGGCGCCGCTGGGGATCTACCTGGTGGCACGCATTTACCCGGTGGTCGCGCACGCCCCTCGGGCGCTCCCCGTGCTCGCCCTGGTCGGCGCGCTCAGCGCGGTGCTCAGCGCGGCGACGGGGATCGCCCAGCGCAGCATCACCCGGATAGCCGCGTGCGCCGTGGCATCGGAGCTGGGGTTCGGTCTCGCGGCGCTCGGCATGGGTGGATTCAGTCCGGGCGTGTTCGTCGCATTCACATCGGTGTTCACGTCGACGCTGCTGCTCCTCGCTGTCGCCAACCTCGTCCGCATCTACCGCACCGACGACATCGAGGAGATGGGTGGCGCCTGGACGAAGCTGCGCACCACCAGCGTCGCGCTGGGCGTGTGGGCCCTGCTCGCTGGCGGAATCGGCTTGAGCGCGTACTACGCACTGTCATCGGCGCTCAGCGGTGTCGACCCGGCGGGCGGCGTCTTCAGTGCCGCCGAGCGCGCCACGATCATCGTCGTCACCGCCGTGGCCGCGGTGCTGGTGGCGGTGCTCGCCGGTCGCCTGCTGCTCACCGTAACGTCGGGCGCGGTCAAGCGCCGTCGTGGCTTTCAGCACGATCGTGTCCTCGAGGTCGAGGCCGCGCTGCGCCGGCCGCTCTGGCTCGCGATGGTCGTGGCGGTGCTCGCCGTCATCGTCGGCTTGCCCGGGCTGCAGCCGTTCCATCTCGGTAGCGGCCGGATCGCCGGCCTGACCTTCATGCGATTCGTCTATTACGGCAGCCGGCCCCAGGCGATCGGACTCGACGGCGTCGCCGCGCTGCTCGCGCTCCTGGCAGCGGCCGGCGGCTTTGGCGCGGCATACCTGTGGTTCAACCCGGCCCGGAAGAGCGCCGTGGCCGCGCTGAGCGCGAGCCTGCCATGGCGCATCGCCGCGCAGGGCTTCTCCGTCGAACGCGGCACGGAACTCGCAGTCCAGCCGCTGCTCATCGTCTCGAGTCGCGTGTCCGCCTTCGACGAGCAGGTCACGGCACCGATCGCCGCGTCGGTCGGGGAGAGCGTTGACGAGGCGGCCGGAGTGCTGGCGATCTTCCGCAACGCGCGTTTCGCCCGCTACCTCGCGGGCAGCCTCGTGGTCGTCGCGATCCTCGCGTTGCTGTCAGTACTGGCCGCAACCGGGCACCTCTGGGTGCACCTCGCATGAGCGTGATCCTCTCCACGATCGTCTGGGCGCCGCTTCTCTTCGCGGTGATCGTCCTGTTCCTTCCGGAGCGCGATGACGAGCAGCGCACCCGGGTGAGGACGGTCGCGCTCGCCGGAGCCGGGACGAGCTTCTTCGTCACCACGTTCTTCGCCATCCTTGGCCAGATCGGGCTCGGCCAGGGCGGCGGACTCGCGTCCGCATACCAGGAGAGCCATACCTGGTTCTGGAACTTCCTGTTCCAGGCGCACTACGACCTGGTCGCCGACGGGATCACGCTGCCCCTGCTGGTCGTGGTGACCACGGTGTTCGGTTGCGCGCTCTTCCACTCCTGGAAGATCCACGAGCGTGTCCGCCTCTACGTGATCCTCGTGCTGCTCCTCGAGACCGCGGTCAACGGGGTGCTCTGCTCCGCGGATTTCGTGCTCTTCGCCTGCTTCTGGGGCCTGCTGCTCGTCCCGATGTACCTCCTGATTCGCATCTGGGGAGGCGACGGCGCACGCCGGGCCGCGGCATGGTTCGCGGGCTTTCAGGCCGTGTCACTCGCGTTGATCATCGCGACAGTGGCGATCATCGTGGTCGAGTCGGGAACGCAGTCTTCGGACATGAGCGTCGATCTGGTGACGTACTCGGTCACGGCGGAGACGGTCGGCTTCTGGTTGAGCTTCGCGGCGTTCGCAATCGCCATGGCCGTCTTTCCGGTGCACACCTGGATGCTCGAGGCGCAGAGCAAGGCGAGCGCCGGCGTCGCGACCATCCTCTCCGGGACGATGCTGCTGCTCGGCGCCTACGGGATGATGCGGATCAGCCTCGTCGTCTTCCCGGTCACGGCGCACTACTACTCGTTTGCGGTCACCGGCCTGGCCGTCGTCGGCGCGTTCTGGGGGAGCATCGGCGCGCTGCGTCAGGACGAATTGCGCCGATTCATCGGATACATGAACGTCGCGCAGATGTCCCTGGTGCTGCTCGCCATCGGCGCGCAGACGTCGGTTGCGCTGGTCGGCGCGGTCCTCCTCCTCGCGGGACAGGGGTTCGCGTCGGCCATGCTCACGCTCGTCAGCGGCGCCATCGAGGAGCGCACGCGGACGACGAGCATCCGAGCCATGGGTGGGCTGGTGACGCAGGCGCCCCGGCTGGCGGGGTTCTGGCTCGTCGCTGCGGCGAGCGTGATCGGCGTGCCGATGCTCGCCGGGTTCGCCGGCGACTTCATGGTCTTCGCGGGTTCGTTCCCCGAGCATCGGATCGCGACGGTGCTGGTGATGGCCAGCGTGATCGTGACCACCGGCGGCCTCCTCTGGGTCGCGAACCGGGTCTTCTTCGGACCGGTCCGGGATCAGTTCGCCCGGGTGCGCGACGTCACACTCCTGGACCTGACCGTGCTCATCCCGCTGGTCGCGGCCGTGCTGCTGTTCGGCGTCCGGGTGGGGGCGGTGGTCCCGGTGATCGCCAACGGCGTCCTCGAGATCACCACCCGGATCACGGGAGGGTAGGGGATGCCGTCGGATTTCACTCACGCGATGACGCTCGCACTGCTCCCCGAGGCGATGCTCGTCGGGACGGCCGTGATCTCGGTCCTCGTCGCCGTGCTCCGCCCCGGACTCCGTCCCGACATCCATCGCTGGATCGCGTGCATCGGCATCGTGGGGTCGCTGGCCGCGTGCGGCCTGGTCCTGCTCGGCCTCCGCAACGAGCATTCGGGCATCGCGATATCGGTGTGGAACGGCGGCTTCGTCGTCGACAGCTTCGCCATGTTCATCGCCATCCTCGCCTGCGTCGTCGCGCTCGTCTCCTGTCTGATCAGCGACACGGCGGTGCGCATCATCCCGTCCCGCACGAGCGCCTTCTACGCGCTGACGCTCGTCTCCACTGCCGCGGCCGAGGCCATCGCCGCCGAACGCGAGATGACCACGCTGTTCGTCGCGCTCGCGGTGCTGCTGGTCTGCATGGTGTCACTCGGTGCGCTCGTGAAGACGAATCCGCGCGGCGCCGTGTCCTCCTTCGAACACCTCATCGAGGGGGGTGTCGGCCTCGCCGCCGTGCTCTACGGGCTCGTCCTGCTCTACGGGACCACGCGGAGCACCAATCTCTCGGCACTGGCGGCGGCCGTCGCCGCAGCCCCCGGGGCGGTGGCCCTCGGCGTCGCCCTCGCCGTCGCGGGTCTCTGTGCCACGCTCGGGGTCTTCCCGCTGCGCCAGTGGGTCGGACGCGTGGCCGGCAGTGTTCCCGCGGGGGCCGCCGGGTTCATCCTGGCCATGAGCATGATCGCCGGTGGCGCTGCCCTGGCACGGGTGACCGTCTCGGGGTTCGGTCCCGGTGTCGGCGTCTGGCGGTGGCTCGTCCCCATCGTGGCCGCGGTCGCGCTCGGACATGCATCGCTGAGCTCATTGCGGGAGTCCACGGTCTCGCGCCTGATCGGTCAGCTGGTGAGCGCTCAGGCCGCGATGCTGCTGCTCGGACTGGTTGCGTTCACGACCGGGTCACGAGGCGTTCCCGCGTATGGAATGACCGCGTTCCTCGGCAGCCTCGGTGTCACTGCGATCGCGACCCTGGCCGCATTCGGCGTGCTCTCGATGCTCCAGGTGGCCGGTATCGGCGACGGCATCGACGACGTGCGCGGCCTGGCTCACCGCTCCGCCCCGGCGGCGCTGCTCCTCGCTGTCGCCGTGGCCACGCTTGCCGGGGTTCCGCCACTTGCCGGGTTCCTGTCGCGGCTGCTGCTCATCTCGAGCGCAGCCGACACCCACTACGGGTGGCTCGCCGTGCTGGCCGTCGGCGCGACCCTGCTGACGCTGACCGCCGCGGTGCGATTCGTGTCGACCCTCTATGCCGAGACCGGCGACGAGATCCCGTTCACCCTCGGCGCAACGCCACTCGTGTCCCGCATCATCGCCGGCGCAGCCTGTCTCGCCGGAGTCGGCCTCGTGGTGCTGATCCAGCCGCTGCTCGCGGTGGCGACGGCGGGAGCCGGAACGCTGCGCTGACCGCTCCTCAGCACGCACCGGATGGAGCCGCGCGCGACTGGCCCGCGGTTGCGCTCAGCGTGCTCACCAGGACCGTTCGCACCCTCGGGCCTCTGCGTGGCGCGGCCGCCGCTGCGGCGGGAGCGGTGTGGTACGCGCGGCTGAGCCGTGAGGATCGAGTCCGCGCGGCCGCCAATCACCACCGCCTGCAGCCCCACCTGAGCCATGCGGGCGCCGCCGCGCTCGCGCGCCGCTCCTACCAGGAGTATGTCCGCATGTTCGTCGATTCGATGTGGGCCGAGCCGCTTGACTCGGTGGAGGTGCTCCGCCACTTCCGCGTCATCGGCGCGGAGCACCTCGAGGTCGGTGATCGCGGGTCGATGGTCGTGCTGCCGCATTTCGGCAACTGGGACATGGCGGCAAGCGCGTCGCTGGGCCTCGGGCTCCACCTCAGCACGGTGATGGCACCGGTCGTATCGCCGGGGATCACCGAGATGGTGGCGCTTTCGCGGCAGCGCAAGGGCCTGGAGATCTTCACGGTGCGCCAGTCCGCTCGCGGGTTGGTCCGCGCCCTGCGCCGAGGGCGGACGGTCGCGCTGATGCTCGACGTGCCCGAGGCGGGGCCAACCGTCGTGGTCTCGTTCTGCGGTGGGCCGGTGCGTTGCAGTGCGGTGCCGGCGCGCCTGGCCGCTGCGACCGGCGCGGTGATCCTCCCGGTCACCTGCCGCCGCGACGGGCCGGGATGGGTGCTCGAAATCCATCCGCCCGTGGAGACATCCGATGACGAGACCGCGGTGATCGGTCGCGTTGCGGCCCGCGTCGAGCCCGCGATCCGCGCGTACCCCGAGCAGTGGTACCCGTTTCACCGCGTCTATGCCGATCGGTGAGTCGAGAGATCTGACCGCGGCCGAGGCGGTGCGGGAGCTTCAGCGTGCCGGTGGCGCAGGATCGGCCACGGCCGGCGCCTGGGCGCCGGGACGGTGCACGCTGGTGGGGGAGCACGTCGATTACGCGGGCGGTCAGGTGCTCTGCGTCGCCGTCGACCTCGGCATCGCGGCCGCGGTGCGTCGAAGCGAGACGGGGCGGTACCTGGCCGCGAGCAATCGCAGCACCTTGATCCGCCGGGATGCCGGGCCCGCCGGGGACGCTGCAGATCGCGTGCTCGCCCCTGTCATCGCGCTTCGAGATCGCGGGGTTCCCGTCCCTGTCGTGGAAATCGGGATCTCGGCGACGCTTCCCGCCGGAGCGGGGCTCGCCTCCTCGGCCTCGCTGATGGTGGCGACTACCGCGGCGATCCTTCGGCTGCTCGGCGCGACCATGACCGCGCGCGACCTCGCCGCGGTCGCTCTCGCCGCCGAGCGCGACGTCCTCGGCATCCCGTGCGGGCCGCTCGATCAGCGAGCGGTGATCGACGCGCCCGAGGACGGCGCGCTCCTGCTCGACTGTCGGACCGGCGAGGAGACCGTGGTGCCATGGACCTGGTCCGACATCGTGATCGTGGGCTGTGACACGGGGACGCACCACGACGTCGGCGGGACGGAGTACCGGCGCCGCCGCGAGGAGACGGAGGCGGGACTCGCTGCGCTCAGCGCCGCGAACTGTCAGGAGCTGAGCGAAGCGATGATCGACTCGGCGGCGCTGGCACCTGCGGTCAAGCGAAGGCTTCGCCACGTGATGGGGGAGACCAGACGCGCGGCAGAGGCCGCGGAAGCGATGCGACGCGAGGACCTGGCCGCTCTCGGGCGTCTCATGTCCGAGAGCCACCGATCACTCCGCGACCTGCACGAGGTGAGCACGCCTGCGCTTGACGCGGTGGTCGGCGCCGCCGAGGCTGTTTCCGGCTGCGCGGGCGCCAGGTTGGTCGGTGCCGGATTCGGCGGCACGGTCGCCGCGCTGGTCACCCGGAGCGCGGCCGGCGCCTGCCGCAGCGCCATGGCCGCCGCCTGCGACGGCGGGGATACCTTCGAGCTCCGGCCGTCGCCGGGGCTCGCGGTGCTGGCCCCCGACGTCGTGCGGGGCTAAACTCAACGCCGCATGGCTGGCAACGCGGCTGCGGCGGCGGGCTGCGGCGCCGGGTACCTGATCGGGTCGGTGCCGTTTGGCCTGATCATCGGTAGGGCGGTGGGTGGCCTGGACGTGCGCGACTTCGGCAGCGGCAACATGGGCACGGCGAACGTGCTGCGCACCGTCGGCGCACGGGCCGGCGCGATCACCTTCGCGCTCGATGTCGCCAAGGGCGCGGCCGCGATCGGCGTCGCACGCCGTCTCGGCGCCGATCCTGCCGCACAGGCCGCGGCCGGCCTCGCCGCATGCGTCGGCCACTCCTGGCCGGTGTTCGCCAAGTTCCGGGGCGGCAAGGCGGTCGCCACCGCCTTCGGCGGGCTGCTGATGGTCTCCCCGGAGGCTGCGGCGTGGGCAACCGTCGGCGGCCTGGGTGCGCTTGCCGTGAGCCGGACCATGTCGATCGGGTCGCTCAGCGCCACGGTGACCGCCACGCTCGGCGCCGGCCTCGACAGCAGGCGGCGCCACGACCCGACCCCACTCGTGTTCACCGCGCTCGCCTCGGCGCTGGTGGTCGTGCGCCACGCCCCGAACATCCGCCGGATCCTCCGGGGCGAGGAGCCGAAGTTGTCGACTCGTTTGTTCGGCCGTCGTCACTGACTCATCGGCGGAGGTCCGTGAGCCCCTCCGTATGATCGAGGTCATGCATGGCACTCCGGATCCGAGCGCGCACGTCCCGGTGGACGGTCCCGTGGACCGCGTGGGAGCGGTGGTACGCGCGCTGACGACCACCACCGACGGCGTGCCCGAGCTGCGGCGCGAGATTGTCTGCGCCGCCGCGTCGATCGCCGGCGACGGGGCGTCTGCCGCGATGGCGCTGCGTGACGGGGAGCGCGTCACCGTCCGTGTCGTCGATGCCCACGGGGCGGCGCCGGACGCCTTCGAGGGCTGGGAGGCGGAGCCGGAGGTCCTCGCCGGGCGGCGCGTCCGGCGCTCCGTCGACGGCCTCGGATCGCTGCTGGTGCTGCCGATGTCGTATCGCGGCGAGACCGTCGGCGCGCTTGCGGTGATGTCGCCACCGGATGCGATGGCGCTCGACGTCGACACCGAGGGTGTTTTGACCATTCTCGCCGACAACGCGGCGGTCGCCATGGAGAAGGCCCGCCTCTACGACATGGAGCGCGAGTCGGTCCGCCGTTTGCGCGAGCTCGACACCATGAAGACGGACTTCCTGTCCACCGTGCAGCACGAGCTGCGCACCCCGCTGACGGCGATCCTCGGGCTGGGTGACCTCTTGGAGATGTGCTGGGAGATCTGGGAGGACTCACCGAAGCTCGACGCGCTGCGAGACATCCAGGTCGCCGCGCGGAACCTCGACGGGATCGTCGAGACCATCATCGACTTCTCGGTCGGCGAGGGCGAGCCGCTGGTCCTGAGCCTGTCGGACGTGCCCTTGGAGGACGCCGTGCGAACGGCCGTCGGTATCGTCGGCGAACGGCACAGGGGCGGGCTCCCGGTCCCGGCGGAGGTCGAGGTGGACCCGGGGGTCACCGTGATCGCGGACCCCGATCGTCTCGGTCAGGCGCTGCGCGCGCTCATCGACAACGCCGTGAAGTTCAGCGACGGTCGCGGCGGCGTGCTGGTTCGGGGCACCCGCGCCGAGCCGGGTACCGTCCTGATCGAAATCGTCGATCAGGGAATCGGCATCCCCGCAGGCGACCTCCCGAGCATCTTCGAGCGCTTCTTCCAGGTGGACAGCACCGCGACCCGGCGCTTCGGCGGCACCGGGATGGGGTTGGCGCTCGTCAAACGCGTCGTCGAGGCCCATGGCGCCGGCATCGATGTGCAGAGTGTCGTCGGCTCCGGCACCCGAGTTTCGATGCACTGGCCGGAGTCGACCTCGCCCTTCGTCGAGGCACGCGATCCGGACCCGGTCGCGTCCCCTGTGACGGTACAATGAGGACGGTCGCGCTAGGCGGGGCGTTAGCGGTGCCCTGTACCCGCAATCCGCTATAGCGGGGCTGAATTCCCCACCGAGGGGGCGCGTCATTGGGTCTGCTCCGGACGCGCCGGCGTTGACGACTGGGTCCCGCGCAGCTCGGGCCCGTGAACCCCGTCAGGTCCGGAAGGAAGCAGCGGTAAGCGGTTCCCCGGGGGTGCCGTGGGGAAACCTGGTCTGAGCCGGTCGTACGGGTGAGCGCCGGTGGCGTACCCACGACGTGGGGTGCGCGACTACCCTCGTTCCCGGCGGGCCGCCATCACGGGCGACCCGCCGTCACTGCGACAATGCCGCCCACTTGGGGTGCCCATCGAGGAGGAGTCGAGCGCCGTGGACCGCCGTTTGACCGACCCGCTCCGGAGTGACGCGCCATGAGCCTTGCCCTCTATCGCCGGTACCGCCCGCAGCGATTCGGCGATCTCGTCGGACAGGAGGTCGTGGCCCGGACGCTGATCAACGAAGTCAGCTCGGGCGGACTGGCGCACGGCTACCTCTTCGCGGGCGTTCGCGGGACGGGAAAGACGTCCACCGCGCGCATCCTCGCTCGCGCCGTGAACTGCGAAGCGCTTGTCGGCGGCGAGCCCTGCAACGTCTGCCCGCCCTGTGTCGAGATCCTCAGCGGGGCTGCGGTCGACGTGCTCGAGATCGACGCCGCGAGCAACCGCGGCATCGACGAGATGCGTGACCTGCGCGACAAGGTTCGCTACCTCCCGGCGGTGCTCCGGCGCAAGGTCTACATCATCGACGAGGCCCACATGCTCACGACCGACGCATGGAACGCCTTTCTCAAGACCCTCGAGGAACCGCCGCCACACGTGCTCTTCGTCCTCGCCACCACCGAACCGCACAAGGTGCCCGAGACGGTGCGATCACGGGTGCAGCGTTTCGACTTCCGGCGCGTCCCCGTTCCGGCGATCCAGCAGATGCTCGCCGATGTTGCCGCCAAGGAGGAGGAGCGGGTTGACCCCGATGCCATCCAGCTGCTCGCCGTGGCGGCACAGGGCAGCCTGCGCGACGCTCTGGTGCTGCTCGAGCAGGCGCTCGGCGCGGGCGAGCGGCCGGTCACCGTCGGGGTCGCCCGCCGGTCACTCGGGCTCACCGATCCGTCGACGCTGCATGCGCTGGTGGCGTCGCTGGCCGGCGCGGATGCCGCCGGCGCGTTGCGGGCGGCGGCTGCGGCCTTCGATGCGGGCGCCGACCCTCGCCAGCTGTTTCGTGACGTCGCCCGCCTGGCGCGCGCCGCGGAACTGGTTGCGCTCGGGTACCCGGAGGGTGCGTCGGCCGGCCCGGATGAGATCGCGCTCGTCGCCGACCTCGCCGCGATCGCTCCCGCCGGCCTCTGGCTCCGCCTGCTCGAACTGGTCGCCGAGGCCGAGATGAACCTGCGTCAGTCGGTCGACGCCCGGCTGCTCGTCGAAGTGTGCCTGCTTCGGGCCCTGCGTCCCCCGGCGGCCGACGGCGAGGATGCCGGGCTTGCGGCACTGGCGCTGCGAGTCGCGGCGCTCGAACGCGGTGCCGCTCAGGAAGGTGGTCGGCGGGTGGTTGACTCGCCGGCGCCCGCGCCACTGCCCGCGCCGGCGCCGGTGGCAGCGCCGGTCTCCGCTGCTACGCCGGCCCAGCAGCCGGGACCGCTGCTCGACGCGGGGGCTGAGGCGAACGGCGCGACGGCAGAGGTGGTCGTGGAGGCGATCGGCAGGCGAGACCTCAGCACGGTCGACGGCTGGGTCGCCGAGTGGCCCGTGGCCATCGAGGCCGTGGCTCGTGCCAACAAGGGGCTCGCCGGGGTGCTGCGGGACTGCCGGCCCGTCGACGCCGACGCCTCCAGCGTCACCCTCGGAACCCACGGCCGCTTTCACCACGAGCAGATCAGCGACCCCGACAAGCGGCGGGTGATCGCCGAGGCGCTGTCGGCGATCGCCGGACGGCCGGTTCAGGTGGTGACCCGGTTCACCGGTGAGGAGCGTCCACGCGGACCGTCGGGCTCCGTGAGCGACGTGACCCAGGCGGTGCTCGATACCTTTCCCGGCAGCCGGGTCACCGCGACGCGTCTGCACGACGATACGAGGCTCGGGGCGCCACGATCGTCCAACGGTGCGTAGACTGCCCCAACGAGGTCTCAGATGAAGAACCAGCAGCAGATGATGAAGCAGCTCCAGCAGGTGCAGGCTCGCATGGCCAAGATGCAGGAAGAGCTCAACGACGTGACCGTGACCGGCAGCGCGGGCGGCGGCGTCGTGACGATCACCGCCGACGGCCACCAGAAGATCCTGTCGGTGTCGATCGAGCCGGAGGCGCTCGAGGAGGGTGCCGAACTGCTTGCCGACCTGGTCCTGGCCGCCTGCAACGACGCTCTCGACAAGTCACGCGCCGCCGCTGCGGCCAACATGTCGCAGCTGACCGCCGGCTTGGGGCTTCCTCCCGGCCTGCTCTGACCGGGAGCCGGCTGCGCGTGATGACCGAGGAGGGACGTGCCACTCGTTCCTGAGGCCGTCGAACGGCTGGCGGCGGAGTTCGGGCGCCTGCCCGGCATCGGCCCGAAGACAGCGCAGCGCCTGACGTTCTACTGCCTGCGGGCGTCGCCGGACATGTCCCAGCGTCTTGCCGGCGCGCTCAACGACCTGCATGCGCGAGTCCATCCCTGCACGCGGTGCTTCTTCATCGCGGCCGGTCCGCTCTGCGCCATATGCACGGATGCGAAGCGTGATGGATCGTTGTTATGCGTTGTTGAGGAAGCGCTCGATGTTCTCGCGGTGGAGCGGAGCGGAGAGTTTCACGGCCTCTACCACGTGCTCGGCGGCGCGCTCTCCCCGATGGACGGCGTCGGCCCGGACGAGCTTCGCATCCGCGAGCTCGAGGCGCGCGTGGCCGAGGGCGAAATTCACGAGGTGGTGATCGCCACCGACCCGGACGTCGAAGGCGAGGCCACTGCGTATTACGTCGCCGAGCGTCTCGCGAACCTGGGCGTGACGGTGTCGCGTCCCGCGCACGGGCTGCCTGCCGGATCCGACCTCGAGTACGCCGACGAGCTGACCATGGCGCGAGCCTTCGCGGGACGCCGGGCGCTCTAGCGCGGAGGGGCTGACGAACCGGGCTCGGATCTGCGTCATCGCCACCGTACGCCTGCTGAGCGGGGCGATTGACCGCCCGTGACGCGCGCGGCGTGACGCTGGATGGTCCGTTCGCGGACCGATGAAAGGTTGGGGTTCGTGGCACGATCTCGTGTCGTGATGATCCTTTGCCCCCGGTGCGGGGCAGACCGCCTGATCCCGCTCACATTTCCCGTCTACCGGCGCGAAGCCGGTCCCGAGGTCCACTACCGCCGCCCCATGGCGAAATGCTCCGGGTGCGGGGAACGGATCTTTGCGCGAGTGATCGCCCGGCAACCGCAGACGAGCGACGTGAACCAGTCGAGCGAGGGCTGATCCCGCTCCGACCGTCGCTTATCCATAGACCCGTGACGGCTCCTGCCTTGGGGATCTGAAACAGCCCCATCGACCCCGCAGGCGGGGGTCAGCCTTTGCGAGGCTCGCCGGCGTCACGCGATCGCCGCTGGAAGATCACCCGAGATCGTCGCCCTGCTTGGGGAGCCGCCGCGATCCATGGGATGATCGGGGAAGCCTTGGGTGATCAAGCTCCGATGCTGGATCCTCGCGAGCGGCTTGCTGATCCTCCTTCTCGCCCCTGTGCTCTCCGGTCCGGGAACCGACGTCCGATCGTTCCTGGTCGTGGTGGGCTTCGTCCTGGTCTTCTGCGCAACGCTCGGGGTTCTCCTTGCGATCCCCATGGCCCTGAGGGCGCGCCGCGAGTTCATCGACCTCCCGATCCGAGCTGACCTACGTGACTGGGCGGGCCCGACTTGACCTCAGCCCTCCAGATCAGTAAACTTCGGGGGTTGCCCGTTCGGGGGTGCTCCCGACGGCCGCGCTGCCAGGGTTCCCATCGTGGACTTGGCGCGCCATGAACCTTGACACTTGAAGAGTGGAGACGACTTTCCGCGACGGCCTTGGGTCTCGTGCGATCGAGCACGGACCGGCGTAGGCCTCGTCAAAGCATGTCTACGACCCGGATTAACCGGGACACAGACGTATTCATGGAGAGTTTGATCCTGGCTCAGGATTAACGCTGGCGGCGTGCATGAAACATGCAAGTCGAGCGCGGTGTGATGCGGGGTAACCCAATTCACATCTAGCGGCGAACGGGTGAGTAACACGTGAGCAACCTACCTTCGAGTTGGGGATAGCCCTGGGAAACCAGGATTAATACCCGATGTGGTCACAACAGGACATCCTGATGTGAGTAAAGGCGTAAGCCGCTCGATGACGGGCTCGCGGCCTATTAGCTTGTTGGTGGGGTAACGGCCTACCAAGGCGATGATGGGTAGCTGGTCTGAGAGGACGATCAGCCACACTGGGACTGAGACACGGCCCAGACTCCTACGGGAGGCAGCAGTTAGGAATTTTCCGCAATGGGCGAAAGCCTGACGGAGCAACGCCGCGTGAGTGATGAAGACCTTCGGGTTGTAAAGCTCTGTCGGAGGGGAAGAACACAATGACGGTACCCTCCAAGAAAGCCCCGGCTAACTACGTGCCAGCAGCCGCGGTAATACGTAGGGGGCGAGCGTTATCCGGATTTACTGGGCGTAAAGCGCGTTAAGGCGGCCGACAAAGTTGGTGGTGAAATTTCAGGGCTCAACTCTGAAACTGCCTCCAATACTGGTCGGCTTGAGTGCGAGAGAGGAAGGTGGAATTCCCGGTGTAGTAGTGAAATGCGTAGATATCGGGAGGAACACCAGTGGCGAAGGCGGCCTTCTGGCTCGCAACTGACGCTGTAGCGCGAAAGCGTGGGGAGCGAACGGGATTAGATACCCCGGTAGTCCACGCCCTAAACGATGTGCACTAGGTGTTGGGCGTATTGACGCGCTCAGTGCCGCAGCTAACGCATTAAGTGCACCGCCTGGGGAGTACGGTCGCAAGATTAAAACTCAAAGGAATTGACGGGGGCCCGCACAAGCAGCGGAGCATGTGGTTTAATTCGAGGCAACGCGAAGAACCTTACCCAGGTTTGACATGCATTCGAAAACCGTGGAAACACGGTCCCCGAAAGGTGGATGCACAGGTGGTGCATGGCTGTCGTCAGCTCGTGCCGTGAGGTGTTGGGTTAAGTCCCGCAACGAGCGCAACCCCTGTGGTTAGTTGTATTTTCTAGCCAGACTGCTGGGAGAAACCCAGAGGAAGGTGGGGATGACGTCAAGTCATCATGCCCTTTATACCTGGGGCTACACACATGCTACAATGCCCAGTACAACGGGCTGCGACACCGCGAGGTGAAGCCAATCCCTTAAAGCTGGGCCCAGTTCGGATTGCAGGCTGCAACTCGCCTGCATGAAGTCGGAGTTGCTAGTAACCGTGGGTCAGCACACCGCGGTGAATATGTTCCCGGGCCTTGTACACACCGCCCGTCACACCACCCGAGTCTGGTGCACCCGAAGTCGCTGGCCGAACCCGCAAGGGACGGAGGTGCCGAAGGTGTGCCCGGTGAGGGGGGTGAAGTCGTAACAAGGTAGCCGTACCGGAAGGTGCGGCTGGATCACCTCCTTTTAGGGAGTGGCCCGAGTGCGTATGCGCAGCAATGCGCATCACGGCACGGACCAGTCAACTCAAGTCGTGCAGTAACGCGTCATGAAGAACCGCGAAGAGTAGCGAGCGATCGCGAAGAGTACCGGGATGCAATGTGGCGCGGTCCACCACGCGCAAGCGTGATGGGAAGGCCGGCCAGCAGGCAGTGGGAATCTGCAGAAATCGATGCGCGTCAGGAGCGCGGTGCTCCAGGCGCCCGAGGCAACCACGTCGCCTCGCGGATGTCGCTCCACGCTTCAGCGGTCAAGGGGACCGGCTGCGCCGGGCCCACACGGGCCTTTAGCTCAGTTGGTGAGAGCGCACGGCTGATAACCGTGAGGTCTGTGGTTCGAATCCACAAAGGCCCACGCTCGTATCCATTCGGGGATGTAGCTCAGCTGGAAGAGCACCTGCTTTGCAAGCAGGGGGTCGCCGGTTCGAGCCCGGCCATCTCCACGGGCAACGACCCCTCCGCTCGACGCCGGCTCCAGGGCCGGTCGGCTGTACGTTGACACGAGAATAGCGAGTCTGCGAGAACACTGGACGGTTTCCGTCGTCCAGCGTTCAAGTGAGAATCCTCAATAAACACCAACAAACAAGCCAGGCGAAACACGTGTCGTGGTGGCACAGCGTGGTCACCAGGCCTCCTGCAGTCATTGAAGAGTGACGATAGGAAAGGTCAAGCTACCAAGGGCACACGGTGGATGCCTTGGCACCAAGAGCCGATGAAGGACGTAGCGTTGTTGCGATAAGCCTCGGGTAGCTGCTAGCAAGCACTCGATCCGGGGATTTCCGAATGGGGCAACCCACCTGGAGGAATGTCCAGGTACTCCCGGTTGAATATATAGGCCGGGTAGAGGGCACGCGGAGAACTGAAACATCTAAGTATCCGCAGGAAAAGATGTCATCCCCTGAGTAGTGGCGAGCGAAAAGGGGTGAGGCTAAACCGAGACGGCGTGATAGCCGGCAGGCGTTTCCGTCTCGGGGTCGCGGGACCTCAGCGTTCCCTCTGCCGAGGGGACAAGGAGTTACAAAGTCGTTGTCTAGCCGAACGGCATTGGAAAAGCCGGCCGCAGAGGGTGACAGCCCCGTACGCGAAAGGCATACGACCTCCTTTGAGAGCTCCCAAGTACCACGGAACACGTGGAATTCTGTGGGAATCTGGGCGGACCATCGTCCAAGCCTGAATACTCTTGGTGACCGATAGTGAACAAGTACCGTGAGGGAAAGGTGAAAAGCACCCCAGACGGGGAGTTAAAAGTACCTGAAACCGTGTGCTTACAAGCCGTGAGAGGGCTATGCCCCTAGTGGGAATGCCTGATTGCGTGCCTTTTGTAGAATGAGCCGGCGAGTTACTTCCATGTGGCGAGGTTAAGGGGTTGACACCCGGAGCCGTAGCGAAAGCGAGTCTGAATAGGGCGTGACCACCGTAATGGTGGTGGTAGTCGCATGGAGTAGACCCGAAACCGAGTGACCTATCCATGGTCAGGGTGAAGCGCGGGTAAGACCGCGTGGAAGCCCGAACCGACCCCGGTTGAAAACGCGGCGGATGAACTGTGGATAGCGGTGAAATGCCAATCGAACTCGGATATAGCTGGTTCTCCTCGAAATGCATTTAGGTGCAGCGTCGTCGATGGGTTTGTGGCCGGTAGAGCACTGAATGGGCTAGGGGCGATCACCTCGTTACCAAACCCAACCAAACTCCGAATGGCAACAAACTTTCCGGCGGCAGTGAGACGGTGGGGGCTAAGCTTCATCGTCGAAAGGGAAACAGCCCAGACCACCGGCTAAGGTCCCAAATCGCAAGCTAAGTGGAAAAGGATGTCACGGTGTCCAGACAACCAGGATGTGGGCTTAGAGGCAGCCACCATTTAAAGAGTGCGTAACAGCTCACTGGTCGAATGTCGTGGCGCCGACAATGATCGGGGCTCAAGCTTGCAACCGAAGCCGTGGATGGCCTTCCTTCACAGGAAGGTCGTGGTAGAGGAGCGTTCTGTTTGCTGCGAAGCCTGACCGGAAGGACGGGTGGAGCGGACAGAAGTGAGAATGCCGGCACAAGTAGCGAGAAACGCGTGAGAAACGTGTTCGCCGTAAACCTAAGGTTTCCTGGGCTACGTTAATCGACCCAGGGTCAGTCGGGACCTAAGCCGAGGCCGAAAGGCGTAGGCGATGGACAGTTGGTCAACATTCCAACACCGCCGCTGGTTCGTTATCAGCAATGGGGGAACGGGGAAGGATAGGCCTGACGGGGCGACGGTTGTCCCCGACGGAGCCTTGTAGGAGGTCAGGTAGGCAAATCCGCCTGACACTAACTCCGAGAAGGATCCCAAGACACTTTGTGTCGATGGGGCCGGTTCCATGCCTCCAAGAAAAGCCTCTAGCGAGAACCAGGGCGCCCGTACCGCAGACCGACACAGGTAGGTGGGAAGAGGATTCCAAGGCGATCGAGGGAAACGTGGCTAAGGAACTCGGCAAAATGTCCCCGTAACTTCGGGAGAAGGGGAGCCCTTGGCGGTGATCCGATTTACTCGGTGAGCTGACGAGGGCCGCAGAGAAAAGGCCCATCCGACTGTTTACTAAAAACACAGGTCTCTGCTAAAGCGTAAGCTGACGTATAGGGGCTGACGCCTGCCCGGTGCCGGAAGGTTAAGTGGAGGGGTGCAAGCTCTGAAATGAAGCCCCGGTAAACGGCGGCCGTAACTATCAACATTGACCGTGGTAGTTATAAAACCCGGCTATTTGCTGGAATCTCCGAGAATCCCGCGCTACTGCAACGCGCAGTGACAATGCGACGGGTGCGGACAATCAGCAGGAAAGACTGCTCCACTGAGCAGAATCCTCAGAGGCCATACGCCGGGCCCTCTTGCATGAGGGATGAGATGGTCCGATCTCATGGGCGACCATGAGAGCTGGTACTCAATCCAGCCACTCTGGGCCGGCGCCTGGAGGAGCAACAACGATGAACGGTCCTAAGGTAGGACAGTAGCTGCCTTAGTAAAATCTGGCTATATGCTGGAAAACCCGAGAATCCCGCGCTACTGCAACACGCAGTGACAATGCGACGGGTGCGGACAATCAGCAGGAAAGACTGCTCCACTGAGCAGAATCCTCAGAGACCATACGCCAGACAACTCAGTTCGAGTTGAAGATATGGTCCCATCTGCATGGCGACATGCAGGGAGGTCGTGGAACAACCTCCGCTCAGACGGCAACGTCTAAGTCAAGGATTAAGCGAAATTCCTTGTCGGGTAAGTTCCGACCCGCACGAATGGCGTAACGAGATGGGCGCTGTCTCGGCCACGTACTCGGCGAAACTGAAGTACCTGTGAAGATACAGGTTACCCGCAGCAGGACGGAAAGACCCCGTGGAGCTTTACTATAACTTGCCACTGAAATGGGGTCCAGCATGTAGAGGATAGCTGGGAGACTGTGAAGTCGGGCCGCTAGGTTCGGTGGAGTCAACCTTGGAATACCAGCCTTGCTGGATTTTATTTCTAACCGGCGCCGTTATCCGGTGTCGGGACCGTGGCAGGCGGGTAGTTTGACTGGGGCGGTCGCCTCCCAAACGGTAACGGAGGCGCCCAAAGGTTCCCTCAGCCTGGATGGAAATCAGGCCTTGGCGTGTAATGGCGTAAGGGAGCTTGACTGTGAGGCCGACAAGCCGAGCAGGGACGAAAGTCGGGCATAGTGATCCGACGGCTCTGAATGGAAAGGCCGTCGCTCAACGGATAAAAGCTACCCCGGGGATAACAGGCTGATCTTGCCCAAGAGTCAATTTGTGGCTCCCCGCTCGAGTGATCGAGCGGTAAACTGTGGCTCATATCGGTGAAGCCCGAACCAGCGAGGTCTGGTGGGTAATACCGAGGGAAGGTTGCTTGTTGTGGAAACACTCTTCGCACGTACCGCACGAGCGACTCCGCTCACCGGTCTCCAACGGGACCTCGTGATTGGATCGCTGCTTGGTGACGGATACTTGATGCCAACCACAGCCGGCTGTTGTTTCCGTGTCACCCACGGACATCGCCAACGTGAATATGTGGATTGGAAGTTCAGGTTCATGTCTGACTTCGTCAGAACGGCACCTCGTGCGAGCGGCAGGAGTTACTAGTTTCGGACGGTGACGCACCCAGAGTTCTCTGGACTGCGCCAGGCCTTCTACGCTCAACACGCGAGAAAGGCCATACCCCTTGACCTCTTGAATCGAGAATTGACAGCTTTCGGGCTGGCGATTTGGTTCATGGACGATGGGGCGGCTGACCGGAATCAGTTGAGGCTCAATACGCAGAGCTTCTCGAAGGACGAGAACCTGCTGTTGGCTGAGTTTCTACATGCTAAATTTGGAATCGAGGTACAACTCAACAAGGATAAGGATCGCTACCGCCTTCGCATTGGCGCGAAGGGCGTGAAGCGCTTCATCGAAGTTGTAGCCCCGCACGTTATTCCAAGCATGCAATACAAGCTTCCCCTGTAACGACTTCTCGCATCGGCGAGAGATGGAGGTCACTGCCGGAGACGGCAAATCTACGGCCTCCATAAGACGCCACTGTCTCGAAAGAGACAAAGGTATAGTCTGCACTGCAAGGAATTGCAGAGCGTCACATCGACGGCAAGGTTTGGCACCTCGATGTCGGCTCGTCGCATCCTGGGGCTGGAGTAGGTCCCAAGGGTTGGGCTGTTCGCCCATTAAAGCGGTACGCGAGCTGGGTTTAGAACGTCGTGAGACAGTTCGGATCGTATCCGCTGTGGGCGCAGGAGATTTGAGGAGAGCTGACCTTAGTACGAGAGGACCGGGTTGGACGGACCGCTAGTGCACCAGTTGTTCTGCCAAGAGCATCGCTGGGTAGCCATGTCCGGATGGGATAAGCGCTGAAAGCATCTAAGTGCGAAGCCCACTCCAAGATAAGATCTCCCACCGGATAACCGGGTAAGACCCCAGAGAGACCATCTGGTTGATAGGCCGCGGGTGTAAGAGAGGTGACTCTTTGAGCTGAGCGGTACTAATCGGTCGAGGGCTTGACCTCCTATCCCACTTTTCAGCGACTAGTGGGAGTGGCGCCAAGGGTGGCGCCGCAGGAAAGTGCAACGCCTGGCAGAGCGCTCGAGTAGCGCACATAGGATTCTCCGACGGAGAGCTCACAAGCTCCCGTGGACCAGACTCGCATTCTCACTCGTCATGAGAGAGATATCCGGTGATCATAGCGGTGGGGAAACACCTGTTCCCATCCCGAACACAGCAGTTAAGCCCACCAGCGCCGATGGTACTGCCCTGGCAACGGGGTGGGAGAGTAGGTCGTTGCCGGGTATCTCTCTTTTGTCTTCCGGCTATTTTCGTTCGGGTTCGTATTCAGAACTGAGTAGCTCATCAGTTGAACTGAGTAGCACAGCGCTCGCAGAGGCGATTCCTACCAAGTGCCCTCCGGCCCGCCATGAAGATGACAAAGAGCCCTAACGCCGACGGGCCGTGTGGGCCTAGCGTGGAAGCATGTGGAGGGTGTTACCTGCTGCCGTCCTTTTCCTCGCCGCGTGCGGAGGAGCCAGTGGCACAGCTACGCGCACGGCGACTCAGCACACCGCGATCGCGTCTCCGACGACCTCAGTGACGCCCTCCCCAGTGGCCACACCGACGCCGGTCACGTGTGGACCCACCAGCGGAGGGAGTACCGACAGGGCGCGTATCACCGACATGCGGATCGGGACGGCGAGTGGCGGCGACACCTTGGTCATTCAGTTCGATACGGCCGTGACGCACTACGACATCAGTCCAAATCCCACCGGCGTGCAGTTCGCAGGCGGTGGCGGAAAGGGTGGGACGTTCACGCTCGACGGGACATACGGTCTGCGCCTCACCATCGTCAACCTGAACTGGACTGTCGCACCCGGGAATCAATACCCGCACGGCACCGACCTGAAGCAGTCGGCGCCGACGCTGCTCGAAGTGCGTCAGATCGGCGATTTCGAGGGGACGGTCAACATCGCCATCGGGCTCAGCGGCAACGTCTGTCCGAGCGTGTCGATACTGACAGGGCCGTCGCGTCTGGTTCTCCAGTTTGCGGGGGCCTGAGTTCGGCGCCCCGGGCTGCCGGTCGAGCCCATGAGGGCGCCGCGCCCGCGCACTTCGGGGAAACCGCGCCGGCTCGGGCTGGCAAGCCGATGACTACAGTCTCGGCTCGTACCGCAGAGCCACTGCCCCCGAGCCGAACTCCTGCCGGCTCACGAGCTTCAAGTCGACATGCTTCGATAGCCCGGCGAACAACGTCGGCCCGTGGCCTGCGAGCCTCGGATGCACCACGAACTCGTACTCATCGATCAACCCCAGCTCCGTCAACGCCAGTGCGAGCTTCACACCTCCCACGAACAGTCCCTTGCCCGACTCCCGCTTGAGTTGCTGAACCGCCGTGCCGAGATCCCCGCTCACGAGTTCCGCGTTCCAGTCGACCCGCTTCAGGGTGCTCGACACGACGTACTTCTTTGCCGCGTTGATCGTCTCGGCGAAGGGTTCCATCCAATCAGGTCTTGCTTCCGCCGGCGACGGCGGCCGCCATGCTGATTCCATGAGTTGGTAAGTCACCCGGCCAAAGAGAAGGGCGTTGGCCTGGTTGAGATTTTCGACCGCGTGACGATGCAAGTCTTCGTCCGCGGGGAATGCACGATGATCGCAGCACCCGTCCAACGTGACGTTGATGGAGTACCGAAGGGGTCGCATTTCTCAGGCTGCCTTGAGCGGTCTTGCCATCGGCAGTCGCGTCACCGCCAGGGAGAGGAGCATCACAACGACCGCTGCCCCTCCGCCAAACAGAGCGCACTGCCACGGCGCGAAGGTGAGCGGGGGGACCCCGAGATACGCCGGACACCGACCGTAGGGAGGGCAGTATGGAAACGACCGCAGTTGAGCGGTCCAAAGACCGACCCCGACCCCAACCGGCACCGATAGGATCCGAACGGCGTTCGTGAGGCTGTCCACCAATGAAAGAGCCAGCAGCGTGAGGGCCGCACCCGCACCGAACAGGGCGCACTGCCAGGTCGCGAAAGTTGGCCTCGCAAAATAGAGAATCTCGAGGCAGAGAACCCCTGGAGGGCACTGGTTGCTCGGACCTGTCGTAAGTTGCGCGGTCCAGAGGCCAGCCCCAACCCCCACCGGAACCGATGCCAGGCGAAGGGCGTTCCTCAGCGTCAACGTCATCCAGTCGATGCTAGCGCCGCCTAGGGCTCGACGTATTGCAAGAGACGATCGACAGGTCCGTCAGGCGGGATGTCCGGGGCGACGAGTGCCGATCGCCGTCAGGTCAGGCGCAGCCTCCGCCCGCGTCATAGAAGCCGGAGCCCGACAGTCCCGGGCCGGTGATCCGAGGCCGGTTCGCACCGCCGCCGGCGGCATATGCGGTGTCGAACCACTCCCGGAAGAACTGGGTGAGCCGGGCGCTGCACGCCGCGCTCCGGGTCGGCATCCACTGATGGAACGCCGCCTCCAACTGGGACTCGGTGATGCTGCTGCCGCCGTACTCTCGCTGGAGCTGATTCAGGGTCTGCGTGAAGTTGATCGGACCCAGGATCTGGCGCAGCGCGATGTAGGCGATGCCCGGCCGGCTGTACGTGGCATCGCCGTCAAACAGGCCGAACGCGGTCGGGTTCGACGGCGCGGCGGTCCAGAAGCTGCCCCCGCTCGAGTACGTCGCATCGAAGATCTTGACCAGCGCATGCTCGAACGCCGCTTCACCTCCGGCGGTGCCCGGGCCCCCGGCAGCCGTCTCCGCTCTGCGAGCGGCGAAGAGGTATTCGCCGAGCGTCGCGAAGCCTTCCTTGAAGAAGGTCATGGCGTATCCGCCTTCGGTGACGTTGTCACCCCACCACTGATGCATGTTCTCGTGATAGAGCGTGTCGAGGTCGATCCTACCGCCGGGGAAGGTGATCATCGTCTCCATCTCCTCGGCGAAGCTCGCGTTCGGCGTGCCCACGACGACGCCGTCGGACGTGAACGGATAGGGGCCGTTGAAGAGGCTCTCGAACTCGGTGATGTCCTGCTGCTGCTTCATGATCGCGAGGTTCTTCTGCTGCCGCGCTGCGCCGATCGCGGTGTCCTGCGCTTCGTAATACGTGATGCCGTTGCCCGAGACGCGCTTGGTCAGCGTGTAATCGCCGACGCTGTTCTCGACGAGATAGCTGGCGATGGGCGCGGTCTGGCGCCAGTGCCATGTCGTTGAGCCACCGGGGAATTCCTCAGTTGCGGCGTTGCTTCGCACGGAGAGCAGCCTGCCGTTGCAGAGCACGACCTTGCCGGCGTTCACCGTGTCGTAGAAATCGTACGTGGGCTTTGCTGTGGGGTAGTCGTTGAGCGGCATCCAGTCCTCGCTGGCAACCGGCTCGGTCGTCACGAAACCGCCGTCGGTTGAGCGGAACCATCCCTCGGTCGTTCCATCACCATCGTTGTGCACCCCCGGTCGCCCCGTGTACCTGACCACCACCGTGAACCTCGAGCCATCTCGGATCGGCGTGGCAGGCGTGATCACCAGCTTGTTAGCGGGGCATTGGTCGCCGTTCCGTGAGTCCTGATGTGCCGGGTTCGTCGACGTCAATTCCGGCGAGCACGCCGGCGGCAGCGGGTTGTGGTCCGGTCCGCCGACGGGGTTGAGCTCCGACATCTCGTGTGCGGCCGGATTCGGATCGTCCTGACCGAACGGATCACCCGGGTACGTCGGCTGGACGAACGCGTATCGCGCAGGGCGACCGTCAACGGTGATGGCGGTCACGGTCAGGTCAGGACCCGCGCTCTGGTTGGCGGAGCGGCGCTCGAAGTCGAGGCTGAAGTCGGTGAGGCATTGTGTCGACCGATCGGTGAGGTCGACATGGTTCCCGGGCAGGAACACGTCGGTGCGCGCGTCGTAGACCATGTGGATGTCCGTGTGGAGGCTGACGTAGCCGCCGTTCCCGGTGTCGGGGTAGAGACGCGACCCGATAGGTGCGAGGGTACGGGCGCCGGACGAGCAGCGTGCTCCGGACGTTGCGCCCGTGGCGGCTTGGGCCGGCGAGCCGAATGCCGAGAATGCGACGAGGATCAGACTGCTCGCGGCGAGCGCGGCCCGAAAACGGTTGCGGCCCATGGCTCCCCCTTGAACATGATCTGACGCATTCGACGCGAGAAGAATAGCCAGCGGACAGCAGCGGCGTTGGAAGGGGCGCGAGCGCGGCTTGTGCCCCTCAGGGCGCCTCGCCGATGATTGCGGTCATGGCCACGACCCGACGAGCCGACATGTTCATTGATCTCAAGGACGATCCGCGCGAGAACGGACCGACGCTGGGCGACGAGCGCACCACGCTGGTCGAAGCCCCGCGGAGTGCGCGTCTCACATTGGAGATGAAATGCTCAGGGCTTGACGCGGAGGCGATGGCGCGGCGTTCCGTCGAACCATCGACGATGTCGCTGCTGGGGCTTGTCCGACACCTCGCCGAGATGGAACGTGCGACGTTCCGGGAGATGATGGCGGGACAGGATGCGCCGCGGCTGTTCTGCTCCGACACTGACCGTGACGGTGATTTCGACGGTGCCGTGCCCGACTCCCAGATGGTTGCGGAGGCGTGGGACATTTGGCGTGCGGAGGTGGACTTCGCGAATGGGTTCGTGGCCGAGGCGCCGAACCTCGACATCACCGGCGATGATCCGTTGAATCAGCATGGTAGTGGTGGAGGGCCGATGTCGCTGCGCGAGGCGCTGGTTGGAATGATCTTTGAGTACGCCCGCCACTTGGGTCACGCGGACCTGCTGCGCGAGCGGATCGACGGACGCATCGGCCAGTAACCGTAGAGCCGGCAGTGGTCGGACGCCGGGGAGCAGACTGCGCGCTCAATCCATGGAGGGCATCTCATGTACGGCAGTGTCTCGCGCTGGCGGGTCAAGGAAGGGCAGGAGCAGGAGCTCGAGCAGCTCATGAATGAATTGATGAGCGAGATGCCGGCCGGTTCGCGCGGCGTGTGCGTCTATCGGTCGGACACCGACCCGCGGGAGTACTGGGTCGCAGGGAGCTGGGACAGCAAGGACGCATACACGACGAACAGCAACGCGCCAGGGACGGATGCGCGCTTCCGGCGCTTTCGAGCGCTGTTGGAGGCAGACCCCGAGTGGCACGACGGGGAGATCATTTTCGCCCGCCCCTGATGTCCCGGGCGTGAGGGAGTGACGCTGGAGCTACAGATCGGCGAGCTCACTCACCAGGCCGTTCGCGTGGGGGGTGCCGAGCCCCGTTGGCCAGTCCCAGCCTTTCGAGGCTTTGCACACGGCGCTCGACCCAGCCGAGCCCTTGGCGATGTCGGTGAAGAACGCCTTATCGATCTTACCGGGCGCCAACTTGCCGGCATCGCTCGCCGCGAGGTAGATGCCGGCATTCAGCCCGCTCGCGGCCAGCACCGACTTCCCGAGGGCTCCCCGAGCTTGGTCGGCGTCCGCCACCAAACCGGCCCACACCCACGATCTCACTGAGGACGGGGGCCGCTCCGGGTCGAGAGGTGCTTCCGGCCGCCGCACCGCCTGATGCGCCGACACCGACCGAGGCGCCGACACCGACCAGCAGACTGGCAATCCCCGTCACCGACAATGCGAACCGACGTCGTCCGGTCGCGTGCATGATCGAGCCCCCCTTGGCTTCCTATCGATACAGGCCCAACCAAATGACAAACCGTCGCCTGTCCATAATGGGAGCCTGACTCCCACTGCCGCACGTCGCCTGCTCTACGCCATCGTCGGCGCCTGCGTTGCGCTGACTGGTGCTGTTGCGTTGCTCCGACCAGCCCCGCCACCTGCGGTCGGACCGCAGACCCCCGTCACCATCGTGCCGAGACTGCCGTTCGCAGTTCCTGCCCAGTATCTCGGGCAGGGCGTCGTCGTGGTCCCCATCAGGGGCCTCGAAGCCCCGGCGGTGCGGCTGGACACGGGTGTACCGTCGGTGCACGGCCTGCCGGGCCAGGTCGGAGCCGCTCCGTAGACCGCGTGCCGGCCCGGAACGCTCGGCGGTGCCGGGCGGCTGAGCGGAGTTCAGCACGTCCGCGGCCCGGCGTCGGCGTGTTCCGGTTCCGCCCGGTGGCGACAACGCCGTAACGATCGGGCCTTTGGGCTCACCTCGACCACTGCTGAGGCACACGCTCAGACGATGAGCCCCCGCATGGCTGGCATACCGTCGTGCCACGAACTCGCAGCGATGCCGCCGATGGCCGGAGGCTGACCCCGCGATGACCTTCCGCTTCATCGTGCCGGCCGACGACCGCTCCAGGCTGGTCTCGGGCTACCGGGGCGTCATCGCACTTCGCTGGCTCGGTATCACGCTGCTCCTCGTCTCGGCATTGACCACCCCGCACCCCGCCTGGCTCCCCGGCAGCATCGCCGTCGCAGTTGCAGCGGGTGGCTACAACCTTGCGGCGATGCTGTGGGAGCGCCGAGGAGGTGTCGACCGGCGGACCCGTATCGCGCTCCTCTGCGCCGATTTCGTGGGCTGCCTGATTGCGATGCTCAGCATCCTCAGCATCGCGGCCGGCCCAGGTCCGGCGGAGAGCATCGGACTGCTCCTCATCGGCGTCGAGGCCGTCATGCTGTTCGACCTCGCCGGGTATGCGTGGTTCTGCGCAGCCGCGCCCCCAGCACTGGCACTCGCCGCGTGGGATCAGGCGCGGATCATGAACTCCGGCAACGACGCGGCGCAATGGATGTTCACCTGGGCGACGTTTCTCCTCCTGCTCTGGCTCATCGCCCTGCGAGGGCGCCAGGACTCCCGCCTTCGTGCGGAGTTGGGGCGGCTCTCGGTCACCGACGACCTGACCGGCCTGGCCAACCGCCGCTCCTTCCGCACCATGCTCTCGAATGAACTGACCCGCAGCAGCCGCACGCAGCGGCCGGTCTCTCTCCTGATGCTGGACCTCGACCACTTCAAGCGCGTCAACGACACCTTTGGCCATGGTGCCGGCGACGCCGTGCTCGCCACCGTTGGCGAATTGCTCCTGTCTCGGATGCAGCGATCGGGGATCGACGTCGCATCGCGGGTCGGCGGCGAAGAGTTCGCGGTGATCCTCCCGGAGACCGACGAGGCGGGTGGCGCGTTCGTCGCCGAGCGCCTGCGCATCGACGTGCTGGCGCACGCCGCCGACATCCTCACCACGGTCAGCATCGGCGTGGCGGCCTCGGTTCCCGGAGATGACGCGGACTCGCTCCTGCGCAGGGTCGACAAAGCCCTCTACACGGCCAAGTCGCAGGGACGCAACTGCGTGTCGATCGGTTCGGACGCAGCGCCGATCGCCATCGGGATCGCCTAGCCACTGCGCCGCGCGACGCCCGTCTCAATGTGACACGGCTGCGAACGTTCATCGACGGTCGGGCCTCGTGAAGCCCGGACAGAGGATGATGCCCGGCCATGGACACCTTCCACGGCCGGCGTTACCGTCACCCCCTCAGGGGCCTGGGAGCGGCGATCCTCACCTCCGCCGCCCTCGCACTGACCGCATGTGGTGGCGGCGGGACGGGCACATCGAGTACCGCGCCGACTCCGACCCCTTCGCCGACTCCGATTCCGCCTGCCGGCGCCCAGTTCACGGAAACGGGAGCGGTCAAGCTCGTCACCACGGTCGCGCCCACCGGCGTGACCTGCTCGTTCCCCTCGCTCAACGGCCCGGAGATCCTGACGCAGGTCGCCTCCGTCGATGGGACGGAGGGCGGCTACATCACCCTCACCGCGAACACGGTCTTCGTCCGCATCGGCGCCGGGTCGGGTGCGACCTACACCCAGCGCAACTTCTCGGGCACGGGCGTGACCAACTTTGACCCAACCAAGGGCGCCCAGTTCAACGCGCAGCTGACCGACGACACCCCATCAGGCCAGAACAAGGGCACGGTCGGGACAGTCACCTCCGTCTCCGGCTCGGTGTCGTGTGGCACCAAGACCCCCGGCGGCGGCACGATCACCATCAGCGGTGACAGCAGCGGCGGGTCGATCAGCGGGGCGCTGACCTCGCTGCTGGTGAAGTGCCCGACCGGCGCCGCCTTCTCGGTCATCAACGGGCTGACCCAGGTTGGATCGACCCCGGCCAGCGTCGAGATCGGTGGAGGGGACGGTGGCCCGTATTTCGCATCGATCTCGACGGAGTCGACGAGCTACTTCTTCACGTCGTCGGCAAAGGGTCTCTACACGCTCGGCAACGGCCACGTCATCTGGAACAACGCCGTGCTCACGCAGACCAGCCCCGGCAGCGCCGGGCACACCATCACCATCAGCGGCGACGCAACGTGCGGCACCTGATTTCGTAGGTGACCCCACGGTTCCGACGGGGACCTGGACGTGCATCCGGTCGCGTCGCATCAAGGGGCGCACCAATCTCGTGCCCGGGTGCCGCCACCCGTATCCCGGAGGCCATCGCAGCCGACTTGATATTCGATGAAACCCACAGGGGCGGCGCGAACCTGGCAGACACCAACCGCCTCACCCAGGCGGTAGAGGCCGCACAGCGTGGCGAGGCACACGGATGGAGCGCTCTCTTCGAGCGCTTCTACGCCGATGTGCATGCGTATGCGCTCGCGCGCCTCGGTGATGTGACAGCAGCCGAAGACGTGACCCAGGACGTGTTTGTGGCCGCAGTGACCTCGATCAAGACTCTTCGAGACCGCCGGGAGCCTGCCGTGCAGGCCTGGTTCCTCCACATCTGCCGCCACAAAGTTGTCGATCACATCCGCCGGGGCAGCCGCCAGCGGGGTCTCGGTCTCGAAGCCCAGCCACCGATGGGAGACCCCGGTGCCATCGCGGAGATGCACCTCGAGGCCGACCGTGTTCGTACCGCGATGGTGGAGCTCACCGAGGACCAGCGCGACATCCTCGTCCGCCGCTTCGTGCTCGACCAGTCGCTCGAAGACGTCGCCGCAACGACCCGCCGGAGCGTCGGCGCGGTCAAGTCCATGCAGCACCGGGCTCTCGAGTCGCTGCGCCGGGCCCTTCGACCCAAGAGGGCCGCATGACCGACTGGATGATCGACCCGCACCTCTCGGCATCGCTCGACGCCTGGCGCGAGAGCAGCCGCCGCGCGCCTCGCCGCCACGCCCGCGAGCGGGCTCACGACGCGATGCTCGACGTCGTCGTCGCGGCGTCGCGGCGCGGGCCCGCGCGGAGCTTCTTCAGCCTGCGGCCGCGCTTCGGCCATGCGGGCCTGATCGCGTCGACGGCGACGATCGTGGCGGCGGCAAGCGTGGCGGCCGCAGGCTGGAACGCGCCGCCCGGATCGGCGCTCTTCGTCGTGCGGGCAGCCCGGCAAGGCGTGATGCTCAAGCTCCCCGGCTCGAACGACGCAACCCTCCATCTCGAGTTCGCGGAACAGAGCCTGGCGGACGCGCGGGAGCGGATCAACCCGGCGCAGAGCCTCACCGACGCGAGCGCCGAGCTGGCCGCGGCTTTCAGCGAACTCTCCTCGGATCAGACGTCACCGCTCTGGGCCCGCTACCGCCTCGATGAGGCAACCCTCGTCACCGACGAGTCCGAGCTCCAGACCGAGAGCCCGACCCCGGCTCCGACGAGTGCACCCCCGGAGCCGACCGAGGATGACCACACGCCGGCGGGGACCAAGCCGGCGCAGGGCGGCGGTGACGGTGAGGAGTCCGCCGGCCCGACCACCAGCCAGGGCAGCCCGTCGCCGTCAGGTGGCGGAGATGACGGCGGCGGTGGTGGAGACGACGGTGGCGGCTCCTCTCACAGCCCTGGACAGAGCCCGCCACCCGACGACTGAGGTCAGCCGTCCCGGTCGCGGAACCGGGCGAGCTGCAGTGCCACGCGCGGGCACTCGCTGACCGCTCGCTCCGCCATGCGAAGCAGCCGTGGTTCGTCGATCGGCGCGGACGACACGATCGGGTAGCCCCACTCGTCCAGACCGACGAGTTCCGGGACGATCTCAGCGCAGTATCGGGCGCCGTCGCAGCGGATCGGATTGACCCGGAGCCGGGGTTTCGAGTCGCTCATCGCCACCCGAAAGGAGACCGCGGTGGCGCCGGCAGCGGACAGGTACCCAATCCGGCGCAGGCATGTCCGCTGATGTGGCGCTCGACATCTTCGGCAAAGGTCTCCAGAGCAGTGCGGAGGTTGTGAACGGCGCCGTCGGGATGATTGCAGGCACCCCGGCCGACGATCTGCTCCGACCAGCGCCGGAGGCGAGCGAGGTCTCCGTGGTCGGCATCGCCGCGGGCAAGACGGGTCATCGCCTCGCCGACCGCGCGGAGCCCGTGCACGCACGGTCCGCACTGTCCGGCACTCTCTCGAGCCAGGTAGCTCACGATCCTCGCCGACTCGCCGACGCCGCATCCATCGCTGCCCAGCATGCCGATCACCCCGCAGCCGAGAGAGACATCCTCCGGAGAGGCCGCTGCGGCGGCGCCTCGCTCGGCGTCGAGCCACGTGCCGAAGTACCCGCCGATGAGGAGGCCGGCCGGTGCCGACAGCACGCCGCCCGCGAGGCCCGCGACGCTGACGAGCGAGGTGCCGAGGTTGACCTCGTACACACCCGGCCGTGCCACATTGCCGGTCACGGTGACCAACCCTGTCCCGGGCGCGGTGGAGGTGCCCCGCTCTCGGAACCACTCGTCTCCGTGGCGGGCGATCAGCCCGACGTGCGCGATCGTCTCGGCGTTCTGCACGAGTGTCGGCCTGCCGAGCACCCCGCGCTCCGACGGATGCGGTGGGCTGAACGACGGCTTTGCCGGGCCACCGTTGATGCGCCGCACCACCGCCGACGACTCGCCCGCCACGTAGCGATGCTGTGTCTGAACGATGCGGACGTGGGCCACCCTACCGTCGTCGCGCCCACGCTCACCGAGCGCATGCCGCAACGCGCGGTGCGCACGGCGCGAGGCTCGCGAGAGATAGATCACGACGTCATCCGCTCCCACCGACTCGGCGGTGATCAGCGCACCGTCGATGAGCAGGTGGGGTCGATGCTCGGCGAGGAATCGATCCTTGGCCGAGAGGGGCTCGCCTTCGGACGCATTCACCACCACCACCGACGGGCCTCGCTCGAGGGCGAGGCGCTGGACACCGCGCCACTTCCGATGGGTCGGGAACCACGCCCCGCCGTGGCCCCGAAGTCCGCTGCGCTCGATGACGTCGAGGAGCCACTCACCTCCAACCGGGCGCCGTCCGAGGCGGCGGCGGTGCTCCGCCATCGGCTCCATCCCGAGCTCGAACGGCGGTCCGGCGAGAAGGCGCGGGCCTCCGGCGCGCTCGGCGCGCAGCGGCGGCGCCAGGAGCGGAGCGACGACGGCGGTGGCGGTCATCCCAGCGGCCCGGACGTGACCAGCCGCCCGGTGATGGATGGTCCGCTGCCGAACAGCGTGATCACGAGGCGCGTGTGGTTGCAGACAGCATAGACGGAAACTCCGACGCGAGCGGGCACGTTGGCGCACACCGTCACACCATTGCGAGCGACCGTCAGCTGCGGCAGCGTCTCGGTGGGTCCCGCGGGAATGATGACCACCGTGAGGGCGGTGTCCACGGTGTCGCGCAGCGCGACATCGAACCCACCCGACGTCCTGGTCATGGTGCCGATGAGCCCATCGGAGAATCCGTGCGCCGCGGAGCGCAGCGGCGGCGCGCTCGGCTTCGAGGTCAGGATCGACGCCGGTGTCCCAGCAGCCACCGCCCAGCCTGGACGCAGCGGACCGGCGACGCTCCAGGCGCAGATCGCGTAGGTCGCCACGACAGCGGCGGCGGCACCGGCCAGGCGAACCGGCGCCGTGCGCAACCGTCCCGCCAGCAGTCGCTGCGCGAGGCCGGCCAGTACCGCGGCCATGCAGGCGGCGGTGAGCCCGAGCATCCACGGTTCCTGGGAGTCCGTCCCGGTGCCGAGCCCATGAACCACAGCGAGCGGCCACGACGCGTAGGCACCCCAGTGCACGAACCGCCACAGTCGGGGACCGATCCGTCCGCGGAGCAGGCTCGTGATCGTGACCGCGAAGAGCACCTCCGCGGCAAGGACTCCGAGCCCGAGCCAGAAGGTGCGGTATGCACCCGCGAACGGGATCAGGGCGTCGACCGGTCGGATTCCCGCGAACGGATCGAGGACCGAGGTCGCGATGTGCGCGAGGAGCAGCACGATCGTGAAGAGCGCGAAGTTGCGATGGAGCGCCGCGATGACGAAGCGCGGCGACCGGTGCCCGGTGACTCGGAGCGACGTGGAGATCCCGAGGATCACGACGACCGTCAGGCAGACCAGGGTCATGACTCCGGCGCCGCGGGTTGCGAACCAGAGTGGGCTGGGGCCAGAGGTTGTGGCTGCGATCATCAGGCCGCGACCCGGGCTCGCGACGGCCACCCGCCCACCAGCACCACCGACCCGTCACGCCGGACCAGGCGCGCGGGGACGCCCAGCGACTCGAGCCAGATGGGAGCGCGGCCACCGAGCACGACCGCGGCTGTGGCGGCGGCGTTGGCCGCAGCGCAGGACGCCGCCGCGACGCTTGCCATGACCCAGGGGGAGTCCACCGGGAGCCCGGTGGCCGGATCGATGATGTGGTGCAGGATCTCACCGCCACGGCGCCAGGTCCTGCTGCCGGTCCCGGACGTGGCGAGCCCGCCGTCGAACACGTGGACGTCCTGCCAGGTGGTCGACTCGGTTGTCTCGGCGACCCTGACCCGCCACCCGTCCGCGGGACTCTCCCCGCACACCGCGACATCCCCACCGCACGCCACGAGCACGCCCCCGCCAACCTCCCGGGCGGCGACTTCGGCGGCTCTGTCTGCCGCCCAACCCTTGCCGACCGCGCCGACGTCGATCGACGCTCCATCGGGCAGCGACACCGTCCGGTTGCCGCGATCGTGCTCGACGGTCGCCCACCCCGGCGCCGAGCGCATCTCGAGCTCGATCGCCGGGCCATCCGCGGGGAGGTCGGTGAAGGTGACGGTGTAGCCGATGCGCTCCATGAGGCTACCGATGGTCGGATCGACCAGCCCGTCGGTGGCTGCCGCGGCCTCGAGCACTGCGGCGATCATCTCGTCGAGCAGTTCGGAGACGGGGAAGGGCCCGTGGCCGGCCGCACGGTTGAGCCTCGAGATCTCGGAGTCCTCGCGAAAACGGGAGCACGTCGCGTCAACCGCCTGGATCACGCCACGGGCGGCGGTGGTCGCCGTCTCGAGCGCCGCAGGGTCGTCGACGGCCACGACCGTCGTTGTGCCCATGGCGCGAAAGGAGGCGGATCTCAGCACGGGTGCGTGGGCGTGGAATGGCACACCGGCGGCGGGGGAGGCGGCGGTGGTGGCGGCGGGGCCGACGACCCCGGTGGCGACCCGGTCGGGACCTTGCGCGGCGCCGAGATCCCGACCGAGCCTCGATATGCCGTGCCGGCAGACGAGGCTGGGACGTGGATGACCTTGACGATGACCGCCGGGGTCGGACGTGCCGACTGCACGGGCGCGGTCTCCGCGGGGATCGGCGGGACATGCTCGACGGGACTGCTCGCCGCCGTCGCGGCGGCGAAGCCGGCCGCGCTGACCGCTGACAGCGCTCCTGTCACCGCGACGACGCCGGAAACGCCGCCGATCGTCCACGAGCCGACGCTGCGAAGCGCCCTGTCTCGATCCTCGGGTTGGTACCGCCCCACGTCAGTGGTCTCCGCCGCCGCCGCAGTCATCGCCGTGGCACGGCGTCGGCGTCGGCGAGGGGCTCGCGCTCGGCTCGGCCGTGGCCGTTGACTCCGGGGTGGGCGCGGGCGTTCCCGACGCCGCGCTGGTCCGCGCCGGAGGCGCAGGATCGGTGATCACGATCGTCTCGTGAACCGTGGGCGGTGGCGTCGGGGCCGGGTACATGCTGTCGGCCCGGAGCGGCGTGGACGGGAGCTGGGTCGCGACGGTGTGCTCTGCCGCGGCGCCGAGCGTCGCGAACGGGCCGACGTGACCCGCGGCGGCGACACCGGTGATCACGCCGGAGAGCCCGACGAGCATGGCGGTCGTGAAGACTTGGGAACGGGGGTGAGGGCGCAAGGGGGGTGTCCTCCAGATTGCGAGCGCCGCAATGGCGCCTGATCCATGCCCACTAAGTCGGCGGGGACCGCGACTTGGATACGGCCTGACGCGCCGGGATGGAGGACGATCCGCGCGTGGACCGCGTCGACCGATTCAGCGAGGAACTCCTCCAGGCGAGGAGCAGCGACCACCCCGGCGATGCGCTGACCCGGCTGGCACAGCGTTACGCGTACGCCGTCCCCGACGAGGCGACGCTGTCAGCGCTCGCCGGCCTCGGGCCGCTGGTCGAACTGGCTGCCGGCACAGGGTACTGGGCGTACCGGCTCGCCGCGCGCGGGGTCGACATCGTCGCGCTCGATCAGGCGCCTCCCGACGGCGATCGCCCGAACCGGTACCACGCGAAGACCAGCACATGGACTACGGTCGTCACAGGAGACGCAACCGCCCTTTCCGAATATCCCGATCGCGCGCTCTTCCTGTGCTGGCCGCCGCTCTTCTCCAGCCTCGGTGACTGCCTGAAGTACTACACCGGGGAGGTCGTCGCTCTGATCGGCGACGGTGGGTATCGGACAGCCCACCTGCGCGATCTGAATGAAACCTTCACCAGTACGGTGGTTTCCCCGGTCGAGGCGCTCGAACCGTTCCCCGGAATCGCGCCGACCCTGAGCATCTGGCGCCGCCGGTCTCGGTGATCAGTCAGGCGTGACGTTGCCGCGACTGACAGCCGACAGGCTCACGGTGAGCACAGCGATGGCGACCAGGATCACCGGCCAGTATCCGCCGATGGCGGATTCCAGATCAGCGGCCGCTTCGTGCGGCCCGCGCATGAGGCTCACCAGCTTGGCGACCCCCACCGCGACGATCAACACCACCGTGACCGCGATGAGAAATGAGAACAGCACACGCGTCAATACCCGTCGCATTCGACGGCCGAGGGTAACACGCGCTCGGCAGCGTCACCGTGCGGCGCCCGCACTCAACGCGGCGAGCCGGTCAGTTCCCGGGAGGGGCGGTCGTCCACATCATCGAGGACCCGCGAAGGGATGTTGGCCTCGTCGAGCAGCTTCACCCAGATGGTGGGATCCGAGGGCAGCGGCGACGGCGTGGGATCAGGATCCGGTCCGCGGTCGCCGTAGTTGTCGGGTGGGGATACGGCAGGCATCATGCAGGCGATGAACAGACCGGCGATCACCAGGCCCTCAAAGATCGCGATCGGGAGGAACTCGGCCGCCGACGCGCCGCTGAACACCCCGGCGACCACCAGAATCGTGAAGCAGAGCAGCAGAGCCGCCGCCGGCAGTCCCCACGTGTACGCCCGATTGCCGCCGTGCGCCGTCCGAAGCTGCCGGTCGAGCCCGCGCACCCGGCGCGAGACCCGCCCCCAGATCACGCTGAAGTGGTGTGGCATGACCTTCCTCACAGAGCTGCTTCCCATGAGCATGCCACACCCGACGATCCGGGATCTGCCACCGACCGGGCGAGCGAGCTATCCGCCTGTAGAATGGCTGAGCCGTATGCGCCCGGTGGCGCGCGCCGGCCTTCGTGCCGAGGTGGTGGAATTGGTAGACACGCTAGCTTGAGGGGCTAGTGAGGGCAACCTTGTAAGGGTTCGAGTCCCTTCCTCGGCACCACTCGTCTGTATTCGATTTCGGTCCTGCTGGCGGCTTTCTGACCACCGTTCTGACCACTTCAGGGACGCACCGAAGGATCAGAAGGGGTCAACTTTCAGGCGCTGTGGAAGCGAGGTCGGAAGCTACGGCAGGCGACCTCCCGACGGGCTCGCGACGCCCATGCAGGTCGTGTAACCTCGACAGTCGTGACGCGACGAGTAATCAGCCGGCTGTTCTTTTCATTCGTCATCGCAGTGACGATCGGGCTCATCGTCGCCACCTCGATCGCAGTACTCATCGGCCTCATTCGCGGGCCGCACGACGCTGCACAGGACCTCGAAACGACAATTGGCGCGTACTGGCAGCTGATCCTAGTTTCCATCGCCTTGCTCACCGCCGGCCTTGCCGCAGTGCCGCGCGACACCGTCGCCACCTGAACGCTAGCCGTGGGCTCACGACGTCGATCGGCGCCAACAGAATGCTGACCAACAGCCTCATGGTGATCGGATAGCAGGCTCACCCTGGCGATGACGGGGGTGCACTAAGACCCATACGCGCTGCCACGGCTGCAGCCTCGACGACGACCCCGCCTTACTGAAACCACCCTTCGATATCGATGACAGCGTCGATGTTCCCGAGGGCGTTGTAGAGCTTGAGGTCACCCGCAGTGCCGTCGCCAGTGGTGTCCACCTGGACCACCGCAAGGTTCGGCAGTGCGATTGCGAGGCCGACGTTCAGGTCCGACGCCAGAGGGGGTCTTCCGAGATTGGCCGGATACAGGGTGAACAACGTTGCCGCGCTACCACCCACCGCGGTGAGATTGGCGATCACGGCAACTGCGCCGCTCGTCGGCACACCTCCCACCCCGGCGACGACGACGGTGTCCACACCGCCCGGCGTGAGCTTGTGGCCTGCGCAGAGAGTCCCTGAGCCTGCACGCGTATCGCAGATGCGCGACGGACCGATCGCCTGGTACTGCCTCCCGGTTGCCGCTGCATCGCTGCCGAACCATCCGTTCGCGTCAAGGACGACATTGATGTTCCCCATCCCGTTGTACACGCAGATATCGCTGTCGTTCCCTCCGACGTTGCCGGGTCCCATCGGCACCATCACGCGGTTCGCCAGAGCGACGTGGGCACCCACGTTGAGGGTCGAGAAGGGCGGAGCCGTACCGCCCCCCGGGATGGTCCAGCGCCCCTGGGCGTCTGTCGGGAACACGCTGAGATAGGTGGCGACGCTCCCAGACACCCCGGCGAGGTTCAGGGCTGCTGCACTCGCCGTCCCATCTCCGGGTATTGAGCCACCCAGACCGGACACCGCCGCAAGGTTCACCTTGAGGACTCCGCCTGCGCCGATGCTGCTGTCACTGACATTTCCTCCATTCCCGTTGCACGGGTTCGCGGTCAGACGAGCGCGCGTGTCGCAGACCCGGAGCGGTTCGATCTGATGGAACTCCCCAATCGGACTTGCCGCATTCTGCGGCTCGAAATAGCCCTGCACATCGGCCACGACATCGACCGATCCCAGCGCGTTCCAGATGTTGATCTCGCGATTCGGGTCCGACACATCGTTCTGCCCGAGAACCACGGTCACGAGATTGGCCGATGCGGTGCGGGCACCAAAGTTCAGGTTTGAGGCGCGAGGCTGTCCCGTCCCCGTCGGGTACACCGTGAGGAGACTGCTGGAACTGTCGTTGACCGCGGCGACGTTGAGCACCACCGCGGTCGCTGTCGGTGGGACCAGGTCCGCACCTCCCGCCAGACCGGCCACACCGGTGATCTGCACGGTCCTCGCCACGCCCGGACCCAGCCTGCCGCCGACACACTGAATGCACGAACCGCTCCGGGTGTCCAGGATGCGGAACGGCGTCAACGGGACGTAACTCGCGAGTGGTGCATAGACGTAACCCGCTCCGGCGGTTTCGGCACTGGTGCCGATGGCGATGGTTACGCTGACGTACGTCAAGCCGGCGGCGCCGGCCGGTGTCGTGAACTGAAAAGACCTCGGGGTGACATGGGTCGGGGTGACCGTCGTGCCGCCGAGCGCAACCGACATTCCAGCAACAAACCCCGTGCCGGCCACCGAGACGACCTGGCCACCCACAGCGGGGCCGGCGGCGGGCGCGACGGACGTCACCACCGGCAATTGGCTGCCATGCCACGCCTCGACGAGAGTCCGTATGGGGCCGCTGCCTGAGGAAGAAGAGCCGGTAGCCCAGCACTCGGACGATGACACACACGCCGCTCCCGTGAGAACGCTGTTCCCTGGACCCTGCGCGTCTGGCGAACTGACGATGTTCCAGGACGCGCCTGACCATTGTTCGATCAGCGTCTGGTCATAGAGAGGCTGTTGGCCGCCGACGGCCCAGCAGTCTGATGTGGACGTGCAGGTGACACCACTCAAGACGTTGGACACCGGAGATCCATTGCCTGATGTTTCATCAGGCAAGGTCACGACGGCCCACGAGGCCCCATCCCACCGCTCAATCAGAGTCTGCGTGCAACACCCTGCAGGGATCGTGTACGAGCCAACGACCCAGCAGTCGATCGACGACGGGCAGGTCACGCCGGACAGCGTGTTCGTCGCCGTCCCCACATCGGGAGAGGCGACGATGGTCCACGCGCCGCCCGTCCAGTCCTCAATGAGAGTCTGACCATCCGAACCGACGGCCCAGCATTGGGGCGGCGATGCGCAGGCTACACTCGAAAGGACGTTGTCCTGCGTGGTGCTGCTGTTCGGGGATGCGACAAGCGTCCACGTGTGACCATCCCATTGCTCGATGAGCGTTTGTGCGACGTTGGTTCCGCTCCTGTAGTAGCCCACCGCGAAACACTCCGTCGACGAGGTGCATGTGACGCTATTGAGCACGTTGGTCTGTGAGGCGCTGGTATTGGGCGACGACACGGCAGTCCACGCGCTGCCGTCCCATGACTCGATGAGTGTTTGCAGCGAAGTGGTCGCCTGGTCGAAGTAGCTCCCCACAGCCCAGCAATCCGTGGGCGATGTGCATGTGACCCCGTACAGCTCACCATCTGCGCCGCTGGGTGAAGGCGCGATCTGCCACGAACTTCCCTTCCATGCTTCGATGATCGACTGGCCAAGGCCGCTGCTGCCTCCGACGGCCCAACATTCGGACGCTGATACGCACGACACGTCGGCGAGATGGTTGTCCGAGATCGTTGTGCCGTTGCTGTCTGGCGCACTCACGGCACCCCACGCACTGCCATCCCATTGCTCGCTCAGCGTCTGATCATCGGGGTTGCCCGCAACCGAATTCGCCCCGACGGTCAGGCACCCCGTCGCCGACCAGCAGGTCACGCCGTACGGACTGTTGGCGGCGCCGACGTTCGGGGCACTGGCGATCGTCCACGATGCCCCAGTCCATTCCTCGACGAGCGTCGACGAGCCACTGGCCAAGTTGTTCCAGCCCACGGCCCAGCACTCGCTCGATGACGCACACGTCACGCTGCGGAGAATGTTGGAGTAGGCCGTGCTGGGGTTGGGTGTGCTCGCGACGGTCCACGCCACGCCGTTCCATTGCTCGGCCAGCGTGTTGAGCCCGTTGGAGGCGCCTTGAACGCCGACGGCCCGGCAGTCGATCGATGACGAACAGGTCACCGCATGGAGTAGATCGTTGAAGCCTCCGGCGATGCTCGGAGAGCTGACAATCGTCCACGCGGTTCCGGTCCATTCTTCGACCAGCGGCTGGCTGGGGCCCCCGCCAACAGCCCAGCACTCCGTCGGCGAAGCGCAAGTCGTGCCGGCGAGGACGTTTGCCTCAGTGCCCGCCGTGTCCGGCGAGGGAGCGATGGCCCACGACGTGCCGTCCCATTTCTCCACCAGCGTCTGAGAGATGCCGGTGCCACTCTGGTAGTAGCCGACCGCCCAGCACAATTCCACTCCTCGATCAATGTCTGCTCGGTGCCCGAACCGTGCTGGCCGACCGCCCAGCACTCGGTCGTCGACGCGCACACCACCGCGCTCAGGCTGTTGGATTGGGTGCCGCCATCGTTGATGTTCGGCGACCCGACGGTCGTCCACGAGCTTCCATCCCACTCTTCGATGAGGGTCTGCTCGGTACCCGTGCCGGCCAGATACCGTCCCACCGACCAGCACTCCGTGGTCGCCGCACAGGTGGCACTGGCAAGGTCATCTCCTGAAATAGTGCCGACGGCATCGGCCGAAGGGACGATCGCCCACCCGTCGGCCACGGCGGCCGTCGGCAACAGCACGAGAAGCAGGCCTGCGACGATTCCCCCCGCATGGCCAACGATGGATCTTGTGGCCGCCCGGGCAGTCATGAATGGGATTGTCAATTGCCTCCGCAGGCTTGGTAGCCGAGGTGGTCAGTTCGAGTCACGTTCGCCACGAAAGGGCCGGCGGCGATCGCCAATAGCCACCGTCCTCGGGTCCACGCCGAGGTCGTGAGTCCTATCCTTGGGTGCCGATTGACCGGTTCCAGCAGTCCGACGGCGCGAAAGGGGAGACCATGACCACACTCGAGAATCGGCCCAACACCGCCCTCCTCGTGATCGACGTGCAGAACGGGGTCGTCGATGGAGCCGTCGCGCGCGACAGGGTGGTCGCGAACGTGAGCACCCTCGTCGAGAAGGCGAGACGGGAACAGGTTCCCGTCGTCTGGGTCCAGCACTCCGACGAGGACATCGAACGGGGAAGCGACACATGGAGGATCGTGCCCGAGCTTGCGCCGGCTGCGAGTGAGCCGCTCGTCGAGAAGAACTACGGCGACTCGTTCGAGGACAGCACCCTCGAGACGGTGCTTTCCGAACTGGGAGTCGGCCGGCTGATCGTTGTCGGCGCGCAGACGGACCTGTGCGTCCGCTCAACCCTCCACGGCGCCTTCGCCAGGGGGTACGACGCGACGCTCGTCAGCGATGCCCACACGACCGAGGATCAGTCGGAATGGGGTGCGCCGCCGCCCGAGCAGGTCATCGCCCACACGAATCTGTACTGGACCCACCAGACGGCGCCGGGGCGAACCGCCGGGACGGTCGCGACCAGCGAGGTCGACTTCGGCGCCACGTCCTGACGCGCTTCCGGCGCCGCCCCTGCGCGCCGGACTACGGGGCGGCGGCGGCGTTGGCCACGAGGGTCCCGGCGACGCCCGCGAGCACTTCGGTCGCCTCGTCCAGGCGTCCTATGCCCGCCAGGCCGCCGGTGCGCTCCACGAAGGCGCAGGCGGCCGCGATCTTCGGGCGCATTGAGCCCGGGGCGAACTGCATCGCGCGCAGTTCCGCGATGCTCGCGCTCGGGATCCTCCGCGCGCCGGGCGTCCCGAAGTCGCGCTGGACCCCGTCGACGTCGGTGAGGATGAGCAGCGCGTCCGCCGCGAGCAACTCGGCGAGCAGCCCCGAGGCGAGGTCCTTGTCGATCACGGCCTCCACCCCGCGGAGCGCCCCCTCGGCATCGACGACCACGGGGATGCCGCCGCCGCCGACGCACACGACGATCACACCCGCGGCGAGGAGCAGCCTGATCGTGCCGATCTCGACGATATCTCGGGGCACCGGCGACGGGACGACCCGGCGCAGCGCATCACCGTCCCGCGCCATGGCCCACCCGCGATCGGCGGCGATGCGACGTGCCGTCGCCGCGTCGTACACGGGGCCGATGGGCTTGGTGGGGTTGGTGAATGCCGCGTCGTCGAGGTCGACGACAACCTGCGTCAGCAGGGTCGCAACCGAGCGTCCCGGGAGCGCGTTGGTGAGCTCCTGTTCGAGCAGATAGCCGATGAGCCCCTCGGTTTCGGCATCGAGGACATCGAGCGGCAGCGGCAGCACCGAGGGATCGGCTGCCGATTGCAGCGCGAGCAGCCCCACCTGCGGTCCGTTGCCGTGGGTGACGACGAGATCGTTGCCGGCCGCCAGCTTCGCGATCGACCGGGCGGCAACCGCCGCGTGGCGGCGCTGCACGTCAGCGCCCGCCTCCTCGTTGCGGAGCAGGAGCGCATTGCCGCCCAGCGCAGCCACCACCAGCGGCCGGCTCCGCCCGGCAGCGTGAGGATTCACCCGCCGGCCACGAGCGTCGGCTTCGCCAGGGCGATGAACGGCGCCAGCACCGTGTCGAGCGTGGGCTCTCCGATCTCCTGCAACTCGTAGGTGACGTGACGGATCGGGTGACGCGAATGGATGAGCCGACCGAGATCCATCGGGGTGCCGGTGACCACCACATCGCACTCGGCGTCGTTGATCGTCTGCTCGAGCTCGCTGAGCTGCGCGTCCGAGTACCCCATTGCCGGCAGCACCATGCCGATATGCGGGTAGCGCACGAAGGCATCGGCGATGGAACCGATCGCATGCGGGCGTGGATCCACAAGCTGGGTGACCCCGGCGAGCCGCGCGGCGACCATGCCGGCACCGAAGCTCATGCCCCCATGCGTCAGTGTCGGCCCGTCCTCGACGACGAGCACGCGCTTGCCGGCAACCGGCGGTCCCTCTTCGAGACGCGTGGGGGACGCCGCCCGGATGATCGTGGCCGAGGGGTTCACCGAGAGCACATCGTCGATGACGTGCTCCGTGGCCTCGAGTCCGGCGCTGTCGATCTTGTTGATGATCACGATATCGGCCATGCGTAGATTGGTCTCACCCGGGTGATAGGAGAGCTCCTGTCCAGCGCGGAGGGGGTCCACCACGACGATGCTCAGATTCGGCTTGTAGAAGGAGAAGTCGTTGTTGCCGCCGTCCCAGACAATCGCATCCGCCTCAGCCTGCGCCTCGGCGAGGATCGCGCCGTAGTCGACGCCGGCGTACATGACCATCCCCATCTCGACCGGCGTTTCGTACTCCTCGCGCTCCTCGACGGTCGGGTGCGACACGTCGATGTCGTGCATCGTCGTGAAGCGCTGCACGCGCATGGCGACGAGATCCCCGTACGGCATCGGGTGCCGGACGAGCGCGACACGGAGACCCGCATCCATCAGGATCCTGCCGACTCGGCGGCTGGTCTGACTCTTGCCTGATCCGGTCCGCACCGCGCAGACCGAGACCACCGGCTTGGTGCTCGTGAGCATCGTCGACTTCGGTCCGAGCAGCGTGAAATCTGCACCCGCAGCGAGCGCGATCGACGCGCGCCGCATCACCTCGATGTGAGGCATGTCCGAGTAGGCGAAGACGACCTCGTCGACGGCGTGCTCGCGAATCAGCGAGGTGAGCTCGTGCTCAGGGCGAATGGGAATCCCCATGGGATACAGCCCGCCCGCGAGTTCCGGCGGATAGGTGCGGTCGTCGATGCCCGGGATCTGCGCCGCCGTGAATGCGACGACCCTGGTGTCGGCTCGATCGCGATACACCACGTTGAAGTTGTGAAAGTCGCGCCCGCCGGCGCCCATGATGATGACGTTGCGCATGTGCCTCTCCTTCAGGACGAAGGTGTTGTGGGTGCGAGCCGGCGCCCGAGCAGCGCCCAGAGAATCGCCTGCTCGGTGGGAAGACGGTTGGCCGCCTGGTGAAAGACGCGCGACTGCGGTCCGTCGAAGACCTCGGCGCTGACCTCCTCACCCCGGTGTGCCGGAAGGCAGTGCAGGAAGACCGCATCGCGCGCGGCGTGCGCCATGAGCCGCGAGTCGACCTGGTACGGCTTGAATGCCGCGATGCGTGTTGCGCGTTCGAGCTCGGAGTCGCCCATCGACAGCCAGACGTCCGTGTAGACGGCGTCGGCGCCACTGACCGCCTCGGTTGGATCGTTGGTGACGACCACTGTGCTGCCGTTGGCCCGCGCGGCGCGGAGCGCCCCGGCCACGATGTCGGGGTCGGGACCGTACCCCGGAGGCGTCGCGACGGCGATGTCGACTCCGAGGAGCGAGCACGCCTCGAGCAGGCTGTGCGCAACGTTGTCGCCGTCGCCGACGAACGCGAGCCGGTGACCCGTGAAGCCACCCCACAGCTCGCGGAGCGTGAGGATGTCGCCGATGCTCTGGCAGGGATGGTGCTTGTCCGTCAGCGCGTTGATCACGGGAATCGTCGCCGCCGCCGCGAACCGGCGAACATCCTCGTCGCTGAAGGTGCGAATGACGAACGCCCGCGCGTAGCCGCTGATCACCCTGGCGGTGTCCTCGATGGTCTCGCCGCGATCGAGTTGCAACTCGTGCGGTCCGACCGAGAGCGGCGTTCCACCGAGGCGCGCCACGGCGGTCTCGAAGGAGATCCGCGTCCGGGTCGACGGCTTGTTGAAGTACAGGACGACGGTGTCACCGCGCAGCAGGTCGTACCCCGCGTACGGGTCGAGTTTGCACTGCGCCGCCAGGTCGAGGATCGCCAGGAGGTTGCCTTGACCGACTGCCGCCGTGGTCAGGAGATCCGCGACCGAGCCCTCTAGGACCGGGAGCGGCTGGGCACCGCCAATCCCCGCCGCGATGTCAGCGCCAGGCAACACCGATGTCTTTGCCACACCGCCATCATTTCGTCTCGACCGGCGGACCATCAAGTGCCCTTCGCAGCCGAAGCGCGGGTCCTTGGTCACATATCCGGGCGGCTGCACCGGCGCGGACCCGGAGGACGGCGCGCAGAAACTGCCCGCGACGCTGAGGTCGCGCGACGCGCGCCTTCGAAGCGTCAGTGCGTCGGCGGTCCCTTGGGCGAGCGTTCCCGCAGCTCCCACGCGAGCATGAACGAGATCAGCGCACCGAGTGCGGTCATGGCCGCCGTGAGCACAAGCAGATACCTGCTGGTCGCGTCCATCGTTGCCCCCCAGTGAAATTCGTGAGCGAACAATAGACGTCCGAGGGTGGGCTTGTGGGGGCCCGAGCCGTCAGGAGCGCGAGGCCCCGGTCCCCGTGACCAACCGCTCGCGGTCGAACATGCCGGAGATGGCCCGCAGAGCCACCAGGTCGATGGCCAGCAGCAGGGCCGCGAACCCCACCGCCGCAGTGACAGTCGGGGCGATCACGCCGAGCCCCATGAGCACCACCACGCCGAGCGGCGGAAAGCTGGCGATCATTCCCAGCTGCTGGGCAACGCGGACTTCGCCCGCCCTGACCGATACCGCCAGACCGACCACGATGGCCCATCCGGCCAGCAGGGGCGTGAAGAGCAGCAACACGAGGAGGAGCGGCCTTTCGGAGAAGATGCCCGTTGCGATGACGGGGTTTGCCACCACTCGGACAAACAGCAGAAAGGACCCGAACACGAGGTAGCTGACCCCGAGGGTCGGGATCATCACCGCTGCGGCCTTGCCCAGGATGAACTCCTGCTTGCGAATCGGCGTGGTGAGCAACGGCTCGAGCGTCCCCTGCTCGCGCTCGCCGGCAACCGAGTACGCAGCGAGTGTGGACGGCGTGATGACCGGGATCAGGAGGAGGAGGAAGATCGGTCCCCGGTAGCTGGGGTCGCCGGGCGGATTCGGCGCGCCGAGCAGCACGACGAGCAGCGGCTCGATGAGAAAGATGAGCGGCAGGATGATCATCGCGACCACGATCGCCCGCTTGCGCCGGTAGTCCTGCAGCTCCTTCCGGACGACCGCGCGAACGCGGGTCGCATCGATGCTGATCACCGCTGACGGGCCTCGACGTCTTCGTCGATCAGCTCGAGGTACACGTCCTCGAGCGAATGCCGCGCCTCATTGATGGACAGGACGTCGGCGCCGGCCGCTACCAGCGCCCTCGTGACCTCGGGCGCCGCGACTCGCGGATCCGCAACGGTCAGCACATAGGATCCCGGCTCCTCGGTGTGCCAGCGCTCGACCGTCTTGACCGCGCCGAAGACGCGGGGGGGATCGCTCAACGGTGCGCGTGTTCTGATGACCAGCGCACTCTGGAACAGCTGTGCCCGCAGCTCTGCCGGCCGGCCCACCGTTCGCAGGGTTGTGTTGAGGATGGCGACGCGGTCGCAGAGCTTCTCGGCCTCGTCGAGTCGATGGGTGGTGAGGAAGATGGTCACACCCTTGCTCCGGAGCCCGTTGACGAGGTCGTGCACCTCGCGTGCCGCCACCGGGTCGAGCCCGGACGTCGGCTCGTCGAGGAACATGATCTCCGGGTCGCTGAGCAGCGCGCGGGCGAGCCCCAGACGCTGGCGAAGCCCTTTCGAAAGGCCGCCGCACAGATCGTCCGCGCGATCGGCGAGGTTGACGGCTTCGAGCGCCTCCTTGATCCGCGCCCCCGCCCGATGCAGACCGTAGAGACCCGCGAAGAACTCGAGGTTCTCGGTCACGGTGAGGCGCAGGTAGAGGCCCGGCGACTCGGGCATGACCGAGATCCGCCGGCGAATCTCCACGCCGTTCTTGGGGCTGAGCGGAATCCCCGCAACGGTGGCCGACCCCGACGTCGGCGCGATCAGCGTGCCGAGCACGCGCACCGTCGTGGTCTTGCCGGCACCGTTCGGGCCGAGGAACCCGAAGACCTCGCCCCGAGCGACCTCGAACGAGACCTGCGAGAACGCCGTCCTCCGGCCGAACCGTTTGGTCAGGTCGCTGACGACAAGGGCGGGCTGCGCCAGGGGCGCCTCGACGGCGACGGCGGTAGAGCGCGCGATCTCGTCAGTCACTGGCCCTGGTGTCGCCATTCTGGGCCATCAACAACGACGCCGCGACGTCAGTGCTTGATCAGCTCGCGCAGCTCCTCGGTGATGTCGTGCGTGATCGCAAGCGGGTCGGGCACGAGTCCGGCATCAGCGATGAGGCCCATCTGGATCTGTCCCGCGTAGGTCATGATGCTGATGCCGATGCCGAGCATCGCGGACTGCGGCACGAAGAAGGTCATGTGACGCAGCTTCCTGCCGGCGAAGTAGAGCTCGTTCTCGGGTCCGCGGACGTTGGTGACGACCGCCGTGCCCTTGGCGCCGAAGAAGCGGGTCACGAGACGCCGGACGGTCTGGGGGACGAGGCCGAGCGCTCCGATGACCTCGAACGTCACCGACGGCTGCGGCGAGTGCCGCGCCGCCTCCATGCGCTCGTGCACCGCGGTGAGGCGCTCCTTGCGACGGGCGAGCCCCACCGGCATGTCGAGGAAGACGAGGCCGAACTGGTTGCCCGCGGTGCCATCACTGGTGCTCGGGCGCATGTCGACGGGCACGAGCGCGCGGATGTGCTCGGGGACTTCGGCATCGTGCTTGCGGATGTATGTCCGCAGCGCCCCGGTCACGGCCGCGACGAGAATGTCGTTGACCGTATAGCCGGACGTCCTGCGGAGCGGGCGAAGGCTCTCGAGCGGGAATGGCTGCGTCCACGCGACCTGCTTGGTGCGAACCAGGTCGCCGCGAAGGGTCGTCGACGAGTCCGGCCAGAGCGCGGTCAGCCGCGCGAGCGTGTAGGCGTGGGCGCCCAACTCGACCATCCCTTCGACCGCGTGACGCGGGTCGAGCGACGGAAGGTGAAACCCCGCGTCCCCCTCGATGGATTCCGCCGGGTGGTGCGGCGCACGCAGCGAGCCGGCCGCCGTGGTGGAGGTGAGGCCGAGCAGCACGTGGATCAGCGCGGTGCCGTCGGCGATGCAGTGGTGGATCCGGGTGAGCATCAGGCCACCGTCGTGGGAGTTCTCGATGAGGTGGGCGTCCCACAACGGCCGTGACATGTCGAGCGGGCTGCTCATGAGGTCGCCGACCAGGGTCCGCAACTCCGCGTCGCCGCCGGGAGCGGGGAGCGCGACGCTGTGCACATGAGCGTTCAGATCGAACATCCTGTCCGGCACCCACCGCGGCGGCCCGAGCGGCGAGGGTTCGATGCGCTGCACGAAGCGCGGATGGTTCAGCAGCCGCTGGCGCAGCGTCGTGAGCACCTGCTCTCGATCGAGCGGCGCGTCGTAGAACACGAGGCTCCCGACCATCATCAGGTTGGTGGGCATCTCCATGTGGAGCCAGGCGTTGTCGACCATCGAAAGCCGCTTTGGCTTGTACCGCTCGAGTGTGGACGCGTTCATCGCAGATACCTCCGCGACGAGAATGTCCGGTTGTGCGACGGCGTACCAGGGCCGGATGGCATCGAATCCGGCCACAAAGGTCCCTGTGCCGGCGGACCTTCGGGAGCGCCTCAGCGGTCGGGCTGATGCGTCCGGCTGTATCCGGGTCGCGCCGCGGGTTCGAACGCCTCACGAGTGCCGAACATGCGACGCCACCAAGGTGCCTCGACGTACTCGCGAACGGCGTCAAGGCGCTCCTGAATCGCCGGCTGGAATGGGCGGTGGCGTACCTCGTCGGTAACCGGATCGCCCGGTGGGAAGAAGAACAGCCACCGCCACGGTGCCGCCTGGAAGCTGTCGAGCATCTGCTTCGGGTCGACTCCCGCCGCTCGGCACGTGACCACGAAGTCCTTGGGAGTCCCCGTCGTCGCGGCGTCGAAGGCCGCACGCTCACGCGCGGTGGGAGGAATCGCCCGCTCAGTCATGACCCGCCATGCTTCGAGCCTACCAGCCCTGTACCGGACGGCCGCCTGACTGACGGCACGGCAGGCCGGGTCAGAGCTTGGGCTGCAGGTCTCGGATGAGCGTCTCCGCCGCGGCGTCGGACTGGACGTCGGACACCGAGATCGACACGTTGCCGAAGAGCGCCTGGAGCCCCAGGACGCCGGAGAAGGCCTTGTCGCCGAGGCCGGTGATCTGCTTCGCGTTCGTATCCGCCTGCAAGGCCGCGTCATAGCCGGGGGCGGCATCGAGCGCCAGCACGCTGATGGTGAGCCCCGAGGTGCCGTCGGCGCTCGTGTAGTCGCAGGTCCAGAGCTTGTAACTTGCGGTGTCCTGTTCCTGGGCAACGGTCAGCGGCTCACCCGTCACCGACGCGACGGTCGCCGCCGGGAGCAGGGAGCAGACGTTGACGGGATGACCGATGCCGTCGGTGGTCGATGTCCCGCCGCCGCCGGAGTTGCCCGACTGGGGCTGCGTGCCGCCGCCTCCGGTGGTTGCGCTGCCGCCTGCGGACGATCCACAGCCGGCGAGCAGGGTTGTGGCGATCGCGGCCGATGCGAGACCGGCGAGTCGGATCGAGGTTCGCGCGCTCATCGGGGTCCTCCATTCGGGCTCGGCGAGCCCATCGGACACCAGTAGAAGGGCGCCCGATCGCAGATCGATCGCAGAAATCCGCACGGGCATGACGGGCAGTCCAAACGGCCCGAAGCGTTGGGACCTCGTCCTCTGGCGCCCTCTGCGGATCGGAACGATGCTCGAGTCGAGTTCGGAGATCACGGCCGTTCCCCAGGGCGGCGTGACCGATTCCGGGCCGCGTTCAGTGGAGGAATCCACAGATGGACACCACGGGCGGCGCCCCCATCGCGCCACAGCCGACGCCACTGCAGAGCCGAATCCTTCGCGCGCTTCCGGCCGAAGAACGTGATCAACTCCTGCCCGCGCTGCAGCCGGTGGCGCTTCCCACCCAGACGGTGCTCTTCGATCCGCGCGAGGTGGTCCGAGCCGTGCACTTTCCGCTCGACGGTGTCATCTCGCTGGTCACACCGGTGGCGGATGGGGACATCGTGGAAGTCGCGACCATCGGGAATGAGGGCATGGTCGGGGTGCCACTCGTCGCCGGAGGGTCACTTGCGGTGCGAGCGATCTCTCAGGTCGGAGGCCATGCGTTGCGGATGGACGCCACCGCCTTCATGGGCGCACTGGATCGCCTGCCCGCTTTTCGAACCCTCGTCCGGCGGTACATCCAGGCACTGTTCGGCCAGATCTCTCAGGCGGCCGCATGCAACCGGCTCCACTCCAACGAGGAGCGCCTCAGCCGGTGGTTGCTGATGAGCCACGACCGCGTCGGGACCGACACCTTCCCGATCACCCATGAGGTCCTCGGCCAGATGCTCGGGTCGCGCCGGGCCACGGTGACGCTGTCGGCGGGACTGCTCCAGTCGGCGGGCCTCATCCACTACCAGCGAGGCCGCATGACGATCGTCGATCGACGGGGTCTGGAAGGAGTGTCCTGCGAGTGTTACGCCATCATCAAAGCGGCCCTCGATCAGGTCGTGGCAGATCCGGTCGCGCAGCACAAGGCGTGATCTCCGCCGGTCAGCGCGATAGGGTTCGGGCGTGTTCAGGCATCACCAGGAGAAGAAGGCGGAGCACGAGTACGAGGCGAAGCTCGCCGCGTGGCAGACGCAGCGCGACGCGTATGCCGGTCTGCTCACCCTCGCGGAGACCTACGCGGGCGAGCCGTCATCCGAGATCCTCCTGAAACCGGGTGAGGCGGTCTTCGCCGCGGTGGCCAACGTCGCACTCGTGGAGGATCGGCGCGCTCCCGGTCAGTGGAAGGGCCGATCCCAGGGATTCTCGATCCCGGTGGCCAGTATTCACGGGCGCTCGATCCGCTACCGCGTCGGGAGCTCACGCGGTCACTTCCAGCAGGGCGCGCCGACACCCACCGCGATCGACGTCGGGACCGCGTTCATCACCAACCAGCGGATGGTGTTCCAGGGCGGCAAGCAGACGCGTGAATGCAGGTTCGACAAGCTCGTCGGCTTCCAGCACGACGACACCGCGGGTCGAACGATCTTCTCGGTGTCGAACCGGCAGACCCCGACCTGCATCCATTACGGGCCGGCCCTCTCCGACTGGTTCGATTTCCGGCTGGACCTCGCGATCGCCCACTACCGCAGCACGGTCGCGGCGATGACCGAAGGACTGCGGGCCGACCTTGCCGCCCTCGACGCGAGCATGCCGGTTCCGCCACCGCCGCCCACGTCTTGAGCACGGGCACCGAATGCCTCGGCGCCGGTGTGGCTGCGGATTCGCCACGGCGAGCGTCATGATCCCCTCGCCATGACGATGGAGTCCGAGCGCACCGATCCCATCGCCCTGTTGATGGGTTCGCTCCTGACCGAGATCGGCGAGGACCCGGCGCGCTCCGGGCTTGTCCAGACGCCGTCGCGCGCCGCGCGGAGCCTGCGCTACCTGCTCAGCGGCTACTCGAAGAATCTCGAGGACATCGTCAACGGCGCCATCTTCGAGGAGCCGTACTCGGAGATGGTGGTGGTCCGCGACATCGAGGTGTACAGCCTCTGCGAGCACCATCTGCTGCCCTTCTTCGGCAAGGCGCACGTTGCCTACCTTCCGAAGGGACGCATCCTCGGGCTCAGCAAGATCCCCCGCGTCGTCGACATGTTCGCCCGACGCCTGCAGGTCCAGGAGCGGCTCACGACGCAGATCTGCGACGCGATCCAGTCGATCCTCGAGCCGGGGGGCGTCGGCGTCGTCATCGAGGCGATCCACCTCTGCATGGCGATGCGCGGCGTGGAGAAGCAGAACAGCTCGGCCGTCACCTCATCGCTGACCGGCAGCTTCCGCGACGACGACAAGTCGCGCAACGAGTTCCTCAGCCTCATCGGCCACCGCTAGGAGCGCTACCCGGCTCCGACCGTGATCACCTCGACCCAGACGAGGACCACCCCCAGGGCGAACATCACCGTGCCCAGCGTCACATGCCCCCAGTGGATCGGGCGCTTGCCCCGCCGGGTCCCGATAAGCCGGGTGTAGATGCTGAGGCCGATGATGCCGAGGCCACCCGCAACCAGCATCGTCGCGGGCACACCGATGACGGCGCCGAGCACCCCATTCATGCGGGCAGCCTACGTGGTTCACGGCGGCCGGCGCGCCCGCTCGTACCATGGACTCATGCCCACCCGTGCCCTGAGCACCGCGGACGAAACCGCCGTGATCGATGCGCTTGCCCGTCTCGGCGAACCTGCCTGGCGGGCACGCCAGATCCAGGCGGCGGTATGGCAGCCCTTCGTCGCCGCATTCGACGGGATGCACCAGCTCCCCGCGCCGCTGCGTCTGGCGATGGCCGCCGAATTCGAGTTCTCGACCGTCGCCGTCGACACCGAGCTGCTCGCCGACTCGGGCGCGACGATCAAGCTGCTCTGCCGCCTCAGGGATGGGCAGACCATCGAGACGGTCGCCATGGAAACGCCGGCGCGGGCCGGCTCGCGGCGCCGATCCACGGTCTGCGTCAGCAGCCAGGTGGGCTGCGCGATCGGCTGCCCGTTCTGCGCCACCGGACACATGGGATTGCGACGCAACTGCACCGCCGCCGAGATCGTGGACCAGGTGCGCGCCGCCTCGAGCGCGCTCCACCGGCGCGGGCTCGGACCGGTGACTCACATCGTGTACATGGGAATGGGGGAGCCGCTGGCCAATGTCGCCGCAACGCTGGAGTCGCTTCGCGGCCTCACCGACGGCGCCGGTATCAGCCCGCGCAGGATCACGGTGTCCACGAGCGGGGTGGTGCCGGGCATCGAGCAGCTCGCCGCATCCGGGATCCCGGTGACTCTCGCGGTCTCGCTGCATGCCGCCACCGACGAGCTGCGCGATCGCCTCGTCCCGATCAACAGGACGTATCCCCTCGGGCTCGTGCTCGACACCGCGTGCCGGTACGCGGAGCGGACCGGGCGGCGGATCAGCTTCGAGTGGTGCCTGATCGGGGGCGTGAACGATTCGATCGAGCAGGCGGAGGGGCTCCGCGATCTCTCCCGCCGCGCCGAGGCGCACATCAACGTCATCCCCATGAACCGCATCGAGGGCAGCCCGTGGGGCCCGCCCGAGCCGGAGGTGGCGCGGCGCTTTCTCGGCGCGCTCCGGGGCGCGCGGGTCACCGTCCGCGACACCCGCGGTGGTGACGCGGACGCCGCCTGCGGCCAGCTCCGAGCGGATCTCGAGGCGCGCCGGCTGCTCCGTCCCGACGGCACGCTGTCACCGCCTCGGGTGCCGGCTCGAGCGTGACCCAGCCTCCCAGCGCCGACGCGGTGCTGATGGACGCCGCCCTGGCCGCGGCGCGCACGGCGGACTACGCGACCAGCCCCAATCCCATGGTGGGGTGCGTCATCGCGCGGGGAGGGGAGATCATCGCCACCGGCTACCACCGCAGGGCGGGCGAGCCGCATGCCGAAGTCGAGGCGCTCACCGCGGCGGGCGGTCGCGCCCGCGGCGCCGACGTCTACGTCACCCTCGAGCCGTGCGCGCACCACGGACGCACCCCACCGTGCGTCGACGCGCTGATCACCGCAGCCCCTCGCCGGGTGGTTGTGGCCATGACCGACCCAAACCCGCAGGTCGCCGGGCGAGGGCTGGAGACGCTGCGCGCCGCCGGCATCGAGGTCGAGTCGGGCATCCGCGAGCCGGAGGCACGCCGCCTCAACGAGTCCTACGTCAAGCACATCACCACCGGACTCCCCTTTGTCACGGCCAAGTTCGCCGCTTCGCTCGACGGCAGGATCGCCACCGCCCGGGGCGAATCGCAGTGGATCACGTCGGCGGCGTGCCGTGCCGTCGCCCACCGGCTCCGCCACATCAACGACGCGGTGCTGGTGGGGATCAACACCGTCCTGGCGGACGACCCGGCGCTGACCACTCGCATTGCGGACGGCCGATCGCCGCTCCGCGTCGTGGTCGACAGCGAATTGCGCATCACGCCCGCTGCTCGCGTCCTGCAGCAGGAGATCGGCACCGCGCTCATCGCCACCACGTCGCGGGCGAAATCCGACGACGTGGCTCGACTCCGTGCGACCGGCGCTGCGGTAGAGGTCGTCGCTCAGGGTCCGGGTGGCGTCGACCTGGCCGCGCTGATGGCACTGCTCGGCTCACGCGACGTGATCAGCGTGCTCATCGAGGGGGGAGCCGGGGTGCTCGGAGCCGCCTTCGATGCGGGCATCGTCGACAAGGTCGTCGCCATGCTGGCGCCGCGGATCATCGGCGGCGCGAACGCCCCCGCGGCGATCGGTGGCACCGGGGTGCCGAGCCTCGCCGCCTCGCGACTCCTCGAGGATATCTCTGTGGACAGCGCCGGTCCTGATCTCGTGGTGACCGGATACTGTGTACGCTGAGATCGAGGAGGCACCAATGTTCAGCGGGATCATCGAAACGCTCGGGACGGTACGGGCGCAGACGCCGGGGCGGATAGCCATTGAGCCACGCACGCCCTTCGCGGACATCGAGATCGGTGAGAGCGTAGCGGTCAACGGTGTCTGCCTCACGGTCGCGACGGTGTCCGCGGACGGCCTCGTGGCCGACGTCATGCCCGAGACCCTGCGCCGCACGACCCTCGGCGACCTGACCGAGGGCGCCACCGTGAACCTCGAGAGCGCACTGCGCTTTGGCGACCGGGTCGGCGGCCACATGGTGTCCGGACACGTCGATGCGACCGGTATCGTCACGGTGCTCCGCGAGGACGGCAACGCGCGCTGGGTGACCATCGCATCCCCCGACGAGGTCATCGAGCTCATCGCGGAGAAGGGATGTGTCGCGGTCGACGGCATCAGCCTCACCGTCGTCGACGTGTTCGACATCGCCTTCACGGTCTCGCTCATCCCGGTGACCCTCGCCGCCACGGTGGCCGGCGCCTGGAGAGTGGGCACACGGGTGAACCTCGAGGCGGACCTGATCGCCCGCTACGTGGCGCGGACGCTCGCGGCAGGATCGGCAGGCATGGCCGCCGCCGCGGCCGACGCAGGAACGGCGCGATGACGCTCGCGAGCGTCGAGGACGCGATCGCCGATATCCGCGCCGGCAAGTTCGTGATCATCGTCGACGACGAGGATCGCGAGAACGAGGGCGACCTTGCGATTGCGGCCGACCGCATCACGCCGGAGGCGGTCAACTTCATGGCCACGTACGGTCGCGGGCTCATCTGCGTGCCGGTCGAAGGGTGGCGCCTCGATGAGCTCGGCGTCGGCGCGATGGTCGACGAGAACACCTCGCGATTCGGGACCGCGTTCACGGTCACGGTCGAGGCGATCGGCCACGGTGTCACGACCGGCATCAGTGCCTTCGATCGCGCAACCACCATCCGCCTGCTCTGCGACGAGCACGCCAAGCCGAGCGACTTCGCCAAACCGGGCCATACGTTTCCCCTTCGAGCGGCGGTGGGCGGTGTGCTCGAGCGCGCCGGCCAGACCGAGGCGATCGTCGATCTCTGCAAGCTCGCGGGGCGCTTCCCGGCCGGCGTCATCTGTGAGGTGATGCGCGCCGACGGGCGCATGGCGCGGCGTCCGGACCTCGACGGCTTCGCCGCCGAGCACGACATCAGAATCGTGTCCGTCGCCGACATCATCGCGTACCGCCGCCGCAACGAACGGCTCGTCGAGCGCGGCGCGGCGACGACGCTGCCCACCGAGTACGGCACGGTCACGGCCTACGCGTACGAGGACGTCATCACACACGTCACCCATATGGCGCTGGTCTGGGGCGACGTGCGCGGCGAGGAGCCGGTCCTCGTGCGCGTGCACAGCGAGTGTCTCACCGGCGACGTCTTCGGCTCGCAGCGCTGCGACTGCCAGGCGCAGCTGCACAAGGCGATGGCGATGATCGCGGACGCCGGACGCGGGGTGCTCGTGTACCTCCGCCAGGAGGGTCGCGGCATCGGCCTCATGGACAAGCTGCGCGCCTATGCCCTGCAGGATCGCGGGCTCGATACCGTCGAGGCGAACCTGAGCCTCGGGCTCCCGGTCGACAAGCGCGACTACGGCATCGGGACGCAGATCCTCTCCGACATCGGCGTCAAGCGCATGGTCGTGCTCACCAACAACCCGAAGAAGTACTACGGCCTCAGTGGCTACGGGCTCGAGGTCACCGATCAGATCCCGCTAGTGATCCCGGCAAATGCGTACAACGAGCGATACCTCCGGGTGAAGCAGGAGAAGCTCGGCCACAACCTGGATCTGGACGATGCCGTCGACGCGGTATGACGCCGCCGACAGCGCGGACGACACCCGGGTCGAGGGCGCGAACGTCGACGCCGGAGGTCACGATGGAACCGGCATGCGCATCGGTATCGTGGTGTCGCGCTTCAACGACATCATTTCCACACGCCTGCTCGCCGGCGCTGCTGGTGCGCTCCGGGAGCTGGGCCTGAGCGACGGCGATGTTGCCGTCATCTGGGTCCCCGGCGCGTTCGAGATCCCCATCGCCGCGCGCGAGCTCGCGAAAGGAGGAAGTGTTGACGCGGTTGTCTGCCTCGGCGCGGTCATTCGCGGCGACACGCCGCACTTCGACTACGTCGCGGGCGAGGCCGCGCATGGGGTCGCATCGGTGCATGTCACAACCGGCATCCCGGCAACATTCGGCGTACTGACCGTCGACTCGATCGAACAGGCCACCGATCGAGCCGGGGGCAAATACGGAAACAAGGGGGCTGAGGCAGCCGTCGCGGCGGTCGAGATGGTTTCGCTCCTCCGCGAGCTGCGCGAGGCGGGGGAAGGAGCGCGGGGTTCCACGTCATGAGCGCGTCCGCGCGGTCATGACGCTCCTGCACAGCGCCTACTGGAACCAGCCCGCCACGTCGAGAATGGCGTTGATGTCACCCAGGGCGTTGTAGAGGTCGACGTCGCCCTGGGTGGCTCCGGGCGTCTGCGCGAGCCCCACGATCGCTAGATTGGCGATCACGTCATGGGCGACGGGATTGAGATCAGAGGCCACGGGTTGACGGGGGGCGTCGCTCGGATACAGCTCGAGCAGCGTCGACTGCGTCCCGGCGACGGCCGTGAGGTTCGCCACAACCGCAGCGGGCTGCGCGCCAAGGAACGCAGGAACTGCCATCACACCGGCGACCTGCACGACCTCCTTGTAGTTCGCGAAGAGCGTCTGACCAGAGCAGCGGGTTCCTGTGCCGCTGCGCGTGTCGCAGATGCGCGTGGGGGGAATCGAGTAGAAGAGCGCGCCGACGTGTGCCTCACTCCCGGTCCCGAACCAGCCGTCGACATCGACGATGAACTCGATGCTGCCGACGGCGTTGTAGATGCACACATCATCAGCCGGCCCAAGCGATGCGACGACCCGGTTCGCGAGACTACCGCCCGCCTTTGGGTTGAGAGTCGACGCGCCCTGCGCGCCGCTCGGACACTGATCGCTGCCATTGGGTGGCGCGACCGCGAGATAGGTGTTCAGGGTTCCCTGCGTTGCCGTCAGGTTGAAGACGACGGCGGCCGCGCCGGTGGTCGGTATCGAGCCGGTACCGCTGAGCACGACCTTCCGCCATGTGTTCGCCGGCAGCGGGTTGTTGGTCGCCCCGGCGCATGCCGTGCCGTGGCCGGCGCGCGTGTCACACATGCGGATCGGCGCGATGCTGTGGAACTCGCCGGGGGGTATGGGTCCCGCGGCAGGCGTTGCAAAGTACCCCTGGACGTCGACGATCGCATCCAGGACGCCCACCGCGTTGTACAGGGTGATAGCCCCGCCCGTACCGAGTTCGACGATCGCGAGGTTGGAATCCACGGCGCCCGGATCGAGGTTGATGTTCGACGCGAACGGCACAGAAGCACTCCCGGCGGGATACGCGGTCACTAAGGTGGCGGTGCTGCTGCGATCGATGGCGGTGAGATTAACGGCGACGGCCTCGGCTCCCGAAGGTACCACCTGACCGAATGGGCCACTGACGCCGGTGATCTGGACGGTGACCCGCCCGTTGATACCGAGGGTCTTGCCTGTGCACTGGTCGGGAGATCTCGACGGGCGCGTGTCGCAGACCCGAAACGGTGCGAGCGCGGTGTAGGCACCCGGCGCGACGTACGTGTACTGGTCTGCGGCACTCGTCCCGCTCGTCCCGATGGTGGTCTGCACCGTGACGGCGACCGCGCCCGTCACACTCGCGACGGGGGTGAACGCCGTGATCTGACTGGGGCCAACGACGGTGAAGCATCCCGCGGCCGACCCCGAGCACGGGAACGCATTGCTCGCCGGGACGTCCGTGCTTCCGAAGAAGACATCGGAGACGGTGATTCCGCCCGTGCTGAAGAAGTTGGTGCCGGTGATCGTCAGAACCGAGCCACCCGTCTCAGCGCCGTACTTCTGCGAGAGGAACGTCACGGTGGGAAAGGTGGCTCCATAGAAGAACCTGTCAGCAGGGGAGACGGCGCTCGTGCCACCGATCGTGGTGGCTGTGATGTCGACAGTCCCTACCACGTGCGGAGGAAAGTCCTCCATGAAGATCTGCGTGGCCGAGTTGACGTTGAAGCAGGGACCTGTCGGTGCCCCGGGGCACGGGTGAGTCGAGACAGCCACGCCGCCGACCGAAACCTGCATCGTCGTGAAGCTTCGATTCGTACCCGTCGGTTCGAATCCTGTCCCCGTGACGGTCACCGACGTGCCGCCATTGATCGATCCGTGATTCGGCGCGATCTTTGTAACGGTCGGAACCGGGGCATAGGCGTACACGTCGGCCGCAGAGGTGGGGCTTGTTCCGCCGGGCGTGGTCACCGTGATGTCGACGTTGCCCGAGCCCGGCGGGAAGTCGTCGATGTTGATCTGGGTCGCGCTGACGAAGGCGAAGCACGGCGCGGATGGCGTCACGGGGCACGGCGTCGTGATGTTCATGCTCCCCACGGACACCTCAGTGACGCCAGTGAACAACGTCCCCGCGACGGTGACCATGTTCCCACCAGCCGCGATGCCGTCATTCGGGGTGACACTGCTCACGGCGGGGATCGGCGCGTACGTGTACTGATCAGCGGGTTGCGATATTGCGCTCGTGCCTTCGTTCGTTGTCACGGTGATGTCGATGGTGGCGGCCGCATGCGGGGGGATGTCGCCGATGGTGATCGAGGTGGAACCATTGACGGTGAAGCAGGGGACCGTCGGCGTTCCAGGGCATGGCGTTGCGGTGATGTTGTGGGTGCCGACCAGGACGCTTGTCGTGGTGTACTGCCCGGCGGATTCGAAGGTCGTGCCCGTGACCGTGACACTGTTGCCACCTCCGGTGGGACCGGTGGGAGGCGCGATGCCGGTGACGGACGGCGGTGGCACGTACGTGTACTGGTCCGCGCTCGAGGTGGCGCTCGTGCCGCCCACCGTCGTCACCGTGATGTGAACGGTCGCGGCCGTCCCCGACGGCAAACTCGCAATCGTCAGTTGACTGTCGCTCCCCACCGTGAAGCAGGGTGATCCTGGACATTGGCCGATGTTGGCGCTGCCGACCGACACGCCGGTGGCCGAGACACCCGCCGGATCGAACCCCGTGCCGTTGACGGTGACCGAACCCCCACCGACGAGCGGACCGAACGGCGGTGAGACGCTGGTTACCGTGGGAGCAGACGCGTACACGTACTGATCCGGTGAGGACGTTGCACTCGTCCCCGCCGGCGTCTGCACCGTGATGTCGACGGCCGCGGGAGCGTGCGCGGGGAGGCCCTGCACCGTGATCTGCGTTGTGCTGTTCACGGTGAAGCACGGGGACGATGGTGACCCCGGGCATGGTGAGCTGACGCCGTTGGAGCCGATGGATACAAGGGTTGCGCCGATGAACCCGGTGCCCGTGACGACCACGGTATTGCCGCCCGCAGACGGGCCGGCAGCTGGCGCAACGCCGGTGACAGTTGGAAGCACGGCATACACGTATTCATCGCCGGGACCGGTGGAGCTCGTGCCCCCCGGGGTCGCCACCGTGATATCTACAGTGCCGGCAGCATGTGCGGGGAAGTCCTCGACGGTGATCTGTGTCGCGCTGGTCACGTTGAAGCACGGGCTGCTCGGGGACCCCGAGCACGGCGTGGTGGTGATATCCGTTGCATCAACCGTGACGTCCGTCGTGCTGAAGTTCGCTCCCGGGCCGTAACTCGACTTGAACCCGGTCCCGGTGAGCCTGACGGTGTTGCCACCCCCGGTCGGTCCTGTTCCCGGCGACACATTGGTCACCGAGGGGGTCGGCGCGTACGCATAGGTGTCGGCGTTGGTCGTGGCGCTCGTCTGGGTCGAGGTCCCGTCCGTCGATTGCGTGGTGACGGTGATGTCCGCCTGACCGCTTCCTGCCGGCGGAGTCGCGGTGATCGTCGTGGCATCGGTTATCGAGAAGGTGGTGGCCGCATTCCCGCCGAATGAGACGCCGATGGTCGTGAAGCCCGTGCCCTTGAAGTTGGTCCCCCCGATCGTGACGGCCGGCGGCCCGCCGCTTGCATGACCGGTATCGGGAGTGACCGATGTCACCGTTGGGACCGGCTGTTGCACCACCAGTTGGTCGTTGGACGACGTCGTCGAGGTACCTCCCGGGGTGACCACCACGGTGTCGTATTGACCCGGAAGGATGGACGCCGCCGGCAGGTCGATCGGCATGTGCTTGTCGTCGGTGAAGTCGAAACAGTCAGCCTGCCCGGTCGTTGTGCACTGCGTGGTCAGGGCCACGGTGGGCCCGGTGAACGTGGGTATCAGGTCGACCTCGGTGACCGCGCTCGTCGCGGGCGGTCCCGGAATGGCGAAACCGGTCCCGGTGACTGTGATTCCGGTCGCACCCTCGCTTGCGGGACTGGCAACATTGGCGACCGTGGGCTGGTCGAGGTACGTGAAGTAATCGGCTGGCGTATTTGTCGGGCTGGTCCCACCGGCGGATACAACCTGGACATCGGACGTCCCCGCCACGTTCGACGGCGTCGTCAGGTCGATCTCCGTATCGCTTGGCTGCGTGAAGCAGCTCGGCGTCCCGGGGCAGGGGGTGAGATCGCTGGTCCCGATCAAGACGTCAGTGGCACCCGTGAAGCCGGCCCCATCGATGACGATCGACGTCCCACCCGCTGTGGGTCCGTCGGATGGCGTAACACTGGATACCGACGGCGTGCTGTCGGCCGCCACGGACAAGGGCGCAAGCGCGCCGCCGTAGCCGTCGGCGAGCATTGCCACGCAGACTCCGCCGAGAACGAACCGTCGTACCCTTGGCAACCCCAGCCTCCGCAACGCGTCTAACGGAGCAATCCTACCTGATTGTCGTACGCGGAAACTGCTAGCTTCGCGCCGCCTTCGCCCGAGTACGGAGGCAACGCGTGCAGACCCTGGCCCTCACCTCCTTGCCCTTGACGGCAAGATGGGTGACATGGAGGTTGGGCAGGAACCGGCGCTTCGTGTGCACCTTCGAGTGGCTCACGTTGTTCCCGGTCATCGGGCCCTTCCCGCAGATATCGCAGCGCTGGGACATCGTGTCTCTCATGGGTCGGGACGCGCATCTGAGACGCGCCCGCTCTGGCGTACTAGAATTCGGCCGCAGCCACGGCGGCGGCGCCCGGCGGCCTCCGGAAATGAACCGGTGGCCGGTCGCCGAGGATACCACAGGCCCCCACCGGGCTTACGGAGATACGTGAAAGGCAAGGTCCGGGCGTCCGACGCGCTGTCGCGCACCGCTTCCCTCGGGAGGATCGAGGTCTCGCCCCGGGTGGTGGCGTCGATCGTCGGCCATGCCGCCAACGAGTGCTACGGCATCGTCGGGATGGCCGCTCGCGGCCTCCGGGACGGGATCGCCGAGCGGCTGAACCGCGAGAACGTCCACCGGGGCGTCGAGATCCAGGTCACGCCGGACGGGCTCGTGATCGAGCTCTACGTCATCGTCGAGTACGGGACCCGCATCAGCGAGGTCGCCCACAACCTGATGAGCGCGGTGAGCTACTCGGTCGAGAAGACGCTGGGGCTCCCGGTGGTGGCGGTGAACGTGAACGTCCAGGGCATCCATGCGGAGAACGGCGATGTCCGCCATTAAGCCGGCGCCGGAGCTGTCCGTCCTCCGCGAGCCGCTTCGCGAGATCGGCGGCGAGCAGGTGCTCGCCGGGCTCACCGCGTCGCTCTCGTGGCTGGAGGCCAACCAGCAGGAGATCAACGACCTCAACGTCTTCCCGGTGCCCGACGGCGACACCGGCTCGAACATGTACCTGACGCTGCGCTCGGCGGTGGAGGAGGCCCGGCACGCCCCCACCCCGCAGGCGGCCGACTCGGTCCTCGCGGCGGCCGCGCACGGATCGCTCATGGGTGCGCGTGGGAACAGCGGGGTCATCCTCTCGCAGATCCTCCGCGGCTTCGCCCAGGGGGCCGCCCAACGCGCGCACCTTGACGTGAGCGGGATCGCCCTGGCGATGACCGAGGCGTCAGCGGTCGCCTATCGCGCCGTCATGAAGCCGACCGAGGGCACGATCCTCACCGTCGTCCGTGACGCAGCCGCTGCGGCCGCCGCTGCCGCCGCGACGACCGACGACATCCGGGTCGTCCTCGACCACGTGGTGACCGAGGCGCACGCGGCCGTCGAGCGCACCATCGACCAGCTCCAGGTGCTCCGCGACGCCAACGTCGTCGATGCCGGCGGATTCGGCCTGGCCGTGATCCTCGAAGGCTTCGCCCGGGCGGTGAGCGATACGCAGGCGGTCGCCCCCGCCCCGGCACTCCATCGCCGGTCCGGTGAGCCCGCGCTGCGCCTCCCCCCCAACCCGGGCGACATGGCGGCGACCGGAACGGCGGTTTCCCGGCGAGGCGCGGCGGCCGTGGCGCCCCGCGAGCAGGGGTGGGGGTACTGCACCGAGTTCCTGATCAACGGGCCGGGACTCGATGTCGAGGCGATCCAGAAGGAGCTCTCGGCTCTCGGAGAGTCCGCGCTCGTGGTCGGCGACACGGACCTGGTCCGCGTGCACATCCACACCGGCGACCCCGCGGGCCTCATCGCCGCGGCGTCCTCTCGCGGCCGCATGAGCAAGCTCAAGGTCGAGGACATGTCCGCGCAGCATCACGACGTCCTCGCGCGCGCCGAAGCGCTCGAAGCCGGGACGGAAGTGGTCGGAGCGGCGACGCAGGAGCGTCCACAGGCGCCCCCGAAAGCGATCGGCGTCGCCAGCGTGGCTCCGGGTGACGGGTTCCGCGAGATCATGGGCAGCCTCGGCGCCGACAGCGTGGTGAGCGGCGGTCAGACCATGAACCCCTCGATCGAGGATCTCCTCAACGGCGTGCGCGCGGCCAACGCGGAGCACGTCATCCTCCTGCCCAACAACGGCAACGTCATCCTCACCGCAGAGCAGGTCAATCCCCTGGCCGACGGCTGCGAGGTCCGAGTGGTGCCGACGCGAAATCTGCCCCAGGGCATCAGCGCGCTCCTCGCCTTCGACCCGGCGGCCGGCCTCGATGAGAACGTCGAGCGCATGCTCGAGGCCATCGCGACGGTTCGCGCGGTGGAGGTGACCCACGCGGTTCGCGACACCAGCCTCAACGGTCACGACATCAAGCTCGGTGACGTCATCGCCGTCGTCGACGACGAGATCACCGAGGTCGGCAGCGACTACCTCGACGTCATCGACTCGGTGCTGCAGTCGGAGAGCGAGAAGCCGGAGCTGGTCACCGTGTACCGCGGTCTCGAGGTCGGTGAGGATGACGCCGAGGTGCTGGTGACCGGGTTGCGCGCGAAGCATCCCGAAACCGAGTTCGAGCTGCAGACCGGAGGACAGGAGCACTACCCCTACGTGCTCTCGCTCGAGTAGACGTGATCCACCTGGTCACCGACAGCACCGCCGACATCCCGCCGTCTGATGCGCAAGCGCTCGGCGTCCACGTCGTGCCGCTGATCGTCCGTTTCGGCAACGAGGAGCATCGCGACGGCGTCGACATCGACCCCGATCAGTTCTACGCGAAGCTGCAGACCACCGACGTGCACCCGTCCACCTCGCAGCCGTCGCCGGACGCCTTCGCGGCGCTGTACAAGACGCTGCTCGCCAACCCCGAGGACGAGATCGTCGGCCTGCACATCTCCGCCAAGTTGAGCGGGACGCTGCAATCCGCAACGCTGGCCGCGCAGGCATTCGACCCGGCTCGCATCCACCTCGTCGACACCGAGAGCGTGAGCGGCGGGCTGCAACTCCTCGTGCGCGCGGCACTCGACGACATCAAGGCGGGCGACTCCGCGGCGACCGTCGCCGAGAAGGCACTGCAGCGGCGAAGCAGGGTCACGATCCTGGTCCTGCTCGACACCCTGACCTACCTCCATCGCGGCGGCCGCATCGGCCGCGCGCAGGCGTTCGTCGGCACCCTCCTCAACGTCAAACCACTCATCGCGATCCGTGACGGCGAGGTCGTCCCGCTCGCGAGGCTGCGCAGCCACACAAAGGGTCTCGACATGATCGTCGAGCGGGTCCGCGCCTGCGCACCGCTGCGCGGGCTCGCCGTGTTCCACGCCGCGGCGAGCGACTCCATGACGGACATGGAGGCACGGTTGGCCACCGCGATCACGAACGTGACCGCGATCCTCGGACGGATCGGCCCTGTCGTCGGGGCCTACAGCGGACCGGGTGGTCTCGGAGTCGCCTGCCTCGGCGCGGACTGATCGGGCAGGCCTGCCACGATGGGACTGGTGTGAGTTCCCAACTCGTCTCGATCGTGACACCGACGCATGTGCCGCTCGACCTCGACCTGCCGCTCCAGCGCCTCACGGGCATCGGCCCGCGCCAGGCGCAGCGGCTCGAGAAGCTCGGCCTGGTCAGCGTTCGCGACCTGCTCTTTCACCTGCCCCGGCGCTATGAGGACACTCGCTCCACGGTGGCGCTGCGGGCCCTGCAACCCGGGATCGTGCAGACCGCGCACGTGCGCGTCCGCAACGTGAGCTCGCGGCGAAGCCCGTACAAGAAGATGGTGCTCGTCGAGGCGACACTCGAGGATGACGGCGCGGTGGCGACGGCGGTGTGGTTCAACCAGCCGTTTCTCGCGCGCCAGCTGCAACCCGGGATGGAGCTCATGGTCAGCGGCAAGGTCGAGATGTCGAGGACCGGTTTGACGTTTCGCAGTCCCATCTTCGAGCGCGTCGGCCGAGACCAGCACCACGTCGGCACGCTCGCGCCGGTGTACCCCGAGACCCAGGGCATCACCTCGCGCTTCCTGCGCACGCACATCGAGCCGCTGCTCGGGCTCGCGACCCAGGTGCCCGACCGACTGCCACCGTCCATCCGGGAGGCCGAGGACCTCATGCCGATCGCCGAGGCGCTCTACCGGGTGCACGTGCCGGACAGCCTCGCGACCGCGACCCGCGCTCGTGAGCGGATCGCGTTCGAGGAACTGTTCCTGCTCCAGATCGCCGCCGAGCGCGCGCGCCGGCGGCGCATGAGCGGGCCGGGAGTCATCGTCGCCTACGACATCGAGCTGGCACGGCAGTTCGTCGCGACACTGCCCTTCAAGCTCACCGACGGGCAGCGCGTTGCGGGACACGAGATCCTCACCGACCTCGCCGCCCCGGGCCCGATGAATCGCCTCCTCCAGGGGGATGTCGGCAGCGGCAAGACCGTCGTCGCCGCGCTCGCGGCGCTCATGACTCACCACGCCGGCTTCCAGACGGCGGTGATGGCGCCCACCGAGATCCTCGCCCGCCAGCACCATGCCACCCTCGACAAGCTATTGACGCAGCACGGGCTTCCCCCGCGCCTCCTGGTCGGCAGCACCTCAGCCGCGGCGCGACGCGAGATCCTCGCGGGGCTCGCCGGCGGGCACGATTCGCTCATCGTCGGCACGCACGCGCTCATCGAGGACGACGTCGCCATGGTGAATCTCGGGCTCGTGGTGGTTGACGAGCAGCATCGCTTCGGCGTGGTGCAGCGCCAGCGTCTCCGCCAGACCTCGGGCGCGATGCCGAACTACCTCGCCATGACCGCCACGCCCATCCCACGCTCGCTGTCGAACACGCTCTACGGAGACGTCGACCTCAGCGAGTTGCGCGAGATGCCCCCGGGCCGTCAACCGGTCGAGACCCGCGTCGTCCCCGCGGACGAGCGCGACGCCGCCTACGAGTTCGTCCGGAGCGAGGTGCGCAAGGGCCGGCAGGCGTTCGTCATCTGCCCGCTCATCGAGGAATCGGACAAGCTCGGCGCCCGGAGCGCGACCGCCGAATACGAGCGCCTCAGCACGAGCGTCTTCCCGGACCTGCACGTGGAGCTCCTCCACGGACGCATGCCGGCGCGCGAGAAGGCCGAGCGCATGGAGCGGTTCGTCCGAGGCGACGCCGACGTGCTCGTGTCGACGAGCGTGGTCGAGGTCGGCGTCGACGTCCCGAACGCGACCATCATGGTCATCGAGGGCGCCGAGCGATTCGGGCTCGCCCAGCTCCACCAGTTCCGGGGACGGGTGGGGCGCGACCAGCACCAGTCGTACTGCCTGCTCTTCGAGGGCGGCATCGATGAGGAGGGATCCCAGCGTCTCGCCGCCGTGGCGGCCACCGACAGCGGATTCGAGCTCGCAGAGCGTGACCTCCAGCTCCGCGGACCGGGGCAGCTCGTCGGCCTCCGCCAGCACGGGCTCCCCGACATGCTCGCGGCCGATCTGCTCGACGTGGCTCTCGGCCGCCGGGCGCGGCAGGCCGCGCTCGGCTGGCTCGACCATGACGCCGATCTCTCCGAATGGAAGCCGCTGTCGGACGCGATGAACGGCTACCGCGCCGTCTTCGACATCGACTAGCGTGCGCCCGCTCATCGCCGCATGCCCGATCGCCTGAAGACCGGGCCGCACCACGTGGCGCAGACGCGGATCACCGCCGGTGCGTGGCGGGGGAGGGTGGTCAGCACGCCGTCGGGGCGCGAGGTCCGGCCCACCCGGGCGATGGTCCGCCAGTCCCTGTACGACATCCTCGGCAACCGCGTGGTCGGCGCTCGCATGCTCGATCTCTACGCGGGCGCCGGCACGGTCGGCTTCGAGGCACTCTCGCGCGGGGCGGCGAGCGTGATCTTCGTCGAGCGCCACCGCGAGGCGCTGGCGTTGATCGCGCAGACCGCAGAGCGCTTCGGCTGCCGGGACCGGTGCACGCTCGTCGGGGCTGACGTGCGGCGCTGGCTGCGCGGCGCCGAGGAGCAGACCCGGGCGGCGGACCTCTGCTATGTCGACGCCCCGTACCAGGACCCCGAGCTCGAGAGCGTGCTCGAGCTGCTCGGCGCGGCACCACCGCGTCTTGTCGTGTGCGAACATCACCGCGCCCGCGAAATCCCCGAGCAGATCGGCAATCTCACCCGGTTCCGCGAGGCGCGTTACGGCCTGACCACCATCAGCTTCCTGCAGCGAACCGCTGCACCATCGGACGGAACAGCGTGAGCGAGCGCATCGCGGTGTACCCCGGCAGCTTCGATCCGGTGACGTTCGGGCACCTCGACATCCTGGATCGCGCCGCGGCGATCTTCGACCGCGTCGTCGTCGGTGTGCTCGAGAACCCGGGCAAGACGCCGCTGTTCACCGCCGGCGAACGGGTCGAGATGCTGCGGGCATGCCTCGAGTCACGGCCGCGCATCGAGGTGACCACGTTCGACGGCCTGACTGTCGATTTCGCCGCCACCACGGGAGCGATCGCGATCGTGCGAGGCCTTCGGGTCATCAGCGACTTCGAGTCGGAGTTCCAGATGGCGCTGATGAACCGCCGCCTCAACCCCGCGGTGAACACCGTCTTCCTGATGACCTCGTTCTCCAACGTGTTCATCTCGTCGTCGCTGATCAAGGAGGTGTGTCACCTCGGCGGCAACGTCAACGAGATGGCGCCTCCGGTGAGCGTGGACGCGATGCGCCTGCGCTTCGCGGAGCAGCGCGAGCGTGAGGCACGAGCCACGTGAGCGACACGCCGCCGAAGACCGATCCCACCGTCATCGACCTGGTGGACCAGCTCGAGGAGCTGGTGAGCACCGGCCGCAGGGTGCCCTTCACCGCGGGCGTCGTCGTCAACGAGGACGAGGTGCTCGAGCTGATCGATCGCACGCGGCTGGGGCTCCCGGATGAGCTGATGCAGGCTCGACACCTCCTCGAGGACCAGCGCCGCGTCCTCGTTGAGGCGGAGCAGGAGGCGGAGCGGATCCTCACCCGCGCCGAGTCCGAGGTGGCACGCATCATCGAAGAGGCGACCGCGCGGGCCGCCGTCATGGTCGGCGATCACGCCATCTCCGAGCAGGCCCGGGAGCATGCCGCCACCGTCCTCGCCGATGCCGAGGAGCGCGCCGCCAAGACCTGCAGCGAGGCCGACGCCTACGCCCGTGAGGTCATGGTCCGCCTCGAGGACCAGCTGATGCGCGCCGCGACCACCGTCCGCAAGGGCATCGACGCGCTCCCCGCCGAGGGCGGATCGCGGCGGAAACGCCGGGAGCGGGAGTAGCGTCTCGGGTCGCCTGCAACCGGCGCACCGCTATACTGGCCGCATCCACTGGCCGCGCCGACGTGCGTGCGCGCCGTCCCCGGAGAAACCGAGCATGCCGCTTCCCAAGCAAAAGATCTCAAAGCGCCGCCGCGACTTTCGGCGCTCCCACCACGCTCTGGAAATGCCGACGCTCTCGCCGTGCCCGCGCTGCCGCCAGCCGCGGATTCCGCATCGTGTCTGCCCGAACTGCGGACACTATCGCGGCCGCGAAGTGGTCGTCACCGAGTAACCATCCGGTCCTGTTGGCCCGAGTAGCACTCTGCTTTCCCGGACAGGGCAGCCACGCCGCCGGCATGGCGGACGGGTTGACGGATCTCCCCATCGCCGTCGAGATGCTAGACGCCGCGCATTCCTCCGGCGTCGACCTGACCACGGCGCTCGCAGGGAGCGACGAGCTGCTGCGACCCACGGAGATCGCGCAACCGGCGCTGCTGCTCGTCGAGTGCGCCCTCCGCAGCACCCTGCCCGACGACCTCGACATCGTCGCGGTCGCGGGGCACAGTGTCGGCGAGTACGCCGCCGCGGTGACGGCGCATGCGCTGCACCCCGCTGATGCGATGCGTCTCGTCATCGAGCGCGGCAGGGCGATGGCGGCGATGCACGAGGGGACCATGTGCGCGCTCATCGGCATCGACGTCGATGCCGCGACCGCCGTCTGCGACGATACCCAGCGCGAAACCGGTGGCATTGTTGTCGTTGCCAACCACAACGCGCCCGGGCAGGTGGTCATCAGCGGATCGATTGCCGGCGTCGACGCCGCTGCCAAGCTCGCGCTCGCTCGCGGCGCGCGTCGCGCGATCCCGCTCAATGTCAGCGGCGCATTCCACTCGCCCCTGATGACTTCTGCGGCGGCAGCGTTCGAGTCCGCTCTCGACGGCGTTGCGATCGCGGATCCGCATCCGCCGGTGGTGTGCAACGTCGACGCGTGCGACGTGCATACCGCCGCCGAGCTGCGCGAGCGATTGCACGCCCAGCTCACCTCACCGGTGCGATGGATCGAGTGCGTGGAGCGCCTCGTCGCGCTCGGCGCCGAGACGCTCGTCGAGGTCGGACCCGGCACCGTGCTCAGCGGTCTCGTGCGACGCATCGCCCCCGAGGTTCGCGCCATCTCGGTGAACACGCCGGACGCCGCGGCGCGTCTCGACGTTGCCGCGGTCGCGGGATGAGTGAGGCGCGCGCGCTCGACGGCAGGCGCGCCCTGGTCACCGGTGCCTCGCGGGGCATCGGCAGGGCAACCGCGATCGCGCTCGCGCGGGCCGGCGCATCGGTCGCGGTCGGATACTCGGCGCACCCGGACGGCGCAGAAGCGGTGGTCGCCGCGCTCCGCGCCGAGCACGGCGCGACCGCGGTCGCACTCGGTGCGGACCTCGCCGATCCCCATGCCGCCGCAGGGCTGGTCGAGCAGACCGTCCAGGCACTGGGCGGCATCGACATCGTGGTCAACAACGCCGGGATCACCCGGGACAATCTGGCCATGCGTCTCACCGACGACGACTGGAACGCCGTGCTCGCCGTCGATCTCACCGCGGCCTTTCACATCTGCCGCGCCGTGCTGCGTCCAATGCTCCGCCAGCGATTCGGCCGCATCGTCAACGTGTCGAGTGTCTCCGGGGTGATCGGCAACGCCGGCCAGGCCAACTACTCGGCCGCGAAGGCGGGGCTCATCGGACTCACCAAGTCGCTGGCACGAGAGGTCGCGAGCCGCGACATCACCGTCAACGCCGTGGCCCCAGGGTTCATCGAGACCGAGATGACGACGACGCTCGGCGAGGCAGTCCAGGCGTCCGCGATCGCCGCCATCCCCAAGGGCCGCATGGGGACCGCCGCCGAGGTCGCCGCGGCAATCGCCTTCCTCGTCCTGCCAGAGTCCGGGTACATCACCGGCCACGTGCTCCACGTCGACGGGGGTCTCGCGGCGTGAGCGAGACCCCCGCGCCGACCAACAGCGACGACCCCGCGGAACGCATCATCGACGGTGCCTCCGGGCCATTCGCGTGGCGCCCCCCCGCTCCTGACGCTATCGTTTCGCCCCAGACTGATGCGGCCCCTGCCGCAACCACACCATCACAAGGAACGCCTGATGCCAGATCTAACCTTCGACCGGTTCAAGGCGATCGTCGCCGATCAACTCGGCGTGGAGACCGAGCAGGTGACGCCGGAGGCGTCGTTCGTGGAGGACCTGAACGCGGACTCGCTCGACCTGGTCGAGCTGATCATGGCGTTCGAGGAGGAGTACCAGATGGAGATCTCCGACGAGGACGCGGAGAAGATCGGGACAGTGGGTCAGGCCTGGGAGTACATCCAGGAGAAGGTGGGGGCAACGACCTAGCCCCGGCCGCTGCCGCGCCGGCGGCCGAACCGGCCGCCCCGCCGCCTCGAAGCGAGCGAGCTGCGCCGGCCGCGCCTGCCGCACGGCGCCCGTCGGCGCCCGCTCCGGCATCGGTCGCGGCGCCGAAGCTGACCCCGTCGCCGCTCCCTGAGGAGGAGCTCGAGCGCCTGCGCGAGCTGCAGAAGCGAATCGGCATCCAGTTCCGCAAGCAGGAGTTGCTTCGCGAGGCGATGACCCATGCCTCGTGGAACAACGAGCACGGCGAGCCCGCGGGCCCGGGACACGACAACGAGCGTCTCGAGTATCTCGGCGACGCGGTCCTCGAGCTCGTGGTCGGCGATTACCTCTTCCGTCGCTTTCCCACATATGACGAGGGCCAGCTGACCCAACTCCGCGCGGCGCTGGTCAACACCACGTCGCTGGCGCGCCTCGGCGAGCGCCTCGAGCTCGGCGAGACGCTGCTCATGGGGCGTGGCGCGGTCAAGACCGGAGCCCGCAAGCTCCCATCGCTGCTCGCCAACGCCTTTGAGGCGATGATCGGCGCGATCTTCCTGGACCAGGGCTACCGGGCGGCGACCAAAGTCTTCCTCCAGAACATCGGCGACCTCGCCGAGTGGAGCGACGAGAACTTCAAGGGCCAGTTGCAGCAGGCGTCACAGGACCGCACCGGCGACACACCCCACTACCGGGTCATCGCCACGGGCGGTCCCGGGCACAAGCGTGAGTACACCGCGGAGGTGCTCCTCGGTGACCGCGTCGGCGGCACCGGGCGGGGACCCACGAAACAGGCCGCCGAGCAGGCAGCCGCGCGCGACGCGCTCGACAAGCTCACCAAGACCGGCCGCGGCGGCGCCGCGGCGGCGGTGGGCGCGGCGCGGGACGCCGCCAAGACGGTCGCATCGGAGCCCGCTCGTGTCCGCCGCCGCGTGGCCGAGGTCGCCGCGGATCGCGGCGCCACCCCGCGCCGCCGCCGTGGGCGTTCCGGGAGCCGCCCGGCCGAATCCCCGTCGACCACAGCGGAGGTCTCGACGCCGAAGCGGAGCCGCAGCCTGCTGTCCGCGCTGCGCCACGCCGCCGAGGCGCTGGTCGGGCGCCAGCAGGCGGCGGCGCCGCCGCCCGAGCCCGCGGCGCCCGCCCCGCGCCGGCGCAGGGGTCGCCGCGGCGGGCGGGGGCGCGACGGCGGGAGCACACCTCCGGTCGCGGAGTGAGCACCAGATCTTGGGGGCGGGAGATCGTCCCGGCCCAAGATGTTGACGCGCCGCGCTCCGCGCGTGGACAATCGCCCCGATGAGGCTCCGGCGGATCACCCTGTCCGGGTTCAAGACGTTCGCGGCTCGCAGTGAGGTGATCTTCGACCCGGGGATCACGGCGATCGTCGGGCCGAACGGGAGCGGCAAGAGCAACCTCGTCGATGCCGTGCGCTGGGCGCTCGGCGAGACCAATGCCCGCGAGCTCCGCGGCCAGCGCATGGATGAGGTCATCTACGCCGGCGGCGGGGGACGCCAGCGCATGGGACTTGCCCAGGTGGAGCTGGTCATCGACAACGAGGAGGGCACCCTGGCCTCCGAGGACCCCGAGGTCTCGGTGAGCCGGCGGGTGGCGCGCGGCGACCGCGACACCGAGTTCCGCATCAACGGCGACCACGCCCGGCTCCGCGATCTCGAGCGCCTGCTCGGGGGAACCGGGCTCACCCAGAACGGCTATGCCGTGGTGGTGCAGAACGATATCGACGGCATCATCGAGGCGACCCCGGGTCAGCGCCGGGCGCTGGTCGAGCAGGCGGCCGGCGTTCGAGCCCTGCGGGCCGCGTGCGAGGAGGCCTCGCACCGCCTCGACGGCGCCGACCTCATCGTCCGGCGGCTCACCGACCTCCTCGAGGACGCGACCCCCCGGCTCGCGGAGCTGAGCGAGCAATCCGTGGCCGCCGTCGAGCTCCGGGCCATGAGCCTCAGGCTCACCGAGCTGCGCGGCAGCCTCGCCCATGAGGAGTGGCGCGCCGCGAGGGCGAGTCTCAAGCTCGCGCGCCGGCGCCTGGAACACGCGCTCGGTCGCTGCGAGGCGGCGGCGGAGGCAGACGCCGCATTCACGCAGCGAGCCGACGTGGCGCGCCGGCGCCTCGACGCCGCCCGGGCCGCGCGGGATGCCGCCGCGAGGCGTCTCGAGGATGCCCGCATCCAGGTCGAGCGCGGCGAGGGCTTGCAGCGCCGATTCGCGGACCGCCTCCGCTCGGCGGCCGGACAGCGCGGCGTCGCGGCTGCCGACATCGACGCGATCGTTCCCGAGGTCGCGGCCGCCGCGGCAGCCCTCGCGGGCATCGAGGCCGGCGACGAGCAGCGCACCTGGGATCTGCTCGAACGCGAGGCCGAGCGCCTGCGCCTTGCCGCAACCGAGGCCGCCGCCGAGGCGGAGGTCGAGGAGGAGCGACTCGCCGCGGCCGCCTCCGAGCTTGTCGCGGCCGAGCGTGAGTTCGCGAGCACCGGCGCCGACTCGCGGGCGGCGATCGCGCGCGCCGAGCTGGCGGCGTCGGCCGTGCATGCGCTCCGCCTCGAATCCGAGACCGCCGCCGCGCGCATCGCCGAGCTCGAGGCGGCACTCGCCGCCCAGGTCGCCTCCGCGACCGGCGCCGCTGAGCTGGCACGCCGGACCGCCGCGAAGGTCGGCGACGCGCGCGTCGAGGTTGACGCAGCGTGGGACGCGGTCAACGCCGCCGACCGAGCTGTGGCGGAGGCGGCCGGCGACGCTCGCATCGCCCTGGCCGCGCTCGCCGGCGCGCGCGGCCGGCTCAGCGGGAGTGCCGCCGACGGTGGCATCGCTCGCGCGGTCGCCTCCGGCGCCCTTCGGGCTCGCCGCCTCGTCGACTGCGTGCAGGTCACCGACGACGCCCTCGCCGGCGCGGTCGCGGCAGCGCTCGAGGAGCACCTCGGGGCGTGGCTCGTCGACGACCTCGCCACAGCCGCGGCATATCTCGATCGAGAAGGACCTCGCGAACGGCTCGTCCACGCGGGCCTCGCGCCGGTGACCGAGGGGCCGGCTCCCGCACCGTACGTCCTCCTCGCCGGCGCGGTGTCGGTGACCGGGGACGCTCGCGGCGCGGTCACGCAGCTCCTGCGCGGCGTCTGGGTGGCTCCGGACCTGGGGTCCGCGCAGCAGGCCTTCGTGCTTGGCGCATCGCTCGCCGTGCTGCGCGACGGCACCGTGATCTCGCCATCCGGCCTGCGCGGCGGACGCGCGGTGGACACGATCGAACTGGCTCGCGAGGAACGCGCAGCGGCCGCCGCCGCGGAGCGCGCCGAGCGCGTCGAGGCATCGGCGGTGGCCGCCGCTGCCAATGCCCGCGATCGGCTCAACGACCTGGACCAGGCGCTCTCGGTGGCGGTGGAAGCAGACCGCACCGCTCGCGCCGCGGAGGCCGCCGCCGCGGCGCTTGCCGTCGGAGCGCAACAGGCGCTGGACGCGGCGACGATGCAGGCAGACCGCGCCGTCGCGATGCTCGTCACCCGCAGGGCCGAGGCCGGGGCCGCCGTCGAGGCGCAGACCGTGGCCGATCGGCTGCTGGCGTCGGCAAGTGCGCGATACGCGGTGCTGGAAGCATCGACGGGTGCCACGGAGGCGCAGGCCCGGCAGGTCCGCGCTCAGGCGGAGACCGCGCGGCTCGCTGCCGAGGAGGCCGAACTGCTGCTCTCCCGCGCGAAGGCGGAGGGTGCACATGTGGAGGAGCGCCGCGAGGCGGCACGCCGGGCGCTCGACGCCGCGCGCTCGCGCCTGGCCGCGGCCGAGACGCGACGGCTCATCGCCGAGGGGGAAGCGCTCGCCGCGATCGTGCACGGGCTCGAGGGTCGTCGCGAGGCCGCGCGCGCGGCACTCGAACAGTCGGCGGCCCAGGCCGAGCACGATCGGGTCGCCACGCCCATCCCCGAGCTCGAGCTGGCGGTCCTCGCGCTCGAGACGGAGCACGCCGAGGTCGCGGTGGCCGTGGCCCGAGCGGCGGACGAGCTCCAGGCGGCGGAACACGAGGTGACCGCGTGCGCGGCAGCGGTGGACGAGCACGCGGACGCAGTGCGCGACCTCGGCGAGGACGACTCGATCGAGCTCGATCCCGCCGCGGCCGAGCGTGCCGAGCGCGAGATCGTTCGCCTCGAGCGGAAGATCGCTGCGCTCGGCGCCGTCAACGCGCTCGCGCCCGAACAGCACGAGGCGCTCAACGCGCGCGTGGCCACGATCGCCACCCAGCGCGACGACCTCGCTCGGGCGGGTGCCACGCTCCGCGCCATGGCCCGACACCTCGAGCACGAGATCGAGCAACGCTTCGACACGGTGTTCGGGGCCGTCTCGTTCCACTTCCAGGAGCTCTACGCCGAGCTCTTCCCAGGCGGCCGGGCGACCCTTCGCCTCGAGGAGCCCGACCCGCCGGCGCTCGACCTGGACGGCGACGCAGCGCCTCCCGCCGAGCGGCGCCCCGGCGTCGAGATCCTCGCCCAGCCCCCGGGCAAGCGCCAGACACCACTCCGGCTGCTGAGCGGCGGCGAGCGGGCCCTCACCGCTCTGGCCGTGGTCCTGGCCCTGCAGCAGGTGAACCCCAGCCCGTTCTACGTCTTCGACGAGGTCGATGCCGCCCTCGACGACAGCAACGTGCTTCGCTTCACAAGGCTGCTGCGCCGGCTCGGCGACAAGCAGCAGTTCCTCGTCGTCACCCACAACCACATCACCATGGCCGCGGCCGACGCGCTCTGGGGAGTGACCATCGACGCCGACGGGACGAGTTCGGTGCTCGGAGTCCGGTTCGACGAGGCGGAGGTCACCGCCGCCCCGACGGCGACGCTGCACCGGGTGGCCGGATGATCGACCCGAGGAGCGAGCCGGCGAGTGCCTGACGAGGTGGTCGCCCCGGTCCGGAGGTCCGCATGGTGGCGGCGGGTGTCCGGGCGGATGGAGAAGGCGTCGAGCGCCTTCAGCACCGAGATGCACGGGCTCGCCGACCCGGGCCGGAAGCTCGATGACGCCTTCTACGATGACCTCACCGAGGTGCTCATCGCCGCCGACTGCGGCGTCGAGCTCTCGGAGCGCCTGGCGGCGGCGCTGCGCATCCGGGCACGGCGCGAGAAGCTCGGCGACGGGGCGGCTGCGATCGCCGCGCTGAAGGCCGAGATCCTCGCGGTCATGACCACGTACGATCGGGCGCTCAACCTGAGCGCCGTGCCGAGCGTCGTCCTCGTCGTCGGTGTCAACGGGAGTGGCAAGACGACCACCATCGGCAAGCTCGCGTACCGGCTCCGCGAGGAGGGGAGGACCTCGCTCATCGCCGCCGCCGACACGTATCGAGCCGCGGCGATCGACCAGATGCGTGTCTGGGCGGACCGGGCCGGCACCGACGTGGTGGCCCATCAGCCCGGCGCCGATCCCGGTGCTGTGGTCTTCGATGCCATCCAGGCGGCCGTGGCCAGGCGGATCGACGTCGTCCTCGTCGACACCGCGGGACGGTTGCACACCAAGGTCAATCTCATGGCCGAGCTCGGCAAGATCCGCCGCGTGGTCGAACGGCTCCTCCCCGAGGCACCCCAGGAGGTGCTGCTCGTGGTCGACGCCACCACCGGCATGAACGCCATGCGCCAGGCGCTCGCGTTCCATGAGACCACCACGCTCACCGGCTTGGTGATCACCAAGCTCGACGGCAGCGCCCGAGGTGGAACGCTGCTCGCGGTGGAGGAGCAGCTGAAGGTGCCCGTCAAGCTCGTCGGCCTTGGTGAGGACCTCGACGACCTCAACGTCTTTGATCCCGCCGCCTACCTGGACGCGATCTTCGGCTCGACCCCCTGAGCATGCCCTTGACATGGTGGTGAGTACTCACTAACATACGAGGCATGAGCCCCACATCCACCGCCGCGCGCCTCACCGCCCCCGAACGCCGCGAGCAGATTCTCGAGGCCGCGGTGACGGTGTTCGCGGAGCGCGGTTACGAGGGAGCGTCGACCGACGTGATCGCGCGGATGGCCGGCATCTCCCAGCCATATCTCTTCCGGCTCTTCGGCACCAAGCGCGAGCTCATCGTCGCGACGGTGCAGCGCTGCTTCGAGGACACCGAGCGGCTCTTCGAGCGGTCAGCGCGCGGCCTTGCCGGTGACGAGGCGCTCCAAGCGATCGGCGAGGCGTACATCGAGGAGCTCCGGCGGAGCCCGCTCAAGCTGCGCGCGCAGCTGCAGTCATACGCCGCGTGCGACGACCCGGCGATTTGCACCGTCGTCGGGGCGGGATTCGGTGGGCTGGTGCGCCTTGCCGAGCGCCTCACGGGCGCCGACCCCGCACGGTTGAGCACGTTCTTCGCGCAGGGCATGCTGCTCAACGTTCTGGCGATGACCGGGCAGTTGGAGCAGCCGCAGGCATGGGCGATGCGGCTCATCGAAGGCTGCGCCATGAACGCGAAATTGGGGATGTAGCGCGCCCTTTTTTTGTCCGCTGAAGTGAGTGAGTAATCACTAGAAAAGGTAGCAGCAGCAGCAACAAGATCGGCAACCAGTCACGGAGGAACAGCGTCATGGCTCGACGGTCCCAGGTCATCTGGACATTCGCGATCACATCGATCGGACTGTTCATGGTCACCCTCGACAACCTGGTCGTGACCACCGCACTGCCGGTGATCCGCCATGACCTCAACGCGAACCTGCAGCAGTTGGAGTGGACGATCAATGCGTACACGCTGACGTTCGCCGTCCTCCTGCTCACCGGCGCTGCGCTCGGTGATCGATTCGGCCGGCGCCGCATCTTCTCGATCGGCCTCGCGATCTTCACGCTCGGGTCAGCCGGGTCCGCGCTGGCGCAGACCCCGACGATGCTCATCATCGCGCGTGCGGTGCAGGGGGCCGGCGCTGCGATGGTGACACCATTGACACTAACCATCCTGAGTGCCGCGGTGCCGGCCAACCGCCGCGGCGTGGCACTCGGCGCGTGGGGAGGCATCGGAGGTCTCGCGGTCGCGGTCGGTCCGATCGTCGGCGGCGCGATCGTCCAGGGCATCTCGTGGCACTGGATCTTTTGGGTCAACGTGCCGATCGGTCTGCTCCTCGCGCCCCTGGCGCGGATTCGCCTCAGCGAGACCCGCGGCGCCGACAATCACCTCGACCTCGGCGGCCTGGTCATCGCCAGCGCCGGACTCTTCGCGATCGTGTGGGGCCTGGTCCGCGCCAATCAGCAGGGCTGGACGAGCCCCGAGATCCTCGGGACACTCGCCGGCGGCGTCGCGCTCATGGTGGTGTTCGTCATATACGAGCTGCGCTCGCGCGCGCCGATGCTGCCCATCCGCTACTTCAACAACCGGACCTTCAGCGGCGCCAACGCTGCCTCGCTCTTCATGTTCTTCGGGATGTTCGGCAGCGTGTTCCTGCTCGCGCAGTTCTTCCAGACGGTGCAGGGCCTCTCGCCACTCGATGCCGGGCTGCGCATCCTGCCGTGGACGGCGATGCCGATCATCGTGGCGCCCACCGCCGGTGCGCTCTCCGACCGGATCAACGGCCGCACCTTGATGGCGATCGGGCTCGCCCTCCAGGCCACCGGGCTCATCTGGATCGGCCACGTGGTGACGCCGACCGCGCCGTATTCCGCATTCATCGTCCCGTTCGTCCTCAGCGGCATCGGCATGGGCATGTTCTTCGCGCCGGTTGCGAACGTGGTGCTCAGCTCGGTCGGCGCCCGTGAGGAGGGCAAGGCATCAGGAGCGAACAACGCCATCCGCGAGCTGGGCGGTGTCCTCGGCGTCACCGTGCTGGCATCGATCTTCGCCCACTGGGGCGGGTACGTCTCCGGAGCGTCGTTCGTCGCCGGGCTCACACCCGCGGTGACCGTCGGCGGCGCCATGGTTGCGGTCGGTGCGGTCGCGGCGACGCTCATCCCCACGCGGAAGCGCGTGATCGCCGTGGAGGTCTCGTCTCGGACCGAGGAGGCCATCGTCGCCGCGTAGGGATCCCACAACGAGCCAGCGGCCGGGTTTCGGTGGTGATGAGCCACCGTCTCGCGGTCGCCGGCTGCGGCGTGCCACCGGCCGGATCGGCGCGATCGTGTAGCATGTCAAGGTCTTGCCCTTGACAGATCGACTCGCACCCCAGCCGCTCGGCTCCCGCGTCCGGCAGGAGCGACTCCTCGACGTGTACGGCGCCCTGCTCACCGACCACCAGCGCGAGGCCTGCCGGCTGCACCTCCATGAGGACTGGTCGTTCGCCGAGCTTGCCGAGCACTTCTCGTGCAGCCGCAGCGGTGCGCACGACCTGGTGCGTCGCGCCCTGGCGCAGCTCGAGCATTTCGAGGACCGCCTCGGCCACGCTGCAGAGCTCGACCGGCGTGATCGCATCGAAGCCGATCTGCGTGCCCGCCTCACGACGACGCTCGTGACCGCCTGACATGTTCGAAGCCCTCAGCGATCGCCTCGCCACTGCGCTCCGCCGATTCTCCGGCCGCGGCCGTCTGACCAGGGAGGACGTCGAGGTCGGGTTGCGAGAGGTTCGCGTCGCGCTGCTCGAGGCGGACGTCAACTTCCGGGTGGCGCGCGCCTTCGTCGACCGGATCCGCGAGCGTGCCGTCGGCAGCGACGTGCTCGAGTCGCTGACGCCTGGCCAGCAGATCGTGAAGATCGTCAACGACGAGCTCGTGGCGCTGCTCGGCGGAGAGCAGCGCAAGATCCAGTATCAATCGCACCCGCCGACGGTGATCATGCTCGTCGGTCTCCAGGGGTCCGGCAAGACGACCACCGCCGCCAAGCTGGGACTGGCCATCCGGCGCGACGGCCACCGGCCGATGCTGGTCGCGGCCGACATCACCCGGCCCGCAGCGGTGCAGCAGCTTCAGAAGCTCGGGCTTGACAACCAGATCCCGGTGACGATTCCTGATGGCAAGGCCAAGGTCGCACAGCTCTGCGCACGCGGGGTTGCCGAAGCGACCAGGCTCAACTGCGACGTTGTGATCCTCGACACCGCGGGCCGGCTCCAGATCGATGAGCCCCTGCTCGATGAGCTGCGCGACATCCGCAGGGCGACGAGCGTGCACGAGGTAATCCTCGCTGTCGACGCGATGACCGGCCAGGAAGCCGTCAACGTTGCCAAGGGGTTCGACGACGCGATCCATGTGGACGGCGTGATCCTCACCAAGCTCGACGGTGATGCCCGCGGCGGCGCCGCGCTCTCGATGCGCGAGACGATCGGCAAGCCGATCATGTATTGCGGCACCGGCGAGAAGGTCTCCGATCTCGAGGCCTTCGCGCCCGACCGGATGGCGTCTCGCATCCTCGGCATGGGCGACGTGCTGACCCTCGTCGAGCGCGCGCAGGAGCAGTTCGACCAGAAGAAGGCCGAGGAGATGGTCGAGCGCTCGTTCGCGGGCCACCTCACCATGGACGACTGGCTTGCGCAGCTTCGGCAACTGCGCGGCATGGGTTCGCTCGAAGGCGTGCTCGGGATGCTGCCGGGCGGTCGCAAGCTCGTGCAGCAGGCTGGCGCGGCGATGCCCTCGGAGCAGGATCTCAGCCGCATGGAGGCGATCGTGCTGTCCATGACCGTGCAGGAACGCCGCCATCCGGAGCTCATCAAGGGCTCGCGCCGCAAGCGCATCGCCGCCGGGAGCGGCACGACCATCGCCGACGTCAACCGTCTGCTCAAGGGATTCGAGCAGATGCAGGGCATGTTCAAGAGCCTCGGCGGCGGCAAGGGCACCAAGGGCGTTCGCGGCAAGGCTCGCATGCTCAGACAGCTCAAGAACATCGATCCAACCCAACTCGGACAAGCAGGTTTCTGAAAGGAGCACGACATTGGTCAAGATCAGGTTGAAGCGGATGGGCACCACCAAGCGCCCGGTGTACCGGCTGGTGGTCGCGGATTCGCGCAGCCCTCGCGACGGCAGGTTCATCGAGTCGATCGGCTTCTACGATCCGCTGCCGAATCCGGCGGTGGTGAGCATCGACGCGGACCGCGTGCAACTCTGGTTGCGCCGGGGTGCGCGCCCGAGTGACAGCGCACGCCAGCTCCTTGTGAAAGAAGGCATTCTCGCCGCGCGCCCCTTCAAGATCACACCCAGAGTCGAGGTCGAAGAACCCGCAACCCCCGTGCCCGCTGTGAGTGAGCCTGCAGCCGCCGTTGAGGCCGAAACCACCGACACGACAACGGAAATCCCCGTCGCGGATGAGCCGGTGACTGCTGAGCCGACGACCCCTGAGGCGTCCGCGGAGGCAACCACCCCCGCGCAGGACGAGGCGGATGGCGTCGCGGAAGCCAGCCCGGCCGCGCCGGACGGGGCTCCCGCAACGACAGAACCCGCCGTTGCGGAAGCCGCAAGCGAATGACCGACTACGCCGACCTCACCAAATTCATCGCCGAGCGAATCGTTTCCAATCCGTCGGCGGTGACGGTGGAATCACGCCCGAGAGGCCGGAGCACCATCGTGACGTTGCACGTGGCTGAAGAGGACATGGGCAAGCTCATCGGCAAGACGGGACGCAACATCGAGGCGGTGCGTGCCGTGGTTCGCGCGGCGGGCCTGCGGCATCATCAGCGCGTGCAGGTGGAGTTGAAAGACCTGCGGTGACCGGCGGCCGCCCACTCGCCCCAGCCAAGCTGCGCGCCGCGCAGGTCCTTCGCGCGCACGGCGTGCGCGGCGAGGTCCGGGCTGAGCCGATCGGCGGCGACCCCAGCCGCTTCACACCTGGCGTCAAGCTCGAGACCGAGGACGGCTCGCGGTCGCTCACGGTGCGCACATCGCGCCCCGGCCCCGGGAACGCGGTGCTCCTCGGTTTCCACGAGATCACCTCCGCAACCGACGCCGCGCTGCTCCGAGGGGTCTATCTGTGTGTCGATGTCGATGCGGCACGACCGCTCTCCGACGAGGAGTGGTTCGTGTGGCAGCTCGTCGGCCTGCGTGTCCTCGACACCACCGGCAGCGCGGTTGGCGTCGTCGATGAGGTCGAAGCCGGCGTCGCCAACGACGTGCTCGTCATCCGCGACGGCAGCGTGCTCCACCGTCTGCCGATGGCGCGCGAGTACGTCACCTCCGTCGACGTCGCCGGCGGCACGGTCACGGTGAAACCGTGGACGGAGGAGACGGTGTGATCCGCTTTCACGTGCTCACGATCTTTCCCGAGGTGTTCCCGGGTCCGCTCGGGATCGGCGTCGTCGGGCGAGCCGTCGCAGCCGGTGACGTGGCGCTGGACGTGCGCGACCTGCGCGCGCACAGCGAAGGCCGGCATCGACAGGTCGACGACGTTCCGTTCGGCGGCGGTGCGGGCATGGTGTTCAAACCCGAGCCGGTGATTCGCGCGGTGCGCGCGCTGCGTGCAGCCGAGCCCGGTGTGCGCTGCATCCTGCTCTCGCCGCAGGGGCGACGCTTCGATCAGGACGTCGCCCGCGAGCTTGCCCAGGAACGCTCGATCCTCCTGGTGTGCGGCCGGTACCAGGGCGTCGATCAGCGTGCGCGCGACGAGATCGGCGAAGAGCTCTCGGTCGGCGACTACGTGCTCAGCGGCGGCGAGATCGCGGCGATGGCGGTCATCGAGGCCACCGCGCGTCTCGTCCCCGGCGTCGTCGGTTCGCCGGAATCGCTCGGCGAGGAGACCTTCTCGGACGGCGCCGGGGGCGGCTTCGAAGCACCGCTGTACACCCGCCCCGCGGAGTTCGAGGGCCAGTCGGTCCCCGCGGTCCTGCGCGAGGGCAACCATGCCGCGATCGCGGCGTGGCGTCGTGATGAAAGTGCAAGACGGACCGGGCTGGGTCGCCCCGATCTGATACGGTCTGCGCCAAGGCCCGGAGGAACAACGTGAATGTCATCGATCTGCTCAAGCGCGAGCAGGAAAAACAGCAAGTCCCCGTTCTGCGTTCAGGCGACACCGTACGCGTGCACGTCAAGGTCGTCGAGGGAACCCGCGAGCGCGTCCAGGTCTTCGAGGGCGTGGTGATCGCGCTGAAGGGCAAGGTCGGGCTCGCGACGAGCTTCACCGTGCGTCGCATCGCCCACGGTGTCGGAGTCGAGCGCACCTTCCTCGTCCACGCGCCCCGGATCGACAAGATCGAGGTGCTCCGCCACGGCCAGGTGCGCCGGGCGAAGCTGTTCTACCTGCGCGAGAAGGTTGGCCGTCATGCCCGCATCCGCGAGCGTCGCCAGCCGATCGGCGGCTCCGAGATGACCGTGCTTCGCGCCGAGCCGGACGTCGTGCCCGGGTCGGACGTCGAGCCCGAGGAGTTGATCGATGCGACCGACGAGCCGGAGTTGGACGGCTCCGAGCCGGCCGACGTGACCGCGGAGGCAGACGAACCCGAGGGTGCCGCGGCAACCTCGGAGAGCGACGGCGGAGCGTAGCCGGGGGTCGCGAACCCCCGAGCAACTCCCTCCGGCGCGGCCGCTCAAGGATCGGGTCGGCCACGCCGGCGAGGTCGCCGCGCTCGCGTACCTCAAGGAGCAGGGTTACCGCATCCTCGCGCGCGACTGGCGCAGCCGTCTGGGGCAGATCGACATCGTCGCCGAGGACGGCGACACGCTCGTCCTCATCGAGGTGAAGGCGCGCCGCGGCGTCGGATTCGGAACACCCGAGGAGGCCGTGGACGAGCGCAAGCGCCGAAAGCTGCGCATGCTCCTCGAGCTCTATCGAGCTCAGACGCACCGTCAGAAGCAGCCCTGCCGCATCGACGTGATCGGGCTGATGATGGACGCGGCGATGACCGTGACCAAGACCGAGCACATCCGGGACGCCGTCCAGGACGAGTGACCGCTCTCCACGGCTGACAGCCGTGGAAACCATCTCCTATGCTCCGTCGCGAGGTGCCGTACCGCGTCGAGGGAGTCATGGAGGCCGGGAGAAGAGGCGTGGCATCTGACGGAATCACGTGTGCGCAGGTGTACCGGCTGTACATCCACGCGACGCCCGAGACGATCTGGGACGCGATCGTCGACCCGGATCAGACCGAGCGGTATGGGTACGGCGTGCGATGCGCCTACGACCTGCGGCCGGGCAGCGCGTTCATGGGGTTCCCGAGCGACGAGATGCGACTCCTCGGAGCCCCGAGCGCGGCCGTCGACGGCGTGGTGCTCGAGGTCGATCCACCCAGGAGGTTTGTGCACACCTGGCGGATGCTCATCAGCCCCGAGCTGGCGTCCGAGGGCTTCACCCGCGTCAGCTGGGAGATCGACGGCGGCAGGTTCGGCGTGACGCGGCTGACTTTGACGCATGAGCTCGAGGGCGCTCCGACCGTCGCGCTCCTCACGTCCGGCGCGATGGAGGATGAGGGCGGCGGCGGCGGGTGGAACTGGGTGCTCAGCGGCTTGAAGACGTTCGTCGAGACCGGCCGGACGCTCGGCGCCGACCGTCACGCTTCGACCTGAGGTCGTGCGCGAGCCCATCGGTCCGACAGGTCCGAACCAGGTCTGATCCGGCCGCCGAAGGGCCCTTGACATGTGACCAGATGGTCACGTATTCTACCGGGGTGACCGACGACGACCTCGTGTTCAAAGCACTCGCCGACCCAACGCGGCGCTTCCTCCTCGACCAGCTCTTCCAGCGTGACGGCCGCACGCTGACCGAGCTCGAGTCCGAGCTGGAGATGACGCGCTTCGGCGTGATGAAACACCTGCGGGTGCTCGAGGACGCGGGCCTCGTCGTCGCACGGCGCTCGGGACGAGAGAAGTTGCACTTCCTCAACCCGATACCGATTCAGTCGATTCACGAACGGTGGATCGACAAGTACCGCGAGCGCCACGCTTCGGCGCTCATCAATCTCAAGACCGAACTGGAGGGCATGGCATGACCACGACAGCGACTGCGCTCGGGACCACCCAGGTCTACCGGGTGTACATCAAGGCAACCCCCGAGGCGATCTGGGATGCGATCACCAAGCCGGAATGGACCGAGCGCTACGGGTACTGCGGCCGCGTGGACTTCGACCTGCGCCCCGGAGGCGCGTACATCGGGTACACGAGTGAGGGGATGCGTGCGGCGGGCGCGCCCGAGGTGGGCGTGGACGGCGAGGTCCTCGAGGTCGATCCGCCGCACAAGCTGGTGCAGACGTTCCGGATGGCGATGGACCCTGCGATGGCGGCGCAGGGGTTCACGCGCCTGACCTACGAGATCGAGGCGCGCAAGAACGGTGTCACCCGGCTGACCCTGACCCATGAGCTCGAGGGTGCTCCCGTGCTGGCCGTGCTCATGTCCGGTGGCATGGAGGACCAGGGCGCGGGCGGCGGGTGGAACTGGGTGCTGAGCGGCCTCAAGACGCTGCTCGAGACCGGACAATCCCTCGACGCCGCGGGCCACCAGTGATCTGAATCCGGAGCGGCCCTGCGCAGCGTGACGCGCGCTGCGCGGGGCTCACCGGAGCCCCTGCAGGAGGCAGCTCAGCGGGCCGTCTCAGCGGCCGGTATCGAGTCGCGTTCTCTTCAGCGGCGCGGGCGGTCGGTTCGCTCCCGGGGCGAGCGGTGACGCGGCGCGCGTCCGGGCTCCGTGGTCAGGCGCACGAACAGCTCGCGAACATCCTCGGGACTGAGCTCGAGCGTCGCATCGCCGACGTGGAACTCGAACTCCTGCAGCCGCGGCCCGAGTGACGCCCAGGGACGCGCGATCGTCCAGATCCTGTCGGAGCGCGCAATCTCGGCGGCGCGTTCGGCGAGCGTTTCCAGGCTCCTCGCAATCCGGAGATGCATCATCGGGCTCTGGACCGGATCCGGGAGCACCTCGACGCCCGGCACTGCACGGAGCGCGTCGGCGATCGCGAGGGCGTGCCGGTAGTACTCGGGCATCCGCGGGAGGCGCGTGCGCAGTGCGGTCAGCGCTGACGCGGCGTAGGGCCAGAGACCGTATGCCCGTCCGCCATGCCGCGTCCGCCAGACCGAGAGCTCCTCGATGAGGGCGGCATCCGCGGCGACGCAGCAGCCGGCGATGCCGCCGAGCCCCTTGTAGAAGGACACGTAGACGCTGTCGAAGAGACCGGCGATGTCGGCGATCGACCTCCGGTGCCTGGACTTGTAGAAGGGCGACGCGTCCCAGAGCCGCGCACCGTCGAGATGCGCCGCCGCTCCGCGGTCGTGAGCCCAGGCGACCTGCGCAACCAGTTCCTTCCACGACGGGAGCGTGCCGCCGGATCGCCCGTTGCGGCAACTCAAGGAGGAGCACGGCGACGGGTTCACGCACCTGGCCGAGGCTCACGGTGGAGAGGGGCTGGTCGCGGGGCCCGACGGGGATGCCGAACAGCCCGTGCAGGCGCTGGTATCCGCGTTCCTCGTTGGTCTCCAGGTGGCAGGTGGGATGGAAGGCGATGGTCCGGCTGGACCGGCGATCCGCGTGGACACGGAGCGTCGCCTGCTGGGCCATGGTCCCGGTGGGAAAGAACAGCGCCGCCTCCATACCGAGGAGCGCTGCCACCTCCTGCTCAAGTTCGGCGACGACACCGCCGAGGCCGTAGACGTCGGCATCCGTGCCCGCGGGGATCGTGGCAAGCAGCTCACCTGCGGTGCGAAGGCCATGGCCGCCGAGGAACCTCGTGCACGACCGGGCGAGCTTCTCGAGGTTCACGTCTCGCGAGAACGCGGGCGGGAGAGGCTTCGACGTGGCCGTCCTGGCCTTGACGCCGCGGGCGGCGGGCATGGCGACGACGATACGGGAGGCGCCTGTGCCGCGTCGACCAGTGTTCTGTGGGGTGCTACACTTCTGTGTGTGATTGCATGCGCCATAAGCTGCGCGACCAGGGGCCTCGCGGGAGTGCCGGTCACGGTCGAGGCCGACATCGCCAACGGCCTGCCCATCTTCTCTACAGGGCTGCTACTATCGGCGTATGACAACCGCGATCTACGCCCGCATCAGCGATGACCGTCGAGACGGCGTCGGCGTCGAGAATCAGCTGCGGACCTGCCGCGAGTGGTGCGTAGCCGAGGGTTGGGCACCGGTCACCGAGTACGTCGACAACGATGCCAGCGCGTCGGTGTACGCCAAGAAGCCGCGGAAAGCCTTCCAGGCATTGCTCCGACACGTCGAGGCTGGCGAGGTCGAGCGGGTCGTCTGCTTCGCCACTGATCGGCTCTATCGGCAACCACGCGAGCTCGAGGTCCTCATCCCGCTCGCCGAGCGCGTCGAGGTCCGCTCGAAGGTTGGTGGGGTCATCGACCTGACCACAGCCGGGGGCTGCCTCAACGCGCGGATCCAGGGAGCCCTCGCCGCGAACGAATCTCAGCTCCGGAGCGAGCGCGTCCGGCTGTCGCAGCAGGGAGCTCGTGAGCGTGGTGAGCCGCACGGTGGAGCTCGGCCTTTCGGCTGGCTCGCTCTCGAAGGCAAGCCATCGTGGGATCCGCGCCGGCACGACCCAGTGGAGGCTCGGCTCATCCGCCAGGCCGTCGACGACGTCCTCGCCGGCGCGACCATCAGCGACATCGCTCGGCGGTGGACTGCATCGAGCGTGAAGCAACCGAAGGCCGGCGCGCTCGGCTGGCATCCGACCACCATCCGGTCGCTGCTGACCTCGCCGCGGAACGCCGGCCTGGTCACGTACAAGGGCGACGTGCTCCGCGCCGGCACATGGGCGCCGATCATCGATCGTCCGACCTGGGAGCGTGTTTGTGCCGAGCTCGAGCAACGCGCCTCGCACTACTCGACGGCACGCCGGCGCCGCAAGCTGCTGAGCGGTGTGCTCGTCTGCGGGCTATGCGGCAAGCTGCTCATGCACGGCGGCAACGGAACGCGACCGCTCACGGACGGGACCCGTCGGCCGAGCATGCGCATCTACCTGTGCAAGGCAGGTCCCGGAGCAAGCGGCTGTGGACGCCTGCAGATCGCCGCCGAGCCGCTCGAACGCGACATCGTCGAAGCGTTGCTTGCCTACCTCGACACTGCGGATCTGGCGCGCCTGGCGGGAACCAGCGACGCCGGCGAGACAGCGACGGTGACCGCCGAGCTCGCGGCGATCGACCAAGAGGCGCGAGAGACTGCGGACCTCGCGGCCGCCGGCGAAATCCGACCAGCCGACTTCGCGCGCTACAGCAGCGGCATCGAGGCGCGCAGGAAGACGCTCCGGCAGCGTCTGTCGCACGTCAGCACCTCGGCCGCGCTCGAGCCCTACGCGGGCAAACAGGGCGTGCTGCGCGCCGTCTGGCCGTCCCTGAGCGACGATCAGCGACGGCTGCTTGTCGCCGGCGCATTCGGACGCCTCACGGTCAGCGCCAGGACGCCTGGCGCCTACGGCTACGACTTCTCGCGCGTCCGGGCGACCGCCGGGGTCCTGACTGCGGCCGCCTGACGTCGGCGAGCGAGTGACGGCCATCGCTCCGTTGTGAACGCTGCTGCCACGGGGTCGCGCTTGCCTTCGATTGCCCACCACAACGCGATGCGTCGTCCAGCCCTCTCCGCGACAAGGTAGCGCGCATTCGGACAGAGAACGGCGAGTCTCGCCGCGGCGCCGCCCATCACTGATTCGACGTAGTGGCCCTCGCCGGCCCAGATGAGGTTCGCATCATCTTTGAGCTCGCGGGCGGTTCGAGTTGCAAGACGTCCTTCGTCGGTCAGATTTGAGACCCGGACGATCTTCATTCGGAGCAAGGATACGCGGGCCGTGGTACAACTGTTCGCAGTCGATCGTCAGGTCAGCACCCTGCACTCCTGCAGTTGAAAGCACCGGGTCGAGCTCAGTTGGAGCTCGCCTATGACGGTCCAGGCCACGACCTTCTCAGGTCATCGTCTGCATGCTCGCCGTACGGCAATCGGAATGCGCCGCGAAACCCTTGCCGTTGCGATCGGCTGCACGTATGGCATCGTCGCGCGCTGGGAACAGAGCAACGCGGCGCCGTCTGCCGTGTATCTCATGCGGCTGTGCGCGGTTCTTGACTGCGCGGTGGGGGACCTGTTCGACACGACGTCGCCGGTCGCGGTGCCGGCGTGACCCCCGCGGAGTGGCTCGCCCGAGAGATCGCTGGCGCGCGGATCCCGGCCAAACCCGACGCTGAACCGCTGACGATCGCCGCGCAGATGATCTGGGCGCACGGCCCGGCCGATCGAGTGCACAAGCGCCGGAAGGCTCGCGAGGTCAGTCGGCGGTGAGGCCGACGTCCGACCTCACCCGCGCGACCAGGCAAGGTGACAGTAGCAGCGACGCCGTTGCCGCGGCAAGCTTCATCGAAGAGAGCTTCTCTCTGCATCCGCTGCGCACGCCGGCGAGGCGCCTGCCCCGGATGCTCTCGAGGCTGATGCCGAACCCGTGCGACAGCATCGATTCGTTCAGCCGGTTCCACCTACTCGACGTGCGGTCGATGTCGTGGCGAGCTGCTCGTCACGAGGCACTGCAGCTGCGTTTCGCGATCGCCTTCTGCGACGACCTCGAGGACATCCCGCTCTGGATCTGGGATCGGCTCCGTGCGCTCGACGTGCGCACGAACAGCGTGGCCGCATGAGTGCAGGAACGCCGGTCTTCACGTTCGATCGCTCCATCGGAACGGTCACCTGGCCAGACCTCGAGCTCGAGATGGTCTTCGATAGGTTCCACCAGGACCGTCGCAGCCACGAGCTGACAGCCGAGATGACATGTACTGCCGGCACCAACGGAACGCGCAACCAACTCCTTCGCGGGAGGGTGAACCTCGGCTCGGCGCGAGCCCGGAAAGAAGCCGCCGGCTACCTCACCGCCAGGCGCAAAGATCTCGACTTTCTAACGCTCCTCGAGCTCGCGTCGTGGCTCGTGATCGATGCCACCCGAACTGGCCGACCTGGCATCGCACTCCGCGACGTCGGCGAGGCGCCGACAGCGGGCGGCCTGGTCGTGCCGCCGCTGCTCATCGCCAGCGACCCGGTGATTCTGTTCGGGGACGGTGGCAGCGCCAAGAGCTTCCTCGGGCTCGCTCTCGCGATGAGCACCGACAGCGGAACGCCGTACGCGGACCTCCCGGTGTCCCGACCCATCAAGACCGCCTTTCTCGACTTCGAGTGGCAGCCATGGCCCCATCGGCGACGCATGCAGATGCTCTGCGATGGCGGCCCGCTTCCAGGGCTGCTCTACGTGCCGTGTGGCGCCGAGGGCCCGCTCAGCAGCCAGGTCGAACGGCTCCTGAGAATCCTTCACGAGCACGCGATCGAGTACATCGTCCTCGACTCGGTCGCGCTCGCGTGCGCCGGCGCACCGGAAGAGGCAGCTGTGGCACTCGACTTTTTCCAGGCGCTCACGCGGCTTGAGGTTGGGAGCTGCCTCCTCGCTCACATCAACCGATCCGGTGATGAGGAGCGGCCGTTCGGTTCCACGTTCTGGCACAACTCGGCGCGCCTAACCTGGTTCCTGAAGGCCAGCCAGGAGCCCGGAGCGTCGCATCTCGACCTCGCGCTGACCAACCGGAAGAGCAACGACGGGCCGAAAGCCGAGACGTTCGCTCTGCACTTCGCCTTCGAGCCAGCACGCACGACCATCAGGCGCACTGACATCGCCGCGATCCCCGAGCTGGCCGGCACGCTCCCGTTGAAGGATCGGATCCGCCGGCGGCTCGCGTCGGGAGCCCAAACGGTCGCCGAGCTCGCCGATTGGCTCGACGTTCATCCCGAAACGGTGCGGACCACGCTCAAACGCTTGTCTGGTCGGAACTTCGTTCCGTTGGCCAGGACCGAGCCGGTGAAGTGGGGGCTCGCGGCTTCAGCTGATGCTGACCAGACATCCACCAGACAACTGGCTCAGGAGCCGCTGCTGTGAATACGAAACGGTCACCAGACATGACTGGCAGACAAGCAGACAACGACCTGGTGCGGAGCCTCCGAGAGAGTGGGGGTTTCAGCCCCCCTCTGAGGCGCAGCTCGACCGACCAGACAAGACATCCGTTCTCTTTAAGGGTGTCTGGTGTCTGGTTGAGATCAAAGCTGCACCTTCCAACCAAAAGTGTCTGGTCGGTGTCATGAAATTGCACGACGCGGGACCATCGGTGAGAGTCATCGAGCTCGACCACCTCGCCTACATCACCGACCGAGCCTACCGCCGCCACTTTCACCTCCAACTGCGAGCGCTCACCAAACGCCCTGGCCCGTACCTCGAGCGCGTCTGCCACGAACCCGACAGTGAGTGCTGCGCGCTTGAGCCGTGGCCACAGACCTTCGACCGGATCATCACGGCGCTGAACATGGACGGCGTGCGATCGCTCGGTGTGCGAGTCGAGCCGCCATCCGGTGAGCTCCGGAGGGACGCTGATGGCCGGTGAACGACCGCGCGTGCAGCTCGTCGCTGTCATCTTCGACGGCGACGCCTTCCGCCGAATCCTTGCGTGGGTGATGGAGCCAGCTGACCTCGAGTCGCGTCAGCGTCGCGGAGCGATCGCCAAAGCGGAGCTGGACCGCGCACTGCGTGCCGTCGATTCCGCCGCGGTCAACGACACGTTTTCACAAACCCCGATAGCATCTGGTCGCGCGGTTGCGTGGCCACCAACCACGTTCATGGAGAACTAGCAATGCCGCTTCCGTTTCGCACCACCGTCTCGACGGCACCGCCGTTTCAGTCCGCTGCACGCACCGCGGCTGAGGCGTATCAAACCCGCTACCTGCAGGACGTGTCGTCGACCGAGGCCGACCGACGGCTCAAGACGTCACGCGATGCAAGGCTGTCACGCCTCCACCTGGCGGCTCGTCGCGACGTCGCGACGCTGCGAGCTGCGCACCGCGCCGAGGTCGACCGCAAACGGAAGGAACTGCAGGACCGCATCTTCATGGCTCCGGAAGGCATCGACCCTCGCGAGTACCACCAGGCCCTGCGCGACGTATCGAGCGTTACGAATCTCGAGCAGCTCGAGCGCATGACTAAGAGCGCGCTGCGCGTCGGCGACGCCGCCACTGCGCACGCATGCTTTGCTCGGGCAGTCACGTTAAACCCCGGACCTGGCAACCAGGTAGTGACGGCATACGCCGCTGTGCGTCCCGAAGGCGCCGAGCAGCATGCCGCCCTGTACGACTTCGAGGATCGGGTCCTCGCGGCCGAGCAGGAGATAGCTGGTCCGCTGCGGCCACCGATGACGCCCTTCAGCCTTCGTGGATTGAACGACATCCGGCTGCAGCAGCTGGCCGCTTCCGATCCGGATCCGGAAGCTCCTGCGGGCGCAATTACGAATAGCGGGTTGCCGATCATGCCGTTGTCCACGGTGCAAGGATAGTCATGATCGCGCGCGGCGGGACGCACGAGCCGTTCAACGTCGCGCTCGCGCACTTTCGCTGCAATAACAAGCGCGGACCCGGCCGTCTTGCCGCTCAACTTCTGCTCCGGATTGAGGTGTCCGCGTGACCACAGAGGCTGGAAAAGCCCTTGTTCCCTTCGAAGCCGACACGAGTGGGCTGCTGACCACCATCGCGGGAACGGTTGGCAGCGCCGGCGAGATGTTCGGCAAGATGGTGCCGCTCGCCATCATCGGCAGCATCGCCGCCGCCGGCGCCGCCGTCGTGGACCTCGGCAGCAAGTACGCGAGCACCACTGACCTGATGGCTGCCAACGCGGGCATCACGATCAAGCAAGCGAACCTCATCGGCTCGGCCTTCCTGGCGACAGGCGGTCAGACCACCTTCACCGCGCAGGAGATGATGTCGGCGTTCGCGCCAGTCGCCGGCCAGCTCGAATTTCTGAACGGCTCAGCGCTGAGCGCTGCGCAGTCGGTCGCCTTCATGACGGCCGCGATGCACCTCGCTGAAGCGACAGGGCAACCGCTCAGCTCGACGGTGAAGGACCTCACCAACGTGATGATGGCTTTCAAGATTCCGGTCGACCAGGCGTCAGCAGCAAGCGACACGCTCTACAACACGTCGCGTGCCCTGGGCATCCCGCTGGACTCGCTGACCACAAGCTTGCAGCGCACCAGGACGGCCGCGGGCGCAGCTGCTCCGTCGCTCGGTGACCTGAGCGCGTTCCTCCTCGACCTGGCGGCCAACGGCGAGACCGGCCGCGGCGCTGTCTCACTGCTCGGCACTGCACTGACGGGCATCGAGACGCCGACGGCGAAGGTGACCGCGGCTCAGAAGGCGCTCGGGCTTTCATTCCTCACGTCGAACGGCCAGCTGCTCCCGCTGAAGACGATCATCGGTGAGGTCAATCCGATCATCGCCGGCATGGGCAACGCACAGGCGACTGCGACGCTCAAGAGCATCGGTTTCGGATCCGCCAGCTCGAAGCTCGTCGACCTGATGCAGGCCGGCGTCCCGGCGTTCACGAAAGCGCAGGACGCCGTCGACAAGACGGGCACCGCGGCCGCTGGCGCAGCTGAGGTCACGGACAACCTGAGCGGTAGCTGGGACCGGTTCAAAACTCGCGTGATCGACGCCGCGACGTCGCTCGGAATGGATCTGCTGCCGGCCTTCACCGCGGTGTTCGGCTACATCGTCAACAGCGCGATCCCGGCCGTCGTGGGCATCGTCGGCGGCATCGGTGACTTCATCACCAAGGCCGGCCTGCTTGTGCCGATCCTCGCAGGCGTCGCCACGTGGATGGCGCTCTCGTTGGGATCCGCGGCCATCGGCGCGGCGATCGCCGGCGTGACCGCAGCTGTCGGCGCGCTGCTGCCCGCGTTGTCGCTGCTGGCGCCTGGCTTTGCCGCGAGCGCTGCTGCCGCACTGGAAATGGACACCGCGCTCGACGCGAATCCGATCGGGCTGATCATCGCGGCGATCGCTGCCTTGGTCGCCGGCGTCGTGCTCCTGGTCACGCACTTCAACCAGGTGAAAGCTGTCGCCGGCGACGTGTGGAACTTCGTCGACGGCATCATCACCACGGTTTGGAACCACATCAAGGGCGTGGTGTTGCCGGTGGTCGCGGTCATCCAGTCGGTCATCACCGTCGCTTTCACCGCGATCAAGGATTTCTTCACCGTGTGGTGGTCGGTCGTGTCGACGATCTTCACGGTCGCGTTCAACGTGCTGAAGGGCGTCATCACTGTCGCGCTCAACGTGATCACGGGAATCTGGAACGTTGCCAGCACTGCGGTGAAGATCGTCGTGCAGGCACTCTGGGACACCATCTCGCAAATCGTCCAGATCGCCGTCGGCGTCATCGAGCTCGCGCTGCACGCGTTCGCGGCTGTGCTGACCGCCATCTGGCAGGCGATCTCGGCGGTGGCGATGGCAATCTGGAATTCGATCAAAGGGTGGCTGGTGCCGCTGGTGCAAGGCATCGGCTTCGCGATCACGCTGGCGTTCAATACAGTGAAAAACGTGCTCGGCACCGTATGGTCGGTGATCAGCACCACGATTCGAACCGTGTGGGGCACGATCACGACAGTGTTCACGACCTTCGCGACCACGATCGGCAACATCTTCAACGGGATCCGCACCGCGCTGCAGAAGGTCTGGACAGCAATCGGTCAAGACGTCAGCGCCGCATGGAACGGCATCGTCTCGGTGATCAAGGGCGTGGTGAACACCATCATCAGCATCATCGACGCCATCATCGGCGGCATCAACAAGGTGACCGGCGCGATCCCCTTCGTGGGCTCGAAACTGCAGATCCCGCTGATCCCGCAGTGGCACGGCGGCGGCGGTTTCTTCAACAGGCCCGAGGTAATCGGCGTCGGCGAAGCCGGGCCTGAGGTCGTCCTCAATCGCCCGCAGGTTGCAGCACTGATGGGTCTCAGCGCGCCAAGCGGCGGGAGCGAGGGCGGCCCGACCATCGTCATGCACAACGAGTTCCACGCGCACGGTGCGAGCGTCTCCGAGCTGATCCCGGCGATGGACGCCCAGATCGGCCGCTGGCATGGGCAGGCGCTCGCGCTCGCTCGAGCGAAAGGACGTAGTCGATGACGCCAGGAAGACGACGCTGATGCGCGGAGCCAGCCGCGAATGGCCCAGCGGCTACCTCGCGCTGCGAGAGATCTGGCCGCCGTTGTCCCGCGAACAGCTACACGCTGCCTTGCGCGGCGTCGGCGTGAAGTGGAGTGCACTCACCGAGTCGCTACGCCAGGCGCCGGCAATCTGTCTATGTTCCGCCGTCGACGAGACAGGTGAACCGTGGATGTTGCTCGCGCGCGCTTCCGTTTTCGAGGCGACGATGTCGAAGGCACGTGCGCTCAACCCTGACCAGGTCGCGCTGCGGGTCAACTGGTGGGTTGATGCCACCGAGCTGCCGGAAGATGGCTTCTTCCTGCTTGCCCGACGCGCCGACTTTGAGCGGAACGAGACCTGTCAGAACGGACACGTCTTCGGCGTCGCGCTCGAGCTGCTGCCGTATCGATGCCCGATGTGCGGCGCGCCGGCGAAACCCTCGCGACCTCTCAGCGAGCCACCACGATCAGGTCGGTTCGGCGAGCGCAACCCTGTCGGAGTACACCGCGCCGGCTAGTTGGATCCGCCGGCCATCCGTCGCAGCGCATCGTTGATATCGGTGTTCGGCGTCAGCTGACGATTCGACGCCGGTCGATGTCCACCAGGCAGCGGATGTGGACGGCCGTTCTGATGAGCTGCTGCCGCGTACACCGGCCGAGCCTTCACGAACTCCTCGATCTTCGCTGTGAGCTTCGCATGATCGATCGATCCATCGCCGGCGACCTGGATATCGTGCAAGTCGACCAGGCGCACGACGTCGTCGAGGATCTCTGGTCGGACACGTCCTGCAGCAGCGCCGCGAATCGCGTTGTGCAGGATCGACGTGCGCAGCTGATCGGCACTCCTCGTCTGTGCCTCGAGCTCAGCGACACGCTTCTGCATGGCATCACGTTCCGCCTCGCTGGCCTTTGCGCGCATCCGCCAGTTGTCCCGACTGGACAGCAATCGTCGACCTGCTGGCGACGACGGTTGGACAGCGGTCAGCGGCTCGGCATCGTCGGGATCGAGCGCATCGAGCTCGGCGTCGAGTGCGTCGTCAGTCTCGAGGTCGTCGATACGCTCGCCGGTCACGGCGAACTAGACCTTCGTGGTGACGGTCTTGATCTTCGCGAACGCCGGGCATCCGAGCAGCGTTGACCCTGCCGCCTGGGCCCTGTGCCTGTTGGATCGGCTGGGTCGCGGTCGTCATCGGTACCGGTAGCAGTCGGCTCGGTTTGACATTGGTGGTGTTTGCCATTGAGGTATTGAATCACCAGATCGAAAAAGTCGTTGCAGATCGTCGAAGCGAACGAGCGAACGACAGTCGATCGTCCTTAGCTGATCGTCGATCGACTCTGGTTGCGACGACGAAGCGGGAGCGACCTCGGCGGCAGATCTTGGCCGGCCAAAACACAGGCGGCAGCGAAATCGATGCCTCGGAAATCATGGTGTCTGCTGAAACCTGAGGGCGACTGAACCACCGCGACTGCCGCTGGACGTCGCCCGAAACAGGCCGGCCAGAAATCACCCGGCCCCAAAAATAGCCCGGCCCCGAATATCAGGCGCCCCTACAAACGCCTGTATGGTCGTTGAACGGCCTCGACAGGTCCGGAAGGCATCCGCGCGCCTGACGTGCCACAGTGCCAGCGAGGATCGCGGCGCGGCGGGCTGTCGAATGATCGGCGCCCGGCCGTTGACCAGGAAGGCGGCTGGCCGGCCGCAAGCCGGGGGGTGGACCGCCGCCGGAAGTTCATCGTCGGGTACCGGTGGCCCGGCCCGGGGTCCGGATGGTCAAAATTCGCGAAATCGTTGCAGGATGGGTCGATGCGTGGACGCAAACCCGCCCCTCCCGAGCTGAAACTGCTGCGCGGCGACCGTCCGGACCGTCTCAACCCCCGCGCACCTGTCCCCCAGGACGGAGCTCCGCGGCCACCGCGAGGAATGCCGACCGAACAGCGGCGAGCCTTCCGCAACATCGTCGCCGAGCTCGTCCGGATGGGCGTCCGCTGCGGTCCCGACGTGCTGATCATCGAGCAGCTGGCCGGGATGGTCGTATGGAACCACCGCGCCGCCGCCGAGCTCGAGCGCACCGGCTCGTGGGGTGTCACAGCTCGTGGTGGGACGTCGACGACGGGCGCCTGGCGCGTCTATCGGGACACGGAGCGTGAAATCCACCGCCTGAGCGCTGAGCTCGGGCTTTCGCCGACAGCGCGCAACCGCGTGGTGACCGGCCCGGAGCCGATGAGCGAGCTCGAGAGCCTTCTCAGCTGAAATTCGCGGCTATTCCAGGGACCTTTCGGCGGCATCGGCCATCCGGTCGAGGCGACGCGCCATCAGCTGCAGCTTCGCGGCTTCCCGGGGTCGAAAAGTGGCGGCGCCGCGAAGATCGTCGGCCTCCTGGCGCACTTTTGCGACGTACTGCTCGACGTAGGTAGTGATTCCGCGCCAGGTCTCGCGATCGGCGTCGGTCATGCCCTCGAAGGGGTCGTCTTCATCGCTCATCAGCGCGATCTTTCCAGTCCCAGTTCCACGTCTCGAGCCCGCTCCCAGCGGTGCCGTATCGCTCACGAGGTTTTCCCTTCTCGATGTCATCGCTCATCTGAAGGATCTCCGTGTAACCGATGCTGTAGAAGGCCGTTTCGCTCGGCGGGTCGGTCAGCGGATTGACAAGGCGAAACTGGATCCCCTGCTCGGTGCCGTAGGCAGTGACTTCGATCTTGGAACCTTCTGGCGGGCTGAAGTCCCGCATGTGGAATAGCTTCACTTCCATGGGCCACCTCGTCTTGTTGTCGTTGACGCTTTCAGCGATCGTCGAGGCTGCGCTCCAGGCGGTCGGCCATCCGGTCGACCTGGGCTGCGCGCTTCCGGTACATCTCGGCGCGGAGAGGGTCGGCGGCCGCTGCGCGCAGGAGTCCCGCGGCCTCTTCGCGGAGCATCGCCACGTTGGCTCGCGTCGCCTGGAACGGCCCGCCGTTCGAAGGGGACCAGCCCTGATTGGCCATGGGCCGCCGAGTATGGGCCGAAGGCCTCGGCGATCGCCACAACCTTGTGGGGCCGCTGGCGTACTGAAAACGCTGCTGGCTCGGTGAGACCATCGGTCGATGCCCCGAGAAGGGAGTGACGGGCCTGTTCGTTGTGCCCGCTGCGACGGCACTCGGATGATCCGCCTCAACTTCGACCAGGCCGAGCTGACGCCACCCGAAGAGCGACCGTCGCACAAGTGTGTCTCCTGCGGCCTTCGCATTTACCGACCGCATAGCGAGGGTGAGGACTGACACGAAGAGAGGCCCCGAGCACGTCGCCCGGAGCCTCATTCAGGAAGGGATATGGGTTTCGGTGGTGTCAGCGCCAGAGACGGCGCCAGAAGCCGACGCGGCGGAGCGCCCGGCCGACGACGATATTGCGAGCGCGGCGGACGACGCGACCGCGACGGACAGCGCGTCCGGTCGCGCTCAGACGCGCGGCTCGGAACAGGACGGACGTCAGGGACTTGCTCACTGGTGAATCTCCTTCGCTCTCACACAGTACTCGCGGCGCCGAGTGCCTCGCTCAGGGCGCCGCTGACGGTCGCGATCGTGGCCTCGACTGCCTCCACGCCGACCACGTCATCCGGGAGCTCCACCGTCGCGTGCATCGCGACCTGGAGCAGCGCCGTGAGCATGTCATCAGGCAGCCCGTAGCGCGTCGCGAGCAACCCGGACTCGCGCGGCAGCTCGAGACGGTTCGCGACGGCGCACAGCACGAGGTACACGTGCCGTAACCACATGCGGTCGGTCGATGGATCTTCTGAGGTCGTGAACCACACCGGCAGTTCACCGCGTCGCGCCGGCGACGTCGACTCACCGCGGCGCTGGAAGTCCGCGACCAGGATGGGCGCGAAGCGAGGCGCTGGATCCACATCTCGCGACCGGTGTGATTTTCGCTGTGCGAAGGCCGCCTGCAGGTCGACCGCGGCTGCATTCACGTACTTTTCGGTCATGTCGATGCTGGCGTGGCCCAGCGACCCCTGAAGTGCCCACGGAGCGACGCCGTCTTGAGCTGCCCGCGTCGCGAACGTGTGCCGGCCGCGGTGGGGGTAGGCGCGGATCCCAGTCGCCTTCGAGAGGTGATTGAAGACCTGATATAGGCCGTCGCCGGTGAGCGGTGCGTAGTCGCCGGCGTCATTCGCACGCAGCGTCAGGAAGAGGCCTCTGCACGTCGTCCGCGGGCGCGTAGCCAGATAACGCGTCAGCTGTCGACCGAAGGCGTTGCTCATCGGCACGGCGCGATCCTTGCCACCCTTTCCGTTGTGCACACGAACGAGCCAGCCGTCTTTCGCCTGGACCAGGTCGTCGACCTTGACGTTGGCGATCTCAGCGCGGCGGAGGCCCGTCTCGATGGCGAAGCGCACGAGCATCCGGTCGCGCTCATTCGTGCACGCGGCGAGCAACTGCGCTTCTTCGTCCTCAGGGAAGGCCCGCGGCGCGTGCTTCGGTATCCGTGGGCTCTTGACGTTGAGGATGGCGGTCGACTGCAGCCACCCGCGGTCGATGCAGAACCGGGAGAAGATCCTCAACACCCTGCAGTAGTCGCCGACCGACGTCGGCGCCAGGCCGGCGGCCAGCAGCTCGCGCTTCAGCTCCTCGAGCACATCGGCGGTTAACTGCGCGGGCCCGACCAGGTCATGCCGCGTCCTGAATGCCGGCAGCCGACCGCCCGTCAGCGTCCAGCGATATCCAGCGATCGTCGCGGGCGAGAGCCCATTGCCGTCGCAGCGCCGGATGAACGCCTCGACGGCGTCGCTCCACGTCACCGCGGCGCTCTCCTTCACGACTCGCTCCGTGAAGGGGTCACATCACGGTCGTGAAAACCGTCCGTCTGAGATCGCGTTTCGTGACGTGATAGGGGATGTGATAGGGCGATATCACGGGGTAGAATCGACACTGTCGGCACCTCCACGAAAGGGGCTGATCACGGGGCCGGCTGCTACAACAGCGCGGCCCTACTTCGTTGCAGTGTCTCAGGTTTTGGTGTTGTCGTGTTGCATCAGCACGCGAGGCTCACGCCGACGCTTCCGATGCCGAGCTTCACGACTCGATGCCAAGCTCACGACGCATTGTCTGCAGGAGCGCGCGGTACGCCTCGCCATAACTCCGCGTGCTGGCGAGCACGGCGTCCGAATCAAGCGGCCGCTGCGCGAAGCGTGCAAACAAATCCATCGAGCGATTGATCAGAGCGCTCGCCGCGGCGTCAACGTCAGGCGATGCTAGGAACTTCACGTGGTTGTACGCAGCGACCGCTCGCTCCACGCCGGCGAGGACTTCCGGCGTGATCGGCTCCCTCCACGTATCGAGCTTGGCGATGTAGCCCGAGTACGCCGCGAACTTGTGGTCTCGCGTCCAGCGGAGCTGCTCGGCGGTGTCGCGTCGCGCGTCCGCAGCGGCAGCCGTCTCCGCGGCCTTTCTCGCCGTGAACCAGACACCGAGGAGGGTCAATCCACCGGTCAGCAGGCCGCCGACAACGACCGCGGCGAGAGTCTCGGCGAAGGTCACGCCGGCGCCGTGTAGAAGCTCATCGGGCGAGTACCAGGCCAAACGGCGTCCAAGTGCCGCCGTTGCCCTTCAGAGTCGCGTTGGCGCCGCAGCGCGGGCAGCGTACCTGGTCGTCGACGGCGCGCCCGGCGCCATCTCGAGGGAAGCGGAGCAGCTCGTGGACGGCGAGGTCGCCACATATGCGGCAGACGAAGCAGGTATCGGGTCGGAGGTCGATCTGTGCGTTCATGCTGGCGACGTTCGCATGTCCTTCCGGTTGCCCCGGCGGGCCAGGCGTCGCTAGCGGCGAGTTGTCGGACGCTCGCAGACCTTTCCGATGCCGTAGGCGACGCCGACAATCGCGACGCCGGCGAGGCCGACCTTGAGGAGAGTGTTCTCGAGCGGCTCGTTCGGCTGGATGCTCGACTGGAGCGTGCTGCCGATCGTCCGTCCGGCCTCAATGGGGAAGCGCGGGTCGCAGACGCCGCACAGAGGGTCGGGGTCGTAGTTGATCACCATGCAATCGTAGCGCGGGAGTCCTCTTAACGAACGTTCATCTGAGATCAATTTAGCGACCCTTTGCAGAATGTCGGCCTGCCGGGATTCACCATCGTCGGGCTCACTGACCGAGCGATCCAGGAGGCGCGGGAGCGTGTCAAGCCGGCGATCCGTAACGCGGGCTTCAAGTTCCCGCAGCGACGGGTCACCGTCAACCTGGCCCCCGCGGAGCTGCCCAAGGAGGGGACCGGCTTCGACCTGGCGATCGCGATCGCGATCCTTCGCGCGGAGGACCAGTCGATCCGCCTGGACGGGCTCGCGTTTGTGGGAGAGCTCGCGCTCGACGGGTCACTCCGACCGGTGACCGGCGTCCTGCCGATGGCGCGATGCCTCGCTGCGGTGGGGATCCGACGGCTCATCGTGCCCGCGGAGAATGCGCCGGAAGCCGCGCTCGCCGAGGGCCTCGAGGTGCTCGGTGCTCCCTCGCTGCAGGCATGCGTCGAGTATCTGCGCGGAGAGGGCACGCTGGTTCCCGGCGTCCGTGAGGCGTCATCGCCGGGCTCCGCGCCGGAACCGGACCTCGCAGCCGTTCGCGGCCAGGGGCAGGCCAAGCGAGCACTGGAGATTGCAGCCGCCGGTGGCCACAACGTCTTGATGACCGGCCCGCCCGGCGCCGGGAAGACGATGCTCGCTCGCACCTTCCCGTCGCTGCTCCCTGACCTTCCGTACGACGCGGCCCTCGAGGTGGCGGCCATCTACTCGCTGCGCGGCACGTTGCGCGAGCGCCCGCCGACCACCGTGCGGCCGCCATTCCGTTCGCCCCATCACAGCATCTCGAGGGCAGGACTGGTGGGAGGCGGCACCGGCCTCGCGCAGCCCGGCGAGATCAGTCTCGCGCACCATAGCGTGGCGCTTTCACATCAGGTTCCCAGGCCTGGGTCCGAGAGACGACCCACCCCGGCACACCCCGCCGTGACACGCCCGGTTGGTTGCGTCGTGGGTTGTGGCTGACTATGCTACCGACGGTGCCTCGTTACGGGGGTTTGACTGACGGGTTGCGTGCCTACCCTTAGAATGGTGTCCACAGCAGTTTTCAGGAGATCCAGATGATGGAGCCTGTGTATCCGCCGATCACTCACCCGCACGGAAACTGACGGAATCCCCGAGGGCAAACTGCCCCCGTGGGTTCCCAGGCGACCGTTCCTTCCGTTGGCCTTCTGATTAGCGTCGGCATTGAACGGAAGGGGCGCTTCGGGTGAGTTGGGACGTGCAGACGTGGGGAGTTGCGGTCGCCGCCGCGCAGGCTGCGCTGCTCTTCGCGGCGGCGGTGATCGCTTGGATCGCGATTGCGTCGAACCGAAAGGGAGCGAGACGCCAAACCGTGATCGGTTACTTTGAGCGCTACTGGTCGCGGGAGTTCGTATATTTGACCCACGTCGTTTTGAGGGATCTCGGGCTCGACCCGCCAGCTACACAAGCAGCCACCGAAGCCCAGAGACTGGCATTCAGAACGACGGTCAGTGAGCATCGCCAGCTTCAACTCTATCGCCTGGTTAACTTCTTCGAAGAACTGGGTACCGTCTACGTGGCAGGTCAATTGGACGCCGACCTTACTCTGGAGATGTTCGGCGGCCATGCGGTCCAAGTCTGGGAACAGCTTGCCTGGAAGGTGACGGAGATCCGGACGCCGGGTAGCGAGCGCTTTCTGAGCAAATGGCTCCTGTTAGTGGAAGCCGCCAGACAGCCACGACCCGACCCTGATGGTCCATGGGTTCTCCACACGGCCATCGCGCGCCGACTTGGATGGCGCTAAGAGGTAGCGATCCGGAGCTGGACCGGGCCCCCCGCTAGACGGTCGTCTTCTCTGGGGCCCTCGATCCGGAATCGCGCACGACCGTCTGTCGGCGCCCTGACCGGAGCTGGGCCCGGTATTCGCGCTTCTGACATCGCTGACTGCAATAACTCCGACTCGTCCGCTGGGCGCCCTCCAAGGTCCGCTCACACCCGTCAGCGAGGCACGTATGGGAGGACTGCGGCAGGGTGGCGTCCTCGGCCTGTTCAAGTAGCTGCGCCATCCCGAGGACTTCAGCTCCGTACTCGTCCAGGGCGACGGGTTGGAGCGTGCCATCGACGAAGTCCACTCCTACGTGGCCCTTGAGGGCAGCTCTCACGAAGACCCTGACCCCGGCATACAAGACCTCGGCCATCTCCGCGCCGGATGGATAGATCGCCTCGATTGCGCGTGGATAGAGTCGCTGGACGTCTGATGACTGCCAGGGTCGAGGCGACGGCGGACGAGCCACGGTAATCGCCCGCTCCCATTCCTGGCCGTCTCGAGCGGTGGGATTCGGTCCCAACCGGACGATGGTCACGTCCCCGGCGACGGTCACATGCTGCTGCCAAAGCCGACGATCGGACTCGCGACCGCCATTGCGCTCCAAACGTTTTGCAGCGTCGAATAGCAGCCGCGCCTGCTGGAGTCGGCGTTCGCCCTGGGTGGTCACCTTGTACGCATAGTGTACGCGCAAGGTCTATCGCCACCTTCCACGGTGCATCACCCTGTAGCGCATGATCGACGCGGCTGAACCTGGACTGGCGCTGCTAACACCTTCGCAGCTCGCCGCCGAGCTTCAGCTATCCATGACGAAGGTCTATGGCTTGCTCGCGAGCGGAACCATCCCGTCTGTCCGCGTCGGCGCCAAGATCATCCGAGTCCGACGTTCGGACTTGGACGCGTGGCTGTCGCGACAGGCGACTCGATGATGCCAGGCGATCCCTGGCGGGGACTCACGCCTCGGCTGAATCTTCTCGCCGAGCGGCTGGAGCAAGGCCTAACGCCGACCATCACCGATCGTCGCGCTCTGTCCGTTATCGCCGCCCTAGCGCGCAACGCGGAGAAGCCGAAGCGGAGAAGGGGACCGAATGGCTGAGGGCGAGGCGCCGCAGCCGGCGCCCCAACCCGATCAACAACAGCCTGACGATACCACTCACGATTCGCTCGTCGAGATCGATGACGACGTCAGCGCAGCGCGCCGATCGCGACGTTTTGAGCGGTCGGCCCTCGCGATCGTGGAGTGGGCGCGACGTCGCCCTTCACGGTCATGAGCGACTGGCGGACCACCGAACTATTCATCGAGCGAAGCAACGCACAGCACAGCGCCTATGCGGTAGGCGTCGCGATCGCAGCCTGCGGGAATCGCAAGGATGACGGCTGGACATTCGTGTCGCTCGACCGCATAGCGAAGCTCGCGCGCGTCGACCGCAAGACCGCGAACCAGGCGATCAATGAACTGGCCGCCTCGGGCGAGCTGGAGTATGTGCCCGGTCGCTCACGGCACAACCCATCGCGCTACCGCATCCGGGTCGAGGTGCTTCGTGATCGCGGTATCGACCGCTTTCGGTGCCCGCTCACCATGGACGAATCACCCATAGTCACCGTGGAAGAAACGCCTACGGTCACCATGGAGAATTCGCCCGCTGACCATGGAGATTTCGTCGCCAACTATGGGCGAATTGACCACGCGACCATGGGCGAATCGTCCACGCCCTCTGTTAACAGATCAGATAACAGATCGATAGATCAGAGTCTGATCAGACCGGCTCTCACGAGCTGGAAGCGAACAGAAGCCGATGACCTCACGCTGAGGCAAGCCTTCGATCAGTGTCGACTCGCTGCTGGCCTGCCAGAACGCGACCAGGCGACGCCAGAGACCGCAAGCGGCTAAACCGATGACCAGCTCCGAACTCAGCGCCCTGATGACTGCTGGCCTCGACGCTCTCGCTATGGCAGCGTTGCTGCTGTCACCTCTCCGACCGTACCTGCTCGCGTTGTTCGATCCCTGTCTGTTCACCACACCACGGAGGCGATCCATGACCACCGACGAACCGGCCCACATCCCTGTTGACCTGTATCCGTTCGTCTGCTCGATGTGCGGCCAAACCCTCTTCGCCACTGCCCTGAATCCAGGTGCTAACCCGAACAGGATGCTCGACGCTGACATGCAAGGAGAAATCCAGCGCGCCATCCTCGAGCATGAGAAGACATGCCCGCGCAACACCTAAAGGGGGGCGGGGCGCCGGGAACGATGAATGCACACCAACGCTAAGGCACCAGGCGCGGAGCTTGGAGACGAGCTGGCGACCGGCAGCGATCCACACATGCGAATCGGACACCCCCCCTCGGGCATACCCTCTCAACGGGCTATCGCATTCGCGCCATGACCCGACGACCGTCCAATCGTTCACGAAACGCGAATTTTGGTTTTCGCGGTTTCGCGTGGACGCGACCATGACGCCAACGTGCGAACAGTGCGGGAGGGCCGTCCAGCTCGGCAAACGTGGCCCCAAGCGGCGATTCTGCTCGCCCAAATGCCGGATGACGGCGAAGCGGAGGGCCGTGGAATCGTCCAGTGCGACCGGGGAGGGCGTCATGCGCCGAGCTGCGGAGCGGGTGGCTGCCGAAGCACGAGCACGACGAACCCTCGGGGCGCTTGACGAGGCCGTCCTGTCGGCGCTGCTGATTGCGAGCGATGCGCTCGACCGTCAGCCCGGCTCGGCGTCGTTGTTCCACGAGTGGCGCGGCCTGATCGCTGACCTTCGCGTCGAGGCGCCGACCAAGGTGCAGCGCGACCTGGACGACGAACTCGCGGAGTACCGGGCGACCGTGCGCCCGCCGATCCGCGTCATGGAGGACTCCGATGCTGGCTGAGGCTCGTTCCACCGTGCAGACGCGTCGGCGCCGGCCGAACTTCGGCGAGGCAGCGTCTGCTGCCTGCTCGCGCTATCTCCGCGCAGCCAAGGCCGTCGATGAGGCCGACGCGCACCGGCACGCGGTGCAGCTGCGACGCGATGCGACGCTCACTGAGGATCAGGCCCTCGAGCTGGCCTGCGCGGGCGCCTGGGAGGGCCTGTTCGTCGCCGCGCTCGAGCTGGACTCGACCATCCCCGACCCCTCCGACCGTGCAGCCGATTACGTGCGGGTCATGGCGTCGCTCTTCACTCCGCTGGAGGGCGCGTGGAGCCCGTACACGAACGCGGACGGCACGCGCTCCTACACCGATGGGCGGGGACGCGTGACCGCCGTCATGGACGCCTACGGGCGCGTCGCGCCTGGTCCGTGGTTCAAGGATGGGGACACGCTGCCGGACGCGCCGTGAATCGAGTGCTGTTACGCTTTGTATGCAGCAACTCGGCGCGTGTTTGGCGGGATCCGCCAAGTGACCGGGCGTGAGGCTCCGACTCCAAGCCGAGGGACCCTCCAGGTCGGAAGTAGTTGTTACTTCCAACGCACCTAGGAGTTGATCCCGATGGCTGACCTCACCAAGCTCCGTGCCCAACATCTGGCGCTCGGGGAACAGATCCGCATCCTGGCCGACAAGGACTCGCTGAGCCGGGCGGAGGAGGAGCGGTTCGATCTGTCGCTCACCGAGTACAAGCGCCTCACCGCCGAGATCGACCTGGCGACCGCCGCGACCAGCGCGAAACGCTCGGCGCTGCGGAACGATCCCAACGTCACCAGCTCGCCGGGCTGGGATGGCGCGGCGCCGGCCCAATGGCGGCAGCGCGACCGACGCCACGCGTGGGAGTCCACCGACCGCGCACCCGATCAGCGGGTCGGGAACGCGCTCCGCGGCATCGAGACGGCGTGCGAGATGGCCGAGTCCATGACCGGGCTGCGCTCCGACATCGCCCCGTCGATTCGCTCCACGCTGGAGCGCCACCCTCGCGCCGCCGACGCCGTGGTCGCCCGATCCGACCCGGCCTACGTCACCGCGTTCTCCAAGCTGGTCACCATCGGCGACCCCGGACGCGCCTTCGCCGCCATGACTGCCGAGGAGCGCGACGCCTTCGGACGAGTCGAGCAAGAACACAGAGCGGCAAACGGAGGCACCGGCTCGGCTGGTGGGTACGGCGTGCCCGTGCTCATCGACCCCGCGATCATCCTGTTGGGGAGCGGCAGCATCAACCCGTTCCGGGAGCTGGCAAAGACCGAGTCGGGCGTCTCGGACGTCTTCAAGGGTGTCGCGAGCGCGGGTGTCACGGCGAACTGGACGGCTGAAGGTGCGGCGGTCGCGGACGGCACTCCAACCCTGCTCCAACCGTCGATCACGGCCTACAAGGGCGCCTGCTTCGTGCCCTTCTCGATCGAGTTGGAGGCTGACTACGCCACGTTCACGGAGCAGCTGGTGACCCTCTTCGTCGACGCGCAAGCGGTCCTCGAAACGACCGCGTTCAGCGTCGGCACGGGGTCGGGTCAGCCCTTCGGCATCCAGTACCGCCTGATCAACAACACGTATTCGCAGATCACCTCGACCACCCACGGCACCATCGGCCTGACCGACGTGTACACGGTCTTCGCGGCGCTGCCACCGCGCTATCGCCCCAATGCGACCTGGCTCGGCTCGGCAGTCACACAAAACGCGATCCGGCAGTCTGGGGATGACCGTCTCGGCCAGCTCCCCGGCGCCGGCTATGCGAGCGGCTCCTCACTCATGCCGGTCGCGGCGGACGGCGTGAACATGATGTTGCTCGGGCATCCCTACCGCGAGTCCTCGGGATTCGTGGACCTGCCCACCAACTCGACAGCGACGGCGGCGTACCTCACCGTCACCGACCTCTCGCGGAGTTACATCATCTTCGACCGCCTCAACTCGGGCGCCGTGGAGCTCGTCCCGCACCTGTTCGACCAGTCGACGGCTCGACCGCTCGGGCAGCGTGGCGCCTGGTACTCATGGCGCGTCGGGGGCGATCTCACCAACAGCTCGGGGACCGGCGAAACCGGCGCTCGGACGTTGATGAACAAGACCTCTTAGCCCTATTCGCTCGGGAGCGGCCCGTCTTTTTGGGATTCAGCGGGTCGCTCCCTAACCTTCGCTCCCTTCCTGTGGGGAGATGGCCCCGGCGCCTTAGTCAGCCAACTCCGGCGCCGTGGGTCGCTCCCTTCGTCCAGGTCGGGGCGTCCAACGTCCTCGCTTGGATCGATCAGACTGCCCATCGTGGAATTCCCCTCTCTCCGGGGACGACAGCTCCTCGCGATCCTCCAACGGAAACCGCTTGAATATGAGATCGTGCAACAGTCAGGTTCCCATCGAAAGCTTCGATCCAAGAATGGGTACGCTGACGTCCAGTTTTCGTGGCATGACCAGCAGGAGATACCGCCCGGCCTCGTCCGCAAATTTCTGACCATGAAGGTTGGCCTGCCCGAAGGTGAAGCTTTTCGGGTGCTTTGAAGTTTTTGGAGTGTTAGAACAGATGCGTGCAGTACGAGTGACCTTCGCCATGGTGGAGGGGGTGTGGTCGGCTGAAAGTGCCGAATTGCCCGAATGGATGGCCGTTGGAGACACATTCGAGGAAGCTCTCCGGCTCGCTGCCGAAGGCCTGACGCTGTTTCTGCAGGAACCCGTGCGGGTAGTCCCAACAATCGTGGGGACGTCTACCTGGCCGGGCATCCTCAGCGGCGGTGATATGCAGAATGTCGGCAAAGAACTAGTGACCCGCGCGGCCTGATGAATGTCGACGTAGCTCTGCTATGTGACTTCGTAACCGTTAGGGACAACCTCTTGCACATCCTCGGCGGCGGGGTGACAGAGCTTACTCGGCCGTCGTTTCCTGCCCCGATGAATGTCGGATTGGCAGTACGGGTATTGGCGCACCCCACCGAGGTGTCGACGAACCACACCCTTCGGGTTCTCGTCCTGGGTGAGGACGGTCAGGAGATCGCAGCGATCGAGGTTCAAGCAGGCGTCATACCGAATCTTCCGCGGCCTGACCAAGCGGTCAATTGGATGGTGCCCTTTGGACTGCATGGTGTGATGCTTCCAGCCGTCGGCAAGTACAGCGTTGAAGTTCTCATCGACGGAATACACCAGAAGTCGATTCCCTTCGAAGCAAAGGCGTTGGCACAGCCATGACCTCGACTGACAACGGAAACTCGAACCCCGCTGCCCTCTTCGTCATCCCCGGAAGCGCGATAACGACGCAACCAGAGGTCGGCCTACACCTTCCAGACAATCGAGACTCGGCGCGGGTCGAACCGGTTGAGGCCGCGAATCCCCGGCCCAACGCGCACCTCGGCGACGAGATCACCGAGGACGCTCCGGCGCTGCCCGAAGTCGAACGACTCCCACGCGGGCAGTAGCGGCATCGGCATCGAGCGCAGTGACCGCGAACCGCGCAGCTCGGCATAGCGGCGCTCAGCGCTGTCCAGTCGGTCGACAAGCACTGTCCTCATGGCCCTCCACTCGCCGTCGCTGATCTCGTCAGCCGCGTACTGTCTCCCAAGCGCGTCCAGCCGTTCCTGTAGTCGCACAGTCTCGCCGCGAGCGGCGCCGGCATCGGAATCGTCGCCCTCGCGGAGCACCGCATCGAAGGCGCCGCCGTCGATCGCCGCAACGACGTCGAGCTGGACCTGAGCTTCCAAGTCCTCCGCCGTGATCCGAATCTTTCCGCAGCCTCCGAATCCCGGCCCGCTTGCACAGACGTAGCAGCGCGCACCACCGCCGCGCGGACGTGCAATCAGCGGCTTGTCACAGAGGCCGCAACGGGCGATCCCGTGGAGCAGATAGCTACGACGGTTCCACGGCTGCACCCACCGCCGAGCCGGATCACTCAGGACGGCGCGGAGGTGGTCGCTGATCTCCGGCGAGATGATCGCCGCGCACTCCGCCGACTCCGACGTGATCGGGGCGGCCACGATCGAGCGAGTGTGCGGGTCGCGTCGGCCATGCTCACGTCGGCCGCTGATCCGCGCCGACAAGAGTAGGTTGCGGAGGACCGTGGGCTTCCATTCGCCGCCCAGGACGGTCTGCGCGCGGCGCGCCGTGAGGTCACGGCAGATTGAGCGGATGGACTCGCCTGTGAGGACGCGCTGAGCGGCTTCGCGGATGTAGGCCGCCTCGTCCTCTTTCACCGTGCGCCGGTCAGCTTGATAGCCGTAGGGGCGCGTCCCGCCTCCCGACGATTTACCGGCTGCGGCCAGCTCCTGGTGCTTACGCCGCTGCCGCTCCGACTTGTGCTCGGACTCGTAGCGTGCGACTGCGCCGAGTTGCCGCGCGACCATGCGACCCGATGGGGTGCTCAGATCGAGGACGCCTGCTCGCGCCGTCTCGACATCGACGCCAGCGGCCTCCACCGTCGCGATGAAGGCCTCTAGTTCGACCGGCGACCGATGCAGACGGTCGGCGTGCCATGCGACCACCACACCTACGCCACCCGCCCGAATGTCGGACAGGAGTCGCTCGTACTCGGGCCGCCGCCTTCCGCTATAGGCGGACACGTCGTTGTCGACGTAGAGCTGGATCGCATCGCCAGAGAATCCGCGCCGCTCGCAGAGTGGTCGGCAGTCGGCCTCTTGACGAGCAACGCCAAGGCCGGCGCCCTCGCGGTCATCTGAGATACGGCAGTAGATCGCGGCGACGCGGGTGGCGGGAGGAGCGAGTGCTGTCATGAGTGTAAGTGTAAGCCTCGAGCACCGGGGAGTGCTGTTCCTCGACGAGCTGTGCGAATTCTCGCGACAGCATCTCGAGGCTTTGCGCCAGCCGCTGGAGGAGCACTCGGTCACCATCGCCCGTGCCCGGGCCGCCGTGATGTTCCCCGCCGATTTCATGCTCGTCGGCGCATCCAATCCCTGCCCCTGCGGGCACCTCGGCGACGCCCAGGGATGCAGCTGCGAGCCCCGGCAGTTGCAGGCGTATCAGAGCAAGATCAGCGGGCCGATCAAGGATCGCATCGACCTGGTCGTCTCGGTGCCCCGTCAGGAGTATCGCGACATCTTCGACGGGTCGGACGCGGAGCCGTCCGCCGCGGTTCGCCGGCGCGTGGAGGCGGCACGCTCGCGGCGGGGTGAACGTCCCGGGCAGGGCAACGCAGCGATGAGCGGACGCGAGATCCTGGCGGCGGCGCGCTCCACCGCACCCGCCCGGCGCCTGCTGGCGCTGTCGGGAGAACGCCTGCACCTCAGTGCGCGGGGCTTCTTTCGTGTCCTGCGGGTCGCCCGAACCATCGCCGACCTCGCCGGTCAGGATCGGGTCGGTGAGGATGCGCTCGCCGAGGCGCTCCACTACCGCATCGAGATGGCTGGATGAACCAGCAGCCGCGCTGGATCGACGCCGCATCGCCCGGCTGGCCGGTCCGGCTCGCTCACCTCGAGCAGCCACCGAACGGCCTCTGGCAACTCGGGACGATCGGGCCGGCCATGCTCTGCGTCGCCGTGGTCGGTTCGCGGCGGGCCACCTTCGCCGGTGTGGAGATCGCCCGTTCGATCGGCCGCGATCTCGGCGACGCCGGGATCCAGGTGGTCAGCGGCATGGCCCTGGGGATCGACGCGGCGGCGCACGGCGGCGCGCTCGACTCGGGAGGTTCGACGGTCGCGGTGCTCGGCTGCGGGATCGACGTCTGCTACCCGCCGAGGCACGCCGAGCTGCGCTCGCGAATCGTCGCGACCGGGTCGCTGATCACCGAGGAGCCCCAGGGGACGCCGCCACTCAAATACAACTTCCCGAAGCGCAATCGCATCATCGCCGCGCTTGCCCAGGCGGTCGTTGTGGTCGAGGCCACGGAGCGAAGCGGCGCGCTGAGCACAGCGCGCTGGGCCGCCGACCTTGGCCGCGAGGTGCTCGCGGTGCCGGGGTCGATCCGGTCGCGCCAGAGCAGCGGCACCAACCTGCTCATCCGGGACGGGGTGCGGCCGTTCCTGAGCATCGACGACCTCCTCGACTCCGTCCCGGAACTCCGCGAGGCGATCCCGGAACGAGCCTTCGGCGGGCCCGCCGGACCGGTCGCGGGCGACCTCGAGCGTTTCAGCCCACCGCTGCGGGAGATACTGGCACGCATGGGAACGCAACCGGTCCACCCGGACCAGGTCGGGGTCGCACTGGGGCTCTCGCCGGCGCTGGTCGCCAGCCGGCTGGGTGCGCTGGAGCTTGCCGGAGCCGTAATGTCCCTGCCCGGAGGCCTCGTGGCCCGTACCGTATAACCGGCGCCAGAGCCCCATAGGAAGTCCAGAAGTGTCACGTCTGATCATCGTCGAGTCGCCCAGCAAGGCGAGAACGCTCGCCCGTTTCCTCGGGTCCGAGTACATCGTGCTGGCGTCCATGGGGCACGTCCGTGACCTGCCCAAGTCGAAGATCGGGGTCGACGTCGAGGCCGGCTTCACCCCGCAGTACGAGCTGATCAAGGGCAAGGAGAAGCAGATCCGCGACCTCCGTGCCGCGGTGAAGAAGGCATCCTCGACACTCCTCGCGGCCGACCCCGATCGCGAGGGGGAGGCGATCGCGTGGCACCTTGCGGAGGCGCTCGGTCTCAACAATCCCGACCGGATCGTCTTCCACGAGATCACCAAGCTGGCGGTGGACGCGGCGCTTGCCCACCCACGCAAGATCGACCGTTCGCTCGTCGCCGCCCAGGAGGCTCGCCGGGTCATCGACCGCCTGGTGGGGTACCGCCTGTCGCCGCTGCTCTGGCGGAAGGTGCGTGCCGGGCTCTCCGCGGGACGCGTGCAATCCGTGGCGGTGCGTCTGGTGGTCGATCGCGAATCCGAGATCGACGCGTTCATCCCCGTCGAGTCGTGGACCATCGACGCACTTCTTGCCAAAGACGGCAGCAACCCGTTCACCGCGCGGCTGGTCGGCAGACGGGGCGACAAGGACACGCTCGAGCGCGAGAAGCTCGAGCTCGGCACCGAGGCGGAGGCGAAGGAGGTCATCGCGGCGCTCGGTCTCGATGAGAAGGGGGCGGTGACGCCGCGCACCCCGGCCTTCGTGGTGCGATCCATCGAGGTCAAGGAGCGATCGAGCCTGCCCCAAGCGCCGCACACCACGAGCACGCTCCAGCAGGACGCAAGCTCCCGCCTCGGCATGCCCCCGAAGCGAGCGATGAGCATCGCGCAGCAGCTCTACGAGGGTGTCGAGCTCGGCAGTGCGGGGTCGACCGGTTTGATCACGTACATGCGCACCGACTCGGTCCGCATCAGTGATGCCGCTCGGGCCGCCGCCTCGCAGCACATTGCCACGGCATACGGCAAGGAATACGTCGGCACCGGCGCGGTGCGCGGCAAGAGGGCGGCGCTCAACGTGCAGGACGCCCACGAGGCCATCCGGCCCACGGATGTCACCCGCACCCCCGACTCGGTGAGCGCGAATCTGTCGCGCGACCAGCTCCGGCTCTACGACCTCATCTGGCGGCGATTCGTTGCCAGCCAGATGAGCCCGGCCAGATACCTCAACACCACCGCGATGATCGACGCGGCCGACTACGTGTTCCGCGCATCCGGGTCGGTGGTCACATTCGAGGGATTCCAGAAGGTCTGGAAGCGCGAAGACGACAAGGACAAGGACATGACGCTTCCCGTCCTCGTCGAACGGGAGTCGCTCACGTGCATCGAGATCACGTCCGAGCAGCACTTCACGCAACCGCCGCCCCGGTACACGGAGGCGACGCTGATCAAGGAGCTCGAGGAGCGCGGGATCGGTCGCCCGTCGACGTACGCCGCGACCATCGAGGTCATCCAGGAACGCCAGTACGTGAAACAGGTCGAACGCCGGCTGCATCCGACCGAGCTCGGCAAGACCGTCGACTCGGTGCTGCGTCAGAACTTTCCGGACATCGTCGACATCGCCTTCACCGCAGACCTCGAGAAGCGGCTCGACTCCGTCGAGGAGGGCACGCGCGAGTACGAGCCCACCGTGCGCGAGTGGTACGAACCGTTCGCGGAAACGCTCGAGCGGGCCGAGCGCTCGATGGAGCGTGTCCGCGTGCCCGCGCGCGAGACGGGCGAGGAATGCCCCGAATGTGAGATCGGGCGCCTCGTCGTGCGCGAGGGAAAGTTCGGCGAGTTCGTCGGCTGCTCGCGGTTCCCGGAGTGCACGTACATCAAGGACCGCAAGAAGAGCGAGGCGGTGGCGACCGGCGAGATGTGTCCCCTCTGCGAGAAGCCACTCGTCACCCGGCAGGGGAGACGCGGGCCGTTCGTCGGGTGTTCGGGCTATCCGAGTTGCACCTATATCAAGAGCGACAGCCCCCCGGCCGCCGGCGAGGCGGAGGGCGCCACACCCGAGGTGTTGGGCCCGTGCCCCACGTGCGGGAAACCGCTGGCGCGGCGGAGCGGTCGACGCGGATCGTTCGTCGGCTGCACGGGCTACCCGGACTGCAAGTACATCCAGCCCGGCGCGCCCGGAGCCCGCGTGGCGGGGCCCGCTCCCGAGCCGACCGGCGAGGACTGCCCCGACTGCGGCAAACCGTTGGTGACGCGCAAGGGTCGCTACGGGCCGTTCGTCAGCTGCTCCGGGTACCCAGCCTGCAAGTACCGGCCGCCGAAGGTCGCGAGCGCATGACCGGCGCGCACGCGACAACGGTCGTGGCGGTCCAGCGCGGTGGAACCGTCGCGGTCGCCGGAGACGGTCAGGTGACCGTCGGCGACATCGTCATGAAGGCGCGCGCCTCGAAGGTGCGCCGGCTCCATAACGGTCAGGTCGTCTGTGGGTTCGCCGGTGCGGTGGCCGACGCGCTCACCCTCTTCGACAAGTTCGAACAGCACCTCGACAAGCATCAGGGCAACCTGGTGCGCGCGGCCATCGGGCTCAGCAAGGAGTGGCGCACCGACAAGTACCTCCGCCGCCTCGAGGCCATGCTGATCGTGGCCGACGCCAACCGGATCCTCCTCCTCAGCGGCGATGGCGAGGTCATCGAACCCGACGACGGCGACGGCGTCGTGGCGATCGGCAGTGGCGGCCCCTACGCGCACGCGGCCGCGGCCGCCCTCCTGGAGAGCACCGACCTCACCGCCGAGGAGATCGCGCGGCGCGCACTGCTCATCGCGTCGCGTCTCTGCATTTACACGAACGACAACATCACTGTGGAAACCCTCGAACTCGCCACGCCGGCGCCCGCTGCGCCCGTCCCCGCGTGACCAGCGCCGCCATCGAGCCCGGCCCTGCCGAAGCCGGCCCTGTAGAACCCGTCCCTCTAGAACCCGGCCCCGTCGAACCCAGCCCCACGCAAACCGACGAGCCTCCCCGCGACCTGATCCAAACAGTGGCGGGGGAGACGCTTCGCCCCGCCGAGGTGGTGCGCAGGCTCGACGAGTTCATCATCGGCCAGCACGAGGCGAAGCGATCGGTCGCGATCGCGCTGCGCAATCGGGTCCGGCGCCGGATGCTCCCCGAGGATATGCGCGACGAGGTGCTGCCGAAGAACATCCTCATGATCGGCCCGACCGGTGTCGGCAAGACCGAGATCGCGCGGAGGGTGGCCCGGCTGACCTCGTCGCCGTTCATCAAGGTCGAGGCGACCAAGTTCACCGAGGTCGGCTACGTCGGGCGCGACGTCGAGTCGATCCTCCGCGACCTGCTCGAGCAGACCATCACGGCGCTCCATGAGGACCGGATCGCCGAGGTGGAGGGGCGCGCGCGCAGCCTGGCCGACGCGCGACTGGTCGAGACCCTCCACGAGGCGGGCGAGCGCCAGCGCGCATTGAAGGCTCCGCCGGGCGACGGCGCGGCGAGCCCCGAGCAGACCGCCGCCGAGGCTCGCCGCGCCCGTGCCCGGCGCCGCCGGATTGCAAGCCGGCTCGCGTCGGGCGCGCTCGAGGAAGCCAGCGTCGAGATCGACGTGGACGAGCCGTTCCAGCCCGCCTTCGAAGGATTCACCGGTACCGGGCTCGAGGAGGTCGGCGTCTCGCTCTCCGACTTCTTCTCGCAGCTGGCGCCGCCGCGCAAACGCAAGAAGCTTATGAGCGTCGCCGACGCGCGCGACGTCCTCGTCGATGAGGAGACCGACCGCCTCATCGACATGGACCGGGTCTATGACGACGCGATCCAGCTCGTCGAGGACTCCGGCGTCGTCTTCATCGACGAGGTCGACAAGATCTGCGGGCCGGCGTCGGATCGCGGCCCCGACGTCAGCGGCGAGGGCGTGCAGCGCGACCTGCTGCCCATCCTCGAGGGCTCGACCGTGCACACCCGGTACGGTCCGGTCCGCACGGATCACGTCCTGTTCATCGCCGCCGGCGCATTCACGGCGGCTCGCCCGAGCGACCTCATCCCCGAGTTCCAGGGTCGCTTCCCGATCCGCGTCGAGCTCAAGCCGCTCAGCGAGGACGACTTGGTCCGCATCCTCACCGAGCCCGGCAACGCGCTCACCCGGCAGTACGCGGCGCTGCTCGGCACCGAGCGCGTCACCCTCGAGTTCACTCCGGACGGCATCCGCGAGCTCGCCGCGCAGGCATACCGGGTGAATGAGGAGGACGAGAACCTCGGCGCCCGCCGCCTCTTCACGATCATGGAGAAGGTGCTCGAGGACGTCTCCTTCGGCGCCGAGGAGCTCGCCGAGACGACCGTCGTGATCGACGCGGCGTACGTGGGCGAGCGTCTTGGCGACCTGGTCCGCAACCAGGACCTCCGCCGCTACGTGCTCTGAGCCGGCGCGCCCGGGTGTGGGCAGCCGGCCGGGCTGGTACACTCCGGTCATCTCACACGTCCGGTTTCACGCGGCCGGCGGGTGCCCGGTGCCCCCGGGTCGCCGCCGCGGTTCACCCCGGACGGAGGCACCACACCACCCCAACAGGAGCGACCGCCCATGCCGGCAGTAACACTGCGCCAGCTGCTGGAGGCCGGAGTTCACTTCGGTCACCAGACGAGCCGGTGGAATCCCCGGATGCGCCCGTACATCTTCACGGCGCGCAACGGCATCCACATCATCGACCTCGAGCAGACCCAGAAGCAGCTCGACGTCGCCTGCGAGTACCTGAGGGACATCGTCGGGAGCGGCCAGAAGGTCCTCTTCGTCGGCACCAAGAAGCAGGCGCAGGACGTAATCGAGGAGGTCTGCCACAACACCGGGCAGGCCTACGTCATCCATCGCTGGATGGGCGGAATGCTCACCAACTTCACGGTCATCCAGCGCCGGCTGCGGCGCCTAGCGGAGCTGCGGGTCATGCAGTCGAAGGGCGACTTCGAGCGGATGAGCGGCAAGGAGGCCAATGACGCGAAGGACGACCTCGAGCGCCTCGAGAACAACTTCGCCGGCATGGCCGAGATGAAGCGCCTCCCGGGAGCGGTGTTCGTCATTGACTGCAAGAAGGAGCGCATCGCGGTCACCGAGGCGAACAAGCTCGGGATCCCGATCGTGGCGATCGTCGACACCAACTGCGACCCGGACGACATCCAGGTGGTCATTCCGGGCAACGACGACGCCATGCGCAGCTGCCGGTTGATCGTCTCGGAGATCGGCAAGGCCATCGCCGAGGGACTGCAGCAGTTCAGCGAGCGCGAGATGCAGGAGCGGCAGGAAGCCGAGAAGCGCGAACACGAGGCTTCGATCGCTGCTGAGGCCGCCGCGGTCGCCGCCGCCGAACAGGCTGCCGCAGCCGCCGCGCACGCGGACGCGATCGCTGCCGAGCAGGCGGCCGCTGCCGCGGTCGCCGGGCCGGTGGCCGCGGGCGCACCCAGCGCTGACGCGGAGGTGTCCAGCTGATGGCAGAGGTCACAGCCGCGATGGTCAAGGCCTTGCGGGAGCGCAGCGGCGCGGGCATGATGGACTGCAAGCGCGCACTGGTCGAGAGTGACGGCAACATGGACAAGGCCGAAGACTGGTTGCGTGCCAAGGGATTCTCCCGTGCAGCGGCGAAAGCTGGACGCAGCACCAACGAGGGCATCGTCGAGGCGTACGTGCACCAGGCCGGCGGGATCGCCAAGCAGGGTGCGCTCATCGAGCTCAACTGCGAATCGGACTTCGTCGCCAAGACCGACGACTTCAAGCACCTTGCGCACACACTCGCCCTCCAGGTGGTGGGGATGGCGCCGCGCTACGTGCGACGGGAGGACGTGCCCGCCGACCTCGTCGAGCGCGAGCGCGCCGTCTACCGCGAGCAGGTCCAGGGGAAGCCGGAGAACATCGTCGAGAAGATCCTCACCGGCAAGCTCGACGCCTTCTATGCGCAGATCTGCCTCCTCGAGCAGCCGTGGATCAAGGACGACAAGAAGAAAGTCGGCGACCTCGTGACCGAAGCGATCTCGAAGCTCGGCGAGAACATCTCGGTGGCCCGATTCGCCCGCTTCGCGGTGGGTGCGGAGAGCACTGAGAGCGACGGCGCCGCCGCGCCCGCCGCCGAGTGAGCCTGGGAGCCCACAACGTGGAGCTTGCCGCCGTGGCGGAACGTGCCGGCGACGGACGCCGGCCCGTCTTCTCGCGGGTCATCCTCAAGCTCGGCGGCGAGGCGCTGCTCGGCAGCGCCGGCTACGGCATCGACTACGGAGCGGCACGACACATCGCGGAGCAACTCACCCACGTGGTCGAACGCGGCGTGCAGGTGGCCATCGTGGTCGGCGGCGGCAACATCGTGCGCGGGACCGAGGCCGCCCAGCACGGGATCGACCGGGTCACCGCCGACTACATGGGGATGCTCGCCACCGTCATCAACGCGCTGGCGCTGCGCGACGCCATCGAGCAGTTCGGCATCGACTGCCGGCTGCAGAGCGCGATCGCCATGCAGCAGGTCGCGGAGCCGTTCATCCCGAGACGCGCCATCCGCCACCTGGAGAAGGGCCGCCTCGTGATCCTCGCCGCGGGCACCGGCAACCCGTTCTTCACGACCGACACGACCGCGGCCCTCCGTGCCGTCGAGATCGGCGCCGACGTCCTCCTCAAGGCGACCAAGGTGGACGGCATCTACAGCGCGGATCCCAACAAGGTCACCACCGCGACCCGGCTCCCGAACCTGACCTACCTGGACGTGCTCAACCGCGGGCTCGCGATCATGGACAGCACCGCGGTCACGCTCTGCATGGACAACCGCATGCCGATCATCGTCTTCGACCTCTTCACCCAGGGCAACATCGAGCGCGTGATTCTCGGCGAGCAGATCGGGACGCGCGTCGACGCGGAGGGGGACACCGCATGACCGACCGTGACAGGGCAGACGATCCCGAGCAACAGATCGCGCAGCGGCTCGCGGACGCGAACCAGCGCATGGAGAAGAGCGTCGACGCACTCCACCGCGAACTGATGACGGTGCGAACCGGACGCGCCTCGCCCGCCCTGCTGGAACGGCTCCACGTGGAGTACTACGGCTCCCCGACGCCCCTGCAGAGCATTGCCGGCATCAGCGTTCCAGAGGCAAACATGCTGGTGATCCAGCCGTACGACCGCACCTCGTTGAACGCCATCGAGAAGGCGATCCAGAAGAGCGACCTCGGGCTCAACCCCACTAACGACGGTCAGGTGATCCGGGTCGCGATTCCGCAGCTCACCGAGGAGCGGCGCAAGGACCTGGTCAAGGTGATCCACCGCAAGGCGGAGGAGGCGCGCGTCGCCGTGCGCAACATCCGCCGCGACGAGGTCGATCATCTGCGCCGCGTCGAGAAGGAGGGGCACATCAGCAAGGACGAGGTGGCCACCAAGCTCGTCGACGTGCAGAAGATCACCGACCAGTTCATCGCCAGGATCGACGACGCCATCCAGAGGAAGGAGGCTGAGATCCTCGAGGTCTGACGGAGACCCGCGCCGAAACGGCCGAAGCCTTCGGGGCGTTCTGACCCCGAGCACCACAATGCAGCGCCCACCCGATCCCGCCGCCATCCCGCTCCCCGCAAGGGCCGACCTGCCGCGGCATGTCGGCATCATCATGGACGGCAACGGGCGCTGGGCCCGTCAGCGCCACCTCCCGAGGGTGGCCGGTCACCGTGCCGGGGTGCGGGCGATCCGCCCGGTCATGGAGGCATGTCACCAGGCCGGCGTGCACATCCTGACGCTCTACGCGTTCAGCACCGAGAACTGGCAGCGGCCGCGCGGAGAGGTGAGGGCGCTCATGCGGCTCTTCGGCGAGACCATCGACCGGGAGGTCGGTGAGCTCCACGAGAACGGCGTCCAGATCCGCGTGATCGGCGACCGTGCGCAACTCAGCGAATCGCTCCAGCAGAAGGTGGCTGACGCGGAGACGCTCACCGCGAGCGACACGTCGGCGATCCTCAACGTCGCCATCAACTACGGCGGCCGCAGGGAGCTCGTCGATGCGATTCGCGAGCTGTCCACCTCCGGCGCCGACCTCACCGCGGTCGACGAGGCGACCATCAGCGACTCGCTCTACACCCGGGGTCTTCCCGATCCCGATCTCATCGTGCGCACCGCCGGTGAGCTGCGGATCAGCAACTTCCTGCTCTGGCAGGCCGCGTACGCCGAGCTGTACGTCACCGACACCCTGTGGCCCGATTTCGGCGAGACCGCCATCCACGAGGCGCTCTCCGACTTCTCGAGTCGCGAGCGCAAGTTCGGTGCCATCCCCGAGCCGATCGAGCGCGTCCCAGCCCACGCCGGCACCGTGCAGCACGCCACCCGGGCGGAATGAACCTCGCCCTCAGGGTGGCCTCGGGAGTCGTGCTGGTGGCGGTCATCGCCGCCGCGCTCTGGGTCGGCACGGCCGCGGTCGCCACCATCGTCGCGGCCGGCGCGCTGATCGGAGCATGGGAGCTGCGCGGGCTCCTCGCGCGTATCGGACCGGCTCCGCCGGTGTGGCTGATCCTGCCGCTCAGCGCCTTTCTCGGAATTCGCTTCGTCCTGCCCGCGTCGGACATGACCACGGACTGGGCATTCGCCGCCGCGGCCGTGGTGGGCCTCCTGGCCGGGCTCGGGACCCGGCACCGCTTCACCGGCTGGGCGGTCGCGGTCGGCGGCGCCACCTACATCGGCCTCTGCCTCGGGTTCTGGGTGGCGATCTACCGGTGGCACATCCCGGACTCGAACCACCTGGGGTTCCGGCTCGTCGCGCTGGCGCTGGCCGGCGCCGTGATCGGCGACACCGCCGCGTACTTCGTCGGCTCCGCCATCGGACGTCACGCCTTCTTTCACTCGATCTCACCGCGAAAGTCGGTCGAGGGAGCCGTGGCCGGCGCGGTCGCCTCGCTCCTCGTCGGCGCACTCGCCGGTCCCTGGCTCGTCGGCATCAGCGTGCCCCTGGGAGCCGGCCTCGGCATTCTCATGGCGATCGCGGCACAGGGCGGCGATCTTGTCGAGTCGGCGATCAAGCGCGAGGCGGGCGTCAAGGACTCGGGAACGCTGATTCCCGGCCACGGCGGTCTCCTCGACCGTGCTGACAGTCTTGTCCTTCTCGCGCCAGTCGTATATTGCTATCTGAAGCTGATCGCATTCCCGTAACCCCGGTGAAAGCGGTGGTGTGCTCTGCTCTACTGCGAAACGAGGCCTCTGCACACAAGTGACACACCCCACGCCCCGCCGACGCGTCGTCCTGCTGGGCGCGACCGGTTCGATCGGCCGTCAGGCATGTGACGTGATCGCCAGGTTCCCGGACCGCTTCGAGCTCGTCGGCGCCGTGGCCGGGAGCGACGCGATCGCCCTCGCGGCCGTCGCCGCCCGCTTCGACGTGGCTCGCACCGCACTCGTGCACGGCGCGGAGGGAGCCACGCTGCCTCCGGGGTGCGCGACCGGCATGGACGCCGCCTGCGAGATCGCCGCGATGGACGCGGACGTGGTCTGCGTTGCCATCACCGGCGCCGCGGCCATCCGGCCGACACTGGCCGCAATCGACTCGGGCGCCACGGTCGCGACCGCCACCAAGGAAGTCCTCGTGATGGCGGGCGAGCTCGTCAAAGCACGGGCCGGCGCCAGCGGAGCACGCATCATCCCCATCGACAGCGAGCACTCGGCACTCTGGCAGTGCCTGCGCGGCGAGGACCCCGCGTCGGTGTCCCGGCTCGTGCTCACCGCGAGCGGCGGGCCGTTCCTCCGCCGGCCGCTCGACACGTTCGCGTCGATCACGCCGGCCGAAGCGCTCGCCCATCCCACCTGGAACATGGGCCCGAAGGTGACGATCGACTCGGCGACGATGATGAACAAGGGACTCGAGGTCATCGAGGCCCACTTCCTCTTCGACAGACCCTACGCGACGATCGACGTCGCCATCCACCCGACCAGCATCGTGCACAGCTGGGTCGAGTTCCACGACGGCGCCGTGATCGCCCAGATGGGCGTCCCGGACATGCGCGTGCCCATCGCGCTCGCCCTCGCGGACGGGGAGCGCCTCCCCGGCGTGGGTCCACCGCTCGACCTCCGTGACGTCTCGCCGCTCGAGTTCCTGCCCGTTGACGCGGCTCGGTTCCCGGCCGTGGCGCTGGCGCGGGCGACCGGGGAGCGCGGTGGGCTCGCGCCCTGCGTCTTCAATGCGGCCAACGAGGAGGCGGTCATGGCGTTCACCGCCGGGCAGTGCCGCTTCGACGAGATCGTCCCGCTCGTGAGCGATGCGCTCGCTGCCTTCGACGACGGCGACGCTTCGACGCTCGACGGGGTACTCGCCGCCGACGCCTGGGCGCGCGGTTTCGTTCGCGCGAACACCGCCGGAGCGATCGCGGCGCGATGACCCAGTTCCTCATCTACGCGGGCGCGTTCATCCTGGTGCTCGTCTCGGTGATCACCATCCACGAGTTCGGACACTTCCTGGTCGGCAAGCTCTCGGGCATCAAGGTCGAGGAATTCGCGATCGGATTCGGTCCAAAGCTCTACTCGCGAAAGATCGGCGAGACCCTCTATGCGATTCGCGCCATCCCCGCCGGTGGCTTCGTGCGCATGGCGGGCATGCTCGGGCTCACCGGCGAAAGTGATGCGGGAGAACGGAACTTCTACCGCGCGACGCGACCACGGCGGTTCGCGACCGTCTCGGCCGGGATCATCGCGAACTTCGTCTTCGGTGGCCTCATCTTCGCGATCGTGGACATGCAGCCGACCCCGTATGTCTTCGATGCGCACGCGGCGTCGGGTGCGGCCGGCCTGACCTCGGGCGACACGATTCTCGCCATCAACAACTCGACGATCCGGCAGGACAACCTCGCCGACGTGACCACCGACCTGCACAACGCCACGACGGCGAGTCAGGGACACCCGATGACGGTGGAGTATCGCGCGTCCGACGGGAGCATCCACACCACCACCTTCACCCCGAGGCTCATCGTCGCGAACGTCATCGCCGACCAGTCCACGGTCGCGGGCGGCAAGCTGCCGGAGGGCGGCCTCGCGATCACCTCGATCAACGGATCGCCCGTCGGCACCGGTGACCCGGCGCAACTGCTCGGCGGCGGCAGCCCGGTCACCGTAAGCGGGTACCTCGAGAACGAGGACGGATCGCCGTCGAAGTACTTCACCAACGTCACCGTGTCCGGCATCCGGGACGGGTATCCGACCAACAACGCGATCCGCGCGGCGTGGATCATGGGCGTCGTCCCGGGCTTCAACGGCTTGAGCGCGCCGGCGGCCGTGGCAAGCGGTTTCAGCGCGATCCCCGGTTTCGTCTGGGGTGAGGTGACCGGGATCTACGGGCTCATCGTGCATCCACCGCAGGGCGGCATCAACGGCCCGCAGGGGTTCACCGGCCCGGTGGGCATCGCGCAGGAGACCGCGGTCGCGACCAACAACGGATTCCTCGGACCGAACGGTCTGGTGTGGTGGATCGGCTTTATCAGCCTCAACCTCGGCTTCGTCAACATGCTGCCGATTCCGTTCCTCGACGGTGGCAAGTTGCTCTTCATCCTCATCGAGTCGGTGCGCCGCCGCCGCCTCAACCCCAAGGTGGAGGCCGCGATCACCGCGGTCGGTCTGGCGGTGATCGTCATCTTCGCCGTGTATGTCACCATCGGAGACGTGAGCAGGCTATGACCGACTCGGGCTCGCAGATCAAACCGCGCCGGCCGACGGTGCCCGTGCGCGTCGGAAACGTCGTCATCGGCGGAGCCGCACCCATCGCGGTGCAGACCATGACCAAGACGCAGACCGAGGATGCGGCGGCGACGATCGCGCAGATCCAGCGCGCGGCCAAGGCCGGCGCCGACATCATCCGAGTGACCTGCGACACTCGTGATGCGGCGGCCGCGCTGCACGAGATCGTGCGCGAGTCGCCGATCCCGGTGGTCGCGGACATCCACTACGACGCACCCCTTGCGCTGCTTGCGCTCGATGCGGGAGTCCAGTGCCTGCGGCTCAACCCCGGCAACATCACCGACACGGCGAAGGTCGCCGACATCGCCCGCGAGGCGAAGGCGCGCAACGTCCCGATCCGCATCGGTGTCAACGCCGGCAGCATCCCGCAGCGCAAGGAGTTGACGCGAGGACGCGGCGGATCCATCGAGGAGACCGCACAGAACATGGTCGCGGCCGCGCTGAGCCACATCCGCGTGCTCGAGGAGCTCGACTTCCGCGACATCAAGGTCTCGCTCAAGGCGAGCGACGTGCTCACCAACCTCGCCGCCAACCGCGCCTTCGTGGCGCTCGGCAACCGATATCCGCTCCATGTCGGGCTCACCGAGGCCGGCCCGGTGGACACCGGGAGCATCAAGAGCGCGCTCGGCATCGGCCTCCTGCTCGCCGAGGGCATCGGTGACACCATTCGCGTCTCCCTGGTCGGGTCGCCGGAGGAGGAGGTGCGGGTGGCGCGTCAGATCCTCGCCAACCTCCAGGAGAAGGGTGACGGCCCCAACCTGGTTGCCTGTCCCACCTGTGGGCGGCTCGAGATCGACATGATGCCGATGGTCGCCCGGGTGTCCAAGGCGCTCGAGGGCGTGAAGCGCACCCTCACGGTGTCGGTGATGGGCTGCGTCGTCAACGGCCCGGGTGAGGGGATGCACGCCGACATCGGGATCGCGGGTGGCCGCCAGAAGGGCATCTTGTACCGCAACGGCAAGGTGGTCTCGACGCTTCCCGAGGGCGAGCTGGTCGGCGCGCTGCTCGAGGAGCTGCACGAGATCGCCGAGGAGGACGCGCGCCTCATCGCGGAAGGCAAGCCGCTGCCGGTTGGTTTGAGCGAACGCGAGGGGGTCCTCACGTAGACTGCTCGGCCATGGCCGACGAAAAGCGGATCACGGCGCAGAGCGAGGATTTCGACCGCTGGTACACGGATGTGGTTCGTCGTGCCGAGCTCGCCGACTACTCCCCGGTGCGCGGCTGCATGGTCATCCGCCCATACGGTTTCGCGTTGTGGGAGAACATCCAGCGGGCGCTCGACGACATGATCAAGCGCACCGGCCACGAGAACATGTACTTCCCGCTCTTCATCCCGGAGTCGTACCTGCAGAAGGAGGCGGACCACGTCGAGGGCTTCGATCCGCAGGTCGCGTGGGTGACCCGCGGCGGGGGCAAGGAGCTCGAGGAGCGGCTGGCGGTCCGGCCCACCAGCGAGACGATCATCTGCTCGATGTACGCGGACTGGATTCACTCGTGGCGCGATCTGCCGGTGAAGATCAACCAGTGGTGCAACGTCGTGCGCTGGGAGCATCGCACCCGCCTGTTCCTCCGCACCACGGAGTTCCTCTGGCAGGAGGGGCACACGTTTCACCAGCTCGACAGCGAGGCCGCTGACGAGGTCGAGACCATGCTCGACTGCTACCGCGAGCTCACCGAGGAGTGGCTGGCCATCCCCGTGATCAAGGGGCGCAAGACGGAATCGGAGAAGTTTCCGGGCGCGCGCTACACGGTGAGCATCGAGGCGATGATGTCCGACGGCTGGGCGTTGCAGTCGGGGACGTCGCACCACCTCGGTCAGAACTTCACACGCGCCTACGACATCGCATACAGCGACCGCGACAACCAGCGCCAGCATCCATTCCAGACGTCGTGGGGACTGTCGGCGCGAACCGTCGGCGCGGTGATCATGGCGCACGGCGATGACATGGGCCTGATCCTGCCGCCGAAGGTGGCGCCGGTGCAGGTCGTCGTCGTCCCGATCACGCGAAGCAATGACGAGACCGGTGCCGCGGTGGTGGAGGACGCGAGCGCGCGCCTCGAGCGTGAATGCCCTTCAGGCGTCCGGCTGCGCGTCGACCGTCGCGAGGGGATCCGTCCCGGCGAGAAGTACGCGCACTGGGAGCTGCGCGGCGTCCCGCTGCGCATCGTCGTGGGCGCCAAGGATCTCGCCGGAGGCAACGTGACCCTCGTCCACCGCATCGACGGCACGCAGGAGACGGTCCCCCTCGCGGGACTCGCCGCCGCCCTCCCCGGCCTGCTCGAGGACGCGCAGCGCGCCATCTTCGAACGCGCTCGCAAACGCCGTGAGGAGCGCAGCGTCGACGTCGCCACCCTCGACGAGCTGATCGCCGCATTCGCCGAGCGGCCGGTGTTCGCCACTGCGCCGATGTGCAACACCGGCGAGTGCGAGAACTCGATCAAGAGCGCCGTCCACGCGCTGACGGTCCGCGTGCTGCGTGCCGACCGGCCCGCCCAGGGCGAGCCGTGCATCGCCTGCGGGAAGCCCGCGGAGTACCTCGCATTGCTTGCCCGTTCGTACTGACCGGCGCCCCCACCTCATCACCCGCGGAGTGAGGCGCTGCCTCAGGCCTGATCGACCGCGATCCGCTTGAGGTGTTCCCAGAACGCGTCGACCGCCGGCGTGTGCAGGTCGCGGCGGCGCGCCGCCGCGAAGACCTGCGAGACGCTCGGCCCGGGGAGCGCGATGATCACCAGCCGCCCGTCGGCGATGTCCTGTTCCACGACCGAACGGGGCATGGCGGCGAACCCGAGCCCGGCGAGGAGCGCCGCATGGAGCGCCCCCTCCTCGAGCTCCAGCGTGTTCTCGGGATCCACATGGGTCCCGAGCGCGTGGGCGGCGAGCGCCTCGGTCGCGCTGCCGCGCTCGTGCGCGAGATGACGATGGTTGACGAGGTCGCGCACGGCCGTGCGGCTCGACGCGAGCGGATGATGCGCCGCCACCACGGTGACGAGCTGGGTGTGCTCGAGCACGACCGTCTCGATGCCCGGCTCCCGCACGGACGAGCCGGCCAGGATGATGTCCGCACGCCCCTCGGTGAGCATGGTGACCAGGGACCGCATCGGCGCCAGCGCGAGCCGGACGTTGATATCCGGGTGGTCCGCGACGAAGGGGGCGAGCCAGCCCGACAGGCGGTGCGCACCCATGACGCGGCCTGCGGCGACGGTCAGCTCACCGCGCTCGAAGGCGAGATACCCGGCTCGCAGCTCCTCGATCTGGCCGACGTCCTCGAGCACGCGCACCGCGAGCTGTCGGAGCGCACGCCCGACGTCGGTGAGCTGGACGTTGCGGCCGACCCTCTGGAGCAGCGGGAGCCCGAGCGTCGCCTCGAGGCGGCGGACCACGCCGCTGACCGATCCCTGCGAAAGGTGGAGTGCCTCGGCCGCGGCGGTGACGTGCTCTCGTTCCGCGACGGCGAGAAACGTGTGCAGCTGGTCGAGCGTGATCCTCGGCCGCGGATGGCGAGGGCGCGACTGCGACGTGCGCATGGCGGCGTCAGCCGCGAGGCGCCGGTTCTGGGAGGAGTCCGCTGGCTTCGATGGCCTCGAGCACGAGCGCGACCGATTCCTCGATACTCTGCGTGCCGCTGTCGACGATCACGTCCGGCTCGTCGGGGGCCTCGTACGGATCCGAGACGCCGGTGAAGTGGGCGATCTCGCCGGCGAGCGCTCGCTTGTACAGCCCCTTGACGTCGCGCTCCGACAGCACGTCGATCGAGCAGCTGACGTAGACCTCGACGAAACGGCCGATGCGCTGGCGCACCTCCGCCCGGGTGTCCCTGTACGGGGAGATGGCCGCGGTGATGGCGACAACGCCGTTCCGTGTGAGGAGCTCGGCGACGAATCCGATCCGCCGGATATTGATGTCGCGGTCCTCTTTGGTGAATCCGAGCCCGGCGCTCAGGGTCTGTCGGACCTCGTCACCGTCGAGCACCTCGACGCGATGACCGCGCTCACGCAGCTCGATGGCCACGCGCTGTCCGATCGTCGACTTTCCGGCACCGGAGAGACCGGTGAACCAGATGGTGAGGCCGGTCATCCCGCCACCGGCGCCGCCGCGGCGGCCGCGTAGGCGGCGTGGAGGATCTCTGCGACCTCGGGCCTGGTGAACTCATGGGGGATGGGATCGCCGCGGGTGAGCATCTCGCGCACTCGCGTGCCGCTGAGGATGACACGCTCGTCCGCGCCGTGCGGGCACGTCTTCGTGCTGGCCATGCTCTCGCATGCCCTGCAGTAGAAGGAGTGCTCGAACTTGTATGCCGCGAAACCGAGGCGTTCGGCGCCGCCGAGCTCATCGAACAGCGTCTGCGCGTCGTAGGTGCCGTAGTAGGTGCCGACGCCTGCCGCATCGCGACCGATGATGAAGTGCGAGCAGCCGTAGTTGCGGCGAACCTGACCGTGGTAGATGGCCTCGCGGGGCCCGGCGTAGCGCATCGCGCCCGGGAAGATGCCGAGCACCACGCGATTCGGCGGGTAGTAGCCGTCGAGCAGGACGCGGTAGCACTGCATGCGGACATCGAAGGGCACGTCATCGCCCTTGGTCACGCCGGACAGTGGATGGAGCAGGAGTCCGTCAACCTGCTCGAGCGCGACCTTGGTGAGGTACTCGTGAGCACGGTGCACGGGGTTGCGCGTCTGGAATCCGACCACCGTCGACCACCCGCGATCGGCGAGGAGCGCCCGAGTCTCCGCGGGCGTTGACGGCAGGGTTCCTGTAGCCACCGCCGCGACGCGTACCGGTCCGGCGACAACCGTCGGCCCCTGCGCGAACAGCGCGGCGACACCCGGATGCGCCTGGTCGGTGGTGCGATACACCTCGCGTGCCTCGGACTCGAGATCGCGGTCGTAGATGTCGGTGACCGTGAGAGCGCCCACCACGTGACCGTCGTCGTCGCGCAGGGCGACGACGGCGCCCGTCTGCAGCGACCGCGCGCGATCACCCACGGGCAGCGTGATCGGCAGCGTCCAGGGCGTCCCATCTGCGAGCGCCGCGTGTTCCACGACAGCCTCGTAGTCGGCGCGTCCCTGGAAACCGTTGAGTGGCGAGTAGGCGCCGCTGCCGAGCAGGGCGAGATCCGCCGCCGCGGTCTCCGAAATATGCAGTGAGATCAGGTCATCAGCACGCGCGCTGAGATCAGCAAGCTCATCTCGGGTCATCGTCAGGTCGACCAGTGCTCCCCCAAGCGGCGAGACGAGGCGGGCCTCTTTCTCTGCCACCCGGGGCTCGTTTGATTCCAGGGTCATCGACCTCAGTCTACCGGGTCGCCCCCTCAAGACAGCTTCGCGTCCCATCGCCGCTAGCAATCAGTCGCTTGAATTCACTCGTTCGACATACTCTCGTCACATCGTGTTTGATCCCCGCGCTCCCGCTCTACACTGGTAAAGGCCGTGCCCATCACCGACCTCATGGCCCGTGTCGAGTACCTCCCGGCGGAGGATCGGACCGCGATACGGCGTGCCTTCGATGTCGCCGATCGCGCGCACACCGGCCAGTCGCGGCTCACCGGCGAGCCGTACATCGAGCATCCCCTGGCGGTGGCGGGCATCCTCGCCGATCTCCGCCTGGACCCGGAAACGCTCATGGCCGCGCTCCTGCACGACACCGTCGAGGACACCGAGGTCACTCGGGACCAGGTGCGCGAGCAGTTCGGTGACCAGGTCGCGAAGCTCGTCGACGGGGTCACCAAGCTCGGCAAGATCCACGTGCGAAGCGCCGAGGAGCACCAGGCCGAGAACATCCGCAAGATGCTCGTGGCCATGGCCGAGGACGTGCGGGTGGTGCTCATCAAGCTCGGCGACCGCCTCCACAACATGCGCACCATCAGCGCGCACACCACCGAGCGCCGGCTTCGCATCAGTCGCGAAACACTGGACATCTATGCGCCGCTCGCGCATCGCCTCGGTATCTGGGAGATCAAGGGAGAGCTCGAGGACCTCGCATTCGTGCAGCTCGATCCCGACAACTACCATCTGATCGAGGCACGGCTGGCGAGCAGCCGCGAGCAGCGCGACGCGTTCGTGCGCGACGTCACCGAGATACTCGGACGCGAATTCGCGCCACTCGGCATGCGCGCGGAGATCGCCGGACGCACCAAGCACACGTACAGCATCCACGAGAAGATGCTGCGCGGCCAGAAGGAATTCGGCGAGATCTACGACATCATCGCGATCCGCGTGCTGGTGGACTCCATCAAGGACTGCTACGGCGCGCTCGGCGTGGTGCACTCGCTCTGGAAGCCGCTCCCGGGCCGGTTCAAGGACTACATCGCGATGCCCAAGGGCAACGGTTATCAGTCGTTGCACACCACGGTGCTGGCGCACACCGGCGAGCCCATGGAGGTGCAGATCCGCACCCAGGAGATGCACGAGACCTCGGAGTACGGGGTGGCGGCGCACTGGCGATACAAGGGCGGCCAAAACGGCGCGCGTATCGACGAGCGCTTCACGTGGCTGCGCCTGCTCATGGACTGGCAGAAGGAGGTGCTCGACGCCGAGGCCTTCGTCAACACCGTCAAGGTCGACATCTTCCAGGACGAGGTCTTCGTCTTCACGCCGCGAGGTGACGTCCGCTCCCTGCCCCAGGGATCGACGCCTGTGGACTTCGCCTATCGCATCCACACCGACGTCGGGCACAGCTGCATCGGCGCAAAGGTCAACGGGCGAATGGTGCCGCTCGACCATCGCCTCGAGAACGGCGAGATCGTCGAGGTGCTCACCACCAAGGCACCCCACGGCCCGTCACGCGACTGGTTGAATTTCGTCAAGACGTCGAGCGCGCGCGAGAAGATCCGGCAATGGTTCAAGCGCGAGCGTCGCGACGAGAACATCCAGAAGGGGAGGGAGATGCTGGACAAGGAGTTCCGGCGTCTCCGCCAGATGTCGCTGAGCGGCGTGAAGGAGGATCAGCTCCTCGAGCTTGCGCAGGAGTTCAAGCTCCCGACCATCGACGACTTCGTCGCCGCGATCGGCTACGGCGACATCAGCGCGCGCAGCGCGGTGCTCAAGTTCGGTGCGGACGAGCAGCAGACCGACGACGATCGCATCCTCGGCATCCCGCTGACGAGCACACCGGCGCCGACCGGAACGGTGCGTGTCCACGGCCATGTGGACATGCTCACCACGCTGGCGCACTGCTGCAAACCCGTGGCCGGCGACGCGATCCGAGGCTACGTGACACGTGGCAAGGGAGTCACGGTGCATCGCGCCGACTGCGTGAACGTGCGCAACGCGAGCGATGTGGAGCGCATCGTCGACGTGGAGTGGGAGACCGGCGCACGCCAGGTCTATCCCGTCAGCATCAAGATCGAGGCGTGGGATCGCACCGGCCTGCTGCGGGACATCGCCGCGGTCATCGCTGAATCGAAGATCAATCTCAGCGGCGCCGACGTGCAGGTCTATGACGACAAGACGGCGGTGATCAGCACCATCGTGGAGATCCAGAACCTGTCGCAGCTCAGCCGGTTGCTCGAGCGACTCGAGGCGGTTCGCGACGTCCATACAGTCGCGCGGGACACGGTCTGACCCCGTCCGACCCGGACGTTCCCCTTATCTGGCCTGCTTCTTCATCGCGGCCTTGGACCGCGCTATCTCCTCCCGATATCGAGCCAGTTCGACATCGAAGCTCTCGAACCCGAACCCCACACAGAGCGACCGTGCATAGCGAAGCTTGAGCGCTCCGGTCGCCACTTCGCGAGCCAGTCTTCTGCCTTCGGCCGCCTCCTGATCCCGGCTGTCCTCGGCGAGTGCGGCGAGCGGTTGACTGAGCGGGGTTCGTCCCTGTGCTTCCCGATCCGCCTCGACGACGTGCACGTCCGGCCCGACCAGGCTCACAACGTAGGAGGCTCCGTCGTCGTCGACACGCAGTTCGAGCCTCACACCACGAGCGCGCAGCGACGCAAGATCGGCAAGCGTGTCAGGGAAGTGGTCGGCGGCTATCTCCAGCAGCCGGCGCCATGGGCGAGCCGAGGACTCATAGCGGACAATGGTGTTCACGAGCCTCATGTCGCGCTCAGTGTCCGGCGCCGGCGGAGCCGACGAACTCGTTGGCCTGCATCGGCGCCGGCCCGCTATGAAGCCGGGATCACGGTGTCAGGTTCGACCACGCCGTGAACGAAGCCCGCCAGCCAGTGCAGCCGCTCGGAATCCCGTGCCGCCGGCCGCTCGGCTCGCACCCACTCGGTGAGCGTCGTCAACCTCGCATCGAATTCGCCCGAGTCGATCTGGTCCGCCGCGGATCGGCACCGGCGAGAGAATCCGAGCCCTGCGTCGTTCGTGTAGAGCGTCTCAATCGTCTTGATCTCGTCAGGCTGTGCGCGCTCCTCTCGCCAGCGCTCGCCGCTCGTCTTGCCGTGTTCCCACCACGACCACCACGACTCGCTCATCGTCGCACTCCTTGGGAGCGGCCGATGAGGAAGCCCCAGACGGATCCAGGCGGGCGATCAATTCCAACCACGATGTGCTTTGGATGATGAGGCACTCGCGGCATGCAGCGCCAGGTCCAAGTCTCAACCGCATCTCTGGAGGACGAAGAGGGCCGGAAGCCACGTTTTCGTGGGAGTCAAGGACCGTCCGCCGCGACCAGTCGGCCGCCATCCGCGCCGGACTCTGGGTCGTTGACCCGGCTGGGCATCGCATCACTCGACGCCTCCACCAGGTACGGGTATCGGGCCGAGTAAGGTCGTGTGATGGAAACGAACGATCCCCACGTCAGCCCGGCCGCGAATCCCACCAGCGCGAAACACGCGGATCTGGCAGGCAGCGCGAAACAGGCAGATCTGGCGGGCCCCGGCATCGGGAGCTACGACGAGCTCGAGCGGGTGCTCCCCAGCAACTACAAGCCCCTGCTGAATCCTCGTGAGACGCAGGCGGCGATCTTTGAGCTCAAACGGCACATCGAGGACCGCCTCTGCGCCGAACTGGGGCTGATGATGGTGCAGGTACCACTGATCGTGACGGCCGAGTCCGGCGTCAACGACATGCTCGATCGCGACGGGTCGCGCACGCCCATCCAGTTCCACATCGCCAACGACCGAGGACTGCACCCGGTGGAGGCCCAGGTTGTCCAGGCGGCGACGAAGTGGAAGCGCCTGGCACTGCGGCAGTTCGGGATGCTTCCCGGCGAGGGCTTGTGCACAGACATGCGCGCCGTTCGCAAGGACTACTTCCTGGATCACGATCACAGTGCCTACGTCGATCAATGGGACTGGGAGCTGGCCATGACGGCCGCCGATCGCAATCTCGCCTTCCTGCAGGATGTCGTGCGACGAATCTGGCGCGTGCTCAAGAGTGCGGAGGCGCGGGCACTCGAGCTGTTCCCGGCGCTTCGCGGCGGTGGGTACCCGGAGCTGCCCGAGGAGGTGGTCTTTCTCCACGCCGAGGAGATCCTGGAGCGGTATCCGGACCTTCCCCGCAAGCAGCGCGAGACGATGATCCTTCAAGACCACCCCGCCGTCTTCATCGTGGGCATCGGATGGACGCTTGCCGACGGATACCCGCATGAGATGCGGGCAGCGGACTATGACGACTGGTCCACCGAGGCGCACGGAGGCGAGGGGCGCACGACCCATGGTCTGAATGGCGACCTGCTGGTGTGGAACTCGGTGACGCAGCGGCGCCACGAGCTGTCTTCGATGGGTATCCGCGTGGATGCGGCGGCACTGCGGCGTCAGCTCGAGATCACCGGCCAGCTCGACTGGTTGACACTCCCCTACCACGGCGCAATCACGAGGAACGAGGTTCCCTTGAGCGTCGGGGGCGGCATCGGCCAATCACGCACCCAGATGCTCCTGTTGCGCAAGGCGCATCTCGGCGAGGTGAGCGTCAGCGTGTGGCCCCAGAAGCTGAAGGACATCTGCGCGCAGCGAAACATCGTGGTGCTCGAGTGACCGCCCGAGTCATTCGGGAGTGAAACCCCTGACGGGAGTGAAACCCCTGAGCTCACCGTCGGCGATCCGGTCCCTCCGGAGCCCGGAGGTGGCGATTGCCTCCCAGCCAACGCCTCACTCAAGGGGCACGCTATGGGCGGTTCGTGATGGCCTCATGCGGCAGTGCGTCGGGGTTCTTGCTCGGGGGACGAGGCCCACGCACGATCGAGGTGCCGACCCTCGACGATAGGAGTCCGCCCATGGATGACCAGACAGCCGGCGGCGCGGGCGGTTCCGGAGCCCTGCGGGGATCGCCACGTACCGACCCGATAGCGGGAGAGCTCGTCACCGAGATGCTGCTCGAGTACGACGGAGGGCGCCGGGGCACGGTGTACGTCCCTCCGGAGCCACCCGAGGCAGTCGTATTCGCCGGTGACGGTCAGGGGTTCTCGAAGTGGGGTCGGTTCCTCGAAGCGGCCGACGTGCCGGCCACGATGATCGTCGGCGTACATGGGCTGGCCGAAGAGATGCCGCGGCTCCATGAGTACTCGCCCGTCTTTGACGCGGAACGGTTCGCGGCACACGAGAAGTTCTTCGTCGAGGACGTCCGCCGATGGGCGCGGTCGCGTTTCGGAGTCGCGCTGCCCAGCGAACGCACTGCGGTGTTCGGTTACTCGGCCGGTGGAGAGCTCGCGCTCGCCCTTGGGCTTCGCCATCCGGACATCTACGGTGCGGTCTTCTCAGGCTCGCCGGGCGGGGGTTACAAGCCGCCCGGCGAGATGCCGAGTTCGCTTCCGCGCGTGTACCTCTTCGGCGGCACGCTGGAGCCGTTCTTCCTCGCCAACGCGGCCCGGTGGGCGGTCGCCCTGCGCGATGCAGGTGCGGACGTCGTGATGAGCGAGCGGGTCGTGTCGCACGGCGCCAAACTGTGGCGAGCAGAGTTCCCGCTCATGGTGGCGTGGGCGTTTGGGCGTTGACACACCGGACGTCGACGGCGAGATAGGTTCGCAAGGCGGGAGCCAACGTTTGGCGCAGGGTCGAACCGAGGACCAATGAGACCTGTACGCTTCGCTCGCAATCACGCGCCACGGAGGGAAGCAGACATGGCACTGGGCTTCTATTTCTCGCCAAGTTCTTTCACGCCAGAACGGTATGACGAGGTCATCAAGCGACTCGACGCGGCGGGTGCCGGAGCACCGGCGGGAAGGACCTACCACTGCGCCATGGAAGTGGACGGCCTCATCCAGGTGTTCGACGTTTGGGAGTCGCAGGAGTCGTTCGAGGCGTTCGGGGCGACGCTGGTTCCGATCATGACCGAGCTCGGAGCTGATCCAGGCCAGCCAATGGTCGCGCCGGTTCACAACATCATCAAGGGCTGAGATACGCCGCTCGCCGACGGACGTCGCAATGCGTCGGGGGCGCTGGAGCGTTACCACTTGCGGGCCGACCGGCCGGCGATGGCCCGTCGACGGTCCGGAATGATGGTGGCCGCCGGGTCCGGACGAGGGTCGAGCCTGAGGGCGTTCCGCGTGAGGGGTCAGACAAGACGAGCGCAGTTGACCAGATAGTTCAAACACTGAGGTTTTCGGCGTCGTTCGATCAGCCTCGACGACCGCGGTTCGTCAGGCTCGCGAGACGTCAGCGAATGCTCGGCCCTGGGCAAGCGGCCCAACGATTGTCGTTCGGTGTGGCACGTCCCGAGACGTCGAGGTCAACTCATCACCGAGCCAGCCGTGGCTCGTCACCGTCAGAGCTCCGGATCATCGCCATCTATTGCTGCAGCAGCAATGGTCCGGAGATCTCGAGGTGATAGTGCAGCGCGGTGGGACACTCATCGGACAGCCCGCCGTCTCCGCTGGCCCGGCGAGCGTTGGCTGCACCGGCGTCTGGTCTGACGCCACCATGGGACGCGGATCCAAGCGTGCGCCGCGCGATTCCGGGAACCCCTCGGGGACAACCGCGTTTCACCGGTGTGGCATTCACCCGTGGGCTGCTCTGTGGGCTGGTGATTCTCGTTGGAATAGACGCGTGCGGGGCTCAGGTGGGTATCAAGACGGATCCGTCCGGATCGTCCGCCCCGTGCTTTCGATACCGCGCATTCAGCCTCTCTCTGGTCAAGGACACTGGCGGAGAGAAGTCACCCATCGCGGCAGCGCGATGGTTCGCAGCGCGCGGCGGAGTGTGGTCCGACCTACCAGCGAACGGCTGGACTGTCATTGGAAGTTCGGGATCGTCGACATCCGTGCGTGCAGGCTCATTTACCCTCGAGGTCTGGCGTGGACGCGATGGCACGTGGCAGGTAGCCAGTGGGTCCGACGCCACGTGCTGAGGGGTCAGACGTAGCCCTTGAGGTGCGGCGACACGCGGCGCGAGACGCTCCTCACTGACTGTCTTGCTGCGCTCCGGAGGACCAGGACTGCGTGGCGCGCGGAGATATCCCAGGGTGCCTGGGCTCCTACCCGTCGCCAGCCGCGGCGGGCGCACGGGTCCATGAGCGATGGCGCTGCGAGGGCGCGATCGCCAGCATCCGCCCGTGTTCGACCCGGGCCAGCTGCCAGCCGCCCTCATGGATCATCCAGTGATGGCGATGGCATAGCAAGACCAGGTTGGCCATCCAACTGCGTCTTGCAAACCATCGGGCAGGTGGCGGTGCCGTGGCGAACGTAGTCGTGGGTGCGGCGCCGCACCTGTCCCTGAAGCCATCAAAATCGACATCGCGGCACTCGCTCGATTACTGCTCAGACACCAAAGGACCATATGTCGGCACCGCCAACGAAGTTGACACGTCCGGCGGCGACGAAGAACCCATTTCCCACGGATGGGAGTGAAAGTGCAAGGAGTTGATCCCCCGTGTCTGCCTGCCAGGCCATGAGCGTCGACCCGGTCGACTGGAACAGTTCGTAAACAACGCCGTTGGCGACGACGACGTGGTCCGGAGTCGCCGAGGTCGAGTAGGTGACTCGCCACTCGCTCTGCCCCGTCGACGCGTCAACGGCGATGACCTTCGGCACCGCCCCCCAGTCGCTGATGTACATGCGCCCATACGCAAAGGCCGCAGTTCCCAAGGTACCCCCGTCGCTCAACTGGAACCGCACGCTCCGCGAGCCTAGGTCGACGGCCACGAGCGCAGATCCATGCCCATAGACCGTTGCGTAGGCGATGTTGCCCTGGATGGAGAGAGCCGCGATTGTCCAGCCAAACTCAGCGGTACCAGCCACGGGGATGCTCTTCGTCCAGGTGATAGTGCCGGTCAGCGGATTCCGGACAACCAGCTGCACGTGCGTATGCGGCTTGGCAGCGGGGGCACCGTCGGTCACCAATGCCGTCGCGGTCACGGCGAGGGCGAAGCCGGCTTCGTCTCCTGCTTGCCAGGACGAACTCCAGCGATGCGCGCCGGTGGCCTCGTCAAAGGCGTCTAGGTAGTTGGTCCACCAGTCGGGATTGGTTTCGGACTGGCGCTCGACGTACACGAGACCGTTGCGGACAGCGACGCTCTCAGTATTGGCCGAGCCAAACGACGTCGCCCATTGCACTCCTCCTGTCGAGGCCTTGTAGGCGACAAGCTCTGCGTTCCAGAACACGAGCAGTTTCCCGCCGTCGTAGGTAAGATTGCAGCCTGCCCAACTTGGCGAGTTCACCTGCCACACGAGCGCGCCAGTGGACGCGTTCACTGCCCGCAACAGGCCCTCGGTGCAGACATAGCGCAGGCCACCGCCAAGAGCGTCGCCCGTGACCTCGCTCGGCAGGGCGACATCAAAGCGAGGGGCGAGCCGCGCGATGTTGCCTGAACCCAGCACCGTCTCGCGCGGGTTGAACCAGACGCGCGCCGGCCCGTAGCCATACTGCGGCCACTGCGAAGCCTGCACGGCCGAGCCGGGAGAGGCGGACGACATGGCGGCCACCGGGCCAGAGAAGCCAGCGAAGCACAGGAGCGTCACCGCCGTCGAGGCGGCCCGCAAGCCCACCCCGCGCGAGTGTGCACCAAGGAACCTGTGCGACCGATGAACGCGAATTGAAAGCGCCATGACGTCATACCTCCGCCCGGCAGGGATCCCCGTACTTCACGGTCCACGGTAGGAGCCCGACGAGTCGCGCGCCCAGTGCCGAAGGACAACGCGGCATGCGGTCATTGGGCCCTTCGGACACGGCGGAGCGAGGACCCCGGTTTGCCGAGCGCGGAAGTTCGGCTCCGCGCCTCGCCCAACGCGTCGCGTCGTTGCCTGACAGTCGCCCAGCAGCACGCCGAGCAGACCGACGCTGAAGCGAGTCTCGGCGCGGCACGACCACTGTAGCGCCCCCGATGGGGTTGTATTAACGAAGGACGAGGTTGCGGAGGTCGGTGTCCCCGCCGATCCGCAACGAAGCTCTTTCCCACGACGAGGTCAGCGTCGGCGACTGCAGTTTGCGGGGCATGGAATCGACGTCCCCTCACGCGGGCTCCGGTTGCGATGCTCCGAGGGACTCGTCGGACGGGCTGCTACGTCACTCTGAACTTCCCGTCGCTGATCGCTGTTCCTGCGCGAGTGGTGACCGAGACGTAGCCGGTAGTAGCACCGGCGGGCACCCTGGCGACGATCTTCGTTGCGGTGTCAGACACGATGGTGGCCGGGGTGCCGTGGAAGGCGACCCCGATGGCTCCAGAGAGGTTGCGGCCGGTGATGGTCACCGCGGTTCCCACCCCTCCCGACCTGGGGGTCAGGCTTGTGATCTCCGGGGTGACGGTGGTCGTGATGCGCCCGATCGAGTTGCTGCCCTCGTTCGCGAACCACACGGCCCCATCGGGTCCAGCCGTGATCCCGATTGGGCGGATGATTGCGGGGGCCCGGAAGCGCGTGATCGCCCCGGCGGGGCTGATGCGCCCGATCGACGACTTGTTGTCATTGGTGAACCACAGGGCCCCGTCGCTGCCTGCGGTGATCCCCTCGGGCTCGCTGATGACCTTGCCGGTGAAGTTGGTGACCGCCCCGGCGGTGGTGATCCGCCCGATCGAGCTCGGATACTGGTTGGTGAACCACAGGGCCCCGTCGGGGCCGGTCGTGATCCCCCGCGGTTCATCGATGCCGGTGCCGGTGTAGGTGGTGACCATTCCGGCGGTCGTGATCCTCCCGATCGAGTTGTTGCCTTGGTTGGTGAACCACAGGGCTCCGTCGGGCCCGGCTGCGATCCCAACCGGGCCGCTGATGCCCGTGCCAGTGAACGAGGTGACCACACCGCCAGTGGTGATACGCCCGATAGAAGCGTTACCGGAGTTGGTGAACCACAGGGCCCCGTCGGGCCCGGCCGTGATTCCGTCCGGGCGGCTGATGCTCGCGCTGGTGTAGTTGGTGACCGCCCCCGCCGTGGTGATCCGGCCGATCGAGTTGCCGGTGTCGTTCGTGAACCACAGAGCACGGTCGGGGCCGGGTGCGATCCCCAGCGGGTCGTTGATGCCGGTGCCCGTGTAGCTCGTCGCCTTCCCGGCGGTGCTGATCCGCCCAATCGAATTACCGCCATGGTTGGTGAACCACAAGGCGCCGTCGGGCCCGGTCGTGATCCCCTCCGGCTCGCCGATGCCGGTACCGGAGTAGTTGGTAACCGCGCCTGCGGTGGTGATCCGCCCGATCGAGTCGTTGCCGCCGTTGACGAACCACAGGGCCCCGTCAGGCCCGGCCGTGATCCCGTACGAGAAGTTGACGCCAACGCCGGTGTAGGTGGTCACCGCGCCTGCGGTGGTGATCCGCCCGATCGAGCTCGGATCTTTATTGGTGAACCACAAGGCCCCGTCAGACCCGGTCGTGATCCCTTCCGGGTCGCTGATGGCGGTGCCGGTGTAGTTGGTGACCGCGCCTGCGGTGGTGATCCGCCCGATCGAGGCATTCCCATAGTTCGTGAACCAAAGGGCCCCGTCGGGCCCGGCGGTGATCCCGTACGGGTAACTCATGCCGCCGCCGGTGTAGTTGGTGACCGATCCGGTGATGGTGATCCGTCCGATCGAGTTGTTGCCACTGTTGGTGAACCACAGGGCCCCATCGGGACCGGCGGTGATCCCATACGGATAGCTGATGCCGGCGCCCGTGTAGGTGGTGATCGATCCGGTGGTGGTGATCCGCCCGATCGAGTCGTTGCCAGAGTTCGTGAACCACAGAGCTCCGTCGGGTCCGGCCGTGATCCCGTACGGGGCGCTGATGCCCGCGTAGATCGTCACCTGACCAGCCCCCGAGGCAGACGCGGTGGCGCCAGTCAAGCCAAGGGTCAGGACGGGCACTCCCACCAGGACAGCGCTCAATCCCGCCAGACGTCGAATCAGCGGGCGGCGCCTCACCGCCGGATCCCGTCCCTCGACGGGTCGGGCCTCGCTCCCCATCACACGGTGCCGTCCGCGTAGCCTGCCCATGTCCATCCGCCCCGACGTCCCGCTTGCGCGCATTGAAACCGACATCTCGTCACCTCACGCCCCATGGCGCCCCCTAGTTCGTTACGGATTCCACGGTAGGAGCCGACGAGTCGCGCGCACAGTGCCGAAGGACACCGCCGTATGCGGTCATTGGGCAGTCCGGATAACGAGGAGCGAGGCCACAATTCGCGGAGCATGATGAGTTCGGCTCTGCGCCTCTCCGAACGCATCGCGGATGGGCTCGCACGCGCAGCTGCCTGAGGGTCGCCCGGCAGCACGCCGAGCACACCGACGCTGAGGCGTTTCTCGGTGCGGTGCGACGGGGTGCAGTCCTGCGGATGGGGTTGTATTAACGACGGACGAGATTGTCCACGTCGGTGCTGCCTCCGTGGTCCCAAGGCACCAGGTGGTCCCCGTCACTGCCTTCGGATCCCAATCACCGCTCGAAGGCGAAGCACGAGGGCCGGTCACTAATACCATCAGTAACCGCTGGATAGCGGAGCGCCGGTTTCCCCGTCGAGGTCAGTGTCCATGCGATTCTGGCCCCGCCACGAGATATATCAGCGATGGATGAGGTTGTCCACATCGGCCCGCTGCCGTGGCCGCAGTGCACCAGGTGGTGCCCGTTCAATCCATGAATGCGGGTTGAGATGGGAGTTCTTCTCGCTCGACTGCGTTGCGACGCGCGGGAGGAGTTGCGCTATGCGCCCTCCGGATGGGGCGCCCTCAGCGACTCGGCTGAGGCCAACTACGTCACCCTGAACCTACCGTTGCTGGTCGCCGTTCCTGCTCGGGTCATGACCGTGACGTGGCCTTTGGTGGCACCGGCCGGCACAGTGACGACGATCTTTGTGCCGGTGTCAGACACGATTGTGGCGGGGGCGCCATTGAAGGCGACTTGGGTGGCACCGGCCAGATTCCGGCCGGTGATGGTCACCGTACTTCCCACCGCGCCCGACTTCGGGTTGACGCTGATGATCCTTGGGGTGACGGGGGTAGTGACCTGCCCAATCGAGTTGCCGCTGTTGGTGAACCACAAAGCCCCGTTGGATCCAGTCGTGATCCCGATCGGATTGGTGATGCCGTTGGCGGTGTAGCTGGTGACCGCTCCGGCCGTGGTGATCCGCCCGATCGAGTATCTGGCCGTGATTTGGCTGTCAGAGTTCGTGAACCACAGGGCGCCGTCGGGCCTCACTGCTGGTTCATTCGTCTTGACGGCGCGGGCTGTTCTCTTGAGGGCGCGGGCCGCGCCGCGGACCGAGTCCCCGGGCATCTTCGCCAGCCTGTTCGACCTTGCCCACGAGACGCTGGGCCTTACCCTCCGCTTCGAGGTCCTTGTCACCGGTGACCTTGCCGCTGAGCTCCTTGACCTTGCCGGCAACCTTGTCACTCTGTCCGCTCATCGTCAACCTCCGGTCTTGAATCCGGCCGTTCGCCCGCGAGCGTTTGCGGGCGACGAATCCAGTCTTAAGCGCCTGAGGAGGGCTCTCCAGAGGCTTTTGGCCTGCACCTCCGCCGACCTTCGCCCTATCCGCCGGTTGGTGAGCACTGACACCCGGCCCAACGGAGCGGAACGTGCAAGCCACGCCCCGAAGGTTTGGATAGTAAGAGGCAGGATGCCTTGAGCTCCTGCGGTTGTGACCTTCGCCTCTGATGTCTTCCCGGATGCCGTCGCAGAATGGGCCATAGTGCAGAAACCACCGCTCGCTGTAACTGGAGGCCATACATGACGACATTGACAATTACCTCCCGTGACCGCCCCGGCATCCAGAAGATCGAGGTGCCAGCGCGCGACGCAGTCCTCATCGCCCCGGATGGCTCAGGAACGGTGGACATGGCTGCGACGGGCGCCAACGTGCTGGTTCGATTCGGCAGCCCGGCCGCTGACGCGCGAGACTTCATCGTCGTCCACGACGGAGACCACCGAAGAGTCAAGCTCGTCGCGCCTGCGTACGCACTGGCCTTTCACGATCGTCCGGCCGACGACAACTGAGACACCGCCTCGGTGATCGCGTCGAGGACGGCCACCGTCGAACTCGTCGAGGAGACGCCGGAGCGCTGGCGCATCGAGCCGAGAAACGGCATGCGGGTGCCCGGCATCATCTACGTGTCACGCGCGCTGCTTCCGGACCTCGGCACTGACCGCTGCCTCGACCAGGTCGTCAATGTGGCGACCCTTCCGGGCATCGTGGAAGCGAGCTATGCAATGCCCGACGTCCACTGGGGATACGGTTTTCCCATAGGCGGGGTCGCCGCGACTGACGTCGCCGCCGGGGGAGTCATCTCCCCAGGTGGCGTGGGCTTCGACATTTCCTGCGGGGTCCGCCTCCTCGCCACCACGCTGCAACGTGTGGAGATCACCCGGGTCCTGCCCCGTCTGATGGATCGGCTGATGGGCGACGTCCCTCACGGTGTCGGCCCGGGGGGCGTCTGGCACGTCAACACCGTCAAGGAACTCGATGCCGTGCTCACGGGTGGCTCTGAGTACGCGGTCGAGCGCGGCTTCGGCGTACCGCGCGATCTCGACCGCTGCGAGGACCACGGTCGGCTCGAAGGCGCCGACCCCGAAGCCGTCAGTGTCCGCGCCAAAGAGCGCGGCAGAGTTCAGGTTGGCAGCCTGGGCTCGGGCAACCACTTCCTCGAGGTGCAGGCGGTCGACGCGATCTATGACACCACTGCGGCCGCTGCGTTCGGCCTGACCCCGGGACAGGTGTGCGTGATGATCCATTGCGGCTCTCGTGGGCTCGGCCATCAGGTCTGCAGCGACCACGTTCGCTTCATGGGCCCGGCGATGCGCCGCTACGGGATCGCGGTTCCCGACGAGCAGCTCGCGTGTGTCCCGGTGCGGAGCCCGGAGGGGGAGGCGTACCTGGGCGCGATGGCGGCGGCGGCCAACTTCGGTAGGGCCAACCGCCAGTTGCTGAGTGTCGCGGTTCGCCGCGCCTTTCAGCGCATCGCCGGCTCGCCGGATATCCAGCTTCTCTACGACGTTTCCCACAACCTCGCGAAACTGGAGCATCACGTGGTCGACGGCACGGAACGTGCGCTCTGTGTGCATCGCAAGGGAGCAACCCTCGCGCTCCCCCCCGGCCATCCCGCTCTGCCTCGGGACCTTGCCGCAACTGGTCAGCCGGTGCTGGTGCCGGGATCGATGGGCACCGCATCGTACGTGCTGCGCGGAGTCGCCCATGGAGGTGCGTTCAACTCGACATGCCACGGCGCCGGGCGCGCCATGAGCCGCCACGAAGCCCTCCGCCGCATCAGCGGAGCGGCGCTTCGGCGCGAGCTGGAGACCGCCGGGGTCACCGTGCGCGCCGGCTCGCTGCGAGGGTTGGCGGAGGAGGCGCCCTTCGCCTACAAGGACATCGATGAGGTGGTGCTCACGTGCGAGCGCGCCGGCCTCGCGCAGCGGGTCGCGCGGCTGGTGCCCATCGGGGTGGTGAAGGGATAGCCGGCGCGACCTACTACACGTCGACGAGGACGTGGCACGACCAGCCGCCGTCGTCCTCACCGAAATGCATGGCATGTCGGGTAATCGCCTTGGGCACCGGCCCGATGCTCGTGACGTCATCAAGTGGGATGACAGCGAAGACGGCGCGGAATCCACCCGTGCGGTTCTCTCGCAGGGACGCTGCAATCGGGACCATCCCCTTGGCGTCAACCACATAGATCACCTCCTCGAGAACGGTGATCAGCAACTCAACATTGTCCATCGCGGGAATGTCGGTGATGACGGATTCGGCAGCGACCGCCGAGTGCATATCGATGAAGGATTCGACCAATCCAAGCGCTGCTTGCTCGATGCATTTGTTGCGCGAGGGACCCCAGGCTTCGATGATGAGGTCTGCGGTGTGCGGCAGCATGCCATGACCCGGCGTCCGCGCGTGCGGCGTCGCGGCGGCTCGCGCCTGGCGCAGCAGGAACACCCCTCCCTCACGGCCGAATTCGCCGAAGGGTGGGGTGAGCCCCGCGTCGATGGCGCGCAGCGTCGGCCGCCCCAGATGGGCGAAGACCAGTCGCTGCACTCCGAGCCGTCGCGCCTCTGCGGACACATCCAGTGCTGCTGCATGCCCGCCGGTACCCCGCGCAAAGCGGATTGGCGTCCTCCATCCCGCGGCGTCGGCGAACAGGAGGTCGACGCCGGCTGCCCAATCGGGAAACGTGAGGAACTCGGGCGCCCAGGCGGCACGACGACCGCATCCCTCGATGAGGTATCCGTACGTCGGGTGTGAGGTGTGCACCACTGGATATGGCTCGACGCGTACTCCGTCCGTCACGAGCGTCCGCACCCCCGGTTCGACCCCTCGTGCCCGCCCACTGCGGCGGATGGCGGCTCGTAATTCGGCTCGCGCATCGGTGACCAGCCATGCTTCGAGAGGCGCGCCCGGTTTGGCGCCCGGTCCGCCGTCGAACATCACGCGCGCATCACCGTATTCGAGCAGGAGACCGGCCGGGGCGTAGCGCGGTGAGTTCATCGCGCCCACGCCGAGCAGGGTCAGGCGCAGCTGTCGGGGCCGGGAACCGGTCATGCGGCTTCGCCGCAGCCGTACTTCGCACCGGTCAATCCGAGCGTGTCGCGCAGCCAGTCGAGCGGTCGGAGATCGGCCGTGGCCCCGCTCTCTTGAGCGGCTCCGTTGACGATGATCGTACCGGTCATGTTCTTCCCCTGACGAACCCCTGGAAGGCTCGTCAACGTCGGTGATCCGATGCCCGTTGTATGTTCGCCAGCCGGCCTGCAACGTCGTTGAGCAGCTTACCCAGGCGACCCCGGATGCCAGGCCCGGAGGGGCGGGGCTCCCACTGGAAGAAGAGGAAAGTGACAACCAACGCCCCGGTTGCCCAGCCGACCATCACAAGTAGATCGGTTCCAGTCAGCGACGCGTGCCCATGCGTCGCGACGAAGGCGTTCTCGAGCGCGTCAGCAAGATGTTTGACCGGGAAGACCGACGCGGCGGTCGACAGCCATCCGAGAGCGCCTCCGGCCGGAAGGAAGACGTCCGAAACGAAGCACAACGGAAGCAGCGAACCGTAGGCCATGGGGAGCGCCACGTCAGTGCTCCCCACCAGCACGGTCGCCGCCAACCCCACCGAGCTGAAGCAGAGCACGCCGACAAGGACCGTGAGGGACGTCACACCAATCAGGTTTGCGTCGACGTCGATCCTGTAGAAAGCCAGGCCGACCAGCATAACGACAACCACTGAGACCGCTGTCGTGAGGGCGGCAGCACCGACCCTTCCGGCGAAGTACGCGGATGGAGGAAGGGGCGTGCCGCGCAGGCGCTTGAGGATCCCATCGTCACGTGCGATCACTGTCCCCGTGATGGTCGTGATATACCCGGCATTCATCACGGCGAAGGCGATCATCGCCGCGGTGAAGAACTGGGCAGCGCTCACACCGGTGAGCGATTGCTGACCGTTCAGGAATTCGAGGGCCACGAGGATCATGACCGGCATGACGAGCGCGAAGAATGCGCCGGCGGGAGATCTGACAAGCAACAGGGTTTGGTATCCGACCTGACCGACAACAAGGCGCGCGTATGAAGGACGGCGCTGTGGGGGTGTCGCGGTTGCGGTGCTCATGGCTGTTCAGCGGCGTCCTTTGTGAGTTCGAGGTAGACATCCTCGAGTGACGGTCGCACCACGCGAAGCGCGGGCAACTCGCAGCCGCGGGAGACCGCCCACGCGGTCAGGTCGTAGAGCACTTGCGTCGGCGTGGTCGTGTGGATGACCACGGCTCCATCTTTTTCGGACGCGAGGTGCCGTACCGCCTCGGGGATGTCGCTCCAGCACAATCTGTCCGAGAGGCGGAAGACGACCTCCGCGTCAGAGACATCTCGACCGCCAAGCGAGGACGGTGGTCCTTCGGCGACGACCTCTCCGTCGGCGATCACCACGACCCAGTCAGCGAGCCGCTGAACCTCGTCGAG